>Ga0153960_1000002_pt1 | contig 685480 bp, 641 predicted proteins | sample TSFL044MetaG_FD_102274 | JGI IMG/M metagenome (GOLD analysis project Ga0153960, IMG submission 102274) | Attine ant fungus gardens microbial communities from Florida, USA - TSFL044 MetaG | ecosystem: Host-associated > Fungi > Mycelium > Unclassified | place: USA: Florida, Withalacochee...
GGTGGCCGCACCGACGGCCTGCGCGACGGTGGCAGCCGACGGACGCTGGTCGTCCCCGAGGACGCGACCCAGTGCCTCCAGGGCGGCTCCCCAGATCGCACCGGACGTGCCGCCGGCCTTGTCGGACCACGCGTCGCCGGCGACGGCGAGGACGGAGCCGGCACCGGCGCCGCGCGCGGCGGCGTCCTGGGCGGCCGCATCGGCGGCGGTGGACCCGCGCTGCATGCCGATGCCGTGGTCGCCGTCACCGGCGACCGCGTCGATCCGGCCGAGCTCGTCGGCGTGGGCGTCGATGGTGGTCTTGATCGCCTCGATCGCGGTGGCGACCGTCGTGGCGCTGGCCCGCGACTCCTCCGAGCCCACCGTGACCGGTGCCGCTTCGCCCTGTTCGAGGACGTCGGCCGGGACGCGCCCCTGCGGCACGGCACCTCCCTTGCGGTAGGCGGGGGCATCGGCGGGCGCCGCCCAGAGCTGCTCGAGTTCGTCGTCGAGCCAGAAGAGGGTGAGGGAGACCCCGGCCATGTCGAAGCTCGTGACGTGTTCCCCGACCTCGGGCTCGACGACGACGGCGCCGGCCGCGGTCAGTCTGCGCTGCACGGCGTCGAAGACGACGAAGAGCTCCTCGTACTTGACGCTGCCCAGGCCGTTGAGGATCGGGACGACTTTCTGGCCCCGGACCGTGATGCCGTCGGGCAGTTCGACCAGGAGCTTGTCGACGAGCAGCTCGGCGAGTCCGGCGGCGGTCGGCACGTCGGCTTCGTCGATGCCCCGCTCGCCGTGGATGCCCATGCCGATCGCCATGCGGCCCTCGGGGACGGTGAAGAGCGGCTCGTCCGCACCGGGGAGCGAGCACCCGGAGAAGGCGACGCCGAAGCTGCGGGTGCGGTCGTTCGCGCGGGTGGCGACGGCCGTGACCTCGTCGAGGCTGCTGCCCTGCTCGGCGGCGGCACCGGCGACCTTGAAGACGCAGAGGTCCCCCGCGATGCCGCGGCGCTTGTGGGCCTCGGCGCTCGGGGCACTCGCGACGTCGTCGGTCACGCGGACCGTGCGGACGTCGATGCCCGCCGCGGTCAGGGTGCGCGCCGCTGCGTCGAAGTTGAGCACGTCGCCGGCGTAGTTGCCGTAGCTGAGCAGCACCCCGCCACCGTGCTCGGACGCCTTCGCGACCGCGGTGACCTGCTGCGCGCTCGGGCTGGCGAACAGGTTGCCCATCGCCGCACCGGCCGCGAGGCCGTGCCCGACGAGGCCGCCGAACGCCGGGTAGTGGCCGGAGCCACCGCCGACGACGAGCGCGACGGTGCCCTCGGGGCTGGTCGTGGCGCGGGCGACACCGCCGTGGACCTTCCGCACCCGGGCCCGGTTCGCGGCGACGAAGCCGTCGACCATCTCGTCCGCGAAGTCGGCGGGGTCGTTGAACAGGCGGGTCATGCGTGGGTCTCCTGGGCGGTCTGCTGCGGTTCGGCCGCTTCGTGCTGCTTCGTGTTCCGGGCGAGGGTGAACATCAGGACGCTCGACAGCACCATGAAGAAGCCGACGATGAACATCGGGACCTGGTAGCCGCCGGTCCACTCGCTCACGGCGCCGGTGATGTACGGGGCCGCGAAGCCGCCGAGGTTGCCGACGGTGTTGATGAGCGCGACGCCCGCGGCCGCCGCGGCGCCGGTGAGGAACTGCGTCGGCACGGTCCAGAAGTTCGGCAGCGCTGCGAAGATCGAGCACGCGGTGACCGCGATGACGGCGACCGTGGCGGCCGGGCTGTTCATGTAGAGCGCGACCGGGATGCTCAGACCACCGACGAGCGCCGGGACCGCGATGTGCCAGACCCGGACACCGCGGCGGAACGCGTCACGCGACCAGAAGTAGAGGACCACGGCGGCGGGCACGTACGGGATCGCCGTGATGAGGCCCTTCTGGAACAGGTCGAACGTCGTGCCGAACTGCTCCTGGAAGCCGTCGATGATCGTCGGAAGGAAGAAGCTCAGGGCGTACAGGCCGTAGATGAAGCCGAAGTACACGGCGGCCAGCATCCAGACACGACCGGAACCGAAGGCGGCGCGCAGACCCCCCTTGCCGTGCGCGTTCCCCTCCTTCTGGCTGTTCTCCTTCGCGAGGGCGCCCTCGAGCCACAGCTTCTCGTCCTCGTCGAGCCACTTCGCCTGCGACGGCTTGTCCTTGAGCACGAACAGGCACAGGATGCCGACGATGATCGCCGGGATCGAGACGCAGAGGAACATGAAGCGCCAGCCGGCCAGGCCGCCGAGCAGGCCCTCGTGGGTCATCAGCCAACCGGCGAGCGGCGACCCGATGACGCTGGTGAGGGGCTGCGCCAGGTAGAAGAGCGCGAGCATCTTGCCGCGGTGGCGTGCCGGGACCCATGTGGAGAGGAACAGGATCGCGCCGGGGAAGAAACCGGCCTCGGCGATGCCGAGCAGGAAGCGCAGGCCGACGAGCTGCGGGTAGTTCTGCACCCACGTGAAGAGCAGCGAGACGATGCCCCACGTGATCATGATGCGGGCGAGCCAGACCCGGGCGCCGAACTTGTGGAGTGCCAGGTTGGACGGGACCTCGAGCACGAGGTAGCCGATGAAGAACACGCCGGACGCGAAGCCGAACTGGGCGGCGGTCAGACCGAGGTCCGCCTCCATGCCGTTCGGGGCCGCGAAGGAGATCGCGGTGCGGTCCAGGAAGTTGATGAAGAACATCAGTGCCACGAAGGGCACGATGCGGATCGCGATCTTGCGGATGGCCGTCTTCTCGACGACCGAGGTGGGGATGCCTCGCGTGGCGGGGATGTCCACGATGACTCCTGCTCGGTGGGGTGGTGCTCCGCGGGGCTGCTGCGCCGGGCACGGAGGTGGCGCATCGGTGCGCACGGACCAGTGTGCGCGGTTGTCCGCAACTTGTCAACCGGTTGACCAAACGATCGGAGCCCGAACCGGTTGACCGAACGGTACGCTCACTGCATGCCCGCGTTCAGCCCGGACGACCCGCTCAACATCCGCCTCGAACTCGAGTCGGTACCGGCGGGGTCGCCCGCCTCCGAGGTCGCCCGACAGCTCGTCTCCCTGCTCACCGCGGGCGAGCTTGCCCCCGGCTCGCGGCTGCCTTCTGAGCGGCTCCTGGCCGAACGGCTCGGGGTCGGCCGGTCCGCCGTGCGCGAGGCCCTCGCCGCCCTCGAGATCCTCGGCATCGTGCAGATCCGGCCCGGCTCGGGCACGTACCTGCAGGGTGGCACCTCGGATCTGCTGCCGACGACCCTGTCGTGGGGGCTCATGCTCGCGTCGAACCGGACGCGGGAGCTGCTCGAGATCCGGTCCTCGCTCGAGCGGACGGCCGCGATCCTCGCCGCTCAGCGCGCGACACCCGCGCAGCTCGAGGAGCTCCAGACCTACATCGACCGGCAGCACGAGACGCTCGACGACCCGGACGCCTTCATCGACGCCGACGTCCGGTTCCACGTGCTGCTCGCGCGCTCCGCCGGGAACGACGTGCTCGCCGACCTGCTGCAGAGCCTCCGGTCGATGCTCAGCGTGTGGGTCGGCCGCCGGGTCCGCACCCGCCAGGCGACCGAGGCGGCGTACGAGGAACACCGGGCGATCCTCGACGCGCTCCGGGCCGGGGACGTCCTCGCCGTGCAGCGGGCAATGGACGACCACATGGCCACGGCGAGCGCCCGCATCGAGCACGCCGGTCCGGCGGACTGAGCGCGGGCGCCCGTTCCCGAGTCTCGGGCGCGGGCGCCCGTTCCCAAGTCTCGGACCCAGCGACCGTTCTCGCGCGTACCCGCCCGAGAACCGTCGCGTGCCCCGAGACTCGGCCCGTGTCCGTCAGCGCGACACCGGGACGGACGGGAGGCGCGGTGCGGGCTGGTACCGCGCCTCCCGTCCGTCGCGCACCACGTCACGGGCACGTGACCGAGTCCGAGTCCGAGACTCGGCGTACGCGACCGTTCTCGCGCCCGGAGGCGCGAGACCGATCGCTCAGCGCGAGTCTCGCGGCGCGCAGCGCGAGACCCGCGGCGCGCAGCGCCCGCGCCTACGTGCGCAGCAACGGCGCCACGAGCGGCTCGAGCCACCGCGAGTACGCCGTCGACATGTGCGTCTGGTCGCGGTACACGAGCTTGTCCTGCACCACCACCGGGCACCCGTCCTCGGTGCAGAACCAGTCGCGCGGCTCCACGGTCGGGACCCCGGCCGCCCGTACGGTGTCGGCGACGTCCTCGTGCCGACCGGACACCGCGTAGGCGCGCTGCTCGGACTGGTTGCACTCCCCCACGGTGTCGAGGTGCTCGGCCACGCAGGACACCGCGTCGCCCTCGGGTACCGGGGTGTCGAGCATGTACACGGTCTTGAGACCCGCCGCCTGCATCGTGGCCGCGGTCTCGGCGGTGCCGTCCGCCCACGTGGTGTTCGACACCTGCTTGCCGGGCACGTTGTCCGACTGCGCCATCACCACGAGGTCCGGGGCGAGGGCCTCGATGCGCCGCATGGACGCGTCCCGCCACTCCGGGCACTCCGTGTAGGTCCGCTTCAGCGAGGAGTTGAACAGCTCGACGTCCTGGGCGACCGGGCAGGCGGCCTTCGTCCAGGCGACGACCTTCCAGCCCTCGGACTTCCCGGCCGCGTCGAACGCGGGCAACCACTGCTGCGCGTGCGAGTCGCCCCACAGCACGAGGGTGCGGGAGCCGGTCGGGTCGCCGTACACGCACGCCTTCTGCTCGATCTGCAGGTAGCCCGCGTGGCAGCCGTTGTCCGTGGAGTCCGGCTGGTCGTCGGCCGCCGCGGTGAGGCTCGGGGTCAGGTTCGCCGGCACGTCCGAGGTCTGCAGCGCGGACTGGATCGTGGTCTGGATCTCGGCGGAGTCCCCCTGGTCGAGCTGCGCCGCCTGCACGGTCCCACCGCTGCCGACGAGCGCCGGCACCGAGAACACGACCACCACCGCTGTCGCAGTGGTCACCGCCGCGGCCCCCGCTCCGACCGCCGCCCACCGGATGCGCTTCCACCGGGCACGCGCCGACGGCGACTCGATGAGGTGGTACGTGATGGTGGCGACCCAGAGGGCGACCGCCATCACCTCGAGCTTCTCGAGCCAGCCGAGGTCGCGGTTCACCATCACGGGGACGAGCACGACCATCGGCCAGTGCCAGAGGTACCACCCGTAGGACACCTTGCCGATCGCCTGGAACGGCTTCAGCTGGAGGACGGTCTCGACGGACCCGCGCCGGTAGACGCCACCGCCGGCGATGACCGCGCAGGCACCGAGGACCGGCAGGAGCGCGGCGGTGCCGGGGAACGGCGTCTCGTCGGAGTACAGGAACGCGCTCGCCAGGATCGCGCCGAGGCCGAGCCAGGTGAGTGCGATCTGCAGCACGCCCGGGATCCGTGCGACGTACCGGGCGCCGAGCGCCAGGACCGCCCCGGCGGCGAGCTCCCACGCGCGGGTCTGCATCGAGAAGTACGCCAGCGGTGAGTCGTGTGCCGTGATCGTGACGGACGCCCACATCGACCCGCCGAACACGAGCGCGACGACCGCGGTCATCGCCAGGCGACGGTGGCGCTTCCAGAGCACGATCGCCAGGGTGAGGACGAGCGGCCAGAGCAGGTAGAACTGCTCCTCGACACCGAGCGACCAGAAGTGCTCGAGCGGCGAGGCCGGGCCGTCCGCCGCCTGGTAGTCGACGCCCTGTGCGGCGAGCCGGTAGTTCAGCGCGAAGAACGTCGCCGCGACACCGTCCCACGCGACGTTCGACGCCCGGAGGATCGAGTCGAACACCCGCGTCGCGACCACCGTGACCCCGATCACGAGGAGCGCCGTGGGGAGCAGCCGTCGGATGCGACCGGCGTAGAAGGACCCGAAGTCGATGCGGCCGTTCCGCTCGACCTCGCGCAGGAGTTGCCCCGTGATGAGGAAGCCCGAGATCGCGAAGAAGACGTCGACCCCGACGTACCCGCCCGTCAGGACGGGCGCTCCCGCGTGGTAGACGACCACGAGCAGCACGGCGATCGCTCGCAGCCCCTGGATGTCCGGCCGGAAGCGGCGCGGCCCGGCGGCCTGCGGACGCTCGGCCTGCACCGGTTCCTCGACGGGGGCGGCGGTCGTGGGGAGCGCGACCGGGTCCAGCCGCTCACCGAACGCAGGAGGCGTCGGACTGGAGGCGCGGCTCGGCTCCGGCAGGGAGCCGACCGGTGTCGACGGGGTCACCACCGGCGAGCGCCGGGCCCGTTTGGGCGCAGCGGGGACCGTCAGGAACAGCATCGGGACCTGCACGTAGGCGTGGATCGCGGCGAGGATCCACATCGCCCAGAGCATGTCGAACCCGTACCGGACGGTGGCCCAGGCGAGTCCCGTCCACGTGACGAGGAGCGAGACGGCGACGGTGATCCGCATCACCCTGGCGATCTGCGTGCCGAGCGGTGTCGTGATCTTCTTCGCGGCGCCGGTCGGCACCCACTCCCGGGTCGTGCCGGTGAGGACGTGCACGATCGCGACCGCGTGGGCGAAGGAGTACAGCGTCTGGATCCGGAGGACGTCGATGCGCCAGCGGGACTTGTACATGACCGGGACGACCACGAACCACATCACCATCGCGCCGAGGAGCCACACCGAGTTCTGCGGCATGATCCACTGCGGCAACCCGAACAGCATCACGAGTCCGGGCAGGGGCGACAGGAACACGTTCACCGCGGTGGAGATGTAGTAGAGGAAGCCCGACCAGAAGCACATCCGCTGCCGCAGGCTGATGTGCGGGTTCTCGTGGAAGGTCGTGTCGGCGAGGAGCGACATCGAGCCCGTGCACCAGCGGTACTGCTGGTTGAGGAACGAGGCGAGGTCGTCGGGGCACATGCCCTTCGACACGATGATCGGCACGTAGCGCACCAGGAACCCGACGCGCATGAGGTTCACGCCCGTGTGGACGTCCTCCGAGTGCCCGATCTGGGCGAACCCTCCGGCCTGCTCGAGGGCCGCTCGACGGTAGATCGCGCACGTGCCGACGCAGATCGCGGCGTTCGAGCGGTCGCGGGCGGGCTGGATCCAGCGGTAGAAGAGCTCCTGCGTCGCGCCGGCGGTCCGTTGCAGCCAGTGCATGCCCTTCTGCGCGTCGAAGAACTGCGGCGACTGCACGATGCCGAGCGTCTGGTCGTCGAAGTACGGGACCAGCTCGTGCAGGTAGTCGGCACGCGGCGCGAAGTCGGCGTCGAACACGGCGATGAGGTCCCCGTCCGACTGCTCGTAGCCGTACCGGAGGTTGCCGGCCTTCTTGAGGTGGCCGCGGTTCGGTCGGACCTCGTACCGGAACCCGTGCCGGCGGGCGAGCTCGGCCACCTCGGGCCGGTCCCCGTCGTCGAGCACGTACACCGTCAGCGTCGTCGGCCAGCGGAGCTGCGCCACCCAGTGGTAGGTGTTCTCGAGGATCGCGATCGGCTCCCCAGCCGTGGGCAGGAACACGTCGACGGTCGGGTACCTGGCCGGTTGCCACCCCTGGACGCGCTCGATGTGGTCGCGCTTGCCGAAGCGCTTGCGCCGGGAGCTCGTGGCGAGCGAGATGCACAGCGTCAGGCAGTACAGCGTCGTCGGGATGAGGAACAGCAGCAGCCCCGGAGCGGACGTCGAGAAGCGCCAGATGCTCGACGCGATGAGGGCGAACGCGGCGGCCTGGGCGAAGAGCATCCAACGGTGCTGCGCGCCCATGTACCAGTACTTCTCGCGGTCGGTGGGCGGGGCGGGGAGGTACGGCGACTCCGCCACGGCCACCGGGGGCCGGGACTCCTGATCCGTGCTCTTCGTGGTCGACGCGTTGCGCGCGTCGACCACCGTGTCCGTGGACGTCATGTCGGGCCTTCCCCTGGTTCAGGCGTGACGAATGGCGTTGCAGTGGTGCAGGTACGGTGCGGTGCGGCGGTGCCGTGCGGTGATCGTTCGATGCTGACGGTTCCTCGTGCACCGCGAGTGACCGGCCGGTTACGCGGACCTGGCAGTGTGCCCCTCGAACGGGGGACAGCCGTCCCCCTGGTGTCGACGGGCCGGGAAGGCGATCGGCCGCACGCTGCCGATCGGGACCTGTCCCCCGGTCCACCCCGCCGTTCACCCCGCGAGCCGCGGCGTTGCCGGTTCGGCAACGGTGCTTGTCCGGCGAGCGCGGGATGCGGTGGAGTGGCGGCATGCACACGCACCAGGAGCCGACCGACACGACCGCCCGCGCCTGGTGGGAGGCCCGTTACGCCGAGCGCGACGGCATCTGGTCGGGCCGGGTGAACGCGGTGCTCGCCGACGTCGCCGGCGCACTGCCGACGGGGCGGGCGCTCGACCTCGGGTGCGGGGAGGGCGGCGACGTGGTGTGGCTCGCCCGGCAGGGGTGGGACGCGACCGGGGTGGACCTGTCCGTGACGGCGATCACACGTGGCTCCCGGGCCGCGGTCGCCGCGGGGGTGGAGGACCGCACGGCGTTCGTCGCGGCGGACCTGGACGCGTGGGACACCGCGGCACGGTTCGACCTGGTGACGGCCTCGTTCCTGCAGTCGTGGCCGGTGCAGATCCCACGGGAGGCGATCCTGCGCCGGGCCGCCGGGCTCGTGGCGTCCGGCGGGCACCTGCTCGTGACGGCCCATGCCGCACCGCCGCACGGCGACCTGCCCGAGGAACTGCGGGCGTACCGGTTCCCGACGCCCGAGGAGGACCTCGCAGCGCTCGACCTCGACGACTCGTGGGAGGTCCTCGCCGCCGAGCTCCGGCCGCGCACGGCGACGACGCCCGAGGGTGCGCCGCACGAGGTGCTCGACAGCGTGGTGCTCGCCCGCCGAGGCTGACCCGCACGGTGCGAGGTCGGCGGACCTCAGCGGGGCAGGGGCACCTCGGACGCGAACGCCCGGACGACGCGGTCGACGACCTCCGCCGCCGGGGCGTCCCACACCGCCTGGTTGAAGATCTCCACCTCGACGTCACCGGAGTAGCCGGCGGCGGTCACGGCAGCGGTCACGGGCCCGAAGTCGATGTGCCCGTCGCCCATCACACCGCGGGAGAGCAGCGGGTCGGCGGCGATCGGGGTGAGCCAGTCGCACACCTGGTAGCTCGCGATCCGACCCGCAGCGCCCGCGCGGGCCATCGAGGCTGCGAGTGCCGGGTCCCACCAGACGTGGAAGGTGTCCACGACGACCCCGACGGCAGCGGCCGGGAACGGCGCTGCGAGGTCGAGGGCCTGCGCGAGGGTCGACACGACGGCCCGGTCGGCGGCGTACATCGGGTGCAGCGGTTCGAGGGCGAGCTGCACGCCGACGTCGAGCGCGTGCGGGACGAGGTCGGCGAGGGCGTCGGCGACACGGCCGCGGGCGCCAACCAGGTCGCAGGACCCCTCCGGCAGTCCGCCGGCGACGAGCACGAGCACCGGCGCGGACCCGGGCGCTCCGGCCTCCGCCAACGCCGCCGTCTCGTCGATCGCCCGCCGGTTGTCGTCGAGCGCGCGTTGCCGATCGGTGCCGGGTGGGAGGGTGAAGAAGCCGCCGCGGCAGTGCGACGACACCCGGAGGCCGGAGTCGGCGACCATCCGCACGGCCTCGGACAGCCCGACCTCGCCGACGGGTTCCCGCCACGTTCCGATCGCCTGGACACCCGCGGCGCGGACGGTGTCGAGGGCGTTCCGCAGCGAGGCGTACTTGATCGTCGCCTGGTTGATCGCGAGCCGCGGATGCGGGTGTACGGAGCCAGGGGCCGCACCGGTCCGCATGGGCCGCACAGCGGACGTACTCACGCGACCACCCCGGAGAGCGGGCGGTCGGCGGGGGCCGAGCCGCGCCTCCCGGCAGACACCGACACCCCTGCCACCGCGAGCAGGTCGTGCCAGCGCGACGCCGCGAGCGACGGGTCCTCGAGCGCGCCGCAGGCGTTCGCGAGCCGCACTGTCTCGGACAGGTGCGGCAGGGAGCGGCCGGCGTGCTGGCCGCCGACCATGGCGAAAGCGGGCTGGTGGCCGTTGAGCCACGCAAGGAAGGCGATGCCGGTCTTGTAGTGCCAGGTCGGGGTGCTGAAGACGTGGCGGGACAGGGCCTCGGTGGGGCCGAGGAGGGCGCGGAAGGCGGCCTCGTCGGGAAGGGCCTGCACGGCAGCGGAGGCGATCGGCGCCACCGCGGCGAACGCCCCGAGCAGGGCGTCGGAGTGGGTCCGGTCCGTCCCGGCGATGAGGTCGACGTAGTGGAAGTCGTCGCCGGTGAACATCCGGACGCCCGCGGGCAGCTGGGAGCGGAGTGCGACCTCGGCACGGGCGTCGAGCAGGCTCATCTTGATGCCGGCGACCTTCGACCCGGCGTCGCCCATGATGTCGAGCACGGTGTCGGGGCCCTGCTGGCCGCCGAAGTAGCCGGCGAGGGCGGGATCGAACGCCTCCCCCAGCCAGTGCAGGACGACCGGCGCACCCGCACGTTCGATGACCTCGCGGTAGACGCGGCGGTAGGTGGCGGGATCCCCGCCGGCCAGGCGGGCCAGGTGTCGGCTCGCCATGAGCACGGCCCCCGCGCCGGCGTCCTCGGCGTGGTGGAGCTGGGCGACGTACGCGTCGACGATCTCCTGCTCGGTGGCGACCTGGTCCGGGAGGTCGTCGGTGTTCACGCCGACGACGATGCGGCCGCCGACGGACTGTGCCTCGCGGGCGCTGCGCGTCACGAGCTCGCGGGTGGCCGCCGGGTCGAGCCCCATGTTCCGCTGCGCGGTGTCCATCGCGTCCGCCACGCCGAGGCCCCACGACCAGAGGTGGTGCCGGAACGCCAGGGTGGCGTCCCAGTCCAGGTCGGCCGGGGCGCCCGGGGTGTTGTCGGCCGCGACGCGCGGGACGACGTGGGCTGCGGCGTACACGACGCGCTCGGTGAGCGGCGCGGTCGGCTTCGCCGCGGCCGTCACGGCCGGCTCGCGCAGGTCGACCCGGCTGGTCGTGCCGTCGGGGGCGAGGAGGGTCAGGCTGCTCATGCGCGTGCCCCGACGGTCTCGGCACGGTCCGCCTTGTCGGCGGGTTCCGTGCTGTCGGCGCTGTCGGCCTGGAGGCGCGGCTCGGCTCCGGTGGGCAGCGCCAGCTCCGGCAGGTCGATGCGTCGACCTTCGGCGCTCGACCGCAGACCGGCCTCCGCGAGCGCCACGCCGCGGGCACCCGACAGCAGGTCGTACGGGTGCGGACGGCCGGCGACGAGGTCGCGCAGGAAGTCCTCCCACTGTGCGCGGAAGCCGTTGCCGAACTCTTCGTTGTCGGGGACCTCGAGCCACTGCCCGCGGTAGTCCCGCTCGTCCTTGAGGTCCGGGTTCCACACCGGCTTCGGTGTCGCCGTCCGCGGCTGGATCCGGCACCCGAACAAGCCCGCCACGGCGCTGCCGTCCGTGCCGTCCACCTGGAACTCGACGAGTTCGTCGCGGTCGACGCGGACCGCCCACGACGAGTTGATCTGCGCCGTGATGCCACCGGCGAGGTCGAACACGCCGTAGGCCGCGTCGTCGGCGGTCGCCTCGTACGCCGAGCCCTGCTCGTCGGTGCGCTCCTCGATGTGCGTCATCGCGCGGGCGTACACCGACTCCACCCGGCCGAACAGCTGCTCGAGGACGTAGTTCCAGTGCGGGAACATGTCGACGACGATGCCGCCGCCGTCCTGCTTCCGGTAGTTCCAGCTCGGCCGCTGCGCGCTCTGCCAGTCCCCCTCGAACACCCAGTAGCCGAACTCCCCCCGGACGCTGAGGACCTTCCCGAAGAACCCGGAGTCGATCAGGCGGCGGAGCTTCCGGAGGCCGGGCAGGTAGAGCTTGTCGTGCACGACGCCGTTCGGGACACCGGCGGCGGCCGCGAGTCCGGCGAGCTCGAGGGCCTCGACGGAGGTCTCCGCCGTCGGCTTCTCGGTGTAGATCGCCTTGCCGGCGGCGATCGCCTTCCGCAGGGCACCGGCGCGGGCGCTCGTCACGGCGAAGTCGGCGAAGACGTCCCAGCGCGGGTCGGCGAGGGCGGCGTCGAGGTCGGTCGTCCAGTGCTCGATGCCGTGGCGCGTGGCGATCTCCTCGAGCGTCGCGGCGTTCCGACCGACCAGGATCGGTTCGACCTGCAGCCTCGTGCCGTCCGGAAGGAGGAGCCCGCCGTCGTCGCGGATGGCCAGGATCGACCGCACGAGGTGCTGGCGGTAGCCCATGCGTCCGGTGACGCCGTTCATGATGATGCCGATGGTGCGCGTGGTCAACGCGTGCTCCCTTGCTCGCTGTGGCCCGCTTCCCAGCGAACGGGAAAGCGCTTACCAGAACGGTACACCACGGGTGTCGTCGACCGCACGCGCATGTTCGGTCGTGTGCGTTCGGGGCTTGGGCGCCGCGGGCCACTTCGTGAGCACAAGAGGTCGGGTGCCGACACGGCACCCGACCATTTCTGCTCACGATCCGGGCGGGGAGCGCCCCCAGACCCGGGCGGCCTACCGCGCCGTGCTCGCGCGCAGCACGACCTCGCCATCGACGCCCCCGTCGGCCTCCACCCCGAGGGCCCGCCGCACAGCCCGCGCCCCGATCTCCTCGAGGGGCAACCGCACCGTGCTCAGCGCCGGCACGACGTCGGCCAGCATTCGGACGTCGTCGAACCCCGCTACGCCGACGTCTGCCCCCGGCACGAGCCCGCGGTCGCGGATCGCCGCGAGTGCGCCGACCGCCATCAGGTCCGTGACGGCGAACACGCACCGCGGCAACGCAGGACCACCGGCGGCGGCAGCATCGAGCAGCGACGACATCGCCCGGTACCCGCCGTCCCGCGAGAACTCCGACGACACGATCGCTCCGTCGGGAACCCCGACGCCGTGTGCCGCCAGCCCGGCCACGAACCCGTCCACCCGGGCGCGGGCGGTGACGAGCTGCGGGTCGCCCGCCAGCAGTGCGAACGACTCGTGACCCTGTTCGACGAGCGCCCCGGCGAGCGCGGCGGCACCGCTGCGGTTCCGGATCACGAGGGGCTGCACACCTCGGATGCCCTCCACACCCCCGATGCCCTCAACACCCTCGGTATCCGCGTCGGCACCGACGAGGTCGGACACGAGCGCCGACACCCCCGCCCCCGCGGCGACGAGCCCGGACACGGCGGCCGCGACCTCGTCGGAAGCACCGAGCCGTCGACTCACTGCGAGCACGACCGCCCGCGGACGCAACCCCGACACGACGCCCAGCACCGCGGCCTCGCGCGCCGGGTCCCCCTCGGTCGACGTGATCGTCACGACGAGCCCAGCCTCGTGGGCTGCGCGGATGGCCCCGGCCGCGATCCCGGCGAAGTACGGGTCGGCGATGTCCCCGACGACGAGGGCGAGCGTGGTCGTCGTCCCGCGGGCGACCGCCTGCGCCTGGAGGTTCGCGCTGTAGCGGAGCTCGAGTGCCGCCGCGTGCACCCTGTCGAGCGAATCCTGCCGCACCGTCCGCGCGCTGCCGTTCAGCGCGCGCGACGCGGTCGCGAGCGACACGCCCGCCCGCTTGGCCACGTCCGCCAAGGTGACGCTGTTCCGCTCCGGCATGCCGCGCCTTTCGTTCCGTCCGCGCACCACGCGGCCCGTGGCGAGGATACCGAGCGGACTGGAGGCGCGGCCCGCCTCCGCCCCGCCCGTGGCGGTCACAACGGTGAGACACCACTGCGGGATGGCTGATCTGGAAAGCGCTTGCTAGCGTGACCGGCATGGACCACACGAAGCGGGTGCCCGCCGTCGTGCTCGTCGGCGCGCGAGGCTTCGGCCAGCACCACCGAGCGAACATCGACCGACTCGTCGCGGCTGGTGCGTGCGAACTCACCGCGGTCGTCGACCCGACCCTCGGCACCGAGGCCGACGGCGGTGTGCCGGTGGTTGCCGACGTCGCCGCCGCTGCTGCTCTCGGGTCGGTCGACGTCGTGGTCGTCGCCGCTCCGATCGGCGCGCACCTGCCGCTGGCGCTCGCTGCTCTGGAAACCGGGGCGGACGTCCTGCTCGAGAAGCCACCGGTGACGACGCGCGCGGCACTCGCGACCCTGCTCGGCGCCGCGGACCGCTCCGGTCGCGTGGTGCAGGTCGGGTTCCAGAGCCTGGGGTCGCACGCGATACCGGCGTTCCGCGCCGGCGAGCTCGTCGGGGCCGTCCGCTCCGCCGCCGCCGTCGGGACCTGGACCCGGAACCAGGCGTACTGGGACCGCTCCGCGTGGGCAGGACGTCGACGGGTCGGTGGGGTGGACGTCCTGGACGGCGTCGTCACGAACCCGCTCGCGCACGCCGTGGCCACCGCACTGGCACTCGTCGGGTGCCGCCGTGCCGACCAGGTCGCCCGTGTCGAGGTCGAGCTGTACCGGGCGAACGCGATCGAGGGCGACGACACCTCGGCCGTCCGGGTCACGACGACGGCGGGGCTCGAGGCGACCGCGGCGCTCACCCTCTGCGCACCGTCCGAGGTCCGGCCCTCCGTGCGGGTCCGCGGCACGACGGGCGCGGCGACGCTCGGCTACACGACCGACGAGGTCACCGTCGACGGGGTCACGCGGGACCTCGGTCGGACGGACCTGCTCGAGAACCTGCTCGCCCACCGTTCCCGCGGCGACGATCTCCTGGTGCCGCTGGAATCGACCGGCGCTTTCGTCGAGGTACTCGAGGCCGTCCGCGCGACCGAGCCGGTGCAGATCGACCATCCCTGGGTGACGTGGGAGGGCGAGGGCCCCGAGCGCCGGCCCCTCGTCGCGGACGTCGAGGCGATCGTCGACCGAGCTGCCGACCAACGCGCCCTGTTCTCCGAGGTCGGTGCTCCGTGGGCGCACACCGTCCGCGACGAGGTCCTGCAGGAGCTCGTCGTCGACGGCACCCCGGTCGCGACGGTGCTCGACGGCGCGGGGACCATCGCGACGTCGTCCCCGCGCCCCTACCTGCACCCCGTGCTGACGCTCGGCGGCACGACGGTGAGCGCCCACCACCCGCCGGACCACGACTGGCACTGCGGTGTCGGGTTCGCGATCCCGGACCTCGACGGGATGAACTACTGGGGCGGGCGGACGTACGTGCACGGCGAGGGCTACGTCTGGCGCGACGACCACGGCAGCGCGGACGTGCCGCACGCCGAGCTCCACGGACACACGCTCCAGCAGGAGGTCATCTGGCGCGGCCCCGATCGCGCGGTCGCGCTCCACGAGGACCGTTCCCTGGCCTGGCGCGCCGTCGACCGGGGCTGGGAACTGACGTGGTCGTCGTCGTTCCGGACACCGGGTGACGCCGTCGTGCACCTCGGCGGCCCGGGCAGCAACGGCCGCGTCGGTGCGGGCTACGGCGGGTTCTTCTGGCGCTTCCCACCGTGCGTGGACATCACCGTGCGAACGGCGGACGCAACCGGCGAGGACGCCGTGCACGGGTCGGTCGCGCCGTGGGTCGAGTGGTCGGCCGTGTTCGACGGAGGACCCGCGACGATCCGCCTCGAGGCACTGGACCACCGCGACCCGTGGTTTGTCCGCGCCGCGGAGTACCCCGCGGTCGGGTCCGCCCTGGCCTGGAGCGAGCCGGCGCTCGTCCGCCCGGGGGTCCCCCTCATCCGGTCGTTCCGCGCGACGATCGAGGACGGCCGCTGACGACCGCAGAACGGCAGGGCCGCACCCGCGCGTGCCCTGCCGTTCCGCCCTGACCGTCAGCCTGCGTCGCTGAGGGCCTTCTTCAGCTGCGAGATGTACTGCGCGGCACCGTCCTCGGGCGTCGTCTTGCCGAACTGCACGTTCTGCCAGATCTGAGCGAGCAGGGTGTCGGCGTCCTGCCCGCCGACCGGGGTGATCGGAGCCGGCTCGCCGGACTCGGCGGTGACCTTCTTGATGTAGTCCATGACGATCGTGTCGGACGGGCTGAGGTCCGGCGCGATGGCCTTCTGGAACGCCGGGTTGGCGGGCAGCCCGCGCTCGGCGCCGAACAGGGTGCCGGCCTTCGTGTTCGTCGTCAGGAAGTCGATGAGCTCAGCTGCTTCGGCGGGGTGCTTCGACTTGCTGGAGATCGACCAGTACATCGAGGACTTCAGGTACTGCCAGCCCTTGTCCGCGTCCTTCGCCGCCGGGAAGGGCAGCATGTCGAGCTTCTGCGACGGTGCAGCTGCCTGGTAGGCGCTGAGATTGGACGGGATGCAGGTCATCCCGACCTTTCCCGTTGCGATGTCGGACTGGTCCAGCGCCGCGTTGGTGCCCTCGGCCAGCTGCGACGCGCTCGGGGTCACGCCGTCCTTGATCTGCCCGAGCGCGTACTTCCAGTAGTCGGCGAGCACGGACTGCTTGAGCACGACCTTGCCGTTCTTGTCGAACAGCTGGTTGCCGTGCTGTCGGGCCCACAGTGTCAGCGAGGGGGTGTCACCACCGAACGGATCGAGTCCCTTGACCTTGCCGTCCGACTTCTCGGTGAGTTCCTTCGCCGTGGCGTTCAGGTCGTCCCAGGTCCAGGACTCGTCCGGCACCGGGACACCGTACTGCTCGAAGACGGACTTGTTGATCGCGACGCCCATCGAGTTGAGGCCGATCGGCACGGCGTACAGTTTCCCTTGGTACTCGCCGGTGGCACGGACGTTCTTCGAGAGGTCCGAGGTCGTGAGGAACTTGTCGTACTGGCCCAGGTCGGCGATCGCTCCGCGCTGGGCGTACGAGGCGACGTAGACCTGGTCGAACTGCATGACGTCCGGAGGGTTGCCGCCGGCGACCGTCGTCGCGAGCTTGTCCCAGTAGCTCCCCCAGTCCGTGGACTGCATCTTGACCGTGATGTTCGGGTGCTCCTTCTCGAAGAGCTTCACCGCGGCCTCCGTGGACTCGACCCGCGCGCCGGCGCCCCACCAGTTGAGGGAGATCGTGACGGGGTCCTTGCTCAACTCGGCGTTGCCGCCGCCGTTGCCGGTCGCGCATCCGCTGACCGCGAGCGCGGACGCGGCCGCGATCGCGACGGCGCCGATGATCCTCGCTCGCAACCGAGCTGCTGGCTGGTGCTTCATGAGATTCCTAACGTGTGTGCGTGATGGAGATGGGGCAAGGCCGACGTCGTCGCTGACGCCGGATCACTTGCCGCCGGTGGTGGCGATGCCCCGGAGGAGGAACCGCTGACCGAACAGGAAGGCGAGGAAGACCGGCACGAGCGTCACGACGCTCATCGCGAACAGGGCGCCGAAGTCGGACTGCCCGGTCGGGTCGATGAACTGCCGCAACGCGACGGACGCGGTGTACTTGTCCGGCTCGGTGACGAAGACGAGCTGGCTGAAGAAGTCGTTCCACGTCCAGATGAAGGTGAAGATAGCGGCGGTCGCGAGCGCGGGCTTCATCAGCGGGAGGATGAGCTGGAAGAAGATCCGCGCGTGCCCGGCGCCGTCGATGCGCGCAGCTTCGTCGAGCTCCCGGGGTATCCCGCGGATGAACTGCACCATGAGGAACACGAAGAATCCGTCGGTGGCGAGGAACTTCGGCACGATGAGGGGCAGGAACGTGTTGATCCAGCCGAGCTGCGAGTAGATGACGTACTGCGGGATGATCAACACCTGGATGGGGAGCATCATCGTCACGAGCATGGCTGCGAAGGCGATCCGCTTGTACCGGAAGCTCAGTCGGGCGAATGCGTACGCGGCGAGCGAGCAACTGATGAGGTTGCCGATGATCGCGCCGACGACGATGACCGCCGAGTTCAGCAGGTACACGCCGAACGGCCGTTGCAGTGCGCTCCATCCGGTCGTGTAGTTCTTCGCAGCGAACGTGTCGAGGACGAGTCCGGGGTTGTCGAAGATGTGACCGTCGGGGCGGAGGGAGCTGACCACCATCCACAGCACGGGGTAGAGCATGACGAGGCTCAGCAGGATGAGCAGTGCGTGCTTGCCCACGCTCACCAGCCGTTGCCGGCCGGTGCGACCCCCTGGCGCCGTCGGGTGCGGTGTCCGGGCCGCGGGCGCCTCTGCGGACGTCGCGGCCTCGTTGGGACGGAGTGCGGTCGTGGAATCAGTCATCGTAGAAGACCCAGTACTTCGAGGCCCAGAAGTTGAGCGCGGTGGCGGCGCCGACGATGAGCAGGAGGAGCCACGCGATCGCTGATGCGTAGCCCATCTGCAGGCTGCCGAACGCCTTCTGGTAGAGGTAGAGCGTGATGAAGAGCGTCGAGTTCGTCGGGCCGCCGGAACCGTTGGAGATCACGTAGGCCTGCGTGAACGACTGGAAGGCCCCGATGATCCCGAGGACGAGGTTGAAGAACACGATGGGGCTGAGGAGCGGCAACGTGATCGACCGGAACTGTCGCCAGCTCCCGGCACCGTCGGTCGAGGCCGCCTCGTAGTACATGCGCGGGATCTGCCGGAGGCCGGCGAGGAAGATCACCATCGGCGCCCCGAAGGTCCAGACGTGCAACAGGATGAGCGTGCCGAGCGCCGTGTTCGGTGATCCGATCCAGGACGGCCCGGTGATCCCGAACATCGCGAGGAACGCGTTGAGCAGGCCGTCGCCCCCGAACACCAGACGCCAGAGCACCGCGATCGCCACGCTGCTGCCGAGCAACGAGGGCAGGTACAGAACGGAGCGGTAGAAGGACAGCCCCCGCAACCCACGATCGAGCAGCACCGCGATCGCCAGTGCGACGGCCAGCTGCAACGGTACCGAGATGACGGTGTACACGAGCGTGACGGTGAGCGAGCTCCCGAGGTTGGAATCCTGCAGCATCCGCTCGATGTTCGCCATGCCGGTGAACGAGGGCGTCTGCAGCAGGTTGTAGTTGGTGAACGCCAGGTACAGCGACGCGAGCACCGGCCCGAGCGTGATCGCCACGAGCCCGATGAGCCAGGGGGCGAGGAAGATCGCCGCCGCGACGTTGTCCTTGTTCTGCGCTCTGCGGTCACCTGAGCCGCGGAGCGCGCGGAGCTCGCTGATCGCGCTCATGCGGTCCCCCGCGACGCTGTGGTCGTGTCCTTCACGGTATCCATCTCCCTTGACGGTCCTGCTGGCCAACGCGGCCCACCGTAACCGCGATTACGACGTTGTACAAGAGTTTGCCGCAAGCGCTTTCCACGGGGTGGGCACTGGGAAGAAGCGCTTTCCGGTCGCCGCCCCCGAACTGCCCTGGACGTGGAGCCGACCGACCGACCGCTACGGTGTCCGGATGACCGACACCGACTGGGAAGCCCGCGTCGCCGCACTCTGGGCCGACGACACGATCGACGACACCACGCGCATCGACCGCATGCACGAACTCGCCGCGACCGCCCCGCACCCCGCCCTCGGCGCGTTCGAACTCGGCGGCTCGCTCGACTCCGCCGGCCACGAGGCCGAAGCCGACGTCCACTACACCGCCGCGACCGCCGCCGGCCTCGCGGAGGTCGACCCCGCCCGCGCGGCGCAGCTCGTGGTGCAGCACGCGTCGACGCTCCGGAACCTGGACCGGGTCGACGAGGCGATCGCGATGCTCCAGGCCGCGCCCACCCACCCGTCGACGGGTGCTGCCCCGCGGGTGTTCCTCGCGCTCGCCCTGCACAGCGCCGGTCGGTACGACGAGGCCCTGCGCGTCGCGATCGAGGCCGTCGAGCCCACCCTCCCCCGCTACAGCCGCTCGGTCCGCGCCTACGCCGCAGCGCTCACCGAGCCCGACCCCGCGTAGGGAGCACTCGTCCGCCCGCACGCGCCCGCCCGGCGCGCGTATGCTCGGCGCCACCGCCAGACGAAGGAGTCAGCGATGCCCGCACGGTTCGTGTACTGGATGAACATCTCGCTCGACGGCTTCATCGAGGCCCGCGCCGGGGACCGCCACGACCTCGGCGGCCCCGACTGGATCCGCATCGACGAGCAACTGCACCGCTTCTTCAACGAACGGGCGAAGGCGATGACGATGGGCGTCGAGGGCCGCGTGATCCACGACATGATGGACCCGTTCTGGCCCGACGTCCGGACCGACGAGTCACTGCCGGACTACCTCCGTGAGTACGGTGAGATCTGGACCGAGCAGCCGAAGATCCTCGTGTCACGCTCCCGGACGGCAGCCGACCACAACACGACGATCTACGGCGACGACGCGATCCCCCGGCTCGCCGAGCTCCGCCAGGAGTCCGAGGGCGACATCGGCGTCGGCGGTGCGGATATCGCCACGCAACTGCTCGCCGCGGGCCTCCTCGACGAGCTCCTGCTCTTCACGCACCCGGCCGTCCTCGGAGCCGGCCGACCGCTGTTCGACTCCCCCGCCGACGCGATCCGGCAGCCACTGCAGCTCGAGCTGCTGGAGCAGCGCCGCTTCGACAACGGCGTCACCATGCACCGGTACGAGATCCTGCGAACCGTGACCCAGTGACGGACGGGAGGCACGGTGCCAGCTGGCACCGCGCCTCCAGTCCGCATCGCGGTCGCGTCAGACGTCGCGTCGGCGCGCGACCGACAGGGCAAGCGCACCGATCACCACGACCTCGGCCACGAGGACGGCGAACCCTCCCCAGCCGTTCAGCACGACACCGTCCTGCTGCGCGCCCGTGAAGGAGTACGTGTAGAGCTGCATCCCCGCCTGGTCGGGCAGGAACTTCGCGATGTCGAGCACCCACTGCTGGCGCATCAGGTTGCCGATGCCCGACAGGACGATCGGGAGCACCAGGAGGATGCCGACGGTCACGGCGATCCCACCGGCACTCGACCGCAGGAGCAGCCCGATGCCGTACGCCAGCAGGGCGAGGAGCGTCACGTACACCGACGAGCCGAGGATCGGCAGGAAGACCGACGGGTCGCCGATCGCGACGTCGGCACCCTTCGCCGACTGCAGCGCGGTGGACAGGAGCACGCCGATCCAGGTGGAGACGATGCTCACGACGAACGTCGTCACCGCGAGGACGGTCGCCTTCGCCAGGATCACACCGGTCCGGCCCGGGTCGGCCGTGAACGTCGAGTGCACCTGGCCGGTGCCGTACTCCCCCGTGATGATCAGCACGCCGAGCACGCCGACCACGAGCGCGGTCAGGCTGACGCTCGCGGTGTTGATGCTCACGAAGCTGCCGTTCAGGGCGTCCTGCGGGACGTCACTGCCCGGCGCGCCGACGGCACCGCCGAGCAGTGCTGCCATCCCGACCGTCACGACGACGAGGATCGCGTAGCACCACCAGGTGGACCGGATGCTGCGGAGCTTGATCCACTCGCTGCGGATCAGGCGGCCGAACCCGAGCCGGACGGTGTCCGGCAGGGCGGTGGCGGTGGCGGTCATCGGGCGCCCTCCGATCGGTACTCGACGTCGTCGCGGGTGAGGGCCATGTAGGCCTCCTCGAGGCTGGCGCCCACCGGGGTGAGCTCGTGCAGCGGGACGCCGACCTGCGCGGCGATGTTCCCGACCGTCACGGCGTCCGGACCGACGACCAGGAAGGTGCCGTCCTCGCGCGGGGTGATCGACGCGTTCGGGCCGATCGCCTGGAACAACTGGTCCGGCGCGGGCGTCCGGACGACGACACGACTGCCGCCGCCGTTCGCCGTGCCGCCGGCCACGAACTCCTGGATCGGGGCGTCCGCGAGCACCCGGCCACGGCCGAGGACGACCACGCGGTCCGCCGTCTGCGCCATCTCACTCATGAGGTGGCTCGACAGGAACACGGTTCGACCGTCGGCGGCCATCCGTCGGGCGAGCTGCCGGACCCAGAGCACGCCGTCCGGGTCGAGGCCGTTCACCGGCTCGTCGAGGATGAGGGTCTTCGGGTCGCCGAGGAGTGCCGCCGCGATGCCGAGCCGCTGGCCCATGCCGAGGGAGAAGCCGCCGACGCGCTTCTTGGCGACCGACTCCAGGCCGGTCATGTCGATGACCTCGTGCACACGGGACTTCGGGATGCCGTGCGTCGCGGCGAGGGAGAGCAGGTGGTTGTACGCGCTCCGACCCTGGTGCACCGCCTTCGCCTCGAGCAGCGCGCCGACCTGCCGGAGCGGGTCGCGGAAGCTCCGGTACGGCTGACCGTTCACCGTCGCCCGTCCCGCGGTGGGGCGGTCGAGCCCCATGATCATGCGCATCGTGGTGGACTTCCCGGCGCCGTTCGGGCCCAGGAAGCCGGTCACGCTGCCCGGCCGCACGACGAACGAGACGTCGTCGACGGCGGTCTTCGGACCGTACTGTTTGGTGAGGTGCTCGACTTCGATCACGGCGGCCACGCTACGGGAGCGGCACCGCCGGCCGCGTCCGCCCTGAGGGGGAGATGCCGTGCACCCCGCGACGGACCCGATCCGTCCGATCCGTCAGCCGCCCGCGCCCAGCGCGATCACGGCACGGAGACCGGACCAGTCCGCACGGTGGCCGGGGTCGATCTCCGTCCGGCAGCGTCCCGCGAACTCGGCTGCCCGCAGTGCGAGGTCGGGACCGAGCGGCTCCGCGAGCAGCGCCTGCGCCTCCGACGCGCGGGCGTCCAGGGGTGATCCGGACCGGTGGTGGTCCGTGCCGGTCTCGGCGTCGATCGCGACCATCACGTCGACCAGGGCCGTCCGGACGATGCCGAGCACCAGGTGCATCCCGATCAGGTCGTTCCGACGGCCGAACCGGACCGCCGCGAGCGCGGCGTCGAACCGCACGCTGTCGTCCGCCGGCGGTGTCGGCAGCCGGACGTGCTCCCCCAGCACGGTCAGGTCGACCCGCCGCCCGTCGACGAGCACGAGCCGGACGGTCTGCGTGGTCTCGGTCTCGTGCTCCTGCCACGCCCACGGCGTGCCGTCGAGCAGCGCCTCGGCGTCGACGTCCGCCGTGAGGGTGAGCGTCACGTCCACGTCACTCCAGCCGTCGAGCGTGCCGGGCTGGGTCACCGAACCGTACGGCTCGACCGTGCTGCCGGCGGGCACCTGCGCGCGGGTCCGCTCGAGGAGGTCGGTCTGCCACGTCATGCGGGCAGCGTACGCGCGAGCCGGGGCGACCTCGGCGAGCACATCCGCACGGTGCAGCGCACGATCGGCAGCGCTAGCCTGTCGCCGTGAGCGACGCGCTGGACGACGGGCCCTTCTTCCACGGGACGAAGGCGGACCTCCGTGTGGGAGACCTGCTGACCGCCGGATTCCGGTCGAACTACCGGCCCGAGGTCGTGATGAACCACGTGTACTTCACCGCGCTCCGTGATGGTGCCGGGCTCGCCGCCGAGCTCGCGGCGGGCGACGGGCTCCCCCGCGTCTACGAGGTCGAGCCGACCGGCACCTACGAGGACGACCCGAACGTCACCGACAAGAAGTTCCCCGGCAACCCGACGCGCTCGTACCGCAGTGCCGAGCCGCTGCGGGTGGTCGCCGAGGTGCTCGACTGGCCGCGGCTGACGCCAGAGGCCCTGCAGGCGTGGCGCGACCGGCTGGCCGTGCTGCGGGCCGACGAGCGGGGCGAGATCATCAACTGACGGCGCCCGACCGGGGTCACTTCACGTAGTCGTACGTCGTGAACCAGTCGATGTAGAGGTGCCCCTGCTTGCCCCAGTTCCCGACCTGGAACATGTACCGGTGCCCGGTCGTCGGGACGTCCCGCGTGATCGTCTTGATGACCTTGCCGTCGAGCTGGTAGGTCACCGACTTCCCCGGGATCCACTCGATCGAGTAGGTGTGCCAGGCCCGCCACGAGACACCCGTCCAGTGCTCGGTGGTGTTCATCTCGCGGCCGGGGGTCATCGAGTGCTGGAACACCATCGGCGACGCCTCGAAGTTGCCCTCCGGGTAGTCGATCTCGCCGTCGGCCCAGCGGTTCGAGTTCGGCCAGAGCATGAACGCCGCACCGTTGCCGTCGCCGCCGGTCGCCCGGGCCCGGACGGTGAACTTCCCGCCGACGTGGGTCCAGGCCTCCTGGGCGGTGCCGAACGTCCCGGCCGCGCCCTTCTTCCCGTCGAGCAGGACGTCCATCACACCGTCGTGGCCGCTGATCTGCGACCCGGAGAAGTACATGCCACCCGTCCCGTCCGGGTACGGCTGCCAGTTCTTCGCGTAGGTCTTCGCGAACTTCCCCTTGGCCGCGACGGCCGTGGTGCCGAAGTTCTCGATGACCCGTTGCTTGAACTTGCCGATGTTGCCGACGGGTGCCCCGGCGGCGGCCTCGGCGGTGGAGCCCTGCCCCACCGGTACGGCGATGATCATGGCGCTGAGGAGGACGGCCGCGACCGTCACCCGCACCGTCGAGCGCTGCTGCATGCGCTGTCACTCCCTCGGTGACCCGCGGCGCCCGTCCCGAGGCGCCGGAACGACCGGGTGTCGGCCGTTCGCCGTGAACGCTAATCGGCGCAGGGACGCGGATCCGGGCCGCTCCGTCCCCAGTACGAGGGTGCGCCGGTACCCAGTCCGAGGGTGTGCGGGGCGGTCTGTCCCCCTGGTCGTTCCGGGCATACTCGGCGGAACCGGGCGTACTTGCCAAGAAGTTTCGACCAGGTACGCCCGCTTCCGCTTTCCATCGTGGGCGCTCTGGGAAGGAACGTCACGGCCACACCACCACCGGCCTGGAGGCGCGGGGCGGGCCGGCACCGCGCCTCCAGGCCGTCAGGCGGTTGCGCCCGGCAACGCGGAGCGCGCGAGACTCGCGCCGGGCGACCGATCTCGCGCCCACGAACGCGAGGAACGTCGCCCAGGCCGAGACTCGGCGTCGCGGGCGGGCGCCACCCGCGTCAGACCGCGACGCGGAGCGCCGCGCCCGCGACGCGCGCCGGCTCGGGCAAGCGCTCGTTCGTGGCCGATGCCCGGAACGAGTCGAGCGCGAGCGCCGCGAACCGCCGGGCGGCGACGAGCCGCTCCCCCGGGTCGTCGCCGCGGAGCCCCCGGGCGGCCAGCAGCACGAGCAACAGGTCGTCGACGACGAAGTCCGCCCGGAGCTGCCCCGCCGCCTTCGCGCGGACCGCGAGCCCCGCCATCGCGTGCAGGAGCTCGGCACGGTGCCGGGTGAGCCGGTCGGACACCTGCCCCGCGGCGACGAGCGCGTCGACGAACCCCTGGTTGCGGGCGTTCAGCTCGACGGTCCGCTCGACGACGGAGCGCAGTCCGTGCCAGGGGTCGGGGTGCGCGGCTCCCTCGAGGACGATGGCGCGGCACAGGTCGAGTTCGTCCTCGAAGGCCGCGTCGACGAGGTCCTGCCTGGTCGGGAAGCGCCGGTAGAGCGTGGCGGGTCCGACCCCGGCGTGCCGGGCGACCTCGCGCATCGTGACGTCGAGACCGCGCGCACCGAACAGGTCGCGGGCCGCCTGCAGCAGGCGGTCGCGGTTCTCCTGCGCGTCGGCGCGGAGGTGAGACAGATCGTTGTGCATCGCTCTCACTTTAGCCAAGTGGACGCAGGCGTCCGTTAGCGTCGCTCCGTCCTGGTCCGACCCCCGGGACGTCGAAGGAGCAGTCATGCGCGCCGTCACGATCGAACGGTTCGGACCCCCGGAGGGCCTCGTCCTGACCGACCTCCCCGATCCTCTCCCGGGCCCCGGCCAGGTCGTCATCGCGGCCGAGGCGATCGGCGTCGGCGGCGTCGACGCCGTGATCCGCCGCGGCACCATCGGACGCGCCGGCATCGAGCCCGGGTACGTCCCCGGCAGCGAGGCGGCGGGGACGGTCGTCGCCGTCGCGGAGGACGTCGACCGGGCGTGGCTCGGCCGCCGGGTGTGGGCGTTCACGGGCGTCGGGGGCGCGTACGCCGAGCAGGTCGTCGCGGCGGTCGGTGACCTCACACCGCTCGAGGACGGGTTCAGCGCGATCGACGCGGTCGCGCTCGGGTCCGCCGCGCCGGTGGCCCGGTTCGCACTCGGGCACGGGCACCTCGCGGCCGGCGAGCGGGTCCTGGTCCGCGGCGCCGCCGGCAGCATCGGCATCGCCGCCGTCGAACTCGCGGTGCGGCTCGGGGCGTCGGCCGTCGCGGTGACGGCGGGATCGCCCGTCCGCGGGGATCGGCTCCGTGCGCTCGGCGCGACCCACGTCCTCGACCGGCAGGGGCAGGGCGACGGGCCGTCGTCGTACGATCTCGTGCTCGACATCGTCGGCGGTCCGGCGATGCCGGACTTCCTCGACCGGCTCGCCCCGAACGGCCGGCTCGTGCTGGTCGGCGCAGTGGCCGGGATGCCGCCGGCGGACTTCGGCGGCCGGCTGCTCGCGGCGTTCCAGCAGTCGCGGTCCTTCGCGACGTTCAGCCTCGACTCCGTGCCGCGCGACGCGCTGGCCGCGGAGCGGGCCGAGCTGTTCCGGTCGGCCGCGGCCGGCACGCTGACGGCGGTCGCCGACGACGTCCTGCCGCTCGCGGACGCGGCGGCGGCGCACCGCCGGATGGACGACGGCGAGGTGTTCGGACGGATCGTCCTGACGCCCTGAACACCGGCGAACGAGTCCCGGTGATCCGTGCATCTTGCACGGATCACCGTCCGGGAGACGCGGTGTCTTCATCCTTCTCTACGAGGACGAGCTGGAACGGACCGACCTGGAGCAGAACGCGAGGCTCGACTCGGTCCCGCGGTTCGAGTGTCTCGAAGAAAGCGTCCGCGCGGTCGAGGATGCGAAGCGTGCGCGCTCTGTCGCGTCCCAAGTCGACATAGGCAGCGTCAGCGCGCCCGACGGCGCGCCGCGCGTCGAGGAGCGCCCTCAGGTAGATGGCGTGCCACAGCCGCGCACGGTTGCCTCGGGCCCAACCGTAGAAGGCGACAACGAGCGCCATCACAGCTCCGGATATCAACGCGAGCACAGCCAACCCCGCCCATGTCCGCCAGGATGCCATCCATCCCGCATCCAGTTCCGCGATGACCACCAGGACAGCTCCGACGACGAAAGCACCGCCGCCGATGACCGACCATCCGAGGCGGATCGGGAAGCGCCGACACGCCGCGAAGTACAGCTTCAGCGACAGTGGCAGGGCCGCTCCGACACCGTTCGCAGCAGCAGCAGCGTCGAGGTGGCGCCTGAGCAAGGGGCTCTGCGCGCTTCCCGCGAGACCAAGCGAGCGGGCCACGATGTTGCCTTCCCACTCCTCGAGTTGGGACCTCAACAATCCGGGCTCGAGCAGGGCACGTCGCGGCGCGGAAGCGTACTCATCGGCTGCGGCACGGATCGTGAACGGGTCGCGAGCCATGTCAGCGGGGTCGCCTGCGTTCTTTAGCGCCGATCTCAACGTGATGACGAGCGCCACGAACGCGACCACGAACAGAGCGAGCCCCACCATTTCCTGCCAGGGCTCGCTTTGCCCCGTCACGCCGGCGTAGAAGAACGATGCAGACAGGCTGACGAACAACCCCGAGATGAGCGCGCCGACAGCAGGCAGGAACACCGTTTGATACTGAAGCGTCGTTCCGCGGATGCGGGAGAACGTCTGCTCGGCCGGAGGGCGGATCGAACGGATGCTCGCTAACTCCGTGACTCCGAGTACCAAGCATCCCGCCCCGGCGAATGCCCCGGCCGTCACCAAGAACACGGCTACTGCTTCCAATCGATCCCCCACGGATTGTCGATGCGGCGCGCTCCCTGCCGGCAATCGCCGGCCGCGAGAACTCCGAGGCCGACAAAGAGCCTATTGGACGATCGGCCGCCGACCTGATGTCGCCGCATGACGGACGGGAGGCACGGTGCCAGCTGGCACCGTGCCTCCCGTCCGTCACGTGGTGACGTCCGTCATCCGTCGGCCTGCGTCAGCCGCGGATCACCGAGATCTTGTCCGCCTGCGGACCCTTCTTGCCAGGCCCGACCTCGTAGCGCACGTGCTCTGATCCCTCGAGGGATCGGAGCCCCTGCGTGACGACGATGCTGGAGAAGTGGGCGAACAGGTCCTGGGACCCGTCGTCCGGGGTGATGAAGCCGAACCCCTTGCTGCTGTCGAACCACTTCACGGTTCCGGTGGGCATGTTCCCCGCCCCTAGTGGATGCGCAGTTGCGCGACCATCGGGCAGGCGAACGGGTCACGTGCGGCGAGCCCGACGCGGTTGAGGTACCGGACGACGATGCCGTAGGAGCGCAGCAGCGTGGTCTCGGTGTAGGGCACGTCGAGCGTGTCGCAGTGGTCCCGGACGAGCAGGCGCGCCTGCTTCAGGGCCGGACGCGGCATCGACGGGAACAGGTGGTGCTCGACCTGGTAGTTCAGGCCGCCCATCAGGAACGAGACCCACCAGCCGCCGCGGATGTTGCGGGAGGTGCGGACCTGGCGGGAGAAGAAGTCGACCTTCGCGTCGTGCGCGATCGTCGGCATGCCCTTGTGGTTCGGGGCGAACGAGGCACCCATCATCACGCCGAAGACGGCGAGCTGCACCCCGAGGAACGCGCACGCCATGCCGAACGGCAGGAACCAGAACACGATCGTCAGGTAGATGCCGAAGCGGGCGACGAGCAGACCGGCCTCGATGAAGCGGTGCTTGACGTCGGCCTTCGTGCCGTTTCCGGTGACGATCGACATGACCGCGTAGCGGTGCAGGTTGAGGCCCTCGAGCGTGAGCAGCGGGAAGAACAGCCAGCCCTGGAAGCGCATGAAGGTCGTCATGAGCGGGCCCTTGACGGCCGCGGCGTCCTCCGGCAGGAACCGGATGCCGTCCGGCGCGATGTCCGGGTCCTTGCCCACGGTGTTCGGGTTGCCGTGGTGGCGGGTGTGCTTGTTCATCCACCACGAGTAGCTGAGGCCCACCAGGAACGTGCCGATGTAGCGGCCGGCGTGGTCGTTCCACCGCTGCGAAGCGAAGACCTGCCGGTGCGCGGCCTCGTGCGAGAGGAACGCGAACTGCGTGAAGAGGACGCCGAGGGCTCCGGCGACGATGAGCTGGAACCAGGAGTCGCCGAGGAACGCGAACGCGACCCAGGCGAGCGCCAGGGTCCCGATCAGGCTGCCGAACAGCGACCAGTAGAACCCGGTGCGACGGCGCAGGAGGCCGTTCTCCTTCACCTGCGCCAGGAGCGAGGAGTAGGTCGAGGTGCCGTTGCGGCTCCCCGATCCGGGACGAGTGCGGGTGTAACCCGGCGCGAGCGGAGTGGTGGTCATCAGGACCGACCTTCCGTTACGGATCGGTCCTTCAACCGGTACGAGGGAGTTCACGCATCTGCGCTTGTCTCGACCCTAGGGGCCGAAGATGCGTGTTCGCCTGGCAGTCCGGTTTGCGTCGGTCCGCGGTTCGGGGGACCCCGGCGCAGCCCGCGCGCGCCGTCTGCAGCCCGTCTGCTGCCGGTCTGGCACGATCGGGGCATGCCCCTCGACGGAACTCCCCTGGAACGGCTCGGCTTCCTGACCATCGGGTCGTTCGACCCCGCCCGACCGTCCGCGGGCCACGAGGACACGCTGCGGGTCATCGAGCGCGCCGAGGCACTCGGCTTCGACAGCGCCTGGCTCCGGCACCGACACCTGCAGCACGGCATCTCCTCCCCCGTGGCGGTGATGGCCGCCGCCTCGCAGCGGACGTCGCGGATCGACCTCGGCACCGCGGTCACGCCGATCGGAGCGGAGAACCCCTTCCGGCTCGCCGAGGACCTCAGCACCGTCGACGTGCTGTTGGGCGGACGGCTGAACCCCGGCTTCTCGGTCGGCACCCCGATGCACTACGACCTGTACCGCGAGGCGCTCTACCCCGACACCGCCGACCAGGAGGACCTCGGGAACGACCGTCTGCTGCGGTTCCGCGACCTCGTGCGCGGCGACACGGTGACCGGAACCGACGCCGTCGAACGTCGAGGGATCGAGGAGTTCGCGAGCACCGTCCAGCCGCACAGCCCCGGCCTCGTCGACCGCATCTGGTACGGCACCGGCAGCACCAAGTCGGCGGTGTGGGCCGGCGAGAACGGCTTCCACCTGCTGACCTCGAGCGTCACGCGCAGCGAGAACGGCACCGACTTCGCCACGAACCAGCGGGCGCAGATCGACGCGTACCTGGCAGCCCACCCCGACCCCGGCGCCGCCCGGGTCTCGCAGGGCCTGGTCGTCATCCCGACCGACACTGCGACACGGGAGCAGGAGGCCCGCTACCGCGCGTACGCCGACGGGCGCTCCGGGCGGGTCGGCGTGCCGATGGGGCCGGCGGGCATGCTCTTCGCCGCCGACCTCGTCGGGTCCTCCGCGGAGATCGCGGACCGGTTGCGCGCCGATGCCGGGTACCAGGCGGTCACCGAGGTCGCCTTCGCCCTGCCGTTCGCGTTCGAGCCGGAGGACTACGCGCAGATCATCACGGACATGGCGGATCGGCTCGGGCCGGAGCTGGGGTGGGAGCCGGATCGCGCGGTCTGAGGGCGGCGTCGGATCGTCGGAGTGAGCCGCTCGCCCTAGCGAGCGACCGTCCGGAAGCCGGCGTTGCCCATCGACGAGTCCGGGGTGTTGGACGACCGCGCCGCGTTCCGGTACCGGTTGCAGTACGAGTCGTGGCAGAGGTACGAACCGCCGCGCATGACCCGGGCGTCCCGTGCCGGGTCCCGGGCCGGCGGTCCGACCGGCTCGTGCACGAGTCCGGCTGCCGCGTCGGCCGCGTACGTCTCCTCGGCCCAGACGTCGCTGCACCACTCCCAGACGTTCCCGACCGTCTGCCACAGCCCGTAGGCGTTCGGCTGGAAGCTCCGCACCGGCGCCGTCGTCGGGTACCCGTCCTCGGCCGTGTTCACGGTGGGGAACGTCCCCTGCCAGATGTTCACCCGCCACCGGGGTGTGTCGGTGTCGGCGAGGTCGTTGCCCCACGGGTACCGGGCACCCTCGAGTCCACCACGTGACGCCGCTTCCCACTGCGCCTCGGTGGGGAGCGCCCGCCCCGCCCACCGCGCGTACGCCGACGCGTCGTTCCAGCTCACGTGCACGACGGGGTGGTCCCCGAGCCCGACGAGGTCGGACTTCGGGCCGCCCGGGTGGCTCCAGTCGGCCCCGCGGACACCGAGCCACCACGGTGTCTGCGGCGGCTGGCCGAGCACGTCCCCGTCGTCCGCGGCCAGCGCGAGGTGGAACACCGCCGAGTACCCGAAGCGCTCGGCCTCCGTCCGGTACCCGGTCGCGTCGACGAAGCGGGCGAAGTCGTCGTTCGTCACCGAGGTGACGTCGATGTCGAACGCCGCGAGTGAGACGAAGTGCGCCGGTTGCTCGCCGTCGGCCCACTTCCCGTCACCGAGGCTGTCCCCCATAAGGAACGTCTGAGCCGGGATCCGCGCCTGCTCCACCCCGTGGTGGTGCTCGCCGGTACGCGGACCGCGGTCGGTCGCGGTCACCGTCGCTGTCGGACGATCGAACGACGGCGCGCAGCACGCGTGGTCGTGGTGAGCGGACTCCTCCATGCGGAACAGCCCACCACCGGCGTCGTGCCGAGGCCTCACCCTGGCCGGGTGAAGAACGGCACCGGCACGAGCCGTACCGTCACCGACCACCGGAGGAACGGCCGGAGGGACGAGCGAAGGGACGACGGGCATGCTGGACGACCTCGCCGACGACCTCCTGAAGAACTCCTCGTTCGGGCTGTGGGACGTGCTCCTCGCCGCCGCGGTCCTGGTCGCCGGCTGGTTCGCCTCGGTCTGGGCGCGACGTGGCACGGCGAAGATCCTGGCGCGGTGGAGCGGGCTCGCGCCGAGCTCGACCAACCTCGTGGCGCGGCTGGTGCGGTACGCGATCCTGCTGCTCACCGTGGGTGTCGTCCTGACCGTGCTCGGCGCCCCGCTGCAACCCGTGCTCGCCGCGGTCATCATCATCGGGATCGTGGCCTTCCTGGCGCTCCGTGGCATCGCCGCGAACTTCGGCGCGGGACTCGTGATCCAGGCGCGCCGACCGGTCACGATCGGCGACCACATCGAGCTGGCGGACGTCGAGGGGCGCATCACCGAGCTGACGGGTCGCGCGGTGCTGCTGCTGACCTCGGACGGTCGGACCGTCCGGGTCCCGAACACGATGCTCCTCGAGGGACCGCTCACCAACGCGTCCGAGACGGGGCGGTTGCGGAACGAGGTCCGGGTGCGGGTGCGCGCGGTCCGTGACCTGGACCAGCTCTCGACGTCGCTCGTGCAGGCCGTCGACCGTGCGGGCGTCCTGCCGGGGTCGACCACCGAGCTGCTGCTCCGCACCTCCACTCCCGACCACGTGGACCTCGACCTGCGGTTCTGGTCGACCTTCGACGAGCGGGAGACCGCTCGGTCCGACGTCGTCCGCGCGGTGCGGGAGGTGATCGGGGCAGCGGGGCTGCGCTGCTCGGTGACGTCGGAGCCCCGGCCAGCGATGCGCGTCGGCGACGATCCGTTGCACACCCCGAACTCACCCGTTCCGGGCGTGGGCCGGGCGTCCGGCGGCCCGGACCCTGGGGAGCACCACTGAACGAGGGAGCGGATCATGGCAAAGCAGTTCTCCGGGAAGATCGAGCTCGACGTGCGCGACTCGGTCTCCGACTGGGACGCGTTCATCCCCGAGAAGGCGGCCCAGGGGTCGCCGAACGTGCTCGTCGTCCTCTACGACGACACCGGTCAGGCAGCGTGGTCGCCGTACGGCGGGCGCATCCAGATGCCGACGATGGAGCGGCTCGCGGCCGGCGGACTGACGTACTCGCAGTGGCACACGACGGCGCTGTGCTCGCCGACGCGGTCGACGCTGCTCACCGGTCGGAACCACCACTCGAACGGGTTCGCGACCATCTCGGAGTCGTCGACCGGGTTCCCGGGCTACAACTCCCACATCCCGCCCGAGAACGCCACCATGGCGAACGTCCTCCGTGACGCCGGGTGGTCGACGTTCTGGGTCGGCAAGAACCACAACGTCCCGATCGACGAGTGGACCGCCGGTGCGTCGAAGAAGAACTGGCCGCTCGCCCAGGGCTACGACCGCTTCTACGGGTTCATCGGTGGTGAGACCAACAACTGGTACCCGTCGCTCGCCGAGGACAACCACTACATCGACCAGCCGTACCTGCCCGAGGACGGCTACCACCTGTCGAAGGACCTCGCCGACCAGGCCCTCAAGATGATCCGCGACTCGAAGCAGACCGAACCGGACAAGCCCTGGTACCTCTGGTTCTGCCCCGGGGCGAACCACGCGCCGCACCACGCGCCGCAGGAGTACATCGACAAGTACAAGGGTGCGTTCGACGACGGGTACGAGGCGTACCGCGAGTGGGTGCTCCCGCGGATGATCGAGCGCGGGCTCCTGCCGGAGGGCACCGAGCTCACCGACGAGAACCCCATGCTGCCGGGGACGTTCTCCGAGACGGACCTCGTCCGCCCGTGGGACGAGCTGAGCGCCGAGGAGCGGGCGATGTTCAGCCGGATGGCCGAGGTGTTCGCGGGGTTCTCGGAGTACACCGACGCCCAGGTCGGCCGCATCGTCGACTACCTCGAGGAGTCCGGCCAGCTCGACAACACCCTCGTCATCTACTGCGCGGACAACGGGGCGTCCGGTGAGGGCAGCCCGAACGGATCCGTCAACGAGGGCAAGATCTTCGGCGGCTACCCGGACGACCTCGAGCAGAACCTGACGATGGTCGACCAGCTCGGCAGCCCGGACACCTACAACCACTACCCGACCGGGTGGGCGATGGCGTTCTCGACGCCGTACCGGATGTTCAAGCGCTACACGTACCAGGGCGGCATCTGCGACCCGCTGGTCATCCACTGGCCCGCCGGCATCGCGTCGCAGGGCGAGGTGCGGAACCAGTACCACCACTCGACCGACATCGTGCCGACCATCCTCGACGCGTGCGGCGTGACGTTCCCGGAGACGTACGCGGGTGTGCCGCAGAACCCGCTCGACGGAGTCTCGATGCGGTACAGCTTCGACTCGGCCGACGCGCCGACCGAGAAGCACACGCAGTACTACGAGATGCTCGGCAACCGCGGCATCTGGCACGACGGGTGGAAGGCGGTCACCGAGCACGGGCCGGTCTCCGGCATCAGCGGGTTCGCCGAGGACCGCTGGCAGCTGTTCCACACCGACGTCGACCGTGCCGAGGCGCACGACCTCGCCGAGGAGCACCCGGAGAAGGTCGAGGAGCTCAAGGCGCTCTGGTTCGAGGAGGCGACGGCGAACGACGTCCTGCCGCTGAACGACCTGCAGATCATCGGGAACCCGAAGGACTTCGAGACCTTCGTCAACATGGAGTTCAAGGTGCCGGTGCCGCCCACCGGGCAGTACACCTACTACCCCGGCACGACAGAGGTCCCCGAGCGCTCGGCCGCGAACGTGCACGGCGTCTCGTACAAGATCATCGCGGACATCGACTTCACCCCCGACACCGAGGGCGTGGTGTTCGCGCACGGATCACGGTTCGGCGGTCACGCGCTCTACGTCAAGGACGGCCAGCTCACCTACGTGTACAACTTCCTCGGCATCCCGCCGGAGAACGTCGTCCAGGCGCCGGCGCCCACGTCCGGGCGGCACCTGGTCGGGGTGTCGTTCACGAAGGAGGGCATGGGCGAGTACCGCGAGGGCGTCGGTCCGCTCGCGCTGTACATCGACGACGAACAGGTCGCCGAGATGCGCATCCGGACGGTGCTCGGGCACTTCTCGCTCTGCGGTGAAGGGCTCTGCATCGGGTACGACAGCGGCGACGCGGTGACCGCGGCGTACGCGGGTGACCGGTTCACGTTCCACGACGGCACCATCCACAAGGTCGTGTTCGACATCGCGGACGACGCCTACGTCGACCTCGAGGCGCACCTCGCCGCGGCGTACTCACGCGACTGACCGAGCCGTGACGGTCACCACCGACCGCGCCCGCGCGCCGTGGTTCGCCCCGACGCTCCGGCACTACCGGAGCGCCTGGGGCGGACCCGACGTCCTGGCGGGGCTGAGCGCCGGCGCGGTGGTCGTCCCGCAGGCGATGGCGTACGCGACCATCGCCGACCTGCCGGTCCAGGTGGGTCTCTACACCTGCATGGTGCCGATGCTGGTGTACGCGGTGCTCGGCGGCTCACGGGCGATGAGCGTGTCCACGACGTCGACCATCGCGACCCTCACGGCCACGACCCTCGTCACCGCCGGCGTGGCGGCCGGTTCCCCCGACGCGCTCGGCTCGCTGACCACCCTCACGCTGCTCGTCGGGCTCGTGCTGCTCGCCGCGCGGGTGCTCCACCTGGGGTCACTCGTCGAGAACATCAGCTCGGCCACGCTCGTCGGTGTCCAGGTCGGCGTCGGTTCGACCGTCGCGGTCGGGCAGCTGCCGAAGCTCCTGGGCGTCGACACCGGGTTCTCCGGGCACGGGTTCGTCCGCGCGGTGGTGGCCGCGGTCGAGGCGCTCCCCCGGGCGGACGGACCGACGATGCTGCTCGCGGCGGCCTCGATCGCCGTCCTCGTGCTCGGACGCCGTCTCCTGCCGCGGGTGCCGTGGCCGCTCGTCGTCGTCGTGGCGGGCATCGTGCTCGTCGCGGTCACCGGGCCGGACGCGGCGGGAGGCCTCCGGCTGATCGACCCGGTGCCGTCCGGTCTGCCTGTCCCCCACCTGCCGACGTTCCAGCACGTGCCGGCGATGCTCCCGGGGGTGTTCGCGATCGCGACGATGGCGTTCCTCGAGTCGGCCGCGGTGGCACGCGGGATCCGCCGCCGTGAGGACCCGCCGATCGACAGCGACCGCGAGCTCCTGGCGACCGCCGCGGCGAGCACCCTGGGTTCGTTCTTCCAGGTCCTGCCCGCGGCCGGGGGCTTCTCGCAGAGCGCGGTCAACCAGGGGGCCGGCGCCCGGTCGCAGCTGTCCGGCATCGTCACCGCCGTGCTCGCGGTCGTCGTGGCGCTGTTCCTCGGCCCGGTGCTCGGGCTGCTGCCGCAGGCGACCCTCGCGGCACTGGTCTTCACGGCGGTGATCGGCCTGATCGACGTCCGCGCCCTGATCCGGCTCGCCCGCATCAGCCGTCGCGACTTCTGGATCGCCGCGGCGACGGCGTTCGCCGGCCTCACCGTCGGGCTGCTCCCCGCGGTGCTCGTCGGGGTGCTCGGCACGTTCGGGGTCGTGCTCCGCGAGCTGAACCGCGTCCGGATCGACGACGTGCACCGGTCCGGTGGCGACCTCGCGCTGACGGTGGGCGGCCCGCTCTACACCGCGAACGTGCTCGGCTACAGCCGGGCGGTCCTCTCGGCCGTCGACCCGGACACCCGGCGGGTCCTGCTCGACCTGCACCAGATGCGACAGACGTCCGTGACGGTGCTGGACGCCCTCGAGGACCTCGACCGCGAACTCGAGGCGCACGGCGTGCAGCTCGTCGTCCTGTCGGTGCCCGATGGTGCCGCCGCCGTTGCACGGCGCACGGTGTGGTTCCGGCACCTCGAGGAAGCCGGCCGAGCCCGGACGGCGACGGCCATAGCCCCAGCCCCAGCCCCAGCCCCAGCCCCAGCCCCAGCCCCAGCCCCAGCCGAGGCTCCCTCACCCGAGAGGGGTGATCCTGTCCCCCCGGACGCCGACCCTGCACAGAACGGATCGTCCCCGACGTAGTGTGTGACCTCATCAGGGCCTTTTCAGGGGAAGGCGAGCATGTACACGATCGACGAGACGACACGGAGGACACGGACGGAGCTGACGGCGCGGCCGTCCGGCGATGCCCGATCCCACACGCACGACCGAACCACATCCGACACGAGGGCGTTCGACCGACCACGCCTGCTCGCGCAGCTCCGTGCCTTCCGGCGATCGGACCAGCGGCTGCTCACCATCTGGGCCGCTGCGGGCGCCGGCAAGTCCACGCTCCTCGCACAGTGGGCCGCTGCCCTGGCCGAGGACGGCTTGACGGCGCGCTGGCTCACGAGCGCGGACCTCAATCCGACGAACCACCCCGACGCCACAAGCGCGAGCACGGACCCGAGCACGAGCACGAGCACGAGCATCGTCAACAGCGAGGAGTGGCTCGTGATCGACGACGTCGACACCCTCCTCGACGGACGCGGCGTCGCACCACTCGTCCGGCTCGTCGCATCGCTCCCACCCCGCACCCGTCTCGTCATCGCCGGACGGTACGAGCCCAGCGGGTTCGCCGAGGTCACCCTCGCCGCAGCGGGCCGGGTCGTCATCCCGAACCGCGACCTCGCGTTCACGGTGCAGGAGACGATCGAGCTCGCCTGCTCGTTCGGACTGCGCCTCGCGGTCGCCGACGCCGAGTCCCTCGCGGAGCGGACCGACGGCTGGGCCGCCGGACTGGCACTGGCGATGCCGTACCTCGCGGCGCAGTCCGACCCGGTCGCCGCCATCGCGCAGTTCGACGGCGACCAGCACCAGGTCGCGGACTACCTGCTCGTCCGGGTGCTCGACGCGCTGGACGCGCACGACCGCGACGTCCTGATGCGCACCGCCGTGGGCGTCCACGTGCCACTGGACCTCGCGGTCACCCTCACCCGCCGCCGCGACGCCGGGAGCGTGCTCCGACGGCTCAGTGCCAGGAACGTCCTGGTGGACTCAGACCGCAGCGGGGACGGCTTCCGGTTCCACCCGATCCTCACCAGCTACATGCGCGCCGAGCTCCGTCGGCGGGACGAGCTCGTCGCGATCCAGAACCACATGCTCGCCGCCGAGTGGTACGAACTGCACGGCGATCACGACGCCGCGGTCCAGCAGGCGCTGCTCTCCCGCGACCTGGGGGTGATCGCCCACCAGCTCGAACGCTCGGGTGCGGCCCTCCTCATGCAGGGGCGGAGCGCGACCGTCACGACCGCGCTGCGGGCCCTCGCGAACCGGCAGGACACCCTCGCCATCGCGGTCCTCCGGCTCGGCATGGACATCCCGTCCTTCCCGGACCGGATCGGCAGCCGCGAGCAACTCGCCGAGGCGAAGCGGCTGCTCAGCACGGCGACGCCGGCGAGCGCTCGACGCTGGCGGCCGATGGTCCACGCGATCGAGGCGTTCATGGTCGACGACCCCGACGAGGCGACCGTGCAGCTGCGCGTCCTCGGCGACTTCATGCGCGCGACGCCCATCGAGTCGCTCGACGCCGCGCTCGCGATCCGGTCGGCCATCGCGTCGTTGCTCGCCACCTCGGGGAACCGCGCCGACGCGGAGTCCCTCCTGCGCTCGCTGCAGGCGACCGCGCTGCGCGCCGGCTACACGTGGGTGTACCTGATCGCGGCCGAGGCACTCGCCGGTCTCGCCGCCAGCGTCGGCGACTGGCGGAGCGCGACGGCGTACGAGCAGCGGATGGGAGCGGTGTCGTTCGACACGTCACCGCCGTACAACCGGGCGACCGCCCGGACGATGCTCATCACCACGGCGTACGCGTACGCGCGGTGCGAGCCGGTGTCGTTCGCGTCGGTGCACCAGATCCACGCCGCCGACCCCACGGGCACCGACCTCGGGCTCCTGCTGCAGGCACGGTCGCTGCTGCTCGTCGCCGCGCTCGACGCGTCGCCCGCGCCGCGGGAGGCGCTGTCGCAACTCGTCCAGCTCGTCCGCTCCGACGGTCGGGACCACCCGCGGGTCGTCGCCACCGTCTCGACCCGGCTCTTCACGTGGTCGCACGCGCTCCACGGTCCGCACGCCGCCGCCGACGTCCGCCAGCTCGTCGTCGCGATCCTCGGCCCGGACTCGCTCGAGGCTCGGACGCTCCGACTGCTCGCCGCGGGTCGGAACGACTACCTGGCCGAGCGGGCGCTGGCCGAGGTGCTCGACGAGGACCGGAGCGCCTGGACGGGGTCGAGCGTGGTCACCGGCCACCTCGTGCTGGCGTCACGGGCGAAGGACGACGGACGCCGGTCGGAGACGACCGAGCGACTCCGCCGAGCGCTCGAGGTCGCGGAGGAGTTCGGGTACGCGCGGGAGTTCCTCGCGAACCGCGGCTTCGGCGCGCAGCTCGTGTTCGAGGCCCGCGGTTCGTTCGGCCCGCTCGAGGCGTACGCGACCCACGTGCTCGACCTCGCCGCGGCCGCCCGGATCCCGCTCGGCGTCGAACGGGCGGACACGATGGTGGCGCTCACCCCGAAGGAGCAGGAGCTGCTCCTGGAGCTCCCGGCCCACCAGACGGTCGCCGAGATCGCGGCGAAGCACCACCTCAGCGCGAACACCATCAAGACGCACCTCCGCAGCATCTACACGAAGCTCGACGTCGGCGGTCGCACCGAGGCCGTCGCCGTCGCCCGCCAGCACGGCCTGCTCTGAGCGTCGCCGGGCGGACTGCTCGGCGGTGGAGCCCGGTTCACCCGGTTCAGGGGACGATCGTTTGCGTCCCCTCGGCGATCATCGGGGTACCGCTCCGAGGAGGCCGATGATGCGACGCTACGAGGTCCGACTCCCCTACGCGCGCTCCGACACCCTCGCGGCCGCGTTCCCGGAGTTCGAGGTCGTCCAGGTCGCGCCCGCGCAGACCCTCCTGGTCGGCACGCTCCAGGACCAGGTCGAGCTGCACGCGCTGCTGGCGCGCATCGCGGATCTGGGCCTCGAGATCTCCGAGATCCGACAGGACGGCTGAAGCCGACGCAGTGGACGGCCGGGAGGCACGGATCGCGACGTGCGCGTCGGTCGCGATCCGTGCCTCCCGGCCCCACCGCCCCTGCCGGACGCGACCGATCGCGCGTCACTCCGCCACGGACAGGGCCGCGACCGCGGCCCGGTTGCTGTCGAAGAACCGGCTGTCGCCGACCAGGCCGAAGTGCTCGAGCTCGGCGCGGGTCGCGGCCCGCGTCCGGCTGAAGGCGACGTCGACGCCCTGCGCCCGGACCCACTCGATCGACTCCCCGACGACGTCCGCTGCGGTCGTGTCGACGCCCGTGACCGCCTCACAGTCGAGCACGAGGTGTCGTGCGCCGTCCGCGACCCCGGCGGTGACCGATGAGCGGACCGCCGCGGCGAACACCTGCGCGTTGCCGAAGAACAGCGGACCGGCGAACCGGAGGACGACGACCCCCGGCGCGGACGACACCTGCCCGTCGCGCGCGGCCCGGAACGCGTCGACGGGCTCGCCGCTCGGGGCGAGGACGTCGACGGGCGGGTTCGCGGCGCTGCGGACGACGTTGACGAGCGACAGGACGAACGCGATGACGACACCGCTGATCGGACCGAGCAGGAGTGCGCCGAGGAAGCACACCGCTGCGACCGCGAACTCGAACCGTCGGAGCTTCCAGAGCCGGGCGAAGTCCCGGATGCCGAGCAGCGGGACGACCGCGACGGCGACGATGGCACCGATGGCCGGCGAGGGGATGTCCTGCAGCAGCGCCGTCCCGAAGCACACCACGAGCAACGCGAGCACGGCGGCGATGACCGTCGGGAGCTGTGTCCGCGACCCGGCTTGGTCCATGGCCGCGGTCCGGGAGGCCGATGACCCGACCGTGAACCCGCCGGTCAGACCCGATCCGAGGTTCGCCGCGGAGAACGCGAACAGATCGCGGTTCGCGTTCTCCGGGTACCCGTGCCGTTCCGCGTACCGGCGGGCGACGAGCAGTCCCTCGGCCATGGCCACGAGCGTGAGGGCGACCGCGCTCGGCACCAGCTGGAGCCACTGGTGCCAGGAGATCTGCGGCCACGTCAGCGTGGGCGGTCCGGCCGGCACCGACCCGAGGACCGACACCCCTCGGTCGTCCAGGTGGAAGACCACCAGCACGAGGGTCGACGCGACCAGGACCACGAGCGCCCACGGGACCGCACGGACGCGCCGGCCGACCACGAGGACGACGATCGACCCGACCGCGATGGACGTCGACCACGGGTTCACGTGCCCGAGTCCCGCGATGAGTTCACCGAGGCGCGGGACGACGTCGTCACCGCTGTCCACCGTGACGCCGAGCATCTTCGCGACCTGGCTGATCAGGATGTCCAGCGCGAGGCCGCCGACGAACCCGACCAGGATCGGGGCGGACAGGAAGTTCGCCAGGAACCCCAGCTTCAGGACCGCGCACAGTGCGAAGACCACCGCACCGATGAGCGCCTGCGCGAACGCGAGCTGGAGGTAGGACCCGCTCCCCGCGGCCGCGAGTCCCGCGAGCGACGACCCGACGAGAGCGGCGGCCGCGGCGTCCGGCGAGGCGACGAGCTGCCGGCTGGACGCGAGGAGGCCGAAGAGCACACCGGGCACGATGAGCGCGTAGAGGCCGGCCGTGGCGGGGAGGCCGGCGATCTGCGCGTACCCGATGTTGAGCGGGATCGCGATCGCGGCGAGCGTCACACCGGAGAGCGCTTCGGTCCGCCACGTGGTGCGGTCGAGCCCTGCCAGGAACCGCATCAGAAGTCCCCGATGCCCTTGCCGATCGTCACGACCCCGATGACGAGCAGCAGGACGGCCATGATCGTGGCGTTGTTGTGGGTCAGCCAGTCGCGGAGCCGCGAGAGCCCGTCGGCCAGGCGGGTGCCGAGCAGGAGGAATCCCAGGACCGGGACGCCGACGCTGACGGACGCGATGACGACGAAGACCACCAGGGCACCGACGACCGCCCCCGTCGAGGCACCGGAGGTCCCCACGGACACCCCCGCCGCGACCGCCATCAGCAGGTTCTTCGGGTTCACCGCGGCGAGCAGGAACGCGAGTCCGGCCGCCTTCACCGGGGTGATCGAGTCGATCGCCGTCATCCACGCCGGGGGCGCGGGAGTCGCGCCGTCCGCGGGCCGCCCGCGCCACTGGTGCACGGCGAGGAGGACGAGCAGGACACCGAGCACGATCTTCACGACCCCGACGATCGGTTTCGACGAGTCCGGGTCGCCGGTCGGGATCGCCGAGGCGAGCAGGGTCACGACCACGGCCGCGACCGCGATGCCCACGACCCACCCTGCGAGGAACGCCGTCGCGACCGAACGGGCGCGCGCCGACAGGAGCATCAGGATCGCCGCGATGATCGGGATGGGGCTGATCGCGATCGTCACCGCCTGCGGCAGGAGCTCGCCGATGAGCTGCGCCGCGTTCATCGCCGCACCGTCCCCTGCAGGCCGCTGACGTCGCCGAGCACGGGTCTGATCCACCGGGCGTCCGGGTTGGCGTCGACCAGGAGCGCGCGGACCGCCAGGGTCAACGGGATCGCCAGCACCGCGCCGAGCGGTCCGAGCACCGCGGACCAGAAGACGAGCGAGAGGAACGTGACGGTCTGGTTGAGCGACACCGCCGACCCGACGATGTGCGGCTGCAGCCCGGACTGGATCACGCCGTTGATGACGGCGTAGATGACGATGACGGCGACGGCGTTCCCCCAGCCGTTCGCCAGCAGCGCGAGGACGACCGGCGGGATGATGCCGATCCAGTACCCGATGTTCGGGATGAACCCGGTGATGAACGCCAGCAGGCCCCAGAGCGCGGCGCCGGGCACGTGCAGGACGAGCAGGGCGACGAAGTCCAGCACCGCGACCGCGGCCCCGAGCAGGGCCGTCACGACCATGTAGCGCCGCACGCTCGCCGTGAACGCGTCGAGCGCGTCGACGAGGAGCGGACGAGCCGGACGGAGCCGGCGGGCGATCACCCGGCCGTACCCGGCGTCGAGGGTCATGAAGACGATGAGCGCCAGGACGAGGAACAACCCGACGCCGAGCCCGAACACGCTGCCGACGACACCGGAGACCGCGCTGACGATCCCGGCCGGGTCGAAGCTCCCGAGCAGCGCCTCGACCTGCTGCTGCCCGATCCCGAGCGACGTCAGCCACTGCGCGATCGACTGCTCGAACGCGTGGATCTGGTCGGCGTACTGCGGGAAGAGCGTCGTGAACTGGGCCACGGACACGACCAGTGCCGCGCTGAACCCGACGAGCAGCACGAGGATCACGACGATCACCACCGCGGAGGCGAACGCGCGACCGAGGCCCATCCGTTCCAGCCCCACCCGGACGGGTTGGACGCAGATCGTCACCACGAGCGCGAGCACCGTCGGGCCGATGATCGTCGAGAACTTCGCGCAGCCGATGGCGACCACGACGGCGGCCGCGAGTCCGAGGACGAGACGGAGCCCCGGACCGACCCCGCGGTCGGGTGCGGGGCTGCCGCCGGCGTCGGGCCCGGCGACCGCACCGGCCGCGCGTGCTCTCCAGAGTCGCATGGGGTCTCCGTCCCGATGGGTGGTGTCTCGCGCCGACGCTACGGTCGAGCCGTCGGCGGCGGGTCGTCTGAAGCGGGTGAGAACACCGCGGGGACCGGCCGCCCGAGCACCTCGACGAGGGCGACCACGACGAGCGCACCGACCAGCGTCCAGACGATCACGGACGGCTCGAGGGGCCGGTGCAGCGCGATGATCGCCGCGGCCCCGAGTGCGACCAGCGTGCGGACGAGCACCCGACCGCGGTACAGGGCGACCCCGACACTCCCGGTCGTCCAGCCCCGACGGTCGCCGGCGTCCCGGAGCGCCGACGCCGCACGGGTGCAGGCTCCGCGAAGTCGCACGGCGGACCGTGACGATCCGGCGAACCAGGCGACGATGGCGACCGACAGCGCCAGGACCACACCGGCGACCGCGGCGCTGAGCACGAATGCCACGGTGCTGTCGTAGACGACACGTGCGGCGTTCCGCGGCATCAGGTCCGGTGCGAGCGCACGGACGGCGAGGAGCCGGCCGACGGCGACCGCGAGGATCGTCGCGACCATCGCCGCGGCGACGCCGACCGCGGCCGCGGTGAGGGCCCGTGCACGTCGACGTGCCGTCAGCACGCCGACCGCGACGAACGCGACCACCGCCCACGGCAGCCACGTCGCCGTGAGCTGGACGAGCGTGTAGGCCGTCTGTGCGCGCACGGCGGCGTCCGAGGTGGCGATGACGATGGTCCGGTCGACCGCCGGGATCCGCGACGCGAGGGTGAGCCCGTCGTCGAGCAGGCGTTGCTTCACTGCGGACACGACCGGGCCCAGCTGGATGCCGATCGACCCGTCGGCGGCGATCGCCACGTCCGCGTCGCGGTCACCGCGCAGGGTGGCGTTGACCTGTGTGTGCGCCGTCCTGAGCAGTCGTTCCCAGAGCGTCGCGAACTGCGGAGAGTCCACGAATCGGTGCACCGTCGACGTGATGAGGTTCTCCACGCCCGCCGCCGCCGGCGCCTCGAGCGTGCCGAGTGCGGTCTTCGCCCGGGGTGGGAGGTCGAGGTCGCGGATGCCGTCGAAGACCGTCCCGGTGAGGGCTCGGACGTCGACGTGCTCGTCGACGACCGCGATCGTCTTCGTGGCGACGAAGCTGCGCACCGCCTCGTCGCGCACGAGCGGAGCGTACGTCGCGACGAAGGCGTCGGTGGAGGTCACCTCGCGCCCGGCCCACGACGACAGCACGGCGACCGGGGCCAGGAGCGCCCCGATGGTGATCAGCACCGCGGACGGCACCGCCCATCCCCATCCGCGTCGACTGCGGCCGGTCCCGTGCAGCTGCGCGCGCAGTGCAGCGTTCTCGGCCCGGAGGGCGGCGAGTTCACCGGTCGTGTCCGGGCGGTCCTGGCCGTCGTCGACGTCGGGGGCGCTCATGACAGCAGCCCCGAGATCGCCTTCTGCAGCTGCAGCGCCCCGATGACGAAGACCAGCGCGGCGTTCAGGACGTTCGCGTGGCCGGCGATCCACGTGCGGAGGCCCTGCAGCAGCGGCTCGGCGCGCTCGCCCCGCGCGAGGACGAAGCACACCGGCACGGCGATCGGCGCGATCCCGACGGCCGCGAAGACGACGGCCACGACCGCTCCGGCCCCGAACGTCACGGGAGCGCCGGCGATGTCGATGCCGGCGATGATCGCGCAGGACGCGTCGACGGGGTTGACGGCGAAGATGCCGAACCCGAGTGCCAGCGACCGTGCCGGGGTGAACTCCCCGATCTTCTGCAACCACCCGGGGAGCTGCGGTGCCGCCGCCGCGATCTCGCTCGGGGTCGACGCCGTCGACATCCTCCGGAGGTCCTTGCCGCCCCTGCGGAACACCCAGACGGCCGTGGCGATCAGGCCGAGCGCGATGACGAGCCGGACGAGCGCGGTCCACGTCGGCGTGTTCGGGTCGGGGTGGAAGTCGATGGCGGTGAAGACGGCGACCGACGCGCCGAGGATGACCACGACGGCGAGCGACCAGCCGATCAGGTACGCGACGCCGTTCGCCCGGTTCCGCTTCGACAGGAGTTCGGCGACGAGCGCCATGATCGCGAGCGGGCTGAGGACCACGCCGAGTGCCGGAGCGATCAGTCCGGCGATGAGCGCGGTCATGGCCACGTCCTTCCGATCGGACACGTCGCCGGCACGGGTGCCGGCGACGTGTCAGAGCCCTGGCGTCAACGCGTCCCGGTCATGTCGTGTGCGAGCTCGTGCTCGTCGGCCTCGGACAACGAGGTCTGCACGATCGTGCCGCCGAACCGCGCGAGCGCCTCACCGAACTTGTCCTCGGTGATCTTCGTCGCGTAGATCACGACTGCCGACTGCCCGTCGGCGACCGCGCTCTTGACGCGGTCGCGGAACTCGGCGTTCAGCCCCGTCTTGTCGAGCCCGGCGAACAGGGCACCGAGGGCGCCGCCGATCACCAGCCCGAAGAACGGGACGAAGAACAGGAGCCCGAGGAGCGTGCCGAAGAGCGCCCCGCCCGCGACCCCGGCACCGATCTTGCCGGCGGGACCGGGCGTCTCGACGTGGGTCTTGCCCGCGTCGTCGACGTGGACGAGTGCCAGGCCTGCGAGCTCGACGACGAGGTCGTCCTGCAGCAGTTGCACTTCCTCGTACGCGGCGAGCGCCTTCGCCTCGTCGTCGAACGAGATCACGATGAGATCAGCCATGGTGGTGCCTTCCTTCCGTCTGGTGTGGTTGCGTCACTCGGAGTAGCGGCTGACCCGCACCGGTGACGCGTCGCCGAGGATCCGGTGGGCGGCGTCGACCGTCGCGGCGTCGCCGTGCACGATGACCAGGTAGCGGTCCGCCTTGAGGTCCTCCTCGTACTCGGGGATCTCCTCCTTCGGGACCGCGAGCCCGACGAGTGCGCCGAGGCCTGCACCGATGCCCGCGCCCACCAGGGTGCTGGCGAGCCATCCGGCGGCGGCGACCCAGCCGATGCCGGGCAGCCAGACGAAGCCGAGCAGGAGCCAGCCGGTGAGTGCACCCCACAGGGCACCCCACCCGCCGAAGGCACCGGCTTCGTTCCCGCTCGGGATCCAGCCGTGCACCTTCTTCTCGTCCTTGACGCCCTTCCCGACGATGGACACGACGTCCTCGCCGTACCCGCCGTCCTTGAGCGCCTTCGCGGCCTCGAGTGCCTCGTCGCTCGTCGCGAAGACCGCGACCGTCGAGTCCGAGGCTGTCGTCGTTGCTGGCATGGGTGGTTCCCTTCGTTCGGTGGCTGCGTCCGGTCGGACGTCAGCCGGTGATGAGGCGTTGCTTCGCCGCGGTGAACTCCGCGTCGTCGAGCAGCCCCTGTTGCCGGAGGCTGCCGAGACGCTCGAGTTCGCTCATGAGGTCGGTGCCCTTGCCCGGGCCCGGTGGTGCTGCCGCTGCCGGCGCCGGAGGCTGGACCGGTGGGGCGGGCGGTTGCTCCGCGAGGGCACGCTCCGCGGCGATGCGCTCGCGGCGGCCGGCCATCGCGCCGTCGACCGCCGACGCGGTGCCCGCGACGACAGCAGTGCCGGCGGCGAGGCCGAGGAGACTCGGTCGTCCGAATCGTCGGAAGAGCATGGTCGTCCCCTACCCGATGTGCGCCGCGGCGGCGAGCTCGTTGACGGCGGGAGCGGGGATCCGGACGGTCGCGAGCAACTCGCTGCCGTTCTCGGTGAACCGCTCGGCGAGCGACTTCGCCCAGAGGAGCTCGATGACGACGATCGCCGCGGACCACCCCGGCTGCACCGACTCGGCGACCTGCTCGATGTCCTCGTTGGCGGTCAGTCCTCGTGCCGCCAACTCGACGACGTCGTCGGGGAGCAGGTCCGCGAGGTCGTCGACCTCGCGGACGGCGACCGCTCCGTCCTCGTCGCGGACGACGAGCGCGAAGTCCAGCAGTCGGACCGTCCCCGCTCGTTCGACGTCGCCGAGGGCTCGGAAGACGGCGTCGATCGGGACGTCGGACCGGAACCGGACGACGAACGCCTCGACCGGACCGAACTCGAACCGGACCATCGTCAGGACCGTCCGGCGAGGGCGTTCGTCTTGATCTGGTCGAACTCGGGCTGGGTGATCGTCCCGGCGTCGAGGAGCGTGCGCGCCTTGGCGATCTCGTCCGACGGCGAGGTGCCGGCGACCTGGCGGATGTAGCCCTCGGTGGCGTCGCGGTCGCGCTGGGCGGACCGGGCGCCCCGCTCGGCCATCCCTCGCCCGCGGGCGATGAGGTAGACGAAGACGGTGAGGAACGGCACGAACACGAGGAAGAGCACCCAGAGGGCCTTCCACCAGCCGCTGAGCTCGTCGTCGCGGACCAGGTCCGCGATGACGGCGAAGAGCGCCATGAGCGACGCGACGAACGCGAAGCCGAGGAGCGCGTACCAGAGGATCGCCCAGAACGTGGTCCAGAAGTCCATGATCGTTCCCTTCCTGATCGGTTGCGGAAGGTCTACCGCCGGGCTCCGCGGGGCGGCACCACCCCAACCGGGCGATCCGCAGGTGGACCGCGGTTCACCCGCCTGGGGTGACGACCGTCCGTCGCGGAGGGGATGTCATGCGGGCATGACGACGGCACTCCCACCACGCGACGCGCTCCCCGAGGTCTTCGACGAGCTCGATCACCAGCTCGGTTGCCTGCTCTACCTGTGGGCGCTCCCGATCGTGTCCTACGCCCAGTGGCGGGACCAGCACGAGCGGGTCTTCGGCGCGACCGACCACGACCTCGTGCACTACGTGACGTACCGGGACCGGCTCGGCCTCATCACCGCGAACGCCACGACGCCGTACATCCTCAACTTCTTCGACCTCAGCCGGACCGGCCCACTGGTCATCGAGCTCCCACCGGGCCCGACGGCGGGCGGGGTGTCGGACTTCTGGCAGCGCGAGGTCGGTGCGCTCGGGGAGATGGGGCCGGACGGTGGTCGTGGCGGGACGACCCTCGTGGTGGGCCCGGGCCAGGCCGTCCCGGATCACGCTCCGGACTGGTCCGTGCTGCGGTCCTCCGGGATGAACGTCATGTTCGGCTTCCGGACGCTCGACCCGGACCCCGACGCCGGACTCGCGCTCGCGCAGCAGGTCCGGGTCCATCCCTTCAGCCAGCACGACGACCCGCCCGAGACCCGGTTGGTGTCACCGGACGGGCGCCCGTGGTCGGGCGACCAGCCGTCCGGTCTGGCGTACTGGGCCCGACTGCACGAGGTCGTCCAGACCGAGGTCGTCGACGAACGGGACCGGTTCTTCCTCGCGATGCTCCGCCAGCTCGGCATCGAGCCGGGCCGACCGTTCGCCCCCGACGCCCGTCTGCAGGCGATCCTGGGACGTGCGGCGGAGGTCGGCGAACGGATGGCGCAGGCGAACACCTTCGCGAAGCGTTTCCCGGACGCCAGGTACTGGCCCGACCGGGCCTGGGACAGCGCCGTGGTGCTCTCGAACTCGGCGCAGCGCGGGCCGTGGTACGACGAACTGCTCGAGCGTGCGTCGTGGTTCTACGAGGCCGTGAGCTTCTCGTCGGCGATGAAGAGCACGACCCCCGGCAAGGGTCAGGCCTACCTCGGCGCCTACACCGACGCCGACGGCGACTGGCTCGAGGGTGGCCGGGCGTACACCCTGACCGTGCCGGCCCCGGTGCCCGCCGCACTGTTCTGGTCGGTCACGGTCTACGACACCGTCACGCGGTGCCTCGTCGACAACGAGCAGCAGCGCGGTGACCGGGGAAGCCGGGACACCGACCTCCGCACCGAGGAGGACGGGTCGGTGGTGCTCGAGTTCGGCCCGACGCCGCCGGCATCCGGCGTGACGAACTGGATCCAGACGATCCCCGGACAGCAGTGGTTCTCGTACCTCCGACTGTACGGTCCGCTGCAGCAGTACTTCGACCGGTCCTGGGTGGTCGGCGACATCGAGAAGGTCGACGGATGAGCATCGGCGGCGGCGTCTTCCTCATGGTGGTCGGCGCGATCCTGGCGTTCGCACTGGACTTCACGATCGTCGGCGTCGACATCCAGCTGATCGGCTGCATCCTGCTCGTCGCCGGGTTCCTCGTGCTCGTGCTGGGGATCGTGCTGCGCTTCCGACGCAGGCGTGCCGAGACGACACTGGTCACCGAGGTCGACCCGGCGACCGGTCAGCGCACGGTGCGTAGCCGCGTCGACGAGGACGACGCCGAGTACTGACCGTCGGTCGATGCTCGTCGTCCTCGGCCAGGTCCTCCCCTTCGCCGTCGCCGGCGCCCTGAGCTCGGTCCCGGTCGTCGCCGTGCTGACGCTGCTCCTCGCCCGACCGGGCCGCCTCCCCGCGGTGCTGTTCGCGTGCGGCTACGTGGTCGGCGTGTTCGGGGTGACCCTCGCCGCACAGACGCTGTTCCGGTCCGCCCTCGTGCCGCCCCGGCACGTCGGAGCGGAGCCCGGCATCGGCGTGGCGGAGATCGTTCTCGGCGTCGCGTGCGTCGCCGTCGCCGTCGTTCCACGTCGGAGGGCGACGGGAACCCCCCGCGCGGCCGCGCTCCTGACACGGGTGCTCGGGACCGTGCCCCCGGCGGTCACGGCACTCCTCGGGGTCGCGCTCGCGTTCCGCGCGAAGGCGCTCCTGCTCGCTTCCGGTGTCGGCATGGCCCTCGCGTCCGCGCACCTGGCGTTCGCGCAGGACCTCGCGCTGCTCGCGTTCGACGCCGTGGCCACGGCCAGCACCGTGGCGGTCCCGATCGCACTCGCGTTCGGCCGCTCCGACGGCGGTCGCGTCCGCCTCGAGGCCGTGCGGGCGTGGATCGCGCGCAACGCCCGGACAGTGACCGTCGTCGTCCTGCTCCTCATCGGCGCCGTGCTCGTCGGGGACGGCCTCGGGCGGTTCTGACGACGCAGTGGCTCAGTCGTCGCCGACGTCGATCGCGCCGAGGAGCACGGCCGCCGCTGCGACGAGCGACACGCCCACGAACACGGCCCCGACCACGACCTGCGCCGACTCGACCGACTCCACCGGCACGAGCACGAGCACGAGCCCGAGCACCGACAGGGTCAGTGCGAGCGCGAACCAGCACTGCCGCCCCGGGGAGGTGGCCTCGACCTGCGCCACGGCGAAGTACCCCACGGACGTCCCGAGGAACCCGATCCCCGTCGCGACGAGCAGACCGCGCGCGTCCACGGTCGGAGCGAGTCCCACCCAAAGGCCCGCTGCGACACCGGCAACGCCGCCGGACAGCACGAGCGGGTCCCCACTGCCCCCGACGGACACCACGCGTCTGCTCGTCACCCCGACCACGGTCCAGACACCCGTCACGGCCACCAGGACGCCGAGGAGCCGGAAGGACACCGGCGAACCCGGGACCACCACGAGGGTGCCGAACCCGGCGACCAGCCCGATCGCCGACTGCAGCCAGGCGGCGGCACGAGCCAGAGACGGGAGCGGCAGCTCCCGTCTCCTCGCTGGTGGTTCCCCGCCGACGATCGGCTCCATGCAGGAAGGGTGCGCCGTGCGCGTCGAGGCGGCGTCGCCCGGTCCAGGTGAACTCGAGCGGGAACGGAGCAGCCCCGGCCGACGCCCCTGGCGTCCGCGGGACAGGGGGGTTCCTGCTTCGTACGGGCTCTCAGGGGGTGAGGGCGATCTCGGTCGCGCGGGCGAGCACGTCGAGTGGTTCCGACGCGTCGGTGACGAAGACCGTGATGACCGTCGACCAGTGGACGCCGCTGAGGACCGCGACTGCTCCTGCGGTCGATGCGTCGACGAGAACGGTCCCCGCGGTCGTCCATCCATCCGGCACCGATGTGCGGAAGGACCGGGCAGTTCCACGGCTGGCTGCGGTGAGCAGCGCTTCTCGGTAGACACTGTGCGCCGGCTCGTCGAGGGCGTCGCCGAGGAACGCAGCAGTGATGTCGTGGCAGGCCTGCCGGGCGGTCGTCGTACGCGTCGTCGTCACGCGGTCGCCCAGCGCAGCGAGCCCAGCATCGACACTGCTGTCGCTTCCGAGGCGGCGGATCTGCGCGTCGACACCAGGGCGATCCTGCGCGACCGGAAGCGCCGTCGCGTTCGGGTCGTCCCGGGCAGCGATCGCGGGGAGGACCACGGCGAGAAGGGCGTCCGCGGGGACCTCGCTCCCGCCTCTGTAGGTCGTGACGGCACCGGTCGCACCACGGATCACGCAGGTGCTGACGGTCGCCTGCTCGGTCTGCTCCAGCGCGGACAGCGCGCGCTCCGTGGTCGTCGTCGGACGGGCGCTCGACGAGGGCGCGGTCAGCGCCGGCGCCCCGTCAGGTGACGCTGCTGCACGCGGCTCCAGCGGCGCGCTCGGTGCGATCGCGACGGTGCTCGACGCCTGGGCGCAACCGCTCACGACCAGGCCCGTCGCGACGACGGCGAGCACCTGGCTGGTGGCCCGGAACCGGTACCCGGGCGTGCGAACGGACATCCCGGTCACCGTATCGTTGTCTCGTGCTCCGCCCGCTGCGCCGCCTCACCGTCCGTTCGTTCGCTTCGGTGGCGGTGCTGGTCGCCTCGAGCACGACCATCGCGGGCTGTTCCACGGCTCCGGAACCGGCCGGACCGCACACGACCCCGGCCGCCGCTCGGACTCCGCACGCGATCACGACCGAACAGTTCTCCGAGCGCCTGGCTGCCTACGAACGGAAGCACGACCTCCGTGTCCGGGTGGATGCCATCGACACCGGTGACGACCACCACCTGGGTTTCCGCGCGACCGAAGCCGTACCGCTGCAGATGGGTGCCTTCACCGCGAGCGTGCTCGTGCTCGCGGACGCCTCCGACGACCAACTCGCAGCGCCTCCCGCCTCCTCCGGGGTCGCGGCCGAGACGGGAGTCTCCGCGACGCTCCTGGACGCCGTCGCCGCTGCCCTGCAGACCGGCGCGCCGAAAGCGCGGCAGACGCTCGTGACCTGGCTCGGCGGCGACGATGCTCTCCGTCGTCGCGCTGAGGCACTCCTCGGGCAGTGGTCTGCCGGGCCGTCGGCGCGGAGCCTCGCCACCCTGCTCGACGACGCCGTCTACGGCGACACGCTCGCCCCGGATCGTCGCGGCACGTTGCGGAACATCCTGCTCAACAGCGCTGAATCCCCCGCGACCGCAGCCGGCACCGATGCACCGTGGGAAGCAGCCGGGGTCAGCGACAGGAGCCAGGCCGGCAGCCTCGCCGAGGTCAGCACGCTCGAAGTGCCCTACCGCACCTCGGGTGACGCGGCCCCGGTCGTCCTCGCGCTCGTCGTGACCGGTGCTGCTGACCCCGAGGCCGCGAACCGCGCAGCGCGGGAGGTGTCCAGGCTCGTCACCCACGCCCTGCCGCCGACGCGCTGACCCACCATGCAGCGCACTCCGCTCGGATGCACCGTTGCAGGAGCCCGGTGGCCGACCGGTCATCGAGACGACGAGATGGCCCATCCGCGCCGCAGGTTGTCGAGCAACATCGAGAGCGCTTCTCGGGGTTCGGGTTCGCGTGCTGCGAGGTCAGGACACTCGAGGATGAACAGCGCCAACGCGTGCATGTTGGCGTCCGGAGCAACGCCCTGTGCTTCGGCGAGCAAGGACGCGACGTCGTCTTCGCAGTCCGTCCACTTCGCGCGGACGAACGACCGCAGCTGCGGAGTGGAGTAGATCAACTCGAGTACGTCGCGGGCGTGTTCGTCCTCGGTGTCGAACGGCAGCCTGCTGAACATGAAGTCCTCGATCGCTCGGAGCACGGTGGTTCCAGCCGGCCGAGCGTTGACTGCGTGCCTGAGCGCGGCAGGTCGGTCTTCGTCCTCTTCGAACACCAGGGCGACCTTCCCCGCCGGGAAGTACGTGAAGAGCGTCGTCAAGGCGACATTCGCCTCTTCGGCGATCTGCGCGACCGTGACGTTGTCGAACCCGCGCGCGAGGAACAGGCGCAGCGCTGTCGCGTGCAGCGACCGACGGTTCTGCGCCTTCTTGCGCTCTCGGAGCCCGGTTCCCGATGCCATGGACCGATGGTAGCCCGGCCGGAAGTCACTACAAAACTGTAGTGACTACAGATTCGTGCTAGGTTCACGCCATCGAGCGACGAGGAGCACCCGGTGGACCAGACAGCAATCGTGAACGCAGCCGTCTTCGACGGAGTCGACGTCGTCGACGCCACGACGGTGGTGATCGACGGAGCAACCATCGCGTCGGTCGGAGGCCCGGTTCCACCGGGTGCTCGGGTGATCGACGCCGGCGGCGGCTTCCTGCTCCCGGGGTTGATCGACTCGCACGTCCACACGTCACTCGAGGGCCTCGCTCTCGCCCTCACGTTCGGAGTGACGACGGAGCTGGAGATGCAGGGCGTGTTCACCAAGAGCAGGCGGGCGGAGGTGACCGAGAACGACCGTGTTGCGGACGTTCGGTCAGCCGGTTTCGGGATCACGCCTCCGGGAGGACATCCGAGCGAGCTGATGGACGGCGGCGATGACGACCCCGAAGACACGCCATGGGACGAAGGCGACCAAGCCGACTGGTCAGGCATCGTCATGCCCTTCGCGTCGACACCGGACGAAGCCGCAGCGTTCGTTCCCCGGCTGCGTGAATCCGGATCCGACTACGTCAAGTTCATGATCGACGACGGCAGCGTGGAAGGCGCACCAGGACTGCCCGTGCTCGACGATGCGACGATCGCAGCAGGCGTCGCTGCGGCACACGCCGAGGGACTCCTGACCGTCGCGCACACCCTGACCATCGATGCGACCGCATCCGCGATCGGAGGTGGGGTCGACGGCCTCGTCCACCTCTTCATGGACGGGCCGCACACGCCGGAGATCATCGACGCAGTCGCGGCATCCGGGGCCTTCGTCGTTCCGTGCGTCGTCCTGAACAGATCGATGATGGGCATCCCAGCGACGGACTTCGCCGCGGACCCACGTGTCCGGGCGCGGCTCGACGACCAGTGGACCGCCACGCTCGAGAGCAGCTACGACCGGTTCCCGAGCGGGGACCTCGAAGCGGTTCTCGCATCGGTCCGTGCGCTCAGCGACGCCGGAGTGGACATCCTGGTCGGCACCGACGTGTCCTTCCCACTCCCCACGTTCGGCGGGATGGCACACGGCGCCAGTGTCCACCACGAACTCCAGCTCCTCGTCCGCGCAGGGCTCACCCCCGTCGAGGCGCTCCGAGCGGCGACGTCCGTCCCCGCGCGGCGGTTCGGTCTCACCGACCGCGGTCGGATCGCAGAAGGCCTCCGGGCTGATCTCGTCCTCGTCGACGGGGATCCGACCTCCGTCATCTCCGACACGCTCGCGATCCGGCAGGTCTGGCGGCGGGGGACCGTGCTCACCCCGCAGGAGGCCGCAGTCGCTCGCTCCCGAGCTCACCGAGGCCGACCGTGAGGGCGGCCGTCACGAGACGTGCATGCGTGCCATCGGGGTCGAGGTCAGGGTCGTAGACCGTGACCGAGGCGCCGACGGCGCGCGGTGCGAGGCCACGGAGCAGCTCGATCAGCTCCTCCGGCGTGCAACCGCCAGGGTCCGGACTGTCGACCGCGGGCATCACCGACGGGTCGAGCACGTCGACGTCGACCTGCAACCAGTAGCCGGCAGCTCCCGCTGTCGTCCGCAGGGCGTCGACGACGGCAGCGGTGCCGCGACCGCGCCACTCGGACGTCGGGACCACCGCACCGACCACGGTGCGGACCTCCGCGAGTTCGGCGTCGTCGTCACGGCAGCCGACGTGTGCAGTCCGTGCGGGCTCGAAGTACGGGCCGGCGCCGTCGATGTCGGACACGGCTGGCCAGTGGAGCCCGACAGCGGCGACCAGGTCCTCCCCCGCGACGCTCGCACACCCGTCGCTGTTGCCCGGGTGCCGGAAGTCGGTGTGTCCGTCCACGTGCACCAGCCCGACACCGCCACGTCGCTTCATCGCCAGGCCGGCCCCGAGGAGCACGCTGCAGTCTCCACCGATGACCAACGGCGCCGCCCCGGTGGCCAGGACCGCTTCGACACGGTCCGCGAGGCGCCGCGCGTGATCGACCATCGCGCCCTGGTTCCGCACGACACCCGGGCTGCGGGTCGGGTCGTCGTCGACGTACCGGCCAGGGAGGACGACGCCGGCGTCGATGGCTCCCCGCTCGGTGAACCAGCGGAAGAGCCCGGCTTCTCGGAGCGCCTCAGGTGCTTTCGCCGCGCCGGGGACTGCACCGGGCTCTGGTGGCCGCAGGCCGAGGTTGGTCGGGGCCGAGACGAGCGCGATCACCCCACCGAGTCTTCCAGAACGCCGGCCTCGGTCGAGATCCAGAAACGATGGAACACTCGTCCGGTGGCGTCGATGACCTCGTTCTCGAATCGGCCACCGTTGCCCTCGATGACGCGACGGGATCCGAGATTCTGCGGGTCACAGGTGAGCAGCACTTCTTCCAGACCACGGCGGTGCGCAATTCCCAGAGCGCCCTGGAGTGCTCGACTGGCAACACCTCGGCGTCGGGCACTCGGCCGAACGCTGTAGCCGATGTGGCCGCCGTACCGGCGGAGGTGGTCGTTGACCTCGTGACGAAGCGCGATGCATCCCAAGTACTCGTCGCCCTCGACCATCCAGTAGTAGCTGCAGGTGACGAACCCCTCACCCGCTGGAACGTCTTCCTCGGCACGTAGCTGCATCACCCACTCAGCGAATCCGACTTCGGTCGCCAGAAGGACTGCGTCACGGATGCCGGCACCGTCCTGGTGCGCACCCTCCCACTCGAGCATGGACTGCTGGAACGATCGGAAGAGCCGTTCGGACGGCCGTTCGAGCTGCATCCAGTGATCCTAGAGCTGTCATGGTGGCCGACCAGCGAACGCCGACGCTCGGAACAGGCTGGATCGCAGAGGATCCCAAACCGCTGATGTCGAACTCGACGTTCCTGGCTGTGCACTCGTCGACCATGTCTTCTGCGTCTCGAACGCTTCCAGCGATCCGGTCGAGCTTCGCGATGACGAGTGTGTCGCCATCACGGCAGGAAGCGAGTGCCACCCGAAGGCCGGGTCGCGATCCGACCGTGTCGGTCAGGTCGTGGTCGGTATGGATGTCGGACGGGAGGACTCCGAGTCGCCGAGCCCGACGCGCTGGGCGGTGAGGTCCAGTTCGGAGGTCGAAACGCGGACTTACTCGGTGAGGAGAGGGGTCATGGCATGAGGATCCGCTGACCGGCCCGAGGCCGTGTCGTCTCGCAACACGATCGGCGAGCGGCCGTCGAGGAAGGCGTCGATGGCTTCCTGAGCGAGTCGCATCTCCTCCGGGCCGCCGTGTCCCTCGGTCTCGACGATCGCGAGTCTGCTGCCCGGCCACGCACGGTGCAGCACCCAGGGTGTGACGGCGGGACCGCTGATGTCGTGGCGGCCGTGGATGAGCACGCCCGGCGTGCCGGCCAGCTCACCAGCTCGTTCGATGATCTCGTCCTCGCCGAGGAAGCAGTCGTTGGACCAGTAGTGCGTGACCAGGGTCGCGAAGTTCTCGCGGAGGCGCGGGTCGTCATGGAGTGGCCCCTGCTGCCAGTTCGGGTCGAGTGATACGTGGGTCGATTCCCAGGCGTCCCACCGCTGGGCGGCTGCCGAGCGGACCGTCGGGTCTGGGTCGCGAAGCAGCCGGGCGTAATGGTCGACGACCCGAACGTCGGCGGCGCGCCCCTCGGCCAGCCGGGACCATTCCTCCGGGAAGACTAGGCCGACACCCTCGGTGATCCAGTCGATCTCGCGGCGTGCGCCGGTGGTGACGGCGACCAGCACCAGTTCAGTGACCCGGTTCGGGTGGGCGAGTGCGTAGGCGAGTGCGAGCGTGCTCCCCCAGGACACCCCGTGCACCAGCCACGCCTCGATGCCGAGGTGCTCACGGAGAGCTTCGACATCGGCGATGAGCTCGTGCGTGGTGTGGTGCTCGAGTGATGCGAGATCATCGACGGCCCAGGGGGTGCTGCGTCCGCAGCCGCGCTGGTCGAGTCCGACGATCCGGTACCGGTTCGGGTCGAAGCGTCGTCGGTATCCCCCGGCTCCGAGACCGGAGCCCGGTCCGCCGTGGAGGTACAACGCTGGGCGGCCATCGGCATTGCCGGAGGACTCCCAGTACAGACGTGCCCCATCTGGGCGGTCGAGGTGTCCTGAATGCGAAGGTTCGAGAGGCGGGTGCACATCCGCAGCCTACGAGCCACAGCGTCCGACGACGGATCGACTACAGGTGGTCCGTGGCTGCAGCCGTGACGCAGCGATCCAGGAGCGCGATCGCGTGCCGGGCGTCATGCACGGTGAACGCGACGTCCTTGCCAGCTCGGGATGCCACGGCACGGGAAAGCAGGTCCTCGGATCAGGGAGCGCCGAGAGCGTGGAAGAACTGACCGTGCGGGCCGACGATGGCGACGGGTGTGCCGTTGACCGCCAGGACGGTGCCGTTGTCGGCGTTCGCCGGTAGCTGCGTGGCGACCTCCGGCAGTACCGACTTGCCCTCGTTACTGATCCACACGGCACCGCTCGCGCGTACCCTGCCGACGAACGACTCGCGCGCCTCCGGGCTGAGGTACACGAGCACAGCGCTGTGGAACACGACCAACGTCGCGTCGGCCGGCGCTTGCGCAACGACCTCCTCGAACGCTTCGTTCAGGTCACCGGCCACCAGCAGCGGTCGTTCTTCCGCGACGACGGATGCCGCCGCATGCAGGTGCCGGCGGCGCTCGTCGTGCTCGGGCCAGACAAGTGTTTCCAGCCATTCACGTGACGCCGGATCCGCAACGTCGAGCGGGTTGAGGTCAATGCCGGCACGCCAGACGATCTCGGGGAGGCGCGTCGGAGCCGAAGGCCCGCGTAGCTCGGTCTCGAGCACGACATCGCTGCTGCTTTCCGGTGCCAGTTCGTCGACTCCGCTCTCGGTGGTGAAGCGGTAGGCGTACTTGTCCGGGTACAGGCACAGTCCCGCTGACGCACCGACTTCGAGCAGGGCGATCGGCCCAGGGATCTTCGCCAGCTCGGGCACGAGCACGGCACACCGGCGGACTTCGTTCGTCTGCGTCGCGTGGGTGAGCGCCACCCTGCGGATCGAGTCCCACCTGGCAACGAACTCGCTCCGTGCCTCGCGATAGGGCGCAAGAGGCACCCCGGCCATCCGGGCCGAAGCGAAGACGAGGTTCGGTTGCCGTTTCGCTGCGGGGAGCCCGTCGACCAGCTCCAAGATCTCCTCATCGGCCGCGACACCGGTCGCCCAGTCGAAGTACAGGTCCGAGACACCGCGCGCTTCGACCTCCGCCCACGCCGAGTACTTCTCGCCAGTCGTGCCCATCAGCGGGTCAGGCGGACGACAGGGAGCCGGACTGGACCGATTGACTCCTCTTTCGCCTCGCTGTCGCGCGTGAATCCGTTCCGCCGGTAGCACGCTTCTGCTCGAGGATTGTCCTCAGCCATCCAGAGGTAGGCCGCGTCGTCTCCGACCGCGGCCTCGAGGAGCCGCTGCCCGACGCCGGTTCCGTGTGCGGAGGCCAGCACGTAGATACCTTCGAGTTCACGTGGGCGAACGGCGTCGGAGTCTCTTCCCGGACCCGCTGACGCCCAGCCGATGATCTCCTCCTCGTCGAGCGCGACGAACACGTCCGTGGCCTCGTCGGCGATGATCGTGATCCACCCGGACTCCCGCCGTTGAACATCGAGCGACGCGAGGAAGTCCGCTGGCATCAGGTGCGCGTACGCCTCGCGCCATGCCTGCACGTGGACGGCAGCGATGCCGGCAGCATCCCCGGTGCGCGCGGCGCGGACGATGGCGTCTCCCATCAGGACACCGTAACGCCGCCTGCCCCTCCGAACGGCGGGATCGGCAGCGTCGCGCCGTGTTCGCTCCGCCGAGACTGACGCAGTCTCCGGAGCGCCAAGCAGCACGCTGGCTCGGCGACCTTCCGAAAACACGCCGAAGCCGCGAGGGCGGGGGACTTGCGGCTCGGCAGACACAAAAGCCCCGACGGGACCATGGTCCCATCGGGGCTTCTCGGTCGGGCTGACAGGATTTGAACCTGCGACCCCTTGACCCCCAGTCAAGTGCGCTACCAAGCTGCGCCACAGCCCGCGAGCCCCGAGGAGCTCACGTCGCCCGCGTCCGACCGGAGCGCGGAGCAACCCGACCAGCATAGCGGACGTCAGACCCTGTCCGTGCCACGGCGAGTCGGGTGCACCACCGTCCGCTCCGCCGCCAGCCACGGCAAGCCGAACCCCGCGAGCAACCCGCCGAACCCGTCCGCCGCCAGGTCCCCGATGGTGTCGTCGTACCCGACGTAGATCGCCGAGTCGACGAAGTTGTGTCCGAGCCACTCGCCCATCTCCCACGCCGCCCCGATCGCGAGGCCGGCACACAGCGCCAGGACCGCGACGACGACCGGACGCTCGGAGTGCGGCGCCGGCACGGCACGGACATCGGAACCCAGGACGTACGCGACCGCCGCGAGCAGCCCGGTCAGCAGCACGTGCACGAGCTTGTCCCACAGGAACACCGAGGTGTACCACTCCAGCACGCTCGACCACCCGGCGACGAGCACGAGCACGCACACGAGCACGTCGAACGCCGGCCGCAGCCCGAGCATCCGCGGCACGACGACCCCGAGCAGGCACAGCGCCATCACCGGGAACGCGGTCCCGCCCCACCCGATGGTCGCGACGACGAGGCTCACGAGCGTCAGCCCGCGCACCACGTCCGCCACGAGGAACCGCGGCCGCAGGAACGTCGGCCCGAGCGTGCGGATCACGACGCCCACCGCACGACCGCGTGCACGGCCGCGTGGTCCGACGGCCACACCCCACCCGGCTTCCGGTCCGACACGGCGACTCGTTCGACGGTCGCTTCCGCCGTCACGAGGACGCCGTCGATGCGCCGGTCCCCGACACGCGGCGTCGCGTAGTGCGGGTACGTCCCGTACGGCTCGGTCACCGGCCTGGAGGCGCGACCCCAGCTGTCGACGACACCTGCCTCCGCCAGGGCTCGCCAGGGGGCGGAGCCCACCCCGCAGTTCCAGTCCGCCATCACGACGGCGGGCAGGCCGCGTTCCCGGACGAGTCGCCCGAGCAGTTCGGCGGACCGCAGCCTTGCCCACGGCGAGACCACGTCGAGGTGGGTGGCGAGGGCGGTGAAGGACACGCCCGTGGCACGGTCGCGGACGACGGCGCCGACGACGTGTCGCGGGAACGCGGTGGCCCAGCTCCGGGAGCCGGGTCGGTGCGGCGTCCGCGACAGCGCCCACGACCGTCGCTCGACGACCTCGAGTCTCGACCGGTCCAGGAACAGGCCCACCTGCTCCCCGCCCCCGCGCGGTCCGCGCCCGACGAGGACGGGTTCCCAACGCGACCCGAGGGCGGCCGTGAGGTCCACTGACTGCGCGGGCAGTGCCTCCTGGACGGCGAGGACGGTGGGCGCTTCGGAGGTGACGAGCGCGACCACCGCGTCCCGCCGTCGTTCCCACGCGTCGGGGTGTCCGGCCGGGCGCGGCACGCGACGGCGGACGTTCAGCGTCATGCAGTGCACGTCGGGCGGCTGCACCGCGCCGATGAGCGGGCGGTCGTCGTCGGGCATGCATCCCTTCTACGAGACGACACCCGTCGGATTCCCAGGGACCTCTCCGGACGGCTCGTAGGGTGGCCCGATGCGTTCCGGTCCCACCTCCCGTGTCCTCCTCGCACTCGCCGCCACCGGATTGCTGCTCGGGGCCGCCGGCTGCACGGCGGACCAGCACACGCCGGCGCGCCCGACCCTCGCGAAGGCGACCGCCGACACCGTGACGGTGGCCGCGCAGTCCGACGCCGCGGAACGCTCCGTCCGGGTCAGCCGTGCCCTGTTCGCGACCGCGCCCGGCGCGGTCGTCGCGCCGGCCGACGACGCGGCAGCGGTCCGCGCCGCGGCGAGCGCCGCCGAGGCCGCGCACGTCCCCGTCCTGCTCGCCGGGGAGGACGACGCTCCCGTCGGCCGCGAGCTGCACCGGCTCGGCGCCGACTGGTACCAGGCCGAGGGCGACGTGTCGGTCGACACCGACGTCCCGGAGCGGGACGCACCGGACCGGGGCGACGCGCCGGAGTCGACCCGCGCCTCCAGGCAGGCCACCGTCGTCGTGGCGGACGCGAGTGCCGACGCCGCCGTCGTGGCGACGGCGAAGGCGGCAGACGCCCGCGTCGTGGTGATGCCGGACGGGGTGACCGACCCGGCGGCGTCGTCCGGCGTGGTCCGTGCGCTGCACGAGGAGCGCGACCACCCGACGGTGCTCGCCGGTGCCGCGTTCGGCGCACTCGGTGATCCGGAGTGGACCGTCCGTGCCGCGGAGAACGGCTGGCAGCTGCCGAACGGCGGCCAACGACCGTTCGACGGGCACCGGTACGTGGCCCTGTACGGCGCGCCGGGGGCACCGGCACTCGGTGTGCTCGGGGAGCAGGACCCGGCGGCGACCGTGGCGCGGGCGAAGTCCGTCGCGGCCGGGTACCGCGGGTTGAGCAGCACGCCGATCACGCCCGCGATGGAGGTCATCGCGACCGTCGCGGCCGGGGACGCCGGCGCGGACGGGGACTACTCGACCGAGCTGCCGGTGAAGACCCTCGAACCGTACGTCGATGCCGCGCACGATGCCGGGATGCCGGTGATCCTCGACCTGCAGCCGGGGCGCTCGGACTTCCTGTCGCAGGCGAAGCGGTACGAGTCCCTGCTCGCGAAGCCCGGGGTGTGGCTCGCGCTCGACCCGGAGTGGCGACTCACGAAGGACCAGGTCCCCCTCAAGCAGATCGGCAGCGTCACGGCGTCCGAGGTGAACGAGGTCTCGTCGTGGCTGGCGTCGCTCGTGCGGTCGAAGGGGCTGCCGCCGAAGGCGTTCGTGCTGCACCAGTTCCGGCTGTCGATGGTCCAGGACCGTTCGGCGCTCGAGTCGCACCCCGAGCTGGACATGCTCATCCACGTCGACGGGCAGGGGTCGCAGCCCGACAAGCAGGCGACGTGGAAGGCGCTGCACGACGGTGCGCCGGAGGGCGTGCACTGGGGCTGGAAGAACTTCTACGACGAAGACCAGCCGATGCTGTCGCCACAGCAGACGATGGCGGACGTGACGCCGACTCCGTCGCTGATCACGTACCAGTAGGGCTCTTCCACAGCTTGCAGGCGCGGCCCGCGTTTCGTCGGACGGTGCTGACAGCATGGGGGCATGGAAACCACCGCCCTGCCCTCTGCAGACATCGCCGCCGAGGCACAGCAGGCGCTCGCTGCGCTCACGGGGCGGCCCGACGCGGTCTTCCACCCCGGCCAGCTCGAGGCGATCTCCGCCCTCGTCGAGCACCGCCAGCGCGCCCTCGTCGTGCAGCGCACCGGATGGGGCAAGTCCGCCGTGTACTTCCTCGCGACGCTGCTGCTGCGTCGGCGTGGGGGCGGCCCGACGGTGCTCGTGTCCCCGCTGCTCGCCCTCATGCGCGACCAGGTCGCAGCGGCGGCGCGTGCCGGCGTCCGCGCGGTGTCGATCAACTCCGCGAACGCGCACGAGTGGGGCGAGACCCAGGCGGCGCTCGCCCGCGACGAGGTCGACGTGCTGCTCGTCTCCCCCGAACGGCTCAACAACCCGAAGTTCCGCGACGAGCAGATGCCGACGCTCATCGCCCGGATGGGGATGCTCGTGGTCGACGAGGCACACTGCATCTCCGACTGGGGCCACGACTTCCGACCCGACTACCGCCGACTTGCCGAGCTCATCCGGTCCCTCCCCCACGGCGTGCCCGTCCTGGCGACCACCGCGACGGCGAACGAACGCGTGGTCGAGGACGTCGCCGAGCAGCTCACCGCAGGCCCGGCCGACCCGGTCTTCACGATCCGCGGCTCGCTGGCACGGGCGTCGCTCCGGCTCGGCGTCCTCACGTTGGCCGACGCCCGGCAGCGCCTCGGGTGGTTGCTGGCGCACCTCGGTGACCTGCCCGGCAGCGGCATCGTCTACACGCTCACCGTCTCGGCGGCCGAGGACATCGCCCGGCTCCTGCGCGAGAACGGGTACGCCGTCCGCGCGTACACCGGGCGCACCGACACCGAGGAACGCGAGCAACTCGAACAGCAGCTCAAGGGCAACGAACTGAAGGCCCTCGTCGCGACGAGTGCGCTCGGGATGGGGTTCGACAAGCCCGACCTCGGGTTCGTCGTCCACGTCGGCGCGCCGTCCTCCCCCGTCGCGTACTACCAGCAGATCGGCCGTGCGGGGCGTGCCACCGACAACGCCGACGTGCTCCTGCTGCCCGGGCGTGAGGACCGCGAGATCTGGCAGTACTTCGCAAGCGCCTCGATGCCGACCGAGGCCCGGGCCTCCGCCGTGCTCGGCGCCCTGTCCACCGACACCGCCATGTCGACCGTCGCACTCGAAGGCCTCGTCGACATCAAGCGGTCCACCCTCGAGCTCCTGCTCAAGGTGCTCGACGTCGACGGTGCCGTGCGCCGCGTCACCGGTGGCTGGGTGTCGACCGGGCAGCCGTGGGAGTACGACGCACCACGCTACGAGCGCGTCGCCGCGGCGCGCGCTGCCGAGGCCGCGTCGATGCTCGACTACGAGACGACCTCGCAGTGCCGCATGCAGCTCCTGCAGCAGGACCTCGACGACCCGTCGGCCGAACCCTGCGGTCGGTGCGACAACTGCGCGGGCGCGTGGTTCCCGACCGCCGTCTCCGACTCCGACTCGTCGGGGGCGGCCGCTGCGCTGGACAAGGTGGGCGTCGAGATCGCTCCGCGGGCGCAGTGGCCCTCGGGCATGTCGGCGCTCGGCGTTCCCGTCCGCGGGAAGATCGGCCCCGACGAGCTCGTGCAGCCCGGCCGGGCCGTCGCCCGCCTGACCGACCTCGGGTGGGGCGGCCCCCTGCGGGCGCTCTTCGCATCGACCACCGCCGACGCCCCGATCTCCCGCGAGCTCGTCGACGGCTGCGTCCGTGCGCTCAAGGACTGGCCGTGGGAGAACCGGCCGACCGGGGTCGTGGCGATGTCGTCCCGGTCACGGCCGGAGCTCGTCGGGTCGTTGGCGCAGGCGTTGTCGTCGATCGGGCGGCTGCAGTTCCTCGGGACGCTCGGCCGGAGCGGCGGAACGCCCCGAGGCGACGGCGCGACGAACAGCGCCTACCGGTTGTCGGGCGTGTGGGACACCTTCGTGGTCGATCCCGAGCTCGCCGCCGCGCTGCAGTCGCACGAGGGGCCGGTGCTGCTGGTCGACGACCTCGTGGACAGCCGGTGGTCGATGACCGTGGCGGGCCGGGAGCTCCGACGTGCCGGAGCCTCGGCCGTGCTGCCGTTCGCGCTCGCCACGGTCGCCTGACCCGGGGTCACTCGGTCGCTGCGCCGATCGCATCGAGCTCGGCAACCGCGTCCGCGGGCAGAACGAAGCCGGCCGACGCGACGTTGTCGCGGAGGTGCGCCACCGACGAGGTACCCGGGATGAGCAGCATGTTCGGTGACCGCTGCAGGAGCCACGACAGCGCCACGGTCAGCCGTGACACCCCGAGTCGCTCGGCGACGGCGTCGAGTGCACCGGACTGCAGCGGCGAGAAGCCCCCGAGCGGGAAGTACGGCACGTAGGCGATGCCCTGCGCCGCCGTCAGGTCGACGAGCGCCTCGTCCTCGCGACGGGCCACGTTGTACATGTTCTGCACGCACACGACCGCGGCGATCGACTGGGCCTCGGCGAGCTGCTCGGCGTTCACGGTCGACAGCCCCAGGTGCTTGATGAGCCCCTGCTGCTGCAGTTGGGCGAGCGCCTCGAACTGCGGTGCGAGGCTGCCCGGCTCGGGCGCGTCGAAGCCGCCCACGCGGAGGTTCACGACGTCGAGCTGCTCGAGCCCGAGGTTGCGGAGGTTGTCGTGCACCTGCTCGACGAGCTCGTGGGGTTCTCGGGCGTGCGGCCACCCACCCTCGGCATCGCGACGCGCGCCGACCTTCGTGACGATGTGGAGTCCGTCTGCGTACGGATGCAGTGCCTCGTGGATGACCTGGTTCGTGACGTGCGGGCCGTAGAAGTCCGCCGTGTCGATGTGCGTGATGCCGAGTTCGACCACGGTGCGGAGGACGCGGATCGCCTCGGCTCGGTCGGTGGGCGGTCCGAAGACACCCGGGCCGGCGAGCTGCATGGCGCCGTACCCGACGCGGGTGAGTTCGAGGTCGTCGGCGAGGCGGTAGGTGCCGCCGGGGAGTGTCGTGTCGGTCATGCCCACCACGATGCTCCGGTCACCGGTCGTGGGGCAGGCCCTGTCCGACCCTGGGACCACGAGGGCCAGGAACAGGCCGGGGGTGGCGGTGGCGGTGGCGTCCGACTCGGAACGACGATGTCGACGTCGTACGACATCGACGAAGTCGTTCCGAGTCCGCGCCCGACCGCTACCGCCGGGCGGGCTTCGGGAACGTGGCCCGCATGTGATCCGACGTGAGCACGTCACCGATGCCGATCATGAGCAGCGAGAACACGATCTGCTCGATCACCATCCAGAACGGGTAGAGCCCGGGGATCGCGGCGATCACGAGCGTCACGACCGGGAAGATCCGGCTGAACAACCGCAACCGCTGGTACGCCCAGTAGTACCCGAGCTGCGCCCGCCACGCGAACACGTACAACGTCAGGGTGATGAGCAGCACGACCGTCGCCCGGAACCACACCGCCCACGACACCGTCTGTCCGGCGTGCGTCAGCAGCACGGCGACGACGATCGCGGTGAGCCCGACGACGGTCTCGGCGACGAGCAACCAGCGGATCCACCGGAACGAGCGCACGGTGTCCGGGTGCTCGAGCATGTCCTCGCGGATGACGTACCCGGCCTGGCGGCCACCGGCCAACCGGTCGAGCCGCAGGCGGCACCACAGGCGGTCGGCGAGGGCGGGGATTGACACGAGTCCATGGTGCCGCATCCGACGGGGACGGTCGTGCACCGCGCCTCCTGCCGGGTCAGTCCGTCGGGATGAGCGATGCGCCGCCCAGCAGTTCCCCGGTGTCGGCGTCGAACAGGATCAGCGAGCGGACCTCGGGCGGGAGCACGTGCGGGTCGGCGAGGACGAGGGACTGCGACGGGGTGTCGGCCGGGATGTCGCCGACCACGACCGGTGAGCCGTCATCGGCCCAGAAACCCCGCTTCGCACCGATCACGGGCTTCGAGGACAGCAACACGCGGAGCGTGCGCGGCGGCGTGCCGGGAGTCGCGACTTCGAGGTCGTCGAAGGTGATCACCAGGCCGACATCGGGGATGTCCTCGATCCGGACCGTCCCCCCGGCGTACCGGTTGATCGGGAGCAGCGTGCCGGACACGGGCGGGACCCGCTGCCACCACGGAGCGATCGGTGACCCGTCGGTGTCCGACTGCGACCCGGAGTCCGGCTCGGGGACGGGCGCGCCGAGGGTGTTCGAGGGCGTCGCGAGTCCACCGCCGACGACGCCCTGCCCGTCGACGGCAGCGGAGGTCGAGGTCGCCACGGGTCGCGCGGCCTCGGTCCGGCGCTCGGTCTGCAGCGTCGTCCAGGCCAGCACCAGCGCGACGAGGGCGAGCACGACGACCGCTGCGAACAGCCATCGTCGTCTCGCCCCCGTCATGCCCGATCCCCGGTGGTCCTCAGCGCTTGCGGCGCTCGCGCACGCGCATGTTGACGTTGATCGGCGTTCCCGAGAAGCCCCAGACCTCGCGCAGACGCCGGGTGATGAACCGTCGGTACTGCGGGTCGAGGAAGCCCGTCGTGAAGAGCACGAACGTCGGCGGCTGGCTCGAGGCCTGCGTCCCGAACAGGATGCGCGGCTGCTTGCCACCGCGGACCGGGTGCGGGTGCTCCTGCACGAGTTCGGCGATGAAGGCGTTGACCTTGCCCGTCGGGATACGGGTGTCCCACGAGTCGAGCGCGGTCTCGAGGGCCGGTACGAGCTTCTCGAGGTGACGACCGGTCCGCGCCGAGATGTTCACGCGCGGGGCCCACGACACGTGCGCGAGGTCCTGCTCGATCTCGCGCTCGAGGTAGCGGCGGCGGTCGTCGTCGAGCAGGTCCCACTTGTTGTACGCGAGGACCAGGGCACGACCGGACTCGAGGACGAGGTCGATGATGCGGAGGTCCTGCACGGAGATCGGCTCGGTGACGTCGAGGACCACCACGGCGACCTCGGCCTTCTCGAGCGCGGCGGTGGTGCGGAGCGAGGCGTAGAAGTCCGCGCCCTGCTGCAGGTGCACGCGCTTCCGGATGCCAGCGGTGTCGACGAAGCGCCACACGCGGCCGCCGAGTTCGATCTGCTCGTCCACCGGGTCGCGAGTCGTGCCCGACAACTCGTTGACGACGACGCGCTCTTCACCGGCGGCCTTGTTGAGGAGCGAGCTCTTGCCGACGTTCGGACGGCCGAGGATCGCGACGCGACGGGGCCCGCCGACCTCTTGCTTGGCGACGGCCGAGGTGTCGGGGAGTGTCGTGATGATGAGGTCGAGGAGGTCCGCGACGCCGCGACCGTGCAGGGCCGACACGGGGTGCGGCTCGCCGAGACCGAGGTTCCAGAGCTCGTAGGCGTCGAGGTCTCGGCGGTCGTCGTCGGACTTGTTCGCGACGACGATGACCGGACGGTCGGTGCCGCGCAGCATCTTCACGACGTGCTCGTCGGTCGCGGTGATGCCGACGGTGACGTCCACGACGAAGAGCACCGCGTCGGCGAGGTCGATCGCGACCTCGGCCTGGGCGGCGACGGAGGCGTTGATGCCCTTCGCGTCGGGCTCCCACCCGCCGGTGTCGACGAGTGTGAAGCGCTTGTCGTTCCACTCCGCCTTGTACGAGACGCGGTCACGCGTCACGCCGGGGGTGTCCTGCACGACCGCTTCGCGGCGACCGAGGATGCGGTTCACGAGCTGCGACTTGCCGACGTTCGGTCGCCCCACGATCGCGAGCACCGGCAGCGCCGGCAGCAGGTAGGTTCCGTCGGGGCCGATCTCGCCCGCTTCGAGCAGGGCGACGTCTTCCTCGTCGAGCTCGTAGTCCTCGAGCCCGGCGCGGAGTGCGGTCGCCCGCTGCTCGGCCTCGGCCTCGTCGAGCCCGGCGAGCCGCTCGCCGAGCGCGTCGTCGTACTCGGGGAAGTCGTCGTGGTCTGGGTTGTCCAGCTGCGCCATGTGGGTGTCCTTGCCGGCGACCGTTCGGCCGCGTGTTGTCAGTGCGTGGCCGCGCGTGGCCCTGGTGGTCAGTGCCCGGCCGCGCGGGCCAGGTCGACGACCGCCTGCACGGTCTGGTCGAAGTCGAGGTCGGTGGAGTCGAGCGTCGTGACGCCGTCGGCGGCGTTCATGAAGTCGACGACCTTCGCGTCCGCCGCGTCGCGACGAGCGAGTGCAGCGGAGGTCTCGGCGGCCGACTGGGTGGTGACCTCAGCCGAGCGCCGGGCCATTCTAACGGACTCGTCGGCCGTCAGCAGGATCCGGACCTCGGCGTCGGGTGCGACGACGGTCGTGATGTCTCGTCCCTCGGTGATGATGCCGCGCCCCTCGGCCTTGCGCATCACGTTCCGGAAGAGCTGCACGAGCCGCTGACGGACCTCCGGCAGCTTCGCGATGTGGGCCACCGCAGCCGTGACCTCCGGGGTGCGGATCGCGTCGGTGACGTCGGTGCCGTTCACCCGGACGAAGTAGGCGTCGGGGTCGGTGCCGATCGCGTAGTCGAAGGTGTCCCAGCTCGCCAGGATCGCCGCGGCGTCGTCGAGGTCGACCTGTTCCTGCAGGGCGTGCCACGCCAGCGCCCGGTAGGCGGCCCCGGTGTCCTGGTAGCCGAACCCGAGCGCGCGGGCCGCGGCCCGGGACACGCTCGACTTGCCGCTGCCCGCCGGACCGTCGACCGCGATGACGAACTTCGCGACGAAGGCGCCGTCCGGCAGTCCTGCGGGGATCGGTGCGCTCGTGGAGCCCGGCTCGCCGCCGCCCTGCCCGTCGAGCCCGCCACCGGCACCGCCGATCGGGCCCGGCTGGTCGTCGGGCGTGGGCAGCCCCGTGTCGGGTCCGTCCGGACCACCGGTCACACCGGACTCGGCGGCTGCGTGCGTTTCGTTCAGGCCCATGCTGCTGCGATCCTCCATCCGCGCCCCTCGAGTTCCTCGACGAGTCGCTGTTCCTGCTCGGGCACGACCGACACCTCGACGATGCCGATCTGCGCGCCCGGTGAGTGCTCGAGGCGCATGTCCTCGAGGTTGATGCCGATCTCCCCGATGAACGTGAGGAGCGCGGCGATCTGCCCGGGGGTGTCGTCGACGAGGACGACCACCTGGGCGAAGCGCTTGGTGGTGCCGTGCTTGCCCGGCAGCCGTTCGACACCGCGGTTGCCCGCGGCGATGGTCTCGGCGATGGCGCGGGGCGAACCGGACCCGGCTGGGTCGTCGAGCGCCGTGAGGACACGGTCGAGGTCGTCGCGGAGGTCCGCGAGCACCGGCCGGATGCGCGACGCGTTCGCGCCGATGATCTGCACCCACAGGCCCGGGTCGCTCGCGGCGATGCGCGTGACGTCGCGGACACCACCACCGGCGAGGCCGAGCGAGCCCGCGGGGGCATCCCGGAGCCGGGCGGCCATGAGCGTCGAGACGAGCTGCGGCGTGTGCGAGACGTAGGCGACCGCGAGGTCGTGCGACTCCGGGTCCATCGGGACGACCGTCGCGCCGACGTCGAGCGCCAGGTCCTCCACCACGGCGGCACGCTGGTACGAGATGTCGTCGTGTCCGGCGATCACCCACGGCTGCCCGAGGAACAGGTCGGCACGCGCTGCCGTCGGACCGCTGCGCTCGCGTCCGGCCATCGGATGCGACCCGATGTACCGCGAGACATCGGCGCCCGCTGCCCTGAGCGACGCGAGCGGCCCTGACTTCACGCTCGCCACGTCCGTCACCACCGCGTCCGGGAACGCCGCGAGCTCGCGCTCGACGACCGCTGCCACGACGTCCGGGGGAACCGCCACCACCACGAGTTCCGGACCGTCACCGGGAGCCGGGCGACGGCCGGCGCCGTAGTCGACGGCGAGCGCGAGGGCTGCGGGCGAGACGTCGTCGAGGACGACGTCCACGCCCTTCTCGCGGAGCGCCAGGCCGATCGACGCACCGAGCAGGCCGGCACCGACGACCCGCACGGGTCCGCGCAGCCGCCGGTCGATGTCCGGGGCGTCGTGCGGGGCGGGGGCGTCGGTCACCCGGCAAGCCTACCGATCGTCAGTCCGAGGACTCCCCGTCGTCGGCGCCCTGTGCAGAACCCTTCGCCTCGCGTGCGATGCGGAGGAGCTTGCCGAGCTCGACGGTCGAGAGCTCCCGGGTCTTGCCGATCGGGAGCGACCCGAGGTGCAGCGGCCCGAACGACCGTCGGACGAGTTCCAGCACGGGGTGGTCGACCTCATCGAGCATGCGACGGACGATCCGGTTGCGGCCGGAGTGCAGCGTGATCTCGACGAGCGACTCCCCGCGCGACGACTCGAGCAGTCGCACCTTGTCGGCGGCGATCGGCCCGTCCTCGAGCTCCACACCGTCGAGCAGCCGCTGGACCGTCGCCGGGTTCACGTTGCCGCGCACCTTCGCGATGTACGTCTTCGTCACCCCGAACGACGGGTGCGCGAGCACGTGCGCCAGGTCGCCGTCGTTGGTCAGCACGAGCAGGCCGGACGTCTCGGTGTCGAGGCGGCCGACGTTGAACAGGCGCTCCTCGTACCGGTCGACGTACTCGGACAGGTCACGGCGACCGCGCTCGTCCTGCAAGCTCGACACCATGCCGGTCGGCTTGTTCAGCAGCACGTAGCGGCGCGAGCTGTCGATCTGCACCGGGACGCCGTCCACCGCGATCTGGTCGGTCTCGGGGTCGACCCGGCGGCCGAGTGCGTCGACGACCTCGCCGTTGACCGTCACGCGGCCCTCGACGATCAGGTTCTCCGCGACGCGGCGAGATGCCACGCCCGCAGCGGCGATCACCTTCTGCAGGCGCTCACCATCAGCCTGGAGGCGCGGTGCGGCCCCGGCGGTCGCCGTCCCGTCCGCAGCGTCCCAGTCCGGGATGATCGGGCGCTCGGGCGTGCCCTCGAGCGGCTGGCCCTGCTGGTCGCGGGCGCCCTCGGGTCGCGGGGTGGTGCGGCGGTCGGTGCCGCGGGGGCCGCTGCTCCGCGGACGGTCGCCGTTGCGGGCCGTCGTGGTGCCACCGACGTAGCGGCGGCCGTTGTGCCACACCGTGCTCGGTCGGCCGTCGGGAGCGCGGCGGTCCTCGCGGGCCGGGTCACGGCGGCGGTCGTCGTCGCGGCGCGGGGCAGGGCGCCGGTCGTCGCGACGGTCGTCACGGCCACGGTACCCACCGCGGTCGTCGTCACGGCGCGGGGCGTCACGGCGGTCGTCACGACCGCGGTACCCGCCGGTCGAGGGACGGTCGTCGCGACCCCGGTACCCACCGGAGGCGGGGCGCTCGTCACGGCCGCGGTACCCACCGGAGGCGGGGCGCTCGTCACGGCCGCGGTACCCACCGCGGTCGTCCTCGCGGCGGTTGAACCCGCCGCGGTCGCCGCCACGGCGGTCGTCGTCACGGCCGACGAACCGGCCACGGTCTCCCCCACGGTCGTCACGGCCGCGGTACCCGCCACCGGTCGCGGGACGGTCGTCGCGACCGCGGTACCCACCGCGGTCGTCGTCGCGGCGCGGGGCGTCACGGCGGTCGTCGCGACCCCGGTACCCACCACCGGAGGCGGGACGCTCGTCACGACCGCGGTAGCCGCCACGGTCGTCGTCCCGGCGACCGGAACCCGCACGGTCGTCGCGACCGCGGTACCCGCCACCGGATGCCGGACGCTCGTCACGGCCGCGGTACCCGCTACCGCTCGACGGACGCTCGTCACGACCGCGGTACCCACCGCGGTCGTCGCGACCAGCGCCCTCGAACCGGCCACCTGCACGGCCGGAGTCGGCGTTGCGGTCGCGTGACGCGCCTCCAGGCCGACCCGAACCGTCCCGGCGACCCGCGCCGTCCCGGCGACCCGCGCCGTCCCGGCGACCCGCGCCGTCCCGGCGACCCGCGCCGCCCCGTGGGCCGCCTCGTCGTTCTTCCTCATACGCGGCCATCGGGGATCCCTTCGTTCTGCTCGAAGCCAGCGGCACCGTCGTCCAGGAGGGGCGAGATGAGCGGCAGCTCGTCGAGCGAGTTGATGCCGAGCTGCTGCAGGAGCAGGTCGGACGTGACGTAGTTGATGGCGCCGGTCTCGGCGTCGGTGAAGGACTCCTCGATGAGCCCGCGGGCGACGAGGGTCCGGACGACGCCGTCGACGTTCACGGCGCGGATCGAGGCGATCTGCGACCGGGTGATCGGCTGCTTGTAGGCGACGACCGCCAGGGTCTCGAGGGCGGCCTGCGACAGGCGGGAGGGGCGCTCGGCCTCGACGAACTGCTCGACGACGTCGTCGAGGTCCTGCCGGACGTAGAAGCGCCAGCCGCCGCCGACCTCGCGGAGTTCGAACCCGCGGCGGATGGTGCCGTCGACGCCGTCGAAGTCCGCCACGAGGCGCTCGATCGCCTGCCGGACGGCGGGCACGGGAGCGCCGACGGCCGCGCCGAGCGACACGAGCGACTGGGGTTCGTCCGCGATCATCAGGATCGCCTCGAGCTGCCGGTCGATCGGGACCGCGTGCGCGGCGCGAGCGTGGATCTCCTGCTCGATCGCGCGAGCGTCGGCCATCTCGTCGGCACCGCCGGGTTCGGCGCTGGACGCGTCGTGCACGTCATCCGTCATAGTCGGCTCCCAGGTTGGCGAGGCTCTCGTCGGACCAGTCCTCGGCGGTCCAGCGCAGCGTCAGCTCCCCGAGCGGTTCGAACTGTTCGAACGAGATGGACGCGTTCCGGTACAGCTCCAGGATCGCGAGGAAGCGAGCCACCACGATACCCGTCTCCGAGACGCCGGCGACCAGTTCGCGGAACGAGACGTCCTCGTCGGCGCGGGTTCGGAGGATCGAGACGACGATGGCGGCCTGCTCGCGGATGCTCACGAGCGGGGCGTGCAGGTGGTCGAGTCCGACGGTGGGGAGCTCCCGCGGCGCGAACGCCAGGGTCGCGAGCGCGGCGAAGTCCTGCACCGACAGGGTCCACACGAGTTCCGGGGTCCGGGCGCGGAACCGTTCCTCGAGTCGGACGCTCCGGACGTGCCGGCGGGACTCGGTCAGCCAGCGGGAACCGAACCAGTCGGCGGCCTGCTTGAACGCCCGGTACTGCAGCAGCCGGGCGAACAGCAGGTCGCGGGCCTCGAGCAGGGCGACGTCCTCGGCGTCGACGAGTTCGCCCTGCGGCAGGAGCCCGGCGATCTTCAGGTCGAGCAGGGTCGCCGCGACGACCAGGAACTCACTGGCCTCGTCGAGTTCGTCCGCCGACTCGGCCAGCCGGACGTACTCGATGAACTCCCCCGTCACCGCACCGAGCGAGACCTCGGTGATGTCGAGCTCGTGCTTCGTGATGAGCGACAGCAGCAGGTCGAACGGGCCGTCGAAGTTGCGGAGCCGGACCCGGAAGCCGGGCGCGGTCTGTGTGCCGGCCGGGGCCGCAGCCGGGTCGGTCGGCTGCTGGACGACGGCGTCGTCAGGCGACGGCGCCACGCTCGACGAGCTCCCTGGCGAGCTGCCGGTACGCGTGCGCGGCGGCGTGGTCCGGAGCGGTCTGCGTGATCGGACGGGCGGAGACCGTGGCGTCCGGGAACTTCACCGTGCGGCCGATGACGGTGTCGAGCACGCGGTCGTCGAACGTGTCAACGACGCGCTCCATGACCTCGCGCGAGTGCAGGGTGCGGGAGTCGTACATCGTCGCGAGGATGCCGTCGAGCGTCAGCGCCGGGTTGAGCCGGTCGCGGACCTTGTCGATCGTCTCGATGAGCAGGGCGACCCCGCGCAGCGCGAAGAACTCGCACTCGAGCGGGATGAGCACACCGTGCGCCGCGGTGAGGGCGTTCACGGTGAGCAGCCCGAGCGACGGCTGGCAGTCCACCAGGATCACGTCGTAGTCGTTCGCGACCTTCCGCAGCACGCTCGCGAGGATCTGTTCCCGCGCGACCTCGTTGACGAGGTGCACCTCGGCCGCGGACAGGTCGATGTTCGCGGGGATGACGTCGAGGTACGGCGTGTTCGTCGGCTGGATGACCTGGTTCGGGTCCTTGATCGAGCCCATCAGCAGGTCGTACACGGTGGGGATGTCGTGGGTCCGCACGCCGAGGCCCGCGGACAGCGCGCCCTGCGGGTCGAAGTCGACGGCGAGGACCTTGCGGCCGTACTCCGCCAGCGCCGCACCGAGGTTGATGGACGTCGTGGTCTTGCCGACGCCGCCCTTCTGGTTGCAGAGCGCGATGATGCGAGCGGGGCCGTGACCGTCGAGTTCCTCGGGCACCGCGAACTGCCGGACGGGCCGTCCGGTCGGACCGAAGGTGGTCTCGCCGGTTCCGGGGGTGGTCGTCGGGTTCGTGCTCACCCGGCCATCGTACCGGCGACCGGCCGTCGGGCCGGGCCGCACCGCCGTGGCGGTGACCCGCGGGGTCGCTGGCCGCGGGACGGACGCGGGTCGAGCCTCCAAGCCGTCCGGCAGTGCGCGTCGCGTCCGCAGGCCGCTCCTCGGACTGGAGGCGCGGATCACGCTGGGCGGAGCGCCACCCGCATGCTGTCCACGCGTTCCGCGATGACGGCGTCCGCCGTCCAGCGCTGCTGCAGCCGACCGACGAGCTCCTGCACCTGCGCCTGGTCGAGCCCGGGGTGGAGCGCGAGGCCGACCGTCAGCTCGGCCCCGGCGAACCGCCCGAGCGGGTCCCCCGGTGCCAGCTCGACCCGTGCCACCGCAGCCTCGCCGACGACGGACTCCGCGAAGGCCCGGCCGACCTCCGGGTCCTCGAAGCACGGTGCCCACGGGAGGTCCTGCCCGAGCGCCCAGACGGCCGGGCGTCGGAGGACGAACTCGGTCGACGAGGTCGGGTCGAGCACGACGAGCTGGGTCTCCTCGCTCGCCGCAGCCATCGCGACCCGACGCGACTCGACCGGCACCGGCCGGGCGTCGGCGTCCCACTCACGCATCGCCCCCACCGAGGTGAACGCCGGCATCACGCTGCGCCCGTCCGGCCCGGCGACCGTGACGATCGACAGTTCCTGGGTCTTGTCGACGAGCTTCCCGGCGTCGGTGTGTCCGACGTCCCCGGCCTCGGCGACGAGCGGGATGAGCAGGCGCGCGGTACGCAGGGCGTCGACGATCGCCCGCTGCGACCCGCCGTCGGGCAGCGCCGTGATCGCCGCGACGAGCGCCGGGTCGGCGAGGCCGTCGTCGTCGTCGAACGTCGTGTCGTGCTGCTCGAACGTCCGGCCGGCCCACGCGACACCCGCGGAGTCGGCCGCGCCGCCCGGGGTGTGCGCGTCGTCCGGGTGTACCCCGCCGGCCGGTGCGTCGGGTCCGGTGCCGCGGCCGTTCGAGATGCCCGCCACGCGGCTACTCCGCCGCGATGTCGAGCGCGGCCGGGAGCGTGAAGGCCCCCGAGTAGAGCGCCTTGCCGATGATCGCGCCCTCGAGGCCGTGCGGCACGAGCTCGCGCAGCGCCCGCAGGTCGTCGAGCGTGGAGATGCCGCCGGAGGCGACGACGGGCTGGTCGGTGCGGTCGCAGACCTCGCGGAGCAGGTCGACGTTCGGGCCCTGCAGCGTGCCGTCCTTCGTCACGTCGGTCACCACGTAGCGGGCGCAGCCGGCTTCCTCGAGTCGGTCGAGGACCTCCCACAGGTCCCCGGCGTCCTCGGTCCACCCGCGGCTCGCGAGGGTGGTGCCGCGGACGTCCAGCCCGACGGCGATCTGCTCGCCGTACGTCCGGATCACGCGGGCGGCCCACTCGGGGTTCTCGAGCGCGGCCGTGCCGAGGTTGACGCGTGCGGCGCCGGTCGCGAGGGCGGCCTCGAGCGAGGCGTCGTCGCGGATGCCGCCGGAGAGCTCGACGGCGACGCCCTCGACCTCACGGATGGCGTGGGCGATGACCTTGCGGTTGTCGCCCCGGCCGAACGCGGCGTCGAGGTCGACGAGGTGGATCCACTCGGCGCCCTGGTCGCGCCACGTGCGGGCGGCCGACACCGGGTCGCCGTACGCGGTCTCGCTGCCGGCCTCCCCCTGGGTGAGGCGCACCGCCTGGCCGTCGACGACGTCCACGGCGGGCAGCAGGACGAGGGGCGGGGTGGCGATGAGGTCGGTCATGGTCCTGTTCTGGTTGCGGTGGTGTCTTCGGTGCGTCGGCGTCCGGGTGTCTTCAGTGCGTCGGCGTCCGGGTGTCTTCGGCGCGTCGGCGCCCGGGTTCAGAGCGAGTCGACCCAGTTGCGGAGCAGCCGGATGCCGGGCTCCCCCGACTTCTCGGGGTGGAACTGGGTGGCGGTGAGCGGGCCGTTCTCGACCGCGGCGACGAACCGCTGACCGTGCTCGGCCCAGGTCAGGCGGGGCGCACGGAACGGCCCGTACGCCTCGAGCGGGAACTCGGTGACACCGTAGGAGTGCACGAAGTAGAAGCGCTCGTCGTGGAGGCCGTCGAACAGCACCGAGTCCGCGGGGGCCTCGACCGTGTTCCAACCCATGTGCGGCAGGACCTCGGCCTGGATCTCCTCGACCGTGCCCGGCCACTGACCGAGCCCCTCGACGTCGACGCCGCGCTCGATGCCGCGCGAGAACAGCACCTGCATGCCGACGCAGATGCCGAGCACCGGACGACCACCCGCGAGCCGGTGGTCGACGATCTCGCCGCCCCGCACGCCCTCGAGCTGGTCGATCACGGCGGCGAAGGCACCGACACCGGGGACGAGCAGTCCGTCGGCCTCGAGCGCCGCCTGCTTGTCCGACGTGAGTGTGACGTCGGCACCCGCGCGCTCGAGCGCCTTGGCCGCGGAGTGGACGTTGCCGGATCCGTAGTCGAGGACGACGACGTTCGGCCGCGCGCCCGTCACAGCTTCCCCTTGGTGGACGGGATGCCGTCGACGCGCGGGTCGAGCTCGACCGCCTTGCGCATCGCACGAGCGAACGCCTTGAACTCGGCCTCGGCGATGTGGTGCGGGTCGCGGCCCTCGAGGAGCCGCACGTGCACGGTGATCCCGGCGTTGAAGGTGATCGCCTCGAACACGTGGCGGACCATCGAGCCGGTGAAGTGGCCGCCGATGCGGTGGAACTCGAAGCCGGCGGGCTCCCCCGTGTGCACGAGGAACGGGCGGCCCGAGACGTCGACGACCGCCTGCGCCAGTGCCTCGTCGAGGGGCACGAGGGCGTCGCCGTACCGGCCGATGCCGGAGCGGTCGCCCAGGGCCTGCCTGAGCGCCTGGCCGAGCACGATGCCGGTGTCCTCGACCGTGTGGTGCACGTCGATGTGGGTGTCCCCCGTCGACCGCACGCGGAGGTCGATCAGGGAGTGCTTGCTGAACGCCGTCAGCATGTGGTCGAAGAACGGCACGCTCGTCGAGATGTCGGACGTGCCGGTGCCGTCGAGGTCGAGCTCGAGTTCGATGCTCGATTCGCTCGTGCTCCGGCTGATCGTGGCGGTGCGCGCGGTCATGCTGCAACCCTAACCGGCGGCTGATCGGCGGCGACGCGGCGCATGGCGTCGAGGAACGCGGTCGTCTCCTCTTCGGTGCCAGCGCTCACCCGAAGGTGGTTCGGGATACCGAGGTCGCGCACGATGACGTCCTGGTCCAGCAGTGCCTCGAACGCCGCGTGCGGGTCCGCCACACCGCCGAAGAGGACGAAGTTCGACCAGGTCTCGTACGTGCGGTAGCCCATCGCCTGCAGCTCCGTGACCATGCGGTCGCGCTGCTGCTTGATGTCGTCGACCATCGCGAGCATCTCCGGGGCGTGCCGGAGTGCTGCGACCGCCGCCGCCTGGGTCAGTGCGGACAGGTGGTACGGCAGGCGGACCAGCCGGATCGCGTCGATCACGGCGGGGTGCGCGGCCATGTACCCGACGCGGGCACCGGCGAACGCGAACGCCTTGCTCATGGTGCGGGACACGACGAGGCGCTCCCGACCGGGCAGCAGGGTGAGGGCACTCGGCACGTCGGCCGGCATGAACTCGGCGTAGGCCTCGTCCACCATCACGATGCCGTCGGTGGCGGCGTACGCGGCCTCGATCGTCTCGAGCGGCAGCGGCGTGCCCGTGGGGTTGTTCGGCCCGCACAGGAACACGATGTCGGGCTGGTGCTCGCGGATCGCCGCCACGACGGTCTCGGGCGAGATGCGGAACTCGTCGTCACGCTGCGCCGGGATCCAGGTCGTCCCCGTCCCGGAGGCGAGGATCGAGTGCATCGAGTACGTGGGCGGGAACCCGAGCACCGTGCGCCCGGGGCCGCCGAACGCCTGGAGCAGCTGCTGCAGGACCTCGTTCGAGCCGTTCGCCGCCCAGATCTGCTCGGCACCGATGGTCTGGCCGGTGCCGATCTGCCCGTCCGGCCCGAGCCCGCGCTGGAGGTAGTCCGCCAGGGACTGCCGGAGCTCCGTGAACTCTCGGTCGGGGTAGCGGTTCACGGTCGTGAGGGCCTGCCGGATCGACTCGACGATGTCCTCCGCCACGTCAGCCGGAACGGGATGCGTGTTCTCGTTGACGTTGAGCTGCACGCGGACGTGCTTCTGCGGAGCACCGTACGGGCTCTGCCCGCGCAGGTCGTCTCGGATCGGGAGGTCTTCGAGCGTGAATGCCACCGATCCATCGTAGGCCGCACGGGCACGAAGGAGACCGGCCGTCCGGACGGTGCGCAGGCTCGCGACGACCGCTCGCTACTTCGCGGAGGTGTACTGCGCCGGGATGGCGATCTGCTCGCCGGCCTGCAGCCCCGCTCCGTCGAGCGCGTTGAGGCTGATGACGTCCTGCACGAAGTCGCGCGGGTCGGCGTTGGGTGCGGTCTCCTCCGCCAGCTGCCAGAGCGTCTCGCCCGGCTGGATCGTGACGGTGTCGAAGTGGACGTTCGCCTGCGTGTTGCCGGCGGACGCTTGCCCGCCGTTCAGCACCGCGAGGGCGACGACCAGGAGGACCGGGATCGCGGCGAGCGTCGTGATGACGAACCGCCCGCGGCGCGTGAGGCGCAGGCGCGTACGCACGGCGGGCGCCGTGTGGCGCTGGATGTCAGCGATGGCGATGGTGCTCATGTCGTTCTTGCCTTCCCGTTCGGGTGAACCGAAGTCCTGTACCGAACATAGTTTCGAATGCGAGGTCGCACAAGTCCTGTTCGGAGATTTCTGGGGAGTTTTCTTTCGACACGCTCGAACAGGTGTTTGTTCGGCGTGGGCCGGTCGGATATGTTTTGATCGACTGGGACAAGTCAAACGGGGACCACCGACATTCCCGCGGGCACCGTCCCAGCACCGACGAAGGGCGAGACGACGTGGCGGACGAACTGCGGGTCCAGAAGCCGCTGACGGCGAAGCAGCAGGCGATCCTCGACGCGATCCGTGCGTCGATCGCCAGCCGGGGGTACCCGCCGAGCATGCGCGAGATCGGCGACGCCGCCGGTCTGTCCTCGCTCTCCAGCGTCTCCCACCAGCTCGGGCAGCTCGAGCTCGGCGGCTGGATCCGCCGCGACCCGAACCGGCCCCGTGCGCTCGAGGTCCTGGTCGACGAGCCGACGCCGGACGTCGACGGCCCCGACGTCGACGCCACCACGCTCGTGCCGCTCGTCGGCCGCATCGCCGCCGGTGTCCCGATCACGGCCGAGCAGCACGTCGACGAGATCGTGCCGCTCCCCCGTCAGCTCGTCGGGACGGGCGACCTCTTCATGCTCAAGGTCGTGGGCGAGTCGATGATCGACGCCGCGATCTGCGACGGCGACTGGGTCGTCGTCCGCTCGCAGCAGACCGCCGAGAACGGGGACATCGTCGCCGCGATGCTCGACGAGGAAGCGACCGTCAAGGTCTTCCGCCAGCGCGACGGCCACACGTGGCTGCTCCCCCGCAACACCGCGTTCGAACCGATCCTCGGCGACGCGGCCACCGTGCTCGGCAAGGTCGTCGCGGTCCTCCGCTCGATCTGACCGGCGTGACGCCGTCGCTCACCCGAGACGCCGCACGCACAGCGAAACGCCGCCGGATCCGGCGGCGTTTCGTGTTTTCGGAGGCGTCTTGCCGACCGAAGGGTGTCCGGCGGAGCCGAGCCGCGCCTCCCGTCCGGGTCGTGACCGGCCGCTAGGCGGACGCGACGGGCGCGACCACGAACGGGTCGAGCTCCGCGACCTGGCGCCGGAACACCCGGACGTCGAGCCGGGTGCCGTCCTCGACGTAGTCGACGGACTCCACCGCTCCGGCGTCGTGCAGGGAGGACACGAGGTCCCCCCGGTCGTACGGGATCACGACGGTCAGGGCCACGTCGGGCTCGGGCAGGCGGGACTCGATCGCCTCGAGCAGGTCCTGGATGCCCTCGCCGGTGCGTGCCGAGACGAACACGGCGTCCGGCACGAGACCGACCAGCACGAGCCGCTGCGACTCGTCGATCAGGTCCGCCTTGTTGAACGCGACGATCTCCGGGATCTCGCGGGCACCGACGTCGCCGATGACCTCGCGCACGGTCGCCAGCTGCGCGGCCGGGTCCGGATGCGAGCCGTCGACGACGTGCACGATGACGTCCGCCTCGCCGACCTCCTCCAGCGTGGAGCGGAAGGCCTCGACGAGCTGGTGCGGCAGGTTGCGCACGAAACCGACCGTGTCGACGAAGGTGAACTCGCGGCCCTTGGCGCTCTCGGTGCGGCGCACCGTGGCGTCCAGTGTCGCGAAGAGCTGGTTCTGCACGAGCACGCCCGCGCTCGTCAGCCGGTTCAGCAGCGAGGACTTGCCGGCGTTCGTGTAGCCGGCGATCGCGACGCTCGGCACGTCGTTGCGGTGCCGATCGGCCCGTTTGGCCTCTCGTGCGGGACGGAAGCCCGCGATCTGCCGACGGAGCTTCGACATCCGGGTGTGGATGCGGCGTCGGTCGAGCTCGATCTTCGTCTCACCGGGACCACGGGAGCCCATGCCGGCACCGCCGGACACCTGACCACCGGCCTGCCTGGACATCGACTCACCCCAACCGCGGAGTCGCGGCAGGAGGTACTCGAGCTGGGCCAGTTCGACCTGCGCCTTGCCCTCGCGGCTCTTGGCGTGCTGGCTGAAGATGTCGAGGATCACAGCGGTCCGGTCGATCACCTTGACCTTGACCACGTCCTCGAGCGCACGACGCTGGGACGGTGCGAGTTCGGTGTCCGCGATGACCGTGTCGGCACCGGTGGCCTTGACGACCATCGCCAGCTCCTCGGCCTTGCCCTTGCCGAGGTACGTCGAGGGGTCCGGGTTCGGTCGGCGCTGCAGCAGCCCGTCGAGGACCACGGCGCCCGCGGTCTCGGCGAGGGCGGCGAGTTCGCGCAGGGAGTTCTCGGCGTCGGAGGCGTCGCCGTGCGGGTAGACGCCGATCAGGACGACCTGCTCGAGCCGGAGTTGCCGGTACTCGACCTCGGTGACGTCCTCGAGTTCGGTGGAGAGGCCGGCGACGCGTCGGAGGGCCGCACGGTCCTCGCGGTCGTACTGCTCGCCGTCGCCGTTCCAGCCGCGGTCGTCGACCGATCGGGTCTGGATCGCCTGCGCCGGTGCGAACACGGACGAGGCCGCTCGGGAATCCGCGTTGCGCAGGACCCGTTCGACGACACCGGCAGCGCTGTCGTCGTTGATCTGGTCGTTCTGGTGGGTATCCGTCATCCTGTGCACAGGGTACCTCCGCACGGCCCGGGACACACGGGGTTCCCGGTACGGTTCATCCATGGCGAACGACCACTACTTCTCCGCGAGCCCCACGTCGGACGCCCGTGAACGTCAGATCCAGGTCACGCTCGCCGGTCGGCCGCTCACGCTCACCACCGCGGCGGGGGTCTTCAGCCCGGACGGCCTCGACCGCGGCACCCGGGTCCTGCTCGGTTCCGTGCCGCCGCCCGCGCACGACGGGGCACTGCTCGACGTCGGCTGCGGCTGGGGTCCGATCGCGATCACGATGGCCCTCGAGTCGCCCGACGCACACGTCTGGGGCGTCGACGTCAACGAGCGGGTGCTCGGGCTCGCGCGCGCGAACGCAGCGGCTGCCGGCACCGACAACGTGTCCGTCGCACTGCCCGACGACGTCCCGGCCGACCTGCGCTTCCGGACGATCTGGTCGAACCCGCCGATCCGCGTCGGCAAGGACGAGCTCCACCAGATCCTGCTGACGTGGTTGCCGCGGCTCGAGGTCGGCGGGGACGCCTGGCTCGTCGTGTCGAAGGACCTCGGCGGCGACTCGCTGCAGCGCTGGCTCCACGACACCCTCGACACCGGCTTCCACGTGGCTCGGGCGACGACGGACAAGGGCTTCCGCGTGCTGCGGGTGCACCGCACCGCCGAGTCGCCCGCCTCGGAGTAGCGCCGGGCGCACCCGTCCGGCGGCGTCTCGGCAGACGGACACACCGGCACGGCCGCGAGACACAGGCGCGGCGGCGAGACACCGCCGGATCCGGCGGCGTCTCGCGCACGACGCGGCGTCTCGCGCACGACGCGGCGTCTCGCGCAGCACGCAGCGCCTCGCCCACGACGCGGCCGCGTGCGCGCGATCTGGCCTGGAGGCACGACCAGCGTCACCGACGTCGGCACGGTGATCCGTGCCTCCAGTCCGACGACCGTGGTCGGGTCAGACCGTCAGGTCACCCGAGAAGACGAGTTCCGCCGGACCGGACAGCGAGACGTGCTCGCCGTCCTCCGCAGCGAACATGCGCACCGTGACGACCCCGCCGGGGACGCGCACGCGCCACGTGTCTGGTGCCCCGTTGCCGGCCCAGTACCGCGTGGCGAGCGCCGCGGCGACCGCTCCGGTGCCGCAGGACAGGGTCTCGCCGCTGCCGCGCTCGTGCACGCGCATCGTGATCTGGCCGACGCCGTCCTGGACGAGCGGGTCGCCGGGCAGGACGAACTCGACGTTGGCGCCCGCAGCGGGTGCCGGGTCGAGCACCGGCACGTAGGTGAGGTCGACGTCCGCGAGCTCGTCGTCCGTCGCGAGTGCCACGACGACGTGCGGGTTGCCCACGTCGATGCCGAGGCCGGGGCGCGCGCGGTCGAGGTTCTTCGCGCGGACGAGGACGTCGTCCGACCCGCCGCCCTCGATGCCCAGGCCCCAGCGTCCGAGGTCGGCGGCGAACCCGTTCGAGGTGCGCTGGATGTCGACCAGGCCCTTGCGGCTGCCGACCGTCAGGGTCTCCCCCGGCGCGAGCTCGACGAGCCCGGACTCGGTGAGGTACCGCGCGAACACGCGGATCCCGTTGCCGCACATCTCCGCGACGGTGCCGTCGGCGTTGTGGTAGTCCATGAACCAGGTGGCGGCCGGGTCCTCGGCGAGGAGCGCCTGCCCCTCCGCCAGCGACTCGGACCGGACCGCGCGGATGACGCCGTCGCCGCCCACGCCGAAGCGCCGGTCCGCGATCGCGCGGATCCGGTCGGGGGTCAGGTCGACCGTGGCGTCGGGGTCGGCGAACAGGACGAAGTCGTTGCCGGTCCCCTGGCCCTTGGTGAAGTGCAGCTCGGTCACGGGACGATCCTACGGGCCGTCTCGGTGAGCGCCGTCCGGTCGGCCCCGGTGACGTCGAGCACCTCGGCGTCGGCGTACCGGCGGAACCACGACACCTGGCGCCGGGCGTACTTGCGCGTGGCGATGCCCGTGGCCTCGACCGCGTGCTCGACGGTCGACTCCCCCCGCAGCACCTCGAGCGCCTGGGAGTACCCGATCGCTGCCCGCGCCGTCTTCCCGCGTTCCAGACCTCGTTCGCGCAACGCGTCGACCTCGTCCACCAGGCCCTCGGCGAACATGCGCGCGGCGCGCTCGTGCAGTGCCTCGACGAGCTGCGCGCGTTCGCGGTGCAGGTGCAGGATCCGTGCTGGTCGCCAGGCGCGGGGCGCGGACGGGAGGCTCGGGGTGACGACCTCGGATCGGCTCGCGATCTCGAGTGCCCGGATCAACCGCCGTGGGTTGCGTGCGTCGATCGTCGCTGCGGCAGTCGGGTCGAGGGTCCGGAGCCGCTCGAGCAGGATGCCCGGGCCGAGCTCGTCGTGCTCACGTTCGAGCTGCGCGCGGAGTTCGGGATCGGTGCCGGGGAACGCGAGGTCGAAGAGGACGGCCGACACGTACAGCCCGCTCCCGCCGACGAGGACCGCGACGCCGCCGCGCCCGTGGATCGCGTCGATCTCGGCGCGGGCGTCGCGTTGGTACGCGGCGACGCTCGCCTCGTCGGTGACGTCGAGCACGTCGAGCTGGTGGTGCGGGATGCCACGGCGTTCCTCGACGGTGAGCTTCGCGGTGCCGATGTCCATGCCGCGGTACAACTGCATGGCGTCGGCGTTGACGATCTCCGCCGGGCGTCCGGACGCCTGCAGCCGCTCTGCGATGGCGATGCCGAGGTCGGACTTGCCGGTACCGGTGGCGCCGACGACGGCGATCAGGTCGGCGTCGACGAGCTCGGGGTCAGCGGCCGACACGGAGCGTGGGCAGGCCGAGCGACACCGCGCGCGGGCCGTCGGCGGGTGCTGCCGGTGTGGGCACGCCGCAGCTCTCCGCCTGCGCGCGGTCCCAGGCGTCGCCCGCACGGGTTCGACGGATCGACAGCGGCCCGTCGTTGTCGGCGATGAGGAAGTGCGGTGCGGACCGGGTGACCTCGACCGTCACGACGTCCCCGGGGCGCGGCACGGCGGAGCCTGCGGGCACGGCGAAGTGCACGAGGCGCGAGTCCTCGGCGCGACCGGACAGCCGGTGCGTCGAGTCGTCCTTCTTGCCCTCGCCCGTCGCGACGAGCACCTCGACGCTCCGGCCGACCTGGGCGGCGTTCTCCTCCGCCGTGATGCGCTCCTGCAGGGCCACGAGGCGTTCGTAGCGCTCCTGCACGACCTGCTTCGGGAGCTGGTCGTCCATCGTCGCCGCGGGGGTGCCGGGGCGGATCGAGTACTGGAACGTGAACGCCGAGGCGAACCGGGCCTGCTCGACCACGCGCAGGGTGTCCTCGAAGTCCTGCCCGGTCTCGCCGGGGAACCCCACGATGATGTCCGTCGAGATGGCCGCGTGCGGGATCTTCGCGCGGACCCGGTCGAGGATGCCCAGGAAGCGCTCGCTCCGGTAGCTGCGGCGCATCGCCTTGAGGATGCGGTCGGAGCCGGACTGCAGCGGCATGTGCAGCTGCGGCATCACGTTCGGGGTCTCGGCCATCGCGTCGATGACGTCGTCGGTGAAGGCCGCCGGGTGCGGGCTGGTGAACCGGACGCGCTCCAGGCCCGCGATCTGCCCGGTGGCCCGCAGGAGCTTGCCGAACGCCTGCCGGTCGCCGAACTCGACGCCGTAGGAGTTGACGTTCTGGCCGAGCAGGGTGACCTCGATCGCGCCGTCGTCGACGAGCGCCTGGATCTCGGCGAGGACGTCACCGGGGCGGCGGTCCTTCTCCTTGCCGCGGAGCGACGGGACGATGCAGAACGTGCACGTGTTGTTGCACCCGACGGAGATGGACACCCACCCGCTGTGCGTCGAGTCGCGCTTCGTCGGGAGGGTCGACGGGAAGACGTCGAGCGCCTCGAGGATCTCGATCTGCGCCTCGTCGTTGTGCCGCGCCCGCTCGAGGAGGGTCGGCAGCGACCCCATGTTGTGCGTGCCGAACACGACATCGACCCAGGGGGCCTTCTCGAGGATGACGTTCTTGTCCTTCTGCGCAAGGCACCCGCCGACCGCGATCTGCATGCCGGGGTGGTCGCGCTTGATGCCCGCGAGCTGCCCGAGGTTCCCGTACAGCCGGTTGTCGGCGTTCTCCCGCACGGCGCACGTGTTGATGACGACCACGTCGGCCTGGTCACCGTCGGCGGCGACGTAGCCGGCGGCCTGGAGCGAGCCGCTCAGTCGCTCGGAGTCGTGCACGTTCATCTGGCACCCGTAGGTGCGGACTTCGTAGGTGCGGGGGCGCGCTGCGACGGTGGCCATGGTCATCCCAGTGTAATTCCGCCGGAGCGCGCCCCGGCTACTCGAAGCGGACCGAGCCGCGCGGGCCGCGGGGACCCCGGCCACCGCCGTCCAGCGCACGTTCCACGGCGATGCGGACGACTCCACCGTTGTAGCCCTTGCGCATCAGGAACCCCGAGAGCCGGCGTTCCGCCGTTGCACGATCCAGCCCGCGGAGCTGTCCCGCCCGCTTCTCGGCGAGCTCGATCGCGCGGACGAACTCGTCGTCTTCGTCGTCGGCCGCTGCCTCGAGCGCGGCGTCGATCGCTGCCTGGTCGATCCCGCGACGACGGAGTTCCGCCACGACGCCCTGCCGGCCGAGGCCCTTCCGGTCATGCAGCCGGTCGACGAGGTCGGTCGCCAGCGCGACGTCGTCCAGCAGTCCCACCCGCGTGAGCCGCTCGACCTCGTGCTCGACGACCTCGGGGTCGAGGTCGTTCTTCGTCAGCATGGTCCGGAGCTCGGACTCGCTCACACCCTTGCGCCCGAGTGCCCGCATGCTGAGCCGCTCGGCGTCGGCGCGCTGCTCGTCGATCGGCCGTGGTGCGTCGGCCGGGTCGATCTCGGCCCCGCCGTCGATCGCGAACACCGAGGCCGTGGTGGCGTCGGCGGTGTGGTCCTCGTCGTACCCGTCCTGTTCGGCACGGGCACTGCGTCCGGAGCCGTCCCCCACCACCGGCTGGAGCCACTCGGCCTGCGCCCGCGCACCCTGGATCGGGAGCGGGACCGGCGCGTCGGCGTCCGTGTCGAGGACAGGAGCGTCCGTGTCGGGACCGGGAGCGTCCGTCTCGGGAGCCGGACCAGGGGCGGCGCGACGGGACCTCGCACCGAACAGGTCGGTGACCGGTGCGAGGTCCGCGTCGTCGTCGTGGTCGGTCGTCACGCGCCCTTGCGCTCCGCGATCTTCGGCGCGATCGACTCGACCGGTGCGTCAGCCGCTTCGACGGACGCGCCGCCGACACCGAGCTTCGCGAGGATCTTGCCTTCGATCTCGGCGGCGATCTCCGGGTTCTGGATGAGGAACGACCGCGAGTTCTCCTTGCCCTGTCCGAGCTGGTCGCCGTCGTACGTGTACCAGGCGCCCGACTTCTTGACGATGCCGTGGTCGACACCGAAGTCGAGCAACGAGCCCTCCCGCGAGATGCCCGTGCCGTACAGGATGTCGAACTCGGCCTGCTTGAAGGGCGGCGCCATCTTGTTCTTGACGACCTTGACGCGCGTGCGGTTGCCGACTGCGTCGGTGCCGCTCTTGAGCGTCTCGATGCGTCGGATGTCGAGGCGGACCGAGGCGTAGAACTTGAGCGCCTTACCACCGGCCGTGGTCTCCGGGCTGCCGAAGAACACGCCGATCTTCTCGCGCAGCTGGTTGATGAAGATCATCGTGGTCTGGGTCTGGTTGAGCCCACCGGCGAGCTTGCGGAGCGCCTGCGACATGAGGCGCGCCTGGAGACCGACGTGCGAGTCGCCCATCTCGCCCTCGATCTCGGCGCGGGGCACGAGCGCCGCGACGGAGTCGATGACGACGAGGTCGATGGAGCCGGAACGGACGAGCATGTCGGCGATCTCGAGCGCCTGCTCACCGGTGTCGGGCTGGGAGACGAGGAGGGCGTCGATGTCGACGCCGAGCTTCTTGGCGTACTCGGGGTCGAGCGCGTGCTCCGCGTCGATGAACGCCGCGATGCCGCCGGCGCGCTGGGCGTTGGCGATGGCGTGCAGCGTCAGCGTGGTCTTACCCGACGACTCCGGGCCGTAGATCTCGATGATGCGGCCACGCGGCAGACCACCGATCCCGAGCGCGACGTCGAGCGCGACCGAACCGGTGGGGATGGTGGCGACGGGCGCGCGCTCGTCCGAGCCGAGGCGCATGACCGTGCCCTTGCCGAACTGCCGGTCGATCTGTGCGAGGGCGGTCTCGAGGGCCTTCTCGCGGTCCTGGGGTGATGGCATGGGGTGCTCCTTCGTGCTCGGTGTCGGCCGCCTGTAGGCTGTCGCGTCCACCCCGGCCGGTGGTGCAGGGCCGGTGTCTCAGCGACAAGGCTTCGGGCTGTTCCCGATGACCTCGAACCTAGGGCGGGCCACCGACATCACTGCCGCCGGCCGCGCGATCTGTGGACGAGGTCCTCGTACAGCGCCGATGTGGAGGAAAGTACCACCGATCGAACACGCGTTCGAGCAACACGCCGAACACGTGTTCGGATCAGTCGCGGGGTTCGGCAAGGCCCTTGCCGTGCCGCTTGTCGAGCGGGACGTCCTGGGAGTCGCAGAGCGCTTCCCACACCCGGCGCGCGTCGATCCCCGCCGCGAGGGCGTCCGCCGCGGACCGCCCGCCGAGCTCCTCGAGCACCACGTCCCGGCTGACGACCGCGCCGTACGCATCGCCGAACACCTGGTCGACCGCTCGCCAGAACTCACTCACACGCATCGTTCCAGCGTAATCGGCACGCGCCCACCGGACGCGCGAACGCCCCCGCTGGCGGACCAGCGGGGGCGTCGTGGGGCGGTGCGGGTCAGCGCACCGCGAGGTCGTTGTCGAACTCGGCGACGAGGTCGTCCGGGAGCGTGTCCGGCACGGGGGTGAGCCCCTCGACGATCGCGAGACGGTCGCCCACCTCGCGCATGATCGTGGAGATGGGGGTGTCCAGCGCATCCGCGACGGATGCGAGGATCTCCGAGCTGGCCTCCTTCTGACCGCGCTCGACCTCACTGAGGTACCCGAGAGCCACGCTGGCCTTGGACGCGACCTGACGGAGGGTCCGGCCCTTCTGCAAGCGGAAGTCCCGCAGAACGTCGCCGATTTCCTGACGAACGAGAACCATGAGATCTCCTCCTCTCTGTCGTCTCCGCGCCCGCTCGGTCCGGATGGCCGAGTTCGGGTTGAGCAACTGTAGCGTTGCCGGTTGCAGCATGCTAGCGAGGCCGGCTGCTGTACCGCTGGAGATTGCGTGAGATGTAACCCAGTGGAAACGGGACCTATTCCCGGCCCCGGATCGTGGACGACATCCGTGCCAGGAGTTCGGAGACGGACGCCTGGCGGATTGCCTCGCGGTCACCGTCGAGGTGGAGTTCGTACGCCGTGGCACCGTCCTCGGACGCGATCCCGACGAACACCGTGCCGACGGGCTTGCCGTCCTGCGGGTCGGGGCCGGCGACGCCGGTGGTGCTGATCCCCCAGGTCGCGGGCGCCCCGTCGACCGCGAGGGCCGTCCGGACGCCCGTGGCCATCTGCCGGGCGACCTCGGGATCGACGGCGCCGTTGCTGGCGAGCAACGCGTCCGAGACGCCGAGGACGGTGTGCTTGACGGGGGTCGCGTAGGCCACGACGCCGCCGCGGACGACCGCACTCGCACCGGGGACGCCGACCAGGGTCGCCACGACGAGTCCTCCGGTCAGGGACTCGGCGACCGCGACGGTCTCCCCGCGTGCGGTCAGCTCGGCGATCAGGGTCGCCGCGGCGGACCCGACGGTCACGCCGCGGTCCGGTTGTGCTTCCAGGCCTGCCAGAGGTAGTCGATGCCGCTCAGGACGGTCGCGAGGAACGCCGCGGTCATCAGGATGCCGTTGACCCAGTGCGCCCAGTCCCCGACGAGGTTCCACCACGGGAACAGCGCCGCGGTGAGCGCCACGGCCTGCAGCACGGTCTTGATCTTGCCGCCCCGGCTCGCCGGGATCACCCGGTCGGAGAGCACGGCGAACCGGAACACCGTGATGCCGATCTCGCGCACCATGATGAGCACGGTCACGTACCAGGGCAGTTCGCCGAGGATCGACAGGGCCACGAGGGCGCCGCCGATGAGCACCTTGTCGGCGATCGGGTCGACGAGCTTGCCGAAGTCCGTGACGAGGTTCTGGCGTCGGGCGATGATGCCGTCGGCGCTGTCGGTGACGATCGCCACGACGAACGTGATCGCCGCCCAGACCCGCAGCGGCCCGTCGGCTCCGGCGTCCGTCAGGAGCAGCACGAAGAACAGCGGGGCCATCAGGATCCGGACGACCGTGATGATGTTCGCGACGTTGCCCGTCGACGCTGGGCCGGGGCCCTTGCGGATGAGTCGTCCGCGCCACGGGAACTTCGCGCCGTGCGTCGTGTCCGTACCGTTCGAGGCGGTCATCGCCGTCACTCCCTGCCCGTCAGTCCCCACGCGTCCTCATCGGGCTCGTCGTCGGTTTCATCGTACCCGCGCGTCATGTCCCCCACCGGGTCGGCTCCGTAGCGGTCGCCGTCGTCGGACGGCGCGGACACGGGCGCACTCGGCGCGGCGGTCGTGCCGACGAGCCCGGCACCGGCTGCGGGCGCTGCCGCGGCGGGTGGTTCCTCGCCCCGGAGCTTCGCGAGCACCGACGGCAGCTGGTCGGCCGTCACGAGCACGTCGCGGGCCTTGGACCCCTCGGACGGCCCGACGATGTCGCGGGACTCCATCAGGTCCATGAGGCGACCGGCCTTCGCGAAGCCCACGCGGAGCTTGCGCTGGAGCATCGACGTGGAGCCGAACTGGGTCGACACGACCTGTTCGACGGCGGCGAGCAGCAGCTCGAGGTCGTCGCCGATGTCCGCGTCGATCTCCTTGCGCTCGACCACGGCCTGGACGTCCTGGCGGTACTCAGGGCGGGCCTGGCGCGTGACGTGCTGGACGACCTCGGCGACCTCGCTCTCGTTCACCCAGGCGCCCTGCACGCGGAGCGACTTCGACGACCCCATCGGCAGGAAGAGCGCGTCCCCCTGCCCGATGAGCTTGTCGGCACCGGGCTGGTCGAGGATGACGCGGGAGTCGGTGACGCTCGTGACGGCGAACGCGATGCGCGACGGGACGTTCGCCTTGATCAGACCGGTGATGACGTCGACCGAGGGGCGCTGCGTCGCGAGCACGAGGTGGATGCCGGCGGCGCGGGCGAGCTGGGTGATGCGGACGATCGACTCCTCGACGTCGCGCGGGGCGACGAGCATGAGGTCTGCGAGCTCGTCCACCACGACGAGCAGGTACGGGTACGGCTTGAGCTTCCGCTCGCTGCCGGCCGGCAGCACGATCTCGTTGTTCTCGATCGCCTTGTTGAAGTCGTCGACGTGACGGAACCCGAACGACGCGAGGTCGTCGTACCGCATGTCCATCTCCTTCACGACCCACTGCAGCGCCTCGGCGGCCTTCTTCGGGTTCGTGATGATGGGCGTGATGAGGTGCGGGACGCCCGCGTAGATCGAGAGCTCCACGCGCTTCGGGTCGACGAGGACCATGCGGACCTCGGACGGCTTCGCACGCATCAGGAGCGACGTGATCATCGAGTTGATGAACACCGACTTGCCGGAACCGGTGGAGCCGGCGACGAGCAGGTGCGGCATCTTCGCCAGGTTCGCCACGACGAACCCGCCCTCGACGTCCTTGCCGACGCCGATCGTCATCGGGTGCTTCGACTTGCGTGCCGCGTTCGACCGGAGCACGTCGCCGAGCGACACCGTCTCGCGGTCGGTGTTCGGGATCTCGACGCCGATGGCGCTCTTGCCGGGGATCGGCGACAGGATGCGGACCTCGTTCGAGGCGACCGCGTAGGACAGGTTCTTCGAGAGCGCCGTCACGCGCTCGACCTTGACGCCGGGGCCGAGCTCGATCTCGTAGCGCGTGACCGTCGGGCCGCGCGAGAAGCCGGTGACCTTCGCGTCGACCTTGAACTCGGTGAGGACCCCGGTGATCGCGGCGACGATGTCGTCGTTCGCCTGGCTGCGGGCGACCGACGGCGAGCCGGAGCTCAGGGTGGTCGCGGCCGGAAGTCGGTAGGGCGCGGACGGGTCCTCGTCGGCAGCGGCGACGGGCGGGAGACCGTCGTCGGCGGCCTCGGCGAGGTCGTCGGCCGGGAGGGACGGGGAGACCACCGGTGACACGGCCGCGTCCGGACGCACCACCTCGGCCGCCGCGGGACGCTCCGGGACGGGCGTCCCGAAGTCGCGGAGCGCCTGCTCGGCGTCCTGCAGGTCCTGCTCGACGGAGTCGTTGAGGTTCACGGACGCGGGCTCGGCCGGCGTGTGGTCGACGAGCCCGGCAGCGGCACCGGCGTTCGGGTTCGCGGCACCCGACGCGGGGATCTCGGGGACGGTCGACGTCGCGCCGGTGATCACCGGACTGTCGTAGGCCGGGTCCTCTTCGCGCCCGGACTTGTTGCGGCGCCACCAGGGGATGGTGCCGCCCTCGGCCTCGTCGCCGTCGGCGGCGGCCCGGTCCTCGTCGAAGCCGAGGTCGTCGAACAACTGGAACTCGGTGTCGCCCTTCTTCCCGCGCTTCGACGCCTTCGCGCGCGGCGCCGGCGCCTCGGCCACGGCTTCCTCGGGCTCGGCGGCGGGCGCCGGCGCACCGAAGAGGTACGCGTACAGCTCGTGCAGCCGTCGGCCGAGCTTGTTCGGCGGCGTCTTCGTGATGATGAAGAGCGAGAGGACGAGCAGCACGATCGCCACCGGGACCGCCACCCACGCGGTCGCGATGGTGACGAGCCACCCGATGACGACCCAGCCGATCACCCCACCGGCCGCCGCGAGCGCGGGCATGCCGTCCGGAGCGCTCGGCTGGCCGCCGAAGACGTGGCAGAGCGAGGCGATCGACACGAGCAGCAGCCCGAGGCCGATCCCGATGCGGGTGTTGTCGTGCACCGACGCCGGGTGCCGGAAGAGCCAGCCGGCGAAGACGACCATGATGACGGGGAGCGCGAAGGCCAGCCGTCCGAACAGCCCGCCGAACGTGTAGGCGTCGAGCGCCACCGAGACGGAGTTCGTCGGGTTGAGCCACTCGACGACCGCTCCGGCGATCGCCAGGACGAACAGCAGGAACGGGAACCCGTCGCGACGCTGGTCCTTCTCGAGGGTCTCCTTGCCGAGCAGGCGGAACATCGCGCCGACGCCGTGCGCCATCGCGAGCCAGAAGGTCACGAGCGGGTTCTGCTCGCGGAAGACCGGTGTCGGTGCCGCCTGCGGGAGCTTCTTCGTCGTGGCCTGGGTGCGCGACGGACCGCGCGTCCCGCTTCCACGGGACGACGAGGACGCGCGCGAGCGCGTGGTCGACTTGGTGCCTCCGGCCATGGGCAGCACCCTAATGCCCTCCCAGGACAAACCAAGGGAGGCCCGCCGCGTCCGTGACGGACGCGCCACGTGCGCGGAACGCGACTGGAGGCCCGGTGCACGTCCGTCAGGAACGTGCACCGGGCCTCCAGTCCGGTCCACTGCCGCAGTGCGGCAGGCGCGGCGCCCTACGCCTCGATGACCACCGGGACGATCATCGGTCGGCGACGGTGCTTCGTGTTCACCCAGCGCCCCACGGTCCGGCGCACGACCTGCTGGAAGGCGTGGCCGTCGCGGGTGCCGTTCGCGGCCGCCTCGGCGAGGGCCTTGGCGATCTGCGGGCGGACCTCGTCGAAGACGGACTCGTCCTCGGCGAAGCCCCGCGACTGGATCTCCGGGCCGACGACGCACTGGCCCGTGGTGAAGTCGACCGCGGTGAAGATGGAGATGAAGCCCTCTTCGGCCAGGACGCGGCGGTCCTTGAGGTCGGCGTCGGTGATCTCGCCCACGGTCGAGCCGTCGACGTACACGTACCCGATGTCGAGCTGTCCGGCCACCGTGGCGACGCCGTCCTTCAGGTCGACGACGATGCCGTCCTGCCCGAGGATCACGTTGCGCGGCGGCACACCCGTCTGGATCGCCAGGTCGGCGCTCGCGTACAGGTGGCGGTGCTCGCCGTGGACCGGCAGGACGTTCCGCGGACGCAGGATGTTGTAGCAGTAGAGGAGCTCGCCGGCGGACGCGTGCCCGGAGACGTGCACCTTCGCGTTGCCCTTGTGCACGACCTTCGCGCCGAGCTTCGTCAGGCCGTCGATGACCCGGTAGACGGCGTTCTCGTTGCCCGGGATCAGCGACGACGCGAGGATGACGGTGTCGCCCTCGCCGATCTCGATCTGGTGCTCGAGGTTCGCCATGCGCGCCAGGACGGCCATCGGCTCGCCCTGCGACCCGGTCGACATGTAGACGATCTGGTCGTCGGGGACGTTCTTCGCCTTCTTCGTGTCGATGAGCACGTTCTCGGGCACCCGGAGGTAGCCGAGGTCGGCGGCGATGGTCATGTTGCGGATCATCGAGCGGCCCATGAACGCGACCTTGCGGTTCGCTGCGGCGGCGGCGTCGAGGACCTGCTGCACACGGTGCACGTGGGACGAGAAGCTCGCCACGACGACCTTCTTGCGGGCGCGCGTGATGATGTTCTCGAGAACCGGGCCGATGTCGCGCTCGGGGGCGGTGAAGCCCGGCACGTCGGCGTTCGTCGAGTCCGGCAGGAACAGGTCCACGCCCTGCTCGCCGAGGCGGGCGAAGGCACGGAGGTCCGTGATCCGGTCGTCGAGCGGGAGCTGGTCCATCTTGAAGTCGCCCGTGTGCAGGACCCGACCGGCGGGGGTCGTGATCGACACGGCGAGGGCGTCCGGGATGGAGTGGTTCACGGCGACGAACTCGAGGTGGAACGGGCCGAGCTGCTCGGTCTGGTCCTCCTGCACGACGAGCGTGTACGGCTTGATCCGGTGTTCCTTGAGCTTCGCCTCGACGAGGGCCAGCGTCAGCGTGGAGCCGATCAGCGGGATGTCGTCGCGGAGCTTCAGGAGGTACGGGACGGCGCCGATGTGGTCCTCGTGACCGTGCGTCAGCACGACCCCGAGGACGTCGTCGAGGCGGTCCCGGATCGGCGCGAAGTCCGGCAGGATCAGGTCGACCCCGGGCTGGTGCTCCTCGGGGAAGAGCACGCCGGCGTCCACGACGAGGAGCTTGCCCTCGTACTCGTAGACGGTCATGTTGCGACCGATCTCGCCGAGTCCCCCGATGGGGATCACGCGGAGGGTGCCGGCTTCGAGGGGCTGCGGTTCGGAGATCTGTGTGGGCATTCGGTCCTACGGATTCGGGCGACGCGCGTCCTGCGCGCCGCGGTGTTCGCTAGCGGGTGGTGCCTGGCACCTTCGGAAGAGCACCGCCGGCCGCCGCGTTGCGGTCGGGGCGGAAGTTGGAGAAGTCGGCGCCCGGGATGTCCCGGACGGCTTCGAGCGAGGTCTCGATGGCGTACGCCTCGGAGTCCTCGGGGCCGACGAGCGGCAGACGGACGCGCGGGCTGCCGATGCGGCCGAGCCCGTGCAGGATGTACTTGGCCGCGACGGTGCCCGGCACGTGCGTCATGACGGCACGGACGAGCGGCTCGACGCGCTTGTGCTCGGCGGTCGCGGTCGCCAGGTCGCCCCGGTTCACGGCGTCGATGATGGTGCGGTACGGCGTGCTCGTGATGTTCGCGGTCACGCCGATGAGGCCCGTGGCGCCGATCGACAGGTGCGGGAGCACGTTCGTGTCGTCGCCGGAGAAGTACATGAGGTCGGTGTTGTTGAGCACCCGGGAGACCTCGGCGAAGTCGCCCTTGGCGTCCTTCACGGCGAGGATGTTCGGGTGGTGCGACGCCCGCACGATCGTCTCGTACGTGATCGGGATGCCGGTGCGGCCGGGGATGTCGTACAGGATCACCGGCAGGTCGGTGGCGTCGGCGATCATCCGGAAGTGCGTGAGCACACCCGACTGGGTCGGCTTGTTGTAGTACGGCGTGACGATCATCACGCCGTCCGCGCCGGCCTTCTCGCTCTGCTTGTACAGGTGGATGGCGTGCGCGGTCTCGTTCGAGCCGCCGCCCGTGATGATCTTCGCGCGGCCCGCGGCGACGGACTTGCCGACCTCGACCAGCCGGAGCTTCTCCGGGTCGGTGAGGGTGCTCGTCTCGCCGGTCGTGCCGGTCACGACGATGCCGTCGGCGCCGGCGGTGATGCAGTCGTCGATGTGCTGCTCGACGCCGGGCCAGTCGACCTCGCCGTCAGCCGTGAACGGGGTCACGAGGGCGACGAGGACCTGACCGAAGGGATTCTCACGCGGGGACACGGGCACCAGCGTACCGGGGATGCGGGCGAGGGCGGCCGTCCGCCCGGACGGTCACCCGCCTGGGCCCCGCCGCCGGTTCCGGATCGACGCGCCAGCGGCGAGCCGGCCGTGCCGGTGGGAGAGGCGCGGATCACCCCCGCCCCGGACGCTGCGGTCCGGCCCTCGGTTGCGTGCACCCGGCGGCGTTCGCCGCACAACCAAAGTCGACTCGAACCGCGCAAACCCGTGGTGCGCGGTGATTTTGGTTGTGCGGGGCCGCCGCGCGGCCACGCCGCGCCGCGGCCACGCCGCGCCGCCCGCCAGCGCTACGCGCGCCGGCGCCACTCGAGGAAGCGGTAGCGAGTGCCGTCGGCGCGGGACTCCTGCCACGGCCCCTCGTCGACGAGGGACCAACCGTCCGCCTCGGCGAGCGCCGGCGCGACCGTGTCACCGGGGACCTCGACGTCGATCACCGTCTCGGACACCCGGTCGGCGAAGGGGACCCCCGCGGCGTACACCTGCCCGCCGCCCATGATCCACACGGGTTCGTCGGTGTCGAGCGCGGTCGCGAGGTCGTGCACCACCTCGGCGCCGGCGGCCTCGTCCGTCCCGGCCCACGCCTCGTCACGGGTGAGCACGACGTTCCGGCGCCCGGGCAGGGGACGGAAGCGCTTCGGCAGCGAGGCCCAGGTCCGGCGGCCCATCACGACGGTCGCGTCCCCGGTCACCTGCCGGAAGTGCGCGAGGTCCTCCGGCACGTGCCACGGCATCCCACCGTCGGCGCCGATCACGCCGTTCGTCGAGCGCGCCCAGACCATGCCGATCCCGCGCACGGGTTCGGTCCAACCGGCCGACATCAGACGGCGACCGCGGCCTTGATCGCGGGGTGGTGGTGGTAGCCGACGACGGTGAAGTCCTCGTACTCGTAGTCGTCGATCGAGTCGCGCGGGGCGAGCTCGAGCGTCGGGAGCGCGTACCCGGTGCGGGACAGCTGCTCCTCGACCTGCTCGACGTGGTTGTCGTAGACGTGGCAGTCGCCGCCGGTCCACACGAACTCGCCGACCTCGAGCCCGGTCTGCGCCGCGATCATGTGGGTGAGCAGCGCGTACGAGGCGATGTTGAACGGGACGCCGAGGAACATGTCCGCGCTGCGCTGGTAGAGCTGGCACGAGAGCTTGCCGTCGTTGACGTAGAACTGGAAGAACGCGTGGCACGGGGCGAGCGCCATCTCCGGGATGTCCGCGACGTTCCACGCCGAGACGATCAGGCGGCGGGAGTCGGGGTTGGTCTTGATCTGCTCGATGACCTGGGCGATCTGGTCGACGTGCTCCCCCGACGGCGTCGGCCACGAGCGCCACTGCACGCCGTAGACCGGGCCGAGGTCGCCGTCCTCGCCCGCCCACTCGTTCCAGATCCGGACGCCGTGCTCCTGCAGCCAGCGGGCGTTGCCGTCGCCACGGAGGAACCAGAGCAGCTCGTACGCCACCGACTTGAAGTGCACGCGCTTCGTCGTGACGAGCGGGAAGCCCTTCGACAGGTCGTAGCGGAGCTGTGCGCCGAACAGGCTGCGGGTACCGGTACCGGTGCGATCGCCCTTCGGGGTCCCCTCGGTGAGGACGCGACGGAGCAGGTCCTCGTACGGGGTCGGAACGGAGGCGTCGGGCAGCACGGTCTCGGTCACACCAGGAAGCCTACGACGAGCCGGGGACATCCACGGGCAGCTGAGTAGCGTGAGCGTCATGACGACAGAGCCGCTCTCGATCCTGGTCGCCGGTGCGTCCGGCTTCATCGGGACCCCGCTCGTCCGCGCGCTGCGCGAGGCGGGACACCACGTGACGACCCTCGTCCGGCGTGAGCCGCACACGGCGACCGAGTTCCGCTGGTCCCCCGGCAGCCGGAAGCTCGACCCGGCGATCCTCGACGGCGCCGACGTGGTGATCAACCTCGCCGGGGCGAACATCGGCAAGCTCCCGTGGACCGAGACGTACAAGCAGGAGATCCTCCGCTCGCGGGTGACGGCCACCGAGACCCTCGTCGAGGCGATGCGCCACGCCACGACCCCGCCGCCGCTGTTCCTGTCCGGTTCGGCCTCGGGCGTCTACGGCGACCGTCCCGCCGACGTCCTGCAGGACGACGCCGCCGCGGGCTCCGGGTTCCTCGCCGACGTCTGCACCGCGTGGGAGGCGGCCGCGAACGCCGCACCAGAGGGTGTCCGCGTCGTCACCCTGCGCACCGGCATCGTCGTCGGGAAGGGCGGCGGCGCGCTCGCACCCCTCGTCCCGCTCACCAAAGCGGGACTCGGCGGACGCCTCGGCACCGGCGGGCAGCACTGGCCGTGGATCGCACTCGAGGACGAGGTCGGCGCGATCGTGCACCTCGCGACGAGCCCGGACGCCGCCGCCGTGACCGGACCGGTGAACCTCGCCGGGCCCGAGGCCGCCGTGGCCGACCGCATCACGAAGCGCGTCGCCGAGGACCTGCACCGGCCCTACCTGTTCCGGATCCCGGAGTTCGCGCTGCGGCTGCTCCTGCAGCAGGCGGCGGACGAGATGCTCCTGTCGAGCCAGCAGATGGTGCCGACGAAGCTCCTCGAGTCCGGTTACGCGTTCCGCTACGCGCGTGCCGAGGACGCGGTCGACGCCGCGTTCTGACGCACCGACGGACCGGCCTGGAGGCGCGGTGCCAGCTGGCACCGCGCCTCCCGTCCGTCAACCGCGTGCCCTGGTGAGCGCTTCGCGCATCGCGGCACGCGCCCGCTTGCGGTCACCGGCGGCGTCGTAGACGACGCCGAGGCGGTACCACCCACGCCAGTCCGTCGGATCGGTCTCGACGGCGGCCTTGTACGTGGGGAAGAGCTCGTCGGCGGCCTCGCGCGTCGGTCGACCCGAGGGCCGCACGGGGACCACGTCCGCCGGCGCCGCGCCCTCGCGTTCGAGTCGCGCGCCGAGCCGGGTGATGCGGAGCCCGAAGCGGAACTCCAGGACGAGCAGCAGCGCGCCGATCGCCGCGACGACGAACAGGGCGACGCCGATGCCGATGCCGATCGGGATCCCGGTCGCGATGAACGCCACCGCGCGCTGCCCGACGAGCACGATGTAGAGCGCCAGCAGCACCGCCATCAGGGCGGCACCCCAGAACGGCGAACGGAGCGACCGGGTCAGGCGCACGGCGGGTCAGCCGATGCCGAGGACGCTGCCGAGGCCGACCGTCAGGCCCCGCATCGAACCGACGGCGGACAGCGCCGCGCGGATGCCCGCCACGTAGGCGACGTCGTCGTTCGTGTCGTGCCGGATCGTCAGGGTCTCGCCGGGGCCGCTCAGCAGGACGTCCTGCACGGCCTTCACACCGGGCAGTCGCAGCGAGTGGATCGGGATGCTCGCGACCTGCTGCCCGCGGGCGCGCTGGTCGACGTGCGGCGCCTCGACCGGACCGACCTCGCGCCGGGCGTCGGCGATGAGCTCGGCGGTGCGCACCGCGGTGCCGGACGGGGAGTCGATCTTGCCGGCGTGGTGGGTCTCGACGATCTCGACCGAGGGGAACCACGGCGCGGCGATCGTCGCGAGGTGTGTGCCGAGCACCGAGCCGATCGAGAAGTTCGGCACCACGAAGACACCCTGCTCGGGACGCGACTCGAGTCCGGCGCGGAGCTTCGCGAGTCGGTCGCCGGACCAGCCCGAGGTGCCGACCAGCACGTTCGCGCCGCTCGCGAGGGCGGTGTCCACGATGGCGGGGCTCAGCGCGGGGACGGTCACGTCGACGACGACGGCCGCTCCCCCGAACACCGACGGACCGGCTTCGTGCGCGCCGTCCTTCGACGACAGGCTCGCGACGAGCTCGAACTCGGGCAGTTCCTCGACCACGGCGGCCACGAGGCCCCCGAGACGACCGGTGGCGCCGACGACGGCGACGGGAGTGACCATGTCCACCATCCTAGGATCGACGCATGACGCTCGAGGTCAGGACCGTGCCGGCAGACATCCCCGAGGTCGACGAGCTGCTCGACGCGTACCTCGACGAGCGCGAGGCGACGTTCCCGAGCGCGCAGGGCACCTACTCGCGGAAGCGCACCCCGGCGGCCGAGTTCACGCCACCGAACGGGGTGTTCGCCGTCGCCTACGACGACGGCCTCGCGGTCGGGTGCGGCGGGCTCCGGCGCATCGCGGACGACGGCGCCGACGTCCGGTTCGAGGTCAAGCACGTCTTCGTGACGCCCGCGGGCCGCGGGAAGGGGGTCGCGACGGCACTGATGGACACGCTCGAAGCCGCCGCGTCGGGGCTCGGGGCGACCGCGATCGTCCTCGACACGAACGACTCGCTCGTCGCCGCGGACGCGATGTACCGGGGCCGGGGCTACGCGCGGGTGCAGCCGTTCAACGACAACCCGAACGCCACCGCCTGGTACCGCAAGCCCGTCCGCGGCTAGACCGGCTGGTCGACCGGCAGTCCGGTCCGCAGCTCGACCGGCAGGTGCGCCAGGTCGTTCAGCGCCACCACCTCGGCGGGCTTGGCCGACCGGATGCGGATGATCGTCAGCGCGGTGTGGGCGACGTTCGTCCCCATCCACCGCCACTCCGGTGCCTGGAACGCCTCGCGCACGAACCAGCCGATCACGGCGTTGTGCGTGATGAGGAGGTCGTGCCGGTCCTCGCGCGCGGGCGTGAACCACTCGGCCACGGCGTCGCCCATCTGGGCCTGGCCGGCGACGATCTCCTCTTCCGTGATGCCGCCGTACCAGCCCTGGTAGGCGTGCGGCATGTCCGGCGTCGGCCCGGAGGGGATGCAGTCGAACAGCAGCGTCGAGGGCTCGGGCTGGATCGCCGGGAGTCGCTGCGACAGGAACGAGGCGGTCTCGCTCGGGGCCTCGAGCGGCGAGTGGTAGACGCCGTCGAACGGCACGCCACCGAGCCGGTCGGCGACGAGCATCGCCTGCCGCTTGCCGCGCTCCGAGAGCTTGCCGTCACGCAGCCCGTGTTCCGCGTCCTGGTGCTCGCCGTGCCGGACGAGGTAGAGGTAGTGCGACATGTCGGTGCTCAACCGCCGATCCCGATCGCGGCCGCGAGCTCGTCCTGCTGCACCGCACCGACCACGGAGGTGATCGTCGGGCGGGTCAGGAGGTCGCGCGCCAGTTCGAGGACGTCGCCCGTGGTGACCCGGTCCACCCGCTCGAGGGCGGTGGCGAGGTCGGTGAACTCCCCCGTGCCGAGCTCCGACCGACCGAGTCGGGTCATCCGGGCGTCGGAGTCCTCGAGCGAGAGCGTGAGCGCCCCCTCGATCTGCCCCTTCGCGCGGCGGAGTTCGTCGGTGGTGATGCCGTCGTCGACCATCCGGCGGAACTCGGCGTCGACGATCTCGATGACCCCGGCGACGTTGTCGGGGGCGCAGCCGGCGTAGACGCCGAACGCACCGTTGTCCAGGTAGGCGGGCGCGAACGAGCTCACCGCGTAGGCGAGGCCACGGCGCTCGCGGACCTCTTGGAAGAGACGGGAGCTCATGCCGCCGCCGAGCACGGCGTTGAGCACGCTGAGGACCGGCCGTCGCTCGTCGCGGAGGTCGAGCCCCTGCGAACCGCGCAGCATGCTCACCTGCTCGGTCGGACGGTGCACGACCGAGAGCTTCGGGATCGCCGGGTCGGCCACGGGCTGCGGGGTCCGTCGGGCGAGCGGGGAGGCCTTCGGCGCGCCCTGGAACACGGCCTCGACCAGTTCGCAGAAGCGGTCGTGGTCGATCGCACCGGCGGCGGTCACGACGATGCCGTTCGGGGCGTAGTGCTCGCGGTAGTGCGCCAGGACCTCGTCACGCCCGACCGCACGGATGCTCTCCGGAGTGCCGCCGATCGGCCGGCCGAGGGCGTGCCCGTCGAACGCGGCGGCGAAGAAGGCCTCGCCCGCGACGTCGGCCGGGTCGTCCGCGGCCATCGCGAGCTCTTCGAGGATCACGCCGCGCTCGACGTCGAACGCCGCGGACTCGAGCACGGAACCGGTGACCATGTCACCGATGACCTCGATCGCCATCGGGACGTCGGCGTCCCGCACCCGCGAGTAGTAGCAGGTGTACTCCTTCGCGGTGGCGGCGTTGTGCTCACCGCCGACCGAGTCGAACGCGATCGCGATGTCGAGGGCCGAACGCTTCGCGGTGCCCTTGAACAGCAGGTGCTCCAGGAAGTGGGTCGAGCCGTACTGACCGGCCCGTTCGTCCCGGGAGCCGACCCCGACCCAGAACCCGAGGCTCGTCGAACTCGCTCCGGGCATGGCCTCGGTCAGGACCCGGACGCCCGAGGGCAGGACGGATCGGCGGACGAAGGCGCCCCCGGACGTCAGGAACGACGTGTCCGGGGCCTCGAGCGGCAACGGCACTGGGTGGTTCATCGCAGACGAGCCTACTGACCCCGGAGTGCCCGTCGCCCAGTTTCGACAGGCGCACACCGTGTCACTCGAAGTGGGGTACATCCGAGGAGGATAGAAAGACTCGTCTGTCTGTCCTCCTTGTGGTACAGTTCTTCTACCGGATCGAAAGCCCCCCTAGATTTCGATCCGGTGGCTCGGGACATCAGTCCTGCGCGACGTACGAGTCCCCCCACTCAGTCGCGGAGCCGATGAGTCCAAGGAGCCACGCTGTGACGGTCGATTCCCCCCAACCGGCCGTCCAGCGTCTCCTTGGCCCGAGCACGAACCTCGCGTCGTCGGACGGGTCGAGCGTCCCCCCGGCTCCCCGCTCCGGCGGCGCGAAGGTCCGCGTCCTCGAGACCGCCACGCGACTCTTCTACGAAGAGGGCATCCACAGCGTGGGCGTCGACCGTCTCATCTCCGAGGCGAGCGTCACGAAGGCGACGTTCTACAAGCACTACGGGTCCAAGGACAACCTGATCCTCGCCTACATCCGGACGCAGCACGAGCGCGTGCAGCAGCGGATGGAGCAGCTCATCGCCGACGCCGGCTCCCCCGAGCTGGCCGTCCGCGCGTGGGTCGCCGCCCTCGCCGACGAGGTCAACGACCCCGACTTCCGCGGCTGCGCGTTCCTCAACGCCGCCGCCGAGTACCACGACCCCCGCGACCCCGTGCGCGAGGTCGTCGCGATGCACCGCGACTGGTACACCGAGCGCCTGGCAGACCTGCTGCAGGACGCCGGGCACGCCCTGCCCGGCGACGGCGCGGACGAGCTGATGCTCGCGCGCGACGGCGCCATGTCCGGCGCGTACGCCGGTGACGCGATCGCCGCGACGGCGGCCCTCGGCCGCGTCGTCGAACGCGTGCTCGCCGCCTGACGCGGGTCGCGTCCGCGAAGGCGACCGCCCGACGGCCTGGAGGCACGGGTCGGCCCCGCCCCGCGCCTCCAGTCCGCCCGTCCGCACGTCGGTCCGCGCCGACCCGCCCGCGCCGACCTTCCGGTGCCGGCCTTCCGGTGCCGGCCTTCCGCGAAAGCGACAGGCTGCCGCCGGATCTCGGCGTGCATCTGTCGCTCTGCCGGGATGGACGGCGCTGCCGCACGGCAGCGTGTCGCGCTCGCGCACCGAGCGTGAACCGAGGCGGCGGGTGTTGGCTGGGCGCATGGCCAACGACCCCAACTGGAACCTCCCCGAGGTCCCCTCGTTCATCCTGACCAGCCCCGACTTCTCCGACGGCGACGTCCTGCCCGAGTGGGCCCGCGGCGGAGACGCCGGCGGCGAGGACCGCTCCCCCGCGCTCGAGTGGTCCGGTGCGCCCGAGGGCACGCAGAGCTTCGTGCTCACCGTCTACGACCCCGACGCCCCGACCGGCTCGGGCTTCTGGCACTGGAGCCTGACGGACATCCCGGCGAGCGCGACCGGACTGCCCGCCGGTGCCGGCACCGACGACGCGCTGCTGCCCGCCGAGGCGCTCCGCCGTCGGAACGAGTTCGGCACCGACACCTTCCTCGGTGCCGCCCCGCCCGCCGGACACGGACCGCACCGGTACTTCTTCACGCTGAGCGCGCTCGACGTCCCCGTCCTCGAGGCCCCCGCGGACGCGACGCCCGCCGTGGTGGGGTTCGTGCTGCGGGAGCACCTGCTCGGCCGTGCCCAGCTCGTCGGCACGCAGGAGACCCCCGCCGCCTGACCGGCGCGCCCGGCGCGCCCGGCGCGTCCGGCGCCCGGCACCCGGCGCGCCCGGTGCCGAGACTCGGCGTCAGCGACAGTCCTCGGGCCCCGGCGCCCGAGAACTGTCGCCCAGCGCGAGTCTCGGCACCGCCGGCGCTCAGGCGCCCCGCGCCCCGCGAACGGCGAACGGCCGCCGCCCCGGAAGGGACGGCGGCCGTTCGTGTGCCAGGTGGATCAGACGGTGGCGTCCGTCGACTCCTCGCGGGCACCGCTGGAGTCGGTGTCCGACTCCTCGGCCACGACCGGCGCGAGCGAGAGCTTGCCGCGGTCGTCCACCTTGGTGACCTCGACCAGGATCTTCTGGCCGACGCCGAGGACGTCCTCGACGTTCTCCACACGCTTGCCACCGGCGAGCTTGCGCACCTCGGAGACGTGGAGCAGACCGTCGCGGCCCGGGAGCAGCGACACGAAGGCACCGAACGTCGCGATCTTGACGACCGTGCCGAGGAACTGGTCCCCGATCTCCGGGTTCGTCGGGTTCGCGATCGCGTTGACCTGGGCACGGGCGGCCTCGGCCGACGGACCGTCGACGGCGCCGATGTAGACGGTGCCGTCGTCCTCGATCGAGATGTCGGCGCCGGTCTCGTCCTGGATGCCGTTGATCGTCTTGCCCTTCGGGCCGATCAGCTCGCCGATCTTGTCGACGGGGATCTGCACGGAGATGACGCGCGGCGCGGTGTCGGCCATCTCGTCGGGGGCGTCGATCGCCTCGTTCAGCACACCGAGGATCGCGGAGCGCGCTTCCTTGGCCTGCTTGAGGGCGGCGTCGAGGACCGACGAGGGGATGCCGTCGAGCTTCGTGTCCAGCTGGATGGCCGTGACGAAGTCCGAGGTGCCGGCGACCTTGAAGTCCATGTCACCGAGCGCGTCTTCCGCACCGAGGATGTCGGTCAGCGCCGCGTAGCGGGTCTGGCCGTCGACGGTGTCGGAGACGAGGCCCATCGCGATGCCCGCGACCGGGGCCTTGAGGGGCACACCGGCGTTGAGGAGCGACAGGGTCGAGGCGCAGACGGAACCCATCGACGTCGAACCGTTGGAGCCGAGGGCCTCGGACACCTGACGGATGGCGTAGGGGAACTCCTCGCGCGACGGCAGCACCGGCACGAGGGCCCGCTCGGCGAGGAAGCCGTGCCCGATCTCGCGACGCTTCGGCGAACCGACACGACCGGTCTCACCCGTCGAGTACGGCGGGAAGTTGTAGTGGTGCAGGTAGCGCTTCTTGGTGACGGGCGACAGCGAGTCGATCTGCTGCTCCATCTTGAGCATGTTCAGCGTGGTGACGCCCAGGATCTGGGTCTCGCCGCGCTGGAAGATCGCCGAACCGTGGACGCGCGGGATCACGGCGACCTCGGCGTCGAGCGGACGGATGTCGGCGAGGCCGCGACCGTCCATGCGGACCTGCTCGGTCAGGATGCGGCCGCGGACGACCTTCTTCGTGACCGACTTGTAGGCACCGCTGACCTGGCCGTTGGCGCTCTCGGGGAGCTCACCGGCCGACACCTTCGCGGCGATGGCCTCCTTGACGCGGGCCTTCAGGGCGTCGTCGGCGTCCTGACGCTCGAGCTTGCCGGCGATCTTGTAGACGTCGCCGAGCTCGGACAGCGCGATGGCCTCGACCGCGTCGTAGACCTCGGGGGCGTACGGCGGGAAGACCGGGTAGTCCTGGATCTCCTTGGCCGACTGGGCGGCCATCTTCGCCTGCGCCTCGACGAGCTGCTTGAGGAACGGCTTCGCTGCCTCGAGGCCCTGCGCGACGACGGCCTCGTCGGGCTTGGTGGCGCCGCCCTGGATGAGGTCCCAGCTGTGCTCGGTGGCCTCGGCCTCGACCATCATGATCGCGACGTCCTCGTTGCCGGCCTCGTCCGTGACGACACGGCCCGCGACGGTGAGGTCGAAGACGGCCTCGGCGAGCTGCGACGCCTTCGGGAACGCGACCCACTGGTCACCGATGAGCGCGAGGCGCACACCGGCGATCGGGCCGGAGAACGGCAGACCGGAGATCTGCGTCGACGCGGACGCGGCGTTGATCGCGAGCGCGTCGTAGAACTCGTCCGGAGCGATGCTCAGGACGGTGATGACGATCTGGACCTCGTTGCGGAGGCCGTCGACGAACGACGGGCGCAGCGGCCGGTCGATGAGTCGGCAGACGAGGATCGCCTCGGTGCTGGGACGGCCTTCGCGACGGAAGAACGAACCGGGGATCTTGCCGGCGGCGTACGAGCGCTCCTCGACGTCGACGGTCAGCGGGAAGAAGTCGAAGCCTTCACGCGGGTGCTTGCCGGCACTGGTGGCCGAGAGGAGCATGGTGTCCTCGTCGAGGTACGCGGCGACCGCGCCCTGTGCCTGCTGTGCGAGCCGACCGGTCTCGAACCGGACGGTGCGCTTGCCGTACTTGCCGTTGTCGAGAACGGCCTCGGCGAACTTGATCTCGGGACCCTCCAAAAGGGTGCCTCCTTGAAGTGTTCGGCAGGCTGGGGCCACGGCACCCGATGGTGCGTGCGCGCCGAAGGGATCGGGACGCATGTCTGGCCAGCAGTAGAAGCACTCGGGAAACCGTCCGGCCCGCGAGCCACCACCGATGACCAGCTCCGTGCCCGGCCTGCGCAGTGTTTGTCTGACGCCCGGGGAAACGGTCCCCGGACGTGATGGACTTTACCAGTCCGCAGGGAATCGGCGGCGAGGCTCACGGCGAACGGGCGTGTCCTCGGTAGCCTGCTGCCATGCGCCTCACCCCCTCCCGGGGCTGGTTCGTCGCGGCCGCAGTGGTCGTCGGCGCGCTCGTCGCCCCCGTCGTCACCGCTGTCCCGGCGACCGCGACGGAGTACCCCAGCTGGCAGGACGTCGAGCGCGCGAAGGGCAACGAAGCGTCCAAGAAGGCCGAGGTCTCCCGCGTGCAGGCCGCGCTCGAGGCGGCGCAGGCGGCCGCCGCGGCGAAGTCGCAGGCGGCGCTCGACGCATCCGAGAAGGCGGACCGGGCCGAGGCGGACCTGGCCTCCGCCACCCAGGCCGCCACGAGCCTCCAGGCCCAGGCCGACCAGGCGGCGAAGACCGCCGACCGCGCGCAGCAGCGCGCCGGTCAGCTGGCGGCCAACCTGTACCGCGACGGCAGCTCGAACGAGATGACCACCCGCATCGCGACGGCGAAGAACCCCGACCAGCTGCTCTACCAGCTCGGCGCACTCGACCAGCTGTCGTCGACGTGGGCCGGCGTGATGGACGACGCGTCCGTCGCCGCGAAGACCGCGTCGTCACTGCACGACCAGGCGACCCGCGCCGAGGACGAACGCGCCGACCTGGCCGACGCCGCCGAGACGAAGGCGAGCGCCGCGAAGTCGGCGGAGGCCGTCGCGAAGGCCGCCGTCGCCGACACGCAGGAGCACAGCGACGAGCTGTACGCGCAGCTCGCGTCGCTGAAGAACACCACCGCTTCGACGGAGCAGCGCTACCAGCTCGGCGTGCAGGTGGCGGCGCAGAAGGCCGAGCAGCAGCGGAAGCGACAGGCGGCGGCGGAGGCGGCAGCGGCGACGAACACGGCCGTCCCCGTGACGAGCGGCGGCTCGGGCTCGTCCTCCCCGAGCACGAGCGGCGTGGTGGTCGACCCGGCCGCGGCACAGGCCTACGCCCGGAGCGCGATCGGCTCGTACGGCTGGGGCTCCGACCAGTTCTCGTGCCTCGTCTCGCTGTGGACGCAGGAGTCCGGCTGGCGTGCGAACGCCCTGAACGCGTCGAGCGGGGCGTACGGCATCCCCCAGTCGCTGCCGGCGAACAAGATGTCGGTGGCCGGCGCGGACTGGCGGACGAACGCGGCGACGCAGATCAACTGGGGCCTCGCGTACATCCACGACGCCTACGGCTCGCCGTGCGGGGCGTGGAACCACGAGATGAGCGTCAACCCGCACTGGTACTGACCAGCGCACCTCAGGCGGCGCGGGCGTCCTCGTCCGGCCAGCCGCCGACCCGGACGACCGAGCCGTCCGCCGCGACCAACCGTGCCGCTCGGCCGCTCTGCCGGAGCACCGCGACCGCACCGTGTCCACGCACCACGGCCGCGGTCGTCAAGGTGTTCGCCGACACGCACGACGGCGCGACGACCGTGACCGAGCGCCAGACCGGTTCGGCCGGCAGCCCCCACCGTGGGTCGAGGATGTGGTGCCGGGCGTGCCCGTCCTGGTCCCACCGGCGCTTCTGCGTGCTCGAGGTCGCGACCGACCAGCCGGCGGTGATCCGCACCCGGTCGGCCGGGTCGTCGTCGAGGTCCTGCACCCGCACCTGCCACCCGCCGGACGGCTCCGGGCCGGCGGTGGCGACGTCCCCGCCGAGCGAGACGAGCGCGCCGACGCCGAGCCGGGCGGTGATGCTCGCCGCGGCCATGTCGGCCGCCGCGGCCTTCGCGGTGGCACCGAGGTCGAGCGTGACGCCCTCGGGCACACGGAGGAAGGTGCCGGAGAGCAGCACCCGCTGCCAGGCGGGACGGACGTCGAGCTCGCGGGCGACCGCCTCGGGTGTGGGCACGGGCGGCGCGTCGGCGAACGCGTCGTCGTAGCCGAGGGAGACCATGCGGGCGCCGAGCGTCGGGTCGACGTCGCCGTCGGAGACCCGGGCCGCGTCGATCGCCTGGTGCACGAGCGAGGCCAGGAGCGGCGAGACCTCGGCGCCGCGGACGAGCTCGGCGGAGCGGGAGACCAGTTCGGAGTCGTGCCGGAAGCGGCTGCACGCGGCGTCGACGGCGGCGGTGACCTCGCGGACGCAGGCCTCGGCGGCCGCGAGGTGGCGTCGGTCCCGGTGGTCCAGGACGACGCGGGCGGTGGTGGTCCAGAGCTCCCACTCGGCGGCGGCGCGCACGGTCACGATCCCGTCGTCGTGGCGTCCGAGTCGCCGGCGCTGCTGCCGCCCTGCGTGACGCCCCGGTCGGTCGCCGTCCCGGTGTCGGTCGACGACTGCGTGTCGGTCGAGGTCTGCGTCTCGGAGGTGGAGCCCTCGGTCGTCGAGGCCTGCTCGTGCCCGAACCACAGTCCCACGCCCGTGACCGCTGCGACGATCACCCCGCCCACGCTCACGAGCGCACTCGTGGTCAGGCCGCCTCGCCTGCCGTTCCCGCTGGTGTCCATCGGTCCTCCTCGTCGTCATGACGAGGTTCCCGAGCGCGCCGGTGAACGACCCAGGTGCGGGCTGCACCCGGCCCCGGCGACCCCTGTGGGCCGCCTCAGAGACGGAGGTCAGTGGCCGAGGCCACCGAGCAGGGACGCGAAGTCCGCCGTCGCGGGGAGCGCGTCGGCTTCCTGCGGGGTCCGCCTGGAGGCACGGATCGCCCAGGCCAGGTCGTCTCCCGCCCGGCGGATGCGTCCGTCCAGGGCGGCGGAGTCACCCGCACTCCCCCAGTCGTCCGTCGCGGCGAAGACGCCGGTCGGCACCACGGCGGCACGGAGGTAGGCGAAGACCGGGCGCAGGCCGTGCTCGATCGCGAGCGAGTGCCGTGCGGTCCCGCCGGTCGCTCCGAGGAGGACGGGCATGTCGGCGAGTGCGTCCTTGTCGAGCACGTCCAGGAAGGACTTCGCCAGCCCGCTCACCCCGGCGGTGAAGACGGGCGTGACGAACACCACGGCGTCGGCCTCGACGACGGCCGCCATGGCCGCGGACAGCGCCGGGGCCGCGAACCGGGTGAGCATCGCGTCGGTGATCTCGTGCGCCAGCGGACGCAGGTCGACGTGCAGGACCGTCGCCGCGCCTCCAGACTGTCCGTCGCGACCGGGGGTGGCGAGCGACGCGACGGTCGCCTCGGCCAGGCGGTCGGCGAGCAGGCGGGTGGAGCTGGGCTCGGAGAGCCCGGCGGAGACGACGGCGATGGTGGTCATGGTGAGTCCCGACTTTCGATGCGTTTGCATGAACATCGTACTCAACCGAGGTCCTGGTGCAACCATTCCCGCGCGATCGCCCCGGAACGGGAGAACGCCCCGGTCCTCGCGAGGAGGACCGGGGCGTCCGGTCAAGCGTGGGTCGGTCGACTAGCGACGCAGGCCGAGGCGCTCGATGAGCGCACGGTAGCGGGCGATGTCGACGTCGGAGAGGTAGCCGAGGAGACGGCGACGCTGACCGACCATGAGCAGCAGACCACGACGCGAGTGGTGGTCGTGCTTGTGCTCCTTGAGGTGCTCGTTCAGGTCGTTGATGCGACGAGTCAGAACGGCGACCTGGACCTCGGGGGATCCGGTGTCGCCCGGGTGGGTCGCGTACTCTTCGATGATCTCCTGCTTGACCTTCGCGTCAAGTGCCATGGATGATCCCCTTCCTGTCCGTTGCGCGGTGCCCGTACCGAATGCACGAGCGCTCTTTGTCCGCGGCCGTTCGACGGCAACCGCACAAGACTACCAGAGTGTCAGGCGGTCCGAGCACGCAGTCGGCGGCGTCGCGGCGCGGGCAACAGGCTGCGGAAGAGTCCGACGAGCGTCGCACCGAGCAGGCCGCCGAGGCCGTTCGAGAGCACGTCGCGCGGGTCGGCCACGCGGTACGGCAGGTAGGTCGCCTGCGCGAACTCGATGCCGGTGGAGAGCACGACCGCGACGACGGCGCCGAGGATCCACCAGCGACGCGGGAGCCAGAGCGCGGCGAGCATCCCGACGGGGACGAACATGGCGATGTTCGCGAGGAACTCGGTGCGCTCGTAGGTGAACCACGTGCCGTGCGGGAGCTGCTGGACCCAGGCGATCGCGTGCAGGACGAGGGAGTTCTGCGCCGACGTGAACACCTGCGGTGTCAGTGTCATCCGCCAGATCACCCAGGCGTACGCCGCGGTCAGGGCGAGGAGGAGGAGCTTCCGGAACATCCCGCCAGTCTGCGGGATGGTCCTGACAGGAACCAGCGCCACGCCTGGGGGAACGCCCGGTGTGGCTGGGCGTTCCCCCTCCCCACCTGCGAGCATGGGCGCATGCCGAGTGTCGAGGGAACCCGTGCACGTCGCAGTTCCGCCCGTCGTCAGTGGACGTGGATCGGGATCGCGGCGGTGGTCGTGGCGGCCCTCGTCACGACGCTCGTGCTCGTCCTGCCCCGCGGATCCGGCACCGACGGCCGGCACGTCGCCGAACGGAAGTCCGCCTCGGGGGCGTTCCCCGGAGGCCTCGCCCGGCAACCGGCGGACGAGAACCAACCGGGCAAGCGCGAGTCCCAGGCGCGGGCCGACGGGGACGACGCGACGGCCGCCAAGATCGCCGTCATCGCCGACCAGCCGATCGCGACCTGGCTCACGAACACCTCGGTCACGGAGACCCGGCAGACGATCCGCGACGTGGTGCGGAGTGCCGAGGCCCAGCGGAAGACCCCGGTGTTCGTCCTCTACAACGTGCCCGACCGCGACTGCGGCAGCTACTCGAAGGGCGGGACACAGGCCGACGAGTACCTGCCGTGGGTCCGGTCCGCCGTGCGGGCGATGGCGGGCTCCAGGGCGGTCGTCCTCGTGGAACCCGACGCCATCGCCCAGATCCAGGTGTGCAAGCGCCTCGAGCAGGACCGGCTGCCCCTGCTCCGGAAGGCCGTCGACGAACTCACCGGGCACGGCCTCACCGTGTACCTGGACGGCGGGAACGAGAACCGGGTGCCGACCGCCACGATGGCGAAGTGGCTCCGCGCGGCCGGGGTCGACCGGACGCAGGGCTTCTTCACGAACGTGTCGAACTTCTACCGCGTCGACCAGGAGCGCGCCTACGCCGACCAGCTCGCCGACGCGATCGGCGACGACCCGCACTTCGTGATCGACGTCTCGCGCAACGGTCAGGGGTGGCGCGGCACGTGGTGCAACCCGGACGGCGCCGGGCTCGGGCAGGCGCCGCACGTCACGCGGGGCTCCACGCGGCTGGACGCGCTGCTCTGGGTGAAGACCCCCGGCCTCAGCGACGGCACGTGCAACGGCGGACCCGCTGCCGGGCAGTGGTGGGAGTCGTACGCGCTCGGGCTGGTGGAGAACCGCAAGCGCTGACCGTCCCTGTCGGTGCCCGGTGGTTGCATGACGCCATGACCCCGACCGACCGTGTCCGATCCGTCGTCCCGCCGTACCTGCTCCGCGCCGTCGCCGACGCCTCGGCCTTCCCCCGCGCGGCCTCGGCCGCCCGGACCGCCCTCGCATCGCTCGACACCGTGCAGCGTCCGAAGCACGAGCACCGTGCCCGTCCGCAGGGCGTCAGCGGCACGGTCGACCGGTCACCGCAGCGCACGATCTCCGACGCGCACGGCAGCACGACGCTGCCCGGCACCGCCGTCCGGCACGAGGGCGACCCCGACTCCGGCGACGCCGCGGTGGACGAGGCGTACACCGGCCTCGGGGCAACGCACGCGTTCTGGCTCGACGTCTTCGGCCGGGTGTCGATCGACGGTGCCGGACTCCCGCTCGACGCCACGGTGCACTACGGGCAGGACTACGACAACGCCTACTGGGACGGCAGCCGCATGGTGTTCGGCGACGGCGACGGCGAGGTCTTCAACCGCTTCACGATCGCCGTCGACGTCATCGGCCACGAGCTCGCCCACGGCGTCACGCAGTACACCGCCGACCTGACCTACCAGGGGCAGTCGGGCGCGCTGAACGAGTCGATCAGCGACGTCTTCGGTTCCCTCGTGGCCCAGTACGCCGCACACCAGACCGCCGACCAGGCCTCGTGGCTCATCGGCGAAGGGCTCTTCACGGCCGCCGTGCACGGGGTCGCCCTGCGCTCGATGCGCGCCCCCGGCACCGCCTACGACGACCCGGTGCTCGGCAAGGACCCGCAACCCGCGACGATGGCCGGGTACGTCGACACCACCGAGGACGCCGGCGGGGTGCACACGAACTCGGGCATCCCGAACCACGCGTTCTTCCTGGCCGCGACCGCGATCGGCGGCAACGCGTGGGACGGGGCCGGAGCCGTCTGGTGGGACGCCCTGACCTCCGACGCCGTCACCGCGTCGATCGACTTCGCCGGGTTCGCGACCGTGACGGTCGACGCAGCCGCTGCCCGGTTCGGTGCGGACTCGTCGCAGCACACCGCGGTGCAGGACGCCTGGCGGTCGGTGGGCGTACTCGACTGACCCGGGCGCCGGGCGTACGGTCGGGGCATGCGCATCGACGTCCGCCGCACCGGGGGCCTCGCGGGCCTCGCACGGGGCTGGCGGGTCGACACCGACGCCTGCGACGACCCGTCGGGGTGGTCCGACCTCGTCGGTGCGCTGCCCCGCGATGCCCCGAGCGATCCGGCGCCGGGCGTCCGCGACGACTACACGTGGACGATCACCGTCGAACGGACGACCGTCACGATCCCCGGCACCCGCCTCGACGGCCCGTGGGCGGACCTGGTCACGCGCGTGCGTGCCGAGGGCACCCCGACCTGACGGGACGCGCCACGCGCCTCCCGTCCGCCGCTGACGACGTGACGCAGCCGGCGCTCACGCGACGTCGACGACCGTCAGGCGCCGCGTCGGACGCGTCATCGCGACGTAGACCGCGGCGGCGGCCCGGGCTGCGTCGGCCCCGACCCGCTCCGGGTCGACGAGCAGCACGCCGTCGAACTCGAGGCCCTTGGCGTCGGCACCGGTCAGCACCGTCACCGACCCGGGCCGCGGCGACCCGAGCGACCGGACGTCCGCCTCGGTGCGGGCGAGGCGCTGCCGCACGACGTCGACCTCTGCCTCGGGCACGATGACGCCGATGGTGCCGGCGCCGATGTGGTCCCGCTCGGAGTCGACGACCGACGCGACCGTGTCGAGCAGGTCGGCACGTGCCGTCTGCAGCCGCACCACCGGGTCGCCGTCGCGCACGGCCTCGTTCCGGGTCACCGAGAGCCCGGCCGCGTCGGCGAACTCCCCCGCGGCCTGCACGATGGAGCGCGGCGTGCGGTAGTTCACCGTGAGTTCCTCGACACGGTGCGCGATCGGCACCTGCGGCGCACGGCCCCGGCGACGGCGAGCGAGGGCGCCGATGACGTCGTCCCAGGTGCGCGCGGCACCGGGCGACGAGCCCTGGGCCATGTCGCCGACGATCGTGAACGACCGCAGCGGGTTCCGACGGGCCAGCACCCGCCACTGCATCGGGGAGAGCTCCTGCGCCTCGTCGACGACGATGTGCCCGTAGGTCCACTCTCGGTCCTCGGCGGCGCGCTCGGCGGTGCTCCGGGCGTCCCCGCCCTCGGCGAAGGAGCCGGCGACCTGCTCAGCGGTGACGATGCCCTCGACGCCCATGTTCTCGATCGCCTGACGGGCGTTCTCGATGTCGCGGTTCCGGCTCGCCTTCGCCGCACGCTTCGCCGCGCCGCCGGTCGGGTCGAACGGGCCGAGGAGCTCGGCGGCCTCGTCGAGGAGCGGGACGTCCTCCACCGTGAACGCGGTCCCACGCGCCCGCAGCAGCAGGGCACGGCGCTCCGGGGTCCAGTGCGGGGTGAGCGACGCGAGCCAGTTCGGCCGGGCGTAGAGGTCCTCGAGGAACTTGTCCGGCGGCAGCGGCAGCCACGCGGTGTTGAGCAGCACGCGAGCGTCGTACGACGAGCGGATGTCCTCGCGCAGGACCTTCTCGTCCGCCTCGTCGACTGCGGTGCCGCGGGCCCGGAGCTGGTCGGCGAGCAGGCGGGTCATCGAGTCGAGCGCGATCTTGTTGAACGTGACCCGGGCGACGTTGTGCGGCTTGCCGCGGTCCTGCGCACGCTTCATGGCGTCGGCGACGAGCTCGGGCGGCACCACGAGCCGTTCGCCCTCGACGTCGAGCGTGACGGACTCGGTGGGGACGACCTGCCGCGACCGCACGGCACGGCGGAACAGCTGGGCCATCTCGGCCGAGCCCTTCACCGCGGCGACGTCGCGCTGATCGTGCTTCGTGGCGTGCACGCCCGGGTAGAGCGACCCGAGGGAGGCCATCACCACACCGGTCTCGCCGAGGGACGGCAGCACCTGCTCGATGTAGGTCAGGAACGCCGGGGACGGACCGACCATGAGCACGCCGGAGCCCCGCAGCCGCTCGCGGTAGGAGTACAGCAGGTACGCGGCCCGGTGCAGCGCGACGGCGGTCTTGCCCGTGCCGGGCCCGCCCTGCACGATGAGGACGCCCTCGAGCGGGGAGCGGATGATCCGGTCCTGTTCGCCCTGGATGGTCGCGACGATGTCCGTCATCCGACCGGTGCGCTCGGCGGTGACGGCCGCGAGCAGTGCGCCCTCGCCCTGCAGGTGCGTGCGTTCGTCGTCGTACAGGGTGGCGTCGAAGACCTCGTCCTCGATGCCGACCACCCTGCGCCCGTCGAGGGTCAGGTGCCGGCGCGCACGCATGCCCATCGGGTGCGCGGCGGTCGCCTGGTAGAAGGCGCTGGCACCCGGGACGCGCCAGTCGAGCAGGAGCGGCCGGTGCTCGCGGTCGCGCAGCCCGACGCGGCCGATGTACCGGAAGGCGTCCTCGTCGCTGTCGGGCTCGGAGACCTCGAGCCGCCCGAAGACCAGCCGGTCCCCCACGCGCTCGAGCGTCGCCATGGTGTCCTCGTAGAGGCGTGCGTAGGCATCGCGCTCGCTGCGGCTCTGGTGGTTCCCGCCGACCGCCTGACGGCGGGTCTCGGCGAGTCGCTGTTCGGCCTCGGCGGTCAGCTCGTCGAGTCGGGCGAAGAGCCCGTCCACGTAGCCACGCTCGCGGTCGATCTCGGTCGGTTCGGACACACACAACCCTTCGGGAAAGAGGGGTGTCCAGTGTAGTCCCGCACGACCGACATCACGGACTGACGGACGGGAGGCGCGGTGCCAGCCGGCACCGCGCCTCCCGTCCGTCAGACGCGAAGCGTCTACATCTCTTCGTGCGTGTCCGGGTCGCCGTCCCAGAGGCGGCCGCGCTCGAGCGCGGAGATCGCCGCGACCTCGGCGTCGGTCAGCTCGAAGCCGAAGACGTCGAGGTTCTCGCGCTGCCGTGCCGCGTCGCCCGACTTCGGCACCGGGACGGCACCGATCTGGACGTGCCACCGGAGCACGACCTGACCAGGGGCGACCCCGTGCGCGGCGGCCGCGTCGACGATCGGCTGCTCGGTGAGGAGCTCCGACCGCTTCGCGAGGGGGCTCCAGCTCTCGGTGACGATCCCGAGCTCCTGGTGGACCTTCCGCAGTGCGGCCTGCGGGAAGTACGGGTGCAGCTCGACCTGGTTCACGGCGGGCGCGACCCCGGTGGCGTCCACGATGCGACGGAGGTGCTCCGGCGTGAAGTTCGAGACGCCGATCGAGCGGACCTTGCCGCTGTCACGGAGGTCGACGAACGCCTTCCAGGTGTCGACGAACTTGTCCACCGACGGGTTCGGCCAGTGGATGAGGTACAGGTCGACGTGGTCGAGGCCGAGGTTCCCGAGGGTCTCGTCGATCGACCGGTGCGCCTCGTCGTAGCCGTGGTGGCGGCCCGGGAGCTTCGACGTGACGACGAGGTCCTCACGCGCCACCTCTGACTCGCGGACGGCCCGGCCGACGGCGTCCTCGTTGCCGTAGTTCAGCGCCGTGTCGAGCAGCCGGTAGCCGCCCGAGATCGCGGTGCCGATCGCCGCAGCGCCCTCGTCGCCGTTCAGGCCGTAGGTGCCGAGACCGAGCTCGGGGAACCGGTGGCCGTCGTTCAGCTCGATCGTCGGGGCACCGACCTGCATCAGCGGACCCCGAGCAGGTCGATCACGAAGATCAGGGTCTTGCCGGAGAGGAAGTGTCCGCCGCCGGCGGGACCGTAGGCGAGCTCCGGCGGGACGACGAGCTTGCGGCGCCCGCCGACCTTCATGCCGGGGATGCCCTCCTGCCAGCCGCGCACCAGGGCCGCGAGGGGGAAGTCGATCGGCTCGCCGCGGTTCCAGGAGCTGTCGAACTCCTCGCCCGTCTCGTACTCGACGCCGGCGTAGTGGACCTTGACGGTCGAGCCGGCGGATGCCACGTCGCCGGAGCCCTCGACGATGTCGGTGACGACGAGCTCGGTGGGGGCCGGGCCCTCGGGGGCGTCGAACTCCGGCTTGCTGTTCAGGTCAGTCATGCCGCAAGTCAACCAGAGACGGCGGACAGCCCCCAGAATGGTTCCACCGTGACACCATCGACTCCCGCACCGCCGCGACGCCGCATCCTCGCCGACCTCACCCCGCTCCGCCGGTCCCCCGCCTTCGCCCGACTCTGGGCCGGCACCGCCATCGCCGGCATCGGTACGCAGATGACCACCGTGGCCGTCGGCCTCGAGGTCTACGAGATCACCCACTCGACCTTCGCCGTGGCGCTCGTCGGCGTCATCGCCCTGCTGCCGATGATCGTCGCCGGACTGTACGGCGGCATGCTCGCGGACGCCTTCGACCGGCGCACCGTCGCGGTCGTCTCCTCGATCATCGCCTGGGCCGCGGTCGCGTTGATCGCCACGCACGCCTGGCTCGGGCTGCACAGCGTCGCGCTGCTCTACGTGCTCGCGACCGTGAACGCGGTCGCCGCGACCGTCAGCAACGCCGCACGCTCGGCGATCGTGCCGCGCCTGGTCGGCACCGACCTGCTGCCCGCGGCGAGCGCCCTCGGCGGGATCGCGGCCGGGTTCCAGGTCACCGTCGGTCCGGCGGTCGCCGGTGTGCTCATCGCCGCGGTCGGGTTCGCGCCGACGTACACGATCGACGTCGTCCTGTTCACGTTCGCCTTCCTCGGCGTCTTCACCCTGCCGAGGATGCCCGCCGACCACGGTGCGCTCCGACCAGGGCTCAGCTCCCTGGTCGAGGGCGCACGGTTCCTCCGCCGGTCCCGCAACATCACCATGACGTTCGTCCTCGACATCTGCGCGATGACGTTCGGGCAGCCGCGCGTCCTGTTCCCCGCGATCGGCGCCCTGGTGATCGGTGGCGGGTCGATCACGGTCGGCACGCTGACCGCCGCGTACGCGATCGGGGCGCTGCTCTCGAGCGTGTTCTCCGGCCCGCTCGGGCACGTCCGCCGCCAGGGCGAGGCCGTCGGCTGGGCCATCACGGCGTACGGCGGCGCGATCGCGGCCTTCGGCGTCGTCATCGCCCTCGCCGGCGTGCTCGGCGGCCGGTCCGGAGAAGCGTTCTCGGTCGGCATCCTGCCCGCGCTCGGGCTCGCCGCGCTGTTCCTCGCCGCCGCCGGCGGTGCGGACAACGTCAGCTCGGTGTTCCGCAACACGATCCTGCAGGCGGCGTCGCCGGACGGGATGCGTGGGCGCCTGCAGGGCATCTTCATCGTGGTGGTCACGGGTGGCCCGCGGCTCGGTGACCTGTACGCGGGCCTCGTCGTCGCGGCGGGCATCGCGTACCCGCCGATCATCGGCGGTGTGCTCATCATCGGCCTCGTCGCGCTGCTCCTCCGCCTGGTGCCGAGCTTCCGCCGCTACGACGCGCTGCACCCCCACGCCAACTGACGCCCGAGATTCGGTCCCGCTCAGCCGAGACTCGGGCCCGCTGCGCCGAGACTCGGCCGCAGCGACCGTCCTCGGGCCTCGGAGCGCGTGATCCGTCGCCCAGGCCGAGTCTCGGCAGCGGCCGCCGGACCGGACCACCCACCGGCCTGGAGGCGCGTGGCGGCGCCGCCCCGCGCCTCCAGGCCGTCACGTGTCGGGTACCGTACAACGCATGCCGGACAGCGCATCGCGCGACCTCCAGCGGACGGGAGTCCGCGCCGTGGTCCGGCGCACCTACCACTCGGTGATCCGGCACCGCGTCGTCGACGCGGCCGCCTCCCTGACGTTCTTCGCCCTGCTGACGGTGTTCCCCACCGCGCTCACGGTGGTGTCGGCGTTGTCGGTGGTCGACCGGCAAGGCGACAGCCTGTCGGACATCATCGAGGTGCTCGGCTTCATCGTGCGACCCGAGACCGCCGAGCACCTCGAGACCCCGCTCCGACAGCTGCTGACGCTCGACAACCCCTGGCTCGGGTTCTCCACCGGGGTCGTCCTGACGCTCTGGTCGCTGTCCGGGTACGCCACCGCGTTCGGCCGGGCGATGAACACGGCGTACGAGGTCGAGGAGGGCCGGCGGATCTGGAAGTTCCGCAGCATGATGCTCCTCGTCACGCTGCTCGTGATGGTCGGCGGTGCGATCGCGATCGTCATCCTGCTCGGGACGCCGACGATCTCCGCGGCGGTGATCCGACAGCTCGGGTGGGCGCCGTGGATCGACGACCTGTGGAACGTCGCGAAGTGGCCGGTCCTCGCGGCGGACCTCGTGGTGATGGTGGCGACGCTCTACTACGCGACGCCGAACGTGAAGACGCCGCAGTTGCGATGGGTGTCCGCGGGTGCCGGGTTCGCGATCGTGACCTGGGCGATGGCGACACTCGGGTTCGCGATCTACGTCGAGACGATCGGCGGCGGCAACAAGGCGTACGGATGGCTCGGCGGCGCGATCCTGCTGCTCGTGTACCTGTACATCTCGAACTTCGTGCTCGTCGTCGGCGGGGAGCTCGACTCCGAGGTGATCCGGATGCGCCAGCTGCTCGCCGGCATCGAGGCGGACGAGTCGATCCGGCTGCCCCTCCGCGACGTCACGAGGAACTTCACGCTGGCACGGTGGCGGGACGCCGACATCGCGGCCGCCCACCACGTCCGGACCGCTGCCATGCAGCGCATCGACGAGGGCGCGTCGCCGGAGCCGGACGAGCAGCGGGAGCACCTACGGGAGATGTCCCAGCAGGTGCGGGCCGGCGAGTCCCCGCTGCCGTAGGGCGCCCCGCACGCCGCGCCGCGCATCGCACGGTGCGAGGCCCGCATCCGCAGTGTGCGAGGTTCCGCGCAGTGTGGGACCCGCGCGGCCCCGCACACTGGTCGGAACCTCGCACCGTAGGCGCCTCGCACGGTGCGAGGAGCGCGCCGTCAGTCGCGCCGGGTCTCCCGCGCCGCGGCGTCGAGCATCTCCTCGGTGACCACCGGGATCGCCCCCGTCGCGAGCTCGATCCCGGACAGCCGTGCCGGGCTGAGGACCCGCTGCACCTGGTCCTCCTCCATCAGCCCCGCCGCGATGACGAGCGTGGCGATCGGCGTCGAGGTCGTCAGCGCCGTGTGCGCGATCGACGCCGCCGCCGCGTACCCGATGTACGGCGTGAGCGCCGTGACGACGCCGACGTTCGTGTCGACCTGCGCCGCGAGCTTCGCCTCGTTCGCCTCGATGCCGACGACGCAGTGGTCCCGGAGCGTCGCGCAGCCGTTCGCCATCCACTGCAGGGACTGCATGATCGAGTGCGCGATGATCGGCTCGAAGGCGTTGAGCTGCAGCTGCCCGCCCTCGGCCGCCATGGTCACGGTGGTGTCCGCACCGGCGACGGCGAACGCGATCTGGTTCACCACCTCGGGGATCACCGGGTTGACCTTGCCGGGCATGATCGACGAACCCGCCTGGCGAGCCGGCAGGGTGATCTCGCCGAGCCCCGCCTGCGGTCCCGACGCGAGGAGCCGCAGGTCGTTGCAGATCTTCGAGAGCTTCGCGGCGCTGCGCTTCACGGTGCCGGACAGGGTCATGAAGGCGCCGGCGTCGCTCGTGGCCTCGATGAGGTCTGGAGCCGTGACGATGTCGAGGCCGCTCGCGACCTGCAGCTGCCGACGGACCTCGTCGCGGTACTGCGGGTCCGCCGTGATGCCCGTGCCGATCGCCGTCGCGCCGAGGTTCGTCTCCGCCAGCAGCGGCATCACCGTGCGGAGCAGGACGACGTCCTCCTGGATGGTGTGCGAGAAGCCGGTGAACTCCTGTCCGAGGGTCATCGGCACGGCGTCCTGCAGCTGCGTGCGGCCGATCTTCAGGACGTCGGCGAAGGCGCGCCCCCGCTCGGCGAACGCGTCGGACAGGAGCGACAGCTGCTCCGTGAGCCGCTGCACGCCGAAGATCATCGCGAGCTTCACGCTCGTCGGGTACGTGTCGTTCGTGGACTGGCTGCGGTTGACGTGGTCGATCGGGTGCAGGTACCCGTAGTCGCCCTTCTCGCGGCCGAGGAGCTCGAGGGCCCGGTTCGCGAGCACCTCGTTCGTGTTCATGTTCGTGCTGGTACCAGCACCGCCCTGCACCACGTCGACGACGAACTGGTCGCGCAGGGCGCCGTCCCGGACCTCCTGCGCAGCGCGGTCGATCGCGTCGGCCCGTTCGGCGTCGAGCACCCCGATCGCCTTGTTCGCCCGGGCGGCGGCCTGCTTCACGGTGGCGAGGGCCTCGATGAGGTCCGGGTACACCGCGATCGGCACCGAGGTGATCGGGAAGTTCTCCAGCGCGCGGAGGGTGTTGATGCCCCAGTACGCATCCGCCGGGACCTCCCTCGAGCCGAGCGAGTCGGTCTCGGTGCGGGTCTGGGCGCGTTCGTGGGTCTGTGCTGCTTCGTTGCCGGTCACGCCCACGAGGGTAGCCCGTCCAGCCGGTCGGGTCCGGGCCCCCGCGTGCGCGGGCGCGTCGCGACCTGCGTGGACGACGCGGGTCGCGCCGTGGACGCACGCAGTGACGGCCTGGAGGCGCGGTGCGGGCCGGCACCGCGCCTCCAGGCCGTCAGGGGGTCGCGCCCAGGGCGCGCACCACCGTCAGTGGAACTGCGGGACGATCAGGTAGATGCCGTAGAGCACGGCTGCGCCGGAGACGACGAAGCAGGCGATGGACAGCGTCCGGAACCAGCGCACCGCGGCCGTGACGTTCGAGGGGTGCGGGAACCCGACGGTGGCCGGGCCGATCGTGCCGTCGTCCTTCACGGTGAACTTGCCGGCGCGGGTGTCGGCGGCGCTCCAGAACCGCAGGCCGATCGAGTACACGGTGACCACGAAGCACGCGCCGATCAGCGACACGATCGCGACGGTCAGGAAGGCGAACCAGTCGATGCCCATCAGCGACGACCTCCCTTGCGGCCGGCCATCCGGCGGAGCGTGCGCTCCCGGCTCAGCTCGGCACGGCGTGCGGCGACGGTCTCGGCGCGCTTCTTGCGCTGCAGGTCGCGGAGTTCCTTGCGGGTGAAGACCGCGTTCGCGGCGACGTCGACCTCGATCGCGGCGGCCTGCTCGTGCGGCTTCCGGAGCGACCAGAGGTACAGGCCGAGGATCACTGCGGCACCGACGAGCGCGTCGATGACCAGACCGGTCACCCCGAGACGCGCGATGCCCGAAGCCACCGCGCCGACCGCTGCCGCTGCCGGCAGGGTGATGAACCAGGCGATGACGATCTTGCCGGCCGTCGACCACTGGATCTTCGAACCGCGGCGACCGAGCCCGGCACCGATGATCGAGCCGGAGGACACCTGCGTGGTCGAGAGCGCGAAGCCGAGGTGGCTCGACGCCAGGATCGTCGCGGCGGTGGACGCCTCGGCCGCGAAGCCCTGCGTCGCCCGGATCTCGGTGATGCCCGAGCCGAGCGTCCGGATGATGCGCCAGCCACCGGTGTAGGTGCCGAGGGCGATCGCCAGCGCACAGGCGACGACGACCCAGAACTGCACGCCCTGGTTCGACGACTGCGCCCCCGAGGCGATGAGCGTGAGGGTGATGACGCCCATCGTCTTCTGCGCGTCGTTCGTGCCGTGCGCCAGGGACACCATCGAGCTCGTGAAGATCTGGCCGATCCGGAAGCCGCCGCGCTCGTTCGGGAACACCGGGCGCTTCGTGATCCGGTAGGCGATGCGCGTCGACAGGAAGGACACCAGCGCCGCGATGACCGGCGACAGGAAGGCGGGGATGATCACCACGGTCAGCAGGGCCGCGTAGTTCACGGCGTTGAACCCGGCACCCACGATCGCGGCACCGATGAGCCCGCCGAACAGCGCGTGCGAGGACGACGACGGCAGCCCGCGCAGCCACGTGATCATGTTCCAGACGACCGCGCCGATGAGGCCCGCGAAGATCATCTCGGGCGAGATCGCGACGCCACCGGGCCCCTCGTTGATCAGGCCGTGCGAGATCGACGTCGCGACGGCGGTGCTGAGGAACGCACCGACGAGGTTGAGCACCGCGGCGACCGTGACCGCCACCTTGGGCTTCATGGCCCCGGTGGCGATCGGTGTCGCCATCGCGTTGGCGGTGTCGTGAAAACCGTTTGTGAAGTCGAAGAAGAGGGCCAACGCGATGACCAGGACGACTATGAGTGTGATGTCCACCGCGGGCCAGTGTTCCCCATCAGGCACCTCCAGGGCAAACCCTCCCGGACACCTGCCGTTCATGTCGCCTTCGGAGTCGTTCAGGTTCGGAACCATTCCGATGGGAGAATGGACGCCATGGACACCGTCGAGCTCCTCATCCTGTTGGTCGGATCGCTCGCGGTGACCGGGTTCGCACGGGCGAAGGGGCTGCCCGCTCCACTGCTCGTGACCGCGGTCGCACTCGCGGCGTCGTTCCTGCCCGGACTCCCGCCGATCGAGATCGACTCCGAGGTCATCCTGACGCTGATCCTGCCGCCGCTGCTCTACTCGGCGGCGCTCGACGTGTCGTGGCAGAGCTTCCGGCAGTCCATCAAGCAGATCCGCCGACTCGGCATCTTCCTGGTGATCATCACCGCACTCGCGGTCGGCCTCGCGGCGTACATCATCATCCCGGACATGGACTGGCCCGCGGCGATCCTGCTCGGCGCGATCGTCGCCCCGCCGGACGCCGTGTCCGCCGCCGCGATCGGCCGGAAGCTCGGGCTCCCCCGACGGGTGATGACGGTGCTGTCCGGCGAGAGCCTCATCAACGACGCGGCGTCGCTCACGCTCGTGCGGGTGTTCACGCTGATCGCCGCCGGCACCTCGCTGACGATCTGGCAGGACCTCGGGATCTTCGGCCTCGCGATCGGCGTCGGCCTGGCCGTCGGCATCGTCCTCGGCGTCGCGGTGCACTGGATCCGGATGCGGATCAACGACCCGGTGGTCGAGACGATCATGAGCATCCTGCTGCCGTTCGTCGCGTACATCCTGGCCGAGCACCTCTCCGGCTCCGGCGTCATCGCGGTCGTCACCGCCGGGCTGTACATCGGCTACAACTCGCCGAAGGAGGGCTACGCCACCCGCCTGCAGGAGCGCCCGCTGTGGACGAGCATCGACGTCATCCTCGAGGGGTTCGTCTTCGCCCTCATCGGTCTGCAGCTCAACACCGTCGTGCAGGACCTCGTCGAGAGCGAGCGCAGCCTCGCGCAGACCCTCACCGCCGCCGCCGTCGTCCTGGTGGTGGTGATCCTCGTACGGCCCCTGTTCGTCTTCGAGTCGTACGTCCGGAACCGGTTCAACGGCCGCTGGTTCCGACCGTTGCGCGTGCGGTTGTCCCGCGGGCACCCGTCGCTGCGGTGGATGCGCGGAACGGCCGAGCCGAAGCTCAACTGGCGGGAGCTCACGGTCATCTCGTGGACCGGCATGCGCGGCGTGGTCACCCTCGCCGCTGCGGTGTCCGTCGTCGCGAACCCCGTCGACATCAAGGCGCAGGACACCATCTTCGTCATCGCGTTCATCGTGACCGTCGGCACGCTCCTGCTGCAAGGACTGACGCTGCCGTTCGTGATCCGATCGCTCAAGGTGCAGGACCCCGCCGAGGGCGAGGAGGACATCCGCAGCGAGATGCGCCTCAACCAGCGCACGACCGAGGCGGCGATCGACATGCTCGAGCAGCGGCGCGCGCACTGGTCGGCGCAGTACGGCGACCAGGCGGTGGACTCCGTGGTGAACCGGCTGAAGGCCCGACTCGAACGGCAGGCCGAGACGTTCCGGCGCGACGCCGAGGAAGAGGAGGACGAGGAGCGGAACGCCCCGATGCGCCTCCGCGGTGCGCAGATCCAGGACATCCGGCGGGAGCTGCTCGACCGGCGTCGGGAGATCGTGCTCGAGGAACGCGAGAAGGGGAACCTCGACGAGGAGGTCATGCGTCGGGTGCTCGTGACGCTCGATGCGGAGGAGCTCGCGATGGACTCGGCGCAGGCCTCCCGCAGCCGGTCCTGAGCGAGAGGCCGGCCGCGACGACGCCCCAGCGCGTGCCCTCCGGGCGTATCCTGGCGGCCCGACCCAGAACAGGAGCGCAACGCCGAGTGAGCACGCCGCGGAACGACGTCCCCAAGAACAACGACCTCCCGGATCGTGACGGTGGGCCGAGGCAGAACTCCGCTCCGAAGCAGCGCGCGACGCGTCCCTCCACCCGCGGTGGGTCGAGACCCCGCCGCGGCGCCCCGGTCGCCGGCACCCGCCCGAGCCGCACCGGCGGCGGAGGCAGCGGACGCGTCCGGCAGGCGCCCGTCCCGGAGCCGCAGCGGATCAGCCGCTACCGGCGCTGGTTCGGCACGCTCCACCCGTCGCTGCAGCTGATCGGCCTGCAGCTCTGGATGCCGCTCTTCTTCATCGTCGGCTTCTGCCTCTGCTACGTCTTCGCCTTCCACGCCCCGCACCCGCACGACGTCCCGATCGCCCTCGTCGGCAGCGACCCGTCCCTCGTCGCCGCCATGCAGAAGGCGCTGCCCGGCGAGTACCTCTTCCACACCTACGACTCCCTCGCCCAGGCGAAGCGCGACGTCCTCGCCGGCACCATGGCGGTGGCGTACGACCCGTCGACGAACGAGGTCTTCAAGGCGACGGCGCACCAGTTCCAGGTCGCCTCGCTCGTCCCGGTCGCCCTCAGCACGGTCCTGACCGGCATCGGGGTGGCGGCGCCGACCGTCACCGAGCTCGCGCCGCTCCCCGCCTGGGACGAGTACGGCACCGTCGCCATGTACGTCATGCTCGCGTGGTGCATCGGCGGCTACATGGTCGCGATGTTCATCGGCATCATGGGCGGCCCGCTCCGACACCGCACGCGCATGGCGGTCATCGTCGTCGGCGGCCTCGTCATCTCGCTCATCACGAACACGCTCGCCGGCCCGGTCGTCGGTGCGATCCACGGGCACTGGATCGAACTCGTCCTGATCGCGTGGGGCTGGATCGTCGCGATCGGCCTGGCGGTCAACGGCTTGAGCTACTTCGTCGGCCGGTTCATCGCCGCGCCGGCCATGATCTGCTTCGTCTTCCTGTCGATGCCCTCGTCCGGCGGCGCGTACCCGAAGTGGTTCATGCCGGAGCCCTTCGCGTGGCTCAACAACGTCGTCGTCGGCTCGAGCATGGTCGACATGATCAAGCACCAGATCTACGGCGTCGGCCCGTCGTACTCGCGCGGCCTCATCACGATGGCCTGCTACGCCGGTGCCGGACTCGTGCTCATGTACTTCGGCAAGATGTGGTGGGAGCGTCGCCGCATCCGCGCCATCGTCACCGGTCGCACCACGATGTTCCAGGACGCCCAGACCGCCAACCGCGAGTTCCTCGGCACCCAGCGCGACGCCGAGCTCGAGCGCCACGGGCTGACCTCGACGGAGACCGGCACCCTCAGCGTGCTGCGCGACGCCGACTGGGAGGACGACCGCGCGAACGGCGACGTCTTCATGGGCGGGCGCGACGGCCTCGAGACCGAGACCACGCCGACCGGGCGCATCCCCGTCGTGCGTGGCGCGGACCGCACCGGTCCGGCGCAGCGGTCCGGTCCCACGCGGGCCGGTTCCGGCGCGTCGCGGAGCCTGCGGAGCGACGTGACGGCCGAGCACGTGGGGGGAGGCGCGGGGACCGGCCCGCGGACCCGGCCCGTCCCCCGCGTGGACGGTTCCAGGGCCCCCGTCCGGTCCGACGCGTCGGGTCGCGACGCGGACGACGGCCGTCCCCACGGTCGGCACGCGGACCGGTGACGCCCGTGCGACCTGCGAGCCGGTGACGCCGCGGGCGGGCCGCGGGCCGGTGACGCCGCGGGCGACCCGCGGGGCGGTGACGCCCGGTGTCCGACACCGCACGCGTCGATCGACGAGCGTGGTGTCGAACGTACGAACGCATCGGGTGCGGGCGCATCCTCCGACACCGCACGCGTCGATCGACCGGCGTGACGTCGCACGATGCACGTGCATCGTCGACCGCCCGCGAGCGGTGACGTGTCGGGCCGCGAGTATCCTGAGGGCATGAACCCCCGCATCGCCTGGCACCGCGTCCTCGTCACCGTCGTCGTCGTGTTCCTCGTGCTGACGGTCGGCTTCTACGCGGCGAGCGTGTTCCTCGCACCCGCCGACGGCCGGAACGTCGCGGGCCTGTTCGTCGGCTGGGCGATGTTCGCCATGGTCGGCGCGATCGTGTTCGGCATCATCGACTTCTTCGTCCGCCCGCTCGGTGGCCGCAGCGGTGACGCCGAGGTGATGGCCGCTGCGGAGGAAGCCCGCACCGGGAGCACCCGCACCCAGACTCGCTAGGTCGGCGGTTCGACCCCGGTACCGGTGTAGCCCGACACCGTCGCGTCGTCCTCGGCGAACGTGAAGCGGGCCCGGACCGATCCCCCGCCGAGCACCCCCGGCAGCCAGTACTTCGCGTCGTCCCACATCGCGTCGTACGGCACGGCGTCGACCGGGATCCACCGGGGTTCGAGTTCGTCGCTGCCCGACGGGCTGCCCTGCCAGCGGCGGCAGACGAAGACGTCCGAGACCTGGGACCAGGACGGACGGTACGGGAACCTGTAGTCCAACGTGCCCCGCGCCTCCAGGTCGTCCACCTCGATCCGCAAGCCGACCTCTTCGGCGACCTCGCGCACCGCGGTCTCGACCGCGGACTCCCCCGGCTCCCGCTTGCCGCCGGGGCCGACGAGGCGGCCCGTGCCGAGGCCGCGCCGCTTCTCGCCGAGGAGCACCTCGGGGCCCTCGGCGCCGTCGCGTATCAAGTAGACGACGACCACGGCGGGGTGCTGGGACTTGCTCACGTCGCGCGGGTTCACGCGTCAAGTCTGGCCGAAGTTCTGGCGTAGGCTTTTTCCATGGCAGGCGTGCTGCGGGGGCATCATGGCTGAGTCCCGCAGGGCGGGGCGCAGCCTCGAAGTGCTGCGTGCCGAGGCCGCCGAGGAGATCTCGATGCTCGTCGAGCACCGCAGCCGCCAGGGCGAGGACCCGTGGGAGTTCATGCCGACGCTCCCCACCGTCGACGAGCAGGTCGTGCTCATCCTCCGCGCGGACGCCGTCGAGCTCGACGCCGCGATCGGGCAGCGGAACGCGCAGTGGTCCATGCACCCGGCGTCCGGTCAGGGCACCCGCCTCGGCGAGGAGTACCACCGCCTGCGCCGGATCGCCCTGCAGCACCCGGAGCTGACGCCGGCGGTGTGGAAGCTCCTGGGCGCCCTGCCCGAGGCCGGCTAGGTCGTTTCCGACCGGGCTGCGGTTGGATGGAGGCATGACCGAAACCGTCCTCGCCGTCCTGAACCAGCCCTCGCGCGACGCTGCACCGCACGACCCCGCCGCGGACGCCTTCACCTGGGCGAAGCCGCTCGAGGAGCACATCCAGGTGCAGGACCTCGGCATCACCCGCGGGGACGGCGTCTTCGAGACCATCACCGTGGTCGACGGACACCCGCAGGCCCTCGAAGCCCACCTCGCGCGGTTCGGCCGCTCGGCGGCGATGCTCGACCTGCCCGCGCCGGACGTCGACGCGTGGCGGCAGGCGATCGAAGCGGTCTGCGCCCGGGTCGACCCGGTGCGCGAGGCCTTCGTCAAGACCGTCCTCACCCGCGGTGTCGAGGGCACGGACCGCCCGACCGGCTGGGTGTACGGCGCCCCCTCCCCCGACTCGACCGCCGCCCGCACCGAGGGCATCTCCGTCGTCACGCTGGACCGCGGCTACCGGCACGACGTCGAGCGCACGTCGCCGTGGCTGCTGCAGGGGGCGAAGACCCTGTCGTACGGCGTGAACATGGCGGCGCTGCGCGAGGCGGTCCGACGCGGTGCGGACGACGCCGTCTTCGTCTCGACGGACGGCTACGTGCTCGAGGGCACGCGCGCCAACCTGATCCTGTCGGTCGGCGGTCGGCTCGTGACGCCGCGCACCGACATCGGGATCCTCGCCGGGACCACGCAGGCGGACGTGTTCCGGTTCGCCGAGGAATCGGGCATCGAGACCGCGTACGAGCTCGTCACACTCGACGACTTCCACGCTGCGGACGCCGCCTGGCTCGTGTCGAGCGTGCGGCAGGCGGCGCCGATCCGTTCGGTGAACGGGACGCCCTGGTCCGTCGACGCGGAGCTCACGACGCGCATCAACGACTTCCTGCTGGCGCGCGAGGTCTGAGCGCGCGGGCCGCGGTGCGGCGCGGCCCGGCGCGCGGCGTCTCGCTGCGTGTCGAGGCGTCTCGTCTCGTCGAGACGAGACGCAGCATCTGCCGCGAGACGCCCCGGGAGCCGCGAGACACCGCCGAAATCGGCGGTGTCTCGCGGCCGGAGCGGCGCCTCGCGCCGAGGGCGGCGTCTCGTCTCAGTGAGACGAGACGCGGTATGGGCCTGGAGGCACGGATCGCGACGTGCGCGCACGTCGCGATCCGTGCCTCCAGGCCGGGCAGTCACTACCAGCGCGGCGTGGTGACGCCGGTGCCGTCGGCCCACGCGAAGACGGACTTGCCGTCGATCCAGACGCGCGTCGCGCGGCTGGTGGCGTCGAGCGGGTCGCCGTCCCAGAGGACGAGGTCGGCGTCGTAGCCCTCGGCGAGACGACCGACGCGGTCGCCGAACCCGAGGAACTCGGCCGGGTTCGTGGTGAGTGCCTCGAGCGCGGTCTGACGAGGCAGGCCTTCCTTGACCGCGGCGGTCGCCTGGTCGACGAGCATGTTGATCGGCACGACGGGGGCGTCCGTGGTGATCGCGACGCGGACGCCGGCGGCGGCGATCGTGGCCAGGTTCGGGATCCCGCGGTCGCGGAGCTCGACCTTCGAGCGGCTGGTGAAGAGCGGCCCGTAGATGACCGGGATGTCCTTCTCGGCGAGGACGTCCGCGATCTTGTGGGCCTCGGTGCCGTGATTCACGACGAGGCGGTAGCCGAACTCCTCGGACAGGCGGATCGCGGTGGCGATGTCGTCGTGTCGGTGGGTGTGCTGGTCCCACACGAGCTCGCCGTCGAGGACGCGGACGAGCGTCTCCTTCGTGAGGTCGCGGGCGAACGGCTCGTCCTTCGCGGCGGCGGCGTCACGGGCGGCACGGTAGTTCTGAGCCTCGACGAAGGCGTCGCGGATGATCTTGGCGACGCCGAGGCGGGTGGACGGCGTCTGCCCCTTGCCGCCGTAGACGCGCTTGGGGTTCTCGCCGAGGGCGCTCTTGATGCTCACCGAGTCCGAGATGAGCTGCTCGTCGATCGTGCGGCCGCCCCACGTCTTGATCGCGACGCTCTGGCCGCCGATCGGGTTGCCGGAGCCGGGCTTGACGACGATCGAGGTGATGCCGCCGGCGAGGGCGTCGCGGAAGCCCTCGTCGTCGATGTCGATCGCGTCGATCGCACGGACGCCGGCCATGTTCGGGCCGGTCATCTCGTTCGTGTCGTTGCCCGCCTCGCCGTTGGCCTCCTCGTGGATGCCGACGTGGCCGTGCGCCTCGACGAAGCCGGGCACGAGCCACGCGCCGGCGGCGTCGACGACCTCGAGCCCGGGCGGCGGCGTGACGTCCGGGCCGAGGGCGGTGATGGTGCCGTCCTGGACGACGACCGTGCCGTCGAACTCGGGGGCGGAGACGGGGACCACGTGCGCGTTCGTGACGACGAAGGAGTTGCTCATGCCACCACGGTATCGAGGTGGGCCGACATCCCCGTCATGCATACAACATGCCGATTCCTGGCGTGCATGCGCTTCGTTCTCGTACCGTCACCGGACGACGCCCGCGCCATCCCCGGAGGAAGCATGCTGATCGCCGAGCACCCCTGGCCCGCACACACCACACGGACCGTGCCGTGGCGCAGCAGCGTCCGCCTCCCCCTCCCCGATCGACGGACGACCTCGATCAGCACCTCGATCCCGCCGTTCATCGCCGCGGCCACGTGGATCCCCGATCGGGACACCGAGGCGCTGCTCGACCGCGCGGCCAGGGCGCTCACGGACCTCGACACGCACCACGGAGCGGACCTCGTCGCGCTCGGCGGGGCGCTCGACCGGACCGAGGCGGTCGCGTCCTCCCGCATCGAGCAGGAACCAGCCAGCCTCGACGACGTCGCCCGTGCGGTGGTGAGCGTCCGAGCGAACACGAGCGCAGCGGCGGTGGTGCGCGCCGGGGACGCCATCCAGCGGCTGGTCTCGTCGGCCGGCTCGGGCACCATCACGCCGACGGCGGTGCTCGACGCCCACCGCGCGCTCATGCGGGACGATCCGGTCGACGGTCGGTACGCCGGCCGGTACCGCGATGTGCAGAACTGGGTCGGTGGGGGTGCGACACCCCGGCTCGCTCGCCACGTCCCGCCACCACCGGAACTCGTCCCGGCGCTCATGGACGACCTGTTCGCGTTCCTCCACCGGGACGACCTGCACCCCCTCGCGCAGGCCGCCATCGGGCATGCGCAGTTCGAGTCGATCCACCCCTTCACCGACGGCAACGGGCGGATCGGGCGGGCCCTGGTCGGCGCGGTCCTCCGTCGGCGCGGGCTCACCCGGGTGCTGACCCTGCCGATCGCCACGGCACTGGTCGCCGAGCAGGACCGGTACTTCTGGCACCTCGAGCGGTACCGGGACGGCCGGGTCGACGGGTGGGTCCGCGACCTCGCGATCGCCGTCGGGACCGTCTGCGACGAGGCCACCCTCACCGCGCTGCTCCTCGCCGAGGCATCCGACGGGCTGGACCCGACGGTCCGCTCCGTCATCGGAGGCGATCCGGTCCTGACCGAGGACCGCCTGGCGGACGGCCTCCGGGCGGTCGGGCTGCACGACGACGCGGCGGTCGACACCGTCGCCGAGGACCTGTGCCGGCGCGGCGTGCTCCGCGCCGTCACCGAACGCCGGCGCAACCGCGCGTGGGTGGTCGTCGAGATGGTGGACGAGCTCGCGGCGTTCGGCGATCGCGTCCGGGCCGCCGTCCTGCAGCGGGCGAATAGGGTGGGGTGGTGAGCAGCGAGCACGCCCAGGCCACCCCGCCCACCGCCGCCAAGCGGCCTGTGACACGGACCCACCACGGCATCGACTTCGTCGACGACTACGAGTGGTTGCGGGACAAGGAATCACCCGACACCGTGGCCTACCTCGAGGCCGAGAACGCCCACACCGACGCAGCGACCGCGCACCTCGGTGCCCTGCGCGACCGGATCTTCACCGAGGTCAAGGACCGCGTGCAGGAGACCGATCTCTCCGTCCCGGTGCGGATGGGCGACTGGTGGTACTTCACGCGGACGTCCGAGGGCAGCCAGTACGGCGTCCACTGCCGTGCGCCGATCACCGGGCCCGACGACTGGACGCCGCCGACGGTGCTCGAGGGCGAGGCCACGCTGCCCGGCGAACACGTCGTCCTCGACGGCAACGCGCTCGCCGACGGGCACGACTTCTTCTCGCTCGGCACCTACGACATCAGCGACGACGGCACCCGGCTGGTGTACGGCATCGACGTCGAGGGTGACGAGCGGTACACCCTGCACGTGCGTGACCTGACGACCGGCGCCGACCTCGGCGACGAGATCCCGAACACGGGTGCCGGCGCGACCTTCGACCCGTCGGGTCGCTACGTGTTCTACCCGACCGTCGACGACTCCTGGCGACCGGACCGGATCTGGCGGCACACCGTCGGCAGCACCGCCGCCGAGGACGTCGTCGTGTTCGAGGAGCCCGACGACCGCTACTGGGTCGGCGTGGGGGTCACCCGCTCGTCGCAGTACATCGTGATCGAGCTCGGGTCGAAGATCACCTCCGAGGCCCTCGTGCTCGACGCCGCCGACCCGACCGGCGAGTTCCAGGTCGTCTGGCCGCGGCGTGAGGGCGTCGAGTACGAGATCGAGCACGCGATCGTCGGCGGCAGCGACCGATTCCTCGTGCTCCACAACGACGGCGCCGAGAACTTCGAACTCGTCGACGTCCCGGCCGACGACCCGATGTCCGAGCGGGACCGTCGTGTGGTCGTCGCGCACCACACCGAGCGTCGGATCGAGTCGGTGGACGCGTTCGCCGGGCACCTCGCGCTCGAGTACCGGTCCGAGGCCCTCCCCCGCGTCGCGATCATCCCGATCGAGGGCGACGGCTACGGTGACGCACACGAGGTCCCCTTCGACGAAGCCCTGTTCTCCGCCGGGCTCGGTGGGAACCCCGAGTGGGACCAGCCGACGCTCCGCATCGGCTTCACGTCGTTCGTCACGCCGTCCGAGATCAGCGACCTCGACCTCGCGACCGGTGAGGTCACCGTCCTGAAGCGTCAGCCCGTCCTCGGTGGCTACGACCCTGCCGACTACGTGCAGGAGCGCGACTGGGCGACCGCGTCGGACGGCACGCGCGTGCCGATCTCGCTCGTCTGGCGTCGTGACGCCGTCGACACGGACCGCCCGGCACCCCTGCACCTGTACGGCTACGGGTCGTACGAGCACTCGATCGACCCGGGCTTCAGCGTGATGCGCCTCTCGATGCTCGACCGCGGCGTCGTCTTCGCGGTGGCGCACGTCCGCGGTGGTGGCGAGATGGGCCGGCACTGGTACGAGAACGGCAAGACCCTCACGAAGAAGAACACCTTCACCGACTTCGTGGCGGTCGCCGAGCACCTGATCGACTCCGGTCGGACCAGCGCCGAGCGACTCGTGGCCGAGGGCGGTAGCGCCGGCGGACTCCTCATGGGTGCGGTGGCCAACCTCGCTCCCGAACGGTTCGCCGGCATCCTCGCCGCGGTGCCCTTCGTCGACGCGCTGACGAGCATCCTCGACCCGGACCTCCCCCTCACCGTCATCGAGTGGGACGAGTGGGGCGATCCGCTGCACGACGCCGAGGTCTACCGCTACATGAGCGAGTACACCCCGTACGAGAACGTCCGGTCCGACGTGCAGTACCCGAAGATCCTCGCGGTGACCTCGATCAACGACACCCGCGTGCTCTACGTCGAGCCCGCGAAGTGGACGGCGAAGCTGCGCGAGGTCGGAGCGCCCGTCCTGCTCAAGACCGAGATGGCCGCCGGACACGGTGGCGTCAGCGGTCGGTACGACTCGTGGAAGGAACGGGCGTTCGAGCTCGCGTGGCTGCTCGACGTCCTGGGGCTGGCGGACGAGTCCGCCTGACGAGCGGGCGCCCGGCGCACGCCTCGCGCCACGTTTCGTGAGCAGAAACGGTCGGGTTCGCTGCGGGCACCCGACCGTTCCTGCTCACGAAGTGCACCACGCGACGCCCGCCCACCCGGCGCCGCGCGCACTCACACGCGGTTGAGCGCGTGCACCGCCTCGTCGTAGGACTCCTCGGCCAACCGCACCCGATCGCCCGCGAGGACGCCGTATCCGAACGTGCCCTCGCCACCGCGTTCGGCGATGCCCGAGTGCACCCGGAGCACATCGAGTGCGTGCAGTGAGCGCACCCGCTCGGTGAGCACGTCCGCCGCGTCGCCGAGGCGCTTCCACAGCGCGTGCGGGAAGGCGTCGTCTCCGAGGACGTCCATGGCCATCCGAGCACGGGTGGCGGCGCGCCAGGCCTGTTCGGTCGCTTCGCGCGCGGTCGCCTCGCGGTCGAGCACCGCGGACGAGTCGTCGTCGTCCCCGACCGCGTCCTGGACGAGTTCGCGGACACGAGGCTTCTCGACCGCCGAGACGTCCTGTGCGACCTTCTTCGGCGACCGGAGTGCCCAGGCGGTCGGCTCGGGCCGTTCGACGGCGTCGTCGAGCACGTCGAGCAGTTCGAGGAACGGTTCGCCGTGGAGGAAGGCGACGACGTCCCGCACGGCGACGGCACGGCGCTCCCGTGTGGCGGCGAGGATGCGCTCGCGCGTCATCGAGTCGACGAGGGCGTCCTGTGCCGGGGTCGACGCACGGGGCAGCCCCTCGACGAGGTACTCGGCCAGTGCGGCACGCGCCGTCACCGCGGCGAGCCCTTCGGCGGCCTCGGCCGCGCGGTCGACGTCATCGGTCGGCGGGAACGCCGGCCGGTAGGACCCGATCACCGCTGCGATCCCGAGCGCGACGGCCGCCGTCTCGCGGAGGTCCGCCTGCCCGCCGGACCGGAGCAGTGCCTCCTGGTCGAGCAGCGTGGAACGCAGCTTCCGGAGTCGCTTCACGAGCGCGCGTGCCGCGGTGCCCTTCTCGGGCTTGTCGGCGGACTGGAGGCGCGGTGCCGGTGCGCCGGCCAGCCCGCGTGCCAGCTTGGACGACACGGCGGCGGGGCCGGCGCCGACGGCCGCGAAGCGTCCGTCGAGCGCGGCGAAGAGCTCGTGCGCGACCTGCGGGTCGACGCCCTCCACGGTCTCGACCTCGACCTCGCGCCAGGTACGCGCGGTCTCCGGGGCGTCGTCGTCGAGTCGCTGCGCGGCGACCTGGTCGTCGGCGAGTTCGGCGACCTGGTCGCCGTCCTCGTCGAGCAGGCGCGTGACGGTGCGGGTGGTGGTGATCCGGACGACCGGACGCAGGCCACGGCCGCGGCGTTCGGTGAAGAGTGCGGCGAGGACCTCGTCCGGCACGGCGTCGGCGTCGTCGGTGAGCGGGAAGTGCTGCTCGTGCCGGACGGTGTCCGATGCCGCGCGCTTGATGTGCCAGCCGGCGTCGGGGCCACCCGTGCGGCGACGAACCGTCACCCGGGCGGCGACGAGGTCGTACCGTTCGGTGTCCCAGTAGGTCGCGTCGAGTTCGAACGGTTCCTGGTGGTCGGTGCGGAGGATGCCGCCGACGCCGATCAGGTCGGGGAGGGAACCACCCTCGGGCAGGTCGTAGGTGCGCTCGATCTCGAGGTGCGTGTCACTCACGCGCTCTTGTCTACCAGTGCTTCCCCGTGCGGCTCGACCAGTGCGGGTGCATCTGTGGAGAACCGGCCGGCCACGATCGCTGCGAAGATGGCTACGAGGAACGGGACGAGCTGCCCGGTCCAGGAGACGAAGGTCATCACCGAGTACGAGAGCCCGCTGCTCATGACGGCGTTCGTCAGCGGGAACGTGATGACCGACGCGATCACCGGGAGGACCAGGAGCGTCAGGGTCCAGCGTGGCCGCCCGACGGTCACGAGCCACACCGCGAGCCAAGCGGCGGCGATGAGTCCGAGGGTGAGGCCGGGCCAGACCGGCAGGTTGAGCGATCCGTTGACCAGCGCCCACCACGCGCACGCGACGGCCATGGCTGCGACCGCTCCGATGACGCGACGTCGGAGCGGCACCCTGGCGGCCAGCAGGACCGCAGCGGCGACGCAAGCACCCGGCACCAGTGCCAGGCCGATGCCGACCAGCGTGAAGAGCGGCAGTGCCGCAGCGAGGCCGTTGTAGCGCTGGAGCAGGGACAACACGACGGACGAGACGACGAAGGACACGACGGCCAGACCCACCAGGACCGGGATCGTCGGGATGGTGTGCCGTGTGGCACGGACGTGGATCGGTGCTGCGGTCATGGATTCCCCCCATGTGGATCGGTGTCCGGCGCGTCGGTGGAAGAGCGCCGTGGTGAGTGCACCGAACGCGAGCGCGGTCGGTGAGAGGTCGAGTTCCCGGGCGTCCCGGACGTCGGCGAGCCATTGCTCCCGACGAGCGTCCCGGTGAGCGGCGGGCGAGACGGCGACGGCCGCCCCGACGAGGATGCGGTCGAGCGCGGTCACGAGGTCACCGTCCGGCCGCTCGGGCGTCCGGCACGGGCGGCACGTTCCGCCGCGTCCGCTGCTGACCGGCGTGCGTCGACGAGTTCCCGGGCGGCCTCGGCGCCCTCGGCCGTGAACTCGTAGAGACGACGACGTGGGCCGGGGCGGTCCGCATCGTCGTCCCACGACGACCGGATCCATCCCTGGCGCTCGAGGCGCTCGAGGATCGGGTAGACGGTACCCGCCTGCCGCCCGGTCGCCTTGATGACGAGCAGTCCCCACACGGCGCCGTCGCTCGAGAGCAAGGCGTCGAGCACGTCGAGCGTGGGTGCGGTCACGCGGTGGATCGGTTCCATGCCCTCAACCTACCTATGTAGAACAAGCGGCGCAAGGCCTCCAGGCGGGCGAGTTACCCTGGGCCCATGAGCGAGACGATCACCCGCGACGCGTTCGTGCCGGAGGCCGGCGCCGTCACGATGTTCACCACCACCTGGTGCGGCTACTGCGCACGCCTGAAGAACCAGATGTCGAAGGCCGGCGTCCCTTACACCGAGGTGGACATCGAGCAGACCCCGGGGACGGCCGAGCTCGTCGCCGAGGTCAACGGCGGCAACCAGACCGTGCCGACGCTCGTGTTCCCGGACGGCAGCACGGCGACGAACCCCTCGCTCGCCGAGGTCCAGTCGCGCATCTGACGCATCGCGCCCCCGAACGAACATCGCGCCCCGTGGAAACGGGGCGCGATGTCTGTCACGGGGCGCGATCGCGCCGGCAGGCCGGAAGCACGGCGCCAGCGAGCCGGAACAGCCCCTACCGGCCGCCGCGCTCCAGCGCCTCGGTCAGCAGTGCCGCCATCGCGTCGAGCTGGATGTCACCAGAGTCGACGACCTCTTCGTCCGAGCCGTCCAGGGCCCGGGCCGCGAGGGACGCCTTCGAGTCGATGAGTTCCGCGATCTTCGTGTCGATCGTCTGCGCCGCGATGATGCGCCACGCGGTGACGGGCTCTTCCTGCCCGATGCGGTGCACGCGGTCGATGGCCTGGGTCTGCTCGGCGCTCGTCCACGACAGCTCGGCGAGCACGACGTTCGACGACACCTGCAGGTTCAGGCCGACGCCCGCGGCGGTGAGCGAGCAGACGATGACGGCGACGTCGGGGTCGTTCACGAACGAGTCGATCTCGGCCGTGCGCTGCGCCGGCGTCTGGTCGCCGCGGACGGTGGCGGTGCGCAGGCCCCGGCGTGCGAAGACCTCCTCCGCCTGGTCCATGACGTCGAGGTGCTTCGCGAAGAACACGACCTTGCCGACGTTCGATGCGAGCTGCGCCGCGTAGTCCGCCGCGAGCTGCGCCTTGGCGCGGCCGATCCGCCGGACCATGGAGAACACGTTCTCCCCGGTGGACGAGGCGTCCTGGTCCTCGAGCTCCCAGCGGGCGACCTGGCGGACGAGCTTGTGGTCGATGCCGACGACCGGGTCCTGTCCGGTGCGGGCGTCGAGCGCCTGGTGGTACCGCTTGACGAGCTTCGCGGTGAGCTCGCGTTCGGCGTCGCGGATGGAGCGACCGACCTCGTCGTCGAGTTCGACGGGGATGTCGGCGATCCGGCGGGCCGGGATGTCCGCGGCGACGTCGACCTTGCGGCGTCGGACGATGCCCTGGTCGATGACCGCCTTGCGCGCCTCGACGAAGAAGCCGGGGTCGGCCGGGGTGAGGCCGATCTCCTCGAGCTCGTTCATGAGCTTCGCGCGGGGCTTCTTGTCGTCGATCCAGCCGAGGTACTCCCAGATGGTGCGGAAGTCCTCGACCGAGTTGATCAGCGGCGTCCCCGTCAGCGCCATGAGCAGCGGGTGCGCGGTGCGCTGCCGGATCTTCTCGGCGAGCTGCAGCACGAACTTCGAGCGCTGCGAGTCCTTGTTCTTGATGAAGTGCGCCTCGTCGACGACCATGCCCTTGAACCCGAAGGCCCCGAGCCAGCCGGCGTGCCGGTCGAGGATCTCGTAGTTCACGATGACGATGTCCGCGAACCCGTCGAGGTCGTCGCCGTCACCGTGGATGACCGTCGAGGTGCGGTTCGGGACCCAGCGGGACGCTTCGCGCGCCCAGTTCGTCTTGACGACGTTGGGCACGACGACCAGGAGCGGGAACGCGTTCGCGGCGTCGGCGGCGAGCAGCGACTGCGCGGTCTTGCCGAGGCCCGGTTCGTCGGCGAGCAGGAACGTGCGGTGTCCCTGCGCAGCGGCGGCGATGAGCTCGGCCTGGTGCTTCATCAGCGTGGTGCCGGACTTCGAGTGCAGCGTCGCGGGCTCCGGCAGCGGCATCGTCGCCGCTCCCCCGCCCGCGCCGTACTCGAACGACTTGAACAGCGGTCCGAACAGCTCCCAGTTCGCCAGGCGACGCGGGTGTGCGACGGGCTGGTCGGCGAGGGCGAAGTCCGGCGGCAGGAACGGGTTCGCGAGCTGGCGCTGCACGACCGCCTGCGGGACGACCGCTCGCACCGGGCTCTCGACCGTCGGGGACGGCTCGGCCGCGATGACGAGTTCCTCGGGCTGCAGTTCCATGCCGCCCGCGATCATCATGTCGCGCTTGACCGTGCGGGTGGTCTCACTGACCGAGGCTTCCTCGGTCAGGAGCTGGATGACGCTCGTGTCCCGGGCCGCGGTCTTCGCGAGGATCGTCGCCACACCGTCGAGCCGCTTGAGCTGCTCCGCGCGCTGCGCGTCGGTGAGCTCCGTGTCGGCCTTGACCCGTGCGCGTTCCTCGCGCATGAGCAGGGCGACCGCCTGGAACTTCGAACGGTTCGACGCCTTGAGCGGTCCGCGCTGCGCCGCCGCCTCGACCTCGCGCACGGCGCGGGCGAGGACGGGGATGACGCCGTCGTTGTCGAGCGGCCGGGTGCGACGCGACGCGGTCCGCGTCCCGCCGGCTGCTCGCCGGGTGCCTGATCGAGCCAACGCTCCTCCTGTTCCGCCCGTTCATCGCGGGCGAGCCGCCCGTGGGCGGAAGTCCTGTGCCGGTTCCTGACGCGGCGTTCCGTCACGGCCACCGGGTGGAGCCGGATGCGACGGTCCGCGCCGGGATCCGGCGCCGTCACACGCACGTGACGCCCCCTCGGGACGACCACGGATCCGGTTCCCACGTCGGTCAAGTGACCGACTGCAGCGTCCGGAATCGACGCGGCACGCGGGAACGCGGTGCGTGCGCGCTCAGTTTACTCCCCGACCACCGACGGAGGCGACTCGACGACACCCGCGCGCGTCGCGCCTCCAGGCCGTCTCCCCACCACGTGTCGGACTGGGCCCACGACGCGCCCCCGCCACGTACCTCCGGTCCGATGTTCCCCACCACGTGTCGGACTGGAGGCACGGCTCAGCCCCGCCACGTGCCTGGCGGTCCGTCGTCGCGACGGCTCAGAGCGACGGTGCGGACCGCGGTCGGACGAGTCCGTCCGACGGGACGACGGGAGTGGCCTCGGCGAGGGCGGCCTGCGTCGCAGCCAGGAGCTGCTCCGCGGTCTGGATGCCGTTCGCGGATCCGGTCGTCGCCTGTCCGCCCGCGTGCGCGAGGAGCTGCGCGCCGATCGCCGGGCCGATGCGGTCCGCCTGCTCGGGGTTCCGCGCGACCCAGTCGCGGGCGACCGCGTCGGCGAGTCGCTCGGCCGCGGCGCCGCGCTCCGCGTCGCCGCGCGACCGGTGCCACAGCCCGGTGACGACGAGGTGCGCGACCACGGCGCCGATGTCCCGGACCGGGAAGCCCCAGCCCGCGGTGTCGATGTCGAGCAGGCCGGAGATGCGCCACGGCTCGTCCTCGTCGACGAACACCTGCTCGAGGTGCAGGTCGCCGTGCACGACCTGCTTCGTCGCCGTCGCCCAGCCGATCGACTGCCGGCCGATCGCGTCGTAGAGGCCGTCGATCTCCTCGGCGTCCTGCGGCAGCGCGGCGATCAGGGTCCGGCGGTGCCAGTCGGCGTGGTCCATCGCGTCCGCACGCGCCTGCTGCGTCATCGGCACCGTCGCGATCCGCCCGGTGAGCGCCGCGAGGGACGCCACGAACCGCGGGTCGTCGGCGATCTCGAGGATCCGGCTGCCGGCCGGCACGCCCCGGATGCGTTCGAGCACGAGGAGACCGTCCCCGCGGCTCGACAGGACCCGTGGGACCGGCAGCCCGGCTGCGACGAACTGCTCGTGCGACTTCTCGATCGGGCCGACGCGGTGCGGCCGGACGACCTTGAGGAACACGGTGCCCTCTGCGGCGTCCACCCGGACCACCGCGCGCTTGCCAGGCCGGTACGCCGCGACGGTCAGGGTCGGGTCGGTCACGGGCATGCCGAGCGTGGTCAGGAGCTCGGCGACGGCGTCGCGGTACGTCACCTGCGGCAGCACCGGCAGCCCGGGGTCGTTCGGGTACGCCCACACCGAGACGGGCTCCCCCGTGGCCGGATCGGTGACGATCGCACTGTTCTGGTCGTGGGTCCCGCCGGTGTCGACGTAGGTCAGGACGGTGGCACGCTGACCGTTGCGGTCGACCGTGTCCACCTCGTACCCGTAGAGGTAGCCGTTCCCCGACGGTTCGACGGAGTGGGCGCGTGCGGCCACCACGGAGGTCCCGGAGCCGGCGAAGGCCTGCGGGATGACGCGCTCATGGTTGGGCCACACGAGACCAGTCAACCGGACGGGGCGGGTTTCGTCGCGTTCGTGCACGGCTCGGCGTGCGGACCGTGGCTAGCGTGGTCGACGTGAACCCGGTCGCGCGTCTCCGCAGCTCCAGTCGCACGCCGTTCCTGCAGGTCGTCAAGACCGCGGTCGCGGTCGTCGCGGCCGTGCTGCTCTGCCGGGTGCTCATCGACGGACCGTTCCCGACCTTCGCCGCGATCGCCGCGCTGCTCGTCGTCCAGCCGAGCATCAACCAGTCGTTCGTGAAGGGGCTCGAACGCAGCGCCGGCGTCGTCCTCGGCGTCGTCCTCGCGACCGGGTTCCACCTGCTGCTCGGCGACTCCGTGTGGGTCGTCCTGCTCGTCATCGTGCTCGCGATCCTCATCGCGTGGGCGCTCCGGCTCACCCCGACCTCGGCGACGCAGGTCGGCATCAGCGGGATGCTCGTGCTCACCGCCGGGGTGGTGACGCCGAACTACTCGGCGGACCGGATCCTCGAGACCGTGCTCGGCGCGATCGTCGCCCTCATCGTGAACGCCGTGATCGTGCCGCCGGTGCTGCTCGGCCCCGCCCACCTCGCCGTCGCCCGGCTCGCCCGCGACACCGCCGCCGCGTTCGAACGGGTCGCGATCGGCCTCACCGAGGGGTGGGACCACGACCGCTGGCACGAGGCCCTGCTGCAGGCCAGAGCGCTCCGGCAGCAGCACGCCCGCGCAGAGGCATCGCTCACCGCAGCCCGGGAGTCCCTCACGATGAACCCGCGCGGCGGCCGGCACCGGACCATCCTCGACGAGGACATCGTCGTCACCGAGCACCTGCGCGTCCTCGTCACGCGCGTCACCGGCATGACGCGGGCGATCCAGGACAACACCGCGCCGGACCTCCGGGCCGACCCGGTGGTGGGCAGCATCGCGACCGAGGTGGCACGGATCGCGGCCGACGTCCGGGCGCTCGGTGCTCGGGTCGCGGACTCTCCGGTCCAGGCGCCGGTGGTCGCGGGGGTCGAGCCGGGTGCGTCCGCTGCGGAGCCCGCCCTCACCGCGCCGCTCGAGGTGATCCGGCCGAACTCGCGGCACTGGGTGCTCATCGGGGCGCTCCTGGAGGACATCCGGCGCGTCCGCGAGGAGCTGCTCGGCGAGGACGACTGACGCGCGTTCCTTCCCACACCGCCCACAAGAGGAAGCGGAATCGCGCGTACCTGGTCGAAAGAAACGGCCTGGTACGCCCGAATCCGCCAGGCACGCGCGAAACGACCCACCACCGTCGAGGCGGAACGAGAACCAGGCGTCAGCGCGCGGCGCTCGCGGCCTCAGTCGCCGAGTGCACGATGTCGTCCCAGATCGTCGCCGTCGGGACCGCGGCGTCGCTCGACACGACCTCGGCCGCCGCGAACCGGTTGATCTCCGCGACGACGGCGTCGGTCCCTGCAGCGCGTGCGGCGCGACTGGCGACGTCGGGTACCGCAGCGCGCAGTTCGGCGACGACGCGGTCGCGGCTGACGTCCTCCATGTCGCCGAGCACGCCCATGCCCTTCCAGGCAGCGTCGAGCTCGGCACGCAGACGGACGAGGGCCGGGTGGTCCGGCGAGTCGTTCATGGTGCCCCCATCGGACGCAGCGTCGGGTACGCGCCGTCCGGAGCGCGAGCCTAGCAAGGACCCAAGAAGTCCTCATGTCCCACGAACGAGGGACAGACCGTTCTGCCCGTTCGCTGTGACGAGATTCAGCGACTTCGGTGGAGGAACGCCCCCGCTCGCCCGGTTCGATGCCACGATGGGTCCGAGGAGGTCGCTATGCGCCTGTTGGTGGTCGAGGACGATGACGAGATGCGTGCGCTCATGGAGCGTGGGCTCGCGGCAGAGGGGTACCGCGTCACAGCGGTCGAGAACGGCGTCGAAGCGCTCATCGCGCTCGGTGAGCAGGCCTTCGAGCTCGCCGTCGTCGACGTCATGATGCCCGGCATGTCCGGCTTCGAGCTCGCCCGACGCATCCGTGAGCGCGAGGACCCCGTGCGGATCCTGTTGGTGACCGCCCGCGACGCCGTCGACGACCGGGTGTTCGGCCTCGACGCGGGCGCCGACGACTACCTCACGAAGCCCTTCGCCTTCGCCGAGCTCACCGCTCGCCTGCGCGCCCTCGGCCGCCGCGAGTCCGCCGGCGCTCCGCGCACCATCGAGGTCGGCGACGTCGGCATCGACTCGGAGGCCCGCCGCATCACCATCAAGGGCCAGCGGGTCGCCGTGAGCCCCACCGAGTTCGCCCTGCTGCGGCTGCTCGCGCGCTCGGTCGGCACCGTGGTCGACCGCCCGAAGATCCTCGAGGAGGTCTGGGACGGCTCGCAGCACGTCGACCCGAACGTCGTCGAGCAGTACATCTCGTACCTCCGGAAGAAGCTGACCTCGCACGAGGCCACCGTCGCGATCTCCACCGTGCGCGGCCGCGGCTACCGGCTCGACCTGCTCGGGGCGTGACCGAGCCCCTCCCCACCTCCGGATCGGACACCCCGAGGCGTGGTCTGATCCGTCCGCTGCGGATGCTCTCGCTCCGTTCGCGCATCACCATCGGCTCCACCGCGATCGCCGCGGTCGTCATCGTGCTCCTCGTGCTCGTCATGCGGTTCCAGGTGGTCAGCGTCGTCGCGAGTGCCACGCGCACCCTGCTCGACGCGGACGCCGACCCGTACGTCGCGACGCTCGAGGTCGACAGCGACCCCGACCTGTCCCCGCCCGGCAACGCACAGCTCGTCGCGGTCGTCTCCCCGTCGGGCGACATCGCGCTGTCCACCATGCCGCCACGGGTCGAGCGGGCACTCGGCAGCCTGACGTCGACGAAGGCCGGCACCTCGCTCATCCGGGTGTCCGGATCGGAGTACCGCGTCGTCGTGGAGCACCCGGTGAACCAGGCCGGACGCTGGACCGTCGTCGCGGCCCGCAACTCGCAGGCCGAGGCGATCGTCGTCGACGACCTCACCTCGACGCTCTCGCTCACGGGCCTGGCCATCCTCGTGGCGTTCGGCATCGCGTCGTGGGCGCTCGCCACCGCGGCCCTGCGCCCGGTGAACCGGATGCGGCGCGAGGCAGAACGGCTCTCCGTCGCACCCGAACGCGCGGAACTGCCGGTCGGCCCGGCGCAGGACGAGCTGGCGTCCCTCGCCACCACGCTCAACGCGTTCCTCGCCCGCACCCGCCAGGCGACCGAACGCGAGCGCCAGATGGTCTCGGACGCCAGCCACGAGCTCCGCACCCCCCTGGCCATCCTGACGACCCAGCTCGACCTGGCCTCGCTCGACGGCGACGACGCCGCAGCGCTGGCCGCGCACATCGAACGGGCGAAGCTCAGCGTCGCGAGGCTGTCCCGTCTGGCGAACGACCTGCTCGCGCTGTCCCGGATCGAGGAGTCGGAGCGCCGTGACCAGGACGGTCAGCAGCAGACGCTCACCGGGTGGTCCGACCTCGGCGACGAGGTCATGTCCGCCGTCGACCGGGTCCGGCTGATCGCCTCGGCGAAGGACATCACCGTCGACTTCGACCTCGAGTCACCCGTCGCCGTCGGCGGTTCCGGGCCGGGCATCGGCGGAGGCACCGTCGAGCCGCGGTACCGACTCGACACCGGTGGGATGGCGCAGCTCGTCACGAACATCGCCGGCAACGCCGTGTCGGCACTCCCCCGCGGGGGCGGCATCTTCGTGTCGTGGCGGAGCACCGGCGACGAGGGCATCCTGCAGGTCACCGACGACGGCCCTGGCGTTCCGGAGTCGTTCATCCCCGTCGCGTTCGACCGGTTCACCCGCCCGGACGAAGCCCGGAAGTCACGCCCGAACCCCGACCCGGCCACCGGCGGCATCCCGCTGCCCGGCGGGTCCGGTCTCGGGCTCGCGATCGTCCGAGCGGTCGCGGAACGGGCCGGAGGCACCGCGTCCCTCCGCAACGTCCGCTCCGGTGGGCTCGAGGTCACCGTCCGCATCCCGGCGGTCTCCTGACGCCACGGCGATCACTGGAAGTCCCGCGACCGCGTGCGGACCGACAGGGACAGGTGCTCGATCCGGTCCGCCACCAGGTTCACGACCCCGTCGGGTGACCGTTCGAGGATCCCCCGGATGACGACCGCCGGAGCCTCACGCGCCACCCGCCGGTAGCGCCCCCACACCCCGACGCTGCAGATCACGTTCACCAGCCCGGTCTCGTCCTCGACGTTCATGAACGTGATGCCCGAGGCGGTCGCCGGTCGCTGCCGGTGCGTCACGATCCCACCGACCTCCACCCGCCGCCCGGTCTCCGCCGTCGCGGTGTCCTGCACGCTGAGCACCCCGCGGGCGACCAGCCCGGCACGGACGTGCCGCACGGGGTGGTCGTCGGTCGTCATCCCCGTGGACCACATGTCCGCGATGAGGACGTCGCCGCTCGTCATCTGCCCGAACAGCGGCGGCTGCACCGTGACCTGGGTGTCCGGCAACTGGTCCGGACGCTCTGCAGCGGCCTGGGCGGCGGACCACATGCCCCCGCGGCGGTCCACCCCGAGCGCGGCGAAGGCATCGGCGGCGGCGAGCGCCTCGAGCTGGGCCGTGGTCAGGCCGACCCGACGCGCCAGGTCGGACATGTCGGTGAACGGTCCGTGGGCGTCGCGTTCGGCCACGATCTTCTCGGCGCTCTTCCGTCCCAGCGACGAGACCTCGGCCAGGCCGAGCCGGACCGCGAAGGCGCCGTCGCGCCGGTGCCGTGCCGTGTCGTCGGGTGCGGCCTTGTCGAACGGCAGCACCGGTGGCTGTTCCTCGGCCAGGCAGGCGTCCGCGTCGCTGGGTGCGGTCGCACGCTCACCCTCGGGCAACGGCTCGAGCGTGGCGTCCACGCCGGACCGCAGGATGTCGGGCCGCAGCACCCGCACCCCGTGCCGTCGGGCGTCGGCGACGAGCGTCTGCGGCGAGTAGAACCCCATCGGCTGGGCGCGGAGCAGCGCTGCCAGGAACGCGCCCGGGTAGTGCAACCGCATCCACGCGCTCGCGTAGACGATGAGCGCGAAGCTGATCGAGTGGCTCTCCGCGAAGCCGAAGTTCGCGAACGCCTGGATCTTCGCGTAGATGGCGTCGGCGTCCTCGCCGTGGATGTCGTTCGCCGCCATCCCCGCGTAGAGCTTCTCGCGCAGCCGGTCGATCTTCTCGTGCCCGCGCTTCGACCCCATCGCCCGTCGGAGCAGGTCGGCGTCGTCCCCCGAGCAGCCGCCCACCGCGATCGCCATCTGCATGAGCTGCTCCTGGAACAGCGGCACGCCGAGGGTCCGCTCGAGCACGGGTTCGAGCGACGGGTGGATGTAGGTGATCGGTTCCTCGCCGGTGCGACGGCGGATGTACGGGTGCACCGCGCCGCCCTGGATCGGCCCGGGACGCACCAGGGCGACCTCGATCACGAGGTCGTAGAACCGCCGGGGCAGCAGACGGGGCAGCGTGCCCATCTGAGCGCGGGACTCCACCTGGAACACACCGATGGTGTCCGCGCGGCAGAGCTGATCGTAGACGCCCTGTTCCTCCTTCGGGATCGAGTGCATGTCCCAGCGTTCCCCGCAGTGCTCGTCGGCGAGGTCGAACGAGTACTGCAGCGCCGCGAGCATGCCGAGCCCGAGCATGTCGAACTTCACGAGCCCCATGTACGCGCAGTCGTCCTTGTCCCACTGCAGCACGGTCCGGCCGTCCATCCGGGCGTGCTCGATCGGCACGACCTCGCCCACGGGCCGGTCGGTGAGCACCATGCCGCCGGAGTGGATGCCGAGGTGCCGCGGGAACCCGAGCACCTGCTGCGCCATGTCCACCACGGTGTCCGGGATGTCGTGGTCCTGGCTCTCGGTCACCGAGCCCCAGCGCTCGACCTGCTTCGACCAGGCGTCCTGCTGCCCGGGGCTGTGCCCGAGCGCCTTCGCCATGTCCCGCACGGCGCCCTTGGGTCGGTAGGTGATGACGTTCGCGACCTGGGCGGCGTTGAACCGGCCGTACTTCTCGTACACGTACTGGATGACCTCTTCGCGCCGGTCGGAGTCGAAGTCGACGTCGATGTCGGGTTCCTCGTCGCGCATCGCCGACAGGAACCGCTCGAACGGCAGCCCGTACCGGATCGAGTCCACCGCGGTGATCTCGAGCAGGTAGCAGACCGCCGAGTTCGCCGCGGAGCCCCGCCCCTGGCAGAGGATCCCGCGGTCGCGGGCGTACTGCACCATGTCCCGCACGATGAGGAAGTACCCCGGGAAGTCCTTGTCCTGGATCACCGAGAGCTCGCGTTCGATGCGCTCCCGTTTCTGCGGGTCGACCCCGTCCGCGCTGCCCGGGTAGAACCGACGGGCACCGCGCCACGTGAGCTCCCGCAGCCAGGACATCGTGGTGTGCCCCTCGGGGACGTCGATGTCCGGCAGTCCGGGCTTGACCGTCTTCAACCGGAACCCCAGCTCGTCGGCGAGCTCCACGCTGTGCTGGACGGCCCCCGGGTAGCGCGCGAACCGTCTGGCCATCTCGGCCCCGGAACGCAGGTACGCCGTGGGGGCGGCCGGCAACCAGCCGTCGATCTCGTCGAGGCTGCGCCGCGCCCGGACCGCGGCGAGCGCCGTCGCCACGGGGAACCGGTCGGGGGTGGCGTAGTGCACGTTCCCCGTGGCGACGGTCGGCAGGCCGTGCTTCGTGGCGAGCGCAGCGAGGGCGTCGTTCCTGGCGGTGTCCATCGGGTCGCCGTGGTCGATGAGCTCGACGACGACGCCGGCCGTGCCGAACCGGTCGAGCAGCGCGCGCAGGGCGGCTTCGGCAGCGGTCTCGCCGCCGCGCTCGAGCGCCTGTCGGACGGCGCCCTTCCGGCAGCCGGTGAGGACCCGCCAGTGGCCGTCGGACCGTGCAGCGAGGTCGTCGAGGTCGTACCGCGGCCGCCCCTTCTCGGCTCCGGCCGCCAGGTGGGCGCTCGTCACGGCGCCGGCGAGCCGGTGGTAGCCGTCCTGGCCGTCCGCGAGCAGCAGCAGGTGCGTGCCCTCTGGGTCGGGCACGCCGTTCTGCGGTTCGGTCAACCCGAGGGACAGCTCGGTGCCGTACACGGTCGCCACGGTCGGGTACGCCTCGGCGACCTCGGCCATCCGGGCAGCGCCGTAGAAGCCGTCGTGGTCGGTGAGGGCGAGGCCGTGCAGGTGCAGCCGCGCGGCCTCTTCGAAGAGGTGCTCCGGCCCGCTCGCGCCGTCGAGGAAGCTGAAGGTGGAGTGCGCGTGCAGCTCGGCGTACGGCACGACCGGCACGTTGCCCGTGTCCTCGAGACCGCTCGGGGCCTCGTACCGCGAGCGTTTCCGCGACCACGCCGGACTGTCGCCGCCGTCGCCGTCGTGCGTGGTGCCGGAACTCCGCTTGTCGGACAGGGCGCGTTCGAACTGCGACCACGGGATCGGCGGGTTGCTGTAGCCCATCAGTGCTCCCCACTCGCGCGCGTCACGTCGCCACCGCCTCGGCCCACCACCGGTGGTCGGCGAGCACCAGGTACCACGCACGCCCCTCGGCGTCGACGAGCTGCAACCGGTGCAGGCGTCGGCCGCCGGACTCCCACCAGCGGACGACGAGCGGCCAGGGCCCGGCCCACGCCGTCACGGGGTCGAACCGCCCGCCGCGCTCCCCCTCGGCACGGAAGCGCTCGGGTGTCCCGGTCAGGGCACCGCGGTCGTCGACGTCGACGGTGCCGCCGTCGGCAGCCACCACGTCGACCGGTCGGGGTCGGTCGAGCACGGTCGCCGGCGGCGGTCCGGGCAGTTTGCCGGGCCACGGCCGGTCCCGCACGGTCGCCAGGGCGCGCTCACCGCCGACGGGGGCGTCCCCCCACGGCACGAGCACGACACGCTCCGCCAGGGTGCGTCCGCCACCGATGCGCGGCGTGACGACCCCGTCGTGCCCGACGAGCCCCTGCACGCGGGCGAGCCCGTGGTGGACCCGTTCGTCCGGGCCTGTCCCCCAGAGTCCGCGCTCGTGGTTCGCCACGTCGTCCACGGCGACGGGTTCGAGGACCACCGAGACGACGGGCGCCTCGAGCCCGGTGGGGTCCACCCCGCCGGCGAGCTGCCAGCGGACCCGGTCGACCACGTCGGCGGCGTCGAACCACCGCGGGTGCACCCACGTGCGTTCGAGCAGGATGTCCCGCTCGTCGACGATGCCGACCCGGATCGTCGTGGCGACGAGCCCGGCGGCCCGCAGCCGGGCGGCGAAGTCGTCGGCCGAGCGTCGGAACGCGAACGCGATCTGGTCGGCCCGGTCGAGCGGGGGCTCGAATGCTGCCTCGACCCGGAGCTCCGGCGGGACGTCCCGCGCCGCGACCGCACGGGGGTCACGCCCGCCCGCGAGCCGGTGCAGGAACGCCCCGGCCACGCCGAACCGGTCGCGCACCTGTTCGTCACCGAGCGCGGCGAACTCCCCGAGGGTCGTGATGCCGAGGCGCCCGAGCAGCATCGCGAGGTCGGCGTCGCCGAGCACCCCGAGCTGCAGCCCGGCCAGGAACGGTGCCGAGCCGTCCACGGGCACGATCCGGACGCGCTCCCCGGGTCGGACGGGTCGGGCGCGTGCGGCCTGTTCGGCGGCGAACGGGGTGTCGGCGATCCCGGCCCGGACCCCGGGAGCGCCGTGGTCCGCCGCGATGCCCGCGAGGGTCGCCGCCGCGGCACGCTCACCGCCGTAGTAGCGCGCTGGCCCCCGGGAGCGCAGTGCGAGGGTGCCGGGGCGCACGACCTCGACACCGGGGACGGCAGCCTCGACCGCACGGATGACCGGTTCGAACGCCCGGTGGTCGAGGGCGTCGTCGTAGGGCTGCACGACGAGCTCCGGGCAGCGCGCCTGGGCCTCTCGCACGCGGAGGCCCCGCACGACCCCGTGCTGCCGGGCACTCGCGGAGCTGGCGTACACCTGCCCCTTCACCACGAGTGCGAACGGGTGGTCCGGCGGCGACCCGGCGGCACGGGCGGCGGCGATCACCGGCCAGTCCGGGCACCACAGCACGATCGTCCGGGTCGGGGGCGGCTCGGGAAGGGCTCCCCCGCGGACGATCGCGTCGGCACGGACCGCCCGCGCATCGGGCACACCCGCTGTGCGCGTCCGGACACCCCGACGGGGGCTCACGACGCCACCGCCACGGGGCGGAGCACGTGCCCGGTGTCCGAGCCGGCGCCCGCAGCCGCGGCGGGGACCGCTGCCCGCACCGTGCCGTCCGCCGCGGGCAGCAGGAGCTCGGCGTCGACCGGCCGGACCGCCCCCGCGCGCCCGGACGCCGACACCGTGACCCGTCGCTCGGTCAGGAAGCCGTGGCCGTCCCCGATGCCGCTCCACTCGGACCGGGTCACCCGCAGCGTGACGTCCGCCCCCGGCCAGGACCCGAGCGCCACCAGCGCTCCGCCACGCTGCCGCAGCCGTGCCGACAACCGGGAGACGTCGCCCGGCACGACCCGACCGAGCGGACGGGTGAGGACGATCTGCGCCACGTCCGCCAGGGCGGCGGTGACGGTGAGCCACTGGTCGCCCGGGTCCGGCACGAGCACGAGCCGCTCGAGGTCGATCCCCGCGGCTGCGGCCGCTTCGACCCCGAAGGACGGCACACCCACCACCGCGCACCAGGCCCCGGCGGCCGAGGCGGCCTGGAGCATCGTCATCGCGAGGAGCACCGACTCGTGCACCGCGTAGGCGCCCCCGACCCGGATCGACCCGCCCGGCAGCAGGGGCGCGAGTGCCTCGGCGGTCGGCAGTCCCTCGGTGTCGACGCGCGTGGACTCCATCTCGGCGACCCGCGAGCGCAACGAGGTGATGCGCTCGAGCGCCGCCCGGGCATCCCCGAGGTGGTCCACGCGACGCACCGGTCGGGCAGCACCGGACCGTCCGGTCGACTCCCGTGGAGCCCCGGACGACTGGAGTGCCGCCGCCGTCTGCATGCCCTCATATTCGAACATGTGTTCGATGATGTCAACGAGGACCGACATCCTGTGGACAACCATCCCGAACACACGTTCGACACGCCGTGGTGGCAAGATCACGCGCAGATCGACGACCCCCTACCAGCGCGCGACGGCCCCCAGCCCGGACAACACCGACCGGGTCTTCGTCTCGACCTCGTCCGCCTCGTCCGCCGCAACCGACGACCACGTCACCGCGCCGCCGGCCCCGAACGTCCGCGACCGCACCGTGCCGGCGTCGTCGACCACCGTCACCAGTGTGCGGATCGCCACCGACAGATCGACCGCACCGCTGGCGGAGAAGTACCCGATCACGCCCGAGTACACGCCCCGGGGCGCACCCTCGAGCCGGTCCGCGATCGCCATCGCACTGATCTTCGGGGCGCCGGTCATCGACCCAGGCGGGAACGCCGCGCGCACGACAGCCGCCCGCGAGGCGCCGTCCGGCAACACCGCACCGATCGTCGACACCATCTGGTGCACGCTCGCGTACGTCTCGACGTCGCAGAGCCGGTCGACGTGCACCGACCCCGGCACGGCCGTCCGCAGCAGGTCGTTCCGCAGCAGGTCGACGATCATCACGTTCTCCGCGCGGTCCTTCACGCTCGCCGCGAGTTCCGCACGTGCTGCCGCGTCCTCCTCCGGGTCGCCACGCCGCCGCCGCGTCCCCTTGATCGGTTCCGCGGCCACCGCCCCGGACGCCTCGATCCGCAGGAACCGCTCCGGCGACCGGCTCGCCACGCGCAGCGGGCCGAGCCGCAGGTACGCACCGAACGGGACGGGGTCGAGCGCACGCAGCCGCAGGTACTCGGACAGGTACGGGTCCGTACCGGACAGGCACCGCGCCTCTCCCCACCGGCACGGCCGGCCCGCCGCTGGCGCGTCGCCCCGGAACCGGCGGCGTGGGCCCAGACCGGGTGCCGGAACCAGCCCGAAGGCGGTGGTGAGGCAGACCTGGAACGCGTTGCCGTCGCGGATCTCCGCGCGGCACGCGTCCACCGCCGTCTCGTAGGCGGCCCGCGTGACGCGTCCGGTCGCCACTGCACCGGCCGGGAGGCGCGGGGGCACGTCGTCGACGTCGGCCCACGTCCGCCCGCCGGTCACCGTCTCGAGCCATGCGCGGTTCGCCGCGCTGGCCGCCGGTTCCGCGTCGGCCACCAGGGCGAGCGCCCACGCTGCTCCGCCCGCGTCGACGACGACCGCGCGGTCCGTGAACCGCAGGTCGGCGTCCGCGTGCCCGTCGGCCGTGCGGTCGGCGCCACCGGACTCGCGACCGAGCTCGTAGCCGAGGAACCCGACCCAGCCGAGCGCGAAGCCGCACCCGGCGATCGGTTCCGACACTGCCGGGGTGCGCCCGAGCAGGGCGTCGAGGACCGCGAACGCGGGGGTGTCGTCGTGCCGGGACGGGCCGAACCACCGGCGCGATGCCGGGGACACCTCCACGTCGGCGCGGTGGGCCTCGTGCCGGAACCGGGCGGCGAACGGGCCGTCGGTCAGCGCGAGGACCGACCATCGCGCTCGGGCGTGCGCCGCCACCGGAGCCTCCGGCGGGAGCGAGGAGTCGAGCCAGACGACGTCGCCGTCCGCGGCCGCCGCCAACGCCCCGAGGTCCGGTACGGTCGGGAAGGCGCGGACCGTGACGCGGACGGCAGGGTCCGCCGTCAGACCGCGGCGATCGTCCACGACGCGGCGTGCGAGGCGCCCGGGGCGAGCACGACGAGCCCGGCGTCGACGCCGGCGTTGAACGCGTCCGGCGCACAGGTCATCGGCTCCACCGCGAGGCCGGCACGGTGGTACTCGGGGATCACGTGGTCGGCGGTGTGGACCTGCACCCACGGGCACTCCGGACCGAACGACGCCCGGACACCGTTCCCGTCGGCCGCGGTGAGGACGATCGTCGCGGTGCCGTCGGCGTCGCGGTCGAACCCCGTGTACGCGTGGTCGATGAACCGCTCCCCGATCAGCGTCGGGCTCCGCAGGTCGAACTCGTCGTGCACCGGCGCGAGGCCGGTCGGGATGAGGCGGTCCTCGGTGACCTCGAGCACCTGGGCGGCCGGGAGCGTCAGGGTCCAGTCGTCGACACGTCCCTCGCCGCCGACGAGGTACGGGTGCGGGCCGGTCCCCCACGGTGCCGCGTCGGGCCCCGTGTTCGTGCCGGTGATCGTCGTGTGCAGCCCCTCGGCGTCGAGGCGGTACTCGACCAGGACCTCGACGCGGAACGGGTACCCGGACTGGGCGGGGATCGTCGTGGCGAGGACGGCGCGGTCGGGTTCGTGCGCGACGGTCCGGAAGTCGGTCCAGGCGACGAGGCCGTGCAGGGCGTGGTGGCGGGTGGGTTCGGTGAGCGCGAGCTCGTGGTCCGAGCCACCGAAGGAGTACGTGCCGTCGACGACCCGGTTCGGCCACGGGGCGAGGACGGCCCCGCGGAAGGCGGGGCGGACCTCGTCGGCGTCGAACGGCACGACGAGGTCGCGGCCCTCGTACCGGAGCGTCCGCAGCGTCGCCCCCACCGAGGCGAGCTCGGCCGTGTAGCCACCGGCGGTGATCGTCAGGGCGGAACCGGAGAGGGGGGCGTCGCTGCTCATGCGCTCAGCGTATCGGGACGGCCGCGCCCGTTGCGGCGTCGAGTGCCCGACGGATCCGCGCGGGTTCGTCGCTCTCCGTGGTCGCGAGCGACAACAGCGGGAGGCCGTACTCCTCGAGGATCTGCTGCTTGAGGAGGTCCTTCCGCGCCTGGTCGGGCTTGTCCTCGTGGAACGCGAACCCGTTCACCTCGACCGCGAGGACCGGGATCCGTCCGATGCGCCGGTACACCACGAAGTCGAGTGAGCATCGGTTGCGGACGTAGGTCGCCTGCGCCATGGTGAGCCGGTCGGTGTCCGGGAGCACGTTCTGCACCAGCACCTGCGGCACGACGACGAGATCGGTGTACGGCGCCTCGTCGAGTACCTCGCGGAGCACGGTCCAGATGATGTCCTCGGACAAGAAACGCAACTCACCCCTGAGGCGGCCGGACAACGCGAGGAGCCGCTCCGAGAACCTCCGGTACAGGAGATCGAACACCGAGACGACACCACTGCGGAGCGGCTCGTTGCCGGGATCGTGGTATCGCATGTACTCCACGAGATCGCGGAGATGGCGACTCGTCGGGAGCATCTCGTGGTCGGTGACGAGGATGAACTGCTCCACCGCTCGGGAGACGGCGACGTTGACGAGCCGGGGATCGTCGACGAACGCCGTACCCGTCCGTCCACGCCAGGTCTCGTCGAGGACCGTGCTCATCACGACGACCTGCTTCTCCCGCCCCTGGAAACGGTGCACCGTGTCGGCCTCGATCTCGACGAGCTCCTGCACGAGGACGTCGCCGATCTTCTCCACCTGTCGGCGGTACGGCGAGGTGACCCCGATCTCGTTCCGAGCCACGTCGGCGCAGTGCTGCGGGATGACCTCACGCTCGATGACGTCGATCTCCCGCTGGTTGGACCGCCCTCCGGAACGGTGCTGCCGCATGTGGTTCCCCAGAGCGGTGGTGTGGACCACGACCGGCCGCGCCGAGCGCCCGGTCGCGAACGGGATGAGCTGGCCGTCGTAGAACTTCTCGTTGCAGAACCCGATGATCGCTGGGTCGCACCGGTAGTGCTCGCGGAGCATCGTCCTGGGGAGTCGATCGCCGTGGAGCGCCACGAGGGACGACAGGAGACTGTGCGTGCCGTAGTCGTAGGCACCGATCGGCGCGGGTCCGACGGCAGCGGCGGCGCTCGCCTCGGGTATGTGGGAGAGCTGTGCGAGGTCTCCGACGACCACGACCCGCCTCGCTGCAGCGAGCGCGAGGGCACCGGCAAGGAGGTCCACCTGCGAAGCCTCGTCGACGATCAGCACGTCGAGCAACGCCCCCGGTGCGATGCTGCGACGCAACGAGTGGCAGGTACTGAGGATGACCGGGTGGTCGGCGGTGAACCGCGAGAAGTCCGTGCGGTACCCGCGTTCCTCGTGGCTTCTTCGTGGACGATCCGCGTACCTCGCCACGAGCGCACGCCGCAACACCACGACGGAGAGCCGCTGCTGCTCCTCCGTGAGTCCGGTGAGGTCGGCGCGTTCCAGCCGGTGTTCCAGCTCCAGCGACTCGGCCTCGAGTTCCGCGATGCGTTGCTCGTAGTACCTGCGTTGGAGCGCGAGCACCGTGCCGGAGTCGGACGGGTCGACTCCAGCGAGCGATCCGTACCGCACGCGCTGGCGGAGACGCGTCAACCAGCGGAGCGGCCACGGCTCGGGGTGCGGGACGCCACTGGTCTCCGCGATGAAGTCGATGATGCGGTCCGAGCTCTTGCGGAGGAGCGGCATCCCGTCGAGGTCGGTGGCCTCGTGACCGGCGAGGTACTGCAGGAAGTGGCGCTGCTCCAGGCGGTGCGCGTCGAGGTCCTGCCGCGTCTTCGCGAGCAGCCGCTCCGATTCCTGGAGGATCGCGATCTCGCTGTCCAGCTCGTCCAACCGGTCGGCGGCGCGAGCGGCTTCGTCCGGATCGTCACCCCTGGCCGCTTCCAGGAAACGCGACACCGCGGCGCCGCGCGCTGGCTGCTGCGCGAAGAACGCGTCGCGCCGCTGGGCGTTGCCGAGCGCTGCGGTGACGAAGCCGTAGCCGAGCGCGTCGAGCTTCTGACCGACGTTGTCGACCGCAGCGTTGTTCGATGAGACGACGCCGATGCTGACCGAGGGGTCCGCCGCGACGAGCGAGGCCACGAGGTTCAGGATCGTCTGGGTCTTCCCGGTGCCCGGTGGACCGTCGATCACCGAGACGGGGAACTCGAGCGCGGTCGTCAGGGCCGCTCGCTGACTGAGGTTCGACGAGAACGGGAAGATCGCTCGGCGACCGTCCGACGCTGCCGACACCTCGTCCCCGGTGAGGTAGGTCGCGAGTGCGGACTCGGGATCGATCCGGCCGAGCGAGTCCCAACCGATCGCCAACGGATGACGGCGGCCGTCGGTCACCGGGAGCCGTTCGACGATCTGTCGCCAGTAGCGGAGCACCGCGGCCGCGCGTGGCGCACGCCCTGCGTCCGGTACGAGCCGGACCCGAGCGCCCGGGTAGGTCCGGAAGCTCGGTCCTGACCGGGTGTCGTAGAACACCCGGGTCCACGGCCCGTCGGGTCCGGCGAACCCGAGGAGTCCCGTGACCGTGTCCCAGACGTCCCCGTCCACCTCGACGACGGAACCGTTCGGGATGTGGACCGGGAAGGGGTGCTCCATCACGATGGCCTTGTCGGTACCGCGGTACGCGTACCGTGTCGCGCCCGTGCGGGAGGAGAACTCGATCTCGACACCCGTCGTGGTCCGCGACCAGCCGACGGTCTCGTGCGTGCGATCACGGAACGGCTCGTCGACGTTCCGTCGCGTCAACACCGCCACCGTGTGCGGATCCACCCCCTGGCCGCTCATGCCATCTCCCCCGAGAACGTCGTCAGCACCGACGAGAAGAACCCCGTAGCGCGAGGCTACGGGGTTCAATGGGTGGATCTGAGGGGACTCGAACCCCTGACCCCCTGCATGCCATGCAGGTGCGCTACCAGCTGCGCCACAGACCCAGATCGTGTTGTTTTCGTACCGGCCAGTTCCCCGGAGGCACCATAGAAGCGTACACCATGCGAACGCCGGGTGACGAAATCGTCGCCGCCACCCGGGCGCGTCGCGATCAGGCGGTGTGGTCCACCGGCAGCTCGAGCGGGATGGTCGGGCAGTCCGACCAGAGGCGCTCGAGCGAGTAGTACTGGCGGTCTTCTTCGTGGAAGACGTGCACGACGATGTCACCGAAGTCGATGAGGACCCAGCGGCCCTCGCTCCGGCCTTCGCGGCGGAGCGGCTTGGCCCCGGCTTCGAGGAGGCGCTCTTCGATCTCGTCCGCGATGGCGAGCACGTTGCGCTCGTTCCGGCCGGTCGCGAGCAGGAACACGTCAGTGAGCTGCAGCGGCCCGGTCACGTCGAGGGCGACGAGGTCTTCGGCCTGCTTGGCGTCGGCCGCGAGGGCGGCTGTCTGCACGAGTTCCAGTGCGCGTGAGGAGGCGGTCACGGATTCCTTCCGGTCGTCGACCCGGGAGTGTCCGGATCGCTTGATGGGTCCCGATCATAAGCCACCCCGCCGACGGCGGCCAGGCCGCGGCCGACGGGGCGCTGATCGGACCCGTGTGTCAGAACGTGTGGGTGGTGACGAGGGCGACGATGATCACCGCGGCTGCGGCCACACCGACCGCCCCGACCGTCACACCGAGGATGAGCGGCGTGCGCGATTCCTTGGGCTTGGCGGCGGCGAGGACGACCTGACGTGTCGAGGTGTGGCTCGACACCGCGCGGCTGGCTCGGACCGGGCTGGCGTCCGTCTCGGGCTGCTCGTCGTGCTGCTCGAGGAGGCGGTCCACCTCGGCGCCGTCGATCGGCCGGTGCGATCCCGTCGAGGACAACGACGCCGGCAGATCGATCGAGCCGGTGAGGATGACCTCGCCCGTGGCGTTCAGCGCCCCGGTCGGGTCGGCGAGGGCCGAGTTCGGCAGGATGATCGCGTTCGTGTTCGTCACGGCGACGCGACGAGTGCCGGTCTCCTCGTCGTGGATCTCGGTGTCGTTCGAGTCGTGCGCCTGCTGCGACCAGTGGCCGACCGGCGGCTCGAACGCCGTCGTCAGGGGCTTCGGCTCGGACGGACGCTGGAACGAGGCGGGCACACGGGGTGCCGGATCCGTGGCCTCGTCGTCGCTCCCGGCGGAACGCGGGGCGGACGTGGGGACGGCCTGGACGGGGACCTCGTTCGTGTCGTCGTCGTCCAGCGACAGCGGGAAGACCGCCGGCGTGGAGGGCTCGACTGCAGGAACACGTGCCGGCGACGACGGGGTGACGTCGGGGACACCGGCCCCGGTCGCGTCCTCGGGTGCGTCGTGCGGCGCCCACGTCGAGCGGTGCCGACGTGGTTCCTCGCTGTTGGCGACGGCGGTCTCGAGCGGCTCGATGGCGTCGGGCGAACCGTCGGCCTCGGTGGCCTGGGCGACAGCGGCCTGGTCCAGCACGACCGTCTCGGCGGCGGGCTCCTGCGCGGCGTCGTCCGACACGGGGGACGCGGGCTCGGACTGCTCCGCCGCGGCCGAGCGGGGCGTCTCCTGCAGTGCGTCGACGGAGCCGAGCACGTCCTGCACGGTGCGGTCCGACGACTGCGGCGTCGGGTTCTGCAGCGGGACCGGCTGGACTGCTCCGCCGTCGGCCTCGCGCATCAGGCGGATCTGCCGTCGGGTCAGGCCGCCGGAGCCGGGGACGATCTCGGTCGCGGACGCCGGGGGCATCGCCGGGACACCCGCGGGTGCCGCGGACGCCGACGTCGGCGCACTGGCCGATGTCGGCGCGCTGGCCGCCGACGAGGGCGCAGCCGACGGTGCGGCGGACTGCGCGGGCGCGCCCGGTGCGGGCGCGACGTGCGATCCGGGACGGTGGCGGGTCTCCGGCTGTTCCGCCGGGGCCGCGACGGTCGGCGGCGGCGTCACGGGCTGCGCGCCGGCTGCGGCGGCACGCTCACGCTCGCGCGCCTGGCGCCGCGACAGTGGCGGCTGCGCGTCGGACGAACTCATGCAACGCTCCGATACAGATGGTGCTTGGAGATGTACTGGACGACACCGTCGGGGACCAAGTACCACACGGGGAAACCGCGTCTCACCCGGTCGCGGCAATCGGTCGACGATATGGCCAGCGCGGGAACTTCGAGCAAGCTTACGTCCCGTTCGGGCAATCCGGTGATGCTCAAGGCGTGTCCCGGACGCGTCACGGCGACGAAGTGCGCGAGGTCCCAGAGACCATCATGGTCTTTCCAGTCGACAATCTGCTGGACGGCGTCTGCGCCGGAGATGAAGACGAGCTGCGCATCCGGCCGCTGGTCGTGCAGGTCACGGAGCGTGTCGACCGTGTAGGTCGGCCCCGGACGGTCGATGTCGACGCGGCTGACCGTGAACATCGGGTTGGACGCGGTCGCGATGACCGTCATGAGGTACCGGTGCTCGGCGTCGGTCACGTCGGACTTCATGTACGGCTGACCGGTGGGGACGAAGACCACTTCGTCGAGGTCGAAGGCACGGGCGACCTCCGACGCAGCCACGAGGTGACCGTGGTGGATCGGGTCGAAGGTGCCACCCATCACACCGATGCGAGGGCGGCCCGTGCTCTCGAGCATGGAGTGGCGGGTCAGATCTTGGTGTGACCGAACTCGTCGACACCCGTCTCGTGGTGGCGGGTGGCCTCGAACTTCTGGGAGTGACGGTAGGCCACGTCGCGGAAGCTCCAGGTCACGAAGCCGAGGAACGCGAAGAAGAGCGCACCGACGAGCGGGAAGACGTACGCGGGAACGCCCGAGGCGTGCTCAGCGGCTTCTGCGAGGAAGGTCATGTGTCCGATGCTCCGTTCGGTCGGGGGAAGTCGGCGTTCAGTCTAGCCGCGGATCTGGCCCTGCCCGCGCACGATCCACTTGGTGCTCGTGAGCTCTGGTAGTCCCATCGGCCCACGGGCGTGCAACTTCTGCGTGGAGATCCCGACCTCGGCGCCGAACCCGAACTCGCCGCCGTCGGTGAACCGCGTCGACGCGTTCGCCATCACGACGGCGGAGTCGACCTCTGCGATGAAGCGCTCGGCCGTGTCGACGTCGTTGGTCACGATCGACTCGGTGTGGTGGGTCGACCACCGGGCGATGTGCGCCATCGCCGCGTCGACGTCCGGTACGACACGGATGGAGAGGTCGAGGTCCATCGACTCCGTCGCCCAGTCGGCGTCCGTCGCGCGGAGCACCCCGGGGACGATCACGCGCGTGGCGTCGTCGCCGCGCAGGGTGACCCCGGCGGCCCGGAGCCGGTCGGCGAGAGCCGGCAGGAGACGCTCGGCTGCGCGCTCGTGCACCAGGAGCGTCTCGAGGGCGTTGCACACGCTCGGCCGCTGCACCTTGCTGTTGAGCACGATGTCGACCGATCGCTGGAGCGGTGCGGATTCGTCGAGGAACACGTGCACCACGCCGGCGCCGGTCTCGATCACGGGCACCTGGGACTCGGTGACGACCGTCTGGATCAGGGAGGCGCTGCCGCGCGGGATGAGCACGTCGACCAGCCCGCGAGCCCGCATCAGCTCGGTCGCCCCGGCACGGCCGAACTCGTCGATGGTCTGCACGAGTTCCCGCGGCAGCCCCACCGAGGCGACGGCGTCCTGCAGGCGCGCGACGAGCACGGCATTGGTGCGCTGCGCAGCCGATCCCCCGCGCAGGACGACGGCGTTGCCGCTCTTCAGCGCGAGGCTGGCGATGTCGACGGTGACGTTCGGACGCGCCTCGTAGATGGCGCCGACGACCCCGAAGGGCACCCGCACCTGCGTGAGCTGCAGGCCGTTGGCCAGGCGCGAACCGCGGACGTGTTCCCCGACCGGGTCGGTCAGCCCGACGACGTGCTCCACCGCGGCCGCGAGTGCCTCGATCCGGGCCGGGTCGAGCCGCAGCCGGTCGAGGAGTCCCCCGGACAGGCCGTCCTCTTCACCTGCGACGAGGTCGCCGTGGTTCGCGGCGACGATCTCGTCGGTGGCCGCGCGCACCGCGGCGGCGATCGCGAGGAGCGCTGCGTCCTTCACCGCGGTGGTCGCCGTGGCGAGTGCCGACGACGCGTCGCGGGCCGCGACGAGCTTGTCGGTCAGGGTCGGTGCGGGTGCGGTCAGCGACATGGCTCGATTCTAGGCGCGGGCCCTGCCCGCATGACGGCGGTCGGGTCGACCTGTGGACTCGGCCTGGAGGCACGCCTCCTGTGGAGGGATCGGCCGCCCGTCCCCGAGCGGGCGCGAACGGTCACCGATCTGCGCCGAAGGGGTCGCATCTCGCCCGCTCGCCGACCGCACCAGGGCGCGCCGAACGGCGGGGTCGACCCGCGCCTCCAGTCCGGAGACGCGACGAAGTCGCACGACACGCCGCGAGCCGTCGCGTGCAGCGACACATCGAGCGACCTGGCGCCCGTGCGCCGACCTGCGCACCCAGCCGGACGCGAACCGGTCAGGCGCGGGGCGCCGCCTCGAACCAGGTGCCCACCTGCTGGCCCGCGAGCGCCTGCTCGACGAGCGCCGTCGCGGTCACGAGCACCGATGTCCCCGCCTCGGCGGCGAGCCGGGCGGCAGCGACCTTCGTCCCCGCTCCCCCGGTCCCCACGCCGGCGGTGCCGATCGACCCGAAGGTGACCCCGGCGAGCTCGTCACCGAACGGCACGTGGGTGATCGGCGCAGCACCGGGCTGCTCCGGCGGCCGCGTGTAGAGCGACTCGACGTCGGAGAGCAGCACGAGGGCGTCGGCCCCGAGCAGCCGTGCCACCAGGGCCGCCAGCCGGTCGTTGTCGCCGAAGCGGATCTCGTGGGTCGCCACGGTGTCGTTCTCGTTGACGATCGGCAGTACCCGCAGCGCGAGGAGCCGGTCGATCGCACGCTGCGCGTTCACCCGGTGCGTCGGGTTCTGCAGGTCCCCGGCGGTCAGGAGGATCTGCGCCGCCACCACCCCGTGCCGGTCGAGTTCCTTCTGGTACCGGAACATCAGGACGTTCTGCCCGGTGGCCGCCGCCGCCTGCTGGGTGGCGAGGTCGTCCGGGCGCCCCTCGAGGCCGAGGAACGGGAACCCCGTCGCGATGGCACCGGACGACACGAGCACGACCTCGGTCCCCCGGGCGTGGGCGGCTGCGAGGGCGTCGACCAGCGGCGCGATCTGCCCGGTGTTCTCACCGCTGACCGACGACGACCCGACCTTGACCACGATCCGCCTGGCACGTGGGATGTCCTCGCGCCGGGTGACGGGTCCGCGGTCGGTGCGAGCGGTCGTGTCGGTCATGCTGCGGTCAGTCCTCGTCGTCCTTGTCGGATGCGGCGGGAGACAGGTCCCCGTCCTCCGCCCAGAGCCCGGCGATGCGCTCCTGCTCGAGCTCGGCACGCGCGGCCGCCTTGGCGTCCATGCGCTCGAAGTACTCCTCGCGACGCTCGTTGCGGGTCGGACGCGAGGTCGCCCCGATGCGGGCGTCGGTACCACGGGCACTCGTGATGAGCTCGGCGGTCGAGGTGAGCGTCGGCTCCCAGTCGAAGACCGTGCCGCCGTCACCACCGATGACGACGGTGGACCCGGCGACGGCACCGGCCTTGAACAGTCCGTCCTCGACGCCGAGCTTCGCCAGGCGGTCGGCGAGGTACCCGATCGCCTCTTCGTTGGTGAAGTCGGTCTGCTGGACCCAGCGCTCCGGCTTCGCGCCGCGGATGCGGTAGAAGCGGTGCTCCTCGCCGCCCTCGGCGCGGATCGTGAACGGCTTGTCGTCGACGGCCTTGGGACGGAGGACGATCCGCTCCTGCGCCGGCTCGGCGGCCTTGGTCGCACGCGCGGCGGAGACGACGTCGGCCAGCGCGAACGTCAGTTCCCGCAGGCCCTTGCGGGACGCGGTGGAGATCGGGAAGACGCGGTACCCACGGCCCTCGAGCTCGGCCGTGACGAACTCCGCCAGCTCGGCGGCCTCTGGGACGTCGACCTTGTTGAGCGCGATCATCTGCGGACGCTCGAGCAGCGGCACCTGGCCCTCCGGGACCGGGTAGCGCTCGAGCTCGCCGAGGATGACGTCGAGGTCGGTGATCGGGTCGCGGCCCGGGTCGAGCGTGGCGCAGTCGATGACGTGCAGCAGCGCCTCGCAGCGCTCGACGTGGCGCAGGAACTCGAGGCCGAGCCCCTTGCCCTCCGACGCACCCTCGATCAGGCCGGGGACGTCGGCGACGGTGAAGCGGGTGGAACCGGACTCGACGACGCCGAGGTTCGGCGTGAGGGTCGTGAACGGGTAGTCGGCGATCTTCGGCTTCGCGGCGGAGATCGCGGCGATGAGCGAGGACTTGCCGGCGCTGGGGAACCCGACGAGTGCGACGTCGGCGATCGTCTTCAACTCGAGGCTGACGTCACCCGACCAGCCCTCGGTCCCGAGGAGCGCGAACCCGGGCGCCTTGCGCTTCGTCGTCGAGAGCGCGGCGTTGCCGAGACCGCCCTGACCGCCGGGGGCGATGACGACGCGCATGCCCGGTTCGGTCATGTCGGCGATCACCTCGCCGTTCTCGTCGTGCACCACGGTGCCGATCGGCAGGGGCAGCTCGAGGGTCTCCCCGCTGATGCCGCTGCGCATGTCGCCCATGCCGGGCTGCCCGTTCTTCGAGGAACGGTGCGGCGAACGGTGGTACCCGAGCAGGGTCGTCACCTGCGGGTCGGCGACGAGGACGATGTCGCCACCGTCACCGCCGTTGCCGCCGTCCGGGCCGGCGAGCGGCTTGAACTTCTCACGGCGGACCGACACGCAGCCGTTGCCGCCGTTCCCCGCGGTGAGGTGCAGGGTCACGCGGTCGACGAAGGTCGCCATGGGTCCACTCCTAGGTGTTGCAGAAAAGGGAACGGGAGGGGCGGGCACTTGGCCCGCCCCTCCCGCAGAGTCAGATCGTCGGTGGTGTTACGCGTTGACGATGTTGACGACCTTGCGGCCGCCCTTGGTGCCGAACTCGACCGAACCGGCCGAGAGGGCGAACAGCGTGTCGTCGCCACCGCGGCCGACGTTGGCGCCCGGGTGGAAGTGGGTGCCACGCTGGCGGAGGATGATCTCGCCGGCGTTGACGACCTCGCCACCGAAGCGCTTCACGCCGAGGCGCTGTGCGTTCGAGTCACGACCGTTGCGAGTGGAGCTCGCACCCTTCTTGTGTGCCATCTTCTACTCCCGCCTTACGCGATCGAGGTGATCTTGACACGGGTGAGCTCAGCGCGGAAACCCTGGCGCTTCTTGTACCCGGTCTTGTTCTTGAACTTCTGGATGACGACCTTCGGACCACGGAGGTCCTCGAGCACCTCGGCGGTGACGGTCACCTTGGCGAGCTCGGAAGCCGCCGACGTGATCTTGTCACCGTCCACGAGGAGCACCGGGGCGAGGTCGATGTTGCCCTTGTCGTCTGCCTTGGCGCGGTCGAGGGTGATGATCGTCCCGACCTCGACCTTTTCCTGACGGCCGCCGGCGCGCACTACTGCGTAAACCACGTGGAAATCCTTACGTATTTCTGCTTGAGGGAAGTCTCGGGTGCCCACTTCTGCACGAGCGGCTCCCGGAGGCCGGGCCCGATCGGCGACGCAGGCAGAACGGCCCGCTGACACCAGGGATCGAGAATACTCGATGCCCCCAGGTCCGGTCAAACGGCGACACACGTACGATTGCCGTGTGACCGTGTTGATCGACCCGCCGACGTGGCCCGCTCACGACACTCTGTGGTCGCACCTCGTCAGTGACTCATCCTACGACGAGCTGCACGCGTTCGCCGAACTGGCCAGGATCCCGCGCCGGGCGTTCGACCACGACCACTACGACGTGCCCCTCGCCCGGTACGACGAACTCGTCGCCGCCGGCGCCTCGGCGGTCACCGGTCGCGAGCTGGTCCTGCGGCTCATCGCGAGCGGGCTGCGGGTCGCGCAGCGCGACAAGCGCGCTCTCTGACGCGCGCACGACACCCGGGCCTGGAGGCGCGGCGACGCTCCGCCTCGTCACGCACCTCGCACGGTGCGGGGCCGGCTGCGCATGGTGCGAGGTCCCGCCCACGGTGCGAGGGTCGGAGCCTCGCACCGTGCGCGGAACCTCGCACAGTGAGCCACCGCAACGGAACCTCGCACAGTGAGCACAGCACACCTCGCACCGTGAGCCCGGCGCGCGCCACGCCAGCGCCGCTGACGGCTCAGCGCGGGGCCGGACCGCCCCAGGGGTTGGCCGGGGGCTGCTGGCCGCCGTACGGCGGCGCAGGCGGCACCGACGGCTGCTGCGGCACGCCGTGCTGCGGTGCCGGGGGCTGCACGGTCGCGGGCGGCACGGCGTCGGCGGGTCGCACCGTGCCCGGCGTCCCAGGAGCTCCCGGCGCACGACGACCGCCACGCGGACGCCCGAGCCACAGCCACGCCGCGGTCGACGTGGCGAGGAGCATCACGGTGAACGGGACGCCGTTCTGCAGCGGGGTCGTGAAGACGTCGATCACCAGACGCGCTCCCCCGGACCGGATCGCCCCGACGGACCCCGTGAAGACCCCGACGAGGGCGAGCGCGACGGTGCCGGCAGCCCCGGCGAGGACGGCGCGGAGCAGCACGGTGGGCAGGGGGCTCCGGCGGGCGATCGGCGTCAGGAACGCGAGCGACAGGAAGGCCCCGGCGTAGAACGGGAACGGCGCGAGGAAGACCCCGGTGACGAACCCGCTCACCAGGCTGTCCCCGGTGCCGTAGGTCGAGAACGGGTGCACCACGAGCGAGGTCCCGATCAGCCCGATCATGCCGGAGACGAACTCGACGAGCACGAGCGACACGACGGCGATGAGCGCCCCGGCCGTGTTCGTGACCGAGGCGCCCGGCGCCCAGGCCCTCCGCGGGTCGGCCTGCTGCCGGGGCGGCCGCGGCGGCTGGTACGGCCCGGGAGCGTACGACCCGGTTGCGTACGGCCCGCCGGGCTGCGACGGCGGCGCGGGCTGGGACGGTGCCGGCTGGGACGGTGCCGGCTGGGACGGTGCGGGCTGCGACCAGCCCGCACCGTAGTACCCGCGGTCCTGCTGCGACCGCTGCGGGTCGCCCGGGTTCGACATCGTCAGTTCCCCAGGATCACTGCGCCGTCGTCGGTGGTGTCACCCTCGGCGGTCGCCGGCGCGCTGATGCTCGGCGACGAGACACGGCGCGACCGCGAACGGCCCTGCCCCGGCTGCTTCGGCTCCGGGAGCGCCTGCAGGACGGAGTCGAGCAGGGACTCGGCGTCTCCGCTGACCGTGCGCGGTGCACGCTTCGTGGCGGCGATCGGGATGTCGAGGATCGCGACGGAGGTCTCCGTCGGGGTCACCGGCGCGCTCGAGCTGACCCGGCGACGGGTCGGTGCCTTGGCGGGCTCCGCGGACTCGGCAGCGGCGGCGGGCACGACCTCCGGAGCTGCGGCAGCAGCAGCCGGCTCGGACGCGGACGACGGCGCGGCGGGCTCGTCGGCGGGCTGGGCTGCGACCTCGGCGGTGGGGTTCGCGTCCGGCGCGCCCGCACCACGGCCACCGCGGCGACGACGACGCTTCGACCCGGAGGCCTGCTCGCCGTGCTCCTGCGCGGACGACTCGCCCGGCTCCGGGGCAGCGGGCGCCGAGGGAACCGACGGCACCGAGTCGGCCGACACCGCGGACGAGGCCGACGCCGGCGTGGCTGCGCCCTCGTGCTCCTCGTGCGGGATGGTCGACGCCGCGATGCGCGACAGCGCGTTCTTCACGTCGTCCGTGATCTGGTGCGCCTGCGTCGAGGAGCCGTGCGACGACCCGGAGCCGCCGGTGCCGTTCGACCCGTTGCCGCCGGTGTTCCCACCGTTGCCGGTCGAGCCGTTCCCGTTGCCACGACCCTTGCGGCGACCCTTCGAGGGGCCGGGGTCCGCGTTGTTGTCGTTGACCTTCGCGTTGACCTCGTCGAGCGACTCGCGGAGCCCGACGCCGATCTTCTTGCGGGTCATCTGCACGAGGCCGAGCGAGGTGACCTCGGCGACCTGGTGCTTCGTGCGGTCGCGGCTCAGGCACTCGACGAGTCGGCGCAGCACGAGGTCGCGGTTCGACTCGAGGACCATGTCGATGAAGTCGACGACGATGATGCCGCCGATGTCGCGCAGGCGGAGCTGCCGGACGATCTCCTCGGCGGCCTCGAGGTTGTTCTTCGTGACCGTCTCCTCGAGGTTGCCGCCGGAGCCGACGAACTTCCCCGTGTTGACGTCGACGACCGTCATGGCCTCGGTGCGGTCGATCACGAGCGAACCACCGGAGGGCAGCCAGACCTTGCGGTCGAGGGCCTTCTCGATCTGCTCGTTGAGGCGGTACTCCTCGAAGGAGTCCGGTCCGTCGTAGATCTCGACGCGGTCCTTGAGGTCGGGCGCGACCGCGGTGAGGTACTCGTCGATCGTCTCGCGCGCGGCGGACCCGTCGATGATGAGCTTCGTGAAGTCCTCGTTGAAGACGTCGCGGACGATCTTCACGAGCAGGTCGGGCTCCGAGTGGAGCATGACCGGCGCCTGGCCGTTCGCGACCTTCTTCTGGATCGCCTCCCACTGGCTGGTGAGGCGCTGGACGTCGCGGGTCAGCTGCTCCTCGGTGGCGCCCTCCGCAGCGGTGCGCACGATGACGCCGGCGTGCTCGGGGAGGACCTCCTTGAGGATCTTCTTGAGGCGTGCGCGCTCGGTGTCCGGGAGCTTGCGCGAGATGCCGTTCATCGAGCCGTTCGGCACGTACACGAGGTAGCGGCCAGGCAGCGAGACCTGGCTGGTCAGACGGGCACCCTTGTGGCCGACCGGGTCCTTCGTGACCTGCACGAGCACCTTGTCGCCGGGCTTGAGCGCGGCCTCGATGCGACGACCGTGGTTGCCGGTGTCGACCGAGTTCCAGTCGACCTCGCCCGCGTACAGCACGGCGTTGCGACCGCGACCGATGTCGACGAACGCCGCCTCCATCGAGGGCAGGACGTTCTGGACCTTGCCGAGGTACACGTTGCCGATGAGCGACACGTTGTGCGACTTGGTGACGTAGTGCTCGGCGAGGATGCCGTCCTCGAGCACGCCGATCTCGATCTTGGAGGCGCTCGACCGGACGATCATCTGCCGGTCGACGCTCTCGCGGCGCGCGAGGAACTCGTCCTCGGTGACGACCTGGCGACGACGACCGGCGTCACGGCCGTCGCGACGACGCTGCTTCTTCGCCTCGAGTCGCGTCGAGCCCTTCACCTTCTGCGGCTCGGTGATGTACTCGACCTCGCGGCGGCGGGGCTCCTGGTGGTCGCGCGGCTCGCGGTGCTCGCGCGGCTCACGGTCGGCGCTCGTACCGCGGCGACGCGAGCGACGACGTCCGCCGCCCTGCTCGTCGTCGTCGTCCTCGTCGCGCTCGTCGCGCGGCGCGCGGCGCGGCAGCTCCGGCAGGACCGGCGCGTGGAAGATCAGGCTGAGGGTGCTCGTCGCCTTCGGGACGAACGGCTCCTCGGCGGCGGGCGCCTCGGGCTCGGCTGCCGCTGCAGCGTCCGGACTGGAGGCGCGGTCCGCCGCCGCGTCGTCGCTGACGGCCGGTGCCGCGGTCGCGTCCACCACCGGCAGGTCGCCGGTCAGGGTGCTCACGTCGTGCGGCTCGTCGCTCGGGCTGGCGACCGCCTCGACCTCGACCGAGACGGGTGCCGGGTCGGCAGCCGGGACCGGCTCCGGCGTGGCGACCGCCGCGTCCGTCAGCGCGACCGTCTCGTCGACGGGAGCCGTCTGCGCGACGTCACCCCGTGCCTCCAGGCTGCCCGCCGACCGGGCGCGACGGCCGCCGAACAGGCGACCGCGACGCTTCGGCGCGACTTCTTCGTTGTTCGTGTTGTCGTTGTTCTGCTCCACCATGGACCTGGTGCACTCCTTGACCCCGCTCGCGCCCGTGTCGGGCGGCGGGAACTCTGTAGTTGTAGCGGGTGGCGACCACGCCCCCGCGTTCGCTGTCTTGTGGCCGGTGCGTCACGCGCATCCCGGTCACGGTGCGCTCTCACCGCACCTGATCGTCCGGGCGGCGCCCGGAAAGCTCTCATCGTCGTGCGGATGGCCGCACGACCTCCGACGATTATCGCATGCCGCACCCGGAAAGGACCGGAACGGGCATGCGATGATGACGCCGTGAGCTCGCCAGCACCTGCCGCCCGCCGTCCGATCGCCATCGCGGTCTTCCTGTTGATCACCGGCGTGGTCGGTCTCTACGGGTCCTTCTCGCTCGTCCTCGACGAGTTCGCGAAGTACGCGGACCCGAAGAAGGTGCTGTCCTGCGACGTCAATCCGTTCATCAGCTGCTCGGACGTGATGGCCAGCTGGCAGGGGCACCTCTTCGGCTTCCCGAACCCGCTGCTCGGCGTGATGGGCTTCGTCGCACCGATCGCCGTCGCGGTGATGCTGCTCGCCGGCTTCCGGAACGGTTCGCGCTGGTTCTGGATCGCGTTCAACGCCGGGGTCTTCCTGGCGTGGGTGTTCGTCACGTGGCTGTTCACCCAGACCGTGTGGTTCATCGGCGCCCTCTGCCCGTGGTGCATGCTCGTCTGGTCGATGACGATCCCGATGTTCTGGGTGTTCACGATCTGGAACGCTGCGCAGGGCCGGTTCGGCGCCGGGACCCAGCGACTCGGGCGTGTCCTGCTCCCCTTCTGCTGGGCGTTCCCGCTGGCGAACTACCTGTTCATCGTCGTCACGATCCTCATCAAGTTCCCCACGATCCTGCAGTCCTTCTGAGCCTCGGCTGGGGGTTGCCGATGACTCGTCGATGACGCGTCACCGAATTCCTGGGTGCTTCCCAGCCAACAAGACCGATCCGCGTCCCCGCGCGACCTACGCTCGAACTCGATGAGCGAGAACGAGAGCAAGAAGGCACGTCGGGAGGCCGCACGGGAACGTGCACGCGTCGCCCGCGTGAAGGAACAGGCGCGTCGCCGCCGCAACCGGACACTGGGCATCAGCGGGATCATCGTCGGCGGTCTCGCGGTCATCGCGATCGTCGTCGTGGTGATCGCGAACTCCGTGCAACCCGCCGGCCCCGGGCCGAGGAACATGGCGAGCGACGGCGTCCTGCTGCACGGGGTGAACGGGAAGATCGTCCCCGTCGAGACGGCGGCCACACCGGAGGGCGGGAAGCCCACTCCCACGAAGCAGGACGACTCCGTCGCGAACATCACGGTGTACTCGGACTACATGTGCCCGTACTGCAACCAGTTCGAGACCAGCCAGATGTCCCAGATCAAGCAGTGGGTGCAGGACGGCTCGGCAACGCTCGAGCTGCACCCGTTCAACCTGCTCGACCGGGTGTCCCTCGGGTCGAAGTACTCCACCCGATCCGCCGCCGCGGCCGCCTGTGTCGCGAACTACGACCCGGACGCGTTCCTGGCGTACAACACGTCGTTGTACGAGAACCAGCCGTCCGAGAGCACCCGGGGCCTCACGAACGACGAGCTCGCGTCCCTGGCGAAGACCGCCGGCGCCACGAACAGCAAGGTCGCGTCCTGCATCACCGGGCAGCACTTCGCCGGGTGGGTGGCCGACGCCACGAACCGGGTGCTGAACGAGGCGATCCCGAACTCGTCGCTCGCGAAGGTCACCGGTACCCCGACGGTCATCGTGAACGGCAAGCAGTACAACGGCTCGCTCACCGACACCGACGCCTTCGCCGCGTTCGTCGAGCAGAACGGCGGCGCCGCGTAGCGGGAGCGCCCGCGCGCTCGCGCAGGCTGGTGCAGACCGGCCGCGCACAACCAAAGTCGCCCCGAACCGCGCATGCACGTGGTTCGGGGCGACTTTGGTTGTGCGGAACGCGGCATGGGCCGCGGCGCGGGCTACTTCGCGGCGGCGTCGATCTCGGTGATGACGTTCGTCAGCGTTTCGACCTTCTTGCCGTTGACGAGGATCGTCGGCGTGCCGAAGCCCTGCGTGCCCTGCAGGTCCGGGTCGCTCGTCACGAGGCTCGTCGACCGGGTGACCCAGCCCTTGAACTGCTCGCTCGACAGGCACTCCGAGACGTTCGAACCGGTCGCGCCGCCCGCCTTCACGAGCTTCGCGATCTCGGCGTTCGTCAGGCCCTTGGTGCCCTCTTCCGGCTGGTTGTCGAAGAACTGCGTCTGCACGTCCAGGAACTTGTCCGGGGCGTAGTTCGCGACGCACATCGCGGCGTTCGCGGCACGGCTGGCGTAGCGCGAGTTCTGGTAGCTGCGGTCGAGGATCGACACCGGCTGGATCGCCAGCGTCGCGTCGCCGGACTTCACCTTGTCGAGGATCTGGTCGGCGTACGCGGCCTCGAACTGCTTGCACACCGGGCAGGCCCAGTCGACGTACTCGGTCACCGCGACGGCGCCGTCACTGTTCGACGTCGGGATCGCCGAGGGCGTCCCCTTCGCGGTGACGGCCTTCGTGGTCACCGGGGTGACCTTGCCGTCGCCGCCCGTGAACTGGATGGCACCGGTGGCCATGTTCTTCGGGCCGGTGGCCGACACGGTGTTCGCGTTGTTCACGTTCACGACGACGATCGCGACGATTGCCGCGATCGCGACGATGCCCAGGCCGATGCCGCCCTGGAGGAACCACTTGTTGCGGCGCTTCCGACGCTTCTCGGCGGCGGCACGCTCGCGGGCGAGGTCACGCGCGTGTGCGCGGCGCTCGTTCTTGGTGGGACGAGGGGTGTTCGTCATGTCCGACTCCCGGCCGTCTCAGGCGAACCAGAGCGCGAGCTCGCGCGCCGACGACTCGGTGCTGTCGGAGCCGTGCACCAGGTTCTGCTGCACCTTGAGGCCCCAGTCGCGACCGAGGTCACCACGGATGGTGCCCGGTGCGGCCGAGGTCGGGTCGGTGGTGCCGGCGAGCGACCGGAAGCCGGCGATGACGCCGTTGCCGGCGACGCGCACGGCGACGACCGGGCCGGACTGCATGAACTCGACGAGCGGCTCGAAGAACGGCTTGCCCTGGTGCTCCTCGTAGTGGGCGTCGAGCAGGTCGCGAGGGGCCGTCAGCATCTTCAGGTCGACGATCTCGTAGCCCTTGGCCTCGATCCGGCGGAGGATCTCACCGGTGAGCTGGCGGGCGACGCCGTCGGGCTTGACGAGGACGAGGGTCTCTTCGAGGTCGGACACGCAGAACTCCTAGTGTTCGGGGTCGAATGGGGGTGGTCAGTCCTCGCCCAGTGCGGCACGTCGCGCAGCGTTCTGGCGGTCGAGCTGACCGCCCTTGACGAAGCAGAAGACCCACAGCGCCAGGAACACCACGGCGACCGCGAACATGAACGGCTCGATGAACCCCGTGGCGAGGATGGCCGCCTGCAGCAGCCACCCGAACCATACACCGGCGGGCTTGCCCGTCAGCCGCGAGGCCAGCGCCAGCACGACCATCGCGCCGACGCCGCCGCCGAAGGCCGCGGCCGGCGGCAACGTGCCCTTCCCGAACACGACGAGCATCGGGAAGAAGAACATGATCGCTTCCAGGATCAGCGTGATCGAGAGCAGGCTCTCCTGGGCACCGCGTTCGCGTCGCGGCTTCCGGGCTCGCGGTGCGCGACCCGGCCTGGAGGCACGGTTCGCGTCCGTCACTTCGTCTCGCCTTCCGCGTGGACCAGGTCCATGACCGCGCCCACCATCACGATCGAGCCCGCGACGAGCACCAGGGCGTCCTCGGCGTCCGCCTCGTCCGCGAGGTCGCGCGCTTCCTGCAGCGCCGCGGCGAGCGTCGGCTCGACGACCACGCGGTCCTCACCGACCTCGTCGACGACGATGCGGGCGAACTCGTCCGCGTCGAGCGCGCGCTCCCCCGGCGGCTGGGTCACGACGAAGGTCGCGACGGTGTCCTTGAGCGCGCGCACGAAGCCCCGGGCGTCCTTGTCGGCGAGGATGCCGACGACGCCGACCACGTGCTCGGACGGGAACGCCACGGGCAGTGCCTCGGCGAGCGCGCGGGCACCGTGCGGGTTGTGCGCCGCGTCGACCACGACGGTCGGGCCCGTGGCGATCGGCTGGAGCCGGCCGGGGCTGGTCGCCCCCGCGAGTCCCTCGGACAGGACGTCCTCGTCGAGGGCCTGCGACCCGCGGCCGAGGAAGGACTCCACCGCGGCGATCGCGACGGCCGCGTTGTCGGCCTGGTGGCGGCCGAACAGCGGCAGGAACAGGTCGTCGTAGCGACCGGCGACGCCCTGCACGGTGATGAGCTGCCCGCCGACCGCCGGCGTCACGTCGACGACCCGGAAGGCGTCGCCCTCGACCGCGAGCGCCGACTCGGTGAGTTCGGCCGCACGCTGGAGTTCGGCGAGCGCCTCGGGCGTCTGCACGCTCGACACGACGGACGACGACGGCTTGATGATCCCCGACTTGGTGCGGGCGATCTCGGCGACGGTGCCGCCGAGCTGCTTGGCGTGGTCGATGGCGATCGGTGTGAACACCGCGACCTGGCTCTGCACGACGTTCGTCGAGTCCCACTCGCCGCCCATGCCGACCTCGATGACCGCGACGTCGACCGGCGCCTCGGCGAAGCACGCCAGGGCGAGGACGGTCAGGGCCTCGAAGAACGTCAGCGGGAGTTCGCCCTTGTCGGTGAGCTCCTTGTCCGTCATCTCGAGGACGGGGGCGATGTCGTCCCAGTTCTCGACGAAGCGGTCGGCGGCGATGGGGGCGCCGTCGACGACGATGCGCTCCCGGATCGACACGAGGTGCGGGCTGGTCATCAGGCCGGTGCGCAGCCCGTGGGCCCGGACGATGCTCTCGGTGATGCGCGCGGTCGAGGTCTTGCCGTTCGTGCCGGTCAGGTGGATGACCGGGTACGCGAGGTGCGGGTCGCCGAGCAGCTCGACGGCGCGCCGGGTCGCGGACAGGCGGTGTTCGGGCGACTGCTCGCCGATCCGGGCGTACAGGGCCGCCTCGACGCGCTTGACCTCGTCGTCGTCCGCGCCGAACGGCACGGCCGACGCGGGGTTCGACTCACCGGCGGGGCCGACGGGGATCTCGATGCCGTCCTCGGACGGGTCTTCGGGGTACTCGCTCATGCGCGTGACACCTCCACGGTCACCTTCGCACCGTCACCGACGTCGGTGGTGGTGGCGTCTGCCCCGAGGGGCACGATCTCGACGCTCGTCGACAGGGTCTCCCCCGCGATGAGCTGCTGGTGGGTGCGGACCGCCGCGTCGGCGACGTCGTCGGCACCGAGGGTGAGGACGATGCGGTCGCTGACGTCGAGGTCCGCGTCACGGCGGGCCTGCTGCACGGCGCGCACGACGTCGCGGGCGAGTCCCTCGGCCTCGAGCTCGGGCGTGGTCACGGTGTCGAGCACCACGAACCCGCCGCCGTCGAGGAAGGCCACGGCCACGGAGTCGTCCGCGACGGTGAGGTCGAGCGTGTACTCGCCCTCGACGAGGTCGACGCCGCCGACGGTGACGCCGGTCTCGGTCGCGGTCCAGTCGCCCCGCTTGGCGGCCGGGATGACCTGCTGGACCTGCTTGCCGATGCGGGGTCCGGCGGCACGGGCGTTCACGGTGAGCTTCCGCTCGATGCCGTATCGGCCGAGGGAGGACTCCTCCTGCTGCTCGAGCACGACCCGCTTGACGTTGAGCTCGTCGCGGAGGATGTCCGCGAACGGCTCGACCGCGGCCGGGTCGGGCACGACGAGCGTGAGCGTCGCGAGCGGGAGCCGGACGCGCTTGCCGGTCGACTTGCGGAGCGCGAGGCCCTTCGAGGCGACGTCGCGCACCCGGTCCATCGCGGCGACCAGGGCATCGTCTGCGGGGAACTCGTCCGCCGACGGGAAGTCCTCCAGGTGCACCGACCGGCCGCCGGTGAGTCCCTTCCAGATCTCCTCGGTGACGAGCGGCGCGAGCGGCGCGGCGACACGGCTGAGCGTCTCGAGCACGGTGTACAGCGTGTCGAACGCAGCCGCCGCCTCTGGCGAGGACGCCGCACCGAGCCAGAACTTGTCGCGCGACCGACGGACGTACCAGTTCGTGAGCACGTCGGCGAAGTCGCGGAGCGCCTGCGCGGCGAGGGGCGTGTCGAGGGCGTCGAGGTGCGTCGTGACGTCCTCGACGAGCACGCGCGTCTTGGCGAGCAGGTACCGGTCGAGGACGTCGGTGCTGTCCGTTCGACGGGACGCCTGGTAGCCGTCCGGTCCGGAGGCGTTCGCGTAGAGGGTGAAGAAGTAGTACGTCGACCAGAGCGGCAGCAGGAACTCGCGGACGCCCTGACGGATCCCTTCCTCGGTGACGACGAGGTTGCCGCCGCGGATGACCGACGACGACATCAGGAACCAGCGCATGGCGTCGGCGCCGTCGCGGTCGAACACCTCGGACACGTCCGGGTAGTTCCGCAGCGACTTCGACATCTTCTGGCCGTCCGAGCCGAGGACGATGCCGTGGCTGATGACGTTCTGGAAGGCCGGGCGGTCGAACAGTGCGGTGGACAGCACGTGCATGACGTAGAACCAGCCGCGGGTCTGCCCGATGTACTCGACGATGAAGTCGGCCGGGTTGTGCGACTCGAACCACTCGCGGTTCTCGAACGGGTAGTGCACCTGGGCGTACGGCATCGACCCGGAGTCGAACCAGACGTCGAACACGTCGGTGATCCGGCGCATGGTCGACTGCCCGGTGGGGTCGTCGGGGTTCGGGCGCGTCAGGTCGTCGATGAACGGGCGGTGCAGGTCGACCTCGCCGTCGGCGTTCCGGGGCAGGCGCCCGAAGTCGCGCTCGATCTCCTCGAGTGAGCCGTAGACGTCCTGACGCGGGTACGACGGGTCGTCGGACTGCCACACCGGGATCGGCGTGCCGAAGTACCGGTTGCGGGACACCGACCAGTCGATGGCGTTCCCGACCCACTTGCCGAACTGGCCGTCCTTGACGTTGTCGGGCACCCAGTTGATGTCCTGGTTCAGCTCGCCCATGCGGTCGCGGAACTCGGTCACGCGGACGAACCAGCTCGAGACGGCCTTGTAGATGAGGGGCTTCCGGCAGCGCCAGCAGTGCGGGTAGCTGTGCTCGTAGGACGCCTGGCGGAGCAGGCGTCCGGCGTCGCGGACGGCCTTGGTGAGCGGCTTGTTCGCGTCCGACCAGAGCTGACCGGCGACGAGCGGGAACTGCGAGGTGAACACACCGCCCTCGTCGAGGGAGAGCACCACGGGGATGCCCGCGGCGGCGCAGACCACCTGGTCGTCGGCGCCGTAGGCCGGGGCCTGGTGCACGATGCCGGTGCCCTCGCCGGTCTCGACGTAGTCGGCGACCAGGATCTGCCAGGCGTGCTCCATGCCCTCGGTGTCGGCGAGGTCGTCGAACAGTCGCTCGTACCGGACGCCGTCGAGCTCGGCGCCCGCCAGGGTGCGGACGACCGCGGCAGCGGCGTCCTCCGCGCTCTCGTAGCCGAGGTCCTTCGCGTAGGCGGCCACGGTGTCGGCGGCGAGCATGTAGGAGACCGCACCGGCGGGACCACCGTCAGCCGCGCCTCCAGGCCCAGCAGGCAGCACCACGTACGAGACCGCAGGCCCGACGGCCAAGGCGGCGTTCGTCGGCAGCGTCCAGGGGGTCGTCGTCCAGGCGAGCGCCCGCACGCCGGCCAGACCGAGCGACTCGGCGCGCGCCCCCTGCAGCGGGAACGACACCGTCACGGACTGGTCCTGACGCATCTTGTAGACGTCGTCGTCCATGCGCAGCTCGTGGTTGGACAGCGGCGTCTGGTCGTTCCAGCAGTACGGCAGGACCCGGAAGCCCTCGTACGCCAGGCCCTTGTCCCAGAGCTGCTTCCACGCCCACAGCACGCTCTCCATGAACGTCACGTCGAGGGTCTTGTAGTCGTTCTCGAAGTCGACCCAGCGCGCCTGGCGGGTGACGTACTGCTGCCACTCGTCGGTGTACTGCAGGACGGACTTCTTCGCGGCCGCGTTGAAGACGTCGACGCCCATCTCGTCGATCTCGTGCTTCTCGGTGATGCCGAGCTGCCGCATCGCCTCGAGCTCGGCGGGCAGGCCGTGGGTGTCCCAGCCGAAGCGTCGGTGCACCTGCTTGCCGCGCATGGTCTGGTAGCGCGGGAAGACGTCCTTCGCGTACCCCGTCAGCAGGTGGCCGTAGTGCGGCAGGCCGTTGGCGAACGGCGGGCCGTCGTAGAACGTCCACTCGTCACAGCCCTCGCGCTGGTCGATCGAGGCCTGGAACGTCCCGTCGCCCTTCCAGAAGGCGAGGATGCCCTGCTCGACGGCGGGGAAGGACGGCGACGGGGTGACTCCGTCGTTGCTGGAGTTGAGCGGGTACGGCACCGGGGGCTCCTGAGGATCGCGGATGTGACTTCCCACGAGGACGGAGCGTGCTCCGCGGTACCACCTCGCTTGCCGTGGACTGCTGCCCACGACCGCTCGTGTTCGGGATCGTGCGCGGCCCGGTCCGCCCGGTTCTACTGACGGGCGAGCCCGCGTTCTTCCGGAGGCTCCCCGGTGATGGCCGGATCGACGCCTGTTCGAGAAGAGTTTAGCGGACGGGAGCATGCTGGAGCGATGCCCGACTCTCCCGAGCAGGAGGACCGTCCTGAGTCCCTGCTCACCGTCATCATCGCGTTCGGCGCGAACCTCCTCGTCGCGATCGCCAAGACCATCGCCTCGATGATCACCGGATCGGCGTCGATGGTCGCCGAGGCGGCGCACTCCTGGGCCGACACCGGGAACGAGGTCTTCCTCCTCGTGGCGGAGCGTCGAGGAGCCCGGAAGCGCGACACGGCGCACCCCCTCGGGTACGGGCGCGAGACCTACATCTGGTCGATGTTCGCGGCGTTCGGCTTGTTCACCGCGGGTGCGATCGTGTCGATCTACCACGGCATCACCGAGCTCGGGGACACCGGCCCGGCCGAGGACGTCGTCCTGAACTACATCGTGCTCGCGGTGTCGTTCTGCCTCGAGGGCACGAGCTTCCTGCAGGCGTACCGGCAGGCGCACGGTGCCGCGACGAAGCGTCGGGTCCCGGTGCTGCGTCACGTGCTGCAGTCGTCGAACCCCACCCTGCGTGCGGTGTTCGCCGAGGACGCCGCAGCGCTCGTCGGGCTCGTCGTCGCGTTCCTCGGGGTGTTCCTGCACCAGATCACCGGCCTGGCCGTCTTCGACGCCGTCGGCTCGATCGCGATCGGTGTCCTGCTCGGGGTCGTCGCCGTCGTCCTCATCGACCGCAACCGCCGGTTCCTGCTCGGCGAGAGCACGTCCCCGGAGCTCGAGAACGCGGTGCTCGTCGAGCTGCTCCGCCGTTCGCAGATCGAACGGGTCACCTACCTGCACCTGGAGTTCGTCGGACCGTCGCGGGTGTACCTCGTCGCCGCCGTCGACCTGACCGGCAACGAGAACGAGGAGCACGTCGCGGTGCGGCTCCGGGAGGTCGAGCAGTCGCTGGAGGACAGCCAGTACATCGAGGAAGCGGTCCTCACGCTGAGCTACCCCGGGGACGCCTCGCTGCGGCCGACGAGCGACGAGGTGCCAGAGGTCGTGCGGGACGGCACGGTCGAGGACGTCGCAGCCGGCGGCGCGGGGACGCTGCGCACGGAGTGACGCGGCGCACCGGTCGCCGCGGGGCGGTCAGCCCTCGACCGGGCCCGTCTTCGTCATCGTGAACGACCGGCCGTCCCGCATCACCCACACGCGCAGGTCGTCGACGCGGAAGGAGTCGAACTCCGACCGGTGCTCGGTCAGGAACGTCCGGAGCGCCGGGGTCATCGGGAACCGGTCGTCCGTGCCCTCGACCACCACGCGGTACTGTCCGCTGTCCACGTACTGCATGAAGCCGCGATCGCTCAGGAAGTAGACCGCGAAGGCCGGACGGTTCAACCTCGCGAAGAGCACCCGCGCATCCGCCGCGTCGTGACGAGCGAGCGCCGGCTGGAGCGCGGCGAGGCCCGCCGGACGCGCCTGCTCGACCGCCACCGCGAGCTGCGTCGCCGGGACGACGGTCGCAGCGAGGAGCACGCCGGCGAGCACCGCCGTGACGGGTGGTCGCACCCTGGCCAACCGCACGTACCCGATCGCGGCGAGCGCGAGCGCGAACGGCATCCAGGCGTCGTAGTAGTGCGGGAGCGCCACGCCGACGGTGCAGTAGAAGACGATGAGCGAGCCGAGCGCGATGCCGAGCACCGCGACGAGGCGGTCCGGCCGGATGACGACGGCGCAGGTGATCCCGAGGACGACGACGACGAGCATCGTCCAACCGATCCCCTGCTGCAGGTAGACGAAGTTCGCCCACCACGGCGAGTGCTGGTAGTCCCGCCCGAGGACCTGGGTGACGTGGCCCTTGAGGTTGTGCTCGTCCTGGAAGTCGAGCATGTACTGGATCGCCCGGACCCCGCCGACCGGCACGTACACGACGACGAAGACCACGGCGAAGGCCACTGCGGCGACCACACCGCCGGCCAGGAGGCGCCACCACTGCCGGAAGAGCACCGGCACCGCCGCGATCGCGACCAGCAGGACCGCTGTCGACACCTTCGAGGTCACCGAGAGGGCGAAGGCGGCACCCGCGAGGGCCATCCAGGGCCACCCGGCGAACGCCCGCGCGGCCGTCGACCCCCCACTGGCCGGGTCGAGCGTCCGACGTCCGCTTCGTGCCGGACCGACGGCCCACCGCCACGTGAGTGCGAGTGCGAGCACCGCGAAGAAGACCATGACGGGTTCGAGGAGCGCGAGCCGGTCGATGCGGGCGGCCGCGCCGCTCGCGACGTCCCCCCAGGTCGGCTTGTCGCCGCGGGGGGTCAGCCACCAGAGTCCGGCGGCCGCCAGCGCCGCCCAGAAGCCGACGGGGCGTCGGAGCCAGAGGAACAGCACGACCCCGGTCCCGAAGGCGGCGGACGTGGCGACCAGGCGCGGGGCGAGGCCTCCTGGACCGAGGACGAGCTGGGCGATCCCGTACAGGTACTTCGCGGTCGGTGGGTGCTCGAGGTTCGCGGTGAAGGTGCCGTGGACGTAGTCCCACGCGGCGGAGAGGTAGGTGAGCTCGTCCGGGTAGAGGGTCTGCTGCCCGATGTGCCGGAAGGCCACGAACAGTCCCGCCAGGACGACCGCGACGAGTGCCGCGGACCGCCCCACCGTCCGGGCGCGTGGGGACGGTCTCCTGCTGGTCACGGTGAACGATCCTCGCACAGGAGCCGGGCCCTGCGGCTGCGTCCGCGCCGGTGTCACGGGCTTCCGAGGAGGGCTGAGCGCGGTCTCAGACCTCGTCGAGCCCCGCCGCGACCGGGCTGAGCGCTGCGGCCACGTAGTGGACGAGCGGCTCGCGTGCCACCCCGTCGGCCACCCAGACGCCGAACGCCGCGCCCGCGGCTCCGAGCATCGCTCCGGACACGGTCTGCGGCCAGAGCGCTGCCGGGTGGTCCCCGGTCCGGCCGGCCACGAACGCCGCGACGGTCGCGTGCTGCGCCGTCACCCGGGTCGCGACGCTCGCGACGAGTTCCGGACCGATGCCCATCACCTCGGCCTGGGCGATCGCCCACGGGACCCGCTCGGGGTCGTGGGCGCGGGCCGCGGCGAGCAGTGCCTCCTCGACGGCACGGACGGCCGAGGGCTCGGTCGACGCCGCCAGCAGCTCGGGCAACGACGCGACGGCGGCGTCCAGGTCGAGCCAGAGCACGTCCGACTTCGCCGTGAAGTAGTTGAAGAACGTGGCCCGGCTCACCCCGGCACGGACGGCGATCTGGTCGACCGTGGTCCTGGCGTAGCCCTGCTCGAGGAACAGCTCCGCGGCGGCGTCCGCCAGCACCTCGGCACTCGAGCGTCGGGGCCGTCCACCGCGGCGCATCGGTTCGTCCATGGGCCCCAGTAAACCGCTAGACTCGTCCAGCCATGATCTTGGACTCAGTACAGAAAACCGTCACGGCGGTCGCCGGCGCCGCAGCGCTCCTCCTCGTGCTCGCCGGGTGCACCGGCGGCGGAACCGCGAGCTCGACCAGCACCCCGGTGAACGGCGGCACGCTCGTGTACGCCTCGGGCGACGCGGAACCCACCTGCCTCGACCCGCACGTCGGCGGCAACTACCCGCAGGCGCTGCTGTCCAGCCAGTACATCGAGGAGCTCACCGCCCTCGACGACGGCAAGCCCGTCCCCGCGCTCGCGAAGTCCTGGACCACGAGCGACGACGGGAAGACCCTGACGTTCACGCTCCGCGACGACGTGGCCTTCACCGACGGCACGCCCTTCGACGCCGCGGCGGTCGTGGCGAACATCGAGCACGTGCAGGACCCGGCGACGGCGTCGAGCACGGGGTACCTCGCGCTGCAGTCGATCACGAAGGCGACCGCCACCGACGACCACACCGTCACGCTGACGCTGAGCCGTCCGGACAGTGCCCTGCTCGAGTCGTTCTCGCAGCCCTGGGTCGGCATGGAGTCCCCGAAGGCCCTGCAGCGCTCGCAGGAGGTCAACTGCGAGTCGCCCGTCGGCACCGGCCCGTTCGAGGTCACCGCCTGGAAGCACGGCGACCGCGTGACCCTGACCAAGAACGCGGAGTACACGCCACTCACCGGCAACACGAAGCCCCGCCTCGACGGCATCACCTGGCGCTTCCTGCCCGACTCGACTTCGCGCTACGCGGCACTGCAGTCCGGCCAGGTCGACGTCATCGACAACGCCCAGCCCGACCAGCTCAAGGCGGCGTCGTCCAAGGGCTCGATCCGCGACCTCGACGCCCCGCGCCCGGGCGCGTCGAACCGCCTCGAGCTGAACTCCGGCCACGGTGTCTTCCGTGACGAGGCCGTTCGCAAGGCGTTCATCGCCGGCGCCGAGATCGACCCGGGCATCCGGTCGCTCTTCCTCGGGACGGCGAAGCGCTCGTACTCGGTCCTCTCCAGCGTCGAGCCGTACGGCTACTCCGACAAGAGCCTGTTCGAGTACTCGCCGAAGAAGGCGAAGCATCTCCTCGACGACGCCGGCTGGAAGGTCGGCAGCGACGGCATCCGGCAGAAGGACGGCCAGCAGCTCACCGTCACGTTCCCGGTGTCGACGAACCAGTCCGTCCCCGCCGAGCGCAGTCTGTTCCAGCAGATCCAGGCGTCCGAGAAGGCCGTCGGCATCAAGGTCGTCCTCAAGGAGCTCGACCTGTCCAGCTGGTACGCGGCCCTGGCGGCGAACCAGTACGACGTCGTCAGCGCGCCGTACACGAAGGTCGGCGCGGACGTCCTCCGCATCCTCTACGACAGCGCGAGCATCACGCCCGCACCGTCGGGGTACTTCGCGAACCTCGCCCAGCTCGACGACCCGGAGCTCGACGACCTGCTGCAGCGGGCCGCGCGGACCTCGGACACGTCCGAGCGCGGCGACCTGTACGAGCAGGCGCAGAAGATCATCCTGTCCAGCGGCACCGTGCTCCCCCTGTACGACCAGCAGAACCACTTCCTGATCCGGTCGTCCGTCCACGGCGTGCAGACCACGGCGGTCTCGACCCCGTGGTTCGGCACGGCATGGATCGACCGCTGATCGCGACCTCGCGATCGTCGGACTGGAGGCACGGGTTGCGTCGCGGACGTCGGAGCGCGCCCGCCGGGTGGTCGGCGTGGGCCCTGTGGGGACTCCGCCGCCTGGCCGGCGGCATCGGTGTGCTCTGGGCCGTCGCGACGATCGTGTTCGTCGCGATCCGGCTGATCCCCGGCGACCCGGCGCTCGCGATCCTCGGCGGGCCGGGGTCGCAGGCCTCGGCCGCGGCGGTCGCCCAGGTGCGCCAGGAGTACGGCCTCGACCGACCGGTGCTCGTGCAGTACGTCGTGTTCCTGGGGCGTCTGGCGACCGGGCACCTCGGTGACTCGTACGCGTTCCGGACCCCGGTCGCGACACTCCTCGGGCAGCAGCTCCCGGTGACGCTGACGCTCGCCGTCCTCGGGCTCGTCGTCGCCTGGGCGCTCGCGATCGTCGCCGCGTGGTGGTCGACGCAGCGCGGCCGGTTCGCCGCGGGGCTGACGAGCGCCCTGAGCGTCACCGCGAGCGTCACGCCGCACTTCTGGCTCGGCAGCGTCCTCATCGTGGTGTTCGCGAGCGCGCTGGGCTGGGTCCCGGCGGTGAGCGACGGCACCGCCCGCGGCTGGGTCCTGCCGGTGGTCACGGTCGCCGTGCCGGTCGCCGGGTACCTGGCCGAGACGGTCCGCGACGGCGTGGTGGACGCGCAGCGGTCGGCGTTCGCCCTCGCCGCCCGGAGTCGCGGCGAGACCCGCGCCGGGCTCTTCGGCCGACACCTGCTCCGGCACGCCGCACTGCCGGGCATCGCGCTGTCCGCCTGGGCCTTCGGGTCGCTCGTCTCCGGGGCCGTCGTCGTCGAGTCGGTGTTCGCGCTCCCGGGCATCGGGCGCGCCCTCGTGACCGCGGTCACGCAGCGCGACATGCCCCTCGTCGCGGGGATCGCGCTCGTGTCGGCAGCGGCGTACGTGGTCGTGCTCGCCGTCGCCGACCTCGTCGAGCGGTTGGTGGACCCACGTGCCGACGCGACCCGTCCCGTGGTCCGCACCCGGCGGCGCGCCCCGCGCGTCACCCGACCCGAGGCGGGCGCGCGGTGAGCGGCATCGCCGAGCCGAGCCTCCAGGCCGGTGCCCAGCGCGACCCGTCCGGCGGACGGTCCGAGCGATTCCGTGGGGGGACGCTCGGCCCGGCCGGAACGGTCGCGGCAGCGGTGGTGGCGGTCGCGGTCGTCGCCGCAGTCTGGCCCGCGCTCCTGGGCGGCGGTGACCCGCTCGCCGTGCACCCGTCGGACGCCCTGCTCCCGCCGAGCGGCGCCCACCCGTTCGGCACCGACGAGTCCGGCCGGGACGTCCTCGCCCGCGTCGTCGCGGGGACCCGGGCCTCGCTCGTCGTCGGGGTCGTCGCGACGCTCGTCGGCGGCGGGGTCGGCATCGTGCTCGGCGTCGTCGCGGGGCTGGGCGGCCGGGTCGTCGACGCCGTCGTGGGCCGCATCACCGAGGTCGCGTTCGCCCTGCCGCTGCTGCTCGTCGCACTGGTCGTCATCGCGGTGACCGGTCCCGGGCCCGTCCCGGCGATGCTCGCGGTCGGGTTCGCCACCGCACCCGGGTACGCCCGCATCGTGCGGGGACTCGTGCTCCGTGCGCGCACCTCACAGGTCGTCGAGACCGCCGTCGTGATGGGCCGCTCCCCCGGCCGGATCGTCCTCAGGCACGTGCTGCCCGCCGCGCTCTGGCCCGTGGTCGCCGTCGGGACGCTCGGCGTCGGGCAGGCGATCGTGTGGGCCTCGGCACTCAGCTACCTCGGCGTCGGCACGCCACCACCGGCCCCGGAGTGGGGCGCGATGCTCGCCGACGGCCGTACCTACCTGCAGACCTCCCCCTGGATGAGCACCTTCCCCGGTCTCGCGATCGTCGTGCTGGCGACCGCGGTGACGGTGCTCGGCCGGGCGATCCGACGAACGGGAGCCCTCCGATGAGCGTCCTCGACATGCACGGCCTCACCGTCGCGATCGGCGGGACGACCGTCGTGCACGACGTCTCGCTCCGGGTCGGGGCAGGCGAGTGCGTCGCGCTCGTCGGGGCCTCCGGTTCGGGCAAGACCGTCACCGCGCGTGCTGCGCTCGGCCTGTCCGCCGCGGGCTCCGCCGTCCGGGTCGACCGGCTCACCGTGGCCGGCCTCGACGTCCGTGCGTTCTCCGACCGGCGGTGGCGAGCGGTGCGCGGATCGCGCATCGGCTACGTCGGCCAGGAGGCGCTGGGCGCCCTGGACCCGCTGCGCCCGGTCGGACGCGAGGTCGCCGACGCACTCCGGCTGCACACCGACATGACCGCGGCGGCACGGGTCGACGCTGTCCAGGACGCCCTGGCCGCGGTCGGACTCGACCCCGCGATCGCGACGGACGGCCGGCTCGCGGGCACCCTGTCCGGCGGGATGCGCCAGCGTGCGCTCATCGCCGCCGCGACGGTGGGGGCGCCGGAGCTCGTCGTCGCGGACGAACCCACCACCGCGCTGGACGCCGGGGTCGCCGTCACGGTGATGGAGCAGCTCCGTGCCGCCCAGACGCGTGGGGCCGGGCTGCTCGTGATCACGCACGACCTCGGGCTCGTCGCGGGCTGGGCCGACCGGGTCGTCGTCATGCACGAGGGACGCGTCGTCGAGGAGGGACCGGTGGCCGCGGTGTTCGCGGCCCCGAAGCACGAGGCGACGCAGGCCCTGGTGCGCGCCGCGGGTGGCGCGGACGGTGGTGCGGCCGCTGGTGGTGGTGCGGCCGGTGGTGGCGCGGACGCAGTGTGCGAGGTTCCGGACACCGTGCGGGGCTCCGAGGCTCGCACGTCGCGCGGAAGCTCGCACGGTGCGGGCCCGGTGCTCGCCGCCGACCGGATCGCGCGCGCGTTCGACGGGGTCCGCGCGCTCGACGACGTGTCGTTCGGGCTCGAACGAGGACGGGTGCTCGGCGTGATCGGCGCCTCGGGGTCCGGCAAGACGACCCTCGCGCGGATCCTGCTCGGACTCGAGACCCCCGACACCGGGACCGTAGCGCTCGACGGGGCACCCTGGGTCCCGCTCGACGAACGCGAACGACGCCCGCACCGGCACCGACTCGCCGCGGTCGTGCAGGACCCAGGTGCGACGTTCGACGAGCGGTGGAGCGTCGAACGGGTCCTCGCCGACGCGTTCTCCGGCGGTGCCGAGCGATCGGCTCGTGGGTCGCTCGGGCAGCGGGTCGACGCCGCGCTCGACCAGGTCGGCCTCGACCCCGCACTCCGCCGGCGGTCCCCGCTGACGCTGTCCGGCGGGCAACGGCAGCGGCTCGCGATCGCCCGGGCGCTGGCGACGTCGCCCGAGGTGATCGTCCTCGACGAACCCGTCACCGCACTCGACGCCACGGTGCAGGACGCGGTGCTCACGCTGCTCGAACGGCTGCGCGACACCACCGGCGTGGCGATGGTGTTCGTGTCGCACGACCTCCGGGCGGTGCGGCGGATGGCCGACGACGTGCTGGTCGTGCACGAGGGGCGCGTCGTGGAGCACGGCCCTGCGGCGTCGGTGTTCGACCGCCCGGCGCACGCGGTGACGGCGCGGCTGCTGCACGCCGCGGAGCGGCTGGCGACCGGCGTCGCGTAGCGCGCGCGGCCCCGAGTCTCGGGTTGGGCGACAGTTCTCGCGGCGCAGCACGCGAGAACTGTCGCTGGGCGCGAACGATCGTGTGACCGAGCCGAGTCTCGGGGACGCACGCACGGCCCCGGACGCGACCACGGCCCGCCGTGCGGTGCGGGGCGGGGGTGCGCCGTGCCTCCAGGCCGTGGCGTGTCCGTTCCTTCCCAGAACGGGCGCGATGGGAAGCGGAATCGGGCGTACCCGGTCGAAAGGAACGACCAGGTACGCCCGGAACGACCAGGTACGCCCGAAAGGGCACGGCGGCGGCCCGGCGGGCGCCTCCGGGCCGCCATCCGGTCGCCGCGGGCGGGGCGCGGTGCGCCCGGTGTTTCCCAGAACGGGTGCGATGGGAAGCGGAATCGGGCGTACCCGGTCGAAAGGAACGACCAGGTACGCCCGGAACGACCAGGTACGCCCGAAAGGGCACGGCGGCCTGGAGGCACGGTGGCGGCCCGGCGGGCACCTCCGGACCGCCACCCGGTCACCGCGGCGCGGGGCGCAGAGCACTGCGCGGCGCGCGTCCGGACTTTCCCAGAACGGGTGCGATGGGAAGCGAGAACGGGCGTACCCGGTCGACAGGAACGACCGGGTACGCCCGATTCCGGCAAGTACCCCGCGGAGCCCGAAGCGGGAGCGGCTAGGAGCCCGCGGGCTCCTTCTTCTCGTCACCCGACGACGGCGCGTCACCCGAGATGATCGGGATCTCACTCGTCGCGAACTCCTTCGCCCAGTCGGACTGCGCGAACTCCGACGACTCGTCGTTGTAGTCCGCGATGACCTCGGCGACCTCGTCCTCAGAACCGACGGTCGGGCCGGAGCCCATGAGCGGTGTCGCAGCGGTCTCCTTCGTGAAGTACACGGCGACCAGGCCGATCACGGCGGCGAGCATCAGGTAGAACGCCGGGATGTCCTCGGCCCAGCCGAACCCGTGGTCCTTCGCGGCGTTGATGAGCGCGGAGGTCGCGAGTGGGGTCGTGCCACCGAAGAGCGAGACCGACACGTTGAACGCGATCGCGAGGGCGCCGTACCGGATGATCGTCGGGAAGAGCGCGGGGAGCGTCGAGGGCATCGTCGAGGTGAACGTCACGAGGACGACACCGAGGATGAGCAGGCCTGCGAAGACCCCGAGACCGGTGCCCGTCTGGACGAGCTTGAGCGCCGGCCAGGACAGCAGGATGAAGCCGATGCAGCCCGCGGCGAGCACCGGACGACGACCGAACCGGTCGGAGAGCCGCCCACCGAACGTGATCACGACCATCATGAGCAGCATCACGACGACGATCAGGATGAGACCGAACGTGGCGTTCTGCCCGAGGTTCTGCTCGAGGTAGGTCGGCATGTACGACAGGAGCATGTAGTCGGTCACGTTGAACACGAGGACCAGGCCGATGCAGATGATGAGCGAGCGCCAGTTCTCGGCGAAGAGCTTGAGGAACGGCGTCTTCTGCGCCTCGCGCTCGGCGGCCTGCTCCTGCTGCTTCTGGAAGGCCGGGGTCTCCTCCAGCTTGAGGCGCAGGTACAGACCGATCAGCCCGAGCGGGCCGGCGATGATGAACGGGATGCGCCAGCCCCAGCTGAGGAGGGCGTCCTCGGAGAGGCCGAACTGCAGGCCGGTGACGATCGAGGCACCGAGCACGTAACCGGCGAGGGTGCCGAACTCGAGCCACGAGCCCATGAACCCGCGGCGCTTGTCCGGCGAGTACTCGGCGATGAAGGTCGCGGCGCCGCCGTACTCACCGCCGGTCGAGAAGCCCTGCACGAAGCGGGCGACGAGCAGCAGGATGGGTGCCCAGAAGCCGATCGAGTCGTACGACGGGATCAGGCCGATCATGAGCGTGCCGGCGGCCATCAGGATCATCGTCAGTGCGAGGACCTTCTGCCGGCCGATCTTGTCGCCGATCGGGCCGAAGACGGCACCGCCGATCGGGCGGACGATGAACGCGGCCGCGAAGAAGCCGAACGTCGCGACGATGTTCGCCGCGGGGTCGCCCTGCGGCAGGAACACCTGCGAGATCGTGACCGTCAGGTACGCGAAGATGCCGAAGTCGAACCACTCCATGGCGTTGCCGAGCGCAGCGGCGGCGACGGCGCGCTTGAGCAGCGACTCCTCGACGACGGTGACGTCGTCCTCGGTCAGCTTGCGGCGGGCGCGCTTGGCCTGGGCCTTGCTCCGCACGGGCTTGACGGGGTGTCCCTTGTGGGACTCCGTCGGGTTGTTCGTCGGCAAATCGTCCTCCGGTAGTGCTGAGTCTTTCCTTCGGGCATCCGACGGACGGCAACACTGCGGCTCGCGAGCCCATGGACCGCCCGCCGAACAAACTCCGACAGACTATCAGACGCGCGGGCGCGATGGAATATCAGGTGTGATGCGCCCGAGCGGAGTGAACGCCGGAGACCTGGAGAAGAGCGGGTAGCCTGGGGTACACCGCGCAGCACGCGCGCACACTCAGGCACCTCATCACGGACTCGGTGCCGCACAGAGCGGTCGCAGCACCGCACGGAACGGAAGGCCGCCATGACGAAGCCCATGCCCGAGAAGCCCACGGTGGACGGTCTCGAAGACGTCTGGGGCCCCGTGTGGGAGCAGGACGGCACCTACCGCTTCGACCGCGACGCCGCCGGTGACCGCAGCAACGTCTACTCGATCGACACCCCGCCGCCGACCGCCTCCGGTTCGCTGCACATCGGGCACGTGTTCTCGTACACGCACACCGACCTCAAGGCCCGCTACGAGCGCATGCGCGGCAAGCACGTCTTCTACCCGATGGGCTGGGACGACAACGGCCTGCCGACCGAGCGCCGCGTGCAGAACTACTACGGCGTCCGCTGCGACCCGCAGCTCCCCTACGACGCGACCTTCGTGCCGCCGTTCGAGGGCGGCGACGGCAAGTCGAGCAAGGCCGCCGACCAGATCCCGGTCTCGCGCCGCAACTTCATCGAGCTGTGCGAGCGCCTGACCGTGCAGGACGAGCAGCAGTTCGAGCACCTCTTCCGCACGCTCGGCCTGTCGGTGGACTGGACGCAGTCGTACCGCACGATCGACGACACCTCCCGCGCGAGCGCCCAGCGCGCCTTCCTCCGCAACCTCGAGCGCGGCGAGGCCTACCAGGCCGACGCCCCGACGCTCTGGGACGTCACGTTCCGCACCGCGGTGGCACAGGCCGAGCTCGAGGACAAGGAGATGCCGGGCGCCTACCACGGCATCGCGTTCCACAAGTCCGACGGCACGGGTGACGTCGTCATCCAGACCACCCGCCCGGAGCTCCTCCCCGCGTGCGTCGCCCTCGTCGCGCACCCCGACGACGAGCGCTTCCAGGACCTCTTCGGCACGACCGTCCGCTCCCCCCTGTTCGACGTCGAGGTCCCGGTGCTCGCCCACCACCTCGCCCAGCAGGACAAGGGCGCCGGCATCGCGATGGTCTGCACGTTCGGTGACACCACCGACGTCGTGTGGTGGCGCGAGCTGCAGCTGCCGAACCGCGCGATCATCGGCTTCGACGGCCGGGTCCGCTCCGACGAGCCCGCGTGGATCGAATCCGAGGGCGGCAAGGCCCTCTACGCCGAGATGGCCGGCAAGACGGTGTTCTCGGCGAAGAAGGTCGTCGTGGACGCCCTCACCGAGTCCGGCGACCTGGTCGGCGACGTGAAGACCATCAACCACCCGGTGAAGTTCTTCGAGAAGGGCGACAAGCCGCTCGAGATCGTCTCCACCCGCCAGTGGTACACCGTGAACGGCGCGCGGGACGAGCAGCTCAAGGCGACGCTCCGGCAGCGCGGCGAGGAGATCGCGTTCCACCCGGACTTCATGCGCGTCCGGTACGACAACTGGGTCGGCGGCCTGTCCGGTGACTGGCTCATCTCGCGCCAGCGCTTCTTCGGCGTGCCCCTGCCGGTCTGGTACCCGCTCGACGGCGACGGCAACCCGGTGTTCGACCAGCCGATCGTCCCGACGGAGGCGCAGCTGCCCGTCGACCCGGCGTCCGAGGCAGCTCCCGGCTACACCGAGGACCAGCGCGGCGTCCCCGGCGGCTTCCAGGGCGAGCTCGACGTGATGGACACCTGGGCGACCTCGTCCCTCACCCCGCAGCTCGCGGGCAAGTGGGAGACCGACCCGGCCCTCTACGACCTCGTGTACCCGTACGACGTCCGCCCGCAGGCGCAGGACATCATCCGCACCTGGCTCTTCACGACGGTGCTCCGCAGCCAGCTCGAGGCCGACACCGTGCCGTGGAAGCACGCGAGCATCTCGGGGTTCATCGTGGACCCGGACCGCAAGAAGATGTCGAAGTCGAAGGGCAACGTCGTCACGCCGCTGTCGATCCTCGAGCAGCACGGCGCCGACGCGGTCCGCTACTGGGCGGCCTCGTCGAAGCTCGGCACCGACGCGGCGTTCGACCCGCAGAACCCGAAGCAGATCAAGGTCGGCCGTCGTCTGGCGATCAAGGTCCTCAACGCAGCGAAGTTCGTGTACGGCTTCCCGCTGCCCGAGGGCGCCACGAGCGTCACCGAGCCGCTCGACGTCGACATGCTCGCCGAGCTCGGCTCGGTCATCGAGCAGGCCACCGCGGCGTTCGACGGCTTCGACCACGCCCGCGCGCTGGAGGTCATCGAGCGCTTCTTCTGGACCTTCTGCGACGACTACCTCGAGCTCGTCAAGGAGCGCGCGTACGGCACCGCGACGGAGTCCACGCACGAGACGCAGGCGAGCGCGGTCCTCGCGCTCCGCGCCGCCATCGACGCACTCCTGCGTCTCCTCGCACCGTTCATCCCGTTCGCGACGGAGGAAGTGTGGGCCTGGACCCACGAGACCAGCGTGCACCGCGCCTCCTGGCCGACCGTCGCCGAGCTGCCCACCCAGGCCGAGCCCACGGGGCTGCTGGCCGCCGTCGGGCAGGCGCTCATCGGCATCCGCGGGGCGAAGACGGCGGCGAAGGCTTCCCAGAAGACGCCCGTGACGCGTGCCGTCGTCGCGGCCCCGGCCGAGACGCGTGCGCTCATCGAGCGCGCGGCGGTCGACCTGGCGGCCGTCGGCCGCATCGAGAACCTGTCGTTCACGGACGGCGCGGAGCTCGCGGTGACCGAGATCGAGTTGGCTGAGCAGCAGGCGTAGTCGCGGTCGCGACGGGGTCGGCAGACGGACTGGAGGCACGGATGCAGTTGGGCAGACGCTGGAACGTGGGTGCGGAGGTACCCGGGCAACTCCCCGAGGCGATGGTCGTCGCCGTGCGCGGAGTCGAGGACGAGCTCGCGTCGGAGTCCGTCGACACGGCGGGGTGGGGCTGGACCCTGACGTTCCTCGAGGGCAAGCCGATGGTCGCGCTCGACGACGGCACGTCGATCCACCTCGACGACGCCGGACACGCCCAGGTCACGAACCCCGACGACGCCGCAGAAGAGGACTGAGCCGGGTCGGCAGGGCCCGGCGCGGTTCGCACTCGCACTCGCGCTCGCGCTCGCACAACCAAAGTCACCCCGAACCACGGCTTTCCGCCGTTCGGGGTGACTTTGGTTGTGCGCCGGGCACAGCCGGAGCGGACTACTTCGCGAGCCAGCCCAGGAGCACCTCGTTCACCTCGGCGGTGTGCGTGGTGAGCAGGCCGTGCGGGGCGCCCTCGATCTCGACGTACTCCGCGTGCGGCAGGGCCTTGGTGAAGCGGCGGCCGGTGGCGTCGATCGGCAGGATGTTGTCCGCGGTGCCGTGCACGATCAGCGCCGGGACGGTGACCTTCGGGATGTCCTGACGGAAGTCGGTCGGCCAGGTCAGCGGTGCCGCGGCGGAGGCGATCGCACCGGAGCCGGCAGCGACGTTCCAGGCGTTCCGGACGGCCTCCTCGGAGATGCGCGAACCGAGGTTCTCCGACAGGTTGAAGAAGTCCTGGTAGAAGTTCGTGAAGTACGCGTACCGGTCCTTCTGCACGTCGGCGGCGATGCCCTCGAAGAACGACATCGGGCCGGCGCCGTCGGGGTTGTCGTCGGTGATCGCGAGGAACGGCTCGAGCGAGGCCAGGAACGCGACCTTGGCGATGCGGTCCTCGCCGTGGCGGCCGATGTAGCGGGCGATCTCGCCGGTGCCCATCGAGAAGCCGACCAGGATCACGTCGCGCAGGTCGAGGGTCTCGAGCACGGTGTGCAGGTCGTCGGCGAAGGTGTCGTAGTCGTACCCGGTCGACGGCTGCGAGGACTGCCCGAACCCGCGGCGGTCGTACGTGATCACGCGGTAGCCGGCCTCGAGGAGCGGCGGGACCTGCCCCTCCCACGAGTTGCCGTCGAGCGGGAAGCCGTGGATCAGGACGATCGGCTGACCGGTGCCCTTGTCCTCGTAGTGGAGTTCGACGTCGACGCTGTTCTCGGTCCCGACGGTGATGGCACCCATGGTGGATCCTTCCCTGAGATTCGCGGAGAACGGTCGTTCTCCGCTGATGTCCCTTACACTAGAGAACGTTCGTTCCCCGCGCAAGTCGGGAACGGTGAACACGCAGCGAACGGGGTACGTCCATGGCAACCAGCACGCTCTCGACCGTCGATCCCGACACCAGGGCCCACATCGTCGACGTCGCCGACCAGCTCTTCTACACGCGCGGGATCCAGTCCGTCGGCATGGACGCGATCCGCACCGGCGCCGGGGTGTCCCTCAAGAAGCTCTACGCGGCGTTCCCGGGCAAGGAGCAGCTCATCGCAGCCGTGCTCGCCAGCCGCCACGACGTCTGGGAGCGCGGGGTGCACGGCGCGGTCGACGCCGCCTCGACACCACGCGAGAAGCTCCTCGCGATGTACGACTTCCTCGAGTCGTGGTTCGGCGACGACACCTTCCGGGGCTGCGGGTTCATCAACGCGTTCGGCGAACTCGGGGCGACCTCCCCCGCGGTGGCCGAGATCGCCCGCGACCACAAGGACTCCTTCCAGCGGTTCGTCCAGGACCTCACCGCCGACGCGGTCGCCGACGCGGGCCGCGCCGAGGAGCTCGCCGCGCAGTTGGCGCTGCTGGCCGAGGGCGCGCAGACCACCGCGGCCATCGCCGGTACGACGGCCCCGGCCGTGCACGCCCGCCGCGCCGCCGAGACCCTGATCGACGCCGCCACGCGCGCCTGAGACGCGACCGGGTGGCGGACTGGAGGCGCGGGGCGGGGCCGCCACGGGCCTCCCGTCCGTAGGGTGGTTGCCATGGCAACCCCGTTCGACGAACCGAGCACCCTCCCCTACGCCCTCCCCCCGTTCCGCGACGTGCGGCTCGAGCACTACCGCCCCGCCTTCGACGCGGGGCTCGCCGAGCAGCGCGCCGAGGTCGAGGCGATCGCCGCCTCGACCCAGACCCCGACCTTCGAGAACACCCTCGTGGCGCTCGAGCGCACCGGGCAGCTGCTCGCCCGTGTCAGCCACGTGTTCTTCACGCTGTCGTCGGCGGACTCCACGTCGGAGCTGCACGACCTCGAGGCCGAGGTCTCCCCGCTCCTCGCCGCCCACCGCGACGCGATCACCCTCGACAGCCGGCTGTACGCCCGAGTTCGCGCGGTGCACGACGCGCTCGGCGACCGGACCGACCTCACCGACGAGGACCGCCGCCTGGTCGAGCGGACGCTCACCGAGATGACCCTGGCCGGTGCCGGGCTCGACGACGCCGGCAAGGAGCGCCTGACGGCGATCAACCAGGAGCTCTCGACCCTGACGACGACCTTCGAGCGGAACCTGCTCGAGGACACGAACGACCTCGCGGTGCACGTGACCGACGAGACCGAGCTCGAGGGGCTCGACGACGGCGCGAAGTCCGCCGCAGCCGGGGCCGCCGCCGACCGTGGCCTCGAGGGGTGGCTCATCACGCTGCCCCTTTACACAGGGCACCCGTGGCTGTCGTCGCTGGCGAACCGTGGCCTGCGCGAGCGGATCATGCGCGCCTCGCAGTCCCGCGGCCGCCGCGGCAACGAGCACGACAACCGCGAGGTCCTGCTCCGCATCGTGCGGCTCCGCGCCGAGCGTGCGGAACTCCTCGGCTTCCCGAACCACGCCGCCGTGGTCACCGCCGACGAGACCGCGAAGACCCCCGAGGCCGTCGAGGGGCTCCTGTCCTCGCTCGTGCCGGCAGCGGCGGCGAACGCGGACGACGAGCGGGCCGTCCGCTCCCGCACCGTCGGCTTCGACGTCGAGGCCTGGGACTGGGCGTACGCCACCGAGATCCTGCGCGGCGAACAGTTCGCCGCGGACAGCTCGGCACTCCGCCCGTACTTCGAAGCCGATCGAGTCCTGCGGGACGGCGTCTTCCACGCCGCCGGCGAGCTCTACGGCCTGACCTTCACCGAGCGCCCGGACCTGCACGGCTACAACGACGAGGTCCGGGTCTTCGAGGTGCACGGGGCTTCCGGCGAGGAGGTCGGCCTCTACCTGCTCGACCTGTACACGCGGGACGGCAAGCGCGGCGGCGCGTGGATGAACCCCGTCGTCGAGCAGTCCGCGTTGCTCGGCACGCTGCCCGTCGTCGTGAACAACCTCAACGTGGCGAAGCCCGCGGCGGGCTCGCCGACGCTCCTCATCCAGGACGAGGTCGAGACGCTCTTCCACGAGTTCGGGCACGCGCTGCACGGCCTCATCGCCCGGACGACGTACCCGCGGTTCTCCGGCACGAACGTCGAGCGCGACTTCGTCGAGTTCCCGAGCCAGGTGAACGAGATGTGGGTGTCGTGGCCGTCCGTGCTGGCGAACTACGCGAAGCACCACGAGACCGGCGAGCCGCTGCCCCCGGAGCTCGTGCTCGGACTGAGCGACTCGGCCGGGTTCAACGAGGGCTTCGCGACCACCGAGTACCTCGCCGCCGCGCTGCTCGACCAGGCGTGGCACCGGCTGTCGGCCGCTTCGGCTGCGGCGGTGACGGACGTCGAGGCGTTCGAGCGTCAGGCGCTGCAGGACGCCGGCATCGCCGTCGAGGCCGTCCCGCCGCGCTACTCGTCGACGTACTTCGCGCACACGTTCTCCGGTGGGTACGACGCCGGGTACTACGGGTACATCTGGTCCGAGGTGCTCGACGCCGACACGGTCGAGTGGTTCCGGTCGAACGGCGGGTTGTCGCGGGAAGCCGGGGCGCGCTTCGCGGAGAAGTTGCTCGGCGTCGGCGGGGCGAAGGACCCGCTCGAGGCCTACCGCGACTTCCGCGGGCGTGACGCCGAGGTGGGGCCGCTGCTGCGCCGCCGCGGGCTGGAGTAGGCGCGACCGGGCGCTCCCGGGCGTACCGGGCGCTCCCGGGCGGTTCCGGGCGTACCTGGTCGGATCGGGCGTACCTGGTCGGAAGTTCCGACCAGGTACGCCCGATCTCACCTTCCATCGCAGCCGTCATGGGAAGAACCAGGCATCGAACCGTGGGCGCGCCGACTTCCCCGACGACGAAGGGCCCGCACCGACAGACGGTGCGGGCCCTTCGCGTGGGTGGCCTAGGCGGACTTCTCGACCCGCTTCGCCCGCGGACGCGGCACGATCGTCGGCGCCGCGTTCTCGAGCACCGACTCGCGCGTGATGACGACGCGGGCGACGTCCTCGTCGGAGGGGACGTCGAACATCACCGGGCCGAGGACCTCTTCGAGGATGGCCCGCAGCCCGCGGGCACCGGTCTGCCGGAGCACCGCGAGGTCGGCGATCGCCTCGAGCGCACCACGGTCGAACTCCAGGTCGACGCCGTCGATCTGGAACATCCGCTGGTACTGCTTCACGAGCGCGTTCTTCGGCTCGGTGAGGATCTGCATGAGCGCGGACTGGTCGAGCTGCGACACCGTGGTCACGACGGGCAGACGACCGATGAACTCCGGGATGAGGCCGAACTTGTGCAGGTCCTCCGGCAGGACCTCGGCGTAGAGGTCCTGGTGGTCGGTGGCGCTGTGCAGCGGCGCACCGAAGCCGATCCCCCGCTTGCCGACGCGCGAGGACACGATGTCCTCGAGCCCCGCGAACGCCCCTGCCACGATGAACAGCACGTTCGTCGTGTCGATCTGGATGAACTCCTGGTGCGGGTGCTTCCGACCGCCCTGCGGCGGAACCGAGGCGACCGTGCCCTCGAGGATCTTGAGGAGCGCCTGCTGCACGCCTTCACCCGAGACGTCGCGCGTGATCGAGGGGTTCTCGGCCTTGCGGGCGATCTTGTCGACCTCGTCGATGTAGATGATGCCGGTCTCGGCACGCTTCACGTCGTAGTCGGCCGCCTGGATGAGCTTGAGGAGGATGTTCTCGACGTCCTCGCCCACGTAGCCGGCCTCGGTCAGGGCGGTGGCGTCCGCGACGGCGAACGGCACGTTGAGGCGCTTCGCGAGCGTCTGCGCGAGGTACGTCTTGCCACAGCCGGTCGGGCCGATCAGCAGGATGTTCGACTTCGCGATCTCGACGTCGTCGCGGTCCTCGGCAGCCGTGATCTGCCCCTGTGCCCGGATCCGCTTGTAGTGGTTGTAGACGGCGACGGCCAGGGAGCGCTTCGCCGGGTCCTGCCCGATGACGTACTCCTGCAGGAAGTCGAAGATCTCGCGCGGCTTCGGGAGCTCGAACTCGCCGCTGGCGGTGTCCTCGCCGGCCTCGGCCAGTCGTTCCTCGATGATCTCGTTGCACAGCTCGACGCACTCGTCGCAGATGTACACGCCGGGACCGGCGATGAGCTGCTGGACCTGCTTCTGGCTCTTGCCACAGAAGGAGCACTTGAGCAGGTCAGCGCTCTCTCCGATGCGTGCCATGTCGGTGCCCTCCCTGGTTGACCGATGCAGGCCGACGACCTGCCCGACTGTGGACGAGCCTAATCGCAACCGGTGACACCGGCTGCGACGCCGAGCCGCTTTCACCCGGCGCGTTCGCCCAGGGCGTTCGATCCTGCTACCGTGTCCACGACTTCTCTACAACTTGTAGAACTGCAGCTCCGGAAGGAACCCCATGCCCAAGCGTCTCGCCGTCGTCGGCACCGCGACCCTCGGCGTCACCGCTCTCATCGTCCTCGGCACCGCGGGTGTCGCCAGCGCGCACGTGTCGGCCACCGCCACGTCGACCGCGGCGAACTCGTACACGACCGCGACGTTCTCCCTGCCGCACGGGTGCGACGGCTCCCCGACCACGCGGATCGCGTTCGAGGTGCCGGAGTCGATCATCGAGGTCACGCCGACGGTGAACCCGAACTGGACCATCACGAAGACGACCGAGCCCTACACGAGCGCCTCGGCCGCCACCGACGACGAGTCCGCCGAGGACGCCGGCGAGCGTGTGACGAGCGTCGTCTACACCGCGAAGACCCCGCTCCCCGCCGACGAGCGCGACACCTTCTCGCTCTCGTTCTCGCTGCCGGACGGCAAGGCGGGCGACCTCGTCGAGTTCCCGGCGGTGCAGACCTGCGAGAAGGGGTCGGTCGAGTGGAACCAGGAGCAGAAGGCCGGCGAAGCCGAGCCCGAGCACCCGGCCCCCTCGATCACCCTCACCGCGGCCGAGACCGCGGGCGACGAGGACGGTCACGGCTCCCACGGCGCCGAAGCGACCGAGGCCGAGGCCCCGGCGTCGACCACGCCCGCCGACCCCGACCTCGTCGGCCGCTTCCTCGGCCTCGGCGGCCTGGTGCTCGGCGCGGTCGCCCTGGTCGTCGCCGTCGCGAACACGCGCCGCCGGAGCGCCTCCAAGTGACCCAGCGCGTCGAGCGTCGTGCGCGTGGCCGGTCGCGGGCCTGGAGGCTCGTGGCCGGGACCGCCGCGGCCGTCGCCATCGCGGGCGGTTCCGTCCTCGGACTCGCCGGCCCGGCCAGTGCGCACAACTACATGGTCGCCTCGACGCCGAAGGTGGACGGCACGCTGACGTCGCTGCCCGACGCCTTCGAGATCACCACGAACGACAAGCTCCTCGACATCGGCGGCTCGGACGCCGGGTTCGCGTACCGGATCGTCGGGCCGGACGGGAAGTACTACGAGGACGGCTGCCTCGACGTCGACGGTCCGTCGATGACCACGAAGGCCGCCCTCGGCGACTCGGGCAAGTACACCGTCGAGTGGCAGATCGTCTCCGCGGACGGCCACACCGTGTCCGACGAGTACGCGTTCACGTGGGACGCCCCCGCCGGGTTCACGCCCGCGTCGGGTGCGGCGAAGCCCCCGGTGTGCGCCACCGCGGGCAGCGACGCGACCGCCGGCGCCGACACCACGGGCACCGCCTCGGGGACCGGCGACTCGGCCGCGTCCGACGCGCTCTGGATCGGAGCCGGCGGCGTCGTCCTGGTCGGCGTGGTCGTCGCCGTCCTGCTGCTCCTCCGCCGTCGTCCCGCCCCCGCGGCGGACGACACCGACGAGGACTGACGCACCGGCAACACCGCACACGACGAAGGCCCCGCACCGATCGGTGCGGGGCCTTCGTCGTGCGTGTCGTCGGTCTTACTTGACGAGCGCCGGCAGGTTCTTGCGGCTCGTGAGGACCTGGTCGATCAGGCCGTACTCGAGGGCTTCCTCGGCGGACATGATCTTGTCGCGCTCGATGTCGTTGTTGACCTGCTCCGGCGTGCGGTTCGAGTGCTTCGACAGGGTCTCCTCGAGCCAGGTGCGCATCCGGAGGATCTCCGCCGCCTGGATCTCGATGTCGGACGCCTGACCGCCACCCTGCTGGGTCGCGGGCTGGTGGATGAGCACCCGGGCGTTCGGCAGCGCCAGACGCTTGCCGGGGGTACCGGCAGCGAGCAGCACCGACGCGGCCGAGGCGGCCTGACCGAGGCAGACCGTCTGGATCTGCGGACGGATGTACTGCATCGTGTCGTAGATCGCCGTCATCGCGGTGAACGAGCCACCAGGCGAGTTGATGTACATCACGATGTCGCGGTCCGGGTCCATCGACTCGAGCACGAGGAGCTGCGCCATGACGTCGTCCGCCGAGGCGTCGTCGACCTGGACGCCGAGGAACACGATGCGGTCCTCGAACAGCTTCGCGTACGGGTCCTGCCGCTTGTAGCCGTAGGCCGTGCGCTCTTCGAAGCTCGGCAGGATGTACCGATCAGTGGGGGCCGGGACGTTCTGCGCGCCACCGAGCATGGGGAGATGCATTCTCGTTTCCTTTTCTTCGGTGGTCGGGTCAGGACTGGGCGTCGGGCTCGGCCGCTGCGGTGGGGGTCTCGCCGTCGGCGACGGTGCCACCGCCGCCGATGACCTCGGCGCTCGACGCGCGGAGGTGGTCGACGAAGCCGTACTCGAGGGCTTCCTGCGCCGTGAACCAGTTGTCGCGGTCGTTGTCCTTGAGGATCTGCTCGATCGACTTGCCGGTCTGCTCCGCCGTGAGCTCGGCCATCCGCTGCTTCATGTCGAGGATGACCTTGGCCTGCGTCTGGATGTCGGCAGCCGTACCGCCGAAGCCACCGGACGGCTGGTGCAGGAGCACGCGCGCGTTCGGCGTGATGTAGCGCTTGCCCGGGGTGCCGGACGAGAGCAGGAACTGCCCCATCGAGGCGGCGAGGCCGATGCCCACCGTGACGATGTCGTTCGGCACGAACTGCATCGTGTCGTAGATCGCCATGCCGGCGGTGATCGAGCCACCGGGCGAGTTGATGTAGAGGTAGATGTCCTTCTCAGGGTCCTCGGCGGCGAGCAGCAGCAGCTTGGCTGCGATCTCGTTCGAGTTGTCGTCGCGGACCTCGGAGCCGAGCCACACGATCCGGTCTCTCAGAAGGCGGTCAAAAACACTGGGGTTCAGTGTTGCTTCGGCCATGGAAAAGCTCCCGTTCAGTTGTCGCTTGTTGTCGAACTTATCGGTTGCAACGCACCACTTCGCGTCTGTTCGCTGTCGGCAATGCGGGTGGCCCACAAACGGACTGGAGGCGCGGTGCCAGCTGGCACCGCGCCTCCAGTCAGAGAGGTGGTCGCGGACTACTCCGCGTCCTCCGCGGGGGTCTGCGCGACGCCCGCCGTGAAGGCGGAGAGGTCGACGTCGTCACCGTTGGAGTCCTTGACGGTCACCTTGGAGAGGACGGTCGCGACGGCCTTGGAACGGGCCACCTCGCCGACCATGCCGGGGATCTGCCCGTTCTGGTCGATCACCTTGATGAACTCGCCCGGCTCCATGCCGTACTGCGCGGCGGCCTGGATGAGGTACTGCGTGAGCTCCTCCTGCGAGACCTGGATCTCTTCCTTCTCGGCGATCGAGTCGAGGAGGATCTGCGAGCGGAAGGCCTTCTCGCTGGACTCGGAGACCTCCTTGCGGTGCTCGTCGTCCTCCAGACGGTTCTCCTGCTCGAGGTGACGGTGCACCTCGTCCTCGATCAGCTTCTCCGAGATCGGGATGTTGACGTCCTCGATGAGCTTCTCGACGAGCTTGTCGCGAGCCGCGGCGCCCTGACCGAAGGTCTTGGACTTCGCGATCTGCTCCTTGAGGTCCGCCTTGAGCTCGTCGATCGTGTCGAACTGGCTGGCGATCTGCGCGAACTCGTCGTCGGCCTCGGGGAGCTCGCGCTCCTTGACGGCGGTGACGGTCACGGCGATCTGGGCGATCTCGCCCTCGCGGTCGCCGCCGACGAGCTTCGACTCGAAGGTGGTGGACTCGCCGGCCGTGAGGGACTCGAGCGCCTCGTCGATGCCCTCGAGCAGGTCGCCCGAACCGATCTCGTAGGAGACGCCGGTGGCCGAGTCGACCTCGTCGTCGCCGATGGTGGCGGTGAGGTCGATCTGCGCGAAGTCACCCGTGGTCGCCGGACGGTCGACCGTCACGAGCGTGCCGAAGCGGGTGCGCAGGTTCTGCAGCTCCTCTTCGATCTCGTCGTCCGAGACCTCGACGGCGTCGACGGTGAGCTCGTACTTGTCGTACTCCGGCAGGTCGAACTCCGGACGCACGTCCACCTCGAAGGTGAGGACGAGGTCGCCCGTGAAGTCCTTGACGTTCGGGAGCTCGGAGACGTCCGCCTCGGCACGGCCGAGGATGCGCAGCTCCTGCTCCTCCACCGCCTGGCGGTAGAAGTTGTCGATCGCGTCGCCGACGGCGTGGTTCAGGACCTCGCCGCGGCCGACACGCTGGTCGACGATCGCCGGCGGGACCTTGCCCTTGCGGAAGCCGGGGATGTTGATCTGCTCGGCGATGTGCTTGTACGCGTGGTCGATGCTCGGCTTGAGATCTTCCGGCGTCACGTTCACGGTGAGCTTGACGCGGGTGTCGCTCACCTTGTCGACGGTGCTGGTGGCCAAGGGATGTTCTCCTGTTGGTTGACGTTCGTGTGGTCCTGGTCGGGGCGACAGGATTTGAACCTGCGACCTCCCGCTCCCAAAGCGGGCGCTCTACCAAGCTGAGCTACGCCCCGTTTGACTGAGCCAGGGTGTCCGCGCACGCCGGAAGCGCGCACTGGACGCCGATGAGTCTAGCGGTCCCCCGGCGCGCGGTTCCCGGCAGGTTCGGAGCCGTCTCCGGAGCCGACCCCGGCGTCGTCGTGCGCGCGTCGTCGCAGGCCTGCCCGCCACCGGACGCCGACGACCACCTGGACGCCGAGCGCGGCCACCACGAGGAGTGCGCCGACGACGATCCGCCAGACGTGCAGGAGGGCGTGCGCGGGCTGGCCCTGGGGGTCCCCGAACAGCTCGGGGCGCAGCGAGAACACGACGGCGGCGAGGACCACCAGCACGTACGAGGCCACCCGCGACCAGCGGATCGTGCGCTCGGCCGTGGCGTCCGGCTTCGGGATCACACGGCCTGGCATGTCGGTGCTCGTTCGTCCGCTACGATGGTCGGGCTGCGACACGTGCGCAGCGCGGGGATGTAGCTCAATGGTAGAGCCCCAGTCTTCCAAACTGGCCACGCGGGTTCGATTCCCGTCATCCCCTCCCTTGCGGCTACTGGTAAGTAGGCCCGTCCGGATGATGGACGCTCAGGCCGAACCCCTCCAAAACCCCTCGTCGGTGGTCGCTTCTAGGCTGCAGTCATGGCGATAGAAAAGCTCACGTTGGGCGACAGACTCACCGGCCATCTCGTTGATGGAGTCCCAGACACCCCGTATCAGGCGGCGATCCTCGTGCTGTCCGAGCAACACGGCGTGCGCGTCGAAGTCCCCTACGTCAGCTACGACGAGGCCGGGCAGTTCAAGCACGTGCAGGAGTGGTTCCGTGACGAGACCACTCCGACCAACTTGGAGCTTCACACGGCCGAGGGCACCGTTAGCTTCTTCGGGAACCGGTGGACAGGGCGCTCGGAGAACATGGGTAGGAACGTCTCGCTAGGGAAGCTCAGCCCAGCAGAAACCGTGCTGGCCTCGCGCGACGGCAACCTGGCAGACGAACTCCGCGTTCAGACGGTGCGCAGCCGTCTCGACGGCCTCAATGAGTGGACGCGCCTGACGGCGACTACCGATGAACGCGAGATGGATGAGGAGCATCGCGTCCAAGCGGTGACGTACAAGCTCCGCTCGCCCGAGAAGGTGCAATGGCGTGATGCGAACGCGACGCTGACTCTTCGTGCGGAGTGGAGGGTGACTGAGCGCACCGACGGGTACGACCGTGCGGTGGAGCTCTCGGACAACGTCGTTCTTGAGAGTCAGTTCGACGACGGTCCGCGCTCGTTCTTCGAGCACTTCGTGGCACAACGCAAGGTTGCATCGCTGCTCGTGTTCCTGTACGGACAACAGATCGCGTTCCGCGAACACAAGATTCAGGACGAACGGTTCGCGTCCAGGATGATGGGCGGAAAGGTGTACGACCATCCCTTCGTAGAGCTCATCTCAGAACGAACCGCGCGCGAGCGCTTTAAGCCTGTCCCGTCTCGCTCGGAGCTCGGACGAGCAATTGCTCATCTACAGCAGATCGGGTCAGAGGGGCTCGGGACGTGGTCGGAGCAGTACGACTCCTGGAGCCGCTTCATCCTTCCTAGTGCTGGGGTGTTGAGCCGGAAGCGGGCCTTCATCGAAGACCGGGTCATCTCCACGTCGGTGAGCTTGGAGGCCGCAGGCGAGATCATCGGAGAGCGCCCCGGCGAGAACCAGACGTACAACCGGCGAGGACGAAAGACGACCTCGACTAACATCTACCGGTGCTTAGACCTTCTCGGACTCGGCTGGGGCAAGTACGTGGCGAGCAACGTAGGGCTCGCTCGGGCAATCGCCGACAACTACAACGACGTCAAGCACGCAGATCGAGGCGATTTCCCTGACTCGGAGCACACGTACCTCGTCAGCTCGATCAACAGTCTGCTCGTTCGACTCATCGCACTACACCTGACAGGCAGAGGCGATGAGCTCCTTGCGCCCTACCGCAATGGCGACGAGCTCTGGGACCTTCAGCAGCGGTTCGACAGCGTCGGGGTGCGCGTGACCAGCGAGGGTGCGTGGGCAGAGGTGAGCAATGACGATCACGCTTGACGTTCCTGACCTCTCGACCTTCGCTGCTTGGGTAGGAGCATTGACCGGGATAGCCGCTCTCCTGTGGCAAGCGTTCGTCTGGCGGCGTTCCGCCCACCGGGTGAAGGTGCAACGTTCGCGTTCCTGGATAGCGTTCGGGGATGGAGGCACGAGCGATGAGCTGCTGAGCGTCGAGGCGCGCAACGTGGGCGCAGCTGCCGTGACTGTCACAGGCTGGGGCGTGTCACTTGGGCGCAAAGCGGGAGGGCTCGTCGTCCTGAACCCGCTGTCCTTCTCGACGGAACTGCCGCACAGGCTAGAGGCTGGTGCGGAAGCGACGTTCTACGCAGACTCTGGCGGTATCAAGGCATCTGCGCTGGCACGAGGCAAGACGGGCAGAGACCTGCGCGCATTCGTGACGCTGGCCACGGGCAAGAGGGTCTACGCAAAGCACGGCGTGCCGCTGCCTTAGCCTCCGGCGACGAACGACTCGAACCGGGCGATCTGATCGTCGTAGTCAGTCGGGTACAGGTGCCCGTAGATGGTGTCGGTCGTGGAGACCGACGCGTGCCCCATCCACCGGCTGACCTCATACGGCTTGAAGCCCGCCGCCAGCATCAGCGACGCGTACGTGTGGCGCAGGTCGTGGAAGCGCATGTGCTGCACCACGCCCGCTCGATTGGCCGCAGGCACGAGGTAATAGGCGCGCACTCCCCCGCAGTCGATGTTCCGCGACCAGTCGAGCCGGCGAGAGCCGTTGCTGCGGGCAGGCCAGAACAGTGCGTCGAGGTCGCCGCTGTGCGGGTGCGCCAGCAGGTATTCGCGCAGGTCAGCGAGAAGCGAGCGCGAGAGCAGCGGCACATTCCGAGTGGAGCGGGCGCTCTTCGGGGTGCCGACCTGCCACTCGCCGTTTACACGCCGGATGGACTGCCGGACTTCCACGTGTCCGGCCGCGAGGTTGACGTCCCGAATGCGGAGCCCTTGCAGCTCAGCAGCGCGTAGCCCGGTGCCCGCGGCGAAGCGGATCAGCAGCCCGTACGGTGCGTACTCGTCCAGCTCCTTGGCGACCTGCTCCACCTGCGCCGCTGTGAGGAACACCGGAGCGAAGCCCTCGGCGTTCGTGGCACGAGGGATGTCCACGGCGTCGCACGGGTTGTGCGCGATGAGCCGGTGCCGCAGTGCGTACCGGAACACCTTGTTCAGCGCGATGAAGTGATTGCGCACGGTGGAGGACGCACGGCCGGAGGCGATGAGGTCAGCAACCCAGGCCTCGACCTCTTCCGAAGTGATGGTCGAGATGCGCCGCTTGCCGAAGGTCGGCAGCACGCGGGCCTCGTACAGCTGCACGTACCCGGCGTATGTGCTCGGCTTCAGCTTTGCGTGGGACGCCGCGAGCGACGCCTGCACCACTTCCTCGAAGCTCTTACTGCGCCCCGCCAAGGGCTCGGTCGTCTGCCCGTGCGCCTTCTGGTTCTCCACCGTCAGCGCGAAGCGCTCGGCCTCGCGCTTGACCATGAACGACCGCTGCCTGAACTTGCCGCCGTCTCGCCAGCGGACCTCGTACGCCCGGCCGGTCTTCCGCTCCACCTCTCGCACGTGAGCCATTAGCGGGCCTCCGCCGTGCGCTTGAGGATGCGCGAGACGGTCGTCGCATGCCACGCCTTACCGCCGTGCGCGGTGGGCACCGCTTCCTCGTTCAGCTGCGCAGCGACCCGGGCTACCGAGAGGCCCAGCGCGCGCAGCTCGAACACGCGCTGCTCGGCCTCCTTGCTCAGCGACCGAGGACGGCCGACCCGCACACCTCGCGCCTGCGCCGCCTGCAACGCGATCGAGGTGCGCTCGCCGATGACGCGCCGCTCCCACTGCGCGACCGACGCCATGACGTTGGCGACCAGTTCACCGCCGCTGGTGGTGGTGTCCACGCCGACGTCGAGCGCGTTGACCGCCCAACGCTGCTTCCGCGCGAGGGCGAGCAGCCCCGCGAAGTCCTGCACCGATCGGCTGAGGCGGTCGAGCTTGGACACGACGAGGGCATCGGCGTGCCCGTCCCGCAGCATCGCCAGCGCTTCTTGCAGCGCGGGCCGAGCGAGCGACCGAGCGGACATGCCTTCGTCGGTGAGCCAGATCACCTCCCAGCCCTTGCTGACGGCGTGCGATGCGATGGCGTGGTGCTGTGCTTCCAGCCCGAGGCCGGAGCGGCCTTGTTCTTCGGTGGACACTCGGGTGTACCCGATGACGGTGGTCACGTGATATTCCTCTCGATCACTGGTCGGATCGAGCTCGAATCGAACACCAAAACGGACGGTTCGTACACTCCCTGCCGAATATCCGAGCCTGCGGCCCGAACGCAGCTGAGGGGTCACCGGGGTACCGGATCGGAGGGGTTCGGCCGACACAGTCCGATCGAAGGGACGCCCTGGCGGTCGCCTGGTCAACGCTTCCTCCGAGCCGTGCTGACGCGTGCGCCGTCGCGAACCGACGTGGGCCGCTCTGCGCTGCGCTCGGCCTCGGTGCGGGGAGCCGGGTTGCCGGTCTTCCGCTGGCGGCGGGCGCGGGCGGCTTCGCGTTCCTCCATGGCAGCGTCGGCGGCGGCGTCCTCGTCGGTGTAGTCGGGCCGGTCGTCCTTCAACTCGGTCACGGCGTCGTCGTCCAGGTCGTAGACGAGGGCCGCGTCGATGTTGCGCTCCAGCAGGCTGACGGTCACGCCCATCTCGATCTCCTGCCGCCCCGCCAGCTGTGCGCGGTCGAGCAGGTCCCGGGCAGCAGCGAGCTGCACGGCGTAGGGCACCTTCGTGTCCTGCATGAGCTCAACCAGCCGGGCCGCGGCTTTGTCGCTCGCTTCGAGGATGCGCTGCTGTGCGCGCCGCCGCACCTGCGGGGCAGCGCCGCCGTGCATTCGGCAGACGTTCGTTCCGAGCATCGCCCAGTTGCGGCAGGGCTCGCCGTTGCGGCGGCGCGCAGTGCAACGGGTGTCGGCGTGCATGAGGTCCGAGCTGTTCTTCTTGGGCATTTCTTCTTCTCCTAGTACTGGCTGGTGGGCGGGGCAGTAGTACGCGACCCGCTGCGACCCCCTACAAGGGGTTCGCGGGTCGGTACTACTGCTGACCCCGTGACCCGTGACCCGCAACGGTGACCCGGGGTCACGGGTCGCTCTGTTCGGCGGGATAGTGAAACTGCGGCGCGTTCTTCCCCTTGCCGCGAATAATGCGCCGCACACGCTTCTCCTCTACAAGTCCTTCGAGCGCGGTCTCCAACGTGTCCTTCCCGGCGCCTTGTCCGACACACGCGCTCGTTAGAGCGCCCTTGGCGATACCGGGCTTGTTCGATACGGCTTCGAGCAGCAGCTTCCGCGCACGCTGTTCCCTCACCTCGGCCGCCGACGTCGACTTCTCGATTCGCCGTTCCGCATCTGCTGCGTTGTCTCGCGACTTCTTGCGCGACGCGTACTCAGCCGCCGTGAGCGACGCAATCGTGTGCAGGGCAAGAGAGCCTGCGGACTCGACCGGCTGCAGGATCAGCGCCCGCATCTCTCCGTTCTTCTGCTTCTGCTGGACGAGACCGACGTAGCCGAGCTCGACCTGCTCAACTCGAATGTGTGCGCCGGAGCGCATACGCATGTGGTCGCTCCCTCGGGCGCGCTCGCCGGTGGCGTTGGTGTGGTGACCGACCACGACCGCCACGTCGAGCATCTGCGCGATGATGCGCAGGCCCCGGGTCAGGCGCTCCATCCCTTCGCCGTTTTCCTCGCCGGACATGTACTCGACGGCCGGGTCGAAGGCGATCATCTGCAGACGCTCGCCGTCAGCGAGCGGGAGGCCACGAGCGGTACGGACGACCGCGGCGACTCCCTCGGGCGTGCCGATGTCTGCGGTGTGAGCGAAAGTCCAGCCCGATGCCACGGCCGGGTCGGAGTGCCACGAGTTCCACGCGCGGGTGCGGTCGACGAGCTGCTCGGCACCTTCGCCCTGATAGAACAGCGTCGCGCCAGGTTCAACGGGGTGTCCGTGCCAGTCAAGACCAGCACGGACGGAGCGAACCACGTCGAGGATCGCGAAGGTCTTCTTCGCGCCGGGCTCACCAAAGAGATCCGAGTAGAAGCCGCGCGGGAACCAGCCCTGCACGACCCAAGACGGAGGTTCAAGGGCAAGGAGGTCCCCATCGGTCATGGCGTACTGCAAGTGATCGTGCTCAGCGTCGCCAGCCGACTGCATGAAGCGGCGCCTCACCTCGTCGAGCAGACCTGGGTCTTCGTCCTCCTCTCGCAGCTTTGCGAACATGTGGGCCTCTGCGTGTGACTCCCGCTCAGCAAGGGTCCAAGACCTCCGTGGGGCGACAGCATCCTCGCGGTGGCGCAGGAGTCGTCCCTCAGACATTGCGGTACCCGAGCTTCCTCGCGGTCGCCGGTTCGTACAGAGCGGCCACAGCAGCGAGCTTCTGCTTGTTGACCCGGACAGCTCGCTCCGGCGGATACGAGCGAAGGTGATCGAACGCGTCTTTGCCCCGGCCACGAGCACGCACGAGTCGAATGCGAGTGGGCTCCAGACCAGCGTCTACAAGCAGATCGTGCCGCAGGGCAGCGTCATACGCCCCGACCTCCCAGCGCTCCTCGTCCTTGTCGACCCAGATGATGACGCGGCGGGCCTCGCGGAGCCACCCGGCCTGCTCGAGCGTGCACTTGCCCGCGCCCTGATGAATGGACGTTGCAGGGACCCCAGCAGCCCACAGCGCGTCGGCGTCCTTCTCTCCTTCGGCCCAGTGGACGGTCTTGCCCGCCCGGACTGCGTCGAGCACCGCGGGTAGCCGATAGAGCCACTCGTCCGCGCCGACAGGCTTACGCGGCAGCCCCGCCGTCCGATCAAAGTAGCGGAAAGTCTTCGCGCGCATCCCGCGCCGCATGCTGCGGTACCGACGGTGTTCGAACAGGTACGCGCCGTTCTCGTCGGTGTAGGTGTACGACGTGTCGAGTTCGTAACCGAACGGTGGGTTCCCGGCGGTCACGACTGCTGCTCCGGCGTGAAGGTGTGCGCGGCGATATAGGCATCGAGTTGGTCCGGGCTGAACAGCGTGTGCAGGCCGAGCTTCGTGTGCCCGATCTTCTTGTCGGCTACGAGCCGGCGAAGCTGTCGCTCGCTCGTACCGAGGTACGACGCCGCTTCGGCGTAGCGCAGCCAAGTGCGGGAAGGAGTTTGTGAGTTGCGCAGGGATGTCATGGTCCGCTCCGGTCGAAGAGAGACCAGGCGGAGCACGAAAGCTACATGTGCAGCGTCGCCCGGTCGAAGATTGACTCAGGGGCGACGAAGGCGCGGAACTACACCGCGGGCGTCGCCCAGCGGGCCGTGTTCGGGGCGTTGGGGCTGGCCGGGCGGGCAGCAGGCCGAGACTCGGGCAGGGGGCGGAACCAGCGCGCAGCGACGAGCGCAACCTGCACCCGCAACGCGTGGCGCTGCCGGGCGTTGAGGCGGTTAATCGCGTCCTGAGTCCGCCGCAAGACTTGAAGCATCCTGGCGGCGGCGCGGTGTGTCAGGACGGCGTCTCGCAAGTCGGAGAGCGCATCAACGGTGAGCAGCACTTCGCGCTCGGTCAAGCCTCGCGGCGACTGGGGCACGTCCTGGCCCTGCCATGCGCTTGATCCGTACTGCATCTGCCTCACCGCCTCTCTCTCCTGTCGTGGGACCCTAGTCCTTGTTCTCTACATTTCCGAGCTCAACCCACCGATTGCGGAGTCGCATCGGCCGGTGGTGCAGACCATCTGTCGGTTCGGCGTCGAGCATGATGCTCACGCCGTGCAGGTCGCTGCTGCAATCCACGGCCACGAGCAAGTCCAGCCCGCGGATGGGCACCTTCGCGTTCCAGGACCGCGGGTAGTACAGCGATTGCAGAGTCTTCGCGATTGACCAGCCGGACAAGTAGGGAAGCTGACCGCGGTCAGCCCACACACCGATCCGCGTAGCCGCGTCGAAGACGACACCACGATGCGGCAGTCGTTCGGACACGAGGTCAGCGCTCAGGCGGATGGTGGCTAGCTCCACGCGACTGAGGTGCAGCAGGGGGCTGTCATCGGGTGCCGTCAATTGCGAGTCGAGCTTCGGCCACGTGGGGTCCCAGCCCCACAGTGCATGAAGCGCTTGTAGCGAGCTAGGTGTTAGAATGTTGGATGTCACGGTGAGGTCCCTCCGCCGCCCGGCTCCGCTTCCCGGAGCCGGGCGGTGTCTTGTTTGGTCAGCTGTAGCGTCGACTCAGCGGCGGATACTTCACAACGAGACTCCGGTAGGCCAAGTAGGGGTCGTTGGCCTTCTCGGCCCACCATTCCGCTTCCCTTGCGAGGCGTTCGAGAGCATCGATCTGCTCCTCCGCGCGGCTGCGCAGAGCGGTGTAGCGCTCGGCAGCTTTCTTCAAGTCGACGCGGGAGCTGTCCAGTTCGTACTTGACCTCCTCGCGCACGGCACGCTCGATATTCGTTGCATCCTTCGTGAGCGCGACGCCACGCTCGATCAGGGCCTGCGAATTATCGACCAAGGAGTTCTCATAGATCCTGACTCGGTCGAAGATAGCGTCGTCTACACGCTTGATCTCGGCCTTCTCCGCAGAGGAGTTCGGGTAAGACTCCTCCCGCGCGTGGATGCGGTACACCTCGGGGTCCGCAGCGACGGCGGGGCTGTAGTCGAAGACAGGCATGTCAGGCTCCGATCCGACGCGTCGGGCGCTTGGCCAGATCGCGAATGCGATCCCGAGTGCTGCTGCTCTCGTCGACTCGCTCGAACGCCGCGGTGAAGTACCGCTCCGTGGCGTCGAGTTCGGCCCGCAGCTCTTCGGCAGCGCCGCGGTAGACCTCGGCGCGAAGGCGCAGCACAGCCGCAGCGTGCGGTCCTCCGTATGCGGGATAGGGGGTTGTCTCGATGGTCATCGGTCGTCCTTCTGGTTGAGGCGGTCGCTGCTGAGGCGACCACGGGTGGGAGTTGGCCGGAGGGTGTGCGCTACTTCGGGAAACAGCACCCCGAGTGTCGTTAAGTGGTCCACAAGGGCCACGCGCACAATCGTCGCCTTGGAAAGTCCTCCGAGCCGCACCATGAGGTCGAGCGCCTCACCGACTTCTTTCGGCAGCGTCGTGCGCAACTCCGATTCGTAACCAAGGGGCTTAGGTCCACGCTTTCCCATTGCGTTCCTTCCGTTTGCGTTAGCATTAACCATACGCCCAAATAAAGCGGCTAGGCAAATAGCGCCGTTTCAATTGCAGGGCATTCTCGACAATCACGGAAGGCAATTCTCATGAACAACAGCAGCGATGGTGGCACCGAGTACACCGGCAACGACAAGGAGCGCGCCACCCGCCCGCTCAGCGTGCAGGAGCAAGCCAGAGCGATGCGCCGGGAGGGGCTGAGTAGCCGGAGGGACATGCCTGATCGACGCAAGCCCCAGTAGGGGGACCTGACTGGGACGTCTCAAAGCAGTGAGTATCAATCATGGTCTCGCCCAATGTCGCGCTCACAACTGACGCTTATGTTCCCATCCTCAAGAGCAAGCGAGCGGAGCTGGACGCCATCGGCGGCTGCAGCAAAGATCGCCTCGTCCCCCTCTTGGAGGTCATCGATCCAGTCGGAGCAGCAGCAGCAATCTCAAGGGTCTGGCAGGGGCCGAATCAGATCTGGGTCCAAGCCCTCAACGCTGAGGGGCAGGACGATTCTGACTTTGCCCCGATCGTCGATGACCTTTTCGCTGCGCTCCGTCATGAAGCCGTGACTAGTGTCCCCGTCATCACCGCAACCGAGGAACCTCTCACGCTCGGTGTGGTTGCGTCGGTTGTACGCACGGACGGCCGTGGCGTCGTCATCCGCCTCGACGTGGAGGACTTGATCGACGAGGCAATCAACATGGCAACCGATGTTGAGTCAACAGTTGCGTCTCTTGGGCTTGCCCGCTCCGAAGTTGACATCGTGGTCGATGCGGGGCTTCTGTCGGGCAGTGTCGCCATCCAGGCCGCTGTCGCCGGCCAGGCGGTTCATGCTCTCCCGGCTCTCAACGACTGGCGGTCGGTTGTCGTGGCATTCTCCGCATTCCCTTCGGCAATTGGGGATGTCGCGCCGCGAGAGAGTGTAACGGCTATTGCAAGAGCTGACGCGTCCGCATTCATGACGGTTCGGCCCGGCATCGGTCGCCCCATCGTCTTTGCGGACTATGCGATTGGCGTGCCCACATATGGCGGGGCACCGTTCACTCCCATCCCTAACATGCGGTACACGAGCGGCACGGACTGGTTGGTACATCGCGCGAAGGAGCGGAAAGCACCGTCGCCGCAATATCGAGCGCTTGCCTCAGGCATCGTGTCGGCCCCGTACTACTCGGGGGCCAGCTTCTCAATTGCTGACCAGCAGATCAGCGACATTGCGGACGGAAGCGCCGGGCCAGGAAACGCGACGACGCACCTGCGTATTGGAATGTCTCGTCATATTCACGTGGTGCTTGAACGTCTCGCCACCCTTGGCGAGCCGTGAGCGCTCGTACAACGATCGCTCTCAACTCATCCTGACTCGCAACCTGTGCGAGGCGCTCCCAGAGGACATCCCGGGGCTTAGACCGGAGCCCTGCCGCGGCACCGAGCAAGTCCAGGGCGTGGAGCGCCTCGTCCCGCCAGAGCAGACCGGCGAGCGCGACCGCATCCGTGCGACGGAGCGGCCGTGCCTTTCGGATCTGCTTGTAGGTCAATTTTCCGGCCTCGCGTCGGACTACGGCGAGCCCCCAACGTGGATCGAGGGCGCGTCTCGCCCCACCCAGGTGGCGGTCTGTGACGACCAGGGTGCAGAAATCGAACACCTTCGAGTATGAGGACATCTGCTGAGGGAGACGACGCAGCGTATCTAGGTCGCTCTTCAGCTCATAGCCGATCAACGCGTCTCCCACCAGGGCGAGGTCGATACGCCCCTCGGTGCCCACGACGAACTCGTCGACGATGAGCGGAGCAGTCTGCCCATCGCTTCCGTCGTCCGCCACAGCTACGCGGACGAAGTCCCGGAGCTCTTCTTCGGTGACTGGCGGCATAGCGACAGCATAGGTGGGGAGGCTTGTTCTCTCGGGGTGGCGCGCTCCCACGGCGAGACGGCCGAACGGTGTCCTGCCCCTCCTAGAACCCCTCCAACCGCGCTCCACCACGCCCGACCTAGCCGAACCGACGTGAGCCACTGCGGCTCTCTTCGAAGCTCGAAAATACGGGCTAGGACAGCGCCGCGGAGGCCGGATCGGTTCGCGTCGGTTTGCAGCGGCAATGCATGAGGGACGTTCTTCCAAACTGGCCACGCGGGTTCGATTCCCGTCATCCCCTCCGATTGCACAACCTGTTGCTCCTGCATCACAGCATGGTGTCGCCGTCCGCGAAGAGTTCATCGATCCGACGCTGCACCCGTGCCGCCTCGGCATGACGCTCGCATGTCCAGACGCCACCAATCGCGACGGACGACTTCTCGCCACACGTCGAGCCGAGCGGCCCTGGACGCTCGCACGTGTGCACGACCTCGGGCAGGAGCCGACTCGGCGCCAGGTCGCTGTTCGGCCACCACTTACCACCCCATTGCTCAAAGTGTGTGGGGCAGTACCACCACCACTTCCCGCCGAAGGGCTCGTCGACGCTGTGCTTCGTCCAGTGCCGGACAACCATCACGTCTTCGATCGGGTACCAGGGGTCGAAGTCATCGGTGCCACAGGTCGAGCACTGACTCTCACATTCATGACCGGATTTGAGCGTCCGATCATCGAGCCGATCCAGCCGGACCGGGGTCTCGACCAGCATGTCGTCGAACGACATCGCTTCGCCGGTCAACGCACGCCGCCTTCGGCGGCATCGCGGGCACGCCCGAGCAACTTGGCGTACTCGACGTCCTCGATGCCGTAGATGGGTTCTTCCGTCACCGGGTCTGTCCGGAACCGCCACGATGCGTGGAAGCCGACCTTCGACGCCTTCCGCGTCGACCAGGACAGCGTCCCAGGGATGTCGCGCGGACCGTTCAAGCCGAGTTCACGAACGATCTCGTCGGCCCGCAGCATGCGGGGCGAGGCGTTGATCCAGAGGTTCCAGACAGCTCGTTCCTTCGGACGGAGCGAACGCCAGAACTCGGTCGCCGCGGTGAGTTGGCCGCGCTCGACACCCGCTCCGTCAGGGGCTTGGGTCGCCTTCCGCTCGAGTACGCCGTCGCTCCAGTCGGCGAACCAGCGGTAGAACTCACTCACCCGGTCTTCGGGAACGAGGACCTTGATCTCTTCCATCGAGACTCCTCAAGTCTTTGCCTATCAGTACAACTCGAACTATACCTATCTATTAGCTATTAGGTAAATAGCTATCCGGGGTGTTCCCGAGCTGCAGGTTGATCGTCGGCGCGTCGCCGAGCTCGACTCGTGCACGTTTACGTTCGGCGGCCCGCAACGGCACGAGGTAGCCGCCGTCCTTCGGGAAGAGCGAGGTCGTCCACGTCACCCGGCCGATCGTCACCCGCGCCGGGATCACACCCCAGCCGTACGTGAGCATCGGCGCGAGCTCGTGGATGACCTCGGCGGCGTCCGGCGGCACGACCGCGTAGAAGAACGGCGCCGGCCCGCGCCACTCGATGACCTCGCCGCTGAACTCGAGTTCCACGCCGCGATCGTACGACCCGCGCCCCTCGCACGGTGCGTGGAACCTCGCACACTGGCAACGGTCCGAAGCTCCGCGCGGCTGCGCGGATGCGGCGGTCAGCCAGCCGCGATTGGTTCCTCTTCGACCTCTTGCCGCAGCATCCGGTAGTGCCGCTCCCATCCCGGAGTCCCCCGTCCCGCAGCGTGCAGAGCCGTTCGGACAGCGCCGAGCGCCAGGTCGAGGGCACCGAACTCGTCATCGGCGGAGACACCGATCGAGAAGGCAAGCGTGCCGGCCGTGAGATCGGCGGCGAGGTCCTGATCGTGCAGGCCGTCGAGCTCGAAGAGTGCGTCGGCGACGGCGTCGAAGTCCGCTGCGACGTCCTTCGGGTCGTCGAGGTGCGCCACGCAATCCACGCGCACGATGTAGTTCGTCATGACGTTCTCCTGTCCCAGCAAGCCAAGCGCGCGAGCCGATACTTCACATACGGAGAGTAGCAGTGTCCACGACGGGCCCGTCTTCCCCGGCGTGATTGACCATCCCGGTCCAGTGATCGCGGCCTTCATGAACCAGGACGGTCAATTGCCGGGGCGAACGTGACTCTCCCGGAGCGGAAGGCGCGAGACGGAAGCGCCCCGCGCCTCCAGGCCGATGCCGAGGAGACGCGGGGCGCGAGCCGCCGCTGCGGACGCGACGTCAGTGGTACGTCGCGGCCTGCCCGTAGAGCTTCTGCGTCATGGCAGAGACGTAGGCGGACTTGTCGCCTCCCGGCAGGTTGTACGTCATGAACACGCCGTAGCCGTCAGCGACCGTCCGCGAAGCGAGCGACACCGCGGCGGACTGCGCCGTGTTCTGGATGTCGACCGCGGCCGGGGACAGCGCGCTCTTCCCGAGACCCGGGATCGACGGCGCCGAGTACGAGCCGTAGTACGGGTTCCACGCGTAGTTCAGCTTCGAGCCGATCGTCGAGCTCGACGACGACAGCGAGGACGCCGCCGGTCCGATGTCGTAGAACGACAGCAGCTTCGAGGGCATCTGGGCCCGCAGCGCCGTGATGAGCCAGCCGATCGACTGCTGGTTCGGCTGCGGGGTGCCGTTCGTGCCGTAGTCGGCGTACTCGTCGTCGAGGTCCACCCCGTCGAGTCCGTACTTCGTGACGGTCGCGGTGACCTGCGACGCGAAGTCCTGCGCCGCCGCCTGGGTCGGGAAGTTGGCGATGCCGGCACCCTGGTGGTTGCCGAGGATCGACAGCGACACCTTGATCCCCTTCGCCTGCAGGGGCCTGATCTGGGTGGCTGCGGCGTCGAGCGTCGCCTGCACCTTGTCGTTGTTGTAGAGGACGGCCTTCGACCCGTTCCAGTTGATGTTGGCGGCGAAGATGATCGCCACGTCGAACGCGTTCGCGCCGTTCGCCAGCTGGTAGCGGCCGACGTTGGCGAGCTGGTCGTTGTTGACCTCGACGTACGCGATGCTCGTCGGGCCGGACTTCGTCGCCGCCGTGGCCGCAGGAGCGGCCGCAGCGCTGGGCGCTGCGGTCGCTGCGGACGGCACGAGCGGTGCCGCCACCATCGCGGCGATGGCCGCCACGATCCCGAACTTCATGGACTTCTTCATCTCATTCCTCCTTGAATGGGTTGGTCGATCAGTTGTGTGGGAAGCGGAAGGTGCGCACCTCGTACGCATCGACGGGGAACGAGGACGGATCCGTGTCGGACAGCGGCTCCTCGAGCAACGTGACCTCGGCAGCAGGACCGAACGGCCCCTCCACCGAGATCCGGCCGGTCCCCCGGCGCCCGCTCGGCTCGTAGACCCGCACGACGAGGTCGCCCGACCGGTCGTCGGCGAGCTTGACGCTCGACAGCACGACGTCGCCGGACACCTGCACGAGCGGGTCGAACCCGTGCGCACCCGTCACGGTGCGCGGCCCGGCGTTCATGACCACACCGGCCGCCGTCGCCCCGAGCTGGTCGGTGCCGATCACGATGCCGTACCGGTGCGTCTGCACACCCTGGTCGGTCTCGGGGTCGGGGAACCGCGGTGCCCGGAGCAACGAGAGCCGCACGGTCGTGGTGACGTGTCCGTCGACGGCGTCGCGGGTGGTGTCGAACCCGTGGATGGAGTCGTTCACCAGGGCCACGCCGTACCCGGGCTCGGACACGAGCACGTAGCGGTGCATTGAGGTCTCGAACTTCGCGGCCTCCCACGAGGTGTTCGTGTGCGTGACCCGCTTCTGCGCCCCGAACTGCGTCTCGGCGACGGTGTGCTCGGCGCGGACGTCGAGCGGGAACGCGACCTTGAGGAACTTCTCGGTCTCGTGCCAGTCGGTCGTCTGGTCGAACTCGAGGGTGCGGGAGTCCGGTGCGAGCGTGATCTCCTGCCGCACGGTCGACTGCCCGAAGGCCCGCTCCACGACGACGCGCGCGACCCCGTCCGCATCGACCGAAGCGTGCAGCCCCGTGACCGACACGAGGTCCTCGACCCGGTTCCGGTAGTACCGGTCGACGTCCCACGCATCCCACATGTTCGGGAAGTCCTGGTGCAGCTGGAGCAGGTTGGCAGCCTGTCCGGCGGCGATCGCCTCGCGCCCGGTGGCCAGGTCGACGGCGCTCGTCACGAGTCCACGATCGTCGACGACGACCCGGACGAGGTCGTTCGCCAGCACGTACCCGCCGTCCTGCTCGGTGAGGATGACGGCGGTCGCCTCCGGCACGTCGGTCGCGACGACCGCGCCCTGCGCGGGTGCACCGGCCTGGAGGAACGGGGCGGGGTTCACGACGACCGTCGCGTCGCCGGGGCCGGCCAGTGCCGACAGCGCCGACTCGATGACCGCAGTGAGCGCAGCGGCCGTCTCGGCGTACTTCGCGACCGCTTCGCGGTGCACCCAGGCGATCGAGGTGCCGGGCAGGATGTCGTGGAACTGCTGCAGCAGGACCTGCTGCCAGAGGGCGTCGAGCTCGTCGTACGGGTAGGCGAAGTCAGTCCGTGCAGCGGCGGTCGCGGCCCAGAGCTCGGCCTCGAGGAGCAGCTGCTCGCACCGGCGGTTGCCCTGCTTCGTCCCGTGCTGCGACGTCAGGGTCGCACGGTGCAGTTCGAGGTACAGCTCGCCGACCCACACCGGCGGGTCCGGCAGCTCGGCCTTGGCCCGGTCGAAGAACGCGTCGGGGTGCTCCCAGCGGACCCTGGCGCTGCCCTCGAGGTCGGCCAGACGCTTCGCCGTTCCGGTCATCTCGCGCGTGGTGCCGCCGCCGCCGTCACCCCAGCCGACGGGTGCGATCGACCCGGTCGCGAGCCGGTTCTCGCGGAACTGCCGGGAGGCCTTCGCGACCTCGCTGCCCGACAGCCGCGAGTTGTACGTGTCCATCGACGGGAAGTGCGAGAACACCCGCGAACCGTCGATGCCCTCCCAGAGGAACGTGTGGTGCGGGAACTTGTTCACCTGGTTCCACGAGATCTTCTGCGTGAAGAACCACTCGAAGCCCGCACGGCGCATGAGCTGCGGCAGCGCCGGCGAGTACCCGAAGCTGTCCGGGAGCCAGACGCCCTTCGGCCGGATGCCGAACTCCCGCTCGAAGAACCGCTGCCCCTGCGAGAACTGGCGGACGATGCTCTCACCCGTCGGCATCACGGTGTCGGACTCGACCCACATGCCGCCGATCGGCAGGAACCGGCCGGCCTCGACCGCGGCACGAACCCGGGCGTAGACCTCGGGCCGGTGCTCCTTGATCCACGCGTACTGCTGCGCGCTCGACATGCCGTACAGGAAGTCGTCGGTCTGGTCGATGAGCTCGGTCATCGTCGAGGTGGTGCGGGCGACCTTCCGGATCGTCTCGCGGACCGGCCAGAGCCAGGCGGAGTCGATGTGGGCGTGCCCGACGGCGGAGATCGTGTGCGCCGAGGCCTCGGCGGGCGCGGCGAGCACGTCGGCGAGCGCCGCTCGGGCATCCCCGGCGGTCGACGCGATGTGCTGCAGGTCGAGCCGGTCGAGTGCGTCGTCGAGCGCCTGCAGGATCCGCATCCGACGCGGGCCCTCCGGGAGCTCGGCCTGGAGTTCGAGCAGGACGTCGATGTCGAGGGCGAGCTCGTGCACCTCGGACTCGAACACCGCCAGGTCCATCCGGCGCGACGTGTAGAGCCGCTTCGACGACGAGGTCTGGATGTCGCCCTCGTGCGTGACGAGGAAGGGGTGGTAGTCGAGCAGGACGGGGTTCGACACCGCCTCGACGAAGAGCTCGACGGGCTCGCCGCCGACCGCTTCCTCGGCGACGAGGACCCACTGGTTCCGGGGGTTGATCGACTTCACCGGGGTGCCGTCGGCGAGGTACACGAGTCCCTCGCACTGGAACCCGGGCATGTTCTTGTCGAACCCGAGGTCGATCACGGCCTCCACCCGACGACCGGCCCACTCGGTCGGGACGGTCCCGGTGAGGCGGAACCACGTCGTGCCCCACGCGGCACCCCACGTCGTGCCCACCTCGTACGGCGTGAACTCGAGAGCCAGGCCCTCGGCGGGCGCGATCGGCTCACCCGGCAGCTCGTGCCAGGCGGTGTCGAGCGCCGTCGCCGTCGCGTGCACGGCCGGCAGGATCCGTTCGTCGAGGACGCGTCGCGCCCGGCCGGTGGTGAGGGGGATGTCGTCGTGCATGGGGACCTTCCTGGAGGGGAGGGCCGGCGTCGGTGCCGGCGGGACGGGCGGGTGGTGCGGTCAGGCCATCGTCGCCGGGTGGGCGACCGACAGCAGTGCTGTGGGGGCGTGGTCGGGGACCTCGACGCACCGGGTGATGCCCCGTGCGGCGAGCAGGGTGTCGTCGCCGAGGCGGGAGCGCAGGACGACCTGCGGCCCGCGGCCGTCCGGGGCACCCTCGGCGAGCGCGAGCCAGGCGGCCGCGAACCGGCCGCCGGGTGCGCTGTCGGCTCGGACTCCGTGCCGGGGAGCGTGGTCCGGGCCGACGTCGTCGAGGACGAGGGCGGTCGACGGCGGGGTCACCGAGGTGGTGGTGCCGTCGCCGGCCGACCGGGCGAGTGCGGCGAAGGCCTCCCCCGTGGGCTTGAGCCGGCCGTCGTTCGTGAACAGGCCGAGGTCGTACTCGAGCTCCGGGAAGTCCGCGAGGGACCGGGAGACGTCGTGCGAGCACCACCAGGTGACGCCGAGCACGTGCTGCGCGTCGAGCACGTGGCGGATCGTCTGCTCGGTGAACGAGGCGGCGTCGGCGGGGTCGACCACGTTCGTCGGGGCGCCGACCTCCTGGAGCCAGTTCGGCCGCTCGGGGTCACGGTTCCACGCGGCGGCGAGCTGGAGGAGGTACTCCCCGTGCCGGACCGATCCGGGACCGAGTGCGCCGTGCAGCGCCGCCGAGCCGTTGAACACCCACGAGTGCGTGACCGTCGCGTCGCCGTGGTCCGCCGCGTGCTCCGGGCCGAAGGGCTGCGCGTCGTCGTACCAGGCCGCGTCGTACTGCGCGACGGTGACCAGGGGCCCTGGACGCGACCCGACGCCCGACGCGGGCGACGGGGCGGACGCGCGCCGCGCCTCCAGGCCGACGCCACCGGACGCCAGCCCACGCCGCGCCGCCGCGACCATCGCCGCCGCCCACGCGTGTCCCTGCTCCGCCGTGGTGTCGTGCGGTGCCGGGTGCGGCGCGTGCGCGAACTGGTTGACCTCGTTGCCGACGGTGATCCCGAGCAGGTTCGGCTTGTCCGCGACGGCCGCCGCGAGCGCCTCGACGTACGCCGCGGTCGACGCGACGACGTCCGGGTCGGTGAACATGTTCCGCCGGTGCCAGCTCTCCAGCCACGACGGGACGAAGTCGAAGCTCGACAGGTGCCCCTGCAGCGCGTCGACGTTGACGTCGAGCCCGAAGGACCCCGCGATGTCGACGACCGTCGCGACGTCGCGCAGCGCCGGTTGCCGGATGAGGGTCCGGTTCGGCTGCACCACCGGCCACAGCGGGAAGATCCGCACGTGGTCGGCGCCGAGCGAGGCGATCTGCTCCATGTCCCGCGCCGTGTCCGACGGCGAGAAGTCGAGCCACGAGTGGAACCAGCCGACCGACGGGGTGTGGTTGACGCCGAAGCGCATCAGCCCTTCACCCCGCCCTCTTCGACGCCCTTGAAGAAGAAGCGCTGCAGGATCGCGAAGATCACGGCGATCGGGATGAACGCGATCATCGTGCCGGCGGCGATCATCCGCTGGTCCGTCGCGAACGTGCCCTGCAGGTACTGCAGCCCCACCGTCAGGGTGAGCTTGTCCGGCGACTGCAGCACGATGAGCGGCCAGAGGAAGTCGTCCCACGCGCCGATGAACGAGAAGATCGCGATCACGGCGATGGTCCCCTGCACGGCGGGCAGCGAGATGTACCGGAGTCGCTGCATCGCGTTCGCGCCGTCCATCACGGCGGCCTGGTCGATCTCCTCCGGGATCTGCCGGAACGCGTTGAACATCAGCAGGACGTTGAGCGCCGCGATCATGCCGGGCAGCGCGACGCCGACGAGGGAGTCGGCGAGACCGATGTCCTTGATGGTGACGAACTGGCTGATGATCGTCGCCTCCCCCGGCAGCACCAGGGTCGCGAGGAACAGCCCGAGCACGAACTTGCGGAACCGCCACTGCAGCCGGGCGAGCGCGAAGCCCGCGAGGGTCGCGAACACGATGTTCCCGAGGACGTCGATCGCGGCGACGACGAGCGAGTTGCCGATGTAGCCGAAGACCGGGATCGCCTCGCCGACCCGCAGGTAGTTGCCGAACGTCGGCTGGGTCGGGATGAACGACGGGTTCGCGGTGTAGATGTCCTCCCCCGTGCCCTTGAGCGAGGTGGACAGCTGCCAGAGGAACGGACCGATCGTGATGAACAGCACCACGATCAGCAAGACGTAGCGGAGGACCTTCTCGCGCGTGGACATGACGCCCCAGGACGCGCGGCGCTTGCGTCCGTTCCGCCTGGAGGCGCGCCCCCCGTCCGTCCCGCCGGTCACGTCCGGCGTGGGGCTGGCTGCACCGCGCGCCCCACCCAGGGCGGGTTCGCTGGTGGTGGTCGTGTTGGTCACTTGTCCGCCTTGCTGTTCATCCGGGCGAGGGCGAGCATCGGGATGAGCGTCACGACGAAGAGCAGGAGGCTCAGGGCGGACGCGTAGCCGAGGTTGCCGGTGAAGCCGCGGGCGTACTGCTGGATGAGCATGACGAGCGAGTTGTCCTGCCCGCCCGGTCCACCCGTGCCGTTGGTGAGGATGTAGAGCTCGCTGAACACCCGGAGCGCGCTGACGCAGACCAGGATCCCGACGAGCGTCATCGTCCCCCGGACCCCCGGCATGGTGACCGACCAGAACCGGCGGACCGCGCCGGCGCCGTCGAGCGCCGCGGCTTCGTGCAGGTCCTTCCCGACGTTCCCGAGGGCCGCCAGGAAGATGATCATGTAGTACCCGAGGCCCTTCCAGACCGTCAGGCTGATCGCGCTGAACACGAGCAGCCACCGGTCGGTGAGGAACGGGATCGAGCTCTGGACGATCCCGAGGTGCTGCGCCATCTCGTTGATCACCCCACGGTCGTCGAGGATCCAGTTCCAGATGAGCCCGACGACCACGGCGCTCGCGATCACCGGCGTGTAGTACGCGGTCCGGAAGAACGCGATGCCGGGGAGCTTCCGCTCGACGAGCACCGCCATGAGGAGCGGCAGGACTGTCAGGAGCGGCAGGCAGACCGCCATGTAGATGACGCTGTTGAGGAGCGCCTCCCACACCTGCGGATCGGCGAGCAGTGTCTCGAAGTTCTGCAGGCCCACCCACTGGCTCACGCCCCCGAGGGGGCTGGCGTTCGTGAACGACAGCCGGACGGTGTTGATCGACGGCCAGAGGCTGAACGCGAGGAGCCAGACGAGTGCCGGCAGGACGAGCAGCCAGGGCGTGAACCAGCGGTTGGCGCGCATCAGCTGTTGGCCAGCAGGCTGTTCATCTTGGTCTGGGCGGTCTGCAGCGCCTTCTCGGGCGTGGTGCCGCCCTTCATCGCCAGCGCGATCTGCTGGTCGAGGAAGTCCGTCATCGCCGAGTTCGCCTCGACCGGGTTGAGGTTCTTCGCCGTCTTCAGGGCGTCGTTGGCGAGCACGCGGGCCTTCGCCTCGACGGTGCCGTCGTCCTTCGAGAAGTACGGGTCGGACTGCGACGAGGTGGTCGACGGGAAGATGTTGACCAGGTGCGCGAAGGCCTCCTGGTTCTTGGCGTTCGTCATGAAGGCGGCGAGTGCCTCGGCCGTGGCGATGTGCTTGCTCTTCGCGCTGACGCTCAGGCCCTGCACGTACAGCGGCGGGTTGTCGAGTGCCGACGACACCACGATGTTGCCCTTGAGCGACGGGTTGTTCTTCTCGAAGTCGCTGATCGCGGTGGCACCACCGGTGGTCCAGGCGACCTTGCCCTGCGTGAACAGGGTCGAGTTGCCGAGGTAGTCGGTGTTCAGCACGGAGGACGGCATGAGGCCCTCCTTGTAGGCCTTCGCGTACTTCGCGATGAGGTCCGCGGCCTTCGACGAGTTCGCGAACGTGAACTTCGTGCCCTGGTCGTTGATGATCTTGACGCCGGCGAGCGAGAAGTCGGACAGGCCGGGCTTGCGGCTCATCAGGTAGTCGTCCGGGCACTTCTGGTGCATGGTCTCGGCCTGCGCGAACAGCTCGTCGGTCGTCTTCGGCGGGTTCGCCGGATCGAGACCGCACTGCTCGAACATCGACTTGTTCCAGTAGTCGACGTCGGTGTTGAGGTACCAGGGGTACCCGAACGTGCCGTCGACGCCCTTGTAGTCGTAGGCCGCCAGCGCGCCCTTGACGTAGGTGCTCGAGAGCTTCGGGTCGTCCTTCGCGACGTCCTGCAGGAAGCCGCGCTTGGCGAGGGGCAGGGCGATGTCCGGCGGCAGGTTGATCACGTCGGGCAGGGAGTTCGAGGACGCCTGGCTGAGGACCTTGTCGGCGTACCCGTCACCGGGCTGGTCGACGAGCTTCACCTTGGCGTCCGGGTACTTCGCCTCGAAGTCCTTGATCACGCCGTTGAGGTAGTCCGTGTAGGTCGGGGTCAGCGCCCACGTCTGCAGGGTGATCGACCCTTCGACCTTCCCGTTGCCGCCGTCGCTGCCCGAGGCGTTGCCGCCGCCCGAGCACGCCGTCAGTGCGAGGGCCGTGACGGCCGCTCCTGCGAGGAGCGCCACGGCGCGTCCCGTCGTCCTGCGTGTGGTGTTCTTCATCGCTCGTGACTCCTTCGTCGTGCTGCGACTGCTGCTTCGTCGCGCTGCGACAGCTGCTTTCGTCGCGCTGCGTTCATGCTGAACCGGTTCAGTTCCCTGCACCGAACCGGGCGAATGCAGTGATGTTTGCGAACTAAAGCGCTATAGTCAAGCCCGTGGCCAAGAACCGTCGCACGACGATCGCCGACATCGCCGCGCGAGCCGGCGTGTCCATCAGCGCGGTCTCGTTCGCGCTCAACGACCGCCCCGGGGTCTCCGACGAGACCCGTGCCCGAGTGCGTGCGGTCGCCCGCGAACTCGACTGGCAGCCGCACACCGCCGCACGCGCGCTGGGCGGGGCGAAGGCCGGGTCGATCGGCTTCGTGCTCAACCGGCCGGCCCGGACACTCGGCACCGAGTCGTTCTTCGGTGACCTCATCTCCGGCATCCAACTCGGGCTCGCCGGCACCCACGTCGGCATGAACCTCCTCGTGGCGCGTGACGCCGCCGAGGAGCTCGACACCTACCGGGACTGGTGGCGCGGGCACCGGGTCGACGGGGTGATCCTGATCGACCCGCGGCGCGACGACGAGCGGCTCGCGCTCCTCGCCGAACTCGGCATGCCGACCGTGGTCGTCGGGTCGCACCCCTCGGCCGAGGGCGCGGCGCCGAGCGTCTGGATCGACGACTCGGACGCGACCGACACCGTCCTGCGGTACCTGCACGCGCTCGGTCACCGGCGGATCGCCCACGTGGCCGGACGACCGGAGTTCGAGCACACGGCCATGCGGATCGAGCGCGTCCGGGCGTTCACCGCGACCGAGGGACACGAGGGCTCCGGATCGATCCCGACCGACTACTCCGCCGAGGCCGGCGCGAACGCGACCCGGACCCTGCTCTCGCGGAGCGTCCGTCCCACCGCGATCGTGTACGACAACGACGTGCTCGCGGTCGCCGGCCTCGGCGTGGCGAGCGAGATGGGCGTCGCCGTCCCGGGTGACGTCTCGATCGTCTCGTTCGACGACTCGGCGATGGTCCGACTCGTGCGCCCGTCGATCACCTCGCTGACCCGCGACACGGTCGAGCTCGGGCAGCGCGCCGCGACGCTGCTCCGCGAGCAGATCGACGCCGGGACCCCGCTGTCGTCACGCCCGGGACCGTCCCTGACGCTCAGCGTCCGCGAGTCGACGGGCCGCGCCGCCCCCTGACGCGGTGCGCCCCTCGCACGGTGCGAGGGGCCACCCACACGGTGCGAGGTTCCGTGCACCGTGGGACGCCGCGAACCTCGCACCGAGCGCGGAACCTCGCACACTGCCCCACCACCCGCGGCGCCCCGCGCGACCCGCGGCGACACGCCGATCGTCGGTCACGTGGGCGCACCAACCGTGCGGCCGACTTGACGCCGATTCGAACACACGTTCGAATACCGTCGTGGGACGGCGTCGCGAGAACCGGTGGCAGCCCCCGGAACACCCGGAGGTCGAACGCCCGCGCGCCTACTCCCTGTCGGAGGACGCCCGCGGCCCCGACGTCTGCCACGCCGTCACACCCGTGCCGGTGTGGGCGTGGATCCAGTTCCCCACCTTCCACGTCCGCGTGAAGGCCTTCGCGAAGAGCTGGACCCGCGACGCCGTCATGGTCGAGTGGGCGCAGTTCGGGCAACAGGCGAACGCGTGGGTGTGGCGATCGGCCGTGAAGCACCGCACCCTCCGAGCCGACGTCGACAGGCGCAGTCCGGAGAACGCACCGCATTGACTTCGCCCGACATCACGAGGATCGTTTACCGAGCACCGGTACAGGAAGTAACTCAACGATCGAGGCATTCGATCCGAGTGCTGGGACTGGGAGGAGGCACCATGAAGAAGAGCGAGGTGCCGTCCTGGGTCGCCCACGTGCTCACCCCACCCGAGGTCATCGCGGCCTACGTCGAACGACGGGTCAACGATCCGGCACTGCTGACGGGTGAACACACGGAGCCCACGTACGCGGACTTCCTCCGCGACGAATAGGCGGTCTTACTGGAGGCACGGGTCACGTTCCGGATTCACGGAACGGGATCCGTGCCTCCTTTTCGACTGCCCCGCTCACGACGGGCGGACAGCGTCACGCCCACACTCGCCGCGGTGACGCACGCGAGTGCGACGATCTCGAGCGGCGCGAGTCCCTCGTGCAGGATCAGCAGGCCCGCGATGGCCGCGATCGCCGGCCCGAGACTCTGCAGCACCCCGAACACGCGGGTCGGCATCCGCCGGAGCGCGAGCATCTCGAGGGCGTAGGGCAGCACGCTCGACAGCACGGCCACGGCGCCGAACACGACGAGGAGCCACGGCTCGCGGACGACCCCGTCGACGGCGGACCGGAGCCCGAACGGCAGCGACACGACCATCGCCACGAGCATCGACACCGCGAGGCCGTCCACCCCGGGGATCGCGGCCCCGACGTGTCGGTTCATCACGATGTAGCCCGCCCAGCACGCCGCGGCGAGCACGGCGAAGACGACCCCCCCGACCGCGGTGACCGCTGCCGGACCGACGCCGAGGAGCACGACCCCGGCGAGGGCGAGGACCGCCCAGACGACGTCACGCCAGCGTCGGGTGTGCACGAGGGAGAGCGCGAGGGGGCCGAGGAACTCGATGGTGACGGCGACCCCGATCGGGATGCTCGCGAACGCGATGTAGATGAAGACGTTCATGCCGCCGAGGGCCAGCCCGAGGCCGATCGCCCCGAGCCACTGCGCCCGGCTCCAGTGCCGCACGCGCGGGCGCACCACGAGGGCGAGGACGACCGCACCGATGACGAGCCGGAGCGTGGCGGCGCCGACCGAGCCGACGTCGTCGAACCTCGTCTTCGCGATCGCGGCCCCCACCTGCACGGAGACCATCGCGGCGAGGGCGAGGAGTGGTGCCGGGACCCGGTTCACCGGTGCGCCGTCACCCGAGGTAGGCGAGCACGGCGAGGACGCGGCGGTGGTCCTCGCCGGTGTCCTCGAGCGCGAGCTTGCCGAAGATGCTGGAGACGTGCTTCTCGACGGCGCCGGTGCCGATGACGAGTGCGCGGGCGATCGCGGCGTTCGTGCGGCCCTCGGCCATGAGTCCGAGGACCTCGCGCTCCCGCGGGGTGAGCGCCTCGAGCGGGTTGCGGCGACGGCTCATGAGCTGGGTGACGACCTCGGGGTCGAGCACGGTGCCACCGGCGGCGATGCGCCGGACGGCGTCGTCGATCTCCTCGAGCCGGGTGACGCGGTCCTTCAGCAGGTAGCCGATACCCGTCGCGCCGGAGGCCAGGACGTCCTCGGCGTAGGTGGCCTCGACGTACTGGGACAGCAGGAGCACGCCGGTGCGGGGAGCCAGGCGGCGGGTCTCGACGGCGGCGCGGACGCCCTCGTCGGTGAAGGTCGGGGGCATCCGGACGTCCATCACGACGACGTCGGGGGCGTGCTCGGGCAGCGTCGCGAGGAACGAGTCGGCATCGGAGTACTGCCCGACGACGTCGATGCCGGCCTCGTCGAGCACGCGGGCGAGCCCTTCGCGGAGCAGTACGGCGTCGTCGACGACGACGGCCCGGATGCGTGCTGCATCCGGGCCGTCGCTCATGCCGACCAGCCTAGTGGGAGCGGTGGCGCTCCCGTGGTCTCAGGCGCGCGCCGTGGGAACCCCGTTCAGCGCACCGAGCGGGATCCGTGCGGTGGCCTCGGTCGGGCCGCCCTCGGGGCTGGACACCGTGAGCTCACCGTCGAGGGCGCGCATCCGCCCCATGAGCCCCTCGATTCCGTGGCCCTCCTGCGGGCGGGCACCGCCGCGGCCGTCGTCCGTGACGCTGAGCGTGAGGTACCAGAGACCCGAGGCGTCCACCACGAGGCCGAGGTAGACCCCGGCGGTCGAGGCGCCGGCGTGCTTCGTCGTGTTCGTGAGGAGCTCGCTCACCGTGAAGTACACGTTGCGCTGGATCTCCGTGGCGAGCTCGAGCCCCTCGGGCAGGCGGACGTCGAGGCCCACCGGGATCGGCGTGCGGGCGACGAGTGCCTCGAGGGCGGCGACGAGCCCGCGGTCGAGCAGGATCGGCGGCGCGAAGCCGCGGGACAGGGCACGGAGTTCGTCGAGGGCGTCCTTGGCGTGCTCCGATGCCTCGCCGATGAGCTGCTTCGCCTTCACCGGGTCCTTGTCGAACGCACGCTCGGCGGCGGAGAGGTCCATGCGGAGCCGGACGAGGCGCTGCTGCGGACCGTCGTGCAGGTCGCGCTCGATCTGCCGGAGCGCCTGGCCCTCGGCGGTCACGGCACCGGCACGGGAGGCCTGCAGTCCCGCGACGCGCTGCTCGAGCTGCTCCGCACGGAAGCCGCCGAGCAGGCCGAAGTCCACCCAGTAGTGCGCGATGACGGAGCCGCGCGCCCAGAGCGGGAAGAGCGCGACCGAGGCGGCCATCGACAGGAGCCCGAGCAGACCGATCGCGACGACGGACGTGCCGTCGAGCCCGCCGAAGTACCCCGCGTCGAGGCGGTTGACGAACGCGACGCAGCCGACGACGATCGGCCAGCCGAAACCGACCAGGAGGAGGGCGCCGGATCCGACGGTGACGACGGCCACGAGCGGGTAGACCACCGCAGCGTGCAGCAGGTACAGCCAGTAGTGCGGGTTCGCGACGGCCGAACCCGTGCGGGTCCACCAGTTCTGCTGCCAGCGGGGTGTCCAGTCGACCGGGCGGATCGGACGTTCGTCGGCCCACCCGATGCGGAGCCGCTCGAACTGGCCGAGCCACCGTGCGACGAACAGGGCGATGAAGAACATCAGGAGGACGAACGGGTTGAAGAGGTCTCGGAACCCGCCGCCGAAGATCGCCGCGGGGAACGCGAAGTACAGCGTGCAGAGCAGCACCGCCGTCAGCGCCATGTACCCGAAGTCGCGCGGCAGGCGCTTCCACGCCTCACCGTAGAACGCACCGGCCGTCATGCCGGAACCGGACCCCGAGCCGCCGCCGCTGACGGGAGGCGTCGCACTCCACGATGCCGGGGGCTGCCCCGCCGGCGTGTGGTCGTGCTGGTTCGGCTGCGTCGGCATCGGTTCGGTGGCTCCTGGTGGCACGGAGTCGTTCAGGGGGACGGTCTCGGCCTGGTCGAGGCGGGCGGTGTCGGTCATGACGTCAAGCCTCGCGATTCCGGGCTCGTCCCCCCATCCTGCCCCCTCCCGAACCCGAGGTGGGGTTATCCCCCGTGCCCGCGTACCCTGCAGGGCATGCAGGACATCACGGGGGTTCGGGTGGTCTCGGCGGCGGCCACGGTCGCGGCACTGGTCTTCGGCGTGCGGGGGCTGGTCGGGAGCCTGCCGTTCGCGTTCGGTCTGCCGCAGTCGGTACTGCTCGCGGCCACGGTGATCGGCGGGCTCGCCGGCCTCGTCGTGCTGGTCGCGGCCGTCCGGGCACGCGACCGCCGTGCCCTCTCCATCGCGGTCTCCGTGCTCGCGTTCGCGCTCGCGTGGGGAGTCCCGGGACCGGTCGGCTCCGCGCTGTACTTCGTCGCCCAGGCCGCGCTCGTCGCCTTCGGGCTGCTGACGGTCTGGACCGCGCGCAGCGCGCAGCGGACCCTCGGGTGGATCGTCACCGTCGCTGCCGCACTCTGGTTCGCGGTCGGTCTGCTGACCCGGACCGTCCCGCCGCTGTCGACGTCGCAGGAGTTCCTGGTCGTCGTGTACGCGATCCCCGGCCTGCTCCAGGCGGTCGCGTACCTCGCCGCCGCGGTCCTCGTCGCGGTCCCCCTCCTGCGCACGCTCGGCGCGGGAGCCGGCCGCCTCTGGGACTCCGCCGAGGTCCGCTGACCCGTTCTCCACAGAACGCCGCACGGCCCCCGGAATCCGACGCTCACCATGCCAGCGTCGTCGCATGGGCGATGCACTCCGCGCACTGATCGAGGCCGCCGGGCTCACGGTGCACTACGGCCACGAGGTCCAGTCGGACGACGAGCAGTGGACGCTTGACCTCGATGCATCCGTCGGCTCCGTGTGGGTCGCGTGCTCGTCCGGCGCCGACGTCTGGATACGGCAGGGCGACGATGTCGACCTCGTCCGACAGGGCACTGCGGCGCTGTTCGGCCCGCAGGAGGCCCTGACGATCGGGACGGACCTCGACCGCGCCCCGCCGCCGACCTCGGACGGCGGGCTCTTCGGCCCGACGGGTGTCCACACGGGCACGGCGACGTTCGGCCCGTTCGGCGCGGAGGCGTTCCCGCTCCCCCGCCTCGCCCGGACGCACCCGCTCGATGCTCCCCACGACGATGTCCTCCGCACACTCGGCCACATCGAGACGATGTCCGGCGCGCCGTGGTGCGACGCGCTGCGCGACACGCTCGCCGCGGCCCTCGTGACCGCGATCCTCCGGGACAACCCGCCCGCGCTCCTGGCCGACCGCAGCATCGCGCGCTGCATCGACCGGCTCGTCGATGCCGACGTCCCGGTGCCGATGGACGAACTCCGCCGCGGTACTCGCGTGTCCGCGAGCACGATCCGGCGGCGGTTCCGGACGACGACGGGCTGTTCCCCCGAGCAGCTGCGCCGCTGGTTCCGGTCCTTCCCGGTGCGCGCCGCGCTCGCCGACGGAACGGACCCGGCAGTGGTCGCCCGCCGGTTCGGCTACAGCACGGTGAGTTCGATGCGACGGGCGCTCGGACGGGTCCGCGCACCGGAGACCCACGTTCCATCCGCGTGCTGACCGTTCCGGTTCACGGATCCCGAGGATCGCGAACCGGAACGGTCAAACGCGGGAACGAACGTGTCCCTCCGCCGCCGACGCCAGGGGTCAGGACGACAGGGACGCCAGGCGGGCGGTGCGGCGCTCCGCCTGCTCGACGGGGTCCGGCACCGGGGCGGCCTGGATGAGCCGCCGCGTGTAGGGGTCCTGGGGATCGCGGAGGATGGCGTCGCAGGTGCCCTCCTCGACGACGCGTCCGCCGTGCAGCACCACGACCCGGTCGCACAGGGTGTCGACCACGGCGAGGTCGTGCGTGACGAACAGGCACGCGAAGCCCAGGCGTTCCTGGAGCTCCCGGAACACGTCGAGCACCCGTGCCTGCACCGAGACGTCGAGCGCGCTCGTCGGTTCGTCCGCGATGAGCAGCGCCGGGTCGAGTGCCACGGCGCGGGCGATCGCGACGCGCTGCCGCTGGCCGCCCGAGAGCTCGTGCGGGTACCGCTCCCGGAAGCCGCCGTCGAGCCCGACGTCGTCGAGGAGCCGATCGACGCGGGACTCCACCTCGGCCACGGGCAGGCGGAGGATCTGGCGGAGCGGTTCGGCCACGGTCTGCCCGACCGTGTAGCGCGGGTTCAGGGAGCGCAGCGGGTTCTGGAAGACCACGCCGACGTGCCGTCGCATCTCCCGACGGGCTGCGCGCCGGGCGACCGCCACGTCGGTGCCCTCGACGACGACCGACCCGGACGTGATCGGCGCGAGGCCGATGGCGGCGCGGCCGATGGTCGTCTTGCCACTGCCGGACTCCCCCACCAGGCCGACGATCTCGCCGCGACCGACGCTGAACGACACGTCGTCGACCGCGCGGAAACGGCCGCGGAGCGCTCCGCCGTACTCGACCACGAGGTGCCGGACGTCCAGGACGGCGGACGGCGCCTCCGTGGCGGAGCCGACCCGCTCCTCCAGTCCGACGCTCGTCCCCATGCGTGGGACCGCAGCCAGCAGTTCGCGCGTGTAGTCCGCTGCCGGGGCGGCGAAGACCGCGCCGGCGGTGCCGGTCTCCACGACGCGCCCCCGGCGCATGACGACCACGCGGTCCGCGATGTCGGCGACGACGCCCATGTCGTGCGTGATGAGCAGGATCGCGGTGCCGGTGCGCTCGCGGAGGGCGCGGAGGACGTCGAGGACCTCGGCCTGGACGGTGACGTCGAGGGCGGTCGTCGGCTCGTCGGCGATGAGGAGGTCGGGGTCGGCGGCGAGCGCCATCGCGATCATCACGCGCTGGCACTGCCCACCGGAGAGCTCGTGCGGGTACTGGCCGAGTCGGCGCTCGGGCTCGGGGACCTCCACGGCGCGCAGGAGCTCGAGCGAGCGCTCGCGCACGGTGGGCCGGTCGGCGGCGGCGTCGGCACGGCGGACGGCCTCGGCGAGCTGGAACCCGACGGTGAACACGGGGTTCAGAGCGGCGGACGGGTCCTGGAAGATCATCGAGACGCGGCGGCCCCGGACGGCTCGGAGGGTGCGCTCGTCGGCGCCGAGGACCTCGAGGTCGCCGAGCCGGATGCTTCCGGAGGCACGGGCACCATCGGGGGCGATGCCCATCGCGGTCATCGCCGTCATGCTCTTGCCGGAGCCGGACTCCCCGACGACCGCGACGACCTCGCCGGCCGCGACCGTGAACGAGGCGTCGTCGACCGCGCGGACCTCGTCCCCGTCGACGTCGAACGTGACGGTGAGGTGCTCGACGGTCAGGACGTCGCTCATGGGGTCTCCGATCGGTCGGTGTCGTCGCGGGCGGCCTTGAAGGCCTCCCACTCCTCGAGCATCTTGCGGTGGTAGCCCTGCAGCCACTGCATGTAGTCGCGGCCGTTGAGCAGGCGCTCGCGGACCTCGGCGTCGACGTCGCCCGTGCCGGTGCGTCCGGCCGCCTCGACGACGGTGAGTCCGCGGCCGATGATGTCGCGCTGCCGGTCGAGGTACTTCCGCTCGCTCGCCAGCCACGAGCCCCAGACGTCCGCCTCGGCGCGGAAGTAGTGGCTGCGCTCGCCGGGGACGATGTGCCGCTTCACGAACCCGGAGTCGACGAGCCGGCGGGTGGCCATCGAGACCGAGCCCGAGCTGGCGCCGAGCGCTGCCTGCAGGTCGGCGGAGGACGAGTGCGGCGCGCGCGTCATCATGAGGTAGCCGAGCACCCGGGCGTCGGTGAGGGGCATGCCCGCGCCGTCGTTGAGCATGAGGGCGAACTCCTCGACGAACGCCTGGCGCTCGGGTTCGAGGACGACGTCGTCGGCGCTCACGGTGCGAGCCCCGCCGCCACCTCGGGCGACTCGGACGGGATCGCCCAGGGTTCCTCGGTCATGCCGCCGCCGGCGCGGATCCGGCGGACGGAGCCGTCGGCGTCGCGCTCGTAGGTGATGTCCTCGTCGATGGACCCGAACCGGTTCCCGTTCGTCATCCGGAGGGTGTCCGCGTCGACCACCTTGAGCCGGGTCGGCGTCTCGAGCGGCGCCGGTGCGGAGGGGTCGAGCTCGACGAGCCGGTCGCCGAGGCGCGCGATGTCGCTGACGCCCCAGGGGTTCGCGAAGCGGCCGGTGAACGTGTCGGTGTCGACGTCGTCCGGCACCGGGGTCCCGGGGGCGTCGGCGTCGGCCGCGGCGTCGAGCAGGGTGATGATCGCGGTGGCGATGAGCGTCGCGGGGCCGGCTGCCGCGCTCGTCAGCACCGAGACGACGAGCCCGGACGCCGGGTCGAACAGCGACTGCGTGATGTGCCCCGGGAAGCCGCCGGAGTGACCGCGGACCTCGCGTCCACCGATCCGGTCGACGATGAACCCGGCGCCGTAGCCGCGGGCCGCCGGGTCGTCGGTGGCGCTCCACGCCTTGCGCTGGGCGAGCCGCTTCGAGTGGTCGTCGAGCAGGGTGCCCTGGCCGATGACGTGCTGCGAGAAGTACCGGACGAGGTCGGACGCGGTGCCGTGGAACCCCGTCGCCGCGGCCATCGCGCGGGTGTCGACGTGGTCGATCCGCTGCCGGGACCTGGCGGTGTGGAAGCCCGTGTAGCCGACCACGAAGTCGTCGGCGCGCGTCGGGTCCCAGTCCGGGCCGGTGTTCCGCAGGCCGAGCGGTTCGGTGATCGACTCGCGGACGAAGTCGTTGTAGGACTGCCCGGAGACGGCGGCGATGACGAGCCCGAGCAGCGAGTAGCCGAGGTTCGAGTAGTTGAACGACGACCCGGTGGGGACCTTCTGCCCGCGGTCGAGGACGAGCGCGAGGAGTTCCTGCTCGTCCGGGAACGGGCGGAGCAGGGACCAGTAGTCCCCGTCGTGGCCGTCCCGGATGACGCCTGCGCCCATCTCCATGAGCTCGCGGATCGTGGCGTCGGCGAGCGGGGACCCGCCCTCGACGAGCGCCGGGACGTAGGTGCCGACGGTGTCGTCGAGACGGAGCGACCCGCGCTCGGCGAGCTGCAGGAGCGCGGTCGCGGTGAAGGTCTTCGAGTGCGAGGCGATGCGGAACAGGTCCGTGGTGGTCAGTCGGCGGCCGGCCTCGACGTCGGCGTAGCCCCAGGCCTCGTCGAACAGGACCTCGCCGCCGTACCCGATCGCGACCTGCACACCGGGGACCCGGAGTTGCCAGACCTTGTACGACACCCAGTCGTGGATGTACGGCAGGGTCTTCCGGTAGGCGGCGAGGGTGTCGGTCACGGTGGTCCTTTCGAGGGGCGGTGGTTCGAGTCTGGCGCGTCAGCGTCGTCGTGGGTCGAGCGCCGCGCGGAGCGTGTCCCCGAGTGCGATGACGGACAGCACCGTCACGGCGAGGAACACCGCGGGTGCGATGAGCACGTGCGGTGCCCGGAGGAACTGCGACGTGGCGGCGGAGAGCTGCAGTCCCCAGGAGATCGCCGGGCTCTCCAACCCGATGCCGAGGTACGTCAGCGTCGACTCCGACACGATGACCCCGCCGACCGTGATGGTGGCGAGGACGAGCAGCGGCGAGATCGACGACGGCAGCACGTACCGCGTGGTGATCCGCCACGTGGACAGCCCCATCGTGCGGGCGGCCAGGACGAACTCGGCGTTCCGGACGCTCCGCACGCTCGAGCGGACGAGCCGTGCCATCGTCGGCCAGCCGAACAGCGCGAGCACGAGCGACACGGTCAGCACCGAGCGCTCCCCCACGCTGTTCAGCACGACGACGGCGCCGAGCAGGAACGGGAAGCCGAGGAACACGTCGGTGAGCCGGGCGAGCACGGTGTCGACCCAGCCGCCGACCATGCCCGCGACGGTCCCGACGACCACTGCGACGACGCCCGCGAGCACGGTGGTGAGCAGTGCGACGGCGATCGACGATCGGGTGCCGTAGACCACGTTGGCGTACACGTCGCAGCCCTGCAGGTCGTAGCCGAACGGGTGCCCGGCGGTCGGGGACGCCCCGCTCCGGCCCAGCTGGCACACGCGGGGGTCCCCGTGGCCGAAGAAGCCCGCGAAGAACGACGGGAACACCGCGATGAGCAGCACGACGACGAGCACCCCGGCCGGCAGCCAGAAGCCCGGCTTCCGGACCGCGGCGCGCAGCGGGCGGCGCTTCGTGACGACGGACGGTTCGACGGTGGCGCCGATGGCGGAGGTGGTCATGCGGAGGCTCCCGTCCGGACGCGCGGGTCGAGGGCGGCGTGCAGCAGGTCGACGAGCACGCTCGTGACGAGGAACACCAGGATGAGGGCGGTGGAGATGCCGACGACGACCGCGCCCTCGTGCGACCGGATCCCCTGGAACAGCAGGTTGCCGACGCCGGGCAGGTTGAAGATGCCCTCGATGATCACGGTGCCGCCCATCAGGTAGCCGAGGTCCGTCGCCAGGTACGTCGCCGTCGGGATGAGCGAGTTCCGCATCACGTGCACGCCGACGATCCGCCCCGGCGCCAGGCCCTTCGCCCTGGCGGTCCGGACGAAGTCGGCGTCGAGCGTCTCGATCATCGACGTCCGGGTGAGCCGGGACACCGCGGCCAGCCCGAACAGCGCGATGACGAACGCCGGCAGCACGTACGCCTCCGGCCAGCCCGCCGTCACGCCGGCCACGGGGAACCAGTGCAGGCGCACGGAGAACACGAGCTGCAGGGCCACGCCGAGCACGAACACCGGGATCGCCCCGACGACGATCGTGCCGACGAGCACCGTCTTGTCGAGGACCGTCCCGCGGCGGAGCGCCGAGACGACGCCGAGCCCGATGCCGAGCACGATCTCGAGCGCCCACGCGGTGAGCGCCAGGGTGATCGTGACCGGCCAGCGCGAGGCCATCTGCTCCCCGACCGACTGGCCGCTGAAGTCCGTGCCGAAGTCGCCGCGGAAGAGCCCGCCGACGTACTGCACGTACTGCAGCCAGAGCGGCTGGTCGAGGTGGTACTCCGCCCGCAGCGCCCGGACGACCGAGTCGCTGAGCGGCCGGTCCCCGCCGAGCGCCCTGATCGGGTCGCCCGGCAGCGCGAAGGTCATCGCGTAGATGAGGAAGGTCACGCCGAGGAAGACGACGACCAGGCCGCCGACCCGCCTGCCGACGGCGAGCGCCGGACGCATCACGCGCCTCCCGGCCGACTCGTGGTGACCAGTGACGGACTGGAGGCGCCGCTCGCGCCCGCCACGTGGCTCGCGCAGGCGAGGATCGCCCCGAACTGCACCCCCACCAGTTTGCGGATCGGGATCGGTTCGGCTCCAGTGGCCGCGTCCGCCTGCCAGGTCGCGTACCGCTCCGCCAGGCGGTCGCGCAGCCGCCGGACCGGCGCCGGCGCCGTGCCGGCCGTCGTCTCGGCCTCGAGCGCGCGGAGCAGCATCCCGCCGTAGCGCAGGCGGAAGCAGCGGACGAGGTCCTCGCACCCGAAGCGTTCGGCGACGGTGGCCATCCGGTCGGCGGGCTCCCGGTCGGCGCGGGCGTGGTCGGTCGCCGGGGTGGCGGTGAGCATCGGGATGAACGCCCGGGAGCCCTCGAGGAACGGCGTCTCGATGGTGAGCATCGGAGATGCCTCGTCGAGGATCGCCTGCAGCTCCGTGCCGGAGGCCCCGAGCTCGTCCGCGCACCGGCGGAGGAGGTCCGCGTAGGACTCCGTCGTCGGGGTCTGGTCGTCGGCGTCCGGGTGGCTCCAGTACGGCAGTTCGGCGACCATGCACAGCGCACCGTGCCGCATCGCCCACGCCGCGCTCGACGCCCCGCGGATGTGCTCCCCGGGGTCGATGCCCAGGCCCTCGAGGTACTCGTACGCCGTCTCGATGCCGTCCATCGCGAACACCGCCGGCGCGAGCTCCCGCAGGTACGGCGACTCGGGCTCCCCGGTGTCGAGCGGCAGCCCGAGCGCCGCGGGCACGGCGTGCAGGGTGTCGATCACGTCGGGGAGGTCCTCGGACAGGTAGTAGTAGACGCCGCCCATCTCGCCGTTGTGCAGGCTGACGAGCAGGTCCGGCTCGGTGTCGTCGATGAGCCGCATGAACGCGAGCGTCTCGGGCAGCACCTGGTCGAAGTACACCGACTTGTACGCGTTCGGGAACGTCCACTCCACCTGGCTGTCCGGGGCCGGACGGTGGAAGTGCCGCGAGTAGGACACCCGGTCGTGCGGGTCGTGGAACCAGGCCTCGTTGAGCCGCATGCCGTCCGGGTCGATCGTCGGGACGACGTGCCACGTGACGTCGAGCTCCGCCGATCCGCCCTCGGCCGCCCACGTCGCCAGGTGCAGCGCCGTCCACGAGCCGATCGGTTCGTTCGGGTGCACCCCGCCGACGATGACGGCGGCGTGCGACCCGGACCCGACCCGGTAGGAGCGGAGCGGCTCGCCGAGCCGGCTGGTGCCGATCCGGGTGACCGTGACCTGCTCCGGGTGGGTGGCGGCGAGCGCGTCGAACCGGGCGTGCAGGTCGTCGACGAGCGGGAAGCCGTCGTGGTCGGGGACCTCGGCGACGAGGCGGAGGACGGCGTCGGTGTCCATGTGGTGCCCTACTTGACGGTGATCTGCGAGACGACGGGGCTGCCGGCGACGGCCGGGAGCGAGGCGATCTTGTCGCTCGTCACGTACGAGTACTTGTCGAAGAAGGTCGGGACGACCGGGAAGTCCTGCAGGACGGCCTTCTGGGTCTGCGCGTAGTACTCGTTCGCCTCGGCCTGCGACCCGGCGGAGTCGGCCTTCGCGAGCAGCGAGTCGACCTCGTCGGACTGGTAGTACCCGGTGCAGGGTGCGCAGCCGCCGGCCGTGGTGAACAGGGCCCGGAGGGTGTTCTGCTGGCTGATGTACAGCGCGCCCCAGTGGCCGAAGTGCGGCCCCTCGATCTTCTTGTCCGTCAGTTCGGAGTAGTACGAGGCCCAGTCGGTGGTGGCCTTCGCCTCGGCGTCGACCCCGAGGTTCTGCCGGATCTGGTTCGCGTACGCCTGGTACAGCGAGTCGAGGCCGTTGCCGCCCGGGTAGACGAGGGTGATCGTGCCGTCGAACCCGCCGGCCTTCGCGAGGAGCTGTTTCGCCGCTGCCGGGTCGAACTCGCAGGCGTCACCGCAGATGCCCTCCTGCGTGCCGGACATCGACGGCGGGGTGAGCGCGGTCGCGGGCTCGTACAGACCGCCGTAGATCGCCTTGTTCACCTGCTTGCGGTTGATCGACATCGAGATCGCGCGGCGGACGTCGGCGTTCGAGTAGCGCTCGTCCCAGAGCGGGAAGCCGATGTAGTCGATGCCGGGGGCGTCGAACGAGTGCAGCTTGTCGCCGAAGTCGCCCTTCGCGCTGGTCATCTTGTCGGCGGGCAGGAACAGCACGTCGGCGTTGCCGGCGAGGACGTCGGTGTAGGCCGTGTTCATGTCGGAGTAGCTGCGGAAGGTGACGTCCTTCGTCGCGGGCTTCGTGCCTTCGTAGCCCTTCCACGCGGTGACGGTGAACTCCTGGTTCGCCTTCCACGCGGCCGTCATCTCGTACGGGCCGTTGCCGATCGGCTTCTTGTCGTACGCCGTGAGGTCCTCGTACGCGGCCTCGGGCATCGGGTAGAACGCGGTCTGGGCCTGGCTGAGCTGGAGTGGGAACTGGCTGTCGGCGTGGGTGAGCGTGACCGTGAAGGTGTCGTCGCCGGTGACCTTCAGGCCGGACATCTCCTTGGTCTTCGGCGTCCCCTTCGTCGGGTTCAGGTCCGCGTACCCGACGATCGACGCGAGCTGGCCGCTGTTCTCCCAGGCGTTCGGGCCGTACGCGGTCTGGTTCCACGCCTTGACGTAGCTCTCCGGGGTGACGGTCTCGCCGTTCTGGAACTTCCACCCGTCACGGAGCGTGATCGTCCACGTGACGTTGTCGCTCGACTCGACGCTCTTCGCGGCGACGTCGTGCAGCGTGCCCTTCGAGTCGGTCTGCGTCAGCGGCGCGAACAGGCTCTGCACCTGGTCGAACGCGACGGTCTGACGACCCGGGGTGAGGTGGTCCGGCTCGCCGGTGGCGTAGACCAGGCTGCCGCCCGATCCGCCCGACTGGTCGGCGGTGCCACTCGCCGAACAGCCGGCGGCCATGAGCACCACGGTGGTCGCTGCTGCCAGCGCGGCGATCGTCCTGCGTCGCATGAAGTCTCCTCGGGTCGTCGTTGGAGAGTGAAGCTAGGCCCGTCGGAGCCTCCGAGGCAATGCTTCTTTCAGTGAACTCTGAAACTTTTACCGATCTGAAACACTCGGGAAACGCCGGCCGTCGCGCTCGACGGACCGGGTGTGCCACGCTCGGACCATGCGACACACACCGCACTTCCTGATGACGGACGTCGACGAGGTGAAGCGGCTCATCGACGCCCACCCGTGGGCCACGATCGTGTCGCACACCGACTCCGGGCTCGTGGCGTCGCACTACCCGTTCCTGCTCGAAGCGGGGCACGACGACGAGCTCGTCCTGGTCTCCCACGTCGGCCGGCCCGACGAGGTCGCCCACGAACTCGGGCGGCACGAGGTCCTCGTCGTGTTCCAGGGCCCGCACGGCTACGTCTCCCCCGCCTGGTACCCGCCGGAGCAGTTCGTGCCGACCTGGAACCACGTCACCGCGCACTGCTGGGGCACCCCCGAGATCCTGTCCGACGACGAGAACTTCCGGGTCCTCGGCGAGCTCGTCGACCACTTCGAGCGGGTCATGCCGTCGCCCGTGTCGTTGCAGGTCGACGAGGAGACCGCCCGCAGGATGGCGAAGGGCACCGTCGGCATCCGCATCCGGGTCACCCGGTTCGACGCCCGCGCGAAGCTCTCGCAGAACAAGGCACCCGAGGTGGTGGACCGGATCATCGCGGGCCTCCGCGGGGACGGCCCCTACGCGTCGCCGGCCCTCGCCGACGAGATGGAACGAGCACACGGTCTGGAGGCACGGTGACGGAGGTCCTGCTGCGCACCGTCCGGCGGGTGGGCACCTCCGGAGCCCCTGCCGACGTCCGCATCGTCGACGGTCGCGTCGCCGAGATCGCACCGACCGGCACGCTGGACGCGGCCGGCCCCGACACCGACGTGCTCGAGGCAGCCGGCGCGTGGCTCGCGCCCGGCCTCGTCGACCACCACGTCCACTTCGACCAGTGGGCCCTCGTCCGCCGACGCGTCGACGTCTCCGGCTGCGACTCCGCCGAGGCGACCGCCGACCTCCTCGCCGAGGTCGCGCGCACCGGCGTCACCGACCGCGTGCTCATCGGGCACGGCTACCGCGACGGGATGTGGCCCCGCCCCGCCCGCCGTGCGCTGCTCGACCAGGCCGCACCGCGCCTCCCGGCCGTCGTCATCAGCGGCGACCTGCACGCAGTCTGGTGCAACGCCGCGGCCCTCGCGCACTTCTCCGAACTCGTCGGGCGGCCGCTGGCCGCCGGCGAGGACGGCGTCCTGCGCGAGCAGGACGCCTTCGACGTGACCGGCGCGCTCTCCCTGGTGCCGGACGACGTGCTCGACGGCTACGTCGCCGACGCGGTCGAGGCGGCGAGCGCCCGTGGACTCACACGGATCGTCGACCTGGAGATGCGGTTCGGCCTCGACCGGTGGGCCCGGCGGATCCACGCCGGCACCGACGGACTCCGGGTGTCGTCCGGCGTCTACCCGATCGAGCTCGACGCCGTGCTCGCACGCGGGCTCCGCACCGGCGACGTCGTGCCTGGGACGCACGGGCTCCTCACCATGGGGCCGTTCAAGGTGATCACCGACGGGTCGCTCGGCACGCGCACCGCAGCGGTCGTCGACGCGTACGGCGAGCTCGGTGGACACGGCGTGCTCACCTGGCCCCTCGACGAGGTCGTGCCGATGGTCCGCCGCGCGGTCGACGCCGGGCTCGTGCCGGCGATCCACGCGATCGGCGACCGGGCGAACACCCTCGCCCTCGACGTGTTCGAGGCGGTCGGCACCCGCGGCACGATCGAGCACGCGCAGCTGCTGGCCGACGACGACGTCGAACGGTTCGCGCGGCTCGGCGTCGCGGCGTCCGTGCAGCCCGAGCACGCGATGGACGACCGGGACATCGCCGACCGCTACTGGGCGGGTCGCACCGATCGGGCGTTCGCGTTCGCGTCGCTCGACCGGGCCGGAGCCCGGCTGCTGCTCGGGTCGGACGCCCCCGTGGCGCCACTCGACCCGTGGGTGTCGCTGGCAGCGGCAGTGGGACGTGACCGGGACGGCCGTCCCGCCTGGCACCCTGCCGAGCGGCTCTCGGCACTGTCGGCGTGGCGCGGGTCGACCGACGGACGGGTCGGTGTGGCGGTCGGGGACGTCGCAGACCTCGTGCTGGTGGCGAGCGACCCGCTCGCGTCCTCGGCGTCGTCGGCGTCGCTGCGGTCGATGCGGGTGCTCGCGACCGCGATCGAGGGGCGGTTCACGTACCGAGAGGTGTGAGGTCCGCCTGCTACTTCTGGTCCTTCGGGCACCAGTAGAGCTTGCGGCCGGCCATGTCCGCCATCCGGATCTCCGTGCCGCAGACCCGGCAGGGCTCCCCTTCGCGGTGGTACACCCAGTGCCGGTCCTTCCGGGAGCGCTTCGCCTTCTTCAGCTCTGCCTCGGACAGGCCGTCCATGGTGAGCATCAGGCCGTCGCGGACGCCGTCGTGCAGGAGCTTCGACCAGTCCGCCCACAGCGCCTTCGCCTGCTTCACGGTGATCTTCTTGCCCGGCTTGTACGGGTCGATGCGCTGCCGGAACAGCAGTTCGGCGCGGTAGATGTTGCCGATCCCGGCCACCACCGACTGGTCCATCAGCAGCTGGCCGATCGCGACGTTGCGCTTCCGGACGTTGTCGACGAAGGTCTTCTCGGCTTCCGGTCCGTCGTCGTTGATCGGATCAGGGCCGAGCTTGTCGAGCGCCTGCTGCACCTCGGCCGGGGTCTCCACGACGCAGGCGGTCGGCCCGCGGAGGTCGGCGACGGTGTCCTCGGTGAGGATCCGCACGCGCACCTGGCCGACGGGGTCCGGCGGGAAGGACTCGATCGGGTCCTCGACCTTCTCCTGCTCGGCCATCCGGTACCGGGCGAGCCGCGGTGCCCCGATCGAGGTCAGGGACTCCTCGCCGTCGGCGTCGGACGACAGGGCGGTGGCGGTCGAGAGGTCGCCCGCGAAGTCCCACGCCCCGTACAGGCCGAGGTGCACGCGGAGGAACAGGTCCCCCTCGAACTCGAGGAACATCTGCTTCGCGACCGCGCGCGCGGCGACCATCGTCCTGCCGTCGAGCTGTGCGGCCCCGGCGGCGAAGCGCCCCTGCGGGCTGGACACCTCGCAGCGTTTGCCGACGAAGTGCCGGGAGAACTGGTTGGCGATGCGGTGGACGGAGTGACCCTCGGGCATTGCTCTTGTCTACTCGGTACCGCTGACCTACTGGTCGACCTGCTTGCCGGCGATGTGCCCCGTCGTCTCGTACTCGGCGAGCTGGGCGATGCGGCGGGCGTGGCGCTCCTCGCCGGAGAACGGCTCGGCGATGAAGAGGTCCACGAAGCGGATCGCTTCTTCCTCGGTGTGCTGGCGCGCGCCGATCGAGATGACGTTGGCGTCGTTGTGCTGCCGGGCGAGGAGCGCGGTGGACTCGTTCCACACGAGCGCTGCACGGATGCCCTCGACCTTGTTCGCCGCGATCTGCTCCCCGTTGCCGGAACCGCCGAACACGACACCGAGGGCCTCGACGCCCGCGCGCTGGTCCACCACGACGGCGTGGGCGGCGTTGATGCAGAACGAGGGGTAGTCGTCGAGCGCGTCGTACTCGGTCGGACCGTGGTCCACCACCTCGTGCCCTGCTGCGGTGAGGTGCGTCGCGAGGGTCTTGTTGAACTCGAGGCCGGCGTGGTCCGTTCCGAGGTGGATGCGCATGGAACCGATCCTATTCCCGCGCGGGACCCGGTCCGGACGTTCGCGTCACTGGCCCCGGACCACGACGACGACGTACCGCACGGCCTCGTCGCCGGGGTTGCGGTAGACGACGTCGGCGGGCTCGCCGAGCTCGATCCGGTCCCCCGCGGAGAGCCGTGTCGGCTCGCCGCCGACGACGACCTCGAGCACGCCGTCGACCACCCAGATGCAGTGCCGCAGGAACGCGTACGCGGACGCCGGGTAGGCCACTTCGCGGCCGGCCGGGAGGCGCACCTCGGTGACGTCCGCGGGGAACGCCGCACTCGAGACGGGACGGCGCCGGTACCCGGTGTCGGGATCGGTCCAGGAGTCGGCGGTCGCCCCGCGCTGGACGCCGCGCGCCTCGTCGGGATCGGCCCCGCGCGGCACCTCGTGGTCGAGTGCCTCGTCGAGGAGCTGTGAGATCGTGAGCCCGAACGCTCCCGACAGCCGGCCGAGGATGGTCGCCGTCGGGCTGGACACCCCGCGCTCGACGCGGTTGATCATGGCGCGGGAGACGCCGGACTCCTCCGCGAGCTCGGTGAGGCTCCACTTCCGCTCGGTGCGGAGCCGCTGCAGGCGCTCGCCGAGTCGTCGCTGGTCGGCGTCGTCGGGGTGCTCTCCGGTTTCCGCTTCCGGCTCCACGTCGTCTACGATCTGAGACATGACGACAGCATATGCGACGAATGCGGGCGGGCCCGTCACCGTCCGGGACTGCGAACCGCGCGACCTCGACGTCGTCCACGCGCTGCACGTCGACGCGGTCCTGCACTCCACCGCCATCTGGCAGGAGGAACCGCACCCGCGCTCGTACTTCGACGGCTGGCTCGCCGAGCGTCGCGCCGACGGGTACCCGGTCATCGTGGCCGAGGTCGACGGGCGCGTCGCCGGGTACGCCACGTACTCGCAGTGGCGGCCGCACCGGGGGTACCGGCTGACCGTCGAGCACAGTGTCTACGTCGTCGAGGAGTTCCGCGGCAGGGGCGTCGCCACGACCCTGATGGGCGCCCTCGTCGAGCGTGCGACGGCCGAGGGGCGGCACGTGATGATCGCCGGGATCTGCAGCACCAACGCGGGGTCGATCGCGCTGCACGAGCGGCTCGGGTTCACGACGGTGGCCGTGGTTCCGGAGGTCGGCCGGAAGTTCGACCGGTGGCTCGACCTGACGCTGATGCGGCTGCCGCTGGTCTGACGGGCGGCGTCAGTCCTCGTCCGGCAGGGGAACGACGATCGGCGGCGGTGACGAGCGGAACGTCGGTGCGGTGTCGCCGTGCGCGACGGGACGGTGATCGGCGAACCAGGCGTACGCGAACGCTTCGTCGGGCTCGGCGGGACTCTCGTCGAGGCAGTCGTTGCACCGCGCGTGCCAGCCTTCCTCGTCGTGCCACCGGTGCGGGTGGCCCTCGGCGACCCAGTCCGGCGACCACTGCACGTCGAAGGCGTACACGATCTCGGCGGCGATCCCCCACGCGATGTTCTTGAGTGCTGCGTCCTCGATGCCCTTGTCCCACGAGAGCCAGCCGTTGCGGAGTTCTTCGAAGACGTTGTCCGCGAGCAGCTCGTGGTTCTTGTCCTCCCAGTCGTCGCTCGAAGACCGCACGACGACTGCGGGCGCGCCTTGGCTCGTCGTCGACCCGGCATCGCGTGCGTGGTCGTCCCCGGCCGGCTCGGCACTGTGCGTCCGCACGTACCGCTCACCGTCCGTCGTGTTCATCAACCACACCGAGTTCGCGAGGTCGCCGTCGGGCTCGCCGGCCCGGGGCGCGCTGACGTAACGGTCCCCGACGGTCGCGATCCGGTCCGCGACGCTCCGCTCGGGTTCGACGAACGCCAGCTCCGAACCGGCACGGACGAACATCCCGCTCGTCAGGAGGCCCCGACGGATGCCGACCTCGACGGTTCGCAGCGCCATCGCCCGGGCTCGGGCGCCGTCGGGCTCGTGGTCGGTCCGCACCATGCGGTGCAGCGCGCGGAGGTCGGTCGCGCACCCGTTCGGGTTGAACTCCGTGAGTTCGAGGAGCAGCTGTTCTTCGGGCGTCCTGGGCGCTGGCTCGGGGCTCGGAGCCATGCCGCCGTCGTGCCGGACGCTGCGACGCTGCACCCTCGGGTCCTCGGCGTCGACAGGAGGGATGACGTCGATGTAGGCCTCGTGACCGGGGAGCGGCTCCCGCATCGCGGCGATGGAACCGTCCGGCATGGCCCGGACTTCTTCGGCGGGGAACGGGATGTACTCGAGGCCGACGTCAGACAACGATCTCGTCCCCGTGCGGCTCGACGACGTTGCCGTCGGCGTCCCAGACAGTGCGGAGACGCGGGATGGTGTCCTCACCAACGGCTTCCCTGCGTGAGCGCTCCTGTTCGTAGAGTCTCATCCCGTTGGCCGTGCGCATCAGGTAGCACGCCCAGTACTGCACCTCGTCCGGCTCGAGGTCGACTGTGTAGATCGACGCGACCCGGTCAACGACGGCCCGGGTGTCCCCGGTCCACGTTTCCCAGCCCGCGCGACCGCTGCCGCCGTCCTCGTAGTCGCCCACGCACACCAGATCGAGGTCGAGGAGCCGCTCGACCACCTCGAGGAGCCAAGCGCGAGTGTCATCGAGAGGCCGCCGACGCGCCTTCTCGATGTTCCCGGTCCATGCCCAGAGGTTCTCGCCGGTGCCGTCCTGGACACTGGCGAGACAGTAGTAGGTGAACTCGTTCATGATCATCCTCCGGGCATTGCATCGTCAGGGAGGTCGTGCGAGGCAGACCCTTCGGGCATGTGGACCTTCACGTTCTCCCATTCCGAGGTCTTCGAGTTGTGCACTTCAACCACGGGTCCGCCCGTACCGCTGTCACGGCGGTACTGGACGCGCGTGCCGTCGGGCAAGACGACCTGGATACGCTCCCGATTCGAACCGGTGGCGAGCTTTCCGCCTCGACTGAGCTCTCGCCACGCATCGACGACTTCCTCGGGTGTGTCGACCTCTCGATGGGGCTCGGTCTTCCCGGGGCGCCCGACCGAGCGAATCCGCTCGTTGACCTCGTCCCCGGTCATCGGCCCGACGACGTCGGTCATGATGCCAGCACCGCCCGCCACCTCGCGCGGCTTGCCGGTGAGGGGATCGTGTGTCCACGCCCAGGCGTCCTGGTCGGCCTGCGCCATCCGCTGCCGCATCGCATCCGCAGACGTCTGCTGCTGTGTGTCGCCGCTCAGGCCGAACAGGATGCCGAGCAGTCCGAGCGCCGACAGCCCCCCCGACCGCCGATCCGCTGCCCGCGGCAGTTCCGCCCGCGGCGCCGAGCCACGGCCACGGGAACTGGAACGGCGTCGACGGGAATCCCGGGAGCGGCATCGGCGCCACCAGGCTCGCAGTCCGGACGTCGGTCCCGTCCGTCGCGAGCCCAGTCGTCGACTCGCCACCGGAGATTCCGCGGATCCGACCGGCCAGTTCTCGCTGCCACGACTGCCACTGCTCATTCCAGGCGGCGACGGCCGTGCGGAGTGCGGCGTCCTCGATGGCGAGCGCGGGGACCTGCTGCCACGGCGTGGAGCTGGTTGGCGGTTCGGGGAGCGCCGCGTCGTGGCGAGCGACGGCCGCGTGCAGGCCGTCGGCGAACGAGGAGATCCGCTCGGCGAGCGCCGAGCGGCTCGTGCGGAACTCCGCGAACTCGAACGATGCGCCGTCCAGCAGACGATGGAGTCGATCGACGCTGTCGGCGAGGTCGTCGGCGACCTCGGTCGAGCGGTGTGTCATGGCGGGCATCGCGTCGCTCACCCCGGCCATCTCGAACGCCGCGGGCATCGCCGACCAGGACCGGTCGCCGTCGGAAGCGGTCGCGCGGACCTGCTCCGCGACGGCACGGAGCGATGCTGCGGCCGCGACGACTGATGCCATGTCCAGTCGGATCTCGTCGAGCGAGTCAGCCGCGATGATCGCTGTCACCGACGTGCCGCCCGAGCCGTCTGGGTCGCCATGTGTGCATCAGCCTCGTCGACGGCGGCGAGTGCGACTGCGCCGACGGTGCTGACGGCGTGCAGGTGCGTGCCGATCCTCGACGCGGTACCGGTGCGTCCCGCGCCGAACGACGTCAGTGCAGACGCGATGTCGGGCGACCCGCCCGCCGCCGCGGCGAGCGCGTCGAGCGCATCGCGCATGGCCGCCGCCTGCTGTGCGACATCCGCCGCGGCGACGCGCACGTCCGCGACCGTCCGTTCGGCCGCCCCGCGGTCGACGCGGTACGACTCCCCCATCGAGATCCCCATCCCCCTGATACTTCACCGGACGGAAGCGACAATAGCAGGGACTCGAGGCACGGTGCCAGCCCGCACCGTGCCTCCAGTCCGACAGCTGCGCACTCGCGCCCCGTCACCGACATCGCGCCCCTGCACAACGGGGCGCGGCGTTCGTAACGGGGCGCAGTTGTCGGACGGGAGGCGCGCTGCCAGCCCGCACCGTGCCTCCAGTCCGACAGCGAACGCTGTCTCAGGCGGTGGTGTCGAAGATCGGGCCGACGGTGCGGGACCGCTTCAGCTCGAAGAAGGCGGGGACCTTCGCGACGGCGACGACGCCGTCCCACAGGTCGAGCGCTTCCTGGCCCTTCGGGGCCGGGGAGATCACGGGGCCGAAGAACGCAGTGCCCTCGACGGCGATCACGGGGGTGCCGACGTCTTGCCCGACGCGGTCGATGCCGTCCTGGTGGCTGACACGCACAGCCTGGTCGACCTCGTCCGTCCAGGCGTACTCGAGCAGGTCGGCGTCGAGGCCGAGCTCGGCGAGCACGGCGGGGACGACCTGCTCGGGGTCCTGCTCCTGGCGGTGGTGGATGTGCTCGCCGAGCGCGTCGTAGAGCGGCTTCACGATGTCCTGGCCGACACGGAGCCGCGCCGCCGTGACGATGCGCGGGTACAGCTGCCCCTTGTTGATGCGCTCGCGGTAGTCGTCGGGGATGTCCTGGTCCTCGTTGAGGACGAACAGGCTCATCACCTTCCACGTGACGTCGAGGTCGCGGTGCCGCGCGACCTCACCGACCCAGCGGCTCGTCATCCAGGCCCAGGGGCAGTTCGGGTCGAACCAGAACTCCACGGCGGTGCGTTCGGTCGTCTTGTCCACAGTCGTCTCGGTCACGATGCGACTGTACGCGTGCTCGCTAGGCTGGAGTCGACCGTCCCGCCGGTGCACGACGCCGTGCCGGGACTCCCCCACGCGGACACCGATCGTCCGCGTCCGCAGCGAAGATGGAGCGTCCGTGCCCGGAGAGAACCTCACCCGAATCGAAGCCCAGGAACGTGCCGCGATCGTCGACGTGCAGACGTACGACGTCGAGCTCGACCTGACGCGTGGCGCCGAGACGTTCGGCAGCACCACGCGCGTCCGGTTCACGGCCACGCCGGGTGCGTCGACGTTCATCGACGCGATCACGAAGACCGTGCACTCGATCACCCTGAACGGCACCGCGCTCGACGTCGCCGCCGTGAACGACGGCGTGCGCATCCAGCTCGACGGCCTGCAGGAGCAGAACGAGCTCGTCGTCGTGGCCGACGCGCTGTACACGAACACGGGCGAGGGCCTGCACCGCTTCGTCGACCCGGTCGACGACGAGGTCTACCTCTACTCCCAGTTCGAGGTGCCCGACTCGCGCCGCATGTTCGCGGTGTTCGAGCAGCCCGACCTCAAGGCCGAGTTCACCTTCACCGTGACGGCGCCGTCGCGGTGGCAGGTCGTGTCGAACTCCCCGACGCCCGAGCCCCACGTCGACGGCGAGATCGCCACGTGGGCGTTCGCCCCGACGGCGAAGATCTCCAGTTACATCACCGCGCTCGTCGCCGGCCCGTACGAGGTCGTCCGTGACGAACTGACCAGCCGCGACGGCCGCACGATCCCCCTCGGCGTCTTCGCGCGCAAGTCGCTCGCCGAGTACCTCGACCCCGAGTACGTGTTCGACATCACGAAGAAGGGCTTCGCCTACTACGAGGAGAAGTTCGACGTCGCGTACCCGTTCGAGAAGTACGACCAGCTGTTCGTCCCGGAGTTCAACGCGGGTGCGATGGAGAACGCCGGCGCGGTCACCTTCACCGAGACGTACGTGTTCCGGTCGAAGGTCACCGACGCGATCAAGGAGCGCCGGGTCGTCACGATCCTGCACGAGCTCGCGCACATGTGGTTCGGCGACCTCGTCACCATGAAGTGGTGGAACGACCTGTGGCTCAACGAGTCCTTCGCGGAGTGGGCCTCCACCATCGCGACGGCCGAGGCCACCGAGTGGACCGAGGCGTGGACCACGTTCCAGGCGATGGAGAAGTCCTGGGCCTACCGCCAGGACCAGCTCCCCTCGACGCACCCGATCGTCGCGACGATCAACGACCTCGAGGACGTGCAGGTCAACTTCGACGGCATCACCTACGCGAAGGGCGGCTCCGTCCTCAAGCAGCTCGTGGCGTGGGTCGGCATCGACGCGTTCTTCGCGGGCGTCTCGGCGTACTTCAAGAAGCACCACCACTCGAACACCGAGCTCCGCGACCTGCTCGTCGAGCTCGAGGCGACGAGCGGCCGCGACCTCTCCGAGTGGTCGAAGCTCTGGCTCGAGACCGCCGGGGTGAACACGCTCCGCCCGGAGATCGAGGTCGACGAGTCCGGCGTCATCACGTCGTTCGCCGTCCTGCAGGAAGCGCCCGCGGACTACCCGACGCTCCGCCCGCACCGTCTCGCGATCGGCGTCTACGCGTTCGCGCAGGACGCCGACGCACCGTTCGGCGCCGACACCGCGTCGGCCGGCGGCAAGCTCGAGCGCGCACACCGCGTCGAGATCGACGTCGACGGTGCCCGCACCGAGGTCCCCGAGCTCGTCGGCGTCCACCGTGGCGACCTCGTGCTCCTCAACGACGACGACCTGGCGTACGCCAAGATCCGTCTCGACGAGCAGTCCCGCCGCACCGCGATCGAGCACCTCGCCTCGATCGCGAACCCGCTCGCCCGCTCCATCGTCTGGGGCGCGATGTGGGACGCCACGCGTGACGCCGAGTCGCCCGCGAGCGACTACGTCCGGCTCGTCCTCGGCAACATCGCGACCGAGACCGAGTCGACGACGATCCGCACGACGCTGTCGCAGCTGCTCCTCACGACCCGCAACTACGTCGCGCCGGCCAAGGTCGACGCGACCGTCCGCACGGTCGGGGACACGCTCTGGAACCTCGCGTCGAGCGCCGAAGCCGGTTCCGACGCACAGTTCCAGTTCGTGAAGTTCTTCGCGCAGATCGCCTCGACACCGGAGCACGTCGCCACCCTGAGCGGGCTGCGCGACGGCTCGGTCACGCTGAACGACCTGGAGATCGACACCGACCTGCGCTGGGAGCTGCTCGAGGGCCTCGTGCTCGCGGGCGCTGCGTCGGGCGCCGAGGTCGACGCCGAACTCGCCGCGGACAAGACCGCGTCGGGTGAGCAGGCCGCAGCGCGTGCCCGGGCGACGATCCCGACCGCCGAGGGCAAGCTCGCCGCGTTCTCGTCGCTCGTCGACTCGTCCGAGCTGCCGAACGCGATCGTCCGGCAGACCACGGTCGGGTACCAGCACGTGAACAGCCCGGTCGTGCTCGAGGGCCTCGTGCCGAAGTACTTCGAGGTGCTCACGCGCATCTGGGCCGAGCGCAGCTACCACATCGCCGACACCATCGTCACGGGCCTCTACCCGGCGCCGCTCGCGTCGGCGGAGCTGCGTGACGCGGCGGTGGCGTGGCTCGAGCAGCACCCGGAGACCCCGGCGCTGCGGCGCATCGTGTCCGAGGGCCTGGCCGGCACCGAGCGTGCCCTCCGGGTGCAGGCGGCGGACGCCTGAGCATCGCGTGACCATCGGCGGGGCCTCGGCGTTCCCCATGGAACGCCGAGGCCCCGCCCTTTAGCATCGGGCGGATCATGACCTTGGCTGCACAGACCGACGACGTCTCGAAGTGGGCGTCGAACGCATTCACCCAGTTCGTCGAGACATGGCAAGCACCCATCACGATCGTGATCACGATCCTGGCGGCGATCATCCTCCGGTTGATCCTGCGGCGGATGATCAAGCAGGTAGTGGATCGCATCGTCAACGGTGTGAAGAAGCGTCAGGGCGCGACCGACACCCAGGCACTCATCGCGTCACCGGTCCAGACCGCCCGGGTGGTCCAGCGGACGCGGACTCTGGGCAGCGTCCTGGAGAACCTGGCGACCGTCGTCGTCGTCATCATCGCCCTCGTCATCATCGTCACGGCTGTGTGGAAGGGCGCGGCCGTCGGCATCGTCGGCGGCGCCTCACTCGTCGCCGCCGGTCTGGCCGTCGGCGCACAGAGCATCGTGAAGGACCTGCTGTCCGGCATCTTCATGATCCTCGAGGACCAGGCCGGCGTCGGCGACGTGGTGGACACGGGGCAGGCCACGGGCGTCGTCGAGAACGTCGGGCTGCGCGTCATGCAGATCCGCGACGTGAACGGCATCCTGTGGTTCGTGCCGAACGGGCAGATCCTGCGCGTCGGAAACCTGTCCCAGGGCTGGTCGCGCGTCCTCGTCGACATCACCGTGCCGTACGACACCGACATCGACGCCGTGCAGGACGCCCTGCTCAAGGCAGCGGTCACGATGTCGCAGGAACCCCGGTGGCGCCAGCGCATCGTCGAGAAGCCGGAGATCTGGGGCCTGCAGTCCATCACCGACGCTGGCATGGTGTTCCGTCTCGTCGTGAAGACCCGGGCCTCGGAGCTCGACGTCGTCGGCCGGGAGCTCCGCATCCGGCTGAAGCACGCCGTCGACGAGCTCGGTGTGACCCTGCCGGCGATGGCGATGATCATGCCTGCGGGCTGGGAGAACGCGACCTCGATCAACGGCCTCCGCACCGTGCGGACGCAGCCGACGCCCGCGCCGACGAAGCCCCGGCGCGGCCGCAAGAACATCCTCGGTCAGGCGATCCGGACCGACGAGCCCGACGCCGGGAGGGACCCGAAGTGACCGAACCGACCCCCGCAGAACCAACGCCCGCGGCCCCGGCCCCCACCCCGGCGCCCACCCCGGCGCCCACCCCGGCGCAGCCGATCACCTTGCGCGTCGGCGAACACGGCGTCTCGGCGACCGGCTCGCTCTACGACCGGATCGGTGGCGCACCCACCTTCGACCGACTCGTGCGGCGCTTCTACGAGGGCGTCCAGCAGGACGAGGTCATCTGGCCGATGTACCCGGCCGACGACCTCGAGGGCGCGATCTGGCGCCTCTCCGCGTTCCTCCAGCAGTACTGGGGCGGCCCCGGCACGTACAGCGAGGAACGCGGTCACCCACGCCTGCGGATGCGCCACATGCCGTTCCGCATCACCTCCGAAGCACGGGAGCGCTGGCTCCACCACATGCGCGACGCCGTCGAGTCGCTCGGGCTCGCACCGCTCGACGAGGCCGAGCTCTGGGCCTACCTCGACCGCGCCGCGCACGCGATGACGAACACGTTCGACTGACGTCCGAGCACTGATCCCTTGACGGTCGGCTCCCACTGGTCATAACCTCTCCACACCATTCCGCAACGTCCTTGTGGAATGGTGCGGTCCGGGCACGGCGCCCACTCCCGAGGGCCGCGACGCCTCATGAGGAGAACCATGCAGGTCGTTCCGAAACTCGCCGCCGTCGGAGCAGGGGTCGCCCTGCTCGCCGCGGCCGTCCTCCTGCCGCACACCGCTGACGCGGCGAGTGGCAACCTCGTGTCGAACCCGGGGTTCGAGACGGGCACCACGAGCGGCTGGGTGTGCTCCGGCGCATCCGTCGTCTCCACGCCGGTCCACTCCGGTGCGAAGGCGGTGTCGGGCACGCCGTCCTCGTCGGACACCGCGCAGTGCTCGCAGACGATCGCCGTGCTGCCGAGCACTTCGTACACGCTGTCCGGCTGGGTGTCTGGCAGCTACGTCTACCTCGGCGAGAGCGTCTCCGGTGCGAGCACGTGGACGTCGAGCTCGGGCTACCACCAGCTGTCCACCACGTTCACCACGGGCGCGTCGCAGAAGAGCGCCACGGTGTACGTCCACGGGTGGTACGGCCAGGGAGCGTACTTCGCCGACGACGTCTCGCTCGCCGGACCGGCCGGCGCCGGGGGGACAGCGACGCCCACGCCGACGCCGACCGCGTCGGCCACACCCACGCCGACACCCACGCCGACACCGACGCCCGGCACCGGGACGGGCGCGGCCGCGCAGCTCCCGAAGCACACCCTCACCGGGTACTGGCAGGACTTCGACAACGGCGCGAAGGCACTCAGGCTCAGCGACGTCCCGACGAGCTACGACCTCATCGCGGTCGCCTTCGCGAACGCCGACCCGTCCAAGCCGGGCGCAGTGACCTACTCGGTCGACCCCGGCCTCGCGACGAAGCTCGGCGGCTACACCGACGCGCAGTTCACGGCGGACGTGGCGACGGTGCACGCCCGCGGACAGAAGGTGATCGTCTCGGTCGGCGGGCAGAACGGCACGATCTCGGTGTCCGACAGCGCCTCGGCCGCGAACTTCGCCGCCAGCGTCGACTCGCTCATGAACACGTTCGGGTTCGACGGCGTGGACATCGACCTCGAGAACGGCGTCAACCCGACCTACATGGCGCAGGCACTGCACACGGTCGCGGCGAAGCACCCGGGGATGATCATCACGATGGCGCCGCAGACGATCGACATGCTCAGCACGTCGTCGGACTACTTCGCGCTCGCACTGAACATCAAGGACGTCCTGACCATCGTGCAGACGCAGTACTACAACTCGGGATCGATGAACGGGTGCGACGGCGGCGTCTACGCGCAGGGATCGGTCGACTTCGCGACGGCGCTCGCCTGCACCTCGCTGCAGGGCGGCCTGCGGGCCGACCAGGTCGGACTCGGCTTCCCGGCGTCGACCAGCGGCGCGGGCAGCGGGTACGTCGCACCGGGCATCGTGAACAACGCGATGACCTGCCTCGCGAAGGGCACCGGATGCGGTTCGTTCGTCCCGTCCGCGAAGTACCCCGGCCTCCGCGGCGCGATGACCTGGTCGATCAACTGGGATGCGTCGAACGGGTACGCGTTCGCGAACGCGGTGCGACCGGTGCTGAACGCGCTCGGCTAGCGATGTGCCGGGGCTGACGCCCCATCGGACTGGAGGCACGTGGCGGCGCCGCCACGTGCCTCCAGTCCGCCTTCCGGTCGCGTCAGCGGACGTAGGACCCGTCTGCCAGGTCGTCGAGGAGCGACGGGCGGGTCGGGTTCCACCCGAAGGCGGCGCGCGCATGCGCGCCGGAGGCCTCCTGGTGCATGAGCAGGGCGTCGGCGGAGACCGTGCCGAGGCGTTCCCGGCTGGCGTCGACGCTCTCGGCGACCACCGGCGAGCCGTGGGCCCCCGCCTCGGCGATCTCGCGGACCGTCGGGTTGTCCCCGGTCGCCGCGAGGACGTAGCCGTCCTGCTCACCGCGGTGGAGCGCGAGGACGTAGAGCTCGCCGAGGTCGTCGATGTGCACCGTCGACCACCGCTGCGAGCCGTCGCCGACGAGTCGGACCTCGTGCTCGCCGTCACCGACGAACATCGCGGGGATGCCGGCGCCACGCCCGTAGACGATGCCCGGGGCGACGATCGTGGTGCGGACGTCGCTGGCGCGGACGACGGCCTCGTTCGGACCACGCCACGCGGTCATCGCCGGCGGCGACGCGGGCGACTGCTCCGAGATCTCCGTCGAGTCGCCGAAGGTGAAGATCCCACCGGTGTGCACGAAGGGCTTCGGGGTGCCGTGGAGTGCCTCGAGGACGGTGGCGATGAAGGACTCGTCGACGCCCTGTGCCGACGCGGTGTGCACGACGGCGTCGGCCTCGTGGGCCAGGCGGCGGACCACGTCGGTGTCGGTGACGTCCCCGACGAGCGCTCGTCCGCCCGCGTCGCGGACCGCCTGCGCTTTCTCGTCCGTCCGCACGAGCGCGGTGACCTCGTGCCCGTGGGCGACGAGGGCGCGCAGGACGGAGGAACCGATGTAGCCGGAGGCGCCGGTGAGGAAGACGTGCATGCCACCAGCCAACCACGCTGCGTTCGGCGGACGCTGCCTAGAGGGTGAGGGTCCAGGCCCGACGCTTCACGAGGACGTGCCCGCGGCTGGTCGTCAGGCGGCTCCAGGGGCCGGTCTCGAAGAGCCGGACGGGGTCGTGCCCCAGGAACCCGAGGCTCTCCCCCGCGAACCCGGCTCCGGCCGGCACGTGCTCGATGCCCGCGACCGGACGGCCCCACACCTCGGCGCGGATCTTCCGGACGATCGCCTCGCCCGCGTTCGACGGCACCGCGTCGGCGACCTCGGCGATGCCGTCCCGCGCGGCACGGCGGAGGTGCTCCGGCGAGACGTCCGGCAGCGGGACCCACCCGCCGCGGGGCGGGGAGATCGCCGCCCACGTCACGGTGTGGACCTCGTGCGGGAGCTCGACCTCGATCGGGGTGGCACGGGTCGGGTCCGCACCCTCGGCGTGCTCGGCGTCGTGCGCCTCGGCCAGCAGACGCAGGCGTTCCTGGAGCGACGCGAGCGGCACGACGGCGTCGATCGTGGCCGGCTGCGCGAGCGAGAACGTCCGGAGTCCGAGGACCGTCGGGAGTTCGTCGAGCAGACCGATCGGGTAGAGGATCGCGGTGTAGACCGCCAGGACGCCCGAGTCGGCGATGAGGCGGACGGATCCGTCCTCGATGCGGGCGGCCCGTCCGAGGTAGGTACGGAGGTCTCCGAGGGAGGCTGCGTCGGGAAGCGTGAACGAGGTGCCCATGTCACGACGGATCCTACCGGGCGCCGCTGTCAGCGGGGGTCGGGCGACCTCACGGTCCGCTCCCTGCCGGTGCCGGGCGCACACCGATGCGCACCGACGACGCTGGCGTCCATGGTGCTCCTGCTCGCGAACCTCGTCGTCTCCGTCCTCGTCGTCACCACGGCACTGGCCGTCCCGAGCATGGAGCGCCGGATCGCGGTCCTGCTCGGGCTCGGCGGAGCGACGACCGCGAACTTCCTGTTCTGGATGGCCGCGCCGTCGCTCTGGACCAACCTGCTGAGTGCCTGGGTGTGCAGCGTCGTCGGCGCGCTGCTCGCCGTCGTCGCGTGGGCCGTCGCACGCTCGGTGGTGCCGACCGCTCCCGCACGGCGTCGTTCGTAGACTGCTCGTGTGAACCGCGAACCGGACTTCCTCAGCACCCTCCGACTCGAGGACACCGGCGCGAGCACGGGCGAGACGATCCTCACCGGCGCGAGCCACTGGTCCCCCGGCGGCCGTGTCTTCGGCGGTCAGGTCCTCGCGCAGTGCATCGTCGCCGCGCAGGCCACCATCGAGGACCGGGACATCCACTCGATGCACGGGTACTTCCTCCGCCCCGGTGACATCGACGTCCCGATCACGTTCGGCGTCGAGCGCATCCACGACGGCCGGTCCTTCGCAGCCCGGCGGGTGCAGGCGTACCAGCGCGGCGTCCCGATCTTCTCGATGATCGCGTCGTTCCAACGACCCGACGAGGGCGTCGAGCACCAGGACCCGTTCCCCGTGGACGTCCCCTCGCCGGAGTCCCTGCCGTCGGCAGCGTCGATCCTCTCCGCGATCGACCACCCCGTCGCACGGGCGTGGGCCGAGCGCTCGATCGACCTCCGGCACGTCGAGGGGCCCGTGTTCGTCGACGTGCAGGGCGAGCACGTCCCGCACCAGGCCGTCTGGTTCCGCGTGGAGGGTGACCTGCCGGAGGACCCGGCGCTGCACCGTGCGGTCCTCGGGTACGCGAGCGACCTGTCCATCCTCGAACCGATCATGCGTCGACACGGTGTCGCCTGGGGAACACCGGGGGTGAAGAGCGCGAGCCTCGACCACGCCATGTGGTGGCACCGCGACGGACGCGCCGACGAGTGGGTGCTCTACACGCAGGAGTCCCCGAGCGCGCAGGGCGGTCGGGGACTCGCGTTCGGCCGGATGTTCGCGGAGGACGGTCGGCTGCTGGCGTCGGTCGCGCAGGAGGGGATGATGCGCATCCCGCGCTGACGCGGCGCCCGGTCGTGCGGCTGGCCCGCCCGGTCGTGCGTCTGGCCCGCCCGGACGCGTGTCTGGCCCGCCCGGACGCGTGTCTGGCCCGCCCGATCGTGTGGCCGGGCCGCCCGGTCGTGCGTCTGGCCCGCCCCGCCTACGGGCGGGAGAACTCGACCGCCGGCTCGGTGTACGGCGCGCACGCCGCACGCTCCGCCTCGGTGAGCCGCCGTGGCCGGTTGCTGGCGGCGTCGACCATCACGAGGGCGGTGGTCGCGCGGGTGTAGAGCACCGCGGGATCGTGGCCGACGGGTGACCACACCTCGTACGAGACGTCGATGCTCGCACCCCCGATCCGCCCGATCCACATCTGGATGTCGAGCGGCTGCCGGAAGTACGGGATCGACGCCAGGTACTCCAACCGCTGGCCCGCGATCACCGTCATCGTCCCGGACCCCGGACGACCGTCGATGATCGGCTCCGGGATGGTCCCGTCCGACGCGAACTCGTCCGGGTCCGGCCCCCAGAACCCCACGATGCGCGCCTCCTCGAGGAGACGCAGCATCGCGGAGTTGTTGACGTGACCGTAGGCGTCGATGTCGCTCCACCGCATGCGGATGGGAGCGTGCAATCGCGCCACGGTCAGTCGCGGGTGAGCTTGCGGTACGTCGCCCGGCCCGGCTTCGCGGCCTCGGCGCCGAGGCGCTCGATCTTGTTCTCCTCGTAGGCCTCGAAGTTGCCCTCGAACCAGTACCAGTTCGGGGTGCCGTCCTCGTTGAGGCCCTCCCACGCGAGGATGTGCGTCGCGATGCGGTCGAGGAACCACCGGTCGTGGGTGATGACCACGGCGCAGCCCGGGTACTCGAGCAGTGCGTTCTCGAGGCTGCCCAGGGTCTCGACGTCCAGGTCGTTCGTCGGCTCATCGAGCAGGAGGAGGTTGCCGCCCTGCTTGAGCGTGAGCGCCAGGTTGAGACGGTTGCGCTCACCACCGGACAGGATGCCGGCACGCTTCTGCTGGTCCGGGCCCTTGAACCCGAACTGCGAGACGTAGGCACGCGACGGGATCTCGGTCTTGCCGACCTGGATGTAGTCGAGCCCGTCGGACACGACCTCCCACAGGTTCTTGTTCGGGTCGATGCCGCCACGGCTCTGGTCGACGTAGGAGATGTCGACCGTCTCACCGATCTTCAGCGTGCCGCCGTCGAGGGGCTCGAGACCGACGATCGTCTTGAAGAGCGTGGTCTTGCCGACGCCGTTCGGGCCGATGACGCCCACGATGCCGTTGCGGGGCAGCGTGAACGACAGGTCGTCGATGATGACGCGCTCGCCGAACCGCTTGTGCAGCTTGTCGGCGTCGATGACCTGCGAGCCCAGGCGCGGACCCACGGGGATGACGATCTCCTCGAAGTCGAGCTTGCGCGTGCGCTCGGCCTCCGTGACCATCTCCTCGTAGCGGGCCAGACGGGCCTTCGACTTCGCCTGGCGACCCTTCGTGTTGCTGCGGACCCAGTCGAGCTCGGACGACAGGCGCTTCGCGAGCTTGGCGTCCTTCTTGCCCTGGACCTCGAGTCGGGCGCGCTTCTTCTCGAGGTAGGTCGAGTAGTTGCCCTCGTACGGGTAGAGACGACCGCGGTCGACCTCGGCGATCCACTCGGCGACGTGGTCGAGGAAGTACCGGTCGTGGGTCACGGCCAGGACGGCACCGTGGTACTGCTGCAGGTGCTGCTCGAGCCAGAGCACGGACTCGGCGTCGAGGTGGTTGGTGGGCTCGTCGAGGAGGAGCAGGTCGGGCTTCTGCAGGAGGAGCTTGCAGAGCGCGACGCGACGCTTCTCACCGCCGGAGAGGTGCGTGACGAGCTCGTCCCCGGGCGGGCACTGGAGCGCGGCCATGGCCTGCTCGAGCTGCGAGTCGAGGTCCCACGCGTCTGCCGCGTCGATCTCTTCCTGCAGGGTGCCCATCTCGGCGAGGAGGGCGTCGAAGTCGGCGTCCGGCTCCGCCATCAACGCGGAGATCTCGTTGAAGCGGGTGACCTTGGCGTGGATCTCGCCGACGCCTTCCTGCACGTTCTCGAGCACGGTCTTCGACTCGTCGAGCTCGGGTTCCTGCATGAGGATGCCGACGGTGAAGCCGGGGGTCAGCTTCGCCTCGCCGTTGGACGGCTGGTCGAGACCCGCCATGATCTTCAGGATCGTCGACTTGCCCGCACCGTTCGGTCCGACGACGCCGATCTTGGCGCCGGGGAGGAACGACATCGTGACGTCGTCGAGGATCAGCTTGTCGCCGACCGCCTTGCGGGCGCGGACCATCTGGTAGATGTACTCAGCCATATCGGGATGAGTCTACCGACAGCACCCGCACGCCGGAACGCGCACGGGGGCTGTTGCGCTCGCCGACTTCGACGTACCGTGGCCTCGCCTTCCACCAGAGGCCTCGTCGCACGTGCACGGATCAGGCGCACGCAGATCAGGATCAGGACCAGGGACATGTCCAGGACACGACTCCACCGCATCACGCTCCCCGTCATCGGGGCGATCGCACTCGTCGTCGGCGCCATCGCACCCACGGGCGCCACGGCCTCGGCCGCCACGGTCGCGCCGCACGGCACCCCGCTCGTCGAGTACACGGCGAACATCACCGAGGGCGGGTCCGGCACCGGGTACTCGTCGTACATCAACGTCCACGACGCCTACAACAACGCGTTCTCGGTCGGGATCCAGTCGGACAAGGGGTCCACCGTGAGCAAGGGCGCGCCGCGGTTCATCTGGGAGCGGGTGCAGAACGGGAAGTTCTCGTACGGCTACCTCGGCCCGGCCACCCACAACGTGACACCCGTCGGCCTGCGGTTCTACCCGAACAACGTCGGCACGTTCTTCGCGAACGGCCACACGATCGCCGCGGTCGGGCTGACCCTGAAGGGCCGACTCTTCTTCAACGTCGAGGGGAACGGCCGCCTGAACGGCGACGTCGTGCACTCGTCGATGCGCGACGTGAAGATCACCGTCCGGAACAAGCCGGGCGTGAGCGGCCTGCAGGGCACCTGGAACCCGAACTTCTCGTTCCACGGGCTGAAGGCACGGCAGACCAACTCGCCGGCGGTCCAGGGCGCGACGTTCTGGGTGGACGGCCGTGTCAGCGGGCTGCCCAAGGGCGGCAACTGGGACACCACCGAGGTCGCGGGGATCGCGATGATCACCCAGCGTTGGTGACCCACGGCCCACGCGACCGCGACCCGTCACGCGGCTTCCCGCACGTCGGGGTGGGCACCGTCCAGGTGAGGACCGTCCGGGTCCGGCCCGCCCGGGTCCGGCCCGTCCGGGTCGACGGTGACCGCGTACCGGAGTGCGTCGTGGTCGGCGGCCCCGACGTCGTGGAGCCCCGACGGACCGTCGTCGGGGTGTTCGGCGGCTGACTCGTCGGGGAGCTCGTCGTCGGCGGCCCCGCCCGGGACGGCGCCGATCTCACCCGTCCGCAGGTCGACGACCGGCGCGGCACCCGGAGGAGCCGTCGACTCCCCCGTGTGCCGAGGCACGCGGACCCAGTTGCTGATGCCCCACGCGAGGTCGTGCCCGAGGCCCTCGGCGTCGATCTCCACCGACGTGCCGCCCCGGCCGTCGCGCTCCCAGGTCCGGATGCGGATCCGCCCGGTGACGACGATGCGGTCGCCCTTCTTCAGCGACCGGTGGACGTTGGCGGCGAGGGACCGGAAGGCGGTGACGGTGTACCAGTTGGTCGCGCCGTTGGTCCACGTGGACGTGGCGCGGTCCCAGCGACGCGACGGTGAGGCGAGTCGCATGCTCGTGATGGCGATGCCGGTGTCTGTCACGAGGTGACGTGGTTCGGTGGCGATGATCCCGCAGACGGTGATGGTGTCGTTCATGGGTCGATCGTCATCGACCCCCGAGGTGCGGAAGCACCCCGGGGCTCGATCTGTGACTGGATGTCTCGGACAGGTGAGCTGTGGAGGAGAAGTCCCCCGAACCTCCGGTCCGGACGGGTCAGTGCGCCCGGAACTCGGGCCGGTCGGCGAGCGGTCCGAGCGCCGCGTGGACCGCGCCCTTGGCGGACTCGAGCGACGGGTACGTCCCGCCGGAGCCACGGTGACCGTAGAGCTCGACCCGGAAGCCGCCGTCGGCACGGTGGATGCTGCCCACCGCTCCCGCCGGTCCGACCGCTACCCAGGTCCCGGTGTTGTTCGTCATCGTTCGACCACCTCCTCGTGGCCCCGACGCCCGGGTGTCAGGACGCCAGGATGTACTGACTGTAGGCCTTGCGGACCTTGTTCACCTTCGGCAGCGCCACCGCGAGGCAGTAGCCCTGACCAGGGTTCTTTGCGAAGAAGTCCTGGTGGTACTCCTCCGCACGGTAGAACGTACCCATCGGCTCGATCGTGGTCACGATGCCACCGTCCCAGATGTCCGAAGCGCGCTCGATCGCACGCTCGAACCGCGCCTTCTGGTCGTCGTCGGCCGGGAACATCGCCGACCGGTACTGGGTGCCGACGTCGGCGCCCTGCCGGTTCAGCTGCCGCGGGTCGTGCAGCGTGAAGAACACGTCGAGGATCACGTCCGCGGGGATCACCGTCTCGTCGAAGGTGACGGCGACGGCCTCAGCGTGGCCGGTCGTCCCGGTGCAGACCAACTCGTACGAGGGGTTCTCCACCCCACCGCCGATGTAGCCGGACACCACGTCCTGCACACCCTGGAGCGTGCGGTACACGGCATCGAGACACCAGAAACATCCACCTGCGAGCACGAACGTGGTCATGACCTCAACCTACCTTCCGGGACTTCGAGCGAGCCGCGACCGCGGCATCGTCCTCCACAACGCCCCTGGTGGTGTCGGCGTTCCCCAGGAGGGTCGGTCGACGCCCGGCGTGTCGGTGGTGCGCCGTAGCGTCCGTCCCAGGACGACCAGACGCACGACGAACCGGAGGCACCACGATGCACACGACGACCGAACCCGCACTGCGGATCCGCACCGTGCCCGTCGCCCGTTCTCGCGGTGACCTCAGGATCCTCGACGTCCGCGACGACCTGAGTCGCGTGACCCGAGCGAACGGTGAGATCGTCGGCTACGTGGACCGGGTCGACGTCGCCGGCGGGACCGCGTACCGCGCCCGGCGGTACGTGTCGACCGAGCGCCGGTTCGTCGAGTTCCCCAACGTGTGGTCCGCCGACGACGCCGTCGACTGCCTGCGCTGGGGGTGATGATGTTCCACATTGGAATCATCTCCGGTCGGGTGTACGGAACGCCGACCGACCTCCCCGACGCCTGACCGTTTCGTGAGTATGGTGCGCGCATGGACTGGTGGAACGACCTGACCGACTGGACCTCGTCGGACGACGGCTGGCGAGTGATCTCCGGAGCGCTCATCCCCTTCGTCGCGATCGTCGTCGCCGGCGTCATCGCGGCACTCATCGGACGCGGAGCGACGAAGCGCGTCGTCGCGATGCAGGAGCGCGAGGCACGCAACGCAGCCGTCGCGGGCATCGTCTCCGCGGCGCGCAAGGCCGCGGCATGGGGATCGCTCGGGCACGACGAACGCGCCTACGCCGACCACCTGGCCGAGGACGCCGACATCCGCCTCCGCCTGCTCCCGGTCGCCGGCGCGCCGCTCGCCGCGAACTGGACGCAGCACGAGATCGCCGACATCAAGAAGAACTCGTCGACCTTCAGCTTCCAGGCCGACCAGTCGCTCGCCGAGTTCCGCGACCGGCTCCTCGAGTGGCAGGCGCGCCCCGGCCGTGCCCGGAAGCTGTTCAAGAGCGACCTCGAGCGCTGGAAGTTCGACTCCCCGGATCCCGACGCCGACCTCATCAAGCGCCAGCAGGACTGGAACGCCGACCAGGTCACCCCGGCCGACACCGCCGCGCCCGCGACGACGCCTGCTCCGGCCGCCGAGCGGCCCACCCCGACCACGACGTCGCTCCGGCCTGCTCCGCAGCGACCCGGAGGCCCGACCTCCTCCGCCCCGTCGGCTGCGGCCGGAACGGGATCGGCTGCTCCGGCCGCACCCGCCGCCGCGGGAGCAGGCGCCGGTGCCGGCTTCTCGGTCATCCGAGGCGGCACCGCCCGTGGCGTGACTCCGGCCGACCCGAACGCCACCACGCCGATCTCCGACACGAACGGCACCAACGCCACCACACCGATCTCGGATGCGAACACGACGCGTGCCTACGGTGACGGTGCGACCACGCCACTGTCCGGGGCGCCGGTCCGCCCGACGCTCGGTTCACCGATCGGCAAGGACTCCGACGCCGACAACGCGGATGCGGTGGATGACGCACGCGCTGCCGGGGCGAAGCAGAACCAGGCCGCTCCGACCTCCCCGGCTGGCCGCACCACCGGTTCGGTGCCGCCGCCCGTCGCGAAGCCGACCTCGGCCGATGCGCACGTCAACCGTGCACCTGCCGCCGACGGCCGGAAGGCCGAGACCCCGACCGCTCCGAGCACGACCTCGGTCCCGACACGCATCGCCGGTGCACCGGCCGAGCCGACCGACGCGAACGAGACCTCCGAGGCGCCGTACACGCAGCCGATCAGCGCGAGCGAGCTCCGTCGTCGTGCGGCGGAGGACGACGAGTAGTCCCCCGTCTCCAGCACGAAGGCCGCCGCCCCTCGGGACGGCGGCCTTCGTCGTGTGTGCCCCCGGCAGGAATCGAACCCGCGGCACGGTGGGTAGAAACCACCTGCTCTATCCACTGAGCTACGGAGGCGGACGGCCACGATTCTATCCGCGGCCTCCGCCGAGGTGCTGCACGAACCGGTCGACCTCCCGCTGCGAGCGCAGGTGCACGATCCGGAGGTGCGGTGCCGACGTGACGAGTTCGGGGACGCGGCGCCGCGAGACGTTGCGGGTCTGGATGCCCCAGCGCAGGATGTGCCCCCGGTCGGTGAAGAACGTCCAGAGCGACGGCTCGACGTTCCCGTTCCAGAGCTCGACGCGTCGCAGTCGTCGCCGGAGGGTCCGGCGGAGCAGCCGCCACAACGCCACCGGTGTCGGCAGGTCGATCCACACCAGGGTGTCCGCTCGCTCGGCCAACAGCGCTCGCACCGGCGTGTACTGCCACTCCGTGACCCAGGCCGGTTCGCTCGTGTACGCCTCGACGTCCGCGACGAACGTCTCCCGCGGTTCCCAGTCCGGGCCGTGGAACAGCGAGTCGATCTCGGTGTGCGGCACGCCGAGCACGGCACCGATGCGTCCGGCTGTCGTGGTCTTCCCGACGCCGGTCGTGCCGGCGACCAGGATGCGCCGCGGGGTCGGATCGAGTGGGTCGTCAGCGCCGAGCATCCCTCGACCCTAACCCGGCGTCGTGCGTCGCCCGCGGTGTCTCGGTCGGGGGCGACACCGCGCGTCCCGTCGGACGCCGGCGGTGACGCGAGACACCGCCCCGTTCGGCGGCGTCTCGGCGGCACCGCGGCGTCTCGCCGACACCGCGGCGTCTCGCCAACACGGCGGTGCCTCGGTCGGGCGCGACACCGCGGTGCCTCGGTCGGGCGCGACACCGCGGCGCCTCGGTCGGGCGCGACACGGCGGCGCCTCGGTCGGGCACGGCCACCGCGGCTCCGCGGCGCCTCGCCGACACCGCGGCACCGCCCCGACGTCACCCGGCCGTCAGGTCGTAGACGGTCACGCCACCGATCGTCGTCGCGGTGAAGTTCGACTCCACCCACGCGGAGATCTCCGAGGCGGCGTCGCTCCCGCCGTTCGACCGTCCGACGCTCCCGGCGATGAAGTAGTGGATCTCCCCCGCGGCCACGTACTCCTTGAACTCCGCGAGCGTCGGTGACGGGTCGGACCCGTTGAACCCACCGATCGGCATCACGGACTCCCCCGTGGCGAGCTGGTACGTCGCCGCACTGTTCGAACCGATCGCGGCGGCCACCCACCGGTAGTCGGACGCGTCCTCGAGCAGCGCCTTCCGCAGCGCGGACGCCACGTCGGTCGACCCGCCCAGCAGGCTGCCGGCACCGCCCCCACCGAAGCCACCACGGCCGCCCTCGCCCTGCCCACCGAACCCGCCGGGACCGCCGGCCGCACCACCACCAGCCGGACCACCGCCGGCCGCCGCCCCTCCACCGCCACCGCCGAAGCCCCGGCCCGCGCCCCCGGGACCGCCGAAGCCGCCCCGGCCGCCCGCTCCGCCGAACCCTGCCCCCATAACACTCGGTCCCGCCGACGGCAACGATCCCGTGTGCGCCGTCGTCACGGTGTCGATCGAGTACGCCGTCGGACCGAGCAGTCCCGTGACGAGCGCGCCCACGACGACCACGCCACCGACGGGCCGACCCCACCGAGCGGGCAGCCCCCGTTCCCGACGGCCACCACCAGGTGCCTCGATCGGAGGGACGTCTCCCCACCCGCCACCCCGCCGCACCGGCACGAGCACCGCCACCGCCGTCACCACCCCGACGACGAGCACCACCCACCGGATCCACGGCTGCCACCCCGAGGCCGCCGTCAGCAGGTGCCACTGCCACACCACGGTCACCACGACCGTGAACGCCGCGGTCCCCCGCCACCACCACGATCCGCGTCGCTCCCACAGCAGCCCGGCCCCGATCCCCACGAGCCCGGCGATGTACGGGGCGAGGGCGACCGTGTAGTACGGGTGGAAGATCCCGCCCATGAAGCTGAACACCAGCGCGGTGAGCAGCAGCGCGCCGCCGAGCGCGAGCACCGTGGCGAGCCGGGCCGAGGTCCGCTGCCGGAACCCGAGGGCGACGAGCGACGCCACGAGAAGGACGAGCGCGGTCGGCAGCAGCCACGTGATCTGCCCGGCGAACTCCGAGCCGAACAGTCGGAGGAGCCCGGTGGCACCCCACGAGCCGGCTCCCGCGGTACCGCCCCCGCCACCGCCGGTGACGCTGCCGGTCTCGTCTCCGGTCACGCGCCCGAGGCCGTTGTACCCGAACGTCAGCTCCAGGAACGAGTTCGTCTGCGACCCGCCGACGTACGGCCGCGCCGAGGTCGGTACGAGTTCGACGATCGCCACCCACCAGCCGCCGGCCACGACCACGGCGAGCGCCGCCCACAGCAGGTGCACGACGCGCTTCACGAACGGCAGCGACGAGCAGTACAGGTACACGCCGACGAGCACGGGCAGGATCAGGAACCCCTGGAGCTGCTTCGTCAGGAACGCGATCCCGACGGCGACGCCGGCGAGCACGACCCACCGCACACGCCCGCTCTCGACACCGCGCAGGACGAGCCAGAGCGACAGCACCATGAGCAGGGTGAGCAGCGCGTCCGGGTTGTTGAACCGGAACATCAGGGTCGCCACCGGGGTCGTCGCGAGGGCGGCTCCGGCGACCAGCGCCGATCCGGCCGAGAACCGTCGCCGGACGATGACGTACAGCAGCGCAACGGCTCCGACGCCCATGAGCGCCTCGGGGACCAGGATCGCCCACGAGTTCAGGCCGAACAGCCGCACGGACAGCTCCATGACCCACAGGAACGCGGGCGGCTTGTCGACGGTGATCGAGTTGCCGGCGTCCGAGGACCCGGAGAAGAACGCCTCCCAGTTCGTGCTGCCGGCCTGCACGGCGGCGGAGTAGAACGCGTTCGCGTACCCGTTCACCCCGAGGTCCACGATGTACAGCACCCCGGTGGCGAGGAGCAGCCCGAGGAACGCCGGGCGTTCCCAGCGTGCTCGCTGGACGACGGGTGTGCGGGACGTGGCGCTCATGGTCCCAGGGTCACCGCACCGGCTTTCGGCATCCGTTGGTACCGCTGTGCAACTGCCGGGAGGCACGGGTCGGCTCCGCAGGGCGGGTTCCGGAACGGTTCCGCGCGCGTCTGCCTGGTGTTCGCTTCCGGGTCACCGGCGCTTCGTAGCGTCCGGACATGCGCTCCACCGGTTCCGTCGTCGCGGTCGTCCCCGCCCGTGCCGGGTCGAAGGGGATCCCGGGGAAGAACCTCCGCGCGGTCGCCGGCCGGTCCCTGGTCCGCCGTGCCGTGGAGGCGGCGCTGGACGCGACGTCGATCGACTTCGTGGTCGTCTCGACCGACGGCGACGCGATCGCCGCCGAGGCCGCGGTCTCCGGTGCCCGTGTGGTCCGACGGCCGACCGAGCTGGCGGGTGACGAGGCCTCGTCGGAGTCGGCGCTGCTGCACGTCCTCGACGAACTGGCGGCAGGGGGCGAGGAGCCCGAGGTCGTCGTGTTCCTGCAGGCCACGTCGCCGTTCACCGACCCGGCGGACCTCGACACCGCCGTCGCACGCGTGCGGGACGGTCACGCGGACTCGGTGTTCGCGGCGGCACCGTCGCACGCCTTCCTCTGGCGCATCGCCGAGGACGGTGCAGCCCGCGCCGTGAACCACGACGCCGCGGTCCGTCCGCGCCGCCAGGACCGCGAGCCCGAGTACCGCGAGACCGGCGCCTTCTACACCTTCCGAACCGCGGCCTTCCGGCAGCACCGCCACCGCTTCCACGGTCGGGTGGAACTCGTCGTCGTCGACCCCCGCGGCGCGATCGACATCGACGACCCCGGTGACCTCGCGGTCGCCGAAGCCCTCGCGCCGCACCTCGACCCAGTCCTGAACGGAGCACCATGACGGTCACCATCGGCACGTCCACGATCGGCGCGGGCCACCCCGCCTACCTGATCGGCGAGATCGGCCTCAACCACAACGGCGACGTCGACATCGCGAAGCGGCTCATCGACGTCGCGGCCGACGCCGGGCTGCAGGCGGTGAAGTTCCAGAAGCGCACGCCGGCGATCTCCACGCCCGAGCACATGAAGAACACGCCCCGGTCGACGCCGTGGGGCGAGATGACCTACCTGGAGTACCGCTACCGGGTGGAGTTCGACCGCGACCAGTACATCGAGATCGGCGACCACGCCACGATGCGCGGGCTCGACTGGTTCGCGTCGCCGTGGGACGAGCCGTCGGTGGACTTCCTCGAGGACCTCAACGTCGTCGCGTACAAGATCGCCTCGGCCTCGGTGACCGACCTCGGCCTGCTCGCCGCCGTCGCCGCGACCGGCAAGCCCGTGATCCTGTCGACGGGCATGTCGACGCTGGAGCAGATCGACCGCGCGGTGGAGGCCCTCGGCACCAACCGCCTCGTGCTCCTGCACGCCACGTCGACGTACCCGCTCCCGCCCGAGGAGGCGAACCTCCGCATGATCGACACCCTCGCGAACCGCTACGCGGGCGTGCCCGTCGGCTACTCGGGCCACGAGCCCGGCCTGCAGATCTCGATCGCGGCGGTCGCCCTCGGTGCCACCGCGGTCGAGCGGCACATCACCCTCGACCGCACGATGTGGGGTTCCGACCACGCCGCCTCGCTCGAGCCGCACGGGCTGCAGACGCTGGCGCGCGACGTGCGCATCATCGAGACGGCGCTCGGCGACGGCGTCAAGCGGGTCATGCCCGGCGAGCGGGCACCGCTCGCGAAGCTGCGCCGCGTCGGAGCGTGACCGGCGGCGGTCTGGACGTGACGGCTGACGGGGGCGAGCCGACGGGCGGACTGGAGGCGCGCCTCCAGTCCGGTACGGCGCCACGCGCCCGACGCGTGGTCGGCCTGGTCGACACCGACTCGTTCGCGAAGTGGGGTGCCCACCTGCTCGCCACCGCACCCGCGCACTGGGACCTGGAGCTGCTGACCGTCGCGACGCCACGGTCCGCGAGTCGCGCGCAGCTGCGGTCCGCGTTCCGGGGCCTCGACGGCCGGCTGGCGCACCTCGCGGCCGCGCCGCCGACGCCGCTGCACGTCGACGCGATCGTCGAGCGGCTCCGGCAGGACCCGCCCGACGCCGTGCTCGTGTCGGTGATCGGCCCGGTCGCGGAACTCGTCATCGACGAGGTGCTCCGTCGGGTCCGGCGGCGGCCGGTGCTCGTGACGGGGCTGCCGGGGATCTCGTACCCGGCGAAGTGGAAGGGCGTGTTCTTCCGTGCCCGGGCCGACCTGTTCGTGCTGCACAGCCACCGCGAGGTGCGCGCGTACGAGGAACTCGCCGCGGAGGGCGGCGTCGAGCCGCACTTCGCGCTCGCGACGCTGCCGTTCGCACGTCCCGGTGCACCCGCCGCGGGCGATGACGGGGGTGCGTCGGTCCGTGACACCGTCGTCTTCGCCGCCCAGCCGAGCGTCCCAGCCGAACGCGCCGACCGCGAGCGCGTCGTCGGCTGGCTGGTCGAGGCGGCCCGCCGGCACCCGTCGTGGCGCGTGGTGATCAAGGTCCGTGCCGCCGCCGGCGAGCACCAGACGCACCGCGAGCAGGACCCGTACCCGGACCTCGTGCCGGCTGGTGCACCGGCGAACCTCGTGGTGGAGAGCGGGCCGATGTCCGAGCACCTCGACCGAGCCGTGGCCCTCGTGACGATCAGCTCGACGGCCGTGCTCGAGGCCGCTGCCCGAGGCGTCCCGGCCCTGACGCTCACGGACTTCGGCACCGGGCGGCACCTCATCAACGAGGTGTTCGTCGGCAGCGGCCTGGAGGGCGACGCCCGCGACCTGGTCGACGGCCGCTTCGGCACCGTGCGGGCGGAGTGGATGCACGACAACCACTTCCACCCGGAGTCCGAGAACGACTGGGCGACGCGGACCGAGGCGCTGATGGCACTGCGCGACGCGGGTGGACTCGTCGACCGACCGGCGGCGCGGCGGAGCCGGGGCGGCGGACTCCGACGAGCGTGGGAGCGGAAGAACGCACTCGGGCCGGACGACCGCAGCGTGCTGGGCACCGTCGCGCTCGTGATCGGGGCACCGGTCCGTGCGGCGAAGCGCCTCGGGCGGCGGGTCCTGCGGGTCGTCCGTCCGGCGGAGGCGCCGGTCGTGCTCGCCCCGACGAGTCAGCGGGACAGGTCGCGCCGGTCGGACGGGCCGCGCCGGTCGGACGTGTCAGACCGCCTTGGCGATCGCGAGGAGCAGTTGGTCACGGGTCGGGACCCCCGGTGAACGGAAGACCTCGGCACCGTCGTCCCGCCGCACGATGATCGTGGGGGTCGACCGGATGCCGAGGTCCTCTGCCTGGTCCGGGTGGTTCGCCACGTCGCGCTCGGTCACGTGCAGTCCGGGGACGAGATCCGACGCCTCGGCCGACACCCGGCGGGCGGCGGCGCACGGGGCGCAGAAGGAGGACGTCCAGAGGTCGAGCTGCATGTGATCGTGCAACGCGGGGGTGCGGGGATCTACTCCCGCTACTCCCGGTCGAACTCGCCGCTGCGGTCGCCGCGGTCCTGCAGGTCGTCCACCGGGTCGGACTCCCCCGGCACGTACTCGAACTCGGCGGAGGTCTGGTCGAGCACCTGGCGGGACTTCGTCATGCGGTAGGTGAACGCGGTCTGCAGGCCCTCGACGTCGGCGAACACCGTGACCTCGTCGTCCAGCGCGTCGCTCGTCGCGGTGCGGGTGTCGGTCGTGCCGTCGAAGGGTCCGCCGTGGAAGATCGCGGTGTACTCGTCGCCTTCGTGGATGGTGATGTCGCTCATGCATCCCTTCTACCAGGCGGCGCCTGTTGACTCATTCATAGCTTCGCTATATAGTTGTGCTATGGAAACGAGTCGTGAGCAGACCATCGAGACACTCCTCGTCTCGGTGAACCGCCTCATCCGCACCGCCGCCCAGGCGACGGGCAACACCACGTCCGCCGCCGTCTGGCGCACGCTCGGCATCCTCGAGACGGACCAGCCGCTCCGCCTCGGCGAGCTCGCCGCCGCCTCCCGCGTCGCGCAGCCCACCATGACGCGGCTCGTCACCGGCATGACCGCCGACGGGCTCATCACCCGCAGCGTCGACCCCGACGACTCCCGCGGGCAGCTCATCGAGCTCACGGAAGCCGGCCGCGCCCGACTCGTCGAGTGGCGCGCCACCATGACCCGCACGGTCGGCCCGATGTTCGCCGACCTCGACGACGACGACTGGGACGCCCTGCACACCGCGGCCGCCCTCATCGCCTCGCGCACCTCCACCACCACCAGAACGGAGACCCTCGCGTGAACGCCCACGCACCAGCCGGCCAGTCCGGCAGCATCCTCAAGCAGTCGTCAGCAGTGTGGGCGATCGCCTTCGCCTGTGTCGTCGCCTTCATGGGCATCGGCCTCGTCGACCCGATCCTCCCCGCGATCGCGGTCTCGCTGAAGGCGACCCCGGCGCAGACCGAGCTCCTCTTCACGAGCTACCTCGCCGTCACCGGCGTCGCGATGTTCTTCACCAGCTGGGTGTCGAGCCGCATCGGCGCGAAGAACACCCTGCTCATCGGACTCGCCCTGATCGTGCTGTTCTCGGTGCTCGCGGCGACGTCGAACAGCGTCTGGACGATCATCGACTTCCGCGCCGGCTGGGGTCTCGGCAACGCGCTCTTCATCTCCACCGCACTCGCGACGATCGTCGGGGCGGCATCCGGCGGCACCGCGTCCGCGATCATCCTGTACGAGGCAGCACTCGGGCTCGGCATCGCCGTCGGCCCCCTCGTCGGTGGGCTGCTCGGATCGGTGAGCTGGCGCGGCCCGTTCTTCGGCGTCACCACGCTCATGGCGATCGCGTTCATCGCCATCGTCACGCTCCTCAAGACGAAGAACCTCGAGAAGCCCACCCCGACGAAGCTCTCCGCGCCGTTCCGGGCGCTCGGCCGCCCGGCGCTCGCCGCCCTCGCCGCGACCGCACTGTTCTACAACATCGGCTTCTTCGTCCTGCTCGCCTACACGCCGTTCCCGCTCGGCTTCGGAGCGCTCGGCATCGGCTTCACGTTCTTCGGCTGGGGCGTCGGCCTCGCGATCACCTCGGTGTGGGTCGCCCCGATGCTCACCGCCCGCCTCCGCCGGACGACCGTGCTCAAGATCGCCCTCCCGCTGCTCGCGCTCGACCTGTTCGCCGCAGCCGTGGTGGTGCGGTCGCAGTTGGGGCTCATCATCTGCGTGATCGTCGGCGGCCTCGTGCTCGGTGTCCTCAACACCGTCCTCACCGAGTGCGTCATGGAGGCCACCGACCTCCCCCGCTCCGTCGCCTCGAGCGCCTACTCCGCCGTGCGCTTCATCGGTGGTGCGATCGCCCCGCCCGTGGCCACGCTCCTCGCCGACGCCTACGCCCCCTCGGCCGCGTACGTCTTCGCCGGACTGTCCGTCGCCGTCGCGTTCGTCGTCGTGGTGTGCACCACGAAGGTGCTGCGCCGGGTCGACGACGGTGCCGAGCCGGAGCGCGTCGAGGCCGAGGCCATCGGCGCCGGCGAGATGGCCTAGTGCCGCACATCGAGTGAGCAGAAGCCGTCGGGTCCCGACGGTTTCTGCTCACTGGACCCGGACTCCGTTCCGCCTCGCCCGCCCGCCCGCTCCGCGAGCGGACGGAACACGTCCCGTCCAGGTCCCACGCCCGCCCGATTCCGCCCGTTCGCGAAGTGGAGGTGACGGCCTGGAGGCGCGGTGCCGGTCCCGGGACCCGCACCGCGCCTCCAGGCGGTCACGACCACGGCAGCCCACCCACCGCGAGCGGGCGAAATGCGGCCCGGCCGACGCGCCAACCGCGCGTATTCCGCCCGCTCGCGGGCCTCCGACCCGCCACGCTGCCGAACGGGCGAAATGGGGCCCGGCCGACGCGCCAACCGCGCGTATTCCGCCCGCTCGCGAGCTCGCGGACCGCCACGCTGCCCAGCGGGTGAAATGCGTCCGGGCCATCGCGCGAACTGCGTGTATTCCGCCCGCTCGGGACGCACTAGGCCGGATCGGCGCACGAGCGGGCGAAATGCGGCCCGGCCGGCGCGCGAACAGCGCGTGTTCCGCCCGCTCGCGGGAGACGAGCCGAGCCGCACGGAACCCGCCCGCGCCGGAGCAGACCGCACCGCGGAATAGGATCGACTCCATGGCAACTGCGAACGACCGCCTCGTCTGGATCGACTGCGAGATGACGGGCCTCGACCTCGAGGTCGACGAACTCGTCGAGGTGGCCGTGGTCGTCACCGACTTCGACCTCGTCCCCGTGCACCCCGGGTTCGACATCGTGATCAAGCCCGACCAGTCGGCGCTCGACAACATGAACGAGTTCGTGACGAACATGCACACGACCTCTGGCCTCATCGAGGAGATCCCGAACGGCGTGAGCCTGGCGGACGCCGAGTACCAGGTGCTCGAGTACATCCTCCAGCACGTCCCGGCCGAGGGCACCGCTCCCCTGGCCGGCAACACGATCGGCACCGACCGGGCCTTCATCGCGAAGTACATGCCGCGGATCGACAACCACCTGCACTACCGCAGCGTCGACGTCTCGAGCATCAAGGAACTCTGCCGACGCTGGTTCCCGCGGGTGTACTTCAACGCCCCGGAGAAGCACGGCGGGCACCGGGCCCTCGCGGACATCCTCGAGTCGATCCGCGAGCTCGAGTACTACCGCCGCGCGGGCTTCGTCGCCGAGCCCGGCCCGAGCACCGACGACGTGCGTGCCGTCCAGGCCGAGGTCGTCGAGAAGTGGGCACCGCGCCTCGGGCAGTAGTGGTCCGACCAGTCTCCGGCATGTACTACTATTGAACGGTCGCGCCGGTCGCCCGGTGTGCGCATGGTGGGTATAGCTCAGTTGGTAGAGCGCCTGGTTGTGGTCTAGGAGGTCGCGGGTTCGAGACCCGTTACTCACCCCAAGACGAAGGCCCCGGTCCGTTGGATCGGGGCCTTCGTCGTTCCGGAAGTGACCAGGCACCTGTGCCACGATCGTCCCCGTGATGGAGATGTCCCTCGACGAGTTCGAGCAGCTCGTGACCGACGAACTCGACCTGCTCCCCGACGAGATGGTCGACGGGCTCGACAACGTGGTGTTCGTCGTCGAGGACGAACCGGAGGACGGGTCCGACCTGTTCGGCGTGTACGACGGCATCGCGGCGACCGAGCGCGGGCAGTACGGCTTCGGCGAGCTCCCGGACCGGATCGTGGTGTTCCGGAAGCAGCACCTCGCCGAGTGCGACACGCTCGAGGAGCTCAAGGACGAGGTGCACACCACACTCGTCCACGAGATCGGGCACTTCTACGGCATCGACGACGAGCGTCTCCACGAGCTCGGCTGGGCGTAGCCGCTCCCGAGACTCGCCGGGCGGCGGTCGAGACTCGGACGGGGCGACCGATCTCGCGCCCCGGGACGCGAGAACCGTCGCGCAGGCCGAGACTCGCGCCAGCGCGGCGCGGCAGCGCCGCGGCCGCGCGCCGCGCGCAGCGCGCCAGCGCGGCGCGGCAGCGCCGCGGCCGCGCGCCGCGCGCCGCGCGCAGCGCGCCAGCGCCGCGGCCGCGCGCGCGCCGCCCTCAGAACCGCGTCGGCCCCACCTCGTGGTACTTCTCCCACGCGTCCACCGGCCCCCGCCCGTGCAGCGCGTACTCCCCCACGAGCCGCTCCTTGTAGACCGCCGGGTTGTGCGACGCCACCACCCGCGCGTTCCGCCAGTGCCGGTCGAGCGCCCGGGTGCGATCGGCCGCCGAGGCCCCGCCGACCTCGAACAGCTCGGACGCCGACCGGAGCACCCGCGGCCCGATCTCGATCTGCGCCTGGTAGACGGCGTTCTCCGCGGCGTCGAGCAGGGCGTGGTCCACGCCGGTCCCCGGCACGTTCGTCGCCACCACCTCGTCGAGCATCCCGGCCGCGGCGCCGACCAGCGACCGAGCGGTGAACGCACCCGCCGACAACCGTCCGAGCACGGCGAGCACCTGCGGGTCGTCACCCGGGCGGGCGGCGTTGGCGTGGATGTACGTCCGGGTCCGCGGCCGGACGAAGGCGACGGCGTCGTCGGACACGGCCTGCCCGATCCCCGCGAGCACCGCCAGCAGGTACAGCTGGTAGAAGGCCTGGATGTGCGACAGCGGCGCGTCCTTGTACGCCGACACGACGGCGGGGTCCACCGGCACACCCTCGAAGACGGTGGTGCCGGACGCCGTGAGCCGCTGCCCGAACCCGTCCCAGTCGTCGACGCTCGTCACACCCGGCGCGTCGACGGGCACGGCGAACGTGACGCGGTCGCCCGAGCGGTCCGCCGCCAGGTAGATCCAGTCGGCGTAGAGCGTGCCCGTCGAGTAGAACTTCCGCCCGTCGAGACGCAGGGAATCGCCAGCAGGCGTCACCGTCGTCGAGATGTCCGCCAGCGTCGTCCCGGTCCGCTCCGAGGTCGCGTTCCCGACGATCGCCCCGTCGACGATTCGCTGCAGCCACTCGTCCCGTTCCGCCGACGACGGCCGGAGCAGCACGAGTTCGGTGTACCCGAAGTGTCCGCGCCACAGGTGCGCGATGTTCGAGTCCGCCGCCGCGAGGTCCGCCACCAGGTGCACGAGCTCGACGAGCGTGACGCCGAACCCGCCCCGGTCCTCCGGCACGCGCAGCCGTCCGAAGCCGGCATCGGCGAGTGCACGGACCTCGTCGTGCGGCATCGGCCGGTCACCGGGGGTGCCGGAGGCGAGCTCACGCTCGACCGCGCCGTCGCGGATGGTCGCGATCACGGGTGCGAAGCGCGCCCGCAGGGTGGCCAGGCGGTCGGCCGGGAGGCCCGTCCCGCGTCCGTCGTCGGTGGTCGCCGCCGTCATGCGGTCACCTCCACGGCACGGGCCGCGTCCGCAGCGCCGCTCGCGCCACCGGAGAAGGCACCGCGCCACCGCCGCGCGGGGTGGGTGTCGGGCAGCTGCGCGTGCCCGAAGAGCTTCTCGCGCAGGGTGCCCTGGCGGTACTCGGACTGCATGAGTCCGCGCTCCTGCAGGGTCGGCGCGATGTGGTCGACGAACTCCTCGTACGACCCCGGGAGCGTCCAGTTGATGACGTTCACCCCGTCGACGCCGGCGCGCTGCCAGTCGGCGAGTTCGTCGGCGATCTGCTCGGGCGTCCCGACAACCCGGGCGCGGAGCTTGGCGGAGAGTCGAGCGAGGTCGGCGATGGTGGGTTCGCGGTCGCCGGCGGCTTCGCGGAGCCACTGCAGGTGCGACTGCCCGGCGTGCGTGCGGACCTCGGACAGCGGGGTGTCGGGGTCGAGGGCCTCGCCGGTGTCCGGGTCGAAGCCGAGGTTGGAGTGCACGAGGAACCCGTCGGCCGCGAGGTACTCGTCGATCTCCGCTTCCTTGGCCTTCGCCTCGGCCTCGGTGGACCCGGTGACGAACGTCAGCCCGAGGAAGAAGGCGATGTCGTCCCGCTGCCGACCGGCCGCCTCGGCGAGGTCGCGGGTCTCGTGGATGAGCTGCTCGGTGGCGTCGCGGTTCGAGGTGAGGATGAACTGGGCCTCGGCGTTCCGCGCGGCGAAGGCCCGGCCCGCTGGCGACGATCCGGCCTGGAACAGCACGGGCGTGCGCTGCGGCGACGGCGCCGACAGGTGCGGGCCCTGCACGTCGTAGCGCTTGCCGTGGTGGTCGATGCGGTGCACCTTCGCCGGGTCCGCGTAGCCGAGCACCGGGTCCTTGAGGACGGCACCGTCCTCCCACGAGCCCTCCCAGAGCTTCGCGCAGACCTCGAGGTACTCCTCGGCCCAGACGTAGCGTTCGTCGTGCTCCTCCAGGCGGTCCTGCCCGAAGTTCCGGGCGGCGCTGTCGAGCGCGCTCGTGACGACGTTCCAGCCGATCCGGCCGCGGGTGATGTGGTCGAGCGTGGAGACCTTGCGGGCGAAGTCGAACGGGTGCGACTGGATGACGCTCGAGGTGAAGGCGAGCCCGAGGTGCTCCGTGGACACGGCGAGTGCGGACAGCAGCACCGACGGGTCGTTCGACGGGATCTGGAGCCCCTCGCGGAGGTTCGTCGAGTAGTCCCCGCGCGCCGGGCCGTACGTGCCGACGACGTCCGCGAAGAACATCGCGTCGAACTTCCCGCGCTCGAGCGTCTTCGCGAGGTCGGTCCACAGCGTCACGTCGTCGAAGTCCGTCTGGCGGGCGTCCGGGTGCCGCCAGAGGCCGTGTTGGATGTGCGACGTCGTGTTCATGACGAAGGCCGCGAAGCGCAGCGGGCGGTTCGGTGCATCGCTCATGCGGTCCATGTTCCCCGTCGTGGCGTCACGGGAGGCCATGACGTGACCTCGCGTTACGCGGGGTGTTCCCCGCGGTGCCGGACCCGACCATGCTCCTGAGGGTGCCGAACCCGACAACCGCAGCCGCGCCTCCAGTCCGTTCCACCGCACCGTCCACCAACGCGACCCGCCGTCGTGTCGCGCTGGCGTCCTTCGTCGGCACGACCGTCGAGTACTACGACTTCTACCTGTACGCGACCGCGTCGGCGCTCGTCTTCGCGCCCACCTTCTTCCCCTCCGTGACCCCGGCCGTCGGGGTCATCGCGTCGTTCGCGACCTACGGCGTCGGCTTCGTCGCACGCCCGCTCGGCGGGATCATCGCCGGTCACCTGGGTGACCGGATCGGGCGGAAGAAGCTGCTCGTCGCGTCGCTCGTGCTGATGGGGGTCGCGTCGACGCTGATCGGTGTCGTCCCCTCGGCGGCGACCATCGGCGTCGGTGCCGTCGTCGCCCTCGTGTTCCTCCGGCTGCTGCAGGGCGTCGCCGCGGGGGCGGAGTGGGGCGGCTCCGCCCTGCTGTCCGTCGAGCACGCGCCCGTCCGGCACCGCGGCCTGTTCGGTGCGTTCACGCAGATGGGCTCGGCAGGCGGGATGCTGCTCGCGACCGGTGTCTTCACCCTCGTGCGCACCGTGCTCGGCAACGAGGTGTTCCTGGCGTGGGGCTGGCGGCTGCCGTTCCTGTTCTCCGCCGTGATCGTCGCCGTCGGGCTCGTGATCCGGCTGGGCGTGCAGGACGCGCCCGTGTTCCAGGAGCTGCGCGCCTCCGGGAACATCGAGCGGTTCCCGGTCTGGCAGGCGATCCGGCGCCACCCGCGGGCGATCCTGGTCACCGCCGGCCTCCGGCTCGTGCAGCCAGCGCTCTACTCGATCCTGACGACGTACTCGCTGACGTACCTGCTGGCGAAGCGCGGCGAGGCGGGGTCGGCGGCCGGGCTCCAGGCCGTGCTCGTCATCTCCGCGGTGTCGCTCGTGTCGACGCCGTTCTGGGGCTGGCTCTCCGACCGGGTCGGCCGGCGCGTGCTGACGATCTGGTCTGCTGTCGGGATCGCGGTGCTCATCTGGCCGTTCTTCGCGTTCCTCGACGCGGGACCGCTCGTGCTCCTGCCGCTCGTCGCCCTGATCGGGATGTGCGTGTTCCACGACAGCATCTACGGGCCGCAGGCCGCCTGGTTCGCGGAACAGTTCCCGACCGGTCGGCGCTACTCGGGGATGTCGCTCGGGTACCAGATCGGGTCGATCTTCTCGGTGGGGCTGACGCCGTTGCTCGCCGCCGTGTTCGTCGAGCTCGGTGGGGGCTCGCCGTGGATCCTGTGCGGGTACCTCGGGGTGTACGCGGTGCTCTCGATCGTGGCGGCGGTGTTCGCGGTGGACCCGGTGGCGGCAGCGCGGCGGCAGGCCGGCGCGGCCGGCGCGGCCGGCGCGGCCGGCGCGGCTGGCGCTGGCACGGCTGGGCGAGTCTCGGGCTGAGCGACCGTTCTCGCGCTCCGAGCCCCGAGAACCGTCGCTCAGCCCGAGACTCGGGGCGGCGCGCGCGAGACTCGGGCGTCCGCGTCAGGAGTCGGGATCCTGACGGTCCTGGTCCTGCCACGGCAGCATCCTGCCGGCGACGAGGGACAGGAACCCGCCGAACACGAACACGAGGGCAACCGCCCACCAGGGGTTCCGCCGCTGCTGCTGAGCACTCATGCGTTCACGGTAACGGGCCGTCGTGCCGGTTGGCACGCTCACTCGACAGCGGTGCCGCTGGAGCGTTGCTGCTTCCCGCAAAGTCATCGAGGAACCCTCGCAACCGATGCCCGAGCGGCAGTACGGTCCGGGGACCAGCCTGACCCGAGGCTGCGAGCAGACCCGAAGGCGACCCGATGATCGAGCACGACGAACGACGGCTCCGCACTTTGCGCACCGCGCGGGACGGCACACGGGCAGCACCGATGTCCCCCGTCACCTGGGGTGGGCTGGCGCTCGCGGTGTCCTCGCCCTCGGTGATCGAACGTGACATCGACGAGCCGGAGGCGGACACCGTCATCCTGCCCGTGGTCGGTGACCGGGTGCACTACGCGAGCGGCTCCGGACACCTCGTGGGGCTGCAGGGCGTCATCGTCACGGACGAGCACGGGCCGGACCTGCCCTCCGGGCTCCGGTACGTCCTGTTCGACGGCGAGGAGTGGCCGAAGGTCGTCGCAGTGGATGGTCTCGACCGAATCGGCTCCTCGAGTCGTGTCGAGGTCGCAGAGCACCTCCGTCGTGTCGAGGTCGCAGAGCACCTCCGTCGTCTCGAGGCGATTCCGGGGCGCTGAGCACGGCATTGACCGGACGATCCTCGAGCCGCTGGTGCGGATCAGCCGCGCTCCCTCCCCGGCAGGGGCACTCCGAGCAGGAATGCGTCGACCACGACTTCGAGAAGCGGACCCTCGTGATCCAGCATGGCCCTGCGTCGGCGTCCTGTCGGGCATGCCGCGACTCTAGTCCGGCCGCTCCCCAACGCCGGTGCTGCCTCGTGGGCTCTCACGGTGCGCGTCAACGCCCGTCAGCCAGCGCTGGAGCACCGCACGGATCCGGTCGAGCTCCGCATCGGTCGGACCGAAGAGCTCCAGCTGTTGCGGATTGAACGCGTTGACCAGTGCCTCCCGGGGGATCCCGTCCGCGCCCCGCCAGTCGATCGACGGGAACCGGTCCACCGTCAGGACGCGGTCGCGAGGGATCCGCGTCGAGAACAGGTAGTCCCGCACCACCAGTTCGTCGCGCCACAGCTCGACCCGCGCACGCACCCCACGGGCCAGGACGAGCGCCGCGGCCACCAGCAGTGCTGCACTGACCGGCCAGGCGCTCCGTTGTGCGAGTGGCAGCGTGACGGCCACCGCGACGGCGATCGCCGATCCGACCTGCATCGCCAGTCGGAGTCGACGCGGAGGCCGGAGGATCCGGACAGGCGGTTGCTCGCTCACGTGGACCATCCAACCGCACGTGCGCCCGCACCCGCGACGGTGGACCGGGGCGCAGCCACGGCTGGCCGCGCCCCGGCGGGCACATCGACCGTCAGCTGCGGATGAACGCGAGGATGTCGGGGTTGATGACGTCGGCGTGCGTGGTCAGCATGCCGTGCGGGTACCCCTCGTAGATCGTGAGCGTCGAGTCGCTGAGGAGCTCCGCCTGCTTCAGGGCCGCGTCCCGGTACGGCACGACCTGGTCGTCGTCACCCTGCAGGACGAGGACGGGCACGGTGATGGCCCGCAGGTCCTCGGTCTGGTCCGTCTCCGAGAACGCCTTGATGCCCTCGTAGTGGGCAAGAGCACTGCCCGTCATGCCCTGCCGCCACCAGTTCGCGATCACCGGCTCCGACGGCGTCGCACCGTCACGGTTGAAGCCGTAGAACGGACCGGAGGCAACCGCCTGGAAGAACTCGGCCCGGTTGGCGGCGAGCGCCGCGCGGAACCCGTCGAAGACCGAGATGTCGGTGCCGTCCGGGTTGGCGTCGGTCTTGACCATCAGCGGCGGCACGGCGGACACGAGCACGGCCTTCGCGACGCGCCCCTGCGGCTGGCCGAACCGGGCGACGTACCGGGCGACCTGGCCCCCGCCGGTGGAGTGGCCGATGTGGATCGCGTCGTGCAGGTCGAGGTGCTCGACGACGGCCGACACGTCGCTGGCGTAGTGGTCCATGTCGTGGCCGGTGCCGATCTGGGACGAGCGCCCGTGTCCGCGTCGGTCGGACGCGATCACCCGGAAGCCCTCGGCCAGGAAGTACAGCATCTGCGCGTCCCAGTCGTCCGAGGACAGCGGCCAGCCGTGGTGGAAGACGATCGGCTGCGCGTCGGCGTCACCCCAGTCCTTGAAGTAGATCTCTGCACCGTCGTCGGTGGTCACGTAACCCATGGTTGCTCGCTCCTGTTGTGGTTGTTCGGTCGTGGTGGTCGGTGGGTGGTCAGTCGAGCTCGGCGACGGCGTCGGTGATGAACGTCGCGACCTCGGTGGGGTGCGTCTGCATCACCAGGTGCGGTCCGTCGATCTCGATCACCCTGCGGACGCCGGCGCGCTGGTAGCCGAAGCGCTCGACGTCCGGGTTGATGGTGTGGTCGGCACTGGAGACGATGCCCCAGGACGGCTTGGTCTTCCACGCCGCGACGGACGCGGGCTCGCCGAACGCGACGGCCGACAACGGGCGCTGCGAGACCGCGAGGACCTTCGCCGTCTCGAGGTCGAGACCGCCCGCGAACACCGCCGGGAAGGCGTCGACGGCGACCGAGACGTCGGTGCCGGGCTCGGCGCCCTCGACGGGGTACGGCGCGTAGACGAGGTTCGCGGCGAGGTCGCTGTCGGGGAACCCGCCCTGGAGTGCGCCGAGACTCTCGCCCTCCTCGAGGGCGTAGGCGGCGACGAAGACGAGACCCACGACGTTCTCCGCGACGCCCGCGACGGTGAGGATCGCGCCCCCGTAGGAGTGCCCGGCGAGCAGGACCGGTCCGTCGATCTGCTCGACGAAGGACCTGATGTAGGCGGCGTCGCCGGACAGGCTGCGGTTGAACACGGGCGGGACGTGGACCTCGTACCCCTGGTCGAGGAGCAGCTTCGTGACGGGCGCCCAGCTGGCGGCGTCGGCGAAGGCTCCGTGGACGAGGACGATGGTGGGTGATCCGGGCACGGTGCGTCGCTTCCCGGTCCGTGGCGATGCCGTGGACCTGTGTCGGTGGTGGGAGCTCGTGCTCCCGTCCGTGACGGTAGGGCCGGGGGCCGGCGGGGCACATCGGTCACGATGACCGAGATCCCCCGGAGGATGACCTAGTCGCCGACCGACGGCGCGACAGGCGACGCGACATGCGGCGCAGCGGACGGCGCGACAGGCGACGCAGCGGACGGCGCGACAGGCGACGCAGCGGACGGCGCGACAGGCGGCGCAGCGGACGGCGCGGTCGCCGTCGCGAGGACCGCCGGCAGCTGCCGCCGCGTCGAGATCCCGAGCTTCTGGAACGCCGCGTACAGGTGGGCACCCACCGTCCTCGGTGACACGAACAGGTGCTCGCCGATGGCCCGGTTGCTCATCCCGCGCGCCGCGAGCTCGCAGACGCGGAGCTCCTGCGGGGTGAGGAGCTCGACGCTGCGGCGTCCGGACGCCGGCAGCCGCTCGCCCGTGGCCCGGATCGCGTCACGTGCACGATCGGCCCACGCCGACGCCGGCATGGCCTCGAACCCCTCGAGGGCCGCGTGCAGGACCGCCCGCGCCGTGTCGTTCCGGCCCGCACGGCGCAGACGGCGGCCCAGCCGGAGGAGCGCGCGGGCCCGCAGGTACGGCATCGGCCAACGATCGTGCTGCAGGGTCGCCCACGCCGGCTCGAGTTCGTCGTCGGGAGCGAGTGCGAGCCGTGCGTAGTCGATGGCCGTGCGGACCATGGGCGCGTGCCAGCGGGCGTGGAGCTGTTCGAGGTCCGCCAACCGCTGCTCGGCGTCCGCCCGGTTGCCCGACTCCAACGCGGCGTCGACGTAGTCGTGCGAGGTCATGACGGCGAACGACGGGTTGAAGGCGTCGTGGTGGGCGTCGAAGAGGCACCGGAGGCGCTCGAGTGCGTCGACCGCGCGGCCCGAGACGAGGAACGCCGCTCCGGCGGCGCCGAGGAGCGTCGCACGCATCGCGCTGGAACGGAGGACCTGGGCTCCCGCGGTCGTTCCGCCGGCGATGCGCTCGGCGTCCGGCTGCGCGCCGTCGAGTGCGTCGAACCAGGCGAGCGCGCAGCGCGCCGCGGCCGCGAACCCGGCGTCTCCCATGTCACGACCGAGCGATGCGGCCTGCTCCGCGAGGACTCGGGCGCCTCCGACGTCGCCGGCGAGGTACGTCGTCATCGAGGTACCCATGAGCGCTTGCGGGAACGTCCGGAGCTCGCCTCGTGCCCGCATGCTGGCGAGGGCGCGGTCGAGCAGGACGCGGGCGGTGTCGATCTCACCGACGAGGTTCAGCGCGTACCCGAGGAGCCAGGCGGACTCCTCGTCCGTGGTAGCCGGAGCCGACGCGAGCGCGAGCTCCAGTACGCGGTCCCCGCGGGCCACCGGCTCGGTCCGAGCGGCCAGCAGGATCGCCCGCGGATCGTCGTCCGGGAGCGCGAGGGCCTCGATGACCGCGAGCATCGGGTCCCCCGGGTTCGCCTCGGCGGTGTGGTCCCATGCGATGGCGGCGAGGTACAGCAGCGCGGCGGTGGCGTGTTCGACCCCGCCGGCCGCCTGCATCTCGGAGACCGCGTGCAGCGCCGGTCCGAGGTCCCCCACGGCGAGCCCGGTCCTGCCGGTGGGCAGGGTCTCGGCGACCCATGCCGCGCGCGCCGCGAGCAACCGGTCGGGCGCCTCGTCGCGTGCTCGCTGGACGAGGATCGACGCGTCCGAGATCCTGCCGGACAGCCCCGCGAGCTCGGCCGCGAGGATGCGCCGCTCGACGCGTCCGGCCACGTCCGACGTCAGTTCGGCCGCACGCTCGTACGCCCGGCTCGCGGCGAACGGGTCGGACATCGCCGTCCGTCCGTCGCCGAGTGTGGCGATCTCGTCGGCGAGGGGATCGTCGGGACCGGTGGCGAGCTCGGCACGCCACCAGATCGTCCGGGCCGGATCGCCCTCGTGTTCGCGCACGAGCGACCGGAGGACCGCGGTGCGCGCCGTCGCCGGTGCGGTTGCCAGGACCGCCGACTGCACGAGCGGGTGCCGGAACCGGATCGCACGAGGAGGGACCCACTCGAGGAGCGAGGACGCCGACGCCTGCTCCGTCCACGTCGGCGCCGGGAACCTGCCGATCGCCCGAGCCGCCACCCGCGCCGCTTCCTCGGCGCTGCTGCCCCCGGAGAGCGCCACGGCGAGGATCGCCAACCGGACGGACTGGTCCAGCTCGGCGTACCGTCCGGCGAACTCCCGCTCGACCCGACCCACGACGGGCCGCTCACGGGCGCCGTCCGCCGACGCCGACCGTCCGAGTTCGTACAGCGCCAGGGGGTTGCCCTCGGCGCGGAGCACGAGGTCGCGTCGAGCCTGCCCCCTGGGCGCTCCGGGGATCCCGTCGAGCAGGGCACCTGCCGCCGCGTCGTCGAGCGGTGCGAGGTGCAGACGCTGGAGGCCCGGGGTCTCCGTCAGGTCGGTGTTCCTGGTCGTCATGATCATGACGATCGGGTCCTCGCCGACACGGCGGGCCATCATCCGGAGCGCCCACTCGGACGGCGCATCGATCCAGTGCAGGTCCTCGGCGACGACCAGGAGGGGGCGTTCGGCGGCCGCGTCGGAGAGCAGCGTGAGTGCCGCGAGCCCGGCGAGGAGTGGCGACGGCTGGACACCGTTCTCGACCCCGAACGCCACGTCCAACGCGCGTCGCTGTGGTCCCGGCAGGTCGGCGATGCCGGCGCGCAACGGGTACAGGAGCATGTGGAGCGCGGCGTACGGCTCAGCCGACTCGGCCATGGTGCCGGTGGTCGTGATCGTCCGCAGGCCCCGGGCGTTCGCGGACGCGATCGCCTCGGCGACCAGCGACGACTTGCCGATGCCCGGCTCGCCGTCGACCACGAACGCGGAACCGCCGTCGGCCACGTCACGGAGCGCATCCCGGAGGACCGCCATCTCCCGCTCACGCCCGATGACGGGCTGCGCCATCGTCACCGCGCCAGTATGGCAGCGCTCAGGTCCGCAGCACCACGTCCGCCAGCGCAGCCGGCTGCTCCGTCGCGATGAACGCCGCCTCCTGCGCAGCCCACCGGTCCCACTCGCGCGCGAAGGAGTCGCCGTCGCGACCGATCGCCCGCGCCCACCGGGTGTCGTCGTCGGCCTCGAGCCACACCCGCAGGGACGCGAGCGGCGCCGAGGCGCGGGACAGCGCACCGCACCCCTCGACGACGATCGGCTCCGCCGGGTCCACCGCCACCCACCCGGCTGGACGCGACGCCGCCCAGTCCCAACGCCGGTAGCCCGACGGCTCCCCCAGGACGTCCGTCACCACGGCCCGCGCGGCGGCCTGCAGCCCGTCCCACCCGGGGTAGACGTCGTCGAGGTGGACGATCTGCGCACCGAGCCGGTCAGCCAGGGAACCGCCGAGCGTGGTCTTGCCCGTGCCGGACCGCCCGTCGACGAGCACCACGAGCCGCGCACCCGATGCCGTCGCGACACCAGCTGCCGCAGCGGCGAGCCCCTCGACCTCAGGCACGCCACGTCCCCGCACCCACCGCGACCGCGATCGACACGAGCCCGATGCCGACGAGCACGCCGACCATCGCCCACTCCGGCCCCGCGAACCGGGCCGTCCGGGCCCACGTCCGCCGACCGGGAGCGCCGAACCCCCGCGACTCCATCGCCACCGCCAACGTCGTCGCGCGCCGGAGCGCCAGCACGAGCAGCGCGAACGCCATCGACGCCCCACGCCGCAGCCGCCCGGTGTCGGCGACGCCACGCGCACGTCGGGCCATGCCGAGCTGCCGCCAGTCGTCCCCGAGGAGCGTCATCATCCGGATCGCCGCGAGCGCACCGAGCACGAACCGGGCCGGCAGCCGCAGCAGCTGTGCGAGCCCGTCCGCGAGGTCCGTCGGGTCGACGCGGACGAACAGCGCCACCGCGGGCAGCCCGACCGCCAGCACGCGCAGCGCCGTGGCGAGCGCGAGTTCGAGCGACCCGTCGGTGACGTGCGCGAACCCGAGGTCGAACCAGGAACGCCCCGACGGCCGGCCGTACAGCGCGATGCTCACCGCGGTCAACGGCACGGCGACCAGCACCGGTGACGTCCGCAGCAACAGGGTGCGCGGCGGGATCCGCAGGAGCGGCAGGAGCAGGACCTCGAGCACGAGCGCGACGGCCGCGGACACGACGTCGAGACTCAGCACGAGGCACACACCGAGCGCGAGGACGCCCAACAGCGACGCCACCGGCTGGACACCGCGGACCCCGCGGACCCCGCCTGGAGGCACGGATCGCCCGGGCAGGCCGGCCGTCGTCCCCGGGGCGGTCACCGTCGCACCCCCGTGGCCGGGTCGCGCAGGACGGGTCGCGCACCCGCTGCCCCGAGCACGACCTCGTCGGCGTCGAGCGCGCGCACGAGGTCCTGGTCGTGCGTCACCGCCACGATCGCGGTGCCGGTGTCGGCGAGGTCGCCGAGCCGGTCGACCACGGCCTGCCAGGTGGCGCGGTCCTGCCCCGAGGTCGGCTCGTCGAGGACGACGACCGGCGGCCGCGAGGCGATGACCGTCCCGATCGCCAGCCGCCGCTGCTCGCCGCCGGACAGCGTGAAGGGGTTGGCGTCGGCGAGGTGCGCGAGGCCGAACGCGTCGAGGAGCTCGTCGACCCGCTCCTCGACGTCCGCGGCACCGAGTGCCCGGGGGCCGACGGCGAGTTCCTCCCGCACGGTGCGGGCGACGAACTGGTGCTCGGGGTCCTGGAACACCGTGCCGATCCGGGCGGCCAGCTGCCGACTGGTCCACGCCGCGGGGACGTCGCCGACACCCTCCGCCAGCTCGGGGGTGGCACGGAGCACACCGGCGGCGGGGCGGAGGAGTCCGGCGAGCGTGAGGCCGAGCGTCGACTTGCCGATGCCGTTCGGCCCGGTGACGGCGAGCACCCGGCCGGTCCGCACGTCGAGGTCGATCCCGCTCCCGACCCGCTGCCGCCTGCCCCGGGCGGTCGCGAGTCCGCGCGCCTCGAGAAGCCCGACCCCCGACTCCGCCCTCGACTCCGACTCCGCGAGCGGGCGGAATGCACCAGGTCCCCCGCGCTCGACCCCGTGCATTTCGCCCGTTCGCGCGGGCGTGCGGGTGCCCCGTCGCGCCGAACCGCGCTCCGGCTCGGAGCCGGGGACCCACACCCCGGCCGCGGTCAGGGCCGGACCGAGCGCCGCGAGGACCTCGGCCGGAGCGCCGTCCGCGACGACACCACCCGCCGGTTCGAGCAGCACGAGCCGGTCGACCAGGTCGAGCCACGTCCCGATGCGGTGCTCGACGACGAGCAGCGAGCACCCCGTCTCGTCGAGCAGCGCCCGGACGGCGTCGTGCACCTGCAGCACCCCGGACGGGTCGAGGTTGGCGCACGGTTCGTCGAGCACGAGGGCCCCCGGACGCATGGCGAGGACGCCGGCGAGCGCGAGCCGCTGCCGCTGCCCGCCGGACAGCATCGTGGTGGACCGGTCGAGCGCCAGGTCGAGCCCGACGACGTCGAGGGCCGACCGCACCCGCTGCCAGATCTCGTCCCGCGGGACGCCGGCGTTCTCGCAGCCGAAAGCGACGTCGTCCCCGACGCGCGACATCACCGTGTGTGCCTCGGGGTCCTGCATGACCAGGCCGACACGCCCGCGGACCGCGCGGGGTTCGGCGCCGTCGACCCGGACCGTGCCCTGGACGGCCGCAGCGGTGTCGTCGTCGGGGTCGGGTTCGTCGGGCAGCACGCCCGCGACCGCCCGGAGCAGGGTCGACTTGCCGGCCCCGGAGGGTCCGACGATCGCGACGCGCTCCCCTGGTTCGACGGTCAGGTCGACGCCCCGGACCGCCCAGGCGTCACGTTCCGCGTACCGCCACCCCCAGTCGGAGAAGGTGATCCGCGCGGCTGCGGTCGTCACGCGACGGCGCGGGTCCCGCGCCTGGAGTGCTCGCGGCCCGCGGCGAACGAGGACAGCACGCCGGTCGCGGCGAGCGCCCGGACGAGGAACCACGAGCCCACGCCGGCGATCACCGCGCCGGACACGATCGCGGACACGACGTAGACGACCTTGAACGCGAGGTCGAGTCCGGGGTACCAGAGGAACGTGTCGTTCAGGCCGAGCGCGAGCCCGGCGACGGCACCGGCGAGCACGACGACCGGCAGCCGGTACACGCGGTACAGGAACAGGGCGAGGACGATCTCGGCGCCGAGGCCCTGGACGAGCCCGGCCTCGAGCGTCAGCCACCCCCACTGCGTGCCGAAGAGCGCCTCGACCGAGGCGGCGACCATCTCGGCGTAGAGCGCGGCGCCGGGCTTGCGGACGATGATCGCGACGAGCGGGCCGGCGAGCAGCCACACCCCGCCGAACAGGGCCTTCGTGCCCGGCAGCACGAGGTCCATGACGGCGCTGATCGGTTCGTAGCCGAACTCCCACAGTCGGAAGACGACGCCGAGCGCGACCGCGAGGACGCTCGCGACGACGATGTCGACGACCCGCCAGCGCAACGAGCGCCGGACGGGGGTGGACGGAACAGCGGTTGACGTGCGTGTGGACATGGTCCTGGACTCCTCCCTGCGCCGGCATGATCCGGATCAGGTTCGACGGTCGGAGCGCCACTCGCTCCCTCTCAGCCCGGCGATCCCGGACTCCCGTGTGTGTCCCGTCAGTCTAGACGCGGTCGCGTCCAGATGACGGATCGCGACCGGACGACGACCGCTACTTCTTCAGGACCCGCACCAGCTTGCGCAGGACGGTGCCGGTCACCCAGATCACGGGCACGCTCACCGCGAGGAGCGAGATGAGGTTCGGCTCGAACTCGAGGTCCTTCCCGGGACGGCGCACGTAGGCGCCGATCGGGACCGAGACGGCCCCGCCGCCACCGCCGCCGTTCTCGTCCCCGTCGCCCCCGCCGCCGAACCCGAACCAGCCGAGGGACACCGGGATGAGGGTCTGGTCGCCGACCTCGACCGGCTCCCCGTAGTTGGTGGACACGCCCACGGGGCGCACCTTCTCTGCGATCTGCGTGACGATGTTGGCCATGCGCGCGAGGCTACTCGTCCGTTCCTCCACAGGCGACGGCGCGCCGGAACCGTCCACAGCTGGGGCTTGTCTGCGGACGCGGACGGGTCCCACCGATATGTTGGCGCAACCCACACCTGGAGGACCGTTTGCACACCTGGCCCGGCAACCCGTACCCGCTCGGGGCGACCTACGACGGGAGCGGAACGAACTTCGCGCTCTTCAGTGAGGTCGCCGAGCGCGTCGAACTCTGTCTCTTCGACGACGACGGCGAGGGCGGCACCACCGAACTGTGCATCGACCTCGTCGAGGTCGATGCGTACGTGTGGCACGCGTACCTCCCGAACGTCGGACCCGGACAGCAGTACGGCTTCCGCGTCCACGGCGAGTACGAGCCCGCCACGGGATCGCGCGCGAACCCGCACAAGCTCCTGCTCGACCCGTACGCCAAGGCGACCAGCGGCGACATCGACTGGGACCAGTCGTTGTTCTCGTACACGTTCGGCGACCCGGACTCGACCAACGACGACGACTCGGCGTCCCACATGATGAAGGGCGTCGTCATCAACCCGTTCTTCGACTGGCAGGGTGACCGCGCACCGCGGACCCCCTACGGCGAGACGGTGATCTACGAGGCGCACGTCAAGGGCCTCACCGAGACGCACCCCGACGTGCCGGAAGAGCAGCGCGGCACCTACGCCGGCGTCGCGCACCCGGCGGTCATCGAGCACCTCAAGCGCCTCGGCGTCACGACGCTCGAGCTCATGCCGGTGCACCAGTTCGTGAACGACTCGACCCTGCAGGACAAGGGGCTGTCGAACTACTGGGGCTACAACACCATCGGGTTCTTCGCGCCGCACTCCCACTACTCGTCGTCCGGCGACCAGGGCCAGCAGGTGCAGGAGTTCAAGACGATGGTGCGCGAGCTGCACCGCGCCGGCATCGAGGTCGTCCTCGACGTGGTCTACAACCACACGGCCGAGGGCAACCACCTCGGTCCGACCCTGTCGTTCCGCGGCATCGACAACGCGGCGTACTACCGCCTGGTCGACGACGACAAGCGGTACTACATGGACTACACGGGCACGGGGAACTCGCTCAACGTCGGGCACCCGCACTCGCTGCAGCTCATCATGGACTCGCTGCGCTACTGGGTGACCGAGATGCACGTCGACGGCTTCCGCTTCGACCTCGCGTCGGCGCTCGCCCGCGAGTTCTACGAGGTCGACCGACTGTCGGCGTTCTTCGAGCTCGTGCAGCAGGACCCGATCGTGTCGCAGGTGAAGCTCATCGCCGAGCCGTGGGACGTCGGACCCGGCGGGTACCAGGTCGGCAACTTCCCGCCGCAGTGGTCGGAGTGGAACGGCAAGTACCGCGACACCGTCCGTGACTTCTGGCGCGGCGAGTCGTCGACCCTCGGCGAGTTCGCGTCCCGGATCTCCGGCTCGGCCGACCTCTACGAGCACGACGGCCGCACGCCCAAGGCGAGCATCAACTTCATCACCGCCCACGACGGCTTCACGCTGTACGACCTCGTCGCCTACAACGAGAAGCACAACGAGGCCAACGGCGAGGACAACAACGACGGCGAGAGCCACAACCGGTCCTGGAACTCCGGCGCCGAGGGCCCGACCGACGACCAGGCGGTGAACGCCCTGCGACTCCAGCGTCGACGGAACTTCCTCGCGACGCTCCTGCTCAGCCAGGGCGTGCCGATGATCGCGCACGGCGACGAGCTCGGCCGCACGCAGTCGGGCAACAACAACGTCTACGCGCAGGACTCCGAGCTGAGCTGGATCGACTGGGAGACCGCCGACGACGACCTCGTGCAGTTCACCGCCGACGTCGTCAAGCTCCGGCACGACCACCCGACGTTCCGCCGGACCCGGTACTTCAACGGCCGTCCGGTCCGCCGTGGCGAGGGCGAGCCGCTGCCCGACGTCGTGTGGCTCACCCCCTCCGGCGACGCCATGGAGCCCGAGGACTGGGACTCCGGGTTCGGCAAGAGCGTCGGCATGTACCTGAACGGCAACGGGATCCGTGGGCGGGACTCCCGCGGCGACCGGGTCACCGACGTCGGGTTCATCACGTACTTCAACGCGCACGACGACACCGTGACGTTCACCCTCCCGCCGGAGGAGTACTCGCCGGGCTGGACCGTCCGGATCGACACTGCCGAGCCGGGTGCACGCGACGAGGTCCTCGAGGCCGGCACGCCGCTCGACGTCCCGGCACGGTCGATGATCGTGCTCCGCGCCGAGCCCGACCACGAGGTCACGGTCACCTCGGTCGACACGGACTCCTCGCGCCCGGCAACCGTCGCGCCGCAGGACGCCGTGACGCCGGCGAACCCCGCTGGGGCGACGGCTCCGTCCGACACCAGCGGCGGCCAGCAGTGACCGCGCGGCGGGTTCCGGCGTCGACGTACCGGCTGCAGGTCACGCCGGACTTCGACCTCGCCGCCGCGACGGACGTCGTCGACTACGTGCGGGACCTCGGGGCCGACTGGCTGTACCTCTCGCCCGTGCTCCAGGCGGAGCCCGGGTCCCAGCACGGCTACGACGTCGTCGACCACGCCCACGTCGACACGGAGCGTGGTGGCGACGCCGCCCTCCGTGCTCTGGCGGACGCTGCGCACGCTGCGGGGCTCGGCGTCCTCATCGACGTCGTCCCGAACCACGTGGGCGTCGCGACGCCCGAGGCGAACCCGTGGTGGTGGTCCCTGCTCGAACTCGGGCAGGGCTCCCCCGTGGCCTGGGCCTTCGACGTGGACTGGGCGGCCGGCGACGGCAAGCTCCGCGTGCCGGTGCTCGACGACCGTCTGCTCGACGGCGTCGAGCTGCGCGAAAGCCGCCTGTACCTCGGCGACACGGCCTACCCGACCGCTCCCGGCACGGTGCACGACGGCGACTCGGTGGCAGACGTCCACGCCCGCCAGCACTACGAGTTCGTCCACTGGAAGCGTGCCGACCACGAGCTGAACTACCGCCGGTTCTTCGCGGTGAACACGCTGGCGGCGATCCGGGTCGAGGAACCCGAGGTCTTCGCGGCGTCGCACGACACGATCGGCGGCTGGTTCCGCGACGGGATCGCCGACGGCCTGCGGATCGACCACCCGGACGGCCTGTACGACCCGGCCGGGTACCTGCAGGACCTCGCCGCGTTGACCGGTGGCGCGTACACGCTCGTCGAGAAGATCCTCGAACCGGGCGAACAGCTGCCGTCGTCGTGGCCCGTCGACGGCACGACCGGGTACGACGCGCTCGGCGTGCTCGACCGGGTGTTCGTCGACCCCGCCGGTGAACCGGCACTCACCGCGGCGTCCGGTGCGGAGCCGTCCGACTGGCAGCAGCTGACGCACGACACCCGCCGTGGCATCGCCGACGGGATCCTCGGCAGCGAGGTCGAACGCCTCGCCCGACTGCTCGGTCCGGTCGCGCCGGACGTCGACCACGCGACGATCGTCGACGCCGTGGCCGAGGTGGTGGCGTCCTTCGAGGTGTACCGCACCTACCTGCCCGAGGGAGCGCACCACCTCATCGACGCCCTCGAACGCGCAGCGTCGAGCCGTCCGGAACTCGATCCGGTCATCGACCGCATCGCACCCGCGCTCGTCGACCCGACGAACGCCGCCGCGATCCGCCTCCAGCAGACCAGCGGCATGGTGATGGCGAAGGGCGTGGAGGACACGGCGTTCTACCGGACGTCACGGTTGACGTCGCTGAGCGAGGTCGGCGGCGACCCGAGCGTGTTCTCGGTGTCCGTCGAGCAGTTCCACCAGACCCAGCGCGACCGACTCGGCAGCTGGCCGCACACCATGACCACGCTGACCACGCACGACACGAAGCGCAGCGAGGACACCCGAGCCCGCATCGCCGTCCTGGCCGAGCTCGGCACGGAGTGGTCGAGCACCCTTGCTCGGCTGCAGTCGCTCGCGCCCCTCGACGACACCGTGCTGGCCGACCTGCTCTGGCAGGCGATCGTCGGTGCACGTCCGGCCAGCCGGGAGCGCCTGCACGCCTACGCCGAGAAGGCCTCGCGCGAGGCCGGCGACAGCACCACGTGGACCGAGCCGGACGAGGACTTCGAGCGGCGCATGCACGCGCTGGTCGACGCCGCCTTCGACGACCCCGCCGTGGTCGCCGTGCTCGATGCCCTCGACGAGCGGATCGACGCTGCCGGGTGGTCGAACGGCCTCGGGCAGAAGCTCGTGCAGGTGACGGCACCCGGCGTCCCCGACGTCTACCAGGGCACCGAGTTCTGGGACCGCTCGCTCGTCGACCCGGACAACCGACGCCCCGTGGACTACACCGAGCGGCGGCACGTCCTGGCGGAACTCGACGGCCCGGACGACGACGGTCCCGAGCACCTGCCGACCATCGGCATCGACGGGGCGGCGAAGCTCCTCGTGACCAGCCGTGCGCTCCGTCTCCGACGCGACCACCCCGAGCTGTTCACCCGGTACCTGGCGCTCGAGGCGACGGGCAGCGCGGCGGACCACGTGCTCGCGTTCGACCGCGGTGGCGCCGTGACGATCGCGACACGACTCCCGATCGGGCTCGAGCGGGTCGGCGGCTGGGGCGACACGCTCGTGCACGCCGTTCCGCTGGACCGCGTCGACCTGCTCACCGGTCGGAGCATCCCGGCGGGCCGGGGCATCCCGCTCGCCGAGCTCCTCACCGACTACCCGGTCGCGTTGCTCGTCCCGGCGCACGTCGTCGAGCCGACCGACCACGGCACGGACGCCTCGACCGGAGCGGACGGCGGAGCAACGACCGCCACGACGCCGGTCACCGAGTCCGACGCGCAGGCCGAGATCGACATCCTGGAGGGCCACGCATGACCGCACCCGACCGCTACGCCGTCTGGGCCCCGACGCCGGAGCGCGTCCGCCTGGTCGTCGACGGCACCGAGTACCCGCTCACCCGCGGGGACGACGACTGGTGGACCACCGACGCGGTCGTCCCCGTCGTCGGTGCACGCTACGGCTTCCGACTCGACGACGACGACGACGCCGTCCGGCCGGACCCGCGCAGTCGGTACCAGCCCGAGGGCGTCCACGGCCCGTCCGAGGTCGTCGACCCGGAACGGTTCTCGTGGACCGACGAGGCCTGGACCGGGCGCCCGGCGCGTGGGGGCGTCATCTACGAGATGCACGTCGGCACCTACACGCCCGAGGGCACGCTCGACGCCGCGGCCGCCAACCTCGAGCACCTCGTCGAGCTCGGCGTGGAGTTCGTCGAGCTCCTGCCCGTCAACGGTGTGAACGGCGAGTGGAACTGGGGCTACGACGGGGTCGCGTGGTTCGCGGTGCACGCCCCCTACGGCGGCCCGGACGCCTACGACCGGTTCGTCGACCGCGCGCACGCGCTGGGTCTCGGCGTCATCCAGGACGTCGTCTACAACCACCTCGGACCGAGCGGCAACTACCTCCCGCTGTACGGCCCGTACCTGGTGCAGGGACTCGCGAACACGTGGGGCGACTCCGTGAACGTCGAGCACCCCGAGGTCCGACGGTACGTGCTCGACAACGTCCGGATGTGGTTCCGGGACCACCACGTCGACGGGCTCCGGCTCGATGCGGTGCACGCGATCCGGGACACCACCCGACCGCACGTGCTGCAGGACATGGCCTCGGAGACCGACGCGTTCTCGGCGTTCGTCGGGCGGCCGCTGTCGCTCATCGCGGAGTCGGACCTCAACGACCCGGTGATGTTCCGCCCGCAGGAGGCCTCGGGGTACGGCCTCGCCGGGCAGTGGTCGGACGACTTCCACCACGCGGTGCACGTGGCCCTCACGGGCGAGACGAACGGCTACTACGCCGACTTCGCCCCGCTGTCGGCGTTGGCGAAGGTCCTCGACCACGGGTTCTTCCACGACGGCACCTGGTCGTCGTTCCGGCGGAAGCGGCACGGACGACCGATCGACCGCGGGACCTCCCCCGCGACCGCGCTCGTCGTGGCGAACCAGAACCATGACCAGATCGGCAACCGCGCCGCGGGTGACCGCCTGGCCGCGACCGTGAGCGACGAAGGACTCGTGATCGCCGCGGCCCTCACCCTGCTCGGACCGTTCACGCCCATGCTGTTCATGGGCGAGGAGTTCGCCGCCTCGACGCCGTGGCAGTTCTTCACCTCGCACCCGGAGCCCGAGCTCGGCAAGGCGACTGCCGAGGGACGCATCCGGGAGTTCGCGGAGCACGGGTGGGACGAGTCCGCCGTGCCGGACCCGCAGGATCCGTCGACGTTCACGAACTCGAAGCTCGACTGGGCGGACGTGGACTCCGACCGAGGGGCACGGATCCTCCGCGCCTACCGGGTGCTCGTCGCGCTGCGCCGCACGGACCAGGCGTTCGTCGACCCGCGGTACGAGGCGAACGCCGTGCGGTTCAGCGAGGACCGCCGCTGGCTCGTGCTCACGCGGGGGCTGCTCGGTCCGGACGTCCGACCGGTGCACGTCGTGGTGAACTTCCTCGACGACGCCGCCGAGGTCCCGGTGCCCGGTGCCACCGGCGACGAGCTCTACCGCTTCGGCGAGGCCGAGGTCGCGACGGACTGCGTGCGCTTCACCGGCCGAGGCGTCGTCGTCCTGCGCTGAGCAGCGCTGACCGAACGGCCCGTGGCGAGTCCGCCGCGGGCCGTTCGTCCGTCCGCGGTCCCTCGCGAAAGCGACAGGTTCCCGCGGCGATCCTCCGGGAGACCGTCGCGCTGCCGCCAGGAACGCCATGCGGATCCGCACGGCGTCGCTTTCGCGGCACCAGCGACAGCACACGCGCCACCGACGGCACGCGGCTCCACCGTCGGCGGACGCCGCGACCACGGACTGGAGGCGCGGTGCCAGCTGGCACCGCGCCTCCAGTCCGTCCGTTCCGGCCGTCAGGCCGCGTGGTCGGCGACCGCGTGCGCGTTCGCTCGCACGGACGGCAGCCGGCGGTGGTCCTTGACCAGGGAGCGCGCTTCGCGCAGCCGCCGGTCGATGCCCCACTTCGTGACGAGCGTGAGGCTCTCGCGGACGATGTTGCCGCTCATCTTCGAGACGCCGAACTCGCGCTCGGTGAAGGTGATGGGCGTCTCGACGACGCGCAGGCCGGCCTCGAGGGCGCGCCAGCAGAGGTCCACCTGGAAGCAGTACCCCTTCGACGCGACGCCGGCGAGGTCGATGCGCTCGAACGCCCGGGAGGTGAACACCCGGAAGCCGCCCGTCGCGTCCCGCACGGCGATGCCGAGAGCGAGCCGTGTGTAGAGGTTGCCGCCGCGGGAGAGCGCCTCGCGGTACCACGGCCAGTTCTCGACCTTGCCGTGCTTGATCCAGCGGGACCCGAGGACGAGGTCGTTCGTGTCCGCCAGCTCGATCATCCACGGCAGGTACTCGGGGTGGTGCGAGCCGTCCGCGTCCATCTCGACGAGCTTGTCGTAGCCGTGCTCGAGTCCCCAGGCGAACCCGGCGAGGTACGCCCCGCCGAGGCCGTCCTTCACGGTGCGGTGCATCACGTGGACCCGGTCCGTCTCGCGGGCGATCGCGTCCGCGATGTCGCCGGTGCCGTCCGGGGAGTTGTCGTCCACGACGAGCACGTGCACGGTGTCGTCGGTCGCGGCCAGCGTGCGCGCGACGATGGGTCGGACGTTCTCCGCCTCGTCGTAGGTCGGGATGATGACCAGGGTCGTGCTCATGATGCTCCTTGCGCTTGACATCGAAGGTATCGGTCGGGTCCTGCGTCAACCCGACGAGAGGTCTGCGAACACGATCAGATTGTCCGTGTAGTGCCCTGTGGCCGTGTCGAACGTGCCGTCGCAGGTGATGAGCCGCAGCTGTGGCGTGGGTGCGGTGCCGTAGACGTCGCTCGTCGGGAACGCGGACTTCGCGGCGCGCTCCGATCGGTCGACCGTGAAGGTCCGGGTGGTGCCGTCGGACATGGCGACGTGGACCTCGTCGCCGGCGACCAGTTCGTCGAGCCGGAAGAACACGGCCGCGGCAGTGGGGCTGTCGACGTGCCCGGCGATGACGGCCGGGCCGACCTGGCCGGGGACGATGCCGTCGCTGAACCAGCCGGCGCTGTCCCAGTCCTTCGGCGGGTCGAGTTCGCCGGCGGCACCGCGGTGGAGGTCCTCGAGGGAGGACGACACCCCGATGGCCGGGATGGTCACGCTGACCGGGGTCGCATCGGAGCGGTCGGCGGGCGCCGCCGGGTCCTGGAACCCCGAGGCGGAGTTCCGCCCGGACGCCGTCGAGGACGACGCCGTCGCGGACGGCGAGCTCGTGGTGCCCGCGGTCCGCGGCGCGTCGTTGGTCGTCGCAACAGCCACGCCCGCGACCCCGCCCACGACGACCACCGCCGCGACGACCGCGCCCACGACGACTCCGCGCCGCCGGACCCACGGCCCGAGACTCGGCCCCGGCGACGTCCCTCGGCCTCGGGACCGCGAGACCTGTCGCTCACCCCGAGACTCGGCCCCGCGACCCCCTGCCGCGCGGCGTCGGCCGGTCACGACGCCCCTCCTGCCGAGGTCCCGCACCCGCCGAGGACGTCCGAGGTCAGCATGGTCGCGCCGAGCGCCGCCCACGCGTCCCCGTAGTACGTCGGCGTGGTCGCGGCCGTCCGGTCCGCCCGACGGAGGTCGGCGGTCGCCGCGGAGGACTGCCCCGCCGCCTGCTCCGCCGCGGCCCGGGCCGCGTACGCCAGGGCACTCGTGTCCCCGGTCACGGCCGTGCCGCCGAGGTCGAGCTGCGCCGCGAGCTGCGTGCTCCGCCGGAGCGTCGGCGCGATCGACCCCGCGAGGGACCGGTCCGCCGCCGCACACCCCTCGGCGTACCGGAGCGGCATCCGCATCGCGTCGTAGCCGTACAGCACGCGTCCGTCGCCGCCGGTCGCCGGCATCGGGTCGACGCTGCCGTCGGCGTGCACCTGCGACCAGTCACTCGGCAGGTCGGACTCGTCGAGCACCGCCGCGGTGACCGCACGGGATCCCGCCGACAGCGCCGTCCAGCGGTCGTCGCCCGTCGCCTTCGCGAGGACCTCGAACGCCGCGGGCGACGCGTACGAGGCGTCGTACCGGTACGGCTCCGAGTCGGCCCACGGCCCCGGGAGCAGGATCGTTCCGAGGTCGGTCGTCGCGGTCTCGTGCTCGAGGATCGCGGACGCCATGGTCTTCCCCGCCGCCGTGTAACGCGACTCGCCCCACTCCGAGCCGGCGAGCACGAGGGCCCGCGCGGCGTCGAGGTCGGCGTCGCTCGCGGACTGCCCGTCGGCGACGCCCTCGTCCGGCGTCCACCGCCAGGCGAGCAGGTCGTCGTCGGTCAGCAGGTGCCGCTTCGTCCACGACCAGATCTCACCGAAGGTCTTCCGGTCACCGTTCGCGTAGGCGAGGAGCAACCCGTAGGCCTGCCCCTCGCTGACGGTGTCGCCGCCCTGGTCGGTGCGGACGACGCGGCCGTCGCGGACGTACCGGTCGAGGAAGTCCGTCCGGAGCTGCTCCGGCGAGCGCGCCGCGTCCGGTGCCGCGGAGGACGTCGGGGTCGACGCACCTCCGGCCTGCGGCGCGGGGTCGCCCCACGGGCGCACCGCGACGAGTGCGATGCCGACGGCGACGACCAGCGCGGCTGCGGCGGTCACGGGGATCCAGGTCCTGCGGGTCATGCGGCCTGCCTTCCTGAGTGGGTGCGGGGGTCGGACTGGAGGAACGGATCACGTGAGCGGATCGGCTGCGGTGATCCGTGCCTCCAGGCCGGTGCGTCAGCGGAACAGCGAACGGAGGGTCGCGATGGCCGCGTGGACCGCCTGCGTGGTCGGGTCGGCGGCTGCGCCGCCGCCGCCGGTCTGCACGCCACCGGACGGTGTCGAGGCCGTGGCCGCGGCGTCCGTGACCGGGACGACCGTGAGGTCGCCCTTGCTGTCGTCGAGCACGAACAGCGTCGAGACCGTGTTGCCGGCAAGGTCGACCTTCGCGGTGCCCTGCTGCCCACTGCCGGAGACGTCGAGCGTCCACTTGCCGGCGTCGACGGTGGCGTACTTCGTGGCGGTGCCGAACGCGGCGCCCTCGGCGACGGCGGTGCCCTCGGAGGTGCTCACGTCGACCTTCTTCGCGGTCGTCGCGGCCTGGACGAGGCGGAGCTTCGCCTTGCCGTCGCCCGGCTGCTGCAGGTCGTCCGTGAAGGCCGTCGTCTTCAGGGAGTCGTTCTTGCCGTAGGCGACGACGGTGCTCGCGTCGCCCTTGTCGACCGTGACGTCGGTGGAGATCACGGGCGTGGAGTCGGGGGCGTTCGCGGCGCGCATCGAGAGGACGTACGTGCCGACCGGGAGTTCCTGGTACGGGCTGACCTGGCCGTAGGTGACGTCGTCGAGCTCGAACACCTTCTTGCCGCCGGAGAGGCTCGACAGTTCGACGTCGACGCCCTTCGTGTCCGGGGAGAGATGGCCGACGCGGAGCCAGCCCTCGTCACTCGTGGTGGCTGCGGGAGTGGCGGCGGTTGCTGCTTGCGGGGCGAGGCCGACGGCGGCGGCCACGAGGGTCGCGGCGAGGGCGCCGACTGCGAGGGTGCGGGTGCGGGTGCGACGAGGTGCGGGCATGGTGGTGCTCCTTCTGGTCGTGGTTCGGGTCTGGTGCTGCGTGGTCTCGGCGTTGCCGGTCTGCTCGGTCTGCTCGTTCGTGTCGTTCGTGTCGTTCGTGTCGTTCGTGTCGCGAGCGGGCGTTTCCGGTCCGGTTCCGGGCCGGGACCTCGCGTGTTCCGCCCGCTCGCCGGACGCGCTCCCCCGACTCACGACCCCGTCCACGCGAGCGTCCGCGCGAGCCTCCACGCGAGCGTCCACGCGAGCGGGCCTTTCCGGTCCGGATCCCGGGCCGGACCCCACGTGTTCCGCCCGCTCGCGGCCGGGGGCGGTCACGTGGCGCTCGTCGGCGTCGAGGTGGGGTCAGCGGGCGTGTACGTCACGGTGAGCTCCGAGCCGTCGCGCTCCACCGAGGCGGGGCGGAAGGCGTCGGACATCGCGTCGAGCGTGGCGGCGACCCGGGCGGCAGCCGAGGCGTCGGACGCGTCGAGGACCACCCGGCGGAACGGCTGCCCGGTCTCCCCCTCGAGCGGCGTGAACCGGTCGACACGGATCGCCCGGTCGGCGAGCACCTGGCCGAGCGCGATCATCGCCCGCGAGTCGACCTGGCCGGCTCGGAACTGCGACTTCGTCCCGTCGTCCGCCCGGAGTGCCGGGTTGGCTGCCAGCTCGGTGCCCATCGTCTTGCGCAGGTCGGTCGCGCGGGTGATCGCGGCCTGCGCGGCGGTCGTGCCCTCGGAGTGGATCCGACGGACGTCGACCCGCTGGTTCCCGGTGCCGAACGCGGCGACGGACGTCGAGTTCTCGATCGCCTGCCGGATGTCGGACGACGAGTTGCCGCCGGTCCGCATGGAGTCCGTCGTGATGACGTAGTCCGAGTCCTTCCACCCGTTCGGCGACTGGCGTTCGACCGCGGCGTCGGTGTCGAGCTTGTAGTACCAGACGACGTTGTTCCGCGCGAAGCCGTCCTGCACGAGGTCGACCCACATGGCGTCGTCGACGAGCAGCCGGGAGGACTTCGGCACGTTGTCGCCGACCCACTCCTCGGCCTGCTGCATCGGCAGGTCGAGGTTGCCGAGCACGAAGCCGCGCAGCTGGCCGCCCCAGAGCGGGACCGCCACGACGAGCGCCGCGGTGGTGACCGCCAGCCAGGTGATGCCGAGACCACGCCGGGCGGCACCGCCGAGGCGCGTGCGGGTCCGGGTGCGACCGGCGACGGCCAGGACGGCTCGTTCGGCGGTGTACGCCACGAGCAGCGCCGCGAACGGGATGAGCATGATGACGTACGGCACGGGGAGGTACCCGTTCGGACGGAACATCATGAGCAGCAGGAAGACGAGCATCGCGGCGATCGGGCGGACCCGGCGCAGGAAGAGCCCGACGACGGCGGCCACGGACCCGAGCACGATGAACACGGGGTCGAGTGCCCACCACTGGGACGCGGCCTCGTTCGCGAGGCTCCCGGAGTCGAACACCGACCCCGACGCCGCTCGGGACCCGAGCTGGTAGGTGATGCCCTCCAACAGGCTGACCCGGCCGGTCCCCGGCAGGAGCTCCCCCTTCACCGCGGCGAGCAGCAGGTAGCCGCCCCCGATCACGGCAAGCACGGCTCCGGCGACGCTCAGGGTGTACCGGCGGGTGCTCTTGTCGGCCCGGCGCACCGCGATCCAGATGAGGAACGGCAGCGCGAGCAGGTACGTCTCCTTCGAGAGCACGGCGATCCCGAGGCAGGCTGCGGCCCCGGCGAACCCGGCGAGCTGCTGGCGTCGGCTCAGCACGAGGACGAACGCGGCGAGGAGCCACGGCGTCGCGACGTTGTCGATGTACACGGTGCGGTGGTACTGCAGCGCGAGCGGCGACAGGGCGAACACGAGGCCTGCGGCGGCCGCTGTCGCCCGGCCGGTTCCGAGACGGCGGGCGAGGACGAACAGCAGGATGCTCGACACGGCGGCGAAGAAGACCATCGCCTCGCGCCCGGCCTCGACGGCGAACGGGTAGCGCGCGAACGCCCCGGTCAGCGAGGTGTACCCGGCGATCTGGATCCAGCCGAGCGGCGGGTGGTCGTACCAGTACGTGTAGTGCGTGATCTCGCCGAGGTGTGCGATCGCCCACGCCTGCGCGGTGTACGTGCCCTCGTCGTCGATGCGCTGCGGCGTGCCGGACATGTTCCACGCCTGCACGACGACCGTGACGGCGAGGACGGGCAGCAGCCAGCCGAGGCTCGCTGCGTGCGTGCGCAACCAGGCGCCGACGCCGGAGCGCTTGCCCGCGACGGCACCGCGGATCGGGATGCCGGTCGTGTTGGTGATGCTGGCGGTCATCGGGTCCCTCCAGTGGTCGAAGCAGCTCCGGCGGTCGAACCGGCGAGCTGACGGTCATCCGAGCGATCGGACGAATCCGAACCACGCGTCGTGACGGCGTTCGCGAACCCCACGACGTCGGTCGGCTGCCCAGCCGTCCGGTGCTGCCCGGTGTGCTCCGTCTTCTCCCACCCGTTCTGCCCCTTGGCGTGCCGGACGACGGCGCGGACCGCGGCAGCGGCGAGGAACACCTGGTACGGCACGAGACCGAGCACGAGCTTCACGTAGTCGCGGACCCGCACGCGTTCGCCGTAGATCCGACCGAACTCGTTGAGGCCGACGACCTCGACCGCGAGCAGCATCAGCGTCGGCGCGAGCGGCACGAAGGAGACGAGGGCGATCGCCGTCGGCACCTTGACGAACAGGATCATCACGACGCTCAGCGGGATGAGGAGGCCGGTGGCCGCCTGGATGAACGGCATCGTCAGCATGTAGCGCGCGAAGAAGCGCTGTCGGAAACTCGGCAGCTTCTTCCACTCCCCCTTGCCGAGCACCTGCAGGAAGCCCTGGTTCCACCGGGTCCGCTGCTTGAGCAGGGAGGCGAAGGTGGGCGGGGTCTCCTCGCGGGTGACGGCCTCGGGGCTGTACGCGACGACGACCTTGGCGCCGTCGGCGGACAGCCGGACGCCGAGTTCGCAGTCCTCGGCGAGGCAGTGCGCGTCCCACCCGTTGGACCACTCGAGCCGCGATCGGGTGACGAAGACGGTGTTGCCGCCGAGCGGGATGAACTTCGAGCCGGCGTGGAAGTGCAGGCGCGAGCGGAACCAGAAGTAGTACTCGAGCACGTTGCGGAGCGACCACCAGCTCGACTTGAAGTTCATGAGCTGCACGCCGCCCTGCACCACGTCGGCGTCGGTCTCCTGGAAGCGCGAGTCCACCAGGGACAGCAGGCGCGGGTAGACCTCGTCCTCGGCGTCGAACACGCCGACGATGTCACCAGTGGCGTACTGCAGCGCGAGGTTCATCGCCTTCGGCTTGTTCTTCGGCGCCGTGTCGTCCACCACGACGCGGATCAGCGACGGATGGCGGGCCGCAGCGGCACGCACGACGGCGTCCGTCTCGGGGTCGTCCTCGCCGACGATCGCGATGATCTCGAAGTCGGGGTGGTCCTGCTTCGCGAGCATGTCGAGCGTCTCGCCCATGACGTCCTGCTCGTGGCGGCCGGGCACGAGCAGCGTGAAGCGGTGCGCTGCCGGGCGCGGGCTCTGGCTGAAGCTCGTCGACTTCAGCGCGTCGCGCGACCGCCAGGCGTGCAGCATCCACCAGAGGGTGGTGAGCGCGATGATCGTGAGCAGCACGGAGACGGCGACGAGGGTCGAGTACCCGATCCACTCGCCCAGCGACCAGGCGCCCTGCGAGACCTGACCCGAGCCTCCCGTCGGGACGTCGGTCGTGCCCCGGTTCGGGACGCCGGACGGAGCGGTCCCCTCGTTGGGCTGGAGCAGCGGCCCGGCGGCCGTCAGCAGCGTGGCGGAGATGGTCATTCGGCGAGCTCCTTCGCGTGAGCGTCGGTGGAACGGAAGACGAGGGCCTTGTACGCGGCGAACCGGAACGCGGTGCCGAGCACGAGACCCACCCCGTTGCCGGCGACGTTGTCGGCGAGGGTGGAGGTGAAGCCGAGGACGTAGTGCGAGACGAACAGGCAGGCGGCGGCGATGCCGAGGCCGATGAGGTTCGTGGCCGCGAAGAGGAGTCCCTCGCGGAGGGTCTCTCGCCGACCGGTCTGGCGTTCGGCGCGGAACGTGATGAACCGGTTCCCGACCCAGGCGACGGCGGTGGACACGACGGCGGAGACGATCTTCGCGGCGATGGGCCCGTCGGGCATCACGGTCGCGCGGAGGAGGTTGTAGACGCCGAGGTCGATGACGAAGCAGACGGCGCCGATGCTGCCGAAGGACACGAGCTGGCGGGCGAGGGTCACCAGCCGCGCGAGGGTCGCGCGAGGTGGGACGGGCACCGCACCGGTGGCGGACGGCACCACAACGGGGGTATCGGTTCGGGTCATGCCCCCGATTCGGGGGGCTTCTCGGGGTGGTTTGGGTGGGGTACAGGCTTACGGATGCCTCTGCCAGCTTCGCGACACGTGCTGTTCACATGCGGGTCGCGGTGGACGCGACCCCACGACGGACTGGAGGCGCGGTGCCAGCTGGCACCGCGCCTCCAGTCCGGGGCTGGTCGCGCTTACGCGGGGCGCGACGCCGGGCTGACCGTCTTCGACGCGTCGCGTTCCGGGATGTCCCCCAGGGCCGCGTCGATCGCGGCGAGCGCGTCGGCGTCGAGCGTGACGCCGGCGGCCTTGACGTTGTCGGTGACCTGCTCCGGACGCGAGGCGCCGACGATCGCACTCGCGACGTTCTCGTTCTGGAGCGTCCACGCGATCGCGAGCTGGGCGAGCGTGAGCCCGGCCTGGTCGGCGACGGGCTGGAGGCGCTGGACGGCCTCGAGGACCTCGTCGCGCATGAACCGCTTGATCATGTCGGCGCCGCCCTTCTCGTCCGTGGCGCGCGAGCCCTCGGGGAGCGGCTGACCCGGCTTGTACTTGCCGGTGAGCACGCCCTGCGCGATGGGCGACCAGACGATCTGCGACAGGCCGAGCTGCTTCGAGGCCGGGACGACCTCGCCCTCGATGACCCGCCACAGCATCGAGTACTGCGGCTGGCTCGAGATGAGCTGGAAGCCGAGCTCCTTCGCGAGGGCGGCGCCCGCACGGATCTGCTCGGCGTTCCACTCGCTGACGCCGATGTAGAGCGCCTTGCCCTGACGGACGACGTCGGCGAAGGCCTGCATCGTCTCCTCGAGCGGGGTCTCGTGGTCGTAGCGGTGCGCCTGGTAGAGGTCGACGTAGTCCGTCTGCAGCCGCTCGAGCGACCCGTCGATCGACTCCATGATGTGCTTCCGGCTGAGGCCGGTGTCGTTGTGGCCCTTCGGACCGGTCGGCCAGTAGACCTTCGTGAAGATCTCCAGCGACTGACGACGCTCGCCCTTGAGTGCTTCGCCGAGGACCGTCTCGGCCTTGGTGTTGGCGTACGTGTCGGCGGTGTCGAACGTGGTGATGCCGGCGTCGAGCGCTGCCCGCACGCACTGGGTGGCGACGTCGTTCTCGACCTGCGAGCCGTGCGTCAGCCAGTTGCCGTAGGTGATCTCGGAGATCTTGAGTCCGGAGTTGCCCAGGTACCTGAATTCCATGGTGTCGACGCTACCGGTCTTCCGGACGCCCAGAGGGGCCGTGCGAGTACCTGCCGCGGGCGCGCGCCGCGGGGCGCGGGGCCCGGGGGCGTGCGGCACTGCTGGCCGGCCGGCCGGACCGCGAGCGGGCGGAATACCCACGCCACCACCCCGAAGCCGGACGCTTTCCGCCCGCTCGCCCCGCGCCTCCAGGCCGGGCCGTCCTTGCCGGGCCGCCGGGCCGCCGTCCTGACCGCGAGCGGGCGGAATACCCACGCCATCACTCCGAAGCCGGACCCTTTCCGCCCGATCGCGCCGCGCCTCCAGGCCGGGCCGTTCCTCCACAACCCCGCTCCGCTCGGCCCCATCCACGGATCGACCCGCGGGCGCCCCGCCCGGCGGCCATCCCCGCAACGCTGTCCCCATGCAGCTCGAGGCGACGTTCCCGATGGCCCTCCGGGGCCGCCCGTTCCGCGTCCGGGAGGCCCTCCATCGCGGCGTCAGCGTCGGCCGCCTCCGGACCCGTGCACTCCTGCGCCCGTTCCACGGCATCCGTGCGTGGACGCGCCCGACCACCCACGAACAACGCGCACGAGCAGTCCTCCCCCGCCTGCGCCCCGACCAGGCGTTCAGCCACACCACTGCTGCGGCGATCCTCGGCATCCCGCTCCCGCGTCGACTCGAACGCGATCCCCGTATCCACGTGACGACCCTCGGGACCGACCAGGCGATCCGGGTGCGTGGGACGGTCGGACATCGCGCGCGTCGCGGGCGCGTCCGAGTCGTCCACTCGGGGACGGCAGCACTCACTCACCCGGCGGACACGTTCATCGCCCTGGCGACGCTCCTCAGCCGCGACGAGTTGATCGTGGTCGGCGACGCACTCGTCGGGTGGCTCGGCTGGTGCGATCGCGATGAACTCGTCGCAGCGGCCCGTCGCTACCGCGGCGCGCGGGGCATCCGCCGGGTCCGCGCCGCGCTCGAGGAGATCCGCCCGGGCTCGCGCTCCCCGGGCGAGACACGCCTCCGTTTGGCGCTGACGCGGCGGGGCCTCCCCCAGCCCGAGCTGAACCACGACGTCGTCGTCGACGGCCGCTGGGTCGCGTGCGTCGATCTCGCCTACCCGGCGGCCCGGGTGGCGATCGAGTACGAGAGCGACCTGCACCGCACGGACGACCGCACGTTCCGCAAGGACCTCACGCGCGGCGAACACCTGAAGGACGTCGGATGGTGGCTCGTCCGCGCCACCGCCGACGACGTCGGCGCGGACGTCGAGGTGTTCGTCTCGCGGGTCCGTCGCCTGATCGACGGGGCGTCGACCGGGAGGCACGACACGCGTCCGAGACGTCGGCTCGCGACATCGAGATGAACATTGGTTGACGCTTCAACCAAACGGGTGCACAATGGGCTAGCATCAGCTTCGATGCAGGCGCATGGAACTGGGGTTCCGTCCGACGCCTGCTCGGGAACGCAGACCACAGCTTCGAAGGAGTCACCATGACGCTCACCGCCACCACCATCCCCGGCTACCAGACCGGCACCTGGAAGATCGACCCCACCCACTCCGAGGTCACCTTCTCGGTCCGCCACCTCGCCATCAGCAAGGTCAAGGGCAAGTTCGAGACGTTCGACGCCACCGTCGTCACCGCCGAGAACCCGCTCGAGTCGACCGTCGAGGCGAACATCGACGTCGCGTCGATCAACACCGGCCAGGAGCAGCGCGACCAGCACCTCAAGACGAGCGACTTCTTCCTCACCGAGGAGCACCCGCAGCTCACCTTCCGCTCTACGGGCATCGAGGCCAAGGGCGACGACCTGCACATCGCCGGTGAGCTCACGCTGCGCGGCGTCACCAAGCCGGTCGTCCTCAAGGCCGAGCTCGGCGGCTTCACGACCGACGGCTACGGCCAGGTCAAGTTCGGCGCCGAGGCGACGACGAAGATCGACCGCACCGAGTTCGGCGTGAACTGGAACGCAGCGCTCGAGGCCGGCGGCTTCACGCTCGGCAACGACGTCACGATCAACCTCGACGTCCAGTTCGTCCTCCAGGCAGCCTGACGCCCGACGGACTCCGCAAGCCCCGGGTCCGTGCAATGCGCGTGACCTGAGGGCACCGAACCGCAGCACCCTGCAGCACCCGAGACGAACGGCCCGACTCCTCCCCAGGAGCCGGGCCGTTCGCCGTGTCCGCCGCGTCCGGGCGCTCGTGCGCACGTTCGGGTGCGCGGGCGGGCGCAGCCGCGCGCGAGCGGGGGGCGGCCTCGCCGCGCGCGAGCGGGCGAAACACACACGCCTTCAGGCGCGAACGCACACGATTTGACCCGCTCGGTGCCCGGCTTCCCGCGATGTCGCGGACGCACCCGGGCGGCAGACGCCCAACCGAACGACCGACCGGGCGGAATCGGTAGCCGATCCCGCTTGTCCACTGCGCACTTCGCCCACTCGCGCCGACGAAGTTCCGTGACCGTGACCGTGACCGAGCCCGAGCCGACGCCGGCATGACCGCGCCAAGTACGGGATGCGCCCCCGACCAAGCGCGAGCGGGCGGAACGCGTCGGGCCTCCCGCCACACGCGGGGGTATTTCGCCCGCTCGCCGCCCCGCGCGAGCAGTAGCGTGAGGACGGTTCCGTGCATTTCGCCCGCTCGGCGGCTCGGGGAATCGAGACCGCCGGCGGACGGTTGCAGGAAAGGCCCGCTCGCGCGCCGGACACCCCGACACGGAACGAGCCAAAGCCACAGCCAAAGCCACAGCAAGCACCACCCCGAAACCGAACACGCGCACGAAGCACCCCACGAACAGGAGCACCACCATGGCCACCGACTGGATCGCGTTGCAGGCCCTCGCGGCAGCCGAGTTCGGCCGCCGCGTCGCCGCCGTGACGGACTGGGACGCCTCCACTCCCGACTCCGAGTGGACCACCCGCGACCTCGTGCAGCACGTCGTCGACGAGCAGCGCTGGATCCCGAAGCTCCTCACGGGGTGCGACTACGCCCAGGCCGAAGCGGACCTCGAGTCGATCGGCGACGACCTCGCCGCCGAGTGGGCGAAGTTCGCCACGGCAGCGACAGAAGCCTGGCGGAACACGCCCGCTGACGTCCCGGTCCACCTCAGCACGGACGTCGTGCCCGCCGGTGAGTACCTCACGGAGCAGACGAGCGACATCACGATCCACACGTGGGACCTCGCCCGAGCGACGGGGTCCGACGAGTCCCTGCCGGACGAGCTCGTCCGCGCCGTGTGGGAGTACTTCGAGCCGCAGATCGAGGACCTCGCGGCCACCGGCCTCTACGCGCCCCCGGTCGAGGTCGGCGAGGACGCCCCGCTCCAGGTCCGCCTCCTCGCCGTCACAGGCCGCGATGCCAGGGTGAGTGCATGAGCGCAGACGAAAAGGCCCAATCGCAGACACCGGCACCCGCGACCACCCGCCTCGGCGCCACCGGCCTCGAGATCAGCAGCGTCGTCCTCGGCATGATGTCCTACGGCGACCCCGACCGCGGCGCCCACCCCTGGAGCGTCGGCATCGACGAGGCCCGCCCCTTCGTCCGCCGCGCGTTCGAGGCCGGCATCACCACGTTCGACACCGCCAACGTGTACTCGGCCGGCAGCTCCGAGGAGATCACCGGCACCCTCCTCAAGGAGCTCGCCCCGCGCGAGGAGGTGCAGGTCTTCACGAAGGTCTTCAACCGGATGCGCCCCGGACGGAACGGCGCCGGGCTGTCCCGCGCCGCGATCATGCACGAGATCGACGCGTCGCTGACCCGGCTCGGCACGGACTACGTCGACCTGTACCAGATCCACCGTTTCGACCCGCTCACCCCGGTCGAGGAGACGATGGAGGCCCTGCACGACGTCGTCAAGGCCGGCAAGGCCCGCTACGTCGGCGCGAGCAGCATGTGGGCGTGGCAGTTCGCCGAGATGCAGCACGTCGCCGAGCTGCACGGCTGGACCCGGTTCGTGAGCATGCAGGACCAGTACAACCTCCTCGAACGCGAGGAGGAGCGCGAGATGCACCCCTTCTGCGCGCACACCGGCGTCGGCGTGATCCCGTGGAGCCCCCTCGCCCGCGGCAAGCTCACGCGCCCCTGGGACGCGCAGGGTTCCGGGAGCCGGGCGGACACCGACGAGTTCGGCAAGACGCTCTACCGGCAGGACGAGGACGCCAACCGCGCGATCGTCGACGCGGTGCAGCAGGTCGCCGAGGCCCGCGACGCGAGCATGGCCCAGATCGCCCTGGCGTGGGTGATGCGGCAGCCCGCGGTGAGCGCCCCGATCGTCGGCGCGACGAAGGAGCACCACATCGACGACGCGGTGGCCGCCACCACGATCGAGCTCACGGACGACGAGGTGACGCGACTCGAGTCCGCGTACACGCCCCGGGTGCCGTCCGGTTTCTGACGCACCCACCAGACGGCCTGGAGGCGCGGTGCCAGCTGGCACCGCGCCTCCAGGCCGTCAGACGGTTGCTTCCGGAGCCCCGCGCGCGCTGTCCAGCCGCGCGATCCGGACGAGCGCCGCGCGCTCCGTCCCGGGTTGGTGACCGAGCACGGCACCGATGCCGTCCAGCACGAGCCCGGCGGTCCGCTTCACCGGGAACTCGACCGGCCCCACGGCCGGCGTCCGCAGCCGCAGCATCGAGCGGTGCCGCGGGTCGAGCGAGGCGACCGCGCCACCGAAGAGCGCGCGGTACCCGGGCCGCAGCATGTACGCGAGGGGCGGGTCCTTGATGAAGCGGACGACGTCGAGCGTGCGGGCGGTCACGGCGAGTTCGCCGCGGTCGAGGTACCCGTTCATCTGCTCGCGGAGCTCGGCGTCCGACTCCGGTGCGTCCGCCACGCCCATGAGCCGTCCCGCGATCGCCCACTCCCGGACGTAGGCGTCGGCGCCTCCCGGGATGGGTTCGCCCCAGAGCTGTGCGCTGCGGAGGAACGCGTCGGTGAAGGCGAGGTGCACCCACCTGGCGAGGTCCGGGTCGTTCGCGGCGTACGGCTTCGTCACTCCGTGGCCGTCGACGTACTCCCCGCGGACCCGCTCGTGCAGCTTCCGCACCCAGGCACTCGCGCCGTCGGCGGCAGCGGTGTCCCCGTGCGACACCGTGTAGATCCACCGGATCGTGCCGGCGAGGCGTCCGAACGGGTCCTCGCGGTAGCGGGAGTGGTCAGCGACGCCCGCGAGCGCCCCGGGGTGCAACGCCTGGACGAGGAGCGCGCGGACCCCGGCGAGGATCGTCTGCCGACCGCCGTGCACCGACCAGGTGGCGGAGCCGGGTCCGAAGTAGCCGGCGTCGGTGCCCTGTTCGAGCTCGTCGATCCAGGCCGGGCGCTCCGTGGCGCCCCCGGTGAACGTGTCGTTGAGACGGGAGCGGAAGGCATCGGCGACGGACGGCATGCGGCCATCGTCCGTCCTGCCCCTGACAGCGCGCTCGGCGTCGGGCCGGCACACCTCCCAGCGGCTGCCCGGGTGGCCCGCTAGGTTGGGTCGCGTGAGCATCGACACGCCTCGTCCCTGGCTTGCCTCGTACGCCCCGGGGGTCCCGCACGACATCGAGGAGCCCACGGGTTCCCTCTCCGACATCGTGGAGGAGTCCGCCAGGCGCTTCCCGAAGCAGGTCGCACTGGAGTTCTTCAAGCGCACGACGACGTACGCGGAGCTGCAGGAGCAGATCAGCCGTGCCGCGAACGGGCTCCGCAAGCTCGGCGTCTCGGCTGGTGACCGGGTGGCGATCGTCCTGCCGAACTGCCCGCAGCACATCGTGGCGTTCTACGCCGTGCTCCGGCTCGGGGCGATCGTGGTCGAGCACAACCCGCTGTACACGCCGCGGGAGCTCCGCCACCAGTTCGAGGACCACGGCGCGAAGGTCGCGATCGCGTGGGACAAGTCCGTCGCGACGCTGCAGGACTTCCCCGCCGACGTGAAGCTCGACGCGATCGTCTCGGTGGACCTCACCCGGGCGATGCCCCGCGGCACCCGGATCGCGCTGTCCCTGCCGGTCGCGAAGGCCCGTGAGTCCCGCGCCAAGCTGACCACCAAGGTCCGCGGGACGACGAAGTGGGACGACCTCGTGTCCACCCGGAAGCTGTCGAAGCGGCACCCGCGGCCGACGACCGACGACACCGCGCTCATCCAGTACACGTCCGGCACGACGGGGGTCCCGAAGGGCGCCGTGCTGACGCACCGGAACCTGATCGCGAACGCGGCCCAGGCCCGGGCGTGGGTGCCGCAGATCCGCCGCGGCGACAACGTCGTGTACGCGGTCCTCCCGATGTTCCACGCCTACGGCCTGACGCTGTGCCTGACCTTCGCGATGAGCATGGCCTCGCGTCTGGTGCTCTTCCCGGCGTTCGACCCGGCGCTCGTCCTCGCGGCGATGAAGAAGCACCCGCCGACGTTCCTGCCGGCCGTGCCCCCGATCTACGCCCGGCTGCAGCACGCGGCGGACTCGGCGAAGGTCTCGCTCGCGGGCATCGAGATCGGCATCTCCGGCGCCATGCCGCTGTCGTCCGACGTCGTCGAACCGTGGGAGGCCCGCACCGGGGGCTACCTCGTCGAGGGCTACGGGCTGTCCGAGTGCTCCCCCGTCCTGATGGCGAACCCGGTCTCCCCCGACCGCCGGCTCGGGTCGATCGGGCTGCCGCTGTCCAGCACCGAGGCGAGGGTGGCCGACCCGGACGACCCGACGAAGGTGCTCGGCACCGACGAGCCCGGCGAACTCCAGGTCCGCGGGCCCCAGGTGTTCCGCGGCTACTGGGGCAAGGTCGAGGCGACCGACGAGGTCTTCACGTCCGACGGGTGGTTCCGCACCGGTGACGTCGTGGCGATCGGCGCCGACGGGTACGTCCGGATCGTCGACCGCCTCAAGGAGCTCATCATCACGGGCGGCTTCAACGTCTCCCCGTCAGAGGTCGAGGACGCCCTCCTCAAGCACCCCAGCGTCAAGGAGGTCGCGGTCGTCGGCATCACCCAGGCCGGCAACGAGCAGGTCGTCGCCGCCGTGGTGCCGAAGGACCCGGCGACCTTCGACGCGGACGCGCTCCGGGCCTGGTCGCGGGACCACCTGGCGGCCTACAAGGTGCCGCGCCGGGTCGTCGTGGTGCAGGACCTGCCCCGCTCGATGATCGGCAAGGTGCTGCGACGGAAGGTGCGCGACCAGATCATCGGCGACTAGCCGTCCCCGGCCGTGACGGCACGGCCAGCACCGCGAGTCCGACCACCACCAGCCCGATGCCGACCCACCCGCCGGCGCCGAGGTGCTCGCCCACGACCAGCACGGCGAGGACCGCGGCCACGACGGGCTCGAACAACGAGAGCAGCGTCGCCACCGAGGCGCTCACGGACCGCAGCCCGACCGCGTACAGCGAGTGCCCGAGCACCGTCGGCACGAGCGCCAGGTACACGAACACCGGCCAGTTCGACGCCACCCCGAGCGAGGCGTGCCCGCCCACGGCGGCGAGGACCACGAGCGGGACCGCCGCGAGTCCGAACACCGCGCCCACGAGCCCGCGCTCACCCGGCAGGGACGCACGATCGGCGACGGACGCCCCACCCGGCAGCGCGACCGGACCGGACACCGCGTGCATGCCGCGCGCGACGGCCCACGAGTACGACGCGTACGTCAGACCGGCGAGCAACGCGCTGCCCAGCCCGAGCAGGAGCGAGGCGTCCAGCCCGGAGCCGGCCGCCCCGGACCCCTCCGACCGCGCGAGCGTCACGACGACCATGCCGACCACGCTCACCAGGGTGGCGACGACCCACCTGCGCGTGACGCGCCTCCCGTCCGCCGCCCATTCGACGAGTCCCGCGAACACCGGGGACGACCCGATGGCCACGGTCGTGCCCAGCGCGACGCCCGCGTCGGCGAGGGCCGCGTAGAACGCGACCGCGTACACGACGAGCGAGGTCGCGCCGAGCAGGACCCAGCGCCGGGTCGCCGGGTCGGCGACCGCACGGAGGCTGCCGCGACCGGCTCCGAGGGCGAGCAGGATGCCGCCGAGCCCGAAGGTCACCGCGCCGAAGACGAAGGCCGGCACGCCCGGCGCGAAGTGCGTCGCGGTCCCGGTGGTCCCCCAGACGGCAGCGGCGACGACGACCGCTGCGATCCCGCCGACCGGCCTGGAGGCACGACTCGCGTCCGCCCCGCCCGTCACGACACGTGGACGCTCGGTCGGCGGTTCACGTCGGGCTCGGCTTCGCGGAGGACCTCACGGGTGACGGGGGCGACGTCACCGACACCGGTGAACACGAAGCGGATCGCGTTGCGGATCGGGCTGCCCTCGTTCCACTCGAAGTAGATGCTCGGGACCACGCCGGCGATGTCCCGGATCGCCAGGAGGGTCGACGCGATGGTGTTCGGCACGTTCCCGGAGCGGACCTTGAGCACGCGGTGGCCGTGGATCACGTGTCCCTCGACCACGAGGTCCTCCTCGAAGTCCGAGGAGTCGGCGGGCAGCACCTCGAGGAACATCGTCGGCACGCGGGCGGGGATGCCGGAGTCGCGGCGTTCCTCTCGGCCCTTCGACCGGTACGCCTCGGCGGTGCCGGCACCCGGCTCGTTGGCGATGATGCACACGGAGCTGAACTGGTCGGCGTCCGCCTCGATGAACTGCCGTGCGGTGGCGTCCAGCTCGATCGACGACGCGCGGAGCTCGAACGACCGGCGGACGCGGGAGACCAGCGAGACGACGACGATCGCGACGATGAAGATCGCGGCGATCCGGACGCCGTCGGGCCGCTCGATGACGTTCGCGACGGTCGTGTAGACGAACACGACCGTGACGATCCCGAAGCCGATGGTGCGCTTCTTCTGCTGCTTGCGCCGTGCCGACAGGGTCACCGCGACGGCGGCGCTCGTGATGAGGACGAGCACGCCGGTGGCGTAGGCACCGCCCTGCGCGTCGACGTTCGCCTGGAAGACGATCGTGATGACGAAGGCGATGAGCGTGAAGATGATGACGAGCGGTCGGGTCGCCCGCGCCCACTGCGGTGCCATGCCGTAGCGGGGCAGGAAGCGGGGCACGAGGTTGAGCAGACCCGCCATCGCGCTCGCGCCGGCGAACCACAGGATCGCGACGGTCGAGAAGTCGTAGACCGAGCCGAACACGCCACCGAGGTACTGGTGCGCGAGGTACGCCAGCGCTCGGCCGTTCGCCCCACCGCCGGGTTGGAACTCGTGCTGCGGGATGAGGAACGTCGTCACGATCGACGAGGTGATGAGGAACGAGCTCATGATGACGGCGGCGACCGTGAGCAGCCGCTTCGTGCCGCGGATCCGGCCCTCCGGTCGGGAGCTCGTGTCGTCCGACGCGTCACCGCGCACCTGCGGCATGACCGCGACCCCGGTCTCGAACCCGGACAGGCCCAGCGCGAGCTTCGGGAACACGACGAGGGCGATGCCGATCATCACGAGCGGGTTGCTGTGCTGCGCCGTGAGGCCGCTCCACCAGTCGCTCGCCACCATCGGGTGCTCGAACACGTGCCACAGGGCCACCACGACGACGATCGCGTTGAGGGCGAGGAACACCCCGACGAGCGCGACCGCGATGCCGATCGCCTCCTTGAAGCCGCGGAGGAACACGATGCCGAGCAGGAGGAGCAGCGCCAGGGTGAGCGGCACCGGGATCTCGGTGAACCAGTGCGGCGTGTACGGGTTCTCGGCGATGTGCGCCGTGGCGTCCGCCGCCGACAGGGTCATCGTGATCATGAAGTCGGTCACGGCGAACCCGAGCAGCACGAGCACGAAGAGCTTGCCGGCCCACCATGGCAGGAGCTTCTCGAGCATCATGATCGACCCGGCACCCCGGAAGCTGTCCTGGGCCACCCGGCGGTAGACGGGCAGCGCGCCGAAGAGCGTCACGAGCACGAGGACGATCGTCGCGATCGGCGAGAGGAGCCCGGCGGCCAGGGCGGCGATCGCGGGCTGGTACCCGAGCGTCGAGAAGTAGTCCACGCCGGTCAGGCACATCACCCGCCACCACGAGTGGGTCTTCTCGACCTCGACCTGGTGCGGCCCCTGGTGCGAGGCGCCCTGGTCGGATCCCTGCAGCATCCACCGGCGCACTCGGGTGGAGCGGTCGGGGGACGGCTCGGTCGCGTCGCGTTCCGCGGCCCGCTCGGAGTCAGTCGCGGTCACGGAGACGATCGTAGGCCGTCTCAGCGCCGTGGTCTCGCGATCACCGCGGCGACACCGGCCACCACGAGCAGGACCCCGGCCGCCAGGCAGGCGCCGAGCAGGAGCGTCGTCGGGTCGACGTCGAACCACGGCAGGGCGGTCACGGCCATCGCCGCGGCGAAGACCAGGAGGACGACGCCCCAGAAGACCGTGCCGAAGCGCGGGGTGCGACGCGGGCGGGGCGCCGGGGTCGTCTGGTCGACCGGGGTGGTCTGGTCGACGGGGGTGGTCTGGTCGACCGGGGTGGTCTGGTCGACGGGGGTGGTCTCGTCGTTCGTCATCGTCTCGTTCCTCACTGGTCGACGGCCAGGCCGCGCGGGACGTCGACGCCACCGCCGACGACCCACACGTGCACGGTCGTGATGTCCGCAGCGTCCGCGGTCCGCGCTGCCCGGTTCTCCACGGTCGTCGTGCCGAGCACGCCGCCGAGGCTGTCGTCCGCGTCGTCGTCCGGGTGGAGGTCGACCCCGTACCCGACGCCGCTCACCTGCACACGGACGGGCGCCTCGGTCGGCAGCAGCACCTCGGCTCCCCCTGCACCGAGCCAGAGGTTCACCGTCCCGCCGCCGTCGGACTCGCCGAGCCCGCGCAGGTCGAGCGTGGGTCCGCCGACCACCATCGCGTAGTTCCGCTCGGCGCCCTGCCCGACGTCGTCCACCCGCCACGTCGTCCCGCCGATGACCGAGACCTGCGTCCCGCCGGGCAGCACACCCGTGACCACGAGCGCGACGACCCCGATGGTCGCGAACAGACCCAGTCCGCCGCTCTCCCGCCCACGGATGCCCGCCACGATGGTCGCCACCGCGAGCACCGCGACGGCGGCCGCGATCCCGAGCACCGGGACCGGCAGGTCGGCCTGCTGCGCCCAGACCGCGACGCCGGCACCGGCGACGAGCGCGAGCCCGACGCTCACCGCGACGAAGGCCGCACCGGGGAGCCGCTCCGCCCGCTCCGCGCGGCGTTCCGCGGCGCGTTCACGCTCGGCGCGCATCCGGTCGACGTGCTGACGGTGACGGTCCGCGGCACTGGTCGGGGCGGCCCACGGCCAGGAGGCACGCCCCGCGTCCGTCGCGGACGTCGCGCTCCCGGAGGGGTCGGTTCCTCCCCCCGCGGTCGTGCCCGCCGACGCAGGGCCCCGCATCGGCGCGGGCTCGTCGGCACTCGTCCAGAAGTCGCGTCGCGCCCCGGCGTCGGCGGGGTCGGCCGCGTCGGTGTCGGACGGCTGCGAGCCCCGGCGCGCCAGGACCACCACGAGCCACACCGCGCAGCCCACGAGGGCGATCGTCCACGCGGTCCCGAGCGTGGCGGAGAGCCAGCCGGGCATCCCCCACGCCACGGGGACGCCCCGCCACCAGATGCCCTGGACGGCCGGCACGAAGGTCAGCACGACGAGGACACCGATGGCGACGAGCGCCGGGTCGAGCACGCCGCGGATCATCCGCTCGACGTGGATCCGTCCGGACGAGTCCGGCAGCAGCGCCCACCCCGCCGCGTAGGCGAGGAACACCGGCCCGCCGAGGAGCGCCACGACGATCGCGACACCCCGGACGACGAGTGGGTCGAGACCGGTCCGGTCGGCGACGGCGCCGCACACGCCGGCGAGCCAGCGGTCGTCGGATCTGGTGACGTGGATGCCCCGGATCCAGTCGAAGAACCGTGTCGTCGACGCGGGGCCGCCGGTGTCCTGTTGTGTCATGGCCACCAGCATCGTGGCAGCGGACGACCGGCACCATCGGGGTTCACCCTGATCGTCCCCTGATCACCGACCCCGAGCCGACGATCGGGCGACGCAGGGTGCCAGGATTGCCCCATGCCGACCGCCACGATGTCCCGCCCGGCCCTCCGGGTCGTCGGTGGTGTCTGCGGCGGCTTCGCTGCCCACACCGGGCTGCCCGTCGGCGCAGTGCGTGTGGCGACCGCGGTCCTCGCCGTGTGCGGCGGGGCCGGGGTCCTGCTCTACGCCTGGCTCTGGGCGACGACGCCGAGCCAGGGTCCGGCGACGCCGACGTCCCTCAAGGCGATGCTCACCCGGCCGTCCGTCGAGGGCGACTCCGACGCCGAGCGGCACGAGCGCCGAGCACCGGTCGTGGAGATCCTCCTCGGCATCGCCCTGCTCGCGGCCGGCGGGGCGATGGTCGCCGCTCGCCTGGGCGTCGACGTCCCGCTCGAGTTCGTCGTGCCCGGGATCGTCGTCGCGACGGGAGCAGCGCTGGCGTGGCGGCAGCTCGACGCGCTCCGCAACGTCCGCGCCGCCGGGTCCTCTGCGCTCGTCGTCCGCGCACTCGGCGCGCTGGTGCTCGTCGTGCTCGGCATCCTGCTCTTCTTCACCTCGAGCACCCACCCGAACGTGTGGACCGTGCTGACCGCGGCGGCCGCCGTGCTGCTCGGCGTCGCCGTCGTGGTCGCCCCGTGGGTCGTCCGGCTCGTCCGGGACCTCGCCGAGGAACGCGCCGCCCGGGTCCGCGACGTCGAGCGGGCCGAGATGGCCGCGCACCTCCACGACTCCGTGCTGCAGACCCTCGCGCTCATCCAGCAGCGGGCCGAGCCGGGCTCCGACGCCGCCCGGCTCGCACGCGCCCAGGAGCGGGAACTCCGGTCGTGGCTCTTCACCGAGCAGTCGGAGTCGGCCAGCGACCTCGGTGCCCGGCTCCGTGCGGTCGCCGCCGAGGTCGAGGCGGAGTACCCGGCGCGGGTCGAGGTCATCGCGATCGGCCCCGCCCGCACCGACCTGCCCGAGGGACTCGTCGCCGCGGCACGGGAGGCCGTCCGCAACGCCGCCCGGCACGCCGGCGGCACCGTCAGCGTGTACGCCGAGACCGCGAAGGACCGCGTTGAGGTCAGCGTCGGCGACCGCGGACCGGGCTTCGACGTGGACACGATCCCGGAGGGCCGCTACGGCGTCCGCGAGTCGATCATCGGTCGGATGGACCGGCTCGGCGGCACCGCCGTGATCGGACCGGGGCCGGGTCGCACCGGGACCGAGGTCCGACTCACGCTGCCGCTCCGCGCTGACGACCACCCGCTCGCGGGCCCCGCCGATGGTCGACCGACGAAGGAGTCCTCGTGACCGACGCCACCCCGCAACCGCAATCCGGACCGCTGACGGTCGCCATCGTCGACGACCACTCCATCTTCCGAGCCGGCGTGCGTGCCGGACTGCCACCGCGCCTCCAGGTCGTCGGCGAGGCGGCCACCGTCGACGAGGCGGTCGACCTCGTGGCGGCGACCGCACCGCGGGTCGTCCTGCTCGACGTGCACCTGCCCGGCGGAGCCGGCGGCGGCGGCGCCGAGGTGATCACCCGGTCCGCCCCCGACCACCCGGAGACGCGATTCCTCGCGCTGAGCGTCTCGGACGCGGCGGAGGACGTCGTCCGGGTGATCCGGGCCGGTGCCCGCGGGTACATCACGAAGAGCTCCTCGGAGGCCGACGTCGCCGAGGCGATCGACCGTGTCGCCGAGGGTGACGCGGTGTTCTCCCCGCGGCTCGCGGGCTTCGTGCTCGACGCGTTCGGTGCGGTGAGCGGCGAGACCGCGCAGGTCGACACCGAACTCGACCGCCTGTCCGCCCGCGAGCAGGAGGTCATGCGGCTGATCGCCCGCGGGTACGCCTACAAGGAGGTCGCGGGCGAGCTGTTCATCTCGGTGAAGACCGTGGAGACCCACGTGTCGAAGGTGCTGCGGAAGCTGCAGCTCTCGAACCGGCACGAGCTGACGGCGTGGGCGCTCCAGCGGAAACTGCTCTGAGCCGTCCCTCCCCTACTTCGCGCTGATGCGGGTGTACTTGTTGACCGCCCATGGCACGAACACCACGAGCATGACCGTGATCCCGATCAGCACCGTCAGGATCGGGTGCTGCATCGTCCAGATGTCCGGCACGGGAGCCGAGCCGACGTTGCCGAACAGCTCACGTGCGGCCTGCACGAGCGACGACACCGGGTTCCACTCCGCGAACACCCGGAGCACCAGCGGCAGGGTGTCGCTCGGGACGAACGCGTTCGAGATGAACGTCAGCGGGAACAGGATCATGAACGAGGCGTTGTTGATCACCTCCGGCGTCTTCACGCTCATGCCGAGCAGGGCCATCACCCAGCTGAACGCGTAGCTGAACAGCAGCAGCAGGCCGATGCCGGCGAGGAACTCCAGCGGCGACGAGTTCACGCGCCACCCGACCGCGAGGCCGGTGAGCATCATGATCGCCATCGAGATCCCGTTGAGCACGAGGTCGGAGTTCGTCCGACCGACCAGCACCGCGGACGCCGACATCGGCAGCGTGCGGAAGCGGTCGATCAGCCCCTCCTTGAGGTCCTGCGCCATGGCGGACCCGGAGAACGTCGCGCCGAACACGACGGTCTGGGCGAAGATGCCGGCCATCAGGAACTGTGTGTAGTCCGTGCCCTCGACCGCGATCGCGCCGCCGTAGACCTGGCTGAACAGCAGGACGAACATGATCGGCTGCAGGACGGCGAACACGAGCATGTCCGGCGACCGCTTGATCTTGATGAGGTTGCGCTTCGTGACGGTCCAGCCGTCCTCGAACCAGACCGCGGCGGGCGAGGTGACGACGACCGGCAGCTGCCGACCGAGCGCCGTGGTGGTGGCGCTCATCGTGCCGTCTCCTTCTGCTTGTCCTGCTTGCGCTGCTTGTCCTGCTTGCCCTTCGGTGCGGTGCCGTCCGGATCGCCGTCGTCGTCGGTCGCCGCGTGACCGGTGAGCCGGAGGAACACGTCGTCCAGGGTGGGTCGACGCATGCCGGCGTCGTGGAGTTCGATGCCGGCCTCGCCCAGGTCGGCGAGGACACGCTGGAGGGCCGACGGGCCGGCGTCCACCGCGACGGCTCGGGTGCGGCCGTCGCCGGAGACCTCGACGTCGCCGGTGCCGTACCGTCGCAGCACGGTCGTCGCGGCGTCACCGTCGACCTGGTCGACCAGGGTCACGACCACCCGGTGTCCGCCGACCTGCGCCTTGAGGTGGTCGGAGGTGCCCTCGGCGATGACGGTCCCGCCGTCGATCACCGCGATGTCGTCGGCGAGCTGGTCGGCTTCCTCCAGGTACTGCGTGGTGAGCAGCACCGTGGTGCCGTCGGCCACGAGGCCCTCGATGATGCCCCAGAGCGCCAGCCGGCTGCGGGGGTCGAGGCCGGTGGTCGGTTCGTCGAGGAACAGCACGCGGGGGTTCATCACGAGCGCGCCGGCGAGGTCGATCCGACGGCGCATGCCACCGGAGAACCCCTTCACGGGGCGGTCCCCGGCCTCGGACAGGTCGAACACGTCGATGAGCTCGCGTGCGCGGTCCCGGGCCGTCCGGCGACCCAGGTGGTACAGGCGGCCGATCATCTCGAGGTTCTCGAACCCCGTGAGGTTCTCGTCGACCGCGGCGTACTGCCCGGACACCCCGATCGACCGACGCGTGGCCTGCGGGTCCGCGATGACGTCGATCCCGTCGATCGTCGCGGTGCCGGCGTCCGGCGTGATGAGGGTGGTCAGGACCTTGACGGTCGTGGTCTTGCCGGCACCGTTCGGTCCGAGCAGCGCCTTCACGGTGCCCTGCGGCACGGAGAGGTCGAGTCCCGCGAGTGCGTGGACCGGCCCGGACTTCGAACGGTAGGTCTTCGTCAGCCCGGAGGCTTCGATGATGGCCATGTCGCTCCTTTGTCGACCAGGAGAATATCAGTAGGTCGGTCGGAGCTGCGACGCGTCACACGTCGAAGTCACCGCCGAAGTCACCGAAGCCACCGCCGAAATCGGATCCGCCGTCGCCCCAGCCCGCGCTCTCCACCCCACCGCCGTCGGACGCGCCGGCGTCAGCGGAGTCGGCACCAGTGTCCTCCGAACCACCGTCACCCGCAGCATCGGTACCGCCGTCGAACGATCCCGGGTCCGGCAGGAAGGCGCTCATGATGGCCGAACCGATGACGTAGCCCGCCACGGTGCCGAGGATCGAGGCACCGATCATGCTGCCGAAGGACGGACCCGAACGCGCTCCGGCGCCGCCGACGCCGCGGACGCCGCCGAGCGAGCGCTCCATGAACCCGGGCTGCCGGATCTCGGACCGGGTCGCCGCCTGTGCCAACGAGCGCGGGTCGTCGCCGCGCGGGGCCTCCCCCACCGGTGCCGTGCGGGTGAACTCGTCGTAGACCATCCGGCGCTGCTCGGGCGTCAGGGTCGCGAACGCCTCGGCGTGGACCTCCTCGATGCGCTCCGGCGGGGCGGTCCGGAGGAGGTAGCGGTAGCGCTCGACCGCGCGCTCGTCGTCGGAGGTCGCCGCCGGGCCGGGCGCCTGCGCGGGCTGGTGGTACGACTGCTGGCCGTACTGGTAGCCCTGCGGCTGCTGGCCGTACTGTGGCTGCCCCCACTGGTTCTGTGCGGCGCCGTTCTGGTCGCGGTCCGGACGTCCGAGCAAGCGGTCGAGGAATCCCATGTCGCCACAGTAGGGAGCACGGACGACCGCTGACTGTACGCCCGCACAGAGTCCTCCGTGAGCCGGTCGTGCAGGATGTGGGCATGGCAGCGGACCTCGACGAACTCCGACGGCTGCGTCGTGCCCGCAGTCGGATGGACCGCGAGTACGCCGAACCCCTCGACGTGCCGTCCCTCGCCGCGTCGGCGTTCATGTCGGTCGCGCACTTCAGCCGCCGCTTCCGCGCGGCCTACGGCGAGACGCCGTACGCCTACCTGATGACGCGGCGGATCGAGCGGGCGCAGGCGCTGTTCCGCAGCACCGGCCTCAGCGTGACCGAGGTCTGCACGGCCGTCGGCGCGACGAGCCTCGGGTCGTTCTCGTCGCGGTTCACCGAGCTCGTCGGGATGCCCCCCACGCAGTACCGCGCCGCCGACCACGACGACCTCGCCGGGCAGTGGAGCTGCCACACGATGGTCGTCACCCGCCCGGTTCGAGCAGGATCGGAGAAGCGCGGGGACGCACGGCGGTCCTGGTGTCGCGGCCATGACGATCCAGATCAGTGGCGTGCACGTGCTCGCCGACGACATCGACGCCGCCGTCGCGTTCTACGGCGACGTCCTCGGTTTCACCGTCCGCAACACCGTCGAGAACGGCGGCTTCCGGTGGGTGACCCTCGTGAGCGACGAGCACGCGGACCTCGACGCGACGTTCGACCGCATCTCGGCGAGCCCCGACGCCGAGGTCGTGCAGGAGCCGACCGACCAGTTCTGGGGCGTCCGCGACGCCGCCGTCCGGGACCCCGCCGGCAACATGGTCCGGATCGCCCAGGCCTAGCGCGCGAGGGCCGCCGTCCACACGGCGTGCAGCTCGTCCGCCGCGCCGGGGTGCGCCACGAGGAACGGCTCCCCCACCGGCGGGAAGCCGTCGACCGGGCCACCGCGGGTGAGCACGACGCCGCAGGCCTCGTGCACGAGCAGCACGGCCGCGCCGTGGTCCACCGGGTCGAACGCCGACACGCACCCGCCGATGCCCCGTCCCGCGGCGACCTGGGCGATCGTGAGCGTCCCGGAACCCTGGACACGCAGCGTGCAGGAGCGATCGGCGAGGGCCTCGAGGAAGGCGACGAACCCCGGCCACGGCCGGTGTCCGTCGAGCTCCGTGCCCACCACGGCTCCGGCGAGCGCACGCGGCGCGTCGTCGAGGTGCAGCGTCCGGTCCCGCAGCGTGGCGCCGTGCCCGCGCCGCGCCTCGAGCACCTCGCCACGCCAGGGATCGGCGACGACGCCGACGACGGGGCGTCCGGATCGGGTGAGGCAGAGCGACATCGAGGTCCACGGGACGCCGTTCGCCAGGTTGGTGGTGCCGTCGACGGGGTCGAGGTACCACCGGTGCCGGTCACCGGGGGCGTCGCCGTACTCCTCGCCGGTGAACCCGTGCGTCGGGAACACCGTCCGGACCCGCGAGCGGACGAGCTGTTCGACGAGCCGGTCCACGTCGGTGACGAGGTCGGCCGGGTGCCCCTTGGTCGTGACCTCGCCCACCGGGTGCTCCCGGGTGAAGGCGATCACCTCGTGCGCGATCCGGTGCGCGAGGGCCTGGGCGCGCGAGGCGACCTCCGTCTCGGTGGGCTCACGCTCGCGCTCGGGCCAGCCGTCCCGTTCGGCCTCGGCCAGCGCCGCGCGGACCGTCGCGACGTCGTTCGTCGTGATCGAGTCGACCCCGAGGCGGGCTGCCCAGAGCGCGGGCTCGGCGTCGTCGACGACCCGGACGGCGACGCGGAGGCCGAGGGCGTGCGCTGCCTCGACGGTCCGCGGGGTGAGGAACACGACGTCGAGGTCGAGCGTGGAGGGCGCCAGCGTCTCGAGGTCGGCCGTGGTCGGCGGGACGAGCGACTCCCACGAGAGCCAGACGTCCGCGTCGGGCAGCTCGGCACGGACGGCGGTCATCGCAGCGGGGGTGCCGCGCCATGCGACACCCGTCGTGCCGGGGTGTCCCGCGACGGTCCGGGCAGCGACGACCGCGTCCGCCGGGTCCGCGACGTCGACGAGCAGGGTCGAGCGGCAGCCGTCGAGGCGTTCGAGCACGGCGTCGAGGCGCGGGATGCGGTCGAGGCCGTTCCCGAGCCGGGCGACGTCGCACCAGTCGACGTCGCACACCCGGCGACCGTCGCCCCACATCCGCCCGAGCGTCTCGTCGTGCAGCAGGACCGCGACGCCGTCGGCCGTCCGCCGGACGTCGACCTCGACTGCCTCCGCGCCGAGGGCCTCCGCGACCGCGACCGCCGGCAGGGTGTTCTCGCGCCGGACGCGCGGCGCACCGCGGTGGGCGACGAGTCGTGGCGGACGCACGCCGTGCCTCCCGGCCGCTGCCCGTGTCGTGACGGACGTGACGGGCGCGCGCATGGTCGACGTCATCGGACCATCCTGGTGACCCGCGACGAACCGCAGGTGGCCTGCGAGTGAACGGCCGGCTGCGCTCGCGGATTCCGCAGTGTGCGAGGTTCCGCGCAGTGTGGGAGCTGCGCTCCCTCGCACACTGCGCCGAACCTCGCACGGCTCGGGTCGTCACCTCGCACGGTGCGGGGTCAGTGCCGCGTCGGGACCTGCGCACGGCGGAGCTTCCCACGGAACGACGTCTCACTCCAGAGGTCACCCCACGAGAGCCGGACGACCTGGCGGACCTCGTCGAACGCTCGCAGGCGGTCCTCGCGGTACTTCTCCGCGATCACGACGTCCTCGGGAGGTGCGCCGGCGCGGAGCGCACGGTCGCGGTACTTCACCTCGCCGTCGAACTCGATCGCGACGCCGATGTCCGGCAGCCAGAGGTCGACGACGATGTCGGGGTGCCCGCGCTCCCGGAACCGGTGTTGCGTCACCGGGGGCGGCGCGCCGTACTCGTCGAGCCGCACGCGAGCGACGGACTCCCCGGGTGTGTCCGCTGCTCCGTCCGCGAAGGCGAGCGCGCGGAGGGCACGGCGACGGCCGCGAGGGGAACGGCGCTCGATGCCGTCCTGGATGGTCTGCACGTCAGCGCCGAGCCGCAGCAGGCGATCGAGGGCGACCACACCGTCGAGGAACGGCAGGGTCATCGCGAGGTCGACCGCGGTGCGCTCGGAGTTCGTCACCCGCAGGTCGTCCGAACGGAAGCGCCAGGTGCCGCGCATCGTCGGGTCCAGGTCGGCGTGCACGATGCAGGTCGCGCTCGTGGTGCGTGCGTCCTCACCCGGTCGGATCAGGTGGACGCGTCCCGGCCACGGGTGGAGGAACGGCACGCCGAGCACCGCGGCCGCCGACAGGTGCGACACGACGAAGCGCGGCCGGATCCGGTCGACGAGGGACCTGACCAGGACGTGGTGACGCTGCTCCGGTCGGAGACCGTCCCACGCCTCGACGGGGACGTACCGGCCGTGCGCGATCCGTCGGAGTTCCCCGGCGCGGGCGCGCGCACGCAGGACCCGGGCGACGTCGGGATGGTCGTCGTTGACGACGTGCCAGGGGCAGTCGGGGACGTTGGGGAAGGCAGGTGACTCGGTCATCGGTCGATCGTCGTGGTGGCGTCGCACGGTGCGACCACCGACGGGAGACCTGTGGACGATCGCGAACCGTCCACAGGGGCGCCGCACGGAGTCCAGGGCGGTCGTCGGCTGCGAGAATGGGGTGTGACCGAACGTACCTGGGGCTGGCTCGCAGCCGTGATCGACGTCGTGCTCATCGTCCTGTTCGCCCTGATCGGGCGCTCCTCGCACGGTGAGACGAACTCCGCCCTCGCGCTGTGGACGACCGCGTACCCGTTCCTCGCGGGCTGGGCCGTCGGCTACGTCACGAGTGGTGCGTGGGCCCGACCGCTGCGCTTCTGGCCGACCGGTGTCGTGGTGTGGATCCTGACCGTCTTCATCGGGCTGGCCATCCGTGTCGCCACGGGGCAGGGCGACGTGGACGGCAACCCCCTGCCGATCTCGTTCGTGATCGTCGCGACGATCGTGCTCGGGGTGTTCCTGCTCGGGTGGCGAGGGATCGCCCGACTGGTCCTCCGCGGGACGCGCCGGCGCACCGTGCGCTGACCCGTCAGAAGAGTCCAGCGCGCGGGGCCTCTGGTCCGTCGAACCCGCGGAACATGTCCGACACGAGCGCCTCGATCTGGGGTTCGACCAGGCGTTCGACGGCCTCGGCGATCCGCGGTCGGTGGTCGATGAGTGCCAGGCAGACCGCGGCCCCGGTGGCCTGGGCGCACTCGTCGGACAGCTCGATCTCGTGGCGGAGCGCCGACTTCGCCTCGTCCGACAGCGGCTCACGAGGAACCTGCTCGCCCGCGCCGGTACCGGTCAGCTCGCCGAGCGTGAACAGGAAGGGCTCACCGGGCGACGGTTCGGGATCGACGTCGAGCCCCTGGAACTCCGGCTGCAGACCCTCGGTCGGCTGGTACCCGGCGTGCCGCTTCCGTGCGGCGGCCCGCTCGAGTTCGCGCTGGAGCAGGGGCAGGTTCCGGGCGGTGTAGTCGTCGACCGCGTCCTCGACGATGGTCGAGATGCGGCCGATCAGGGCGTGCTGGACGGCGTGCGGGACGTCCGGGCCGAACCCGGCGGCGGTGGCGATCGGCGAGCCCGTGCACTTGCGGCAGATGCGCGTGCGGGGTCGAGCCGTGCCGATCTGCCACCGCGGGAGCCAGCGGAGCCAGACGTCGACGGCGCCGCGCACGCGTCCGTCGATGCCGTCCATGCCTCCAGGGTATGCGCCACGCCCGGGATCGCTCCGGATTTCCGGGGTGCGGGCGGGCGGGGCGCCTCGCACCGTGCGAGGCGAGCGCCACGCGCGACGCAGTGTGCGAGGTTCCGGGCGCGGTGCGGGGCCGCGCGGGTCCCACACTGGGCGGAACCTCGCACACTGCAACACGGCGGGCGCGCGCCTCGCACCGTGCGAGGCGCGGCGCGAGCAGCCGCGCGCAGCGAGCCGCGCGCGGCGCGCGCGCCGCGCCCGCGTCAGGCCTTCGGCTCCGTGACGAAGTCGATCAGCTCCTCCACGCGACCGAGCAACTGCGGCTCCAGGTCCGCGAAGGTCCGCACCTGCCCGAGGATCCGCTGCCAGGCGCGCGCGATGTCGGCCTGCTCGGCGTGCGGCCACCCGAGCGCCTGGCAGATGCCCTTCTTCCACTCGATGGACCGCGGGATCGTCGGCCACGCCTGCAGCCCGACGCGGGCGGGCTTCACGGACTGCCAGACGTCGACGAACGGGTGCCCGACGACGAGCACGTGCGCGCCCCACTTCCCCTGCATCACGGCGGACGCGAAGCGGGACTCCTTCGACCCGGGCACGAGGTGGTCGACGAGCACGCCGACCCGGCGGTCGCGCGAGGGCTGGAAGTCGTCCAGGACCGCGGCCAGGTTGTCGACGCCGGAGAGTTCCTCGACGACGACGCCCTCGACGCGGAGGTCGGCTCCCCAGACCTTCTCGACGAGCTCGGCGTCGTGCTTGCCCTCGACCATGATCCGGGAGGGCAGCGCCACCCGGGCACGCTGCGACTCCACCGCGAACGATCCGGACGCGGTGCGGAGGCGACCACCGTCGGACGCGTGCCGGACGGCGGGACCGGCCCCGGGCCTCCAGTCCGCGTGCACCGAACCCGACGTCCCGGCGGAACCAGACGGACCACCGGACCGCCCGACCGGCGCCTGCGGACGCCCGAGCGTCACGAGCTCCCCCTCGAGCAGGAACTGCCCCGTGAAGGGGAAGGAGCGCGTGCGGCCCTTCCAGTCCTCGAGGGCGATGTTGCCCGCCTCGAGCCCCACGACGGCACCCGCCCACCCGGAGTCCGGGTCCTCGAGCACCATGTCGCGTTCGAGCGGCACCTGCCGCACCTTCTTCACCCCGCGGGAGCGCCAGTCCCCCGAGAGCACGTCCCCGCCGTACCGGTCGTCGTCCACCCGCACGAGGGTACTGTCGAGAGGGCTCCGGACGACGTCGACCGGCCGATCCCCCACCATCTCGACGGAAGGCTCCCCTTGCGCGCAGCGATCATCCACGCCCCGAACGACATCCGTGTCGAGGACCGCGACCAGCCCGAGCTCATCACCCCGAAGGACGTCGTCGTCGAGGTCGTCGCGGCGTGCGTGTGCGGCTCGGACCTGTGGCCGTACCGCGGCGTCACGAAGACGAAGGAGCCGCACCCGATCGGGCACGAGCTCGTCGGGACCGTCGTCGCGGTCGGCGACGACGTCACGGACCTGCACGTCGGTGACTTCGTCATCTCCCCCTTCACCATGAACGAGGGCACCTGCCAGGCCTGCCGCCACGGCATGACCACGGGCTGCGACCACCTGTCCGGCTTCGGCGGCAAGGACGCCTACGGCGACCCGGTCGGCGGCGCCCAGGCCGAGTACGTCCGCATCCCCGACGCCGAAGCCACGCTCGTCGCGGTCCCCGGTCCGGTCGACCCGGCGCTCGTGCCGTCGCTGCTGACGCTGTCGGACGTGTTCTCGACGGGGCACCACGCTGCGGTCTCCGCAGCCGTCGGCCCCGGCAAGACCGTCGTCGTCGTGGGCGACGGCGCCGTCGGGCTGTCCGCCGTCCTCGCGTCGAAGCGGCTCGGCGCCGAGCGCATCATCGCGATGAGCCGGCACGCCGACCGACAGGCGCTCGCCCGGGAGTTCGGCGCGACCGACATCGTCGCGGAGCGCGGCGCGGACGGCATCGCGGCCGTCAAGGCCCTGCTCGGCGGCGACCTGGCCGACTGCGCGGTCGAGGCCGTCGGCACCGAGGAGAGCATGGACCAGGCGCTGCACTCGGTCCGCGCGGGCGGCAACCTCGGCTTCGTCGGTGTCCCGCACGGGGTGCCGACCATCGGCACGCGGTACCTCTTCGACACGAACATCACGATCGCGGGCGGCATGGCCCCGGCCCGGAAGTACATCCCCGAGCTGCTGCCGGACGTGCTCTCGGGTGCGATCGAGCCGGGTCGGGTGTTCGACCTCGAGCTGCCCCTCGACGAGACCGCCGAGGCGTACCGCGCGATGGACGAACGTCGCGCGATCAAGGTGCTGCTGCGCCCGTAGGGCCGCACACGCGACCACTCCACGGGCCTGGAGGCGCGGTGCCGGCCCGCACCGCGCCTCCAGGCCCGTGGTGGTCGCGTCCAGAGCCCGTCCCGCCTCCGTCCCGCCGCCGCACGTTTCGCGGAGCGGAACGCGTGTTTCGAATCGGTAAACAAACCTTTCAGTAAAGAAGGTTGTCCGTTACAGTCCTCGACATGACCGCTCGAGGACGCACACCCGGCCAGCCCGGCCTCCTGCGTGTCCTCAACGACCGCGCGGCCCTCGAACTCCTGCTCGACGACGGCCCGCTCACCCGCAACGAGATCGCACAGCGCACCGGGCTCAGCAAGCCCACCGCCGCCGAGATCATCCGCCGGCTCGAGGCCGCCGACCTCATCCACGAAGCCGGCACCGCGACCCAGACCGGTCGCCGCGGTCCGAGCGCCGTCGTGTACCAGGCAACGACCGACCGCGACCTCGCCGTCGCCGTGGACGTCCAGCTCGTCGACGTCCGCTCCACGGTCGTCGACGCCACGGGCCGCTCGTACCCGGTCGCCGAGCACCGGATGGACGAGCACGAGATGCGTGCCCCCGGCGAGGACATCGTCGCCGCTGCCGTCAGTCGGGCCGCTGCGGCCGCCGGTGTCGACCCGGAGCTCGTCACCGCGGTCGCCGTCGGGGTCCAGGCGAGTGTCGACCACGCGACCGACACCCTCATCTTCACCGACGGGCTGCCTGGCTGGCCCCGCGACCAGGTCTCGACCACCCTGTCCGCTGCGCTCGGCGTCCGGGTCGTCATCGAGAACGACGCCAACCTCGCGGCGATCGCCGAGCGGAACATGGGCGCCGGACGGGCTCCCGGCTCGTTCGCCCTGTTCTGGATGGCGGAGGGCCTCGGCATGGCCCTCGACCTGCACGGCCACCTGCACACCGGCGCGTCCGGTGCCGCGGGTGAGATCGGCTACCTCAGCGTGCCCGCCGACGCACGCTCCATCGACCCGACGGCCACGATCGTCGCGGACCTCATCTCCGAGTCCGCGATCATCGCCCTTGCCGCCGAGCACGGGATCACGGCACCGGACGGCACCGCAGCCGACTGGCGCCAGGTGCTCCCGCAGCTGCCCGGGCTCCCCGAGCAGCACCCCTTCACCACCGCCCTCGGCGAGCGCGTGGGGCACAACGTGCTCCCCGCCCTCGCCGTCGCCGATCCCGAGACGGTCGTCCTGCACGGCCCGACCGGGATCGCGGGTGGACCCGCCCTGGCCGCCGCCGTGACCGCCTGGCTCCGGACCCGCACACGCTGGTCCACCGCCGTGGTGGCACCCGGCGTCCCCGACACCCCCGTCCTGCACGGTGCGCGGCACGTCCTCATCGACGTCGTCCGCACCGCGCTCGCGGACCGGCTCGAACGCATCAGTGACGATGCGCCAGCACCGGACCCCGCCGAGCGCCCCTGAGCCGCTCCGCCCAGCGGAGTTCCACCCGCACCACTCGAGGCACCACCACCCGGCCCTGTCCCAGGGCTCTTCGGCGCGCCCGGAAACGCAGCCGCCGAATCGAGACCAGAGAGCGAGTACTGATGCACCCCTCCGCCAAACGATCCGCCACGAGGATCCTCACCGCCACGGCCATCGCCGCCGTCGGTGCGCTCGTCGTCGCCGGCTGCAGCTCCGGGAGCAGCGCCGACGCCATCGACAAGACCGCACCGAAGGAGCTCAAGGGCACCGTGTCGCTGTGGCACTTCTTCACCGGGCGTGAAGCCGGTGTCGTGAAGAGCGCCGTCGCCGGCTTCGAGAAGGCGAACCCCGGCGTCACCGTCGACATCCACGCCGGCCAGGACGACGAGAAGCTCCAGAAGGCGATCTCGTCGGGGCAGAACATCGACGTTGGACTGTCCTACTCGACGGCGATCGTGGGCAGCTTCTGCTCGTCGGGCGCCTTCCGCGACCTGTCGCCGTACGTCAAGCGGGACAAGGTCGACCTGTCCGACATCCCGAAGGCCGTGCAGTCGTACACGCAGTACAAGGGCACGCGCTGCACCCTGCCGGCCCTCGCCGACGTGAGTGCTCTGATGTACAACAAGCCGCTCCTGGCGAAGGCGGGCATCACGACGCCGCCGAAGACCCTCGACGAGCTCAAGGCCGACGCGCTGAAGCTCACCACGTACAACGCCGACGGGTCCATCAAGCAGCTCGGCTTCAACCCGCTCATCGACTTCTACGAGAACTCCCCCGAGCACTGGGCACCGATGGTCGACGGATCGTGGCTCGACAAGAAGGGCAACAGCGTGATCGGCACCTCCGACGCGTGGAAGAAGCTCATCACCTGGCAGAAGGACTTCGTCGACGAGATCGGCTACGACAAGCTCAAGGCCTTCACCTCGGGGCTCGGGCAGGAGTTCGCCGCCGACAACGCGTTCCAGACCGGCCAGGTCGCGATGCAGATCGACGGTGAGTACCGCACCGCCTTCATCAAGGACCAGAAGCCGGACCTCGACTACGGCACCGCACCGACCCCGGTGATGGACGGGCTCGGCAACTACGGCTCGACGTACATCGCGGGCAACGTGGCGGGCATCGCGAAGGGCTCGAAGCACCCCGAGCTCGCGTGGGCGCTGCTGAAGTACCTGTCGACGAACACCGACGCGCAGGTCACGATGGGCAACGGGCTGAAGAACATCCCGACGCTCACCTCGGCCCTGGAGTCACCGAAGCTCGAGGTCGACGAGAACTACAAGACCTTCGTGGACGTCGCCGGCAACAAGGACACCATGACGTCGCCGGGCACCGCGGACGGCGCCGCCTACATCGGCACGTTCACGAAGTTCTGGCAGGCGTACCAGCAGAACGGCGGAGACCTCGACGCCAAGCTCAAGAAGCTCGACTCGGACATCGACAACGCCAACCAGCTGGCTGGTCCGTGACCATGACGGACGTCACCACCCCTGAAACCGGCAGCCTGGAGGCGCGGCCCACCCGCGCCTCCCGGCCGCCGGCCAGCGCCGGGTCGCGTTCGACGGCCCCTGGGAGCCAGCCACGTCGGCGTCGCTCCGCCGAGTCCCGCCGTCGTCTGGTCGCCCTGACGATGCTGGCCCCGGCCCTGGCGGGCCTCGTGATCTTCTTCGCGTACCCGCTCGTCGCGTCGATCTTCTACTCGTTCACGCGCTACAACCAGCTGCAGGAACCCGAGTTCGTCGGGCTGCTGAACTACAAGTTCCTGTTCACGCAGGACCCGCAGATCTGGCCGGCGGTCGTCAACACGCTGTGGTTCGTCGTGATCCTCGTGCCGATCCGGATCGTCTGCGGGCTCCTGGTGGCCGGGCTGCTGAGCCGTGCGAAGACGGCGACCGGGTTCTGGCGGACGCTGTTCTACCTGCCCGCCCTGGTCCCGCCGGTCGCGAGCGTCGTCGCGTTCGTGTTCCTGTTCAACCCCGGCACCGGCCCGGTCAACCAGATCCTCCGGGTGTTCGGCATCGACGGCCCCCTGTGGTTCAACGACCCCGCCTGGTCGAAGCCCTCGCTCGTGATCATGGGCGTCTGGGTGATGGGCGACATCATGATCATCTTCCTGGCGTCGCTCCTCGACGTGCCGCGCGACCTGTACGAGGCAGCGTCGCTCGACGGCGCGAACGGGGTCCAACAGGTGCGGCACATCACGCTGCCGACGATCGCGCCGGTCATCGGGTTCGCCGCCGTCACGGGGGTGATCGCGGCCCTGCAGTACTTCACCGAGGCCGCCGTCGCGTCAGGTGTCGCCAGCGGCAAGGCGACGATCGGCGGTGGGACCGCGGCGCAGCTCGGCTACCCGGGCACGTCGCTGCTCACCTACACCGAGCTGCTCTACCAGCACGGCTTCGCGAACTTCCAGTTCGGCTACGCGTCCGCGATGGCCGTGGTGCTGTTCGTGGTCACCGCCGTGGTGCTCGTCCTCACGATGCGCCGCATCTCCGTCTTCCGACCCGAGGAGTCCTGATGACCGCCGTGTCCCAGTCCCCGCTCGCCCGGGCTCCCCGCGGTGCGGCGTCCGGCTCCGCGCGCGGTCCGCGTCGCAGCCTGCTCGTCTGGATCGCCGAGCACGCCGCACTCGTGGCGCTCGGTGTCCTGACGATCGCGCCGATCGTGTTCGTCATCCTGACCTCGCTCATGTCGAGCAACCAGGCCCTGACGGCGTCGATCCTGCCGCGCCCGTTCGACTTCTCGAACTACGCCCGGGTGTTCACCGAACTGCCGCTCGCGCAGTGGTTCGGCAACTCGTCGATGTACGCCGTGCTCGCCACCGCGTTCATGCTCGTCAGCTCGGTCCCGGCGGCGTACGCGCTCGCCCAGATCAAGTTCAAGGGCGCGAACCTGGTCTTCACGGTGATCATCGTCGCGATGCTCCTGCCCCCGCAGGTCACCGCGGTGCCGGTCTACGTGATGTGGTCCCAGCTGCACCTCACCGGCACGCTCTGGCCGCTGATCCTGCCGAACCTGCTCGGTGACGCGTTCAGCATCTTCCTGCTCCGCCAGTTCTTCATGACCATCCCGAAGGAGTACGGCGACGCCGCCCGGATGGACGGCTGCAGCGAGTGGGGCGTGCTCTGGCGGGTCGTCGTGCCGATGGCGCGTCCGGGCATCGCGTCGGCAGCGATCTTCATGTTCTTCCACTCCTGGAACGACTACTACGGCCCGCTCCTCTACGCCTCCGAGAACCAGGCCGCCTGGCCGGTGGCGTACGGGCTCGCGACGTTCCGCGGCCAGCACGGCACCGACTGGTCGATGACGATGGCGATGACCGTCGTCGTCATGGTCCCGGTCGTCGTCATCTTCTTCTTCGCACAGAAGGCATTCGTCGAGGGCATCGCGCTCACCGGCGTGAAGGGATAGCACCACAGTGAAACTCGCAGTCATCGGTGGCGGATCCACCTACACCCCCGAACTCGTGGACGGCTTCGCCCGGCTCCGCGACCAGCTGCCCATCGACGAGCTCTGGCTCGTCGACCCCGATCCCGTCCGACGCGAACTGGTCGGCGGTGTCGCCAAGCGGATGTTCGCCCACGCCGGCCACCCCGGCACGGTCCACGTCACCGACGACGTGGTCGCCGGTGTCTCGGACGCCGACGCCGTCATGTTCCAGCTCCGCATCGGCGGCCAGGCCGCCCGGCAGCAGGACGAGACCTGGCCGCACGAGGCGTGCTGCATCGGGCAGGAGACCACCGGCCCCGGCGGGTTCGCGAAGGCGCTCCGCACCGTGCCGGTCGTGCTCGAGTACGCGGAGCTCGTCCGGAAGCACGCGAAGCCGGATGCCTGGATCGTGGACTTCACGAACCCGGTCGGCATCGTCACCCGCGCCCTGCTCGAGGCCGGCCACCGCGCCGTCGGACTCTGCAACGTCGCGATCGGGTTCCAGCGGCGCTTCGCGAAGGAGTTCCAGGTCGACCCGTCGGCCGTCCGGCTCGACCACGTCGGCCTCAACCACCTCACGTGGGAACGCGGCGTGCACGTCACGGACGCCTCAGGCGAGCGTGACGTGCTGGCCGAGCTGCTCGGCGCCGACACCGGTGCCCTCGACCGGATGGCGGAGAGCGTGCACATGCCCGCCGACCTCATCCGCCTGCAGCACGCCGTCCCCTCGTACTACCTGCGCTACTTCTACAGCCACGACGTCGTGCTCGAGGAACAGCTCCACGAGCGCACCCGTGCCGAGGCCGTGATGGAGACCGAGTCGGCACTGCTGACCAAGTACGCCGACGAGTCCGTCGTCACGAAGCCGGTCGAGCTGGAGCAGCGGGGTGGTGCGTACTACTCCGAGGCCGCCATCGACGTGCTGTCCTCGATCCTCGGCGACCGCGGTGACGTGCAGGTCCTCAACGTCCGGAACGACGGCACGTTCCCGTTCCTGCCCGACGACCACGTCATCGAGGTCCCGGCGCGCGTCACCCGGCAGGCGATCACCCCGCTGCCGGTCTCGCCGCTCGCCCCGGACATGGTCGGTCTGGTGTCGCACGTCGCCGGGTACGAACGACTCGCCCTCGACGCAGCCGTGCACGGAGGCCGCGACCGCGTGCTGCGGGCGATGTGGGCACACCCCCTCGTCGGACAGGTCGACAAGGCCGAGAAGCTCACCGACCTGCTCCTGGCCGCGAACGCGGAGCACCTGCCGTGGACGCGATCGGAGCAGTTGACGTGGGCGGGCTGAACCGGGGTCCGTCGGGCACCGCCCGGGTCGAACGGCCGCCGGCCCCGGTCCCCCCGCACCCGAGCGACGTCGTCCTCGCCGTCGACGGCGGCGGGAGCAAGACCGACGTCGTCGCCATCGCACTCGACGGCGCGATCGTCGGGCACGCACGCGGCCCGGGGTCGAACCCGCAGACCCGCGGGTGGGACGTCGCCGGGCCGATCCTCGACGACGTCCGCTCCCGGGTCGTCGGCGACCTCGGCGACCGTCGGATCCGGACGACGCACGTGTACCTGGCCGGGCTCGACCTGCACGACGAGCTCGTCGCGGCCACCACGGCGCTCGCGCACTGGGAGTCCGACGGCGGTGCTCCGCACGTCCTCGACAACGACCTGTTCGCCCTGTTGCGGGCGGGGACCCTGTCGCCGGACGCGGCCGCGGTGGTGTGCGGGACGGGCATCAACGCGCTCGCTGTCCGGGCCGACGGCACCACCGCCCGGTTCCCGGCCATCGGCGACGTCTCCGGCGACTGGGGCGGCGGGGCCTACCTCGGCAACCGGGCGCTGTGGCACGCCGCCCGGGCCGACGACGGCCGCGGACCGGCGACGGCACTGGTCGACGCGGTGCCGGCGGCGCTCGGGCTCCGCAGCGTCCGCGAGGTCACCGAGGCCATCCACTTCGGCCGCCTCGACCAGCGCGTGTTCAACCGACTGTGCCCGGTGCTCTTCGACGTGGCCGGAGCCGGTGACGTGGTGGCCCGGAGCGTCGTGGAGCGCCAGGCGGAGGAGATCGTCCTGCTCGCGGGGGTCGCGCTCGAGCGGCTCGGTCTCGGCGGGTCGACCGCCCACCCGGTCCCCGTCGTGCTCGGCGGCGGGGTGCTCGCTGCTCGGCACCCGCTGCTCGTGGACGGGGTGGTGTCGGGGCTCGCGGAGCGGGTCCCGGGGGCCGTCCCGACCTGGGTGACCGATCCCCCGGTGCTCGGCGCGGGGCTGGCGGCGCTGGAGTCGGTCGGTGCAGACGAGGCCGCACTCGACCGCTACCGCGAGGCCGTGCGCTCCCGTTCCTTCGCGAGCACGACGGCGCTCATCCGCTGACGCGGCCCGGCGGCCCGGCTGGCTGGTTCCCTCCCGCCCGCCCTCCTGCCCGCCTGCCCGCCACGCGAAAGCGACAGTGTGCCGCCGACGATCGGCGGCACACTGTCGCTTCCGCGGCACAGACCGGCCGTGGCCACCGCGCGCCGCCGCGGCCGCGCTACGCGCGCGCCAGCATCCCCAGCGTGTCGACCACCCGGTTCGAGAACCCCCACTCGTTGTCGTACCAGGCGACGACCTTCACGTGACGACCCTCGTCGACCCGGGTGAGCAGCGAGTCGAACACGCTCGACTCCGGCCGCCCCGTGATGTCCGTCGACACGAGCGGGTCCGCCGTGAACGCCAGCACCCCGGCGAGCGGCCCGGCCGCAGCTGCTCGGTATGCCTCGTTGACCTCCTCGACCGTGACGTCACGCGACACCACGGTGTTCAGCTCGACGATCGACCCGACCGGAACGGGCACCCGGATGGCGTCGCCGGACAGCTTCCCGGACAGGCGCGGCAGCACGAGCCCGATGGCCTTCGCGGCACCGGTGGACGTCGGCACGATGTTCACCCCGGCGGCACGCGCCCGACGGAGGTCCCGGTGCGGCCCGTCCTGCAGGTTCTGCTCCTGCGTGTACGCGTGCACGGTCGTCATGAACCCGTGCTCGATGCCCGCGAGGTCGTCCAGCACCGACGCCAGCGGAGCGAGCGCGTTCGTCGTGCAGGAGGCGTTCGAGACCACGGTGTGCGCGGCCGGGTCGAACACGTCGGTGTTCACGCCGTAGGCGATCGTGGCGTCGGCCCCGGTCGCCGGCGCGCTGATGAGGACCCGGCGGGCTCCGGCGGTGAGGTGTCCGGCAGCGGCGTCTCGCGCCGTGAACCGCCCGGTGGACTCGAGGACGACCTCGACGCCGAGCTCGGCCCACGGCAGTTCCGCGGGCTCACGGGACGCCAGCACGCGGACGCGTCGGCCGTCGATCACGAGCGTGTCGCCGTCGACCTCGACGGTGCCGGCGAACGGGCCGAGCGCGGAGTCGTACCGGAACAGGTGGGCGAGGGTGTCGGGTGCGGTCAGGTCGTTGACGGCGACGACCTCGAGGTCGTCACCCCCACGTGCGAGGAGCGCTCGGAGGGTGTTGCGGCCGATGCGGCCGAAGCCGTTGATGGCGATGCGGGTCATGCGGACTTCCTTTCGTTCCGCGGTCCATGCTCATCGGCCTGGAGGCGCGGCTCCAGTGGCAGGGAAGCCATCCTCCGGAAGGATCTCGCCAACAGGGCGCGGGTCGCCTCAGTCCTGGAACGTGCGGCGGTACTCGGTCGGCGAGGTCCCGAGGATCCGCCGGAAGTGCGTCCGCAGGTTCGCGTCAGACCCGAGGCCGGCACGCTCGGCGACCTGGTCGATCGACAGGTCCGAGCGCTCCAGCAGCTCACGCGCCAGGTCGACCCGGGCGCGGAGCACCCACTGCATCGGCGTGTACCCGGTGTCCTCCGCGAAGCGACGCGAGAACGTGCGCGGCGAGACCCGGGCGTTCCGGGCGAGCACCTCGAGCGTGAGCGGGTCGGCCAGGTGCCGGAGCGCCCACTCCCGCGTCGCGGCGAACACGTCACCGAGGGGTTCCGGCACGCTCCGCGGTACGTACTGCGCCTGCCCGCCGCTCCGGTACGGCGCACTGACGAGGCGCCGAGCGACGTGGTTCGAGAGCGCGACCCCGTGGTCCTGACGCACGATGTGCAGGCACAGGTCGATCCCGCTCGCCGCACCGGCACTCGTGAGCACCGAGCCGGCGTCCACGAACAGGACGTCCTCGTCGACGTCGACCCCGGGGTACCGGTCCCGGAGCACCCGCGTGTAGTGCCAGTGCGTCGTCGCCCGGCGTCCGTCGAGCAGCCCGGCCGCCGCGAGTGCGAACGCCCCCGTGGAGATCGCTGCGATCCGCACACCCCGCTCGTGGGCCCGAGCGAGCGCGGCCACCACGTCCGCCGGCGGTGGCGTGTCCGCGGGGAACCGGTACCCCGGCACGAACACCGTCTGCGCCCACTGCAGGGCCTCCAGCCCGTGGTCGACCGCGTACGCGAGGCCGTCCCCGCCCGAGATCCGACCGACCCGCGGACCGCACACCCGGACCTCGTACGGCATGCTCGGCCGGTTCGAGAACACCTGGGCCGGGATCCCGACGTCGAGCGGTTTCGCTCCGTCGAGCACGAGGACCGCGACGCGGTGCAGCGGTGTCGAGGCCATGGACTCGACGCTAGCGCGTCTGGCGCGGGCATCCGGCGTCGGGCGTCAGGCGTCCCGGATGGCGAGGACCCGGTGCGGCGCCGCCTGCTCCGCCCGCCACCCGGTCGGCAGCGCGTCCCGGAGCTCCGGCAGCGTGAACGACCGGCGGATCGATCGGAGCCCGTCGACGCGCACGAAGGTGCCCGCCGCGACGAGCGCCGACCCGATCGCGTACAGACGGTAGGCCTCGGTGGAGCGCCGGATGTCCGAGTGCAGGCTCCGGCTGCCCGCCAGCGACTCCGAGTCGGCGAGGAACCCGTGGCGTTCCTCGTCGCCGAGGTGGTGCAGCACGTGGTTCGACACGACGACGTCGAACCGCTCCCCCGCGGCCACGAGCTCCTGGCTGGACTGCTGGCGGAAGGTGACGCCGCGTGGCGTGGAGCGCTGCGCGGCGTCGATGGCTCGGGCGTCCGGGTCGGCACCGACGACCTCGACCTCGAACCCGTCCGCCGCGGCCCACCGGACGAGCGCCCGCGCGAGGTCGCCCCCGCCGCACCCGAGGTCGAGGATCCGCCCCCGCCCGTTCGCGGGCAACGCGGGGGCGACGTGCGTCCGCCACGCCGCCCGCCACCCGCTGACGAGTGCGTTCACGAGCGCGAAGCGGCGGAACGTGCGCGCCAGCGCGCGCGGGTCGCAGTCGGGGTCGTCCATGAGTTCGGTCAGGTCGAGCGCGCGGGTGCGCAGGTCGACGGCCTGGAGGCGCGTTCCGGCTCCGTCCCGCACGCTCACGCCGCTCCCGTGGTCGCGACCGGCACCCGCTGTGGTCCGACCGCCGGCGAGGCCTCGGTCCGCACGGCGGTCAGGCGTGCCGACTCGACGGTGAGCCCGGGGCCGAAGGCGAGGGCGACGACGCCACTGCCGTCCTCGAGGCCGGCGTCGACGGCGTCGCGCAGCACGAAGAGCACCGTCGCGCTGGACATGTTGCCGTGTTCCCGGAGCACCCGACGGCTCGAGACCATCGCGGTGTCCGGGAGCCCGAGGGCCTCCTGCGCCCGGTCGAGGATCGCGCGTCCACCGGGGTGCACCGCCCACACCGGGACGTCCGCCGGCGCGCCGACGTGGGCGAGCAGCGGTGCGACCGCGCCGGGGACGTGCGCGCCGACGAGCTTGGGGACCGCCGTCGACAGGACCATCTCGAACCCCTCGTCGCCGATGTTCCACGCCATCTCGGACGCGCCCTCCGGGACGACCGCGGTCGCGAAGCCCTCGAGCCGGAGCCCGGCGCCGTCGGCCGCCACGACAGCCGCGGCGGCTCCGTCACCGAAGACGCTGTTCGCGACGATCTGGTCCGGGTCGTCTGATGCCCGGACGTGCAACGTGCACAGCTCGGCGCAGACGACGAGGACGACCGCTTCCGGGTCGGCCTCGGTGAACGCGGCGGCGATCCGCAGCGCCGGGAAGGCCGCGCAGCACCCCATGAACCCGATGTGGTGGCGGAAGACGCCTGCTGGCAGACCGAGCTGCTCGACGACGTCGATGTCGGGACCCGGCTGCGTGAAGCCGGTGCAGGACACGGTGACGAGGTGCGTGATGCGCTCCGGTGCCACGCCGGCTCGCTCCACCGCGTCGCGGGCTGCTGCGACGAACAGCGGGGGTGCGAGTTCGCGGTAGCGGTCGTTGCGGGCCCCGGTCGTCGGGGACCGCAGGGTGCCGTCGTCGTCCCGGAAGGCACCGCCCGACCGCGAGGAGTCGAGCTCGTCGAGGACCGTGTGCCGGTGGTCCACCGCGGAGGCGTCGAACGCCGCCGGCACCAGTCGGCTGCCGAGCCGTCCGAGGCCGGGCTGCGAGGAGAAGAGGTCGCGCACGCGGCCCTGGTCGAGCGTCGTCGCGGGGACGGCGGTACCGATGGCGCGGATCGTTGCGGTCACGACCCATCTTGTCACCGGATAGCTGACGCGTCCCCAGGATCAGCAGGAGGCACGAGGCGGAGCCGCCCCGTGCCTCCTGTCCGTACGACCGTGACTACGACTGCTGCGCGCGCTCCAGCACCAGCTCGCGGACGCGAGCGGCGTCCGCCTGGCCCTTCATCGCCTTCATGACGGCACCGATGATCGCGCCGGCGGCCTGGACCTTGCCGTCCTTGATCTTCGCGAGGACGTCGGGCTGGCCGGCCAGCGCCTCGTCGACCGCGGCGGTGAGTGCCGAGTCGTCCGAGACGACCTTCAGCTCGCGGGACTCGACGACCTGCGCCGGTGAGCCCTCGCCCGCGATGACGCCCTCGAGCACCTGGCGCGCCAGGCGGTCGGTGAGGTCACCGGACTCGACGAGCGCGATGACCTCGGCGACGTGCTGCGGCGACACGAGGTCGCCGGGTGCGGCGTCCTGCGCGTTCGCGACGCGGCTGATCTCACCGGTCCACCACTTGCGGGCGGCCTGCGGTGTGGCACCGGCGGCGACCGTGCCCTCGAGCTCGTCCAGCAGACCGCCGTTCACGACGTCCTGGAACTCGAGGTCGGTGAAGCCCCAGTCGCCCTTGAGCCGACGGCGACGTGCGACGGGGGCCTCGGGCAGCGACGCCCGGAGTTCCTCGACCACGGCCGGGTCCGGCACCACGGGGAGCAGGTCGGGCTCCGGGAAGTAGCGGTAGTCGTCGGCGTCGGACTTCGGACGCCCGGCGGACGTGCGACCGGTGTCCTCGTGCCAGTGCCGGGTCTCCTGCGTGATCGTCCCACCGGCGGCGAGGATCGCGGCCTGGCGCTGGATCTCGTAGCGGATGGCACGCTCGACGGCGCGGAACGAGTTGACGTTCTTCGTCTCGGTGCGGGTACCGAGCTTCTCCTGGCCGCGGGGGCGCAGCGAGATGTTCGCGTCGCAGCGCAGGTTGCCGCGCTCCATGCGGGCCTCGGAGACGCCGAGCGCCCGGACGAGGTCACGGATGACCTGCACGTAGGCGGCACCGAGCTCCGGGGCACGCTCCTCGGCGCCGAAGATCGGCTTCGTCACGATCTCGACGAGCGGGACACCGGCGCGGTTGTAGTCGACGAGCGAGTACTCGGCGCCCTGGATGCGGCCGGTGGCACCACCCACGTGCGTGAGCTTGCCGGCGTCCTCCTCCATGTGGGCGCGCTCGATCGGGACGTTGAAGATCGTTCCGTCGGCGAGTTCGACCTCGACCTCGCCCTCGTACGCGATCGGCTCGTCGTACTGGGAGATCTGGTAGTTCTTCGGGTTGTCCGGGTAGTAGTAGTTCTTCCGGGCGAACCGCGAGGACTCGGCGATCGAGCAGCCGAGCGCGAGCCCGAGCTGGATCGAGTAGCGCACGGCCTGGGCGTTCACGACCGGCAGCGACCCGGGCAGCCCGAGGTCGACCGGCGTCACGTTGGTGTTCGGCTCGCCACCGAAGAAGTTCGGCGCGTCGGAGAACATCTTGGTCTTCGTCGCGAGCTCGACGTGGACCTCGAAGCCGAGCACCGGCTCGTACAGCCGGAGTGCCTCGTCGAAGTCCATCAGCGCGTCCTTCTGCGCCATCAGATCACACCTTCCTGCGCAGCGGACTGCTGACTCTGGTCGAGGTCCGGGATGCTCTCGATGAGCGGACGACCCCACTGCTGTTCGAGCAGGCGCTCGAGTGCGGCGCCGTACCGGTAGAGGCGGGCGTCCTCACGCTGCGGCGCCATGAGCTGCACACCCGTCGGCAGACCGTCCTCCGGCGCGAGGCCGTTCGGGATGCTCATGCCGGGGACGCCGGCGAGGTTCGCCGGGATCGTCGTGAGGTCGTTGAGGTACATCGCGAGCGGGTCGTCGATGCGCTCGCCGATCGGGAACGCGGTCGTCGGTGCCGACGGGCTGACGAGCAGGTCGACCTGCTCGAACGCCGCCGCGAAGTCGCGCTGCACGAGCGTGCGGACCTTCTGCGCCGAACCGTAGTAGGCGTCGTAGTACCCGGCGCTCAGGGCGTAGGTGCCGAGGATGATGCGGCGCTTGACCTCCGGGCCGAAGCCGGCTTCGCGCGTGGCCGCCATGACGTCCTCGACGGTGGCGCCGTTCTCCGGCGTGACGCGGAGGCCGAAGCGCACCGAGTCGAACTTCGCGAGGTTGGACGATGCCTCTGCCGGGAGGATCAGGTAGTAGGCGCTGATCGCGTAGGCGAACGAGGGTGCGTCGATCTCGACGACCTCGGCGCCCGCGGACTCGAGGATCGCGACGGTCTCCTGGAAGCGCTGGGTGACGCCGGCCTGGAAGCCCTCACCCCCGGCGAGCTCCCTCACGACGCCGACCTTGAGGCCGCGCAGCGTGTCGGCCTGCAGTCCCTCGCGCGCAGCGGCGGCCATCGAGGGCCACGCGTCCGGGATGCTCGTGGAGTCCTTCGGGTCGTGCCCGCCGATGACGTCGTGCAGGAGCGCGGCGTCGAGGACGGTGCGCGACACCGGGCCGATCTGGTCGAGGCTGGACGCCAGGGCGATCGCGCCGTACCGGCTGACACCGCCGTAGGTGGGCTTCACGCCGACGGTGCCCGTGACCGCACCCGGCTGACGGATCGAGCCGCCGGTGTCCGATCCGAGGGCGAGCGGTGCCTCGTGCGCGGCGACCGCGGCGGCCGAGCCACCACCGGAACCGCCGGGGATCCGGTCGAGGTCCCACGGGTTGTGGGTCGGGCCGTACGCCGAGAACTCGGTCGTCGAGCCCATGGCGAACTCGTCCATGTTGGTCTTGCCGAGCGGCACGAGACCGGCGGCGCGGAGCTTCGCGACGGGGGTGGCGTCGTACGGCGGCACCCAGCCCTCGAGGATCTTCGAGCCGGAGGTGGTCGGCATGTCCTGCGTGCACAGGACGTCCTTCACCGCGATCGGCACACCGGCGAGCGGGCCGAGGTCGTCGCCCGCGGCACGGCGGGAGTCGATCGACTTCGCCGCGGCGACGGCGTTCTGGTTGACGTGCAGGAAGGCGTGGACGTCGCCGTCCACCGCCTGGATGCGGTCGAGGTGGGCCTGGGTGGCCTCGACGCTCGAGACGTCGCGCGCCACGAGGGCGTCGGCGAGCGCCGCGGCGCTGAGCTTCGTGATGTCGTCGGTCACTGTTCTTCGCCCTACTGTTCTTCGCCGAGGATGGCCGTCACGCGGAACCGCTCGCCGTCGGAGTCCGGCGCCCCGGAGAGCGCCTGCTCCTGCGTCAGCGTCGGCCCGACCACGTCGGGTCGGGTGACGTTGCCGAGCGGCACGGGGTGGCTCGTCGCGGGGACGTCGGGGGTCGCGACCTCGGCGACCTTGGCGACGCTCTCGACGATGTGCGACAGCTCCCCGGTCAGCTTCTCGATCTCGTCGGGCGTGAGTGCGATACGCGCGAGGTTCGCCAGGTGGGCGACCTGCTCGCTCGTGATGTCAGGCATGGTGCTCCGTCGATCGGTTCGTGGAATGCCCACCAGTCTATTGGTGCGTCACTTCCCCTTCTGCTTCCCCTGCTGCTTCTGTGGAGACTGCTGCTGCTGTGGGGACCGCTGCTGCGACTGCGCCGACTGGTCCGTGCCGGTGCTCTGCGCCGAGGACTGGGTGGACGCGTGGCTCGCCTGGCCGATCATCGCCTGGTCCGGCGCGGGCAGCGCTCCCCCGCCGACGGTCTGGTCGAGGTAGGACATCATCGACTTCCCGACCCCGAACTTCGCGCTGTACCCGGTCGTGCCCTGCAGGAACGGCCAGTTCGCCAGGCTGACACCCCCCTGCACGTTGCCGATCCAGGTCGCGTTCGTGTACTTCGTCGTCGACGCCACGAGCCAGTTCTGCACGTCGCCGTCGGTGGTGCCCGTCTTGGCGAACTTCGGGACGCTGTCGCCCGGGTTGGCCGACGCAGCGGTCCCGGCACCGGTGAGCACGCCCTGCAGCGCGTAGTCAACGGTCCCCGCGACGTCGGCGGAGACACCCTGGGTGCACGAGGACGGCGACGGCGTGATCTTGGTGCCGTCGGACTCGGTGACGGAGTCGATCGCGGTGGGGGTGCACACCACACCACTGTTCGCGAACCCGGCGTACGCCTCGGCGAGGTCGATCGGCGACAGGTCGTTCACCCCGAGGATCGACGACGGCACTTGCGAGAGGCTGCCGCCGGAGGCCGGGTGGATGCCCATCGACTGGGCGAGCTGCGCGATCTTGCACAGGTCGAGCTGCTTGCCCATCTGCGCGTACGCGGTGTTGATCGACTCCGAGGTCGCCGCCTGGACGGTCATCGACGCGGGGACGCTCTCGGCGTTGGACACCGGCCACGTCCCGCCGCTGACGTTCTGGCAGGAGTTCGTGAACTCGGCGTTCTCGAACGTGTGCTCGCTCGTCGAGACCGATTCGGACAGGGTGTGCCCGGTGGCGAGCCACTCCGCCAGCGTGAACACCTTGTACGTGGATCCGGTCTGGAAGCCGCCGGAGTTGCCGTAGCCGCTGTCGGCGCTGTAGTTCACCGCCGTCGATCCGGCCGCGGCGTTGTCGCCCTGGGTGTACGCGGTGTTCTGCACCATCGACAGGATCCGCCCGGTGCCCGGTTCGACGGTCACGTTCGAGCCGCCGACGTCGACGCCCGCCATGGTCGCGGGGACGTAGGTCGACAGCGCGGTCTGGGCCTGGGCCTGCAGGTCGAGGTCGAGCGAGGTGTGGATCTCGAGCCCCTTGGTGTCGAGCGTCGCGATGCGCTCGGCGGCGGTCTTGCCGAACGCGGGGTCCTGCAGGACCTGGTCCCGCACGTAGTCGCAGAAGTAGCCGGCGTCGTACCCGGTCGCGGCCGACGAGCAGCCGTTGGCGGTGGCGGTGATCTTCGGCGTCACCGGCGTCGCCTTCGCCGCGTCGAGCTGTGCCCTGGTGATGTCGTGGTGCACGTACATCCGCTGGAGCACGTAGTCGCGGCGGTCCTTCGTCGCCGCGTACCCGTTCGCCGTGCCGTTGTCGGCGTCGGAGGGCTGGTCGATCCGCAGGTTCGAGGGGTTGTTCAGGATCGCGACGAGGGTCGCGGACTGCACGAGGGAGAGGTCCTTGGCGTGCACGCCGAAGTAGTACTCGGCACCGGCCTCGGCGCCGTACACCCGGCCGCCGAGCCCGACGAGGTTGAGGTACCCGGTGAGGATCTGGTCCTTGGAGTACTTCTTGTTGACGGCGATCGCGTACCGCATCTCCTGCAGCTTGCGCTGCGGGGTGACCCCGGCTGCGTCCTGGTAGCACGCGGCGATCTTCTTCTCGGTGTCCGCGGCGTTCTTGCCGGTGAGCTCCTCGCACTGCTGGACGAGGACGTTCTTCACGTACTGCTGCGTGATGCTCGACCCGCCCTGCACGTCCCCGCCGACGACGGTCGCGGCAGCGCCACGGAGGGTGCCGACGACGTCGATGCCGCCCTCGTCGTAGAAGCGCGGGTCCTCGGTGTCGATGGCGGCCTGCTTGAGGGACTTCGCCATCGCGCTCGAGGCGACATTGGTGCGGTTCTCGGCGTAGAAGGACGCGATCTTGACCTGCTGCCCGCCCTTGGTCGCGTACACCGAGGACACCTGCTGCGGGGTCTGGATGTCGAGGTAGCTCGGCAGGTCCTCGAAGAAGGACACCGCGCCGGACGTGGTCTCACCCGCGACGGCGACCCCCGGGGTCACCGCGACGGCCACGAGCATGCCGGCCAGCGCCGACATCGCGACGAACGTCAGGAGAGCACCAGGCCATCGCACCACACGCATGCACCGCACCGTATGGGGGCGGTCTGTACTGGCTCTGCCGTGGAACGAGTCGAGGCTGCACCGGTGTTCAGGTTGCCACCCAGGCTCGGTCAGTCGCGCGGCTGCAGGTCCTGCGGTCGGACGAGGTACATGTCCGGCGACTGCGGCACACCGTCCCGACCGCCCTCGCCGCGACGCACCTGCTCGCGGACGAGGTCACCCCGCCCGACGGCGATGAGCGCGACGTCGTGCAGCGAGGCCGTGCCGGGCTTGAGGTAGTCGTTGTGCCCGACCGGGCGCCGGAACACGTCACCGGCGTCCTGCGCGTCGGCTCCACCGGCCAGGTCGAGCAGCGTGGACCCGAACGCCGCGGACCCCGGGTCGGTGCCGAAGTAGCCCGACCCGGCGATCGGGTCGCTGTGCGCATCGCCGACGAAGACCTGGTCGTGCTCCACCGCGAGGTCGCCCGCGTGCTGCACGTCACTCCCCGGGGAGCCGAGCACCGTCAGGGTGTCGGCGCGCATCTTCCCGGAGGCGAGTGCCATCAGGGCGGTCGTCGAACCGTACGAGTGCGCGACGATGTTCACGCGGGGTTGGTCGCCGGCGCGGACCTGCCGGACGCCGTCGACGGCACGTTCGAGCCGTGCCGCCCCGGTCTTGGCGAGTCCGAGCGACAGGATGTTGGACAGGTCCGGCGTGCGGTACCCCATCCAGGCCACCACGGCGACGCCGCTGCCCGATCCCGGGGCGGCGATGCCAGCGAGCGTCGCCTGTTCGCTGTACAGGTCGTTCGCGGTGTTCGTGAAGTCCGGCATCTGGCCCGTGACGGTGAAGAACATGCCCGGCACCACGACCGTGACGTCGGCCGCGGTGTCGAGGTCGCCGATGGCGATGGCCGCACGGCCGGACCCGCGGGTGTCGAGGGTGACGAGGTACCGGTCCGGAGCACCCACGTCGTGCCGCAGCGAGTCGCGCACCTGCCCGAGCATCGCCGTGCGCGCCGCCGACGCCGCGTGGTCCGCCAGCCCGGACGTGAGGACGGCGCGGTTCGCCCGGTCGCGCACCGCGTAGGGGACGCCGTCGAGGTTCCCGACGACCGACGGCGCGAACGTCTCGAGCCGTTGGCGGGCCTCGGCGTCGAGGCCGGCCCACCACGTGGTGACCTCGGCCGCGGTCGGCGGTGTGTCCTGCGCCGTGGCGAGCACGCGCCGGTCCCGACCGGCCCGCAGGAGGTCGGAACGCCCCAGCGCGGTCAGGTCGGTGAGGAACGTGCGACCGTGCGCGACGGCCAGGTCGTCGACCGTTCCCTGTCCCCCGGTCATGACCGGTCGAGGTGCTGAATTCCCCTCAGGTACCGTTGCCGCCGCGGCAGCGACGACCGCGGGCTGCGGAGCGGGCGCGACGGGGGCCTCGACCACTCCGAGCGAGTGCATCGAGGCGGTGAGCAGAGCCGCGGCGATGAGCAGCAATCGGGTCTCCCCCGGGAAGGCCGTCCCGTCGTCCCCCTGCAGACGACGGGTGATGCTCTAACGAGTGTAAGGAGAACGGCCTCCTGCAGGCGTGCGAGTTGCAACTTGACCCTCGAACTGGGTGCGCGGACGGGCGCGCCGCGGTCTCCGGACGACGATCCGGTGTGCTCGCGAGTTCCGCTCAGCTCTCTTCGGGGTCGGCGGCGGGGTCGCCGAGCGCCGCCGGGCCCTCCGTCACGAGCAAGCGGAACTGCTCGGCGTCGATGATTCGAAGGCCGAGCTGCTCGGCCTTCGCGAGCTTCGAACCGGCACCAGGTCCCGCCGCGACGAAGTCGGTCTTCTTGCTGACGCTCGACGCCGCCTTGCCCCCCGCGGCGATGATCGCCTCCTGCGCGCCCTCCCGGCTGTACCCCTCCAGCGAACCGGTCGCCACGACCGTCAGGCCGCTGAGGACCCCGCCTTCCTCGCTCGCCGCACCCGGGCCGGGGTGGCCGGGCGTCGTGAACTGCACGCCGGCGGCAGTCCAGCGGTCGATGATCTCGCGGTGCCAGTCGACCTCGAACCAGGCGAGCAGGGCATCCGCGATGATCCCGCCGACCCCGTCCACCGCCGCGAGTTCCTCGCGCGAAGCCGCTCGGATCGCGTCGAGCGACCCGAAGTGGTTCGCCAGTGCACGGGCAGCGACGGGACCGACGTGGCGGATGCTCAGGCCGACCATGATCCGCCACAGCGGCTTCGTCTTGGCAGCATCGATGTTCGCGAGCATCTCGAACGCGTTCTTCGAGGGGTACCGGCTCGGCTCGCCGGTGTGGTCCACGCCGCTGGCCTCCGGGTCGAAGGGCGGGTCGGTCTTCTTGCGCGCCCGACTGAAGGGGGTGACCCGCTTCGGGGCACCGTCGTCGGTGGTCTTCTCCATGCCGGTCTCGGCGTCGCGGACGATGACCTCGATCGGGACGATGTCCTCCATCGTCAGGTCGAAGAGACCGGCCTCGGTCACGAGCGGGGGCTGCTCCGGGGACAGCGGCTGGGTGAGTGCCGCCGCGGCGACCTCGCCGAGGCCCTCGATGTCGAGCGACCCGCGCGACGCGATGTGCTCGACGCGGCCGCGGACCTGCGCCGGGCAGCTCTTCGCGTTCGGGCAGCGGAGGTCGATGTCGCCCTCCTTCGCGGGGGCGAGGGGCGTGCCGCACTCGGGGCAGTCCGCCGGCATGACGAACTCGCGCTCGCTGCCGTCCCGGAGTTCGACGACCGGACCGAGCACCTCGGGGATGACGTCGCCGGCCTTCCGCAGGACGACGGTGTCACCGATGAGGACACCCTTCGCCTTGACGACCTGCTGGTTGTGCAGGGTCGCCTGCCGCACGACCGATCCCGCGACCTCGGCCGGGGCCATCACCGCGAACGGCGTCGCACGACCGGTACGGCCGACGCTGACGACCACGTCGAGGAGCTTCGTGTGGACTTCTTCCGGCGGGTACTTGTACGCGATCGCCCAGCGGGGAGCGCGCGAGGTCGACCCGAGTTCCTCGTGCAGGGCGAGGTCGTCGACCTTGATGACGATGCCGTCGATCTGGTGCTCCACGGAAGCGCGTCGGTCGCCGTAGTCCTTGACGAACCCCAGGACCTCGTCGATGGAGTCGAAGACCCGGTAGTGCGTGCTCGTCGGCAGGCCCCAGGTCTGCAGGAGCTCGTAGACCTCGGACTGGGCGCGGACGTCGGTGTCGCGCTCGAGTTCACGGACGGGCCAGGCGCCGATGCCGTGCACGAGCATGCGGAGTCGCCGCAGCCGGTCCACCATGAGCTCGCGCTTCGCCTCGGACTTGCCTTCTTCCTTCTGGCGGAGGGACCCGGCGGCGGCGTTGCGCGGGTTCGCGAACACCCGCTCCCCCGCGTCGCGCTGCTTGGCGTTCAGTTCGTCGAACTGCTCGACCGGGAAGAAGATCTCGCCACGGACCTCGACGATGGGCGGGTGGCCGGAGCCGGACAGACGGTCCGGGATGGTGCCCATCGTGCGGACGTTGCCGGTGACGTCCTCGCCCACGACGCCGTCGCCCCGGGTGGCCGCGGACACGAGCCGACCGTTCTCGTAGCGGAGGTTGATCGCGAGTCCGTCGATCTTCAGCTCGGTGAGGAACCGGACGCGCTCGGCTCCGGCGTCACGCTGCACCTTGACCGCCCAGTCCGTGAGTTCCTCGGGGCTGAAGACGTTGTCGAGGCTCAGCATGCGCTCGGCGTGCTCGACCGGGGCGAACTGGACGGTCTGTGCCTGCCCGCCGACCGTCTGCGTCGGGCTGTCCTCGGTGAGGAGGTCGGGGAAGCGCTGCTCGATCGCGTCGAGCCGGTGCACGAGCGCGTCGTAGTCACCGTCCGACGCCGTCGAGCCGTTGCCCTCGTAGTACTGGTCGCGGAGCTCGTTGATCCGGATGCGGAGCCGTTCGACCTCCCGCTGCGCCTGGGCACCGTCGAGATCGGACGGGGCCAGGGTCTCGAACGTCGTGTCGCTCATGGCATCAGTTCTACCGTGGACCACTGACCCCGGACGTCAGGCGGAGACGGGCACCGCCGACACCGTCGCGTCGATCGTGCACTGCCCGAGCACGCGCGTCCCGACGTACACCACCGCGGTCTGCCCCGGCGCGACGCCGGAGAGCGGCTCGTCGACGTCGATGACGAGCTGGCCGTCGGTCACCCGCGCCGTCGCGGGCACCGGGTCGGCGTGCGCCCGGATCTGCACGTCGCACGCGAACGGCACGGACGGGTCCGCCGGAGCGGTTCCGGCCCACGTGAACCGGGAACCCGACATCGAGGTGACGTCGAGCGCCGCCTTCGGGCCGACGACGACGGTGTTGTCCTTCGGGCGGATCTCGAGCACGAAGCGCGGCTTGCCGTCGGCGGCCGGCCGACCGAGTGCGAGCCCCCGCCGCTGCCCGACCGTGTAGCCGGTCGCTCCGTCGTGCGAGCCGACGACCGTGCCGTCCCGCTCGACGACGTCACCGGGGGTCGTGCCCACCCGGTCGGCGAGCCAACCGCGGGTGTCCCCGTCGGGGATGAAGCAGATGTCGTACGAGTCGGGCTTCTGCGCGACGGTGAGCCCGCGCGCGGCCGCCTCGGCCCGGACCTCGTCCTTCGACGGGGTCGCCCCGAGCGGGAACATCGCGTGCTGGAGCTGCTCGGCGGTCAGGACACCGAGGACGTACGACTGGTCCTTCGCCCACGCCGCCGACCGGTGCAGCTCGCGGGCACCGTCCGGACCGGTGACGATCGAGGCGTAGTGGCCCGTGCAGACCGCGTCGAACCCGAGGGCGAGCGCCTTCTCGAGCAACGCCGCGAACTTGATCCGCTCGTTGCACCGCATGCAGGGGTTCGGCGTGCGTCCGGCCTGGTACTCGGCCACGAAGTCGTCGACGACGTCCTCCTTGAACCGCGCCGAGAAGTCCCACACGTAGTACGGGATGCCGAGCGCGGACGCGGCGCGCTGGGCGTCCATCGAGTCCTCGATCGTGCAGCAACCACGGCTGCCGGTGCGGAGCGTTCCCGGCATCCGGCTCAGCGCGAGGTGGACGCCGACGACGTCGTGTCCGGCGTCGACGGCCCGGGCGGCGGCCACCGCCGAGTCGACGCCACCGCTCATCGCTGCAAGTACTCGCATGCGTCAAGGGTAAGCCGCGAGCGTAGCCTTGCACGAGCGATGACCTCCGAGACCCCCGCCTTCGACTTCCGGGCGGTGCTGCTGTCCGGCTTCCTGCCCGCCGCCCTGTTCGCGATCGGCGAGGGCGCCATCATCCCGATCATCCCGATCGCGGCGAGCTCCCTCGGGGCAAGCCTGGCGTTCGCGGGCTTCGTCGCGGCCCTCATCCTCGTCGGCGAACTCATCGGCGACGTCCCGTCCGGTGTCGTCGTCGCACGCATCGGCGAGCGGAACGCGATGATCGGCGCAGCGGCCGTCTCCGTGGTCGGGCTCCTGGTCTGCACCGTGGCGCCGAACGCCTGGGTCCTGGCGCTCGGCGTGTTCCTCGTCGGTGTGTCCACGGCCGTGTTCGCGCTCGCCCGGCACGCCTACATGACGACCGCGATCCCGCTCGCCATCCGCGCGCGGGCCCTGTCGAGCCTCGGCGGCGTGTTCCGCTTCGGCTACTTCGTCGGCCCCTTCATCGCCGCAGGCGTCGTGCACCTGACCGGCACCACGCAGAGCGCCTTCTGGATCCACGTCGTCTGCTGCCTCCTGGCAGCGGTGGTGCTGCTCGTCCTGCGCGACCCCGCGACGGGCGCACGCGGATTCCGGAAGCCGACCCGCGCCTCTCCCCACCGGCACGGCCCGGACGCCGCTGGCGCGTCGTCCGGGAACCGGCGGCGTGGGCCCAGGCCGACCGCCGACCCCGCGACCGACGCGGGCCGCCCGACCGAACCGCCCACCGACACCGGCGCGCAGTTCGTGCAGGAGGAAGCGCACGGCCTCTTCCGCACCATCCGCGCGAACCGCGCCGTCCTCCTCCGGCTCGGCAGCGGCGCCGGCCTGATCGGCGCACTCCGCGCCGGACGGCAGGTCATCCTGCCGCTCTGGGCCGTCAGCGTCGGACTCGACGACTCGACCGCCGCCCTCGTCATCGGCATCGCCGGTGCCGTCGACTTCGCGCTCTTCTACACGAGCGGGCAGATCATGGACCGCTGGGGCCGCCTGGCGAGCGCGCTCCCCTGCATGCTCGGCCTGAGCGTCAGCTACTTCCTGCTCGCGTGGTCCGGGCACCTCGACGCCCGGGTGGGCTGGTTCGTCGCGATCGCGATGGGCATGTCCCTCGCCAACGGTGTCGGCTCCGGCATCCTCATGACGCTCGGTGCGGACCTCGCGCCGCGGGACCACCCGGCGCCCTTCCTCGGCGCGTGGCGGTTCACGGGCGACTTCGGGCAGGCGGCTGCGCCGCTGGTGATCTCCGGGGTGACGGCCGTCGCGTCGATTGCGGTGGCGAGCGGGGTGATGGGCGTGCTCGGCCTGGTCGGCGCGGGCATCCTGCTCCGGTACGTCCCGCGGTACCTCCCCCGCCGGTTGCGCTGACGCGCGGCGGCACGCTCGCACGGCACGCTCGCAGTGTGCGAGGTCCCGCGCACAGTGCCACGCGGTTTGCCTCGCACGATGCGCGTCACCTCGCACCGTGGTCGCGCAGGACCGGCCTGGGCCCACGCCGCCGGTTCCGGCGCGACGCGCCAGCGGCGGGCCGGCCGTGCCGGTGGGGAGAGGTGCGGATCACGTCCGACCCGTCGGCCTGCGCTCGGTAGACTGCCGCTGCTCGCGGGAGTGGTGGAATCGGTAGACACGCAGGATTTAGGTTCCTGTGCCCCAGGCGTGAGGGTTCGAGTCCCTCCTTCCGCACGGTTCACCGCACCCTGCCCGCACCATCAGGGGAAGTCATACCCGCGAGGGATGGGGGCGCAACCCCCGGACGGTACCCTCGTCACGCGGGAGTCCTCCCCGTGACCCCGCCACCACGACCGGAAGAACCATGCACTCCGTCGCACTCGCCCTGATCCCCTGGCTGGATCCGCAGTACATCCTCGACAACTTCGGTGCCATCGCCGTGTTCGTGGTGTGCGCCATCATCTTCGCCGAGACCGGGCTGCTCGTCGGGTTCATCTTCCCGGGCGACAGCCTGCTGGTGATCACGGGCCTGTTCGCGTTCGACCGCGGCGGCGAGATCGGCGGGATCCCGGTCTGGATCGCGGCGCTGATGATCGCGGCGTCGGCCTTCCTCGGCGGCGAGCTCGGCTACTACATCGGCAAGAAGGCCGGCCCGCCGATCTTCGAACGCAAGGAGAGCGGGCTGTTCTCCAAGGCCAACGTCGACCGCACGAACGCCTTCTTCCACCGCTTCGGTCCGCTCGCGGTCATCCTCGCCCGGTTCGTGCCCGTGGTCCGGACGTTCCTGCCGATCGCGGCCGGCGTCGGACGCATGAACTACAAGAAGTACTCGCTCTACAACGCGATCGGCGCCGTGATCTGGGGCGTCGGCGTCACCTTCCTCGGCTACTTCATCGGGCACATCCCGTTCGTGGCGCACATCGTCCGCGAGTACATCGACATCATCCTGCTCGCGGCCGTCGTCGTCACGGTCGTGCCGATGGCGTTGACGTACTTCCGCAACGCCCGCAAGGCCAAGCGCACGGCGGAGGCCGACGCGGGGACCGAACCGCAGCACTGACGGTCCCCACCCGACGGACGGGAGGCGCGGTGCCAGCCGGCACCGCGCCTCCCGTCTGTCGGTCGCGTCGCCGTCAGACGCCGAAGTACTCCCGCACGATCGGAGCGATGCCCCGGAAGGCCTTCGATCGGTGGCTCAGCTGGTTCTTCTCGTCGCGCGTGAGCTCCGCCGAGGTCCGGTCGGCGTCGTCCGGCCGGAACACCGGGTCGTAGCCGTGCCCGCCGTCACCGATCGGTTCGGTCGTCACCTCGCCGTTCCACACCGCCTCGAACACGTGCTCGGTGCCGTCGGGCGTCACGAACGCCGCCGCGCAGACGAACGCGGCCGTGCGCTCGAGCACGCCCTCGAGGTTCCGCAGCAACAGCGCGATGTTGTCCGCGTCCACGCGCGTGCCGGCGTACCGGGCCGAGTGGATCCCGGGCGCGCCGCCGAGGGCGTCCACCGCGATCCCGGAGTCGTCGGCGAGCGCCGGCAGCCCGGTGTGCGCGACCGCGGCACGCGCCTTGATGAGGGCGTTCGCCGCGTAGGTGTCGCCGTCCTCGACCGGTTCGGGACCGTCGTAGCCGACGAGCTCGACACCCTCGCCCAACGCGGACCCGAGGATCTCGCGCAGCTCGACGACCTTGCCCTGGTTGTGCGTCGCGAGGACGACGGTGCCGGTCACAGCCCCAGCACCTCGCGCTGGATGGCGGCGAGGGACTGGTTGCCGGCGAGCCCGAGGTCGAGCAGCGTGTTCAGCTCGTCGCGGTCGAACGGCGCGTGCTCGGCGGTGCCCTGCACCTCGATGAACTTGCCGGACCCGGTCGTGACGATGTTCATGTCCGTGTCGGCCGCCGAGTCCTCGGTGTAGGCCAGGTCGAGCATCGGCTCGCCCTTGACGATGCCGACCGAGATCGCCTGCACGCTGTCGGTGAGCGGCGTGGCCTTCTTGCCGATGAAGCCCTTCTCACGACCCCACTCGATCGCGTCGACCATCGCCACGTACGCGCCGGTGATCGACGCCGTCCGGGTGCCGCCGTCGGCCTGCAGGACGTCGCAGTCGATGACGAGGGTGTTCTCGCCGAGGCCCTTCGTGTCGATGACCGCGCGGAGCGACCGGCCGATCAGGCGGGAGATCTCGTGCGTGCGGCCGCCGACCTTGCCCTTGATCGACTCGCGCTGCATGCGCTCGTTCGTGGAGCGGGGCAGCATCGAGTACTCGGCGGTGACCCAGCCCGTCCCCTTGCCGGCGAGCCAGCGCGGGACGCCGTTCGTGAAGGACGCGGTGCAGAGCACCCGGGTGTTGCCGAACGAGATGAGCGCGCTGCCCTCGGCCTGCGTGCTCCACCCCCGCTCGATCGTGACGGGACGGTGGTCGGTCGCGGTGCGGCCGTCGATGCGGAGCGTGTCGCTCATGGGGTCCTTTCGATGCGGGGCAGCGTGATGGCCCCGGTCTGGAGGTGGCCGACGCTGGAGACCTCGGGGCCGAGGAAGCGTCGGGCGAGTCGGATGAAGCCGTTCTTGTCGTCGCCGGTCGCCTCGAACGAGTACGTCGGCGGCTCCGGGGCAGTGCGTTCGAGCCCGTGCTCGACGAGTCGCCGGTACACGTCGTTGGCGGTCTCCTCGGCGCTGGAGACGAGCGTCACGTCCGGCCCCATCACGTACTGGATCGCGGCGGACATGAGCGGGTAGTGGGTGCAGCCGAGCACGAGCGTGTCGACGTCGGCCCGTCGGATGGGGGCGAGGTACTGCTCCGCGACGGTGCGGAGGGCCGGCGACGACGTGTCGCCGGTCTCGACGAACTCCACGAACCGGGGGCAGGCCGCCAGGGTGAGGGTGACGTCCGAGGCGACCGCGAAGGCGTCCTCGTACGACCGGGACGCGATGGTGCCGACGGTGCCGATCACGCCGATGCGCCCGGTCCTGGTCTGCTTCACGGCGGCGCGGGCCGCGGGCTGGATGACCTCGACCACGGGGATGCCGTACGCCTGCTCGTACCGTTCGCGGGCGTCGCGGAGCACAGCGGACGATGCCGTGTTGCACGCGATCACGAGGGCCTTCACGCCCTGGTCGACGAGGTCGTCCATGACCTCGAGCGCGTACCGGCGGACGTCGGCGATCGGCTTCGGGCCGTACGGCGAGTGGAGGGTGTCCCCGACGTACCGGATGCTCTCGCGCGGCAGCTGGTCGATGATCGCGCGGGCCACGGTGAGCCCGCCGACCCCGCTGTCGAAGACTCCGATCGGTGCATCCGTCACGGTGACCAGCGTACCGACGCGAGCGGGCGGAATGCGTCGGCCGCAGCGCGCCCGCGGAGCGTTCTCCGCCCGCTCGCGCGGACGCAGTGGGCTCGCGCCCCGCGGAACGCGACCCGGTCCGCCGGACCGGCGCCGTTCCTCCGGGCCGTCGCCCCGCCCCCGCGTCCGCGCCCGCTTCCCCGCGAGCGGGCGAAGTGTGCGCCGCTCAGCGCCCGGACGGAACGTCTTCCGCCCGCTCGCCGGGGTGCACCGCCCGGGTCCCGCGCGAGCGGGCGAAGTCCGTTCCTCTGGGCCCGCGGACGGGACCCATTCCGCCCGCTCGCGCCGACGCGGTGCACGCGACTGTCTGGAGGCGCGACGAGACTCGCGGAGGTCGGCCCGCGCCTCCAGGCAGTCGCCTGCACGGCTCACGCGAGCGGGCGAAGTCCGTCCTCATCAGCGCACGGACGGGACCCATTCCGCCCGCTCGCGCCGACGCGGTGCACGCGACTGTCTGGAGGCGCGACGAGACTCGCGGAGGTCGGCCCGCGCCTCCAGGCGGTCACCTCCACTGCCCAGCTCACGCGAGCGGGCGGAATCCGTCCCTCCGGACCCGCGAACGGGACGTGTTCCGCCCGCTCGCGGCGACCCGGTGCACGCAACTGCCCGGAAGCGCGACCAGACTCGCGCGGTCGGCCCGCGCCTCCAGACGGTCACCTCCACTGCCCAGCCCAAGCGAGCGGGCGGAATGCGTCCCCCTCGGCACACGAGCGGGACGCATTTCGCCCGCTCGCGCGCCCCACGACGCAATCCGCGCCTCGCGGAGGCCGCAACAGTAGTGTCGGAGAGGTGACCAGCGCGCTCCTCACGGACCAGTACGAACTGACCATGGTCGATGCAGCCCTCAAGGACGGCACGGCCGACCGCCGCTGCGTCTTCGAGGTCTTCGCCCGCCGGCTCCCGGACGGCCGGCGCTACGGCGTGGCCGCGGGCCTCGGTCGGTTCCTCACGGCGCTGACCGACTTCCGGTTCGGCGACGAGGAGATCGGCTTCCTGCGGGACCGCGACGTCATCGACGCCGGGACGGCCGCCTACCTCGCCGACTACCGCTTCACCGGTGACGTCCGCGCCTACCGCGAGGGCGAGGTCTTCTTCCCGAACTCCCCCGTGCTCCAGATCGAGGGCACCTTCGCCGAGGCAGTGGTGCTCGAGACGCTCGCGCTGAGCATCTTCAACGCCGACTCCGCGATCGCCTCCGCCGCGGCGCGCATGGTGTCAGCGGCCGACAAGCGCCCCCTCGCCGAGATGGGCTCCCGGCGGACCGGTGAGTGGAACGCCGTGGCCGCCGCCCGCGCCGCGTACATCGCCGGGTTCGGTGCGACGAGCAACCTCGAGGCCGGACGCACCTGGGGCATCCCCACGATGGGCACCGCGGCGCACGCCTTCACGCTCCTGCACGACTCCGAGGAGGCCGCCTTCCGCTCGCAGCTCGACGCCCTCGGCACGGGCACGACCCTGCTCGTCGACACGTACGACATCGAGGCGGCGGTCGACACCGCCGTCCGGTTGACGGACGGCAAGCTCGGCGCCGTCCGCATCGACAGCGGCGACCTGCCGTCGGTCGTCGCGTCCGTCCGCGCACAGCTCGACCGACTCGGTGCCACGGGCACCAAGATCACGGTGACGAACGACCTCGACGAGTACACCATCGCCGCGCTCCGGGCAGCGCCGGTCGACTCCTACGGTGTCGGGACCTCGGTCGTGTCCGGCTCCGGGCACCCCGCCGCGGGCATGGTGTTCAAGCTGGTCGCCCACAAGGAGGACGGCGGCGACTGGGTACCGGTCGCGAAGAAGTCGGCGGACAAGGCGTCGCTCGGCGGCCGCAAGGAAGCCGGGCGCCGGCTCCGGAACGGGATCGCCACGGCCGAGGTCGTCCTCACCACGGGGCAGGTCGGACCCGACGAGCGCCCGTTGCTCGTCCCCGTCGTGACGAACGGCGAGGTCCACCAGGAGTTCCTGGGCGTGCAGGGCGTCGAGGCGGCACGCGCGCACCACAAGCTCGCGAAGGCCGAACTGCCGGCGGACGCAGCGCGCATCGGTCGCGGTGACCCGGCGATCCCGACGCTGGTGATCTGAGCCGGGGCTACTCGGCCTTCATCTTCTCGTAGATGGCCTTGCAGTCCGGGCACACCGGGAACTTCTCGGGGTCGCGGCCGGGGATCCACTTCTTGCCGCAGAGCGCCTTGACGGGCTTGCCGCTGAGGGCCGACTGCAGGATCTTGTCCTTCTTGACGTAGTGCGAGAACCGCTCGTGGTCGCCGGGCTCGATCGATTCCTCTTCGAGGAGCTTCTCGAGCTCACGGTCCATCACGTCGAGGCCGCCACCGGGTTCCGTCATGCTCATGCACCAAGGGTACGACGGTGCGCGGCGCACCGCGACGGTGCGATGGCGCGTGCGGCTCGCGACCGCGACCACGTGGCGGCCTGGAGGCGCGGGGCGGGGCCGCCACGCGCCTCCAGGCCGTCTCGTGGTCGCGTCGGGCGCGACCCGGTCAGTTGCGTTGCGCCGCGGCCAGCAGGTCCGGCCCGTGGCGGTCGAAGAGCCGACCACCGGCGACGACCCCGGCCACGAGGACGACCACGCCGACCACGACACCGACGACGAGGGTCAGGACGCTCCACGGCGACGGGCCGTCCGCGAACGCGAGCACCGCCATCCACGCCGCGGGCACCGAGCAGACGACGATCCCGACCACCATCGACGACTGCGCCACCGAGGCGAGCGCACCGGCGGCCTGCGGCTGCTGGAAGGGGTGGTCGCCGGGGCGGACGGTCGGGTAGGGCAGCAGCACGGACACGACGCTGGAGAGTCCGAGGCCCGACAACAGGGCGCTCGCACTCACCCCGATGAGCACCGGGAACGCGGTCCAGTCGCCGAACAGCCACGCGGAGAACCACGACCCGAGGACGATCGCGGGGATGCCCACGGCGAGCACGGGGACGAGCCGACCGAGGCGGTCGCTCCAGCCGGGGGCTCCCGAGGCGACGTGCAGCCACACGGCGGTGTTGTCGTAGGAGACGTCGTTGTGCGGCAGGAACCCGGCGATGAGCGCCATCAGCGGCAGCGGCACGAGTGCGGTCCAGTGCCACGGGACGCCGGCGACCCCGAGGGGGATCACCACGACCGGGACGAACACGATGATGAGGTACGACGCGCGGTAGCGGGGATCGCGCACCCAGTACGTGAGTGCGCGCGCGGCGACCGCGCCCACCGGTGTCGAACCGAGCCGGTCGAACCAGCCGAGCCCGCGGTACCGGCGAGCCGTGGCGCGGCCGTCCACGGTCTCGAGCGCACGACCGACGACGGCCCACCACGCCCATCCGAGCAGGGCCACGACGACGACGGCGATCACGAGCTTGACGACGCCCTCGCCGACCAGGCCGTTCGCGACGTCGGCGGGGACCGCCCAGGCCGCACCCCACGGCGTCCAGCCGGCGACGTCGGCGATGCGCTGCATCTCGGCACCCGCCGGGTCGAGCCAGTCGACCCGGAGCAGCAGCGACGCGGTCGGGATCCCGAGCACCACGATCAGCAGCGCGACGAGCCACCCGGCGTCCCGCGAACGGTGCGGACCGATGAGCGCCGCGCCGACCGCGCAGCCCACCCGGACGAGGAGCGCACAGGTCGCGATCGCCAGCAGCCCTCCGACGACGCCCAGGACGCCGGCACCGGCACCGCGCATCCACGTGACCGACTGCGCGACGGCGACGATCGCCACGGCGACGACCGGGACGCCGACGAGACCTGCGACACCGAGTCCGACGGCCAGGTCGCGCCGACCGATCCCGAACACCGTGAACCGCCGCGGGTCGAACTGGTCACTGCGGCCGACGACGAGCGGCACGACCGTGAACGCGAAGGCGACGAGGGTGCCAACGGGGACGATGACCGCGCGCGCCACCTCGGGCGCGGCGGACCGGAGTCCGACGATCTCGACCGCCACGAACACCGCGGCGAGCAGGCCGGCGAGGCTGCCGAGCACGACGAGGACGGACCGTCCGGCGCTGCCGCGGACCTCCCCCGCGAGCAGGTCGGCCCTCAGCCGGAGAAGCTGTGCAACCATTCCATGCTCTCTGCCACGACGCGGCCGCCCGCGAGTTCGACGAACTTGTCCTCGAGGCTCTTGCGCCCGCGGACCTGCGCCATCGTGCCGGAGGCCAGGACGCGGCCGCCGACGATGATGGCGACGGAGTCGCAGGTGCGCTGCACGAGCTCCATCGAGTGGCTGGAGAGCACCACGGTGCCACCCCCGCGCGTGTACCGGCGGAGGATCTCCGTGATGGTCGCGGCGCTCACCGGGTCGACGGACTCGAACGGTTCGTCGAGCACGAGCACCCGGGGCGAGTGGATGAGCGTCGCCGCGAGGGCGATCTTCTTCGCCATGCCCACGGAGTAGTCCGCAACCTGACGACCGAGTGCCTCGCCCAGGCCGAACGCCTCGGCCAGGTCGGCGCTGCGCTTCCGGGCCGTGGCGCCGTCGAGCCCGCGGAGGGTCGCCGAGTAGTAGAGGAGCTGCGCGCCGGTGAGCCGGTCGAACAGCCGCAGCCGGTCGGGCAGGACGCCGAGGTCGCGCTTGGCGGCGGTCGGATCGGCCCAGACGTCGTGGTCGAGCACGGTCACGGTGCCCGCGTCGGGGCGGAGCAGACCGGTCACGATCGACAGGGTGGTGGTCTTGCCGGCGCCGTTCGGGCCGACGACGCCGAAGATCGAGCCCTGACGGATCTCGAGGTCGACCTCGTCGACCGCGAGGGTCTGGCCGTAGCGCTTCACGAGACCGCTCGCGCGCAGCACCACGGGCTGCGTGGGCTGCTTCGAGCCGGCGGCGGGGCGCTTCGTCGATGCTGGGCGCTTCTTCGCCTTGGCGGCGGGCTCGTCGGTTGCGGCGGTCGCCTCGGTGGTGCCGTCCGTCGCGTCGACGTCGTCCTCGGTCTGCCTGCCTGGAGGCACGGTGCCGGTCGTTCCGGCGGCCTGCGTCGGGCGCGTGGCGCGTCCCTTGCCGCCGCGCGGCTTGCCGGGTCGGCGGCCGGTGGTCGTGGCGGCCTGCGGCGTCGCGGCTGCGCCGTCCGACTCCGCAGCGACCGCGGTGCGGTCGTCCGTGCTCGTCTCGTCCGTGCTCGTCGTGTCCGTGCTCGTCGTGTCCGTGACCGTCGTGTCGTCGGTCATCGCGTCCTCAGCGGAGGCGTCGCGCGCATCCCCGTCCCCCATGTCGTCCTGCTCGGCGTCGTCGCGCTCGGCGTCGTCGCGCTCGGCGTCGTCGGCCTCGGCGTCGTCCGCCTCGGTCAGCCAGGCAGCGTCCGACGTGCTGTACACGTCGTCGTCATCCGTTGCTCCAGCTGCCACGGCCCAACCGTACCAACGCTCTCCGGACAGCGGGGGACCGCCGGACGCAGTGTCACGAATTGAGCACGAAGCGCCCGGAGACGTACCCCGCAGGAGGGACGTTCCGTATCATTCACCAGGGCACGACGAAGTGTTCACCACTTGGAAACCTGCTCCGGCCGGCGAGTCCGTGACGCCCTTCCCTGCGAATGACCGCAGAGACGGCGTGCTTCCCGGCCGAATCGGACCTTCCGCGAGCAGACTCGACCAGGCCCGCCCGTGCCCCAGGGCGCGCGGGCGGACACCAGAAGGGACCAGCATGACCACGCAGATCGTGATCCTCGCAGCGGGGATGGGCAGCCGCCTCGGGCGCAGCCTGCCGAAGCCGCTCACCGAACTCAGCGACGGCCGCACCATCATGCAGCAGCAGTTCGACAACATCCGTGCCGCGTTCGGTTCGAGCGCCCGCGTGACGATCGTCGTCGGCTACAAGTCGGAGTACATCGTCGAGGCCTTCCCCGACGCGAACTTCGTCTACAACGAGTCCTACGACTCCACGAACACCTCGAAGAGCCTCCTCCGCGCGCTCAAGGCGACGGGCAAGGGCGGCGTCCTCTGGATGAACGGCGACGTCGTCTTCGATCCGCGTGCGCTCGTGCGTGCCGCGGACATGATCGACGAGGACCGCTCCTTCGTCAGCGTCAACACCGACAAGGTCTCCGACGAAGAGGTCAAGTACACGGTCGACGCCGAGGGCTTCATCCACAAGCTGTCGAAGCAGGTCGTGGGCGGTCTCGGCGAAGCAGTCGGCATCAACTACGTCTCCTCCGCCGACAAGCAGGCACTCATCCGCCAGCTCGGCCGCGTCGACGACCAGGAGTACTTCGAAGGCGGCATCGAGGCTGCCATCGCCGAGGACGGGCTACGCTGGAGCCCGATCGACATCTCCGACATGTACGCCGTCGAGATCGACTTCGCCGAGGACCTCGAGCGCGCGAACAACCTGTTCGCCTGAACCACCGTCAGGACCCCCTCGGCGGTTCCGCCCGAAGGGAAACCGTGACCACAGCGAGTGCGCCGACCGCGCCCGCGGCTGCCGCACCCGCGGCGTCCCGGAGCGCCGGTCGGCGCTATCGTCATGCCCTCTGGCTGCTGACCGTCCGGGACCTCCGCGTCCGCTACTCGACGTCGGCGCTGGGGTACTTCTGGTCGATCCTCGACCCGCTGGTGATGTCGGCGATCTACTGGTTCGTCTTCACCCAGGTGTTCCACCGCGGCAAGGTCGGCGAAGAGCCCTACATCGTGTTCCTGCTCTCGGCGCTGCTGCCGTGGATGTGGTTCACCGGGGCCGTCTCGGACTCGACCCGGGCGTTCATCAAGGAGACCAAGCTCATCCGGTCGACGACGATCCCCCGGAGCATCTGGGTCGCCCGGGTGAACGCGTCGAAGGGCATCGAGTTCCTGCTGAGCCTGCCGGTGCTCGCCGTCTTCGCGATCGCGACCGGCGCCCACGTGCACTGGCAACTCGCGCTGTACCCCCTCGCGATCGTGCTGCAGTGCGGACTCGTGTACGGACTCGGGCTGATCGTGGCGCCGCTCGTCGTCTTCTTCCGTGATCTCGAACGCGCCGTGAAGCTCGTGCTCCGCTTCCTGTTCTACGCATCGCCCATCATCTACAGCACACAGGCCCTGCCGGACCGGTTGCACGACCTGGCGGCGTTCAACCCGCTGAGCGGCATCTTCGGCATCTACCGGTCGGCGTTCTTCCCGTCCCAGCTGGACTGGTTCGAGGTCGCGGTCTCGGTCGTCGTGACCGTGGTGGTCATCGGGATCGGGACGGTCGTCTTCCGACGCAGCGAGCACCGCGTCCTGAAGGAGCTGTGATGACCGCCACCGAGCAGACCGGACGGGGCACGACGGTCGCCCCCGTGATCTCGGTGCGCGACGCCGGGATCCGGTTCAAGCGCAACCGCCGCGCCAGCCGGAGCTTCAAGGACCTCTTCGCCGGCAGCAACCGCCGGAAGCGCGCCGACGAGTTCTGGGCCCTGCGGGGTGTGACCTTCGACGTCCGCCCGGGCGAGGCGATCGGTGTCGTCGGACGGAACGGCCAGGGCAAGTCGACGCTGCTCAAGCTGGTCGCACAGGTGATGCTCCCGGACGAGGGCCGCGTGCACGTCGGAGCCGGCGTCGCTCCCCTCATCGAGATCACGGGTGGATTCGTCGGCGACCTCTCGGTCCGCGACAACGTGTTCCTCACGGCGGGGCTGCACGGCATGTCCCGCGCGGAGATCCGGGACGCGTTCGACGAGATCATCGACTTCGCCGAGATCGGTGACTTCGTCGACACCCCGTACAAGCACCTGTCCAGCGGGATGAAGGTGCGCATCGCGTTCGCGGTGATCTCGCGGCTCGACGAACCGGTCATCCTGGTGGACGAGGTGCTCGCCGTGGGCGACAAGGCGTTCCGCGAGAAGTGCTACAAGCGCATCGAGGAACTCCTGGCCGGCGGCCGGACCCTGTTCTTCGTCTCGCACAGCGACAAGGACCTGCGACGCTTCTGCGAGCGCGGACTCTACCTCGACAAGGGGCGCCTGCAGCTGGACGGCACGATCGAGGAAGCCCTCGCGCGGTACTCCTCCGACTACGGCGTCTGAGGACCCACTCCCCCTCAACAACCCGGCCCCCGAGCCCACGCTCCACAGCCGTCCGCTCCCCCGGCGGAACGCAGCCCCGAACGTCGGACCCTCCCCCTACCGTGACGGCATGCACCACCCGACACCGACGGCCTACCCCGTCCCGTTCACGATCGACCGTTCCCTCGCACCACGTCGCTACGACCTGGTGAACACCGGCGACGAACCCGTCGACGGTCTCACCCTCACCCACCTCGGCAACGGGTACTGCCCGCCGCTCGCCGTACGGCGGCTCGACCCGGGCCGTGCGCTCACGATCGCGGTGTTCGGCGCCGCCGCGGACGACACGGGGATCGTCGTCGTCCGGTGGCGTCGTCCGGACCGGTCCGAGTACCTCTGGCGGATGTCCCTCGTGGCCGACGGCCGTGCTGCCTGACGACGCCGGGCCGGCGTCGCGGTCGCCCTCAGCCCTCGTTGCGCGTCGCAGCGACCGAACGCCAGCGGTCGAGCAGCCGTTCGATCGCACCGTGGAACCGTGCCGTCGCGGCCCCCGGCGTCGTGTCGCCGAAGTACCGCTGCACCCAGTGCTGCAGCTTCGCGAGTTCGGCGGCGTCGTTGGCTGCGGCGTCGACCCGCGCGACCACGTCTCCCGCACCGGACGCCGTCAGCCAGCTGGCGTCGCCCAGGTAGCCGCGCTCGTCGACGTCGGCTTCCGGGGACTCCGGCCGGGTCACGATGAGCGGCTTCCCGACGGCCAGGCGGTCGTAGATCATCGCGCTGATGTCGGTGATGGCGACGTCGGCACCGGCGAGCTGCCAGCCGAGCTCCGCCCCGTCGTCGTACACGTGGTGCGCGCTCGGATCAGCGGCGTTGGCGGCGGCGATCGCCGCGACGATGCGCTCGTGGGCGGCCTTGTAGGCGGCGTCACGGACACCGCTGCGCGGGTGCGGTCGGTACACCAGCCGGTGCGCGGGAGACGCCAGGACGCGCTCGGCGATCGTGGTGCCGTGGGTCGCGATCGACCCGTAGGCGGCCGCTGCCCGGTCACCCTCCCACGTCGGCGCGTAGAGCACGACGGTGCGGTCGTCCTCCGGGTAGGGCGCTGCACCTGCGAAGTGGTCGGCCTGCGGGCGTCCGATGGCGATCGCACGGGCGTCGAGGTCGTAGTCCCACAGGGCGTCGGCGAGTCGGTCACGAGCAGCGTCGCCGGCGATCAGGGCGTAGTCGTACGCCTTGAACTGGTTCGTCGTCATGTACATCTTGTCGCTCTCGCCGTGGTTGACGAAGACGTGCCACATGCGCCCGTACCGCATCATCTGGAAGTTGCGGGCGTTCTGGTTGACGTACAGGACGATCTTGGGCGCCTGCTCGTCGACGAACCGTTCGAGGTCGACGACCTGGCGCGCGTAGACCACCGGCACCGGCGACTCGTCGAGCAACGTCAGCATCGTCCCGGGGCTGCGCGAGACGATCGCCACCGGGTGCGTGGCCGCCAGTTCGGCGAGCGGCGCGTACCACTGGCGGACCTGGTACATGTTCACCGGGCCGTCGGCGAAGTACACCGCGATCTCGATCGTGCCGGGGGCGGGGGTCGGCGCGCTCGGCAGCCGACGCGCGAGCGCACGACGGCTCCGACGCGACTTGAGCAGTCGCTCGGCCAGTCGCACGGCGGTGCGCACGTCGCGGATGATCGGCATGGTCCCTCTCCCGGTGTCGGCGGACGGTTGGTGGTGGTCGGGTCAGACGATCGGCGGGCGACCGGCGAGTGTCATGCGGCCGATGGTCAGCCACCCCATGACCTGCGCGGGGCCGCAGTCCGAGGTCCAGCCCTCCCGGATGCCGCCGAACCAGGTCGCCAGGCGGCGCGGGTGACGCCACCAGCGTGCGACCTGGATCGCCGCCCACGACCCGACGTACAGCGGGCGGAGCACGACGGGCAGGTTGCGGCGGGCCAGCCAGACGCGGTTCCGGGCGTTCAGTCGGTAGTACTCGGTGTGGCGTGCCGGGTCGATCGCGGGGTGGTGCGCGACGAGGTCGCCGGCGTACCAGGTCCGTCGTCCGGCGTCCCACACGCGCCAGGCGAGCTCGATGCCCTCGTGCGCGTAGAAGTACTCGGCTCCCCACCCGCCGGTGGCGCGGTAGACGTCCATCGGCAGCACGACCGCGCCCTCCCACACCGAGAACACCGGCGACGAGTGGTCCGGCTCGCCCTTGCGGATCCGGGGGATCCAGCGGGTGGGGTTCGCGGCTCCGGTCGGGTCGACCACCCGCGGCTGCACGAGTCCGAGGGACGGGTCCCGCTCGAAGAGCCCGATCGCGTCCCGTAGGAAGGTCTCGGATGGCACGGACGCGTCGTCGTCGAGGAAGAACACGTAGTCGCCGTCGACCACCTCGACCCCCGCGTTGCGTCCGGCCGGGATCCCGACGTTCTCCGGCAGCCCCAGTGCGCGGACGCCCTCCGGCAGGCCCTCGGGCTCCCAGCCGTTGCCGACGCACACGACGTCGAGCTCGACGTCCTGCTGCGCGAGCACGCTCTCGAGTCCGCGGCGCAGGTCGTCCGGGCGGGCGCCCTGTGACAGGCTCACGACGGCCACACGCGGCCGGTCGCGGTGCGGGACCGCGTGACGTCGGACGGTCCCGGGCGTCACGCGCGGACCCGCTTCGACGAGATGATCGCCAGGAAGTGCCCGAACGTGGCGACCACCGCGAGCGGCAGCAGCGCACCCACCAGGATGCGATCGGCCAGCGGGTGCCCGATCACGAGTGCCAGCAGCGCGAAGACGAACGCCAGGATGCTCAGCTCGACAGAGTGGTACAGCCGGTGGAACGGCAGGAACCGGGCCGCCCGGCGCAGGGTGGCGAGCCGACGTCCGGACGGCACGGTGCCGGCGTCACGGCGGTCGACGAGCTTGTCGAGTCCGGCGTTCGCGCGGGCGACGTGCACCATGTCGTTCAACGCCTTGTTGAGCACGATGACGAGCCCCAGCGCGCAGCCGATCGTCGTCCACATCCAGTCGGCACCGTGGATCGGCCACGTCGCAGCACGGACGCCGAGTGCGATCGGGATGAGTCCCTCGGTCGTGTAGTGCCCCACCTTGTCGAGGAACACGCCGGCCGGCGACCGGGTCCCCCGCCACCGCGCGACCTCACCGTCGCTGCAGTCGACGAGCATCTGCAGCTGGCCGAGGACGAGTGCGAGCGCCGCACCCCAGATGCCCGGGATGAGCAGGGCCGCGGCGATGCTCCACCCGACCAGGATCATCAGGCCGGTCACCTGGTTGGCGCTCACCCGGGTCTTCAGGAGCAGCCACGTCAGGTACGGGGAGACGTCCCGCAGGTACAGCGACGCCGTCCAGTGCTCGGCGTTCGCCCGCGAGCGGACCTCGTCCGGCTGGGCGACGGCACGGAGCTCGGCGATCGAGGTGGGGCGGGTGTTCCCGCGGCCGGTCGTGTCATCGGTCAAGAGGTCAGGTCACCGTCCCGTGTGCGTGGTCAGCTCGGACGTCCGGGTGAGGAAGCCGATGATGAAGCCGATGCCCCAGCCCACGTGGATGCAGGGCAGCACCACGAGGAGCCAGAGCAGGGTCGGCAGCCCCGACCGCCGGGCGACCGCGACGGCCCCCAGGACGACGAAGACGATGTAGACCGCGGGCACGACGAACCCGAGCAGCGCCCACGCTGCTCCGGAGCCGAGTGCTGCGCCGATGATGCCGACGATCCCGGCGACGATGCCGAGCGCCATCGCGGCGACCATCGCGGGCGGGACGAAGTAGCGCAGGCCGTTGTTCGCCGGGAACCGGCGGGCGAGCTCACCGCGCCACAACCCGGTCGCGACGAACTGCCGCACGAGTCGCTTGAGGCTGGGTCGCGGCCGGTAGGTGACGACGAGCTCGGGGGTGAACCACACCGTGCCGCCGGTCTGCCGGAGCCGCCGGTTGAGCTCCCAGTCCTGGCCGCGCTTGATGCCCTCGTCGAACAGCCCGACCTCGAACAGTCGGTCGCGCCGGAACACCCCGAGGTAGGCGGTCTCGGCCGGCCCGGCCTGGCCGCCGACGTGGTGCGGGGTCCCGCCCAGACCGACCCGGCTGCCGTAGGCGAGCGCCACGGCCCGCTCGAACGGCGTCCGGCCCTCGGCGTGCATGATGCCGCCCACGTTGTCCGCCCCGGACTCCTGCAGCACCCGCACCGCGATCCGCGTGTAGTCCTGCGGCAGCACCGAGTGCGCGTCGACGCGGACGACGACGGGGTGCACCGACGCGCGGATCGCCACGTTCAGGCCGGCGGGCGTGGACCCGACGGGGTTCTCGATCGCCCGGATGCGGGGATCGGCGGCGCTCATCTCGGCCACGAGTTCGTTCGTGCCGTCGATCGACGGGCCGAGCGCGAGGATGACCTCGAACGGGCCAGCGTAGTCCTGGTCGAGCAGGCTCTGGACGGCCGCGCGGACCTCGGTCACCTCGTTGAGGACGGGCATCACGTACGAGACGCCCGGCAGGGGGTGTCCGTCTGTCTGCATGCGTACCTCGGGGTCCTGGCTGGGTGCACGGGACGCACCGCGGACGGTGCCGCCCCGCAGAGCGACCCTGAGCCTATCAAGGACGCAACCGGGAGACGGCCTGGAGGCGCGGTGCCAGCTGGCACCGCGCCTCCAGGCCGTCGTGTCGTTGCGTTCCGCTGACGCGCGTCAGCCCTTGTAGGTCCCGAGCGTGACGTCCGTCTCGCGGGTCTCGCCGCCGCGGATGTAGGTGATGGTCGTCTTGGCGCCACCCGCGAAGTAGCGGACCTGCGCGGTCAGGTCGGTGGCGTCGGAGACCGTCGCCGAACCGATCTTGGTGACCACGTCGCCCTTCTGCAGACCGGCCTTCGCCGCCGCGCCGCCGGACGAGACGGACTTGATGAGCCCGCCCATCTGGGTGGCCTTGGCGTCCTCGGCGGCGTCGCCGACCGTCGCGCCAAGCAGACCGTGCGTCGCCGAACCGTTCTCCTTGATCTCGTTCGCCACGCGCTTGACGAGGTTCGAGGGGATCGAGAAGCCGACGCCGATGCTGCCGGACTGACTCGACGAGTCGGACGAGCTGCTCGCGCTCGCGATCGCCACGTTGATGCCGATCAGCTTGCCCTTGGAGTCGAGGAGCGCACCGCCGGAGTTGCCCGGGTTGATCGAGGCGTCGGTCTGGATGACCGGGAGCGAGACCGTGGTGTTCGAGGAGGAGCTGCTGCCGTTGTCGCCGTTGCCCCAGAAGTCGAACGGGCCACCGCTGCTGCCGTTGCCGCCCTCGTTCGAGTCGCCGCCCTCACTCGGGGCGCTCGAGGTCACCTGGATGCTGCGGCTCAGGGTCGAGACGATGCCGTCGGTGACGGTGTTCGACAGGCCGAGCGGCGCACCGATCGCGACCGCGGTGTCACCGACGTTGAGGTCGGACGAGTCCGCGAAGCTGATCGGCTTCATGTCGGTGGCGTCGATCTTGATGACCGCGAGGTCCACCGTCGGGTCCGTGCCGACGAGCTTCGCCGGGTAGATCTTGCCGTCGGAGGTCGTGACCGTGATCGAACCGTTCGAGCTGTCGCCGTCGAGCGTCACCACGTGGGTGTTCGTGACGATGTAGCCGTCCTTGCTGAACACGACGCCCGAACCGGTGCCGGCCTCGCTGCTCGACGACACGTTGATCGTCACGACCGACGGGGTCGCCTGGGCGGCCACGGCGGTGACGACCGTCGCGTTGTTGTAGTCGTTGACGGTCAGGTTCCCGCCGTTCTGCGACGTCGAGGAACCGACGACGGTGCCGCCGCTCTGGCTCGATCCGGCGAGCCAGCCGGCGCCGCCGCCGACGAGGCCGGCGACGACGAGGCCGGCGACGATCGGGAGGACGAGGCGTCCGCGGCCGTCCTTCGAGCGGGTCGTGGTGCCGGTGGCTGCACCTGCGCCGGCACCGGCGGCTGCACCGGTCGCGGCGGCGCCGAAGTAGTGGCCGTTGCGCTGGTTGGAGCCGTCGACGTCACCGAAGGAGCTGGTGGCCGAGGTCGAGGCCTGCGCCGAAGGAGCGCCGGCGTACCCGGAGTACTCGGAGGCCGATGCGGGGGCGGAGGTGGGCTGGGCGTACTCGCCGTAGCGGGGCTGCTGCTGGCCGGAGGCGGGCTGGGGCTGGCCGTACTGGCCCTGGCCGTAGTGGGCCTGGCCGTACTGGCTCTGGCCGTACTGGTTCGTCGGCTGGTTCTGCTGCTGGCCCTGGCCGTACTGGCTCTGGCCGTACTGGGCCTGGCCGTACTGGCTCGTCGGCTGGTCCTGCTGCTGTGGCTGGCCGTACTGGCCGGTCGGCGCCTGGTCGGTGCCGTACGGGGTCGCGTGCTGGCCGTACCCGCCCGTTGCCTGGCTGCCCTGGCCGTACTGGTTCGTCTGGCCGTACTGGCTCGTCTGGCCGTACTGGCTCGTCTGCGGCGTCTCGGGTGCGACCGTCGGGTACGGAGCCGTGTACCGCTCGGTCGGGTGATCGGTCGACGCCGCGATGACGTCGGTCTCGTTCGCGGGAGCGGCGTCGATCACGTCGGTGTGGTCCGCTCGCGCGTCACTCGCCGGAGCGGCGTTCGTGTGCTCGGAGTCGTTCGTCGCGGCGTCCTCGGATGCGGCCTGTGCAGCCGTGTCGTCCGGACGGAAGTCGTCGTCCTGCCCGTGGGGCGTGGTGTCGGTCATGCTGGACGTGCTCCTTTCAAGCTCGTGCAGTCTGTCGGACCCACCTGAGCGCTGCTCCTGCTGACGCTGCGAGCGACCTATGGCGATCTTATGCGTGGGCTGTGGGCGAGCGCTCGGATGGTGTGCCGGTCCGCCAGTAGGTTGGGTGCGTTCGGCACCGCACCGCGCGGTCGACACCTCGGAGGGAACCACATGCGGCAGGCAGGACCCTGGTTGCGAGCAGCCGAGGGAGCGATGCTCCTCGGATCCGACGGTGTCCCCGCACCGACCGTGTTCGCCGAGATGAGTGCTCTCGCCGCCGCGACCGGTGCGATCAACCTCGGGCAGGGCTTCCCGGACGAGGACGGCCCCGTCGAGGTCCTCGACGCCGCCGTCGCCGCGATCCGGGACGGCGTCAACCAGTACCCGCCCGGACGCGGGACGCCGGACCTGCGCCTGGCCGTCAGCGAGCACCAGGCGCGGTGGTACGGCCTCGAGGTCGACCCCGCCCGGCAGGTCCTCGTCACGGCCGGTGCGACCGAAGCCCTGGCTGCGACCCTCCTCGCCTTCGTCGAACCCGGCGACGAAGTCGTGACCTTCGAACCCTTCTACGACGCCTACGGCGCGCTCATCCGGCTGGCCGGAGGGACGCACGTGACCGTCCCGCTGACGGCACCGGACTTCCTGCCCGACGAGGACACGCTCCGCGCCGCGTTCTCGGACCGCACGCGGGTCGTGCTGGTGAACACGCCGCACAACCCGACCGGGCGGGTGCTCCCCGACGAGGTGCTCGCGACGATCGTCGAGCTCGCCGAGCAGTACGACGCGCTGATCGTCACGGACGAGGTCTACGAGCACCTGACGTTCGACGTCCCCCACGTGCCGATCGCCAGCCTTCCCGGCGCCGCCGACCGCACCGTCACGATCTCGAGCGCTGGGAAGACCTTCAGCACCACGGGCTGGAAGATCGGCTGGCTCACGGCTCCCCCGGCACTGGTCGACGCCATCACGTCCGTGAAGCAGTTCCTGACCTTCGTGAACGGTGCCCCGTTCCAACCCGCGATCGCCGCCGGACTGCGGCTGCCCGACTCGGTGTTCGCCGGGATCGCGGCCGAGCTCTCCGCGAAGCACGACCTGCTCGCCGCCGGTCTCCGCGCCGCCGGCTTCGAGGTCATGCGGCCGGACGGTGGCTACTTCGTCATCGCCGATGCCGCCGCGCTCGGGTACGACGATGCCCGCGAGTTCTGCACGAAGCTGCCCGAGCTCGCCGGCGTGGTCGGTGTTCCCGTGTCGGCGTTCGTCCGGCCGGACCACGCCGCCGGGTACCGCTCGCTCGTCCGGTTCGCCTTCTGCAAGCGCCGCTCGGTACTCGAAGACGCGGCCGCCCGACTGGCAGGGCTCACCCCGCACGCCTGACGGCCCGGGGGCGTGCCACCGACCTCTGTCCCTGCGCGAGCGGGCGAAATACGTCCCCTCGCCCACCGAACGGCACACATTCCGCCCGCTCGCGACGAACACCGGACCGACCCCAAGCGCGCCGAACACGAGCGGGCGAAACACGTCCCCCTCACCCACCGGACGGCACACATTCCGCCCGCTCGCGACGAACACCGGACCGACCCGACGCGCGCCGAACACGAGCGGGCGAAACACGTCCGCATCACCCACCGAACGGCACACATTCCGCCCGCTCGCGACGCACGCCGGACCGACGCGACGCGCGCCGAACACGAGCGGGCGAAACACGTCCCCCTCACCCACCGAACGGCACACATTCCGCCCGCTCGCGACGAACACCGGACCGACCCCAAGCTCGCCGAACACGAGCGGGCGAAACACGTCCCCCTCGCCCGCCGAACGGCACACATTCCGCCCGCTCGCGTCGGACGGACGAGCAGCCAGCGCCCGGCCACCAGCGCCCGGCCCGCAGCGTCCGGGCCGCAGCGCGCGCGGGTCAGTCGCGCAGCGTGACCTCGTAGCGCCGCAGTGCCAGGGAGGGGTTCGTCTGCCGGACCGACTCCGTCACCGCCGTGTCGATCGTCGCGACGAGCATCCCCGGGACCGCACCGGCCGCAGCCACAGCGACCCCGGACGGGTCCAACACGACCGAGCCCCCGATGCCGATCGGCGGAGTCTGCCCGACGCCCACCACCCACACGGTGTTCTCGATGGCGCGCGCGGTCAGCAGGGTGCGCCAGTGGTGTTCCTTGCCCGGTCCACGAACCCACTCGGCGGGGAGCACCACGACGTCGGCGGCTCCGTGCTCCGGGGCGGCGAGGCGGCGGGTCACCTCGGGGAAGCGCAGGTCGTAGCAGGTCTCCAGGCCGATCCGGACACCACCGAGCTCGAACACCGGGAGCTGCGCTGGGTCACCGGACTCGATGCGGTCGGATTCCCGGGACCCGAAGGCGTCGTAGAGGTGCACCTTCCGGTACGCCGCGGCGATCGAGCCGTCCGGCAGCACGGCGACGAGGGTGTTCCGGAAGCGGTCGGCCGAACCGCTCTCCGCGACCCCGACCACGAGTGCGATCCCGGTGTCGCGGGCGATGGTCTGCAGACCGCTGACGAACGGGCCGTCGAGCGGCTGCGCTGCCGCGACGAACCGGTCGTCGATCTCGGCCGTGAAGTACGAGGTGTACTCCGGCGTCACGAGCAGGTCGGCACCCCGCGAAACCGCATCCACCGCCGCGGAACGGACGGTCTCGAGGTTGGCGGCGGGGTCGTCCACGGGTGCGAACTGCGCCGCGGCGATCGTCAGGGTGCCCATCCGCCGAGCGTACCGGCCAGCACGAGCCTGGGGCCCGGGCACACGAAGAAGGCCCCGGTCCGACTGGACCGGGGCCTTCTCTGTGACGCTTGGTTGCGGGGGCAGGATTTGAACCTACGACCTCTGGGTTATGAGCCCAGCGAGCTACCGAACTGCTCCACCCCGCGGCACGTTGATCAGCCTACACGGGGCCGTGGCGGGGCACAAATCGAGCGCCCCGCCACGGTGTGTCTAGTTCCCGCTCTCGGCCTCGGTGGCGGCCTGGATCGCTTCCTGCAGGCGCTGGTCGGCCTCGGCAGCGGCGACCAGGTCGTTGTCCGCGTAGGCGTCCTGACGGTCCTGCAGCGCCTGCTTGGCGTCGTTCAGGGCCTTCTGCAGCGCCGCGTTGTCGGTTCCGGAGTCGGACGACGAACCCGAACCCGCGGACGAGCCGGAGTCGGAGCCCGACGACGATCCGGAGTCGGACCCGGACGACGAGCCCGAGTCGGATCCCGAGGACCCCGACGAACCACCGGCAGCGCCCTGGTCACCGGCAGCCGCACCCGAGTCGCCGCCGAAGAGGCTGTTGAGGGCCTCGTCGAGGGTGTCCTCGAACGCGATCTTGTCGCCGAAGGCCACGAGGACCTTCTGCAGCAGCGGGTACGAACCGCTCGAGGTCGACTGGACGTACACGGGCTGGACGTAGAGGAACCCGCCACCGACCGGGAGCGTCAGCAGGTTGCCCTGCTTGACGGTCGAGTTGCCCCGCTTCAGGATGTTCAGCTCCTGCGACACCGTGGTGTCCGAGTTGAACAGGTTCTGCACCTGCGCCGGACCCGGGATGTTGTCCGTCTTCGGCATCGTCAACAGCGTGAGCTTGCCGTAGCCGGACGCCTTCTTGCCCTTGCCCGCACCGCCCGCGTCGGAGTCCACCGCGAGGTACCCGGTGAGCACGTTGCGGTTGTTCGAGCCGGCCGACTGCTGGGGTATGTACGTCGTGTACAGCGTGTACGCGGTCCCCTGACCAGGCACCTTCATCGTGAGGTAGTACGGGTCCTGCAGGTTCGCCCTGGTGGTCGTCGTGGTCGCCCCGAGCGCATTCGTGCCCGAGTTCGTGGTCGTCGACGTGTCGGCGGTGTCGGACGAGTCGTTCGTGCCCGACGTCGGCTCCTGCGGCGTGTTCCACGCGTCGTCACCCGAGTAGAACGAGTTCGCGTTGGTGACGTGGTACGTGCCGAGGATCGACCGCTGCACCTTGAACAGGTCGGTCGGGTACCGGACGTGGTCGAGCAGTTCCGCGCTCATCGAGGACACCGGCTTGACCGCGGTCGGGAAGATCTTCTCCCAGGTCTTCAGCACCGGGTCCTTGGTGTCCCAGGAGTACAGCGTGACCTTGCCGGTGTACGCGTCGACCGTGGCCTTCACCGAGTTCCGGATGTAGTTCACCTGGTCGGTCCGGTACGCCGACGACTCGGAGCCGGCGATGCTGTCCGACAGGCTCTGGCTCTGCGAGTACGGGTACGCGTCGCTCGTCGTGTAGCCGTCGACGACCCACTGGATGCGGTGGTCGACGATCGCCGGGTACGCGTCGCTGTCGAGCGTCAGGTACGGCGCGACCTTCTGCACGCGGGAGATCGGGTCGCGGTCGTACAGGATCTGCGAGTCCTGGTTGACCGCGTCCGACAGCAGGATCTGCTCGGACTGGAACTTCGCCGCGTAGACGAGCCGGTTGAAGAAGTTGCCGAGGCTGGGCCCTCCGTTGCCGGCGTACGTCGTCGTGGCGTTGCCGCCGTTGCTGTCGTCGGAGCCGGACGGGTAGTCGAGCTCGACGTTCTTCGAGCCCTTCGGCGCACCGACGATCGAGTACGCCGGCGAGGTCTCACCGAAGTACACGCGCTGCTGGAAGTCCCCGAGGGCACCGTTCGACGGGATGCCCGACTCGAGGAAGACCGGCTTGCCGTCGCTGGCCCGCTGGTTGCCGAAGGCCGCGGTGACCCCGTAGCCGTGGGTGTAGACGAACGCCCGGTTGTACGGGGTGTTCGCCTGCGAGCTCAGCCCGTCGAGGTCGATGTCGCGGACCGCGATCACGGTGTCCTCGGTCTGGCCCTTGACGTCGTAGCGGTCGACGTCGAGTTCCTTCGGGAACTGGTAGTACTGCCGGTACTGCTGCAGCTGGCTGAAGGTGTCGGAGACGATCTTCGGGTCGATCAGGCGGATGTTCGCCGTGGTCTGGGCGTCCTGCGCGAGGGCGCCGGAGCTGGCCTCCGTCGTCGCGTCGTAGTTCTTCTCCTGCACCCCGGAGACGCCGTACGCGTCACGGGTGGCCTTGATGTTCCGTTCGATGTACGCCGACTCGAACGTGCGCTCGGACGGCTTCACCTGCAGTCGCTGGACGATCCAGGGGTAGATGCCGCCGATGACGATCGCCGCGACGAGCAGCAGCCCGGTGCCGACGATCGAGATGCGCCAGCGGCCGATGACCGCGGTGACGATGAACAGGATCGCGACGATCGCCGCGATGCCGGCCATGATCTCGCGGCCCGGGATGACGGCGTTCACCTCGGTGTACTGCGCACCCGTGATGAGCGAGTTCGACTTCGTCAGCGCGGCGTACTGGTCGAGCCAGAGGCTGACCGCCTGCAGCGCGATGTAGACCGCGGCGGTGACGGCGAGCTGGATCCGTGCGGCCTTCGAGATGCGGACCTCGCGGCCGCCGAAGCGCATGGCGCCGTACAGGTAGCACGCGGCGAGCGCGGCGAGTCCCGCGATGAGCACGACGGCCGACGAGTACGCCACGATCGCGCGCCAGAACGGCAGCTCGAACACGTAGAACCCGATGTCGAGTCCGAACTGCGGGTCGGTCTTGCCGAACGGCGTGCGGTTGAAGTACTCGAGCACCATGCTCCAGCGCCCCGCGGTCGACAGCCCGGCGAAGATGCCGAGGACGACCGGGATGCCGATCATCACGGCACGACGCAGCGGCTCGATGACCTGCTGGTAGCGGTCGAGCTGCGAGTTGAGCTTCGCGTAGACCGGCCGGAACCGGAACGCGATCGCGATGCTCGCGTAGACGGGCACCGCCATCCCGAGGAACCCGGCGAGGAACATCAACGTCCCGGCGATCCACCGCGTGGTCAGGACCTGCTGGAAGCCGAGCTGCGCGAACCACGCGTAGTCGGTGTACAGGCTCGCGAAGATGAAGAAGGCGATCACCAGTGCGGCCAGCACGATGATCGTGACCACGATCGGGACCCGCGGCGAACGCCGCCCCGAGGTGGACGAGGTTGTCGTCACTTGATGTGCTCCAGACGTGTCGAACCGGCGGGCCCGGCGCGGCGGGCCGTCAGTGCATCGATCCTATGTGGCCCGAGCACGTCTGAAACTGTACGGAGACTCAGGAAGGCGCGTCGCGCCTCCAGGACGACTGCCTGGAGGCACGGATCGCGACGGCCGCGGACGTCGCGTGGAGCGCGTGGCCGGCCCTACGACGTGCAGCGCGCGAGCTTCGCGGTGCTCTTCCCGGAGGCGATGGTCTCGAGGTCCGTGACCGCCTGGTCGAGGGTGCTCACCTTGTAGACGTCGAGGCCGGACGGGACGTGCCCGACGACCTCGTCGCAGTTGTCGGCCGGTGCGAGGAAGACGGTCGCGCCGGCGTCCTTCGCGCCGTACATCTTCTGCCGGATTCCGCCGATCGCGCCGACCTCGCCGTCGGCGGTGATGGTGCCGGTGCCCGCGACGTGCTTGCCGCCGTTGAGCTTGCCCGGCGTGATCTCGTCGATGATCCCGAGGGCAAACATCATGCCGGCCGAGGGGCCGCCGACGTCCTGGAGCTCGATGGAGACGCGGAACGGGAAGTCGTACCGCTCGGTGACGCCGACGCCGATGAGAGCCGTTCCCTGCTCGTTCCGCGGCGTGAGCTCCACGGTCTTCTCGGTGCCGTCGCGCTCGATGACGACCTTCGCCGGGTCGGACGTGCCGTGCTTCGCGACGAGCTCCCGGAGCGACGTGGCGTCCGCGTTCTCGGTGAGGGAGGTCCCGTCGAACGAGCGGATGACGTCGCCCTTCTCGATGACGCCGTCCGCGGCGGAGTCCTTCTGGACGGTGCCGACCTCGAGGTCGGTGGGCAGTTCGTAGCCCTGCTGGATGAGGGCGGCGGCGACCGCGGACTGCTGCGAGGCCTGCATGTCCGCGGTGTCCTGCTGGTTCACCTGGTCGGTGGTCACGCCCTCTGGGTAGATCGCGGAGGCCGGGATCACCGCCTCGGACCTGGTGAACAGCGCGCGGATGACGCTGGTCCAGGACGGCCGGTTGGTGGCGTCGCCCTGGATCCCGACGGTGAGCATGTCGAGCGCGCCGGCCGTCGGGTAGGTCGGGTGTCCGTCGACCTGGATGAGCTTGACGTCCTTCGCGTCCTTGCCCGTGCCCTGCTTCTGCGTCCCGATCGTGTTGTACACGGGGCCCGGTACCTCGATGAGGTACGGGCTCGGCAGGAAGCTCGCGAGCAGCCCGAGGACGACGGCCCCGATCACGAACGCCCACCCGACGGTCCTGGAGCGGGAACGACGACGGGGCTCGGCGGCGAAGAGGGTCACACAACGTCCTTCCAGGGCGGGCTGTTCGCCCTCGGCGCAGCGGTTCGGGCGTTCCCACGGGGGCGTCCCAGGTGCGGCCCCGTGAGCAGCGATTAGCGTAGTCGTCATGCCTGATGAACCGCAGCCGGGGCCGGACGACGACTTCCAGGAGATGCTCCGCAAGCTCCTGTCCGGCGAGGGCCAGATCGACCCGTCGCAGCTCGCCGGTGCCGCCGGCCTGCCGAACGACCCGGCCTTCGTCGCGAACCTGATGAGCCAGCTGCAGCGTGCCGCCCAGTCGGGCGGGGACGGCATCGACTTCTCGGTCGCCTCGGAGCGGGCCACGGCCATCGCGCGGGAGGGCGGCCACCCGGTCGACCCCGCGACCTCGCAGGCGGCGGACCAGGCGTTCCAGGTCGCCGCCCTCTGGCTGGACGAGGCCACCACCGTCGCCGAACTCACCGCGACCCCGAGCCTGTACACCCGCGAACAGTGGGCGAAGGCGACCACCCCGGTGTGGGCACAGATCGCCGAACCCGTGGCGCTGAGCATCTCGAACGCCCTGACCGAGGCGATCGAGCAGCGGGCACCGGAGCAGCTCAAGGCGATGCTCGGCGACGTCTCCAAGGCGATGCGGGGTGTCGGTGGCGCGCTGTTCGCGATCCAGCTCGGCCAGGTCGTCGGGCAGCTCTCGAAGGAGGTCGTGTCCGGCGGTGACGTCGGTGTGCCGCTCCTCGACGAGCAGGTCGCCGCGCTCCTGCCGCAGAACGTGGCCGAGTTCGCCGAGGGCCTCGACGTCCCGGAGGACGAGGTCCGCATCTACCTGGCGGTCCGCGAACTCGCGCACGCCCGGCTGTTCCGTTCCGCGCGCTGGCTCCGGCTGCACATCATCTCGTCGATCACCGACTACGCGCGGGGCATCCACATCCCGTTCGACCGCGTCGAGGAGCTCGCGTCCGAGATCGACCCGACGAACCAGGAGCAGCTCCGCGACGCCCTGGCCTCCGGCGCGCTCATCCCGCCGCGCACCGAGGAACAAGAGGCAGCGCTCGCCCGCCTCGAGACCATGCTCGCGCTCGTCGAGGGCTGGGTCGACACCGTGACCGCGGCGGCGACCGAACGCCTGCCGAAGTCCGGCGCGATCGCCGAGATGGTCCGGCGCCGTCGTGCTGCCGGCGGTCCGGCGGAGTCGGCCTTCGCCACGCTCGTCGGTCTCGAACTGCGCCCCCGTCGGCTCCGCGAGGCTGCCGCGATGTGGCAGCGGGTCACCGACGAGCTCGGCACCGAGCAGCGCGACGCCCTGTGGTCGCACTTCGACGCCGTCCCGACCTCCGACGACATCGACGCGCCGGACGCCTTCGTCGCACGGCTCAAGAACCCTGGGCAGTCCGCGGAGGACGACGAGTTCGACAAGGCGCTCGAGGACCTCCTCAACGACGCGACGGGCGACCGGCCGCGGGAGGACGAGTCCGGGAACGTCGACGAGGGCGACGCCGACGAGGGCGACACTCCGAAGTAGTTCTCCACAGATCCGGGGCCGCTCCCCCACCCGACGGCGCCGTCCGTCAGCGTGGGGGCATGGGCATCCGCATCGATCCGACGCTCGAGTTCGTCTGGCGCGACCCGACGACGGTCCAGCTCGGGGTCGATCCGCCGCGCGCCGTGGTCGCCGTCCCGACCACGGGCGAGGAACGGTTCCTGTGCGCGCTCCGTCGTGAGACGGGGCGCGAGGCACTGTCCGGCCTCGCCGCGGCGACCGGGTGCGCGCCGGACGTCGCCGCACGGGTGCTCGGAGCGGCGTCGCCCGCCGTCGTCGACGTCCTGCCCGAACCGCTGTCCCGCGTCGAGGTGCACGGCACCGGTCCGTTGGCGGACACGGTCGCCGACCTGCTCGCGGGCGAGGGCGTCACCGTCGCCCGCACGTCGTCACCGCGCGGCGGCCCGGTCGTCGTGCCGGAGCAGGACCCGCGTCTGGCGGTCGTGGTCGCCGACCACGTGGTTGACCCGGCCCTCCGGGCAGCGTGGACCCGACGTGGCGTGCCGCACCTGTCGGTCGTGGTGGGTGACGGCCGGGTGCGGGTCGGACCGTTCGTCGTCCCGGGTGTGGGCCCGTGCCTCCAGTGCGTCGAGTACGCCCACGCCGACGACGATCCGTCGTGGCCGGCGATCGCGGCGCAGGTCTGGGGTCGTCCGGCACCACCGCTGTCCCCGTACCGGACCGCGGCGGTGGCGGCGGCCACGATCCGGATGCTGCTCGAGCGGTTGCCGCTCGTCACGCAGCGGCCGGGGCTCGAGCAGCTGGTGTTCGACCGCGACGACCTGTCGGTCAGCCGCCAGCCGGTGCGGCTCCATCCGCGGTGTGCGTGCCGAGCGCTGCCAGGAAGCGACTCGCCACCCGGGCTCCCCCACGCGTGGAGCCCTGTCCGGACCACGTGATCGTCACCGAACGACGGGCACGGGTCAGGCCGACGTAGAACAGCCGGCGTTCCTCGTCGACCTCGGCGTCGGTCGTCGCGTGCGAGATCGGCAGCAGCCCCTCGGCGGCACCGATGACCACGACGTGCGGCCACTCGAGGCCCTTCGACGAGTGCAGCGTGGCGAGGGTGACGGCGTCGAGCTCGGGTTCGTGGTGCGTCGCGGCGCGGTCGACGAGGTCCTGGGTGAACTGCTGCATGGTCGTGCCAGCGGGGGCGTCCTCGGCGAGGCCCATGATCGCCTGGAGCGCGTCCCACTGGTCCCGCACCGCGCCGGTGCCCTCGGGCGGCGTCGGCGTCCAGCCGCTGACCTGCAGCACGAGGCCGACCCTCCGGGTGAGTTCGTCGTCGGTCTGCCGGACGGCCTCGCCGCGCATGTGGTGCACCGCGAGCTTCACCTCGGGCCGGTCGAAGAACCGGGTGCCGCCCTGGACGCGGTACGGGATGCCGGCTCGGCCGAGCGCCGACTCGATCGCCGCGGCCTGGGCACCGACGCGGTACAGCACCGCGACGTCCCCGTACGACGCGGGCGTGGCCGGGTCGGCGACCAGGGAAGCGATGGTGCGCGCCACCGTCTGGGCTTCGTCACCGTCGTGCACGCACGCCAGCACCTCGGGCTCCGGACCCGGCTCCGTGGTCTGCGCGACGAGGTCGAGCGCACCCGGCTGCCCGCGCATCAGGGCGTTGGCGGCGTGCACGACCTGCCGCGTCGACCGGTAGTTCCGCTCGAGGCGCAGCACGGACCCGCGCGGGAACTCCGACCCGAAGCCGAGCAGGTACCGGCTCGAGGCCCCCGCGAACGAGTAGATCGTCTGGCTGGCGTCACCGACGACGCACAGGTCATCCCGGCCGCCGAGCCAGGCCCGGAGCAGGTCGTGCTGCACCGGCGAGACGTCCTGGTACTCGTCGACGACGAAGAAGCGGTACTGCTGTCGGACGTACGAGGCCACCCGCGGCTCGGACTCCACCATCCCGAGGGTGGCGAGCAGGACGTCCTCGAAGTCGAGCTGCCGGCGGTCGTCCTTCAGCTGCTCGTAGGCACGCATGAGGTCGAGGACCCGGCGCGGCGAGGTGTCCCGCGGCATCACCCGGTCGGCCGCCGCCGCCTCGTACTCGTCGTAGGACAGCATCTGGACCTTGCGCCACTCGAGCTCGCCCGCCAGGTCGCGGAGCGTCGGGGTGTCGACGCGCAGCCCGACCGTGTCGGCCGCGTGCGCGATCATCCGGCCCTTCGACTCGACGATGCGCGGGGCGTGCCCGCCGACGGTGTCCGGCCAGAAGTAGCTGAGCTGCGCCATCGCCGCGGCGTGGAAGGTCCGTGCCTGCACGGTGCCCGCGCCGAGCGACCGCAGCCGCGACCGCAGCTCACCGGCGGCACGCGTGGTGAAGGTCAGCGCCAGGACGTGGTTCGGCGCGTAGGTGCCCGTCGCGACGCCGTACGCGATGCGGTGGGTGATCGCGCGGGTCTTGCCGGTGCCGGCACCGGCGAGGACCGCCACCGGGCCGAGCAGGGTCCGGGCGACGGTGCGCTGTTCGGCGTCGAGGGCGGCGAGCAGCTCGTCAGGCGACGGTGGGCGGACGCCCGGGGCCACCTCGCTCACGGCAGGTCCAGCGGCCCGCCGTACCACTCCTCGATGATGGCGCGGGCGATCGACGTCCTGCCCGGCAGCAGCAGGGTGTCGCCGGCACGCTCCCGGATCTCGTCGCGCGAGAACCAGCGCACGTCGAGGATCTCCACGCCGTCGGGCCGCGCGGTCGTCGGGTCCCCGTCCACCGCCCGGGCGCGGAACCCGAGCATGAGCGACGCCGGGAACGGCCACGGCTGCGAGCCGAGGTACTCGGGTTCCTCGACGTGGACGCCGGACTCCTCCCAGACCTCGCGGCGGACGGCGTCCTCGAGGGACTCGCCCGGTTCGACGAAGCCCGCGAGCAGGGAGTAGCGGTTCGCGTCCCACGCCGCGTTCGAGCCGAGCAGGATCCGGTCGTCGGCGTCGGTCACGCCGACGATGATCGCGGCGTCGGTGCGCGGGAAGTGCTCGTGCCCCTCGGGGTCCCGGCGGACCCAGCCGCCGGTCACGACCTCGGTCGCGGAACCGGTCCGGGGCGAGAACCCGTGCACCGCGTGCCAGTTCGCCATCGCGACGGCCTCGACCGCGAGGCCCTGGTCGCGCGGCGACAGCTCGGTGCCGAACATGCGCAGGCTCTCCCAGGCGTCGTCGTCGGGTTCGATCGCGTCGGCGGTGGCGGCGTCGACGAAGGCGGCCACGAACCGGGTGCCGGCGGCCGCATCGGGAGCGTCCGACACGGCACGACCGAGGTACAGCGTGACCGTCCCCTCGCTGACGTCGGACGCGGACACGAAGCGCAGCGTGCCGTCGGCGTTCCGGAGCATCTCCGAACCACGCACCGGCAGGTACCGGGTCGCGGGGTCGTCCCGCAGCACGCGTTCGACGTCCGGCGTCGTGCGGAACTCGGCGTCACGGTCGAGGTCGTTGCGGGAGAGGGGGAGCCGGGCGGCGAACTCGACGGTCACGGCAGGGGGCTCCTCGGGTCGATCGGTACGGGACGGGAACTCCCGGCACTGCCCGGGCCAGCGTGGCGCACGCTCGTCCACCTGCTGCGGACCTACCCTGAGGGGCATGGCGGGATCCCAGTTCACTCTAGCCGCGTTGGCGACGACGGCCGTCTCAGGCCTCCTCGTCACCGGCACGCGCACGCTCGGCTCGGCCGCGTCCGGGGACTACGAGTCGGCTGTCCTCCGCGACGCCGACGGCGTCGAGACGGCCATCCGGCGACCGCGCAACCAGCGTGCCGAGGCGCGGCAGTCAGCCGACCTCGTCGCGATCCGCGCGCTGAGCGCCGGCATCCGCACGCGCCTCCCGTTCGCCGTGGCCGAGTACCGCGGACAGGCACCGATCGGATCGACCCGTGCCATCGTCACCACCTACCTGCCGGGCTCGCACCCGACCATGCAGGCGCTCGTCGAGCGACCAGAGCTCGCCACGAGCGTCGGTCGTGCCGTCGCGGCCATCCACCAGCTGCCGACCAGCTTCGTCACCGACGCCGGTCTGCCGTCCCTCACCCCGTTCGAGGTGCTCCGCTCCGCCGTCTCCGTGATGGACCGGGCGGTCGCCACGAAGCTCGTGCCCGCCGCGCTGAAGGAGCGGTGGGAAGGTGCCGCGCGCGACCAGCAGCTGTGGCAGTTCACGCCGACCGTGGTGCACGGTTCGCTCGGCACCGAGACGATCCTGGTCGAGGGCGACGCGGTCTCGGGGGTCATCGACTGGGGCGAGCTGCGGCTCGGTGACCCGGCGAAGGACCTCGCGTGGGTGCTCTCCGGCCGGAAGGACGCGTTCGACACCGTCCTCAGCGCGTACGAGGCGAACGGCGGCGGTCGTGACCGGCAGCTCGCGCAGCGCGCCCGGGTCCACCACGAGCTCGAGACGGCGCAGTGGCTGCTGCACGGTGTGCAGGCCAAGAGCACCGAGGTCGTCGACGACGCGGTCGCGATGATGCACCGGCTGGTCGACGCGGTGCAGACGCCGAGTGCGGCGCCGCTGCAGTCGGTCTCCCCCGAGACGATGGAGATCGGCGAGGTCGAGCAGCTGCTGTCGTCGACCGAACGTCGGCACGGCTGAGCGCGCGCGTCGCGTCGCGCTGACGGTCGACGGCCTGGAGGCACGGCGCGGCCCCGCCTCGCCGGTCGCGGCCGGCAGACGGTCGCGTGGTCAGCCGATCGCGTCGCGCCAGGCCCGCTCGAGCCCGGCACGGTCGAGCAGCTCGGTCGGACGGACCTCGAGGTCGTCGGCGACGAAGTAGAACACCGCGTCGACGTCGTCGAGCGGCCGCCCGGTGAACTCGGCGTACGCCACCCGGTACAGGGCGAGCTGCAGCTGTCGCTTCGCCAGGTCGTCGCTGCCCGTCGGCGCCTTGCCCGTCTTCCAGTCCACCACCTCGGCCCGTCCGTCAATCTCGTAGACGGCGTCGAGCTTGCACACGACGCTGTGGCCGAGGAACGGGATGTGGATCTCCCGCTCGACCTCGATCGGGGTCAGACCGGCCCAGCGTGACCGGGCGAAGGTCGCCTGGAAGTCAGCGAGTCGGCGGGCGTCGTCGTCGGTCACGACCGGTTCGGCGGAGGCGTCGACCACGTCCTCGGGGTCCAGGTCGAGCTCGCCGTCCCACGCGTCGAGGGTCTCGAGCGAGCCGCCGCTCCGCGCGCGCTGCTCGACCCACTGGTGGAACAGGGTGCCGAGGCGCGTCGCCCGGTACGGCCGCTCCGGCATCGGCCTGCGGAGCCGTTCGGCGACGGTGTCCGGATCGGAGAGGTAGTCCTTGAAGCCGGACGCCGGTACCCGGTGCGGGACGACGACGGTGTGCCGGGCGGACCGGTTCGCGGCGCGTTCGGCGAGCAGGAGGTCGATGTCCGCGGCGAAGCGTCCGGACGCGCCCGGGTTGGCGTTCCGGACGCGGTCGGCGGCGGCGGCGACCCGCGCGGCGCGGTGCCCGAACGGCACGTGCGGCCAGGACTGCGTCGCGCCGGCGTCGCCGAGGGGGTTCTCCTCGTGCTCGGTCGCCTCGGGCACGGCGGCACCGTCGACCACGCCCGCCTCGACCAGGTCGTGGAGGTACCGGCTCGGCGCGGTCGGCCGGACGCCACCGGCCCAGAACGACCCGGTGACGAGCAGGTCGTGCTTCGCGCGGGTGAGGGCGACGTAGGTCAGACGGCGCTCCTCGTCCTCGTTGCGGGCCTTGACCTGCTCCTTGTAGGCGTCGATCGCGAGGGTGACGTCCTTCTGCGAGTCGTGTCCACGCCAGTCCAACCGTGGGAGCTCGTCGGCGTCGCCGCGGAACTCGTACGGCAGGCGCCCGAAGCCGATCCAGCCCGAGGAGCCCTCCTGCGGACGCGCCGGCAGCCCGCCCTCGACCATCCGGGGCACCGCCACGGCGTCCCACTCGAGACCCTTCGACCCGTGGATCGTCAGGATCTGGACCGTGCCGGCCTCGGGTTCCTCGGACCGTGGGCCCATGTCGTCACGACGAGCGGCCGCGTCGATCCAGCCGAGGAACGCGCCGAGGTCGGCACGGTCGTCGGTCGTGACGAAGCCGGCGAGCTCGTCGACGAAGGCGTCGAGGAAGGCGCCGCTGCCCTGCTCGTGCGCCGCGACCTCGATGTCGAGTCGCATCTCCTGGACGACCAGCGTGACGAAGTCGACCAGGTCCCCGCCGGCCCGTGCCCGCAGGGCGGCGAGCTGCTTCCCGAGCTCCCGCATCCGTCGACGCCCGACGTCGCTGATGTCCGCGAGGGCGCCGTGCTCGTCCGGGGCGGTGGCGACGAAGTCGAGCGCGTCGACGATCGAGCCGTGCTCCCCCGCGGCGACCGAGGCCCGGAACGCCGCGGTCAGGTCGTCGTCCAACCGCTGCTGGGTGTGGTCGCGTCCGAACAACCAGCGGGCCAGGGCGTGCAGTGCGGCGATGTCGGCGGCGCCGATCCGCCACCGGGCACCGGCGAGCACGCGGATGAGGTCGTTGCCAGCGGCCGGGTCGTGCAGCACGCGGAGGCACGCCACGAGGTCGACGATCTCCGGCCGCTGGAGCAGCCCACCGGTCCCGAGCACGTGGTACGGCACGCGGTGGTCGCCGAGCGCACCGGTGAAGGCGGCGAGGTCCTTCCGGGAGCGCAGGAGCAGCGCCATCGAGGCCTTCGGGTCCGCGGCGCGGCGGTCGGCGAACCACCGCGCGACGGCGGCGGCTTCCTCCGGGAGGGTCTCCGGGAACACCGCACGCACGGTGCCGGCGTCGGCCCCTGGTCGTGGTTCGAGCCGTTCGACGTCGACCTCGGACGCCTCCGACAGCGGCGCGACGACGGCGTTCGCCCCGGCGAGGACGTCGACCGGGTTCCGCCAGCTCGTCGAGAGCGCGAAGGTGACGGGCCGCTCACCGTCGCTCCCGAAGTCCCGCGGGAAGCGCGCGAGGTTCGCCGCGCTCGCGCCGCGGAACCCGTAGATGGACTGGTGCGGGTCGCCCACCGCCATCACCGGGTGCCCGCGGAACAGCCGGGCGAGGAAGCGCGTCTGCACGACCGAGGTGTCCTGGTACTCGTCGAGGAGCACGACGCCGTACCGCTGGCGCAGGTCGGTGACCACGCGGGGCGCGGATTCAACAGCGGCCAGCGCGAGCGCGATCTGGTCGGAGAACTCGACGAAGCCGCGGTCCACCTTCTGCCGCCGGAACTCCTCGACCAGGTCGACCAGGGGTTCCAGGGCACCGATCGCGGCGACGGCGTCGGTGATCGCCTTGTACGGCGCACCGCGGTTGTTCCCCGGGAGTTCGAGCAGCCCGGCGAACTCGATCGCGAACCGCCGCAGCCGTTCGGGTTCGACGAGGTGCTCGGACACCGCTCCGGCGAGCGCCACGACGGCCGCGGTGACGGTGTCGACGTCGCGGTCGAGCCCGGCCAGCCGGTCGTCCCGCGCGGCGACGACGACCCGGCGCGCGAGCTGCCAGGCGGACGGCTCGGTGAGGACCTGGGACTCGCCGTCACGCCCGACGAGCAGGGCGTTCTCGCGGAAGACCGAGTTGGCGAACGCGTTGTAGGTCGACACCGTCGGCGCCTCGAACGCGTCGCCGGCGTCGAGCAGGCCGACGTCCTCGAGCGCGCGGATCCGGTCGTTGATCCGGACCGACAGCTCCCCCGCCGCCTTGCGGGTGAAGGTCAGGCCGAGGATGCCGTCCGGGCGCACCATGCCGTTCGCGAGCAGCCACACGACGCGGGACGCCATCGTCTCGGTCTTCCCGCTACCGGCCCCGGCGACGACGAGCGCGGGGGCGAGCGGCGACTCGATGACGGCGCGCTGCTGCGGGGTGGGCCGAGGACGACCGAGGGCGTCGGCGATCGTGTCCGCGTCGTGGCGAGGGGCCTCGACCAGGACGTCGTCGGACGGCTGCAGCACCTGTTCCCCGGTCACCAGGTCACCTCGCCCACGACGTGGATCCGGCACTCGACGCCCGTGCGGGCCTTCTCGCAGTGGTCGTCCACGTTCGCCAGGAACGTCCGGCCCGCCATGCCCGTCGCCACCGCGTGCAGGCGCTGCCGGTAGGCGTCCCGGGCATCGTCGTCGAACGCCTGCTGCGTCCGCTCGGAGTAGGCGTGTCCACCGCGGGGGTTCTGCACGAAGACGAGCCGGGCGTCCGCCATCTCGGAGCCGGCCGGGACGCCCTCGACAGCGCCGTCCTCGACCGCGAGCTGGTAGGCGCCGAGCTGCGGGTGCTCCGGCATGTCGTTCTTCTCGCTCGGCATCGATCGTCCGGTCTTCAGGTCGACCACGCTGACCCGGCCGTCGGGGTCGACCTCGATCCGGTCGATGCTGCCGCGCATCCGGGCCGGACCGGTCACGAGGGCGAAGGAGGTCTCCGCACCGAGCAGCCGTCGCCCGGCGCTCGCGAAGGTCCGGAGGTAGTCGCTGAGCCCCTCGATCATCCGGCGGGTGCGGGCGCGTTCCCGGTCGGCGACCCACGGCGACTCGAAGGTCAGTTCGTCCCAGCGTCCCTCGACGTGCTGCCAGAGCGACTCGACGTCGACCTCGGTCGCGTGCTCCATCGCCGCGTGCACGATCGTCCCGATGCCCATCGCGGGACTCGGGGCGCTGCCGCCGAAGGTCTGCACGAACCAGTGGACGGGGCACTCCTCGTAGGTGCCGACGCGGGACGGCGACACGGACACCGTCGGGGACACGGGTTCCCCGCCGTCCTCCGCGGGCTCGGGAGCCGCGGCGAGGTCGACGAGGGGGTCATCGGTCGAGGGCTCGGCGAGTCCGTACCAGTCGTCCGGTGCGGCACCCGGCACCTCGGCCTCGGCGAGACGGGCGAGGGCGGAGGCGGCCTCGTGGTCACCCGACGCCACCACGCGGCGACGCAGTGAACCGGCGAGGCCACGGAGGGACAGCGGGTGCACGGTCGGCTGCCGGTCCGGCGGCACCGGGACGAGGCGGACGAACGGGGACGGGGCTTCGTCGTCGTTGGCGACCGTGCCGATGACGACCTGGGTGGTCGCCCGGGACACCGCGCGGGCGAACAGCCGGAGCTCGTCCGCGATCACGGCGGCGCGGTCGTCGATCGTCGTCTGGTGGATCCCGGCCGCGGCGCGGACGAGCCCGTCCGGGTCGAGCAGGCTGCCCCGGACCCGGGTGTTCGGCCAGACGCCGTCCTGCAGCCCGAGCACGACGACGACGTCGCACTCGAGCCCGATCGTGGCCGAGGGGGTGAGCACGCGGACCCGTCCGGCCGTGCGGTCCGGGCCGATGGAGTCCTCGGGCAGGTCGGCGCCGAGGAGGTCGTCGACGAAGACCCGGGCGGGGGCGTCCGGAGTGCGTTCGACGAAGCGCTTCGCCGCGGTGAAGAGCCCGACCACCGCGTCGAGGTGCCGGTCCGCCTCGGCAGCGCCGACGCCCCCGGCTGCGGACTGCCCGCCCCAGGTGCCCGCGAGCCCACTGCGCTCCCAGAGGCCCCAGAGGATCTCCTCGATGCTGGAGCCCGCGTCGGCGTCCGCCCGGGCCTGCACGAGGCTGCGGGCCAGGCGGGTCGCGCGGCGGGCGAAGCCGGCGTCCACGGTGGCGAGGCGCTCGGGTGCACCGAGTGCGTCCACCAGGAGTTCGTCGGCGGTCCGGGTCCCGCCCCCGGCGAGCTCCTCCCGCCGCAGGGCGAGCCGGAGCCGGCGCATCGCGAGGGTGTCGAGACCACCAAGCGGTCCGGTCGCGAAGGACGTCGCGAGCCCGGCGTCGAGCGGGAGCACCCCGAGGGACACCGCGGCCGCGTCGAGCAGCGCGCGGGCGGCGGTGTCGTCGCGCGGCCGGACGGGGGCGGCGCCGGCGGTCGCGGGGACCTCGGCGACCGAGAGTGCGCGGACGAGCTCGGGGATCGCGGCGCCGCTGCGGGTGACGACGGCCATCCGGTGCCACGGGACCCCGTCCAGCAGGCGGTGTTCGCGGAGTCGACGGGCGACCGCCACCACGAGCGCGGCTCGGCTCGCCCCCTCGAGGTGCACGACCGCGTCCGGCCGGGCGTCCGTCGTGGTGGCCGTGGCGGTCCGTTGGCGTCCGGCTGCCGCGGCGCCGATGCGCCCGGTGATGCCCGAGACGAGCGTGCGGATGGGTTCGGCGTGCCGGTGCACCGTCGTGAGCACGAGCTCGTCCACCCGGTCGACGCCGAGCCGCACCGCCAACCGCCCCAGGACGTCGGGCTCGGCGCCGCGGAACGCCGAGGCAGCGATGTCCGGGTCGCCGAACGCGACGACCTGCACGCCGGACCGGGCGAGCGCGCCGAGGAGGGCGATCTCCCCCTCCACCAGCTCCTGCGTGTCGTCGACCACGACGAGCCGGAGGGCGGCGACGCTCGCGGGCACCTGGCCGCGCAGGACCGCGGCGGTGGCGTAGGCGACGAGTTCGGCCGCGTCGAGGCTCGTGGCACGGAAGGACGTCACGGCGGCGCGGTACTCGTCGACGAAGTCGCCGACGGCACGCCACTCCGGCCGGCCGGTGTCGTCCCCGAGTTCGCGCATGTCATCGGGTTCGACCCCGGCGGCGACGGCACGCATCATCACGTCGCGGAGCGCGGTGCGGAACCCGGCGCGCTCCCGGACGACCTCGGTGATCGGGGCGGGCCAGTCCGGGCCGGTGCCGTCGAGTTCGTGCCCCGCGAGCAGGTCGGCGATGATCCGGTCCTGCTCACCGCCGGTGAGGAGCGTCGGGGCCTCCTGCCCCTGCACCGCCGCGGCGTGGGCGACGACCTGGAACGCGAGGGAGTTCACGGTCCGGGCGAGCGCCCCCGGCATGACGCGCTCCACCGAGGAGGCGAGGCGGTCCCGGAGCGCGGTCGCCGCCGTGCGCGCGGACGTCAGCGCGAGGACGGTGGCGTGCCCGTCGGGCGAGATCGCGTCGGCACGGGTGAGCCGCGCGGCGACGAGTCGGGCGAGGGTCGTGGTCTTGCCGGTACCCGGGGCGCCGATGACGGCCGCGTGCCGGTCGTCCGGCAGCTCGAGCACCGCCGCCTGGGACGGATCCGCCACCAGTGCCCGCGCGACGCCGACGGCCTCGGGAGCGGGCGTCAGGGTCGTCTGGGGCACCCTCGTACGGTAACCGCCGCGACCGACACCGGGCACGCGCCACGACCGACACCGCGCAGCATCCCCGACCAGTGCGCCTGCGGCGAACGTCCGATGTCCCCGGGGACCGCTCGGATACGCTGTGCTCGTGGACATCAAGATCGGCATCACCAACAGCCCGCGCGAGATCGCGTTCGAGACCGCCCAGACCGCCGACGAGATCGAGCAGGCCGTCTCGCAGGCCCTCGACGCGAAGTCGACGCACCTCTCCCTCCAGGACGAGAAGGGCCGTCGGTTCATCGTCCCCGTCGCCTCGCTCGCGTACGTCGAGGTCGGCGCGGAAGAGGCCCGTCGCATCGGCTTCGTCGCCTGACGACGTGGAACTGCTCTTCGCGGTCCTCGGCGGCCTGATCGTCGGGGCCGTCGCGCACGTCGTCGTGCCCTGGCGCTCCAGCCGCGGCTCCCTGCTCGGGCCGGCGGTCGGCGGCATCGTCGCCGCGGTCCTGTGGGAAGCCCTGACCTGGATCGGTTGGCAGTACGACGCGACCTGGATCTGGGTCGTCACCCTCGTCGGCGCGGGCGTGGTCGCCCTCGTCGCGGAGTGGGTGCTCGGCAAGCGCCGCACCGCTGCGGACACGGCGTACTACGAGCGTGTGAAGGCGCAGGGCGCCTGACACCAGGGCCGGTGCCGACCCGGCGTGCGTCAGGCCGTCAGGCCCAGCGCGTCCATCCGGCGCGTGTGCGCGGCGATGAGCTCGGTCCAGACGGGTTCGAGGCGCTCCTGGTCCTCACGCGCGTGGGACGCGAGCGCCGACCGGGCGACGAGCAGTGTGTCCCCGACGAGCCGTCGACCCCACATCGCCAGCCGCGATCCGACGGTCGGGTCGTCGGCGATGCGCGCGGAGAGCTCCTCGACCACGGCGGCTTCCTCACGCGCGTCGAACACGGTCTTCAGGCGCTGCCGGACCTCGGCGGGCAGCGACCGGAGCAGCGAGCCGAACAGGTCGTTGAGGATCCCGGCGGTGACGTAGCCGGTGAGCATCGACTCGTACCAGTCCGCGCCGCTGGTCCGCTCGAGGAACAGGTCGATCGCCTCCCGGTGGGGAGCCATCAGCGCGGCCGGGTCGCCTCCGGTCCGCTCGATCTCGGCGACGATGGTCCGGTGCCGCTCGAGGGCGGTCGTCGCCAGCACGCCGGTGACGAGTCGTCCGGAGAGGGTGGGAGCACCGGCTCCTGCGCGGCCCATCGTCTCGTAGAGCGACAGCTCGAGGTACGCCGCCTGGCCGAGGTAGACGTCGAGCTCGGGGCTGACGTCGTCCAGCTGCAGGCGTTCCACGGGCGACGCGTTCCGCGGGTTCCGCGACGCGAGCCACGCGGACGCGAGCTCCGCCGCGCGCTTCCGGTTCCACCACGACACCACCCGACGAGCATAGCGGGGAACCACCCCGCACCCCCGCCCGACCGGCCCGCCGGTAGACTGGTCGGGACTTCCACCAGAACTAAGGTGATTCTTTGACTTTCGCAGACCTCTCCATCGAGCAGGACATCGTCGACGCGCTCGCGACGAAGGGCATCCTCGAGCCCTTCCCGATCCAGCAGCAGACGATCCCGCTCGCCCTCACCGGCCAGGACATCATCGGCCAGGCCAAGACGGGTACCGGCAAGACCTTCGGCTTCGGCCTCCCCCTGATCCAGCGACTCGGCGCCGACCCGGCACCCGGTGTGAAGGCCCTCGTGGTCGTCCCCACCCGTGAGCTCGCGGTCCAGGTCACCGAGGACCTCGAGCTCGCCGCCTCGAACCGCCCGACGACCATCGTGTCGATCTACGGCGGCAAGGCGTACGAGGGCCAGATCGAGCAGCTCAAGGCCGGCGCCCAGATCGTCGTCGGCACGCCCGGTCGCCTCATCGACCTGCAGCGCCAGCGGCTCCTCGACCTGTCCCACGTGCAGGAAGTGGTTCTCGACGAGGCCGACCGCATGCTCGACCTCGGGTTCCTCTCCGACATCGAGCGCATCTTCCAGGCCATCCCCGAGGTCCGGCACACCATGCTGTTCTCGGCCACGATGCCCGCGCCGATCGTCGCGCTCGCCCGCCGGTTCATGAGCCGCCCGGTGCACATCCGCGCGACCGACCCGGACGAGGGCCTCATGCAGGCCAACATCAAGCACCTCATCTACCGCGCGCACTCGCTCGACAAGGACGAGGTCATCGCCCGCATCCTGCAGGCCGAGGGTCGCGGCAAGACCGTCATCTTCACCCGCACGAAGCGCGCCGCGGCGAAGCTCGTCGAGGAGCTGAAGGACCGCGGCTTCAACGCTGCAGCGGTGCACGGTGACCTCAACCAGGAGCAGCGCGAGCGCGCCATGGCCGCCTTCAAGGCCGGCAAGCGCGACGTGCTCATCGCGACCGACGTCGCGGCCCGCGGCATCGACGTGGACGACGTCACGCACGTCATCAACCACACGATCCCGGACGACCCGGACACCTACCTGCACCGCGCCGGCCGCACCGGCCGAGCCGGCAAGACGGGCATCGCGGTCACGTTCGTCGACTGGGACGACCTGCACAAGTGGACGCTCATCGACAAGGCCCTCGAGTTCGGCATCCCCGAGCCCGTCGAGACCTACTCGTCGTCGCCGCACCTGTTCGAGGAACTCGACATCCCGAAGGGCACCAAGGGCCGTCTCCCCGGCGCGTCCGCGCACGCGGCCTCGGCCGGTGGCCCCGCCGACAAGAAGACGGGCGACCGTCCGCGCAGCGGCTCGCGTCCCCCTCGGACCCGCACCCGGACCGGAGGCACGGACCAGCCCGCCTCGCAGGCCACGGCCTCCGAGTCGACGGCTCCGCAGTCCGCCGGTGCCGAGGGCACCGAGGCCGCGTCCGGCGACGGAGCGGCGAAGCGTCGCCGGCGTCGCCGTCGTCGCGGTGCCGGCACCGGGTCGTCCGAGGCGACCGCCTCGGCACCGCAGGGCACGTCGGACGGCGAGTAGCGCCTCCAGGCCGAAGGGTCCGTCGCTGACGCGACGGGCCCTTCGTCGTCCCCGCCCTGCCAGCCGCGCCGGCCCGAGACTCGACCGCAGCGACGGTTCTCGCGCGGTCTGCCGCGCGGTCCGTCGCTGCGCGCGAGTCTCGTGCGCGCGCTGCCGAGACTCGGGTCAGGCCAGGCGGCTGCCGGCGCCGACGACGGGCGCGCTGCCCGTCGCCTCGGCGCGGATGGCGTCGAACGCGGCGAGGGCCGTGCGGTGCTCGCCGAGCCGGTTCGGCTTGCCGGTGCCGTGGTAGTCGCTCGAACCGGTGACGAACAGGTCGTAGCGCGCTGCCCAGTCGAGCAGGGTGCGCTTGCCGTGGGCGAGGTTCTCGCGGTGGTCGACCTCGAGGCCGCCGAGTCCGGCCTCGACGAGCTCGCGGAGGGCCGGTTCGTCGATGACGATCCCACGGGACGACGCAGCCGGGTGTGCGATCACGGGCACACCGCCGGCCTGTCGGATGAGTTCGACGCCCCGGAGCGGGGTCGGTGCCTCGTGCGGCTCGTAGTACCCGGAGGCCGGGTGCAGGATCCCGCGGAACGCCGCGCTGCGGTCGGACTCGAGACCGCGGGCGACGAGCGCGTCGGCGATGTGCGGGCGACCGATCGTCGCGCCCTCGCTGGCCTGGGCGATGACGTCGTCCCAGGTGATCGGGTGGTCGCGGCCGATGCGGTCGACCATGCGCCGTGCCCGGGACAGTCGGCCGTCACGGATGCGCTCGGTCTCGGCGACGAGTCCCGGGTGCTCGGGGTCGACCAGGTAGCCGAGGACGTGGACGCTGCGGTACCCCACGCGGGTGCTGAGTTCGAGCCCCGGGAGGAGCGTCAGCGGCAGGGCGCGCGCGGCCGCGGTCGCCTCCGCCCAGCCCGCCGTCGTGTCGTGGTCCGTCAGCGCGACGGCGTCCAGCCCGGCGGCTGCTGCCGCCCGGACGAGGTCCGCGGGTCGCTCGGTGCCGTCGGAGACGCTCGAGTGCGCGTGCAGGTCGATGAACGGATCGGGCACGTGGCCAATGGTATCCACAGGTCAGCGGGCGCACAGGCCGTCCGCCGTCGGGCGGTGCGATGATGGGGGCATGTCCGACACCACTCCCCGCGCGACGAGCAACCGTTCCACGACTCCCGGATCCTCGACGTTCAAGGACTACATCGGCTCGCAGTGGGCCGACCGTGACCGTCCGCTGCCCGAGCCGCGCGAGCAGGCCGCCTTCGCCGCCGAGCGCCGCGCGAAGGTCTCCGAGCTGCACCCCGGTCGCACCATCGTCGTGCCGGCGGGCCAGGCGAAGGTCCGCTCGAACGACTGCGACTACCCGTTCCGCCCGCACTCCACGTTCGCGCACCTCACCGGCTGGGGCACCGACACCGTCGTCGGCTCCGTGCTCGTGATGACGCCGAACGGCTCCGGGCACGACGCCACGCTCTACTTCCGCGCCACCGCGGGTCGCGACTCCGAGGAGTTCTACGCGAACCCCGAGATCGGTGAGTTCTGGGTCGGGCCGCGCCCCTCCCTCGACGAGGTCGCGGCGGACCTCGGGCTCGCCACGGCCGACCTCGGCACGTTCGACACCGTGACCGCCGGCCTCGACGCCTCGGCGCTGCTCGTCCGTGACGCCGACACCGAGCTCACCCGTGCGCTCGACGAGCGCCTGGGCGGCCCGGTCGGCGGCGCGCCCGAGACCGACGGTGCGCCCGCGACCGACGACGCCCTCGCGCGGGACCTCTCCGAGCTCCGCCTGGTGAAGGACGCGTACGAGGTCAACGAGCTCCGCAAGGCCGTGAACGCCACCAAGGCCGGGTTCGACGACGTCATCGCCGACTTCGACGCGGTCCTGGCGCACCCCCGTGGCGAGCGCATCGTCGAGGGCACCTTCAACCGCCGTGCCCGCGCCGACGGCAACACCGTGGGCTACGACACGATCGCCGCCTCTGGTCACCACGCCTGCATCCTGCACTGGACCCGCAACGACGGTGCCGTCGAGCCGGGTGACCTGATCCTCATCGACGCCGGTGTCGAGGTCGACTCGTTCTACACGGCCGACATCACGCGCACACTCCCCGTCAGCGGCACCTTCACCGACGTCCAGCGCCTGGTGTACGAAGCCGTGCTCGAAGCCGCCGACGCGGCCTTCGCGATCGTCAAGCCCGGCATCACCTTCCGGCAGGTGCACGCCACCGCGATGGAGGTCATCGCCCGGAAGACCGCCGAGTGGGGCTTCCTGCCCGGCACCGCCGAGGAATCGCTCCAGCAGGACAACCAGTTCCACCGCCGGTACATGGTGCACGGCACGAGCCACCACCTCGGCCTCGACGTGCACGACTGCGCCAAGGCCCGCCGCGAGATGTACATCGACGGCATCGTGCAGCCCGGCATGGTCTTCACGATCGAGCCCGGCCTGTACTTCCAGCAGGACGACCTCACCGTGCCCGAGGAGTTCCGCGGCATCGGTGTCCGCATCGAGGACGACATCCTGGTGACCGAGGACGGCGCCGAGAACCTGTCGGTCGGCATCCCCCGGACCCCCTCGGAAGTGGAGGGGTGGATCGCCCGCTCCGGCCGCTAGCCTGGGCGTGTGACGACACCGGAGGTCTCCCCCAGCCCCAGCGAGAGCGCGTTCTCGATCGACGTCGAGCACTTCGACTCCCCGGACGCGCAACGGCTCCGTGCCGCGCAGCGCCTGGAGATCGACCGTGCGTACGGCGGCGACACCGAACCGGGCGAGAAGCCCACTGCCGAGTCGATCGCGGTGTTCTTCCTCGCGCGCGACGAGGACGGCACCCCGCTCGGCTGCGGGGGCCTGCGGGTCGTGCAGGACGGCATCACCGAGATCAAGCGGATGTACGTCCGGCCGGAGTCCCGGGGCGCGGGTGTCGCCGCGGCGCTGCTCCGTCGGCTGGAAGAGGCCGCCCTCGACCTCGGCTCACCCGCGCTCGTGCTCGAGACGGGCAACGAGCAGAAGCGCGCGATCGGGTTCTACGAGCGCGAGGGCTTCGGCCGCATCGCGAACTTCGGCCCCTACGTCGGGGTCCCGACCTCGATCTGCTACTCGAAGGTCCTGTAGGCCGTTCCGCCCGATCCCACCGGTGAGCCCGAACCCACCGGTGAGATCGCACTTCCGCGGTCATCGGCGACGCCGGACCACGCCAAACTGCGATCTCAGCGGGGATCGTCGTCCTTCGACTCGTCCGAGGACGCGGACGTCGGCGGCGCGGACGTCGGCGTCGCCCCCGTCACCCGCTCGCCGTAGCGCGGCGGCTCGTCCGGCCGAGGCTGCGGCACGGCCGCCGGGGTCTCGGACGAGGACGGCGCCGTGGACGGCGTCTCCCCGTACCGGGGCCCGTCGTTCGTGCCGTAGCGCGGCGTGCCCGAGGGCGCACCCGCCTGCGGACCCGACGCCGACGTGCCGGGCTGCTGCGTGCCTCCAGGCTGCTGGTGGGGTGTCGCGTGGCCGCCGTACGGCGACTGCTGGGGCGGGACCTGCCCACCGGCCGGTCCCGGACGCCACGGCTGCTGCGGCGGCTGCCCCTGGAAGCCGGCGCCAGGGCCGCTCTGCGGTCCCGGTGCACCCGGCGTCCCCGGGTTCCAGTGCGTGGCGGGGGCGAGCCCGGCCTCACCGAGGATGCGACGGGCCTGGCCCACGAGCTGCGGCTCGACGACGATCTGGTAGTTCGTGGCGAGCACCTGGTGCACGCTCGTGAAGTCCCGCTGCCGCTTGGTGATCGCGAAGGAGACGATGCCGTAGAGCATGCCGAACGCGGCGCCGATGATGGCGGCGGCGAGGATGAGCCCGCCGGCGCTCGGCGAGAACAGGGTGAGCACGATGCCGAAGAAGATGCCGAGCCAGAGTCCGGACAGCGCGCCTGCGATGGCGGCGCGGCCGTAGGTCATCTTGCCCGTGACCCGCTCGACGGTCTTCAGGTCGTTGCCGACGATCGAGAGCTGGTTGACGGGGAAGTCGGCCTCGGCGAGCTTCGCCACGACGCGCTGGGCGTCGGGGTAGCTGTCGTAGGTGCCGAGGACGTCGCCCTTGGGCAGCGTCGGGAAGGCCTGGGCGGTCCTGCCGGCGAAGGGGCTCTGATTGCTCACCCAGCCATCATTCACCGAACACCTTGCAATCGCACGTGCACACACAGGGAAGAACCCCCATGCACACCGACTACGCTGGGTCGGGTGAGCGCCACGAAGGTCTTCGTCGCCCGCCTCGCCGGGTGCTCCGTCTTCGACCCCGCGGGCGACCGCGTCGGCAGGGTGCGCGACGTCCTCGTCGTGTACCGCCGTGTCGACGCCCCGCACGTCGTCGGACTCATCGTCGAGGTGCCGGGCAAACGCCGCATCTTCGTGAGCATCGGCCGGATCACCTCGATCGGCGCCGGACAGGTCATCACCACGGGCATCGTCAACATGCGCCGCTTCGAGCAGCGCGGTGGAGAGGTGCGCGTGATCGCCGAGATGCTCGGCCGCAAGGTCCTCATCAAGAAGGAGCGCATCCGCGCCACCATCGAGGACGTCGCGATCGAGGACCGCGGACAGGGCGACTGGGAGGTGTCACAGCTCTTCCTCCGCAAGCCGAAGACCACGCCGTCGCCGTTCGGCAAGGGCCCGACGACCTTCGCGACCTGGAACGAGGTCACCGAGGACGAGCTCCCCGGCGAGGCCCAGTCCGCCGAGCACGTCATCGCCGCCTACTCCGACCTGCTGCCCGCCGACCTCGCGTCGACGCTGCTCGACCTGCCCGAGGAACGACGGTTCGAGGTCGCCGAGGAACTGCCCGACGACCGTCTCGCCGACGTGCTCGAGGAGATGCCCGACCAGGAGCGGATCGAGATCCTCACCCGACTCACCGACTCCCGCGCCGCCGACGTCCTCGACCACATGCAGCCCGACGACGCGGCCGACGTGCTCGCGCAGTTCTCCGACGAACGGAGCGAGGCGCTCCTCGAGCTCATGGAGCCGGAGGAGGCGCAGGACGTCCGCATGCTCCTCGAGTACGAGCCGGACACCGCGGGTGGCCTCATGACGACCGAGCCGGTCATCGTCTCCGCGGACGCCACGGTGGCCGAGGGGCTCGCGCTCGTGCGGCGCCACGAACTCGCCCCGGTGCTCGGCGCCGCGGTCTGCGTCACGCTGCCGCCGTACGAGCCGCCCACCGGCCGGTTCCTCGGCCTCGTGCACTTCCAGCGCATGCTGCGCTACCCGCCGAACGAGCGGCTCGGCACCCTCATCGACCAGCAGACCGAACCGGTCCGGGTCGACGCGAGCGCCGCCGAGGTCACCCGCATCATGGCGACCTACAACCTGCTGTCCGTCCCCGTGGTCGACGACGCCCACCGACTCGTCGGGGTGGTGACGATCGACGATGTCCTCGACCACGTCCTGCCGGACGACTGGCGAAGTCAGGGCGAGGGGGAACCCTCACCGCTCCCACGCCAACGCCCGCGCAAGACGCCCGTGACGACGGGAAGGAGGACCACCCGTGGCCCGAACGGATGAGAACCGCCAGGAGCGGCTCGACGCTCCGAAGGGCATGCGCACGCGTGTCCTCCCGTCCCGACGGCGCTCAGGCCGCGGTGACACGTTCGGCCGCGCCACCGAGGGCATCGCTCGTGCCATGGGCACGCCGTGGTTCCTCGTCGGCCTGACCCTGTTCTGCGTCGTCTGGATGGGCTACAACACGCTCGCCCCGAAGTCGTGGCAGTTCGACTCGGCGGCGATCGGCTTCACGGCCCTCACCCTCGTGCTCTCCCTGCAGGCGTCGTACGCGGCACCACTGATCCTGCTCGCCCAGAACCGGCAGGACGACCGCGACCGCGTGCAGTTCGAGCAGGACCGGCAGCGTGCCGAGCGGAACCTGGCGGACACCGAGTACCTGGCGCGCGAGGTCGTGGCCCTGCGGCTCGCGATGCGGGACATGGCGTCGAAGGACTTCATCCGCGCCGAGATCCGGTCGCTGCTCGAGGAGCTCGACCGCCGCGACACGGAGGACGCCGGCTTCGCGGACGAGTCCGGCAGCACCGCCCGTGGCTGAGGCCGTCTCCCCCGACGAACGGCTCGGCTCCGCCGTCCTCGCTGCGCTCGGCCGCGTGATCGACCCCGAGATCCGCCGGCCCGTCACGGAGCTCGACATGATCCGTGGTGTCGACGTGCAGCCGGGAGGCACGGTGCGCGTCGACCTGCAGCTCACGATCGTGGGGTGCCCCGCCGCCGACACCATCGAGCGCGACGTGCGCGCCGCCGCCGGTTCCGTGGACGGCGTGTCCGCCGTGGCGGTCGACGTGTCGGTCATGGCCCCGGCGACCCGCGCCGCGCTGACCGAACGGCTCCGCGCCGGCCGGCCGAAGGGTGTGCAGTTCACACCGGACTCGCTCACGCGGGTGATCGCCGTCACGAGCGGCAAGGGCGGCGTCGGGAAGTCGACGGTCACCGCGAACCTGGCCGTCGCGCTCGCTGCACGTGGCCAGCGGGTGGGCATCGTCGACGTCGACGTGCACGGCTTCAGCATCCCCGGGCTGATGGGCCTCACCGACGCGAACGGCGTCGCACCGCGCCCCACCCGGGTGGACAGCATGATCCTGCCGCCGGTGGCCCACGACGTGAAGGTCGTGTCGATCGGGATGTTCGTCGACGACGCCTCGACCGCGGTGTCCTGGCGCGGGCCGATGCTGCACCGGACCGTGTCGCAGTTCCTGACCGACGTGTGGTTCGGGGACCTCGACGTCCTGCTGCTCGACCTGCCGCCCGGCACCGGTGACGTGGCGATCTCGGTCGGCCAGCTGCTCCCGCACGCCGAGGTCCTCGTGGTGACCACCCCGCAGGCGGCCGCCGCCGACGTGGCCGAACGGAGCGGGATCGTCGCGCGGCAGACCGGGCAGCGCGTGGTCGGCGTCATCGAGAACATGGCGGGGCTCGTGCAGCCCGACGGCAGCGTGCTGCACCTGTTCGGCGAGGGCGGCGGGGCGGAGACGGCTCGTCGGCTGTCGCGCGACCAGGACTCCCCCGTGCCGGTGCTCGGCAGCGTGCCGTTGTCCGTGCCGCTGCGCGAGGGCGGGGACGCCGGGGTGCCGGTGGTCCTCGGGGCGCCGGACGACCCGGCCGCGTCGGCACTGGCGGCGATCGCGGAGCGGATCACGACGATGGGTCGAGGCCTGGCCGGTCGGAAGCTCGGGCTGACGCTGTCGTAGGGTCGGGTTGACGCTGTCGTAGGGTCGGGTGCATGAGCACGGATCACGTCGACGTCGACTGGGACCACGCCCGCGACACCAACCGCGCGAACTGGGACGACCGGGTGCCGATCCACGAGGGTGCCTACGAGATCGACGAACTCGCCGACCCGGAGCACCGCTCCACCGTCGTCCGCGACGACCTGCCGGCACTGGCACCCTGGCTGCCGTCCGGTTCCCTGCACGGCCTCGACGTCTGCCACCTGCAGTGCCACATCGGCACCGACACCGTGTCCCTCGCCCGCGAGGGTGCCCGTGTGACCGGCGTCGACTTCTCCCCCGCCGCGCTGGCCTCCGCCGCCGGACTCGCGTCGCGGCTCGAACTCGACGTCGCCTGGGTCGAGACCGACGTCCTCGACGCCCGGGCCGCGGTGGTCGGGGACTTCGACGTGGTCTACACGAGCATCGGCACGATCTGCTGGCTCGCCGACCTCGACCGGTGGGCCGCGCAGGTCGCCGCGTTGCTCCGGCCGGGCGGGGTGTTCTTCATCCGCGACGGCCACCCGGCGCTGTACGCGCTCGACGAGTCCGCCGACGAGCTCGTCACCCGGTACCGGTACTTCCCCGACGGCACCGCGCAGCAGTGGGACGACGCCGGGACCTACGCGGGCGACGGGACCGTGGCGAACACCCGGACGTACGAGTGGCCGCACCCGCTGTCCGAGATCGTGAACGCGCTGCTCGGTGCCGGGCTGCGGCTCCGCCGCCTCGACGAGGGGACGACGCTGCCGTGGCGCTTCAGCCCGCGGATGGAGGACACCGGCGACGGCTCCTGGGCCTGGCCCGCCGCCGAGCGGGACCGCCTGCCGACCACGTTCACGATCGTCGCGACCCGCGACTGAGGCCGCGGGCGTCTCGTCGGGTCGAGACTCCGGCGCTCACACGAGACACCGTCCCGCTCCCGAGACGCCGCCGGTTCCGGCGGTGTCTCGACGCTCCGCCGGCGTCTCGGAGCGCTTGCGGCGTCTCGACGCACCGACACACCGCGGCCGGTCCGCTGCACGCACACCTGTACGTCCTTTCATGGACAGGTCGTTCCACCTGAGAGCAATATGCAGGGGTATTCCACAATGCTCCTGCGAAATCAGGTCGCAGGGGTCCCATCCGTCGGACGACGACGTCCGGCCGAGGACAGGAGAACCGCGTGCAGCAGAACACCCGGGTACGGATCGGCCTCGTGGCCGCCGTCGTGGCGACGATCGCAGGGGGATCACTCGCCGCAGCACCAGCACTGGCCGCGACCCCGTCGTGCGCCACGGCCTGGAGCGCCGGCACCGCCTACACCGGCGGCGCCACGGTCAGCGAGAACGGCACGAACTACACCGCGAACTGGTGGACGCAGGGCGACGAGCCCGCGACGCACTCGGGGGCGACCGGGAGCGGGCAGCCGTGGACCTCCACCGGCGCCTGCACCGGCACGGGTGGTGGCGGCACGACCACCCCCGGCGGCGGCACCACGACCCCGGGCACGGGCGGCAGCGGGGGCACCGCCAGCGGCCTGGTGTTCAGCCCGTACAAGGACGTCACCGTGAACCTCGACTGGAACACGAACGTCATGAACACCGCGGTCACCGGCACGCGCATCCCGGTGGTCGGGTCGAGCAACAGCCTCGTGTCCACCCGGGAGCCCGGCCTCAAGGCGATCACCCTCGCCTTCGCGACCGGCACCTGCGGCAGCGAGAACTGGGGCGGGGTCGCCGCCGATGCATTCGCGAGCGCCAACATCCCGAAGCTCGACGCCGCGGGCGTGAACTACATCGTGAGCACCGGTGGCGCAGCGGGGTCGTTCAAGTGCTCCGGCACGGCGCTGCAGAGCTTCATCGCCCGGTACGCCACCCCGCACATGATCGGCGTCGACTTCGACATCGAGAGCGGGCAGTCCGCCGCCGACGTGCAGAACCTCGTGAACGCCGCGGCCCTCGCCCAGTCGAAGTACCCGGGCCTCCGCTTCTCCTTCACCCTCGCGACCCTCGCCGCCAGCGACGGGAGCTTCGGCGGCCTGAACAGCACCGGTGACGCCACGGTCAAGGCGATCAAGGCGTCGACGCTGACGAACTACACCGTCAACCTCATGACGATGGACTTCGGCCGGGCGACGACCGCGAACTGCGTCCTGTCCGGCTCGACCTGCGAGATGGGCAAGTCCTCGATCCAGGCCGTGACGAACCTCGAGCACACGTACGGCATCGCGCCGTCGAAGATCGAGGTCACCCCGATGATCGGCGTGAACGACGCCACCGACGAGGTCTTCACCCTCGCCGACGTCGACACCCTGGCCGCCTACGCCAAGGCGAACGGACTCGCCGGGATCCACTACTGGTCCCTCGACCGCGACACCCCGTGCTCCTCGAGCACGGCGATGTCCACCTGCAGCTCGGTCCCGAGCGCGCCGGCCCTCGCCTGGACGGACCGCTTCATCGCCGACCTGAAGTAGTCGCCACCACCGGCGGACTGGAGGCGCGGTGCCAGCTGGCACCGCGCCTCCAGTCCGTCATGCGGTCACGTGACGGTCGCGGGTCGCCCTCGTCAGGTCGCTTCAGCGTCGAACGGCGCGGCCTCGCCGACGGCGAGGGGCACCACCGGTGCCGTCGCCCGAACGTTGGAGGCGGTGACCTGCGCGGTCTGCACGGCCGCCGCACTGCCGCCGGAGTCGAGCAGCGCATCGCGGATGATCCGACGCGGGTCGTACTGCCGCGGGTCGAGCTTCTGCCAGTCGACCTCGTCGAACTCGGGGCCCATCTCCTCGCGCATCCGGTCCTTCGCGGTGTCGGCGAAGCGACGGACGGCCTTGACGAACTCGGCGAGCTTCTGGGCGTACATCGGCAGCCGCTGCGGTCCGAGCAGGAGGACGCCGATGATCCCGATCACCAGGAACTTCTCGAAGCCGTCGAACACGGTACGAGCGTAACCCGTCCGCACTGCGCCGCACCCGTAGAGTTGTCATCCGAACGGAGTGTGCGTGTCAGAGAAAGAGTCGAACTGGAAGTTCGCCGAGGACATCGTCTCGGAGTCCGAGGTGATCGCCCGTGCTCGTGAGCACTCCCTCGAGCTCGGGGTGGAGGCGATCTCCCCCGCCATCGGTGCGCAGATCGGCGTCGTCGCCGCCGCATCGCGGGCGACGAGCATCATCGAGATCGGCACCGGACTCGGCGTCTCCGGGCTGTACCTGCTCGGCGGTGCGCCCACCGCGACCCTCACCACGATCGACGTCGAGGTCGACCACCAGCAGTACGCCCGCGACGCCTACATCGCCGCCGGCACCGCACCCGCCCGCATCCGGCTCATCCCCGGCCGCGCGAACCAGGTGCTGCCGCGCATGAACGAGGCCTCGTACGACGTCGTCCTCGTCGACGCCGACCCCGAGCACGTCATCGAGTACGTCGAGCACGGACTGCGGCTCGCGCGCGTCGGTGGGACCGTCCTGGTGCCGCACGCGCTCTGGCGTGGCCGGGTCGCCGACCCCGTGAAGCGGGACCGGGCGACCACCGACTTCCGACTGTTGCTGACCGAGGTGTCGACCTCGGGTGCGGTCATCAGCGCGTTGTCGCCGGCGGGCGACGGGCTGCTGCAGATGACGAAGGTGTCGGCGTAGTCGCTCAGCCGAGGTGGCGCAGGTAGCGCTCCGGCGACTCCAGGAACGCCCGCTGGTTCCGCACCAGGTCCAGCTCGCCCCAGGTGGCGCGGCGGATGCCCCACTCCCCGACCTCGTGGATGGTGGCCCCGGGGAACGCCGCGAGCACCGGGGAGTGCGTCGACAGCACGACCTGGCCGGTGCCGCTCTCGACGATGGACTGCAGCAGGCCGATGAGGGCGAGGCAGCCGGAGAACGACAACGCCGACTCGGGCTCGTCGAGGATCCAGAGCCCGGGCCACTGCGAGCGGTCGATCACGAAGTCCAGGAACGACTCACCGTGGCTGCGCTCGTGGAAGACCGGCTCGGGTCGGGGGCCGGGGTGTTCCTCGAGGAACGTGAAGAGTCCGTGCATCGTCTCGGCGCGCAGGAAGAACCCACCCTTCGCAGCACCCGGCTCCCGCACGAGCACGAGGTGTTCCCAGAGCTGCGACTCGGTCGCGCGGGTGGTGTGGCCGGACATCGTCGACCCGCCCTCCGGCCCCATCCCGAACGCGAGTGCGATCGCCTCGACCAGTGTCGACTTGCCGACGCCGTTGTCGCCGACGAACACCGTCACGGGGTCGAGGTCGAGGCCGTCGTCGAGCAGTTGCCGAACGGGCGCGAGGGTCGCGGGCCACTGATCGCGCACCAGGGGGTCCGGCGCGTACTCCTCGACGCGGCGGATCGGCAGGCGGGTCCGTGGCACCCGCCCATCCTGCCGGACGGCACCGACAGGGTGGCCCGGGACGCGAAGAAGCCCGGAGCGTACGCGCTCCGGGCTTCCCCGTTCGGTGCTTCGACGTACTAGGCCGAGACGACCTCAGCGAGTGCGTCGTGGAGTTCCTTTGCCTCGGCATCGTTGACCGAGACGACCAGGCGGCCTCCACCTTCGAGCGGAACCCGCACGATGATGAGTCGACCCTCCTTAACAGCCTCCATCGGCCCGTCACCGGTCCTCGGCTTCATGGCTGCCATCAGATGTCCCCTTTCGCGCAGTACATGCCCGCTCATTATCTCGTATCGATGGGGGAACTGCGAAACCGCCCAGGTTGGGGGTGGCGAATCGGGTCGTTCTCGCGGCTCGGATTCCTAACCTTGGCGCGTGCCGAACATCCGCTCCACGCGCCGTCCGAAGCCGATCGACCAGGCTGGCAGGGCCGCCGTCGACCCTGCGGACGAGGCCGTCCCGATCGGCATGCGCGTCGCCGGCGCGTTCTCCTGGCGCCTGCTCGTCGTCGGCGCGGCGCTGGCCGTGGTCGTCGCCCTGGTGGTCCTGCTGCAGGACATCGTGGTGCCGTTCCTGGTCGCCCTGCTGCTCTGCGCACTGCTCGCGCCGATGTCCGCCTTCCTGCAGCGGCACCGCTGGCCGAAGTGGTTGGCGGTGCTGTCGTGCTTCGTGGCGATCGTGCTGGTCATCGGTGCGATCGCGCTCGTCGTGACGGCCCAGATCCGCTACGACCTGCCGTCGCTCGAGCAGCGACTCCACCACACGGTGCGGTCGCTGCAGTCCTTGCTGGACAGCCAGCCGTTCGGCATCACCGCGTCGGAGCTGAACCGGTGGGTGTCCGAGGGCACGAGCTACCTGCAGTCGCACGCGTCGTCGATCCTGTCCGGGTTCCAGGAAGCCGGGTCCGGTGCCGTGCACGCTCTCGAAGGCCTCTTCATCATCGTGTTCACGACGCTCTTCGTGCTCATCGACGGACAGCGGATCTGGGCCTGGGTCGTGCGGCTGTTCCCCCGCCGTGCCCACCCGCGGCTCGAGGTCGCCGGGCAGGCCGGCTGGAAGACGCTCACGAGCTTCATCCGGGTCCAACTCGTCGTCGCCGTCACCGATGCCCTCGGTGTCGTGATCGGCGCGCTCGTCCTGCAGGTCCCGTTGGCGATCCCGATCGGCGTGATCGTGTTCCTCGGAGCGTTCGTGCCCGTGGTGGGCGCGATCGTCGCCGGGACGGTCGCGGTCCTGGTCGCCCTGGTGTTCAACGGCTGGGTGCCGGCGCTCGTGATGCTCGGCATCGTCGTGCTCGTGCAGCAGCTGGAGAGCCACGTGCTGCACCCGTTCCTCACCGGCAGCGCGGTCAAGGTCCACCCGCTCGGCGTCGTGCTCGGTGTGACGGCGGGCACCACGATCGCCGGCGTGGTCGGGGCGTTCTTCGCGGTGCCGTTCATCGCCACCGTCAACTCCATGGTCACGGCCGCGGCAGCGTGGCGCCCGGAGGACTCCGCGCCGTCAGCCGGGCCGAACACCGATCACGGCGGCGTCCAGTCGTAGCCGTCCACCCACCAGCAGTAGTACAGCCACACCCACTGGAGGGCGAGGCACACGACGACGACCGCCACGCGGTACACCCGTGACCGCGGCAGTGCGACGATCCCGAGCAGCGGCGCGATCGGCAGCAGGATGCGCCAGGTGCTCGACTGCGGGAAGAACACCGCCATCAGGTAGACGACGTAGGCGACGCCCCAGAGCCGCAGCTCGAGACCGATCCGCCGCGCCGCCGGCATGAACACGAACGCGGCGAACCCGACGACCACCACGGCGAGCAGGATCCCGCCGGCCGGCTGCCGGAACCACCACCCGAACCCCTGGATCCACGGGGCGAACGGCACGAGCTCCTTCCAGCCGATGTAGGACGAGCGCCACGCGAGTTCGGTGTCGGTGTAGGCCTTCGGCACCCCGGTGACCGCCCAGGCGATCGCCGGCCACGCGAGCCCGACGAGCCCGGAGACGACCGCCACCACGGCGGGCGGCAGGAATCGCCGGACGGTCAGCGGTTCGGGCTCACGGACCCACGCCGGGCGGACGAACCAGGCGCCGAGGAACAGCACGACCAGGAACGCGAAGGCGAGTCCCGTCGGCCGGGTCATCCCGAGCAGCAGCACGACGGGGAGCATCGTCCACCAGCGGCGTTCCACCATCAGGACGAGGGCGACGAGGAGCAGGAACATCCCCATCGACTCCGCGTACGCGACCTGGAACATCACGGCCACGGGCGCGACGCAGAACAGCACGGTGGCGAACGTCGCCCGCGCCGGGTCGAGGAACTTGCCCATCAGCCGTCGGAAGACGAGCGCGGCACCCCAGCCGAACAGGAGCGAGACCGACACCGCGACGAGCTCGAAGGAGGCTCCGGTCAACGCCATGAGCCCGCGCACCAGGAACGGGTACGCGGGCATGAACGCCCACGCGTTCTCCGTCACGTGCCCGGCGGCGTCCACCGGCAGTGTCGACGGGTACCCGCTCGCCGCGATCACGCGGTACCAGGCGCCGTCCCAGATCGACGAGAACGACAGCAGCCCCGGGCGCTGCACCGTGAAGGAGTTCGCGGCCTGGACGCTCGCGAACGCCGAGAGCATCACACCCGTGACGACCCGCGCGAGCACGTAGACGACGGTGATCCGCACCCACCACGGCACCACCCGGTAGCGGGCGTGCCACCGGGCGCGGGCAGGGCTCAGCCGGGTGGACCCGGCCGTCGTCAGGCCGTCAGCCACCGACGCAGACCGTCCTCGACCGAGGTGATCTGGTCGACGGGGACCTGCTCGTCGTCGTGGTGCGCGAACACCGGCTCGCCTGGCCCGTAGTTAACGGCGGGCACCCCGAGGGCGGAGAAGCGGGCGACGTCGGTCCAGCCGTACTTCGGGCGGGGCGCGGGGCCGCCGACAGCGGCGACGAAGTCCTGCGCGAGCGCAGCGTCGAGCCCCGGACGGGCACCGGCGGCGAGGTCGACGATCTGCACGTCGTAGCCGTCGAAGAGCTCGCGGATGTGGGCGACGGCCTCGTCCGCACTGCGTGAGGGGGCGAACCGGTAGTTCACGTGCACCATCGCCTCGTCGGGGATGACGTTGCCGGCGATGCCACCGGAGATGCCGACGGCGTTGAGGCCCTCGCGGTACTCGAGCCCGTCGACCGTGACGGTGCGGGGCTCGTACGCGGCGAGGGTGGCCAGGATCGGCGCCGCCTTGTGGATCGCGTTGTCGCCGATCCAGCTCCGGGCACTGTGCGACCGCTTGCCGAAGGTGCGGATCTCGGCGCGGAGGTTGCCGTTGCAGCCGCCCTCGATCTGCGCACCGGAGGGCTCCCCCAGGATGGCGAAGTCGCCAGCGAGGAGCTCGGGACGCGTCCGGGCAAGACGACCGAGGCCGTTGAGCGAGTCGCTCACCTCCTCGTGGTCGTAGAACACCCAGGTCACGTCGACGCTCGGCGCGGCGAGGTCGTAGGCGAGCTTCAGCTGCACGGCGACGCCGGCCTTCATGTCGACGGTGCCACGACCCCAGAGGATCTCGGTGCCGTCGTCGGCGGTACGGAACTCGGTCGGCAGGTTGTCGTTCAGCGGCACGGTGTCGATGTGCCCGGCGATGACGACGCGGCGGTCCCGGCCGAGGTTCGTGCGCGCGACGATCGCGTCACCGTCGCGGACCACCTCGAGGTGCGCGAGCGGTGCGAGCGCCGCTTCGATCGCGTCGGCGAGCGGTCCCTCGTTGCCGGACACCGACTCGATGTCGCAGATGGCACGGGTGATGTCGATGGACGAGGCGGTGAGGTCGAGCTGCTCCGGCATGCGGGAAGCCTACCGGCCGACCCTTGCGGGCTCCGCCGAGCCGGCCACCTGGACGGTCGGCTGTCCGTCCACAGGTGGCGTGCCTCCAGACCGGCCTGGAGGCGCGTGGCGAGTTCTCCACAGGCCGTCCGGCCGGACGGTGGCCGCGGACCGCGCGTCGGTACGCTTGGACCCGTGACCGACACGACCGCTGCCACCGACCGCCCGACCACCGCCTGGGGCCACGGCCTCGCGACGATCGCCGCCGACGGCACGACGCTGGACACCTGGTACCCCGAGACCCACCTCGGCCCCCTGCCGACCGAGGCGACCTTCCCCGCCGAGCTGCAGGCGCACGTCGGGGACGACCCCCGCCGCGACGTCCGCACCGAGGCCGTCACGACCGAGGTCACCATCGACGCGGCGCCGACCAGCACCGAGGACGCGTACCTGCGCCTGCACCTCCTGAGCCACCTGCGCGTGCGCCCGAACGAGATCAACCTCGACGGCGTCTTCGCGCACCTGCCGATCGTCGCGTGGACGAACGCCGGCCCCGTGCACCCCGACGCCCTCACGCGTCTGCGTCCTGGCCTGCAGCGCGCGGGCATCGCCGTGCACGCCATCGACAAGTTCCCGCGCCTGGTCGACTACGTCGTCCCGGACCGCGTCCGCATCGGCGACGCGAACCGGGTCCGACTCGGCGCGCACCTCGCCCCGGGCACGACCGTCATGCACGAGGGCTTCGTGAACTTCAACGCCGGCACCCTCGGGGACGCCATGATCGAGGGCCGCGTCTCGCAGGGCGTCGTCGTCGGGAACGGCACCGACATCGGCGGCGGCGCGTCCATCATGGGCACGCTGTCCGGCGGCGGGACCCACCGCGTGTCCCTCGGCGAACGTGCGCTCCTCGGCGCGAACGCCGGGCTCGGCATCTCCCTCGGCGACGACTCCGTGGTCGAGGCCGGCCTCTACGTGACGGCCGGTACGAAGGTCGTCCTGGTCGGTGCGGCACCGAACCCGGACGGCACCCCGAAGACCGTCAAGGCCGCGGAGCTCTCCGGCACCCCGAACATCCTCTTCCGCCGCAACTCGGTCACGGGCGCGGTCGAGGCGCTCCAGCGCACGGGCGAGGGCATCCAGCTCAACACCGCGCTCCACGCGTGATGCGCCGGACCGGGGGCACGGCGCCAGGCCGCCCCGCGCCTCCCTTCCGCACACCGTGACCAGCAGTGGTCGGGTCCTGTCTCGGGACCCGACCACTCCTGCTCACCAAGCGCGCAGCGCGCCGCGCGTCAGCGCGCGGGGAGGTCGCGCTCCGGGTGTCCGACGTACAGCTGCTGCGGGCGGCCGATCTTGTTGAGCGGGTCGTTGTTCAGCTCGCGCCACTGGGCGATCCAGCCGGGCAGCCGCCCGATGGCGAACAGGACCGTGAACATCCGCGGCGGGAAGCCCATCGCCTTGTAGATGATGCCGGTGTAGAAGTCGACGTTCGGGTAGAGCTTGCGGCTGACGAAGTACTCGTCCTCGAGCGCGATGCCCTCGAGCTCCATCGCGATGTCGAGCAGGTCGTCCTGCACACCCAGCGCCTCGAGCACCTCGTGCGCGGACTCCTTGACGAGCTTGGCGCGCGGGTCGTAGTTCTTGTAGACGCGGTGTCCGAAGCCCATGAGCTTCACCCCGCGCTCCTTGTTCTTCACCCGCTCGACGAAGCGCTGCACGGGTTCGCCGGAGTCCTTGATCTGCTGGAGCATCTCGAGGACGGCCTCGTTCGCACCGCCGTGCAGCGGGCCGTACAGGGCGTTGATGCCCGCGGAGATCGAGGCGAACATGTTCGCCTTCGTCGACCCGACCAGGCGGACGGTCGCCGTGGAGGCGTTCTGCTCGTGGTCCTCGTGCAGGATCAGCAGTCGCTCGAGCGCCTTGGACAGCACCGGGTTCGGCACGTAGGTCTCGGCCATGGTGCCGAAGTTCAGGCGCAGGAAGTTGTCGACGAACGACAGCGAGTTGTCCGGGTACAGGAAGGCCTGTCCGATGGCCTTCTTGTGGGCGTACGCGGCGATGACCGGGAGCTTGGCGAGCAGACGGACCGTCTGCAGCTCGACCTTCTCCGGATCGTCGACGTCCATGTCGTCCTCGTAGTACGTCGACAGGGCACTGACGGCGCTGGAGAGGACGGACATCGGGTGCGCCGAGTGCGGGAGGGCGTCGAACAGGCGACGGAGGTCCTCGTGCAGCAGCGTGTGCCGACGGATGCGGGCGTCGAAGTCGGCCAGCTCGGCCTCGGTCGGCAGCTCGCCGTAGATGAGGAGCCAGGCGACCTCGAGGAAGGTGCAGTTCGAGGCGACCTGGTCGATCGGGTAGCCGCGGTACCGCAGGATGCCCTGGTCGCCGTCGATGTAGGTGATGGCGCTCTTCGTCGACCCGGTGTTCACGAACCCGTAGTCGAGCGTGTTCATCCCGGTCTGCTTCTTGAACGTCGAGATGTCGATGGTGGACGCACCGTCGACGCTCGGCAGGATCGGGAACTCCGCCGTGCCGCCCGGGTACGTCAGCGTCGCGGTCTCCGTCGCCTGCTCGGCGGCGGGACTCACGGGGACGGGCGTGGTGGGCGGTGTGGCCGTCTTCTGAGCGTCATTGGCAGTGTCAGTCACGATGACAGCCTAATCGCGCCCACTGTCGGTCGTGCACACATCGAGCCTCAGGACTTGGTGGGAACCACGGATTGCGCGCAGGGCGAAAGCCTCACGCGGACGCCAGACGCTGGGCGCTCGCCAGGCGTTGGGCGGCTGCGGCGATGCGCTCATCGGTCGCCGTGAGCGCCACGCGCACGTGCTCCGCCCCCGCCGAGCCGTAGAAGGTGCCAGGGGCGACCAGGATGCCGCGCTCGGCCAGCCACGCCACGGTGTCCAGTGCGGGTTCGCCGCGCGTGGCCCAGAGGTACAGGCCGGCCTCGCTGTGGTCGATCCGGAACCCGGCGCCCTCGAGTGCCCGTCGGAGCATGTTCCGGCGAGCCCGGTAGCGCGCCTTCTGCTGCTGCACGTGGGTCTCGTCGGCGAGCGCGACGATCATGGCCTCCTGCACCGGGAGCGGCGGCATCATGCCGGTGTGCTTCCGGACGGCGAGGACGTCGGCGAGGATCGCTCCGTCACCGGCGACGAAGGCCGCACGGTAGCCGGCGAGGTTCGACTGCTTCGACAACGAGTACACGCTCAGGACGCCGTCGAGCGAGTCGCCCACCACGCGGGGGTCGAGGATCGTCGGGGTCGGCGCGGTGTCGTACGGCGCGACCCACCCGAGTTCTGCGTAGCACTCGTCGCCGACGATCACGGCGCCGAGCTCCCGGGCGCGGGCCACGGCGACCCGGAGGTCCTCGATCCAGAGCACGCGGCCGTCGGGGTTGCCCGGCGAGTTGAGCCAGACGAGCTTCGTCGAGTCCGGCCACGCCGCGGGGTCGTCGGACGCCAGGGCGGTCGCGCCGACCAGCGCCGCACCGAGCTCGTAGGTCGGGTAGGCGGCCGCGGGGAGGACCACGGTGTCACCGCGCCCGATGCCGAGCCAGAGCGCAAGTCCGGCGATGAACTCCTTCGAGCCGATCGTCGGCAGCACCTGGTCGGGCGCCAGCGTCACACCCTGGCGGCGGCCGTACCAGGCGGCGATCGCCTCGCGCAGGGCGGGCGTTCCGGCCACCTGCGGGTAGGCGTGCGCGTCGGTCGCCTCGGCCAGCGCCGTCCGGACGACCGCGGGCGTCGGGTCGACGGGCGAGCCGACGCTGAGGTCGACGATGCCGCCCTCGTAGGCTGCGGCCTGCTGCTTGAACGGGACCAGCTGGTCCCAGGGGAAGTCGGGGAGGTCGAGCGCCACGTGCGTGCTCCGGTTCAGCCGCGGGGCGGTTCTGCCATGACGACCGGGTGGTCCTTGTGGATCACACCGACCTTCGCGGCGCCGCCGGGCGAGCCGACCTCCTCGAAGAACTCGACGTTGGCCTTGTAGTAGTCGGCCCACTCGTCGGGGAGGTCGTCCTCGTAGTAGATCGCCTCGACCGGGCAGACCGGCTCGCACGCACCGCAGTCGACGCACTCGTCGGGGTGGATGTACAGCGACCGGTCGCCCTCGTAGATGCAGTCGACCGGGCATTCGTCGATGCAGGCGCGGTCCTTGACGTCGACACAGGGCTGGGCGATCACGTACGTCACGGCTGGGGTGCTCCCTTCGGACTGAGCGTTGTCGAGTCTACTCGCGGCGTGCGGGATCCCCTGACCGCGAGCCGGTGCCGGCTTCGGTACCGGCACTCGCGCGCGCACCGGACCGCAGCCCGGACAGGTCCGGCCACGCCAGCACGAGGGCAGCGACCACCGCTGGCCCGAACGTCCACACGTACCCCGCGGTGTTCGCGAGCACGAGCGGCGAGCTCTGCCCGCCGACGGACACGAGCACCTGGGTCGCCAGGATGATCCCGAGCCCGACCGCCGCGACCATCGCCCGCGACCGGTAGACGAGCCGGATGCCGACGGTCAGGCCGATCACGATCAGCGAGGTGAGGACCATGCCGATCGGGAACGCGCCGAGGGTCTGCTGGTGGGTGACCGTGCCGAGGCCACCGGCCACGAGTCCGAGCACCAGGGCGACCACGACCGCGGTCACCCTCCCCTGACCGGACATCTCGGCGTACGTCTGCGGGGCGGGTGCCGCGGGGGCGTCGGCGTGCCGGAACGCCTCCACCGCGGGGGCGTGGTGACGGACGCCGTGCGGCATCACCCACGACAGCGCGGTCGGGTCGGCGGGGTCCACCGGGTCGACGGTCACCTGCGAGCGGTACTGCTCGACGGCGGCACGGAGCTTCGCTCGGACGGGTAGGACGTCCACCGTGAGGTCGGCCTCCGTCGTCGTCGGGTCGACGATCATCGAGAAGGGCAGTTCCTCGGCCGTGGCGGCGTACCGGGCGGCGTGGTGCACGCGGACGTGGTCCGGGTGGCCGTACCCGCCGTCGTCGGCGTAGCTGACCACGGCGTCGGCGGCGGTGGACCGGATCGCGGCCCGGATGTCGTCGACGACCTCGCCGAGGTCCGCCGCCGTCAGTGAATCGGCCGGGGCGTCGTCAGCGGCGATCGCACGGCCGTCCGGCCCCCACTGCATCCCGGAGTCGGTGTACCGACGCTCCGGCAGGTCGGTCGGGCGGGCGCCCGGCCCGCCGAGCCACAGGTGCGCCGGTCCCCCGAGGGCGGCCAGCGCACCGGCGATCTCGGTCTCGCGGTGCGCGGCGACCCGGGGGCCGTCACCGAACAACGGCGCGAGCTGCGGCGTGAGCATCTCGCCGCGTTCACCCCGCGTCGCGGTGAGCACCGTGACCTCGGCGCCCAGTTCGAGCAGCGTGGCGATCGTCCCGCCCGACGAGAGCGTCTCGTCGTCGGGGTGGGCGTGCACGAACAGCACGCGTTCGGGGCGGGTGGCAGCGACCTTCGACATCGGGTCCCAGCGTACGGGCTGGGCGACTAGCGGGGCGTCACGATGTACGTCGCGGTCACGCCGTCCGCGCCGTCCGAGAAGGTCAGGACGACCCGGTACGCGTCGCTGCGGAACATCCCGAACGCGCTCGAGGAGTCCACACGCTTCGCCGACTCGGTGAACCCGGCGTCGGTCAGCTGCTGGTCGGCGGTGGCGAAGTCGTCCACCGACGAGGCGCGCACCTGGGCGACCCAGCCGGAGCCGTTCGGCCCCGCGCCGCCCCCGAGGACGGTGCCGTCGACGAGCGGGACGTCCTTCGTCGGGAAGCCGTCCGGCACCTTGCCGTCGGAGGTCACGTTCGTGCCCTTGAGCGCCGTGTCGAGCGCACCGTCGATCCCGCCGGCGACCGAGGCCATGCCGTCCTGGATCGCCTTGCCGTCGATCCCCTTGACCCCGTCGGCGACGCTCGACGCCACCGAGGACCCGAGGTCCGTCGCCTGCTTGACGGCGTCGGACGAGCAGCCCGCCAGGCCGGCGAGGGCGATGCCGGCGGCGACGGCGGCGATGAGCGTGCGTGTGGGGGTGCGCATGCGCAGCACCTTAAAGGGCCAGCCGGGAGGCACGGCGTGAGTCCCCTGGGAACGTCACGTGCGTGACGGGGTCGCGCCGCGCCTCCAAATCGGCCTGTGCGGAACCGCCCGCGTCAGGCGACGTACGCGCGCGTCGCCGCCACGAGGGCGTCGACGCCCACCGGGATCGCTGTCTCGGCCTGCGGCGCGTAGAACGGCGAGTGGTTGCTCGGGATGTCCTCGCCGCGGCGGAAGAGCTCCGGGTCGGTGATGCCCGTGAACCAGTAGACGAGGGGTGCGCCGCTGGCCGTCGCGAGCTGTCCGACGTCCTCGGAGGCCATCGCGAGCCCGATCTCGAGGTCGCGGGCACCGGGCACCTCGGCACGGATCGCGTCGAGCACGACCTGCGCCTGCTCGGGGTCGTTCACCGTGACCTCGGCGCCGGGCGAGCGCACGACGGTCGGCTCGGGCAGCCCGCCCGCCTCGCTCTCGGCACGGACGATCCGCTCGATCGAGGCGATGATCCGGGCGCGGGTCTCCTCGTTGCGGGCACGCGTCGAGATCTCGATGACGGCCTGGTCCGGGATGATGTTCGCGCGGGTGCCGGAGTGGAAGCTGCCCACGGTGACGACGCCGGCGTCGCTCGGCGAGACCTCGCGCGAGACCACCGTCTGCAGGCGGACCACCGCGGACGCGGCCGTCACGATGGGGTCGAGGGACGCCTGCGGGGCCGAGCCGTGCGCGCCCCGGCCGTTGAACGTCACCGTGAGGCGGTCGCTCGAGGCCATGACCGGGCCGCTGCCCACCGCGACGATGCCGACCGGCGCCGGCGCGGAGTGCTGCCCGAGGACGACGTCGGGCTTCGGGAACCGGTCGACGAGACCGTCCTCGACCATCGACCGGGCGCCGGAGATGACCTCTTCAGCGGGCTGGAACACGGCGACGACCGTGCCGTGCCAGTCGGCGGTGGTGGCGGCGAGGCGCTCGAGGGTGCCGAGCAGCCACGTCACGTGGATGTCGTGGCCGCAGGCGTGCATCGTCGGGACGTCGTTGCCCTCTTCGTCGGTGCCGCGGTGTTCGCTCGCGTAGGACAGTCCGGTCCGCTCCTGCACCGGCAGGCCGTCCATGTCGGCGCGGAGCCACACCACGGGGCCCTCGCCGTTCGACAGCACGCCCACGACGCCGGTCTGGCCGACGCCCGTGGTCACCTCGATCCCGCCGATCTCCTCGAGCTTCGCGGCGACGATGCCCGCCGTGCGGTGCTCCTGGAAGCCGAGCTCGGGGTGTGCGTGGAGGTCCTGGTACAGCGAGAGGAGGTCGAGAGTCACGGCAACCACCGTAGCCCCCGACCTCCTCTCGGTGGTCAGCGTGCGTCGCTTCCGCTCACGCGTCCTGGCGCTTCAGGCGGGCGTAGGCGCGCTGGCGAGCCTGCGCGTCGAGCTCCACCTTGCGGATGCGCACGGCGTCGGGGGTGACCTCGACGCACTCGTCCTCACGAGCGAACTCGAGGCACTCCTCGAGCGACAGCTGGCGCGACGGCGTCATCGACTCGAAGGAGTCGGCGTTCGCCGAACGCATGTTCGTGAGCTTCTTCTCCTTCGTGATGTTGACGTCCATGTCGTCGGCGCGCGAGTTCTCGCCGATGACCATGCCCTCGTAGACCTCCTCGGTGGGGTTGACGAAGAACGTCATCCGCTCCTGGAGGTTCGTGATGGCGAACGGCGTGACGACACCGGAACGGTCGGAGACGATCGAGCCGTTGATGCGGGTCTGGATCGGGCCGGCCCACTCGGCGTAGCCGTGCGAGATCGCGTTGGCGATGCCGGTGCCGCGGGTCTCGGTGAGGAACGCGGTGCGGAAGCCGATCAGGCCACGCGACGGCACGATGAACTCCATGCGGATCCAGCCGGTGCCGTGGTTCGTCATGTTCTCCATGCGACCCTTGCGCGCGGCCATGAGCTGCGTGATCGCGCCGAGGTGCTCCTCCGGCGTGTCGATCGTCATGTGCTCGTACGGCTCCTGGAGCTTGCCGTTCTCGTCACGCTTGGTGACGACCTGCGGCTTGCCGACGGTGAGCTCGAAGCCCTCGCGACGCATCTGCTCGACGAGGATGGCCAGCGCGAGCTCGCCGCGGCCCTGGACCTCCCACGCGTCCGGGCGACCGATGTCGAGGACCTTGAGCGAGACGTTGCCGATGAGCTCGCGGTCGAGGCGGTCCTTGACCATGCGCGCCGTGAGCTTGTGACCCTTGACCTTGCCCACGAGCGGGCTGGTGTTCGTGCCGATCGTCATCGAGATCGCCGGGTCGTCGACCGTGATGGTCGGCAGCGGACGGACGTCCTCGGGGTCGGTCAGGGTCTCACCGATGGTGATCGTGTCGAAGCCGGCGACGGCGACGATGTCACCGGGGCCCGCCGACTCGGCCGGGTAGCGCTCGAGCGCCTTGGTGACGAGGAGCTCGGTGATGCGGGCGTTCGCGACGGTGCCGTCGTGCTTGACCCACGCGACCGTCTGGCCCTTCTTCATGGTGCCGTGGAAGATGCGGAGCAGCGCGAGGCGGCCGAGGAACGGCGACGCGTCGAGGTTCGTGACGTGCGCCTGCAGCGGGTGCTCGTCGTCGTACTTCGGGGCGGGGACGTGCTGCAGGATCGCCTCGAACAGCGGCTCGAGGTCGTCGTTGTCCGGCAGCGAGCCGTCGGCCGGCTTGTTGCGGCTGGCGGCACCCGCACGACCCGAGGCGTACACCACGGGGACGTCGAGGATGGCGTCGAGGTCGAGGTCGTCGACCTCGTCCGACAGGTCGGAGGCGAGCCCGAGGAGCAGGTCCTGCGACTCGGAGACGACCTCGTCGATGCGGGAGTCGGGGCGGTCCGTCTTGTTGACGAGCAGGATCACCGGGAGCTTCGCCGCGAGCGCCTTGCGGAGCACGAAGCGGGTCTGGGGCAGCGGGCCCTCGGACGCGTCGACGAGCAGCACGACACCGTCGACCATGGAGAGGCCGCGCTCGACCTCACCACCGAAGTCGGCGTGACCCGGGGTGTCGATCACGTTGATCGTGATCGGGCCGTCCGAGCCGAACTCCGTCGCGTGCTTGCCGTTGTAGAGCACCGACGTGTTCTTCGCGAGGATGGTGATGCCCTTCTCGCGCTCGAGGTCGTTCGAGTCCATCATCCGGTCTTCGCCCTCGAAGTGGGCGTCGAACGAGTTGGTCTGCGTGAGCATCGCGTCGACGAGCGTGGTCTTGCCGTGGTCGACGTGTGCCACGATGGCGACGTTGCGCAGGTCGGACCGGGTGGCGAGCGCCATACAGGACATCCTTCAATTTCTTGGGAAGAGTCGGGCCGGCAGCATCGGCGCCACGCCCGCGGGCAGAACGCCCGACACGCCAGTCTACCGGTAGTTCGCAACCGACAGGAGTACAGCCGATGAGCCGACGGCGAACGTGGACCGAGATCACGATCGTCCTCATGCTCTCGTTGGGCGGCAGCGCCCTCTACTCGGTGCTCCAGATCATCGACGACCTGTCCCAGACGACCGCCCTCGGGGACCAGTCGACGGCCCTCAACACGTCGACGACGACCGTGCAGTACGTCGACTTCGCGCGACAGCTGGTCGGCATCGCCGTGGACCTGGCACCGGTCGCGCTCGTGTGCTACCTGCTCTGGAGCACCACACGCCCGCACCTCGCACGGCTGGGCATCGACCGGTTCCGCGTGCGACCCGACCTCGGCGGCGCGGCGCTGATCGCCCTGTGCATAGGGGTCCCCGGCCTGGCGCTGTACTTCGTCGGCCGGGCGCTCGGCATCACCGTGAACGTGAATCCGGCGGCGCTGGACTCGTACTGGTGGACGATCCCCGTCCTGCTGCTCTCGGCGATCCGCTCCGGGCTGCAGGAGGAGGTGATCGTCGTCGGGTACCTGTACGAACGACTCGGGGGCCTCGGCTGGGGGCGGTGGCAGGTCATCCTGTCGACCGCCGTCCTGCGCGGCAGCTACCACCTGTACCAGGGCTTCGGCGCGTTCGTCGGCAACGCCGTGATGGGGGTCGTCTTCGGCTGGGTCTACACGAAGTGGGGACGCCTGCTCCCCCTCGTCATCACGCACTGCCTGCTCGACGCCGTCGTGTTCGTCGGGTACCCGTGGGTCGCCCACGCGTTCCCGCAGCTCTTCCGCTGACCGGACCCACAGCGAACCCACAGCGCGGCGCGGCGACGCACCGATCGCTCGGCCCTACCGTGAGCACATGAGCATCCCCGAGATCGGCGATCCGGCGCCGGGCTTCTCCCTGCCCGGCATGATCGTCCGTGACGGGACCCGCATCGACGACGAGTACTCGCTGTCCGCCGAGATCGGCCGGACCCTCGTGCTCGCCTTCTACCCGGGCGACGCCTCGCCCGTCTGCACGGCGCAGCTCTGCAGCTACCAGGAGGAGCTCGACGACTTCGGCGACCTCGGCGCGGTCGTGTGGGGTGTCAGCCCGCAGGCGCTCGACTCCCACGAGGGCTTCGCCCGCGGCTCCTCGCTCACCTTCCCGCTGCTCAGCGACACCTCCGGTGAGGTCATCCGCGCCTACGGCGTGCAGGCCCGGGGCATCGGCCTCCGCCGGTCCGTGTTCGTCATCGGACCCGACGGGGTGATCCGCTGGCGACACGTCGGACTGGTCGGTCTCCGGTTCCCGAAGGCCGAGACGATCCGGGCGCAGATCGAGCTCCTCGTCGCGTGAGCGCACCCTCGATGCACGTGCATTCAATTCCCGCAGGATCAGCGTGTCGATTTCCGAAAACAATTCCCGTGGGGTATTGACACCCGAACTGGGGGCCGAGGAACATTGCTGGGACGAGAGGTCCACGCAGGATCTGCCTCCCCGGAGAATCGGGTCGTCCGGAGATACGCGCCGGTGTGTCACACCCGCTCCCCGGACGTCTCCGGGGAGGCATCTCGTCACCGCGTCTCGTACGCTCGTCGGCGTGACCACGATCCTCGCCCCCGGCATGCGCACGCTCGCCGTCGTCCTCTGGGTCGCGTCCGTCGCCCTCGTCCCGCTCGCGCTGGTCGGCGGTGGGAGTCCCTGGCTCGCACCCGTGCCGAGCATCTTCGTCGCGTTCGTCGCCTGGGCCGTGCTGTGGCGGCCGCGCTACGAGCTCACCCCGGAGCACCTGCGCATCGTCGACGTCCGACGCACGAGCACCTACGCCTGGCGCCGGGTCACCGAGGTCCGCACCAAGTACGGCATCGAGGTCGTCTCGAGCGAGGGCGTCCGCCGCACCTGGCTCGCGACCCGCAGGTCGGCACGGCTCAGCGCCGTGGTCGAGGGGCAGTCGGGAGGCGCGGATCACCTCGACGTCGACGCTGCGGCCGAGCGCATGCGGGCCTTCGTGCCCGCCCCGCCGCCGCAGGACGGCCCACCCCCGGCGACGGTGACGGCTGCGCCGATCACCCACCGCGTGCACGGCTGGACCGTCGTCGCGATGATCGTGCTCGGCGTCGCCGCGACCATCGCGGCTGCGCAGCTCTGACCGCAGCGGGCGGAGCGGAGCGGCGCCGTGCCTCCAGGCCGCTGCCGCTGCGTCCGCGTACCTGGCGGTTTCGGGCGTACCCGGCCGTTCCTTCCGACCCGGTACGCCCGTTTCCGCTTTCCACCGCACCCGTTCTGGGAAAGAACGCGCGCGGCGGACCCGCACCGCGCCTCCAGGCCGCTGCCGCGCCCCGCGTGCCTGACGGATCCGGGCGTACCTGACCATTTCGGGCGTACCTGGCCGTTCCTTCCGACCCGGTACGCCCGTTTCCGCTTTCCACCGCACCCGTTCTGGGAAAGAACGCGCGCGGCGGACCCGCGCCGCGCCTCCAGGCCGCTGCCGCGCCCCGCGTGCCTGACGGATCCGGGCGTACCTGACCGTTTCGGGCGTACCTGGCCGTTCCTTCCGACCCGGTACGCCCGTTTCCGCTTCCCACCGCACCCGTTCTGGGAAAAAACGCGCACGAGCAACGACATCCCCGACGTCCTGCGACGTCGGGGATGTCGTTCGGGGTCGGCGGCGGCTACTCGTCCGAGCCGGCGGCGAGGATCTGCCGGCGCAGCTCGCGACGCTCGCGCTGGACGTCCGGGTCCGGCAGGGGCACCGCGGCGATGAGTCGCTGCGTGTACGGGTCCTGCGGGTCGCGGAGAATCTGGTCGCGGGTGCCGACCTCGGCGAGGTGGCCGTGGTGGAGCACCGCGATCCGGTCGGCGAGGACGTCGATGACCGCGAGGTCGTGCGTCACGAACAGGCAGGCGAAGGCGAACTCGCGCTGCAGGTCCTTGAGCAGCTCGAGGACGGTGGCCTGCACCGACACGTCGAGGGCCGACGTCGGCTCGTCCGCGATGAGCAGCTTCGGGCGCAGGGCGAGCGCGCGGGCGATGCCGATGCGCTGCTTCTGCCCACCGGAGAGCTCGTGCGGGAAGCGGGTCGAGTACGCGGTGGGGAGACGGACCGCCTCGAGCAGGTTCTCGACCTCGCGCTCGAGCTCGCGGCCCTTCATGCCCTTGCCGAGCAGCAGCGGCTCACCGATGGACTGGCCGATCGTCATGCGCGGGTTGAGCGACGACGACGGGTCCTGGAACACGATGCCCGCGTTCTGGTGCACCTGGCGGACGAGCGACCGGGTCGGCTTCGAGAGGTCGACGCCCGTGACCTCCAGGCCACCCGACGTGATCGGCAGGAGGCCGATCGCCGCGCGTCCGAGGGTCGACTTGCCGGAGCCGGACTCGCCCACCAGGCCGACGACCTCGCCCTCGTGCACCGTCAGGTCGACGCCGTCGATGGCCCGGAAGGCCTTGACGCGCCCGCGACCCGGGTACTCGATGACGACGTCCTTGAACTCGAGCACCGCCGGGCCGAGCGTCTGGACGACGTCGGTGTGCAACAGGGTCTCCCCGACCTGCACGGACGTGTCCTGGTGCTCCTGCTCGACGACGGACTCGAGCGTCTCGGTGAGGTCGATCACGACGTCACCCGCCTGGCCGAGCCGGGGCACGGCGTCGAGCAGGGTCTGCGTGTACTCGTGCTGCGGGGCGGCGAAGACGTCTCGCACGCTGCCGGTCTCGACGGCCACGCCCTGCTTCATGACCACGATGCGGTCGGCGAGGTCCGCGACCACGCCCATGTCGTGGGTGATGAGCAGGACCGCGCTGCCGAGCTTGCCGGCGAGGTCGCGGATGAGGTCGAGGATCTCGGCCTGCACGGTCACGTCGAGGGCGGTCGTGGGCTCGTCGGCGATGAGGAGCTTCGGGTCGCAGGAGATCGACTGCGCGATCATGGCGCGCTGCCGCTGACCGCCCGAGAGCTGGTGCGGGTACGAGTCGAACGCCTTCTGCGGGTCGGGCATCTCCACCAGGGTGAGGAGCTCGATGGCGCGGGTCTTCGCCTCGCTCGGCGAGACGCCGTAGTGGATGCGGAGCGTCTCGACGATCTGCGACCCGACGGTGAAGACCGGGTTGAGGGCCGTCATCGGCTCCTGGAAGATCACCGCGATCTCCTTGCCGCGGTACTCGCGCAGCTGGGCCGAGCGGAGGCCGAGGAGCTCGGTGCCGTTGAACTCAATCGACCCGTTCACGCGGGCGTTCCGCGGCAGCAGGCCGAGGATCGACATCGAGCTCACGGACTTGCCGGAACCGGACTCGCCCACGAGCGCGAGGACCTCACCGGAGCGGATCTCGTAGGAGAGCTTCTTGACGGCGGGGGTCCAGACGTCGTCGACCGCGAAGTCGACGTCGAGCTCGGAGACCTTGACGACGGGGGTGCTGGTGGCGGCCGGGGTGGTGGCCGCGGAGGCGGGCGTGCTCAACGACGTCCGGTCCTTTCCCGGCCGCTCGTGGCGACCGCGTGGGTGGTGATGGTGGAACGCTGACGCCGGGGCTGCAGGCGTCCGGAGCGACGGCTCCGACCTGCGACGATGGAGGCATGCCTGCCACCCCGACGACGCGCGATGTGTTCGTGTCCCAGTTCAACCGCGGACTCGCGATCGCCCTGTGGCTGATCGTGGCCCTGCTCTTCGTCACGACGGTGCTGAACGACACGACCTGGCAGGACCGCGTCCTCGCCCTCGTGCCGACGGCCTTCGGCGTCCTGCTCGGCTGGGTGGCGCTCTGGCGTCCGCGACTGACGGTCGGCGACGACGGCATCGAGGTCGTCAACGTCTTCCACACCGTGCGGGTGCCCTGGGCGGCGCTCGTGCACGTCGACACGCGCTTCGCGCTGACGCTCGTCACGCCGAACCGCAAGGTCGCCGTCTGGGCGGCCCCGGCCCCCGGCCGGGCCGGCGTCGCGCTGGCCCGCCGGCAGAACCAGCGTCACGGCAACGTCGTGCCCGACACCGGGGACGGCAACCGCCGCGCGGGCGACCTGCTGTCCACGGCGTCCGGCGACGCGGCGTACCTGATCCGCCACCGCTGGGACGACCTGCGCGAGCGCGGCGCCATCGAGCTCGGCACGGCGGACACCGTGCGCGTGCCGGTCACGCTGCACTGGGCGTCGATCGTGCTGCTCGCGGCGACGGCCGTCGGTGGCTGGTTCGCCATCGCGGCTCGCTAGGACCCGGGGGGACGTCACGCGCTGATCATCTCCGAGCCGGACGTGTTCTCCGGCTCACGCGTCTTGCGGAGGCTGAACCGCTTCGAGCGCGGGTCGAACGCGTCGCGCAGGCCGTCACCGATGAAGTTCACGCAGAGCGCGAGCAGCACGATGAACGATGCCGGCCACCAGAACAGGTACGGACGCGTCTGGAACGCCGACTGGTTCTGGCTGATGAGCAGACCGAGCGACGAGTCCGGCGCCTTGATGCCGTAGCCGAGGTAGCTCAGGGCCGTCTCGAGCAGGATCGCGGAGGCGATGAGCAGGGTCGCGGAGACGATGATCACGCCGATCGCGTTCGGCAGGATGTGCCGGAAGATGATCCGGCCGTCCGAGGCACCGGCGACCCGGGCCGCCTCGACGAACTCGCGTTCGCGGAGCGACAGGAACTCGGCACGCACCAGACGGGCGATGACCATCCAGGACACCAGACCGAGCAGGAGCGCCAGGCCCCACGCACCGAGACCGTTGGCCGTCTTGCCGACCACGGCGCCGATGACGATCGCCGGGATGACGATGAAGATGTCGGTGATGCGCATGAGCACGGCGTCGACCGTGCCGCGGAAGTAGCCCGCGATGGCGCCGACCACGACGCCGATGATCGTCGCGAAGACGCCGATCACGATCATGACGAGCACCGAGTTCTGGATGCCGCGCATCGTCAGGGCGAAGTAGTCCTTGCCGATGCGGTCCTGACCGAACGGGTGGTCCGACGTCGGAGCGCCACCGTTCTGCAGGTCCTCGAGCGCCTTGTACGAGTAGTGCCACCAGCCCGGGATCGGACCGAGGCCGACCGCGGACACGGCGAAGAGCAGCACGAGGACGTACACGATCAGGGCGATGACCGCGAGGCGGTTGGCGAGGAAGCGACGGAGGATGATCCGTCCCTGGCTCTCGCCGAGCTGCTTCTCGTGGGAGTCCGGGGTGTTCCCGACGCCCGTGCCGTCGCCGATGTTGGGTTCGAGCGGTGCGCCGCCCTGGATGGTGCTCATCGGGTTCCCTCCTGGGGGTGCAGGGTCGTCGGTCCGGTCGTCGCGGTCATCGGACACGCACCCGCGGGTCGAGGGCCGAGTAGGCGAGGTCGGCGAGGAAGTTGAACGCGATCGCGGTGATCGCGATGACGAGGAAGTACCCCATCACCGGGTTCACGTCCGTGATCGACAACCCGCTGTTGAACAGGCTGCCCATGCCGGAGATCGCGAAGACGCGCTCGGTGATGATCGCGCCACCGAGCAGCGCGCCGATGTCGGTCGCCACGAGGGTCGCGATCGGGATCAGCATGTTGCGGAGCGCGTGGCGCACGATGACGGTGCGCTCCGGCAGACCCTTCGCGCGGGCGGTGCGGACGTAGTCCTGGTCGAGGACCTCGAGCATGCCCGAGCGGGAGTACCGCGTGTAGCTCGCGAAGCTGATGAGCAGGAGCGAGATCGTCGGGAGCAGCAGGTGCGTGTACGTGTCGATCCCGTTGATCCAGAAGTCACCGGTGAGCCCGGGCGTCTGTGATCCGACGGTCGCGATCGGACGGGACACGTAGTTCTGCGTGTAGTCGATCCACGAGCGCATGAAGCGGTCGAGCAGGATGACGCCGGCGCTCAGGAAGGCGGTCAGCGCACCGATGCGCATCATCAGGCCGCGGTCGTGGCCGCCGACGAACCAGCCGGACGCCAGCCCGACCAGGACGGTGACCACCGCGAGGATGAAGATCGTCGCTCCGGACGACACGTTGAGCAGGCCCTGCAGCGCGAAGTAGCAGATGATCGCGACGAGCACGTTGATGCCCGCGACGAGCCATGCCCGACGGTTCTTCGTCCCGGCGAGCAGCGCGACCATCGCCAGGCCGATGCCGGCGCTGAACAGGATCACGAAGACCGGGCCGAGCGACGGGTCGGTGAACCACCCGGTCGCCTGCATGAGCAGGAGCATGCCGGCGGTCACGACGGCGCTGATCGCACCGACCACGAGCCGACGCTTCAGGATGCCGCCGACGACGAGCTGGATGACCAGACCGACCACGATCGCGATGACCACGAGGTTGACCGGTGGGATCTTCGGGTCGACGAGGAAGTTGTTGTAGTCGAGCGCGATGAACGACTTCAGCAGCACGGCCATCAGGAAGGACGGCAGCGAGTACAGGAAGAAGCTGACCAGCGTGATCGAGTAGTCGAAGCCCGAGTAGACGCGGAGGGCGGTGACGACGCCGAGGCCGATGCCGAAGATGATCGCCAGGATGAACGAGAACGTCACCAGCTGGATCGTCGAACCGACGGCCTGCGGCAGGAGCTCGGCGACCGGCTGGTTGTTGAACGTGGTGCCGAGGTCGCACTGACCGATGACGCACTTGCCGACGCCCGTGATCCAGATGCCCCAGCGGAGCGGCGGGATGACGTCGAGGTGCTGCGCCGCGGTCCGTGCAGCGATGAGCTGGTCACGGTTCGGCGAGTTGCTGCTCTGGAGGTCCTGCAGGGGGTTTCCCGCGATCGCCGCCAGGTTGTACATGATGAACGATGCAGCGATGAGGATGAGGACCGAGACGAGGATCCGTCTCGCGATGAAACTCACCATGGGCGATGGGTGCCTCTCCGGTGTGGTGGATCGTACTGCTGGTCGTCCGATCGGGCGGCCCGAGCAGCAAGAGTACTGGGTCCCGCCACGCGGTCTTCGTCGACTGCGTGCGGCGGTGGGTGCCGGGGTCTCCGGCGGAGGGTGGGGGCCGGGCAGGGTCCCGGCTCACGGGAGGGCGCCGGACTCGTCGAGTCCGGCGCCCCCTCGTGTGTGGTGCTGATCAGCGACCGGTCAGGATCACTTGGTCCAGTCCCAGACGTTCCAGACGATGCCCGTCTGGCCGCCGAAGTACTTGACACCCTTCAGCTGCGAGCTCGTGGCGAACAGCCCCGGGCTCTGGAACAGCGGCAGGCCGTAGGCCTGGTCGAAGGCGATCTTGTCGATCTGCTGCTTCATCTCGTCGAGCTTCGACTCGTCCAGCGTCGTCTGCGTCTCGACAGCGAGCTTCGAGGCCTCTTCGTTGGCGAACTTGTTGTAGTTGCCCTCGTTGTTGGTCTGGAAGAGCTGCGGGATCGCGGCGTTGCCGGCACCCGGGTTGACCCAACCGAAGATCGACGCGTCGTAGTCGCCGCCCGCGAGGAGCGAGGACCAGTCGGGCGAGCCGCCGTCGACGACCTTGATGCCGGCCTTGGCAGCCGAGGACTGGATCGCCTGGAACGTGTCCACGCGGTTCGGGTTCTCGGTGTTGTAGAGGATCTTGACGGTCGGGGTGGCACCGTTCAGGAGCTTCTTCGCCTGGTCGATGTCGACCTTCGAGTACTCGTCGGAGTCGTTCGACTTCACGGCCTCGTCGTAGCCGTCCTGGCCCGGCAGGTAGAGCTGCGAGTCGAGGACCTTGGCGTCCTTCTGGATCGGGGTGACGATCGACTTGAGGATCTGCTCACGCGGGATCGTGAGGAGGAAGGCCTTGCGGACGTTCTCGTCCTTGAACACGGACGAGCCGAAGTTCAGGTCGAGGTGGTCGTAGGCGACCTGTGCGCCGTCGATGACCTTGACGCCGGAGGCGGCGTCGAGGGCCTTGACGGTGTCGGCGGACGCCTGCGGCTGGATCGCGTCGACCTCGCCGTTCTGGAGGGCCGTGACCTGGGCGTTGGCGTCACCGATGAAGCGGACGACGAGCTTGCCGAAGTTCACCTTGTGGTCGCCGGTGTACTCCGGGTTCGGCACGAAGGTCATCGACTGCTTCGGGGTCCAGGCGGACACCATCAGCGGGCCACCCGAGACGAGCAGCTTCTTGTCGCTCGGCAGGCTGGTCTTGTCGTAGCCCGTGTTGATGAAGTCGGCGACCTTCTTCAGCGTCGAGTTCGCCGGGGCCGGGTTCGCGGTGTCGCCGGCCGGGGTGTCCTTGAGCGCCTTGAGCAGGTCGTCGGTGGTCGTGCCCGCCTCTTCCGCGACGACGTGCGCCGGGAACTGGATCGGGTTGACGAGGTTCCAGTCGACGTACGGCTTCTTGTACGTGAGGGTGATCGACGACTTGGTGATGTCGGTCGGGTAGTCCGTCTGGAACGGCGACGCGGCGGCGAGCGAGAAGTACTGGGTACCGCTCGTCACCTTGCCGTCGGCGTCCTGGGTGTCGGAGTCGTAGTACCCCGAGGCCTGGGCCCAGCCGAGGAGGAGGTCGTCAGAGGTGATGGCCTTGCCGTCGGACCACTTCGCGTCCTTGTTCAGCGTGTACTTGACCTTGAGCGGGTCGTCGCTGAGCTTCTTGACCGTGCCGAGGTCGGTGTTCGGCGTGATCTTGTAGTCCGAACCCAGGGTCACGAACTGCGGCTGCGTCATGTAGTTGAGCATGCCGTTCATGTCCAGGTTGCCCTGGGGGGTGTTGAAGTTGAACGACGTGACCTCGTTCACCTGCGCGATGGTGATGGTCTTGTTCGACGCCGAACCGGACTCGTTGGCACTCGGAGAGGTGGTGCAGCCGGCGAGGGCGATTGCTGCCGCCCCGGCCAGGGCGACGACGCCGAGCAGCTGGCGTCCCCGCTTCTTGGTGATGTTCACTCTGTGATCCTCCTGATGGAATGTGATCGAACGTGCAGGAGGCATGCCTCCACGGCGCGTTCGCAAGAACCATAGGTGTGTGTCGGAGGGCCCTCAAAATCTCCGGAGAAGTTGTTACACACCGGAAACGTGCGCGGCAGATCGTTGCGTGAGACTGTGAATATTTGCGCCACTACGGTGCCATACGCAACGCGTGCGCTTGACGTTGCAATGGATTCTGAACAGTCTTGCAATGCACCCCGGAGTCGATGAACGCTCGGGGAACGTCTCGCGGCAGGTTCCGGGGACGTCGGACCGAGTCTGGCCGTAGCGTGAACTCGTGCTCGCGAACGACATCCCCCACCTCCACGTCCCGTCCTCCCCCACCGTCAGCGGCGATCCACGGAGCGGAGGAGCGGCCTTCGTCGCCGTCTCGCGCCCGGACCTCGAGCAGGACGCCTACCGCAGCACGATCGAGCGGGTGACCGCCGACGGAGCCGTCCGCTGGTCCGCCGGTGACCACGACGCGTCACCCGTGCTCTCCCCCGACGGCCGGTGGCTGGCCTTCCTCCGCAACGACGGGGACGACCGCCCCCAGGTCGCCGTCGCGCCGGTCGACGGCGGCGAGGCCCGTGTCGTCACCGCGCTGCCCCTCGGTGCCGGGACGCCGGTCTGGTCCCCCGACTCCACGCGCATCGCCGTCACGGCACGCTTCCCCGAGCCGGGCCGCTACGGCTCGGCCGTGTCGGGCAGCGACCGCCGACCGGCACCGAACGCCGAGGCCCCGCGCCTCATCACCCGACTGGACTTCCACGTCAACGGCACCGGGTACCTGCTCGACAAGCCGCAGCAGCTGGTGGTGGTGGACGTCACCGACCGCGACGCCCCGCTCGTCGACTCCGCGCTGACGAGCGCCCCGTGCTCCGTCTCCGCGCCGGTCTGGTACCCGGACGGCAGCGCACTGCTCGTCGTCGCACCGCGCGACCTCGGAGCCCGCGAGACGCACGACGACGACCTCTACCGCGTCGACGCGACCGACGGGACGATCGCCCTCGCCATCCGCACCGAGGGCTCGGTCAGCTCCGCCACGGCGACCCCGGACGGCACCGTCTACTACGCCGGCGCGTCCCACCTCGACGGCCGCCTGGTCGGCGAGCCCGAGGGCCTCTGGGCCGCGGCGCACGGCAGCGACCCGGTCCGCCTGACCGCACGCGAGACCGTCGACGTCACGGGGACGCCGGTGGTGCACGGCGACGACGTCCTGATCGCCGTCCTCGACCGCGGCACCGTCGGGATCCGCCGGGTCCCGACCGGCACCACCGCGCCGCTGCAGCTCGACGAGCTCCCGACGGTGCTCGGTGGCCACGTGGTCGTGTCGGGCTTCGACGTCGACGGGGACGTGCTCGTCGCGACCGCCGGCACGCCGACGTCCCCCGGCGAGGTCCACGTGGTCGACCTCACCGACGGAGACGAAGGAACCGTCGGAACCGAAGGACCCGACGCCACCGTCCTCACCGACTACGCCGCCCCGCTCCGCACCGACGCTGCGGCCCCTGGCGTCCGCCGCATCGAGGAGCTCACCGGCACCTCCCCCGACGGCACCCCCGTGCACGGCTGGGTGGTCCTGCCAGAGGGCGACGGCCCGCACCCCGTGCTCCGGGTGGTGCACGGCGGACCGTTCGGCCAGGACACCTGGGCGTTCTTCGACGAGGCGCAGGTCTACGCCAGCGCCGGCTACGCGGTCGTCATCGGCAACCCGCGCGGTTCCGGCGGCTACGGCCTCGAGCACGGCCGCGCGGTGATCGGCGCGATGGGGACCGTCGACGTGGACGACGTGCTCGCCCTGCTCGACGCGGCACTCGAGCGGCCCGACCTCGACGCGAGCCGCGTCGGCATCATGGGCGGCTCGTACGGCGGCTTCATGACGAGCTGGGTCGCGGCGCACCACGGCGAGCGCTTCGTCGCCGCCTGGAGCGAGCGCGCCGTGAACGCGTGGGACTCGTTCGCCGGCAGCTCCGACATCGGCTGGTTCTTCGCAGACGCCTACGTCGGCGCGGACCCGGAGGAGCAGCGCCGACGCAGCCCGCTGTCGTACGCGCACCAGGTCACGATCCCGTTCATGGTCGCGCACTCGGAAGAGGACTGGCGCTGCCCGATCGAGCAGGGCCACCGCCAGTTCGTGGCGCTCAAGCGCGCGGGCGTCGACGCCTCGTTCCTGGTGTTCCCGGGTGAGGGCCACGAGCTCTCGCGGTCCGGTCGCCCCTGGCACCGGGTGCAGCGGTTCGAGCACGTCCTCGCGTGGTGGGCGCAGCACCTGCCCGTCACGCCGGTCGCGTAGCCGGGACGGACGAACGGGAGGCCCGTGGCGGATCCGCCACGGGCCTCCCGTCGTCCTGCTGGTGCGTCGAGGACGCGGGTCGCTACGCGAACGCCTCCACCGGTGGGCAGGCGCAGACCAGGTTGCGGTCGCCGTACGCCTGGTCGATGCGGCGGACCGGCGGCCAGTACTTCCGCGCACTGATCCCCGGCAGCGGGTAGACGGCCTGCTCGCGGGTGTAGGCGTGCGCCCACTCCCCCGAGATCACCGACGCCGCCGTGTGCGGTGCGTGCACGAGCGGGTTGTCGTCCGCCGGCCACTCGCCCCGTTCGACCGCCGACGCCTCGGCCCGGATGGCGAGCATCGCGTCGACGAACCGGTCGAGCTCGGCGAGGTCCTCGCTCTCGGTCGGTTCGACCATGAGCGTGCCCGCGACGGGGAACGACATCGTCGGCGCGTGGAAGCCGTAGTCGACCAGGCGCTTCGCGACGTCGTCCACGGTGATGCCGGTCGTGTCGCGCAGCGGGCGGAGGTCGAGGATGCACTCGTGCGCGACGAGGCCGTCCTCGCCCGTGTAGAGCACCGGGAACGCGTCGCGCAGTCGTGCGGCGATGTAGTTCGCCCCGAGGACGGCGGCCTCGGTCGCACGGGTGAGCCCCTCGAGCCCCATCATCCGGACGTAGGTCCAGGTGATCGGCAGGATGCTCGGGCTGCCGTACGGTGCCGCGCTGACGGGGCCGCCGGCGTGCGCCAGGCGGTCGTCGGCATCGGCACTCGTCGCGCCCGTGCGTCGGTCGGCCTGCTGCGCGAACGGGTGTCCGGGCAGGAACGGCGCGAGGTGCGACTTCGCGGCGACCGGCCCGACGCCGGGTCCGCCGCCACCGTGCGGGATGCAGAACGTCTTGTGCAGGTTGAGGTGCGACACGTCGCCGCCGAAGTCACCGAACCGGGCGTGGCCGAGCAGGGCGTTGAGGTTCGCCCCGTCGACGTAGACCTGGCCGCCGGCGTCGTGCACGGCGTCGCAGACCTCGCGGATGTCGTGCTCGTAGACACCGTGCGTGGACGGGTACGTGATCATCAGTGCGGCGAGCTGCTCGCCGTGCTGCGCCGTCTTGGCACGGAGGTCGTCGAGGTCGACGTTGCCGTTCTCGTCGCAGGCCACGACGACGACCTTCATGCCCGCGAGGACGGCGGACGCCGCGTTCGTGCCGTGCGCACTCGACGGGATGAGGCAGACCGTCCGGGACTCGTCGCCGCGGGACCGGTGGTAGCCGCGGATCGCGAGGAGCCCGGCGAGCTCGCCCTGGCTGCCGGCGTTCGGCTGCAGCGAGACGGTGTCGTACCCGGTGACCTCGGCCAGCCAGGTCTCGAGGTCGCCGATCATGTCGAGGTAGCCCTCGACGTCCTCGCGCGGCGCGAACGGGTGCACGTTCGCGAACTCCGGCCACGTCACGGCCGCCATCTCCGTCGCCGCGTTGAGCTTCATCGTGCAGCTGCCGAGCGGGATCATGCCGCGGTCGAGCGCGTAGTCCTTGTCGGCGAGGTGCTTGAGGTACCGCATCATGCGGGTCTCGCTGCGGTGCGCGCTGAACACCGGGTGCGCCAGGTACTCGCTCCGGCGCTCGAGGGCGGACGGGAGGCCCGTGGCGGCGTCACGCACGGCGACCTCCGTCGCCGGGACGGTCACGTCCGCCGCCCCGAACACGCCCGCCAGGCGGGCGACGTCGTCGGGCGTGGTGGTCTCGTCGACCGAGAGCTGGAACACGTCCTCGTCCACCTGGTGCAGCAGGAAGTCGGCGTCCTGCGCTGCTGCGACGAGGGCCCCGGCGCGACCGGGGGCCCGCAGGGTGAGCGTGTCGAAGAACGCGTCGTGCACCACCTGGAGGCCGGCGTCACGGGCGACCGCGGCGAGCGCCGACGTCGTCCGGGCGACCCGGTCCGCGATGAAGCGCAGCCCCTCGGGCCCGTGGTAGACGGCGTACATCGAGGCCATCACGGCGAGCAGGACCTGCGCGGTGCAGATGTTGCTCGTCGCCTTCTCGCGGCGGATGTGCTGTTCGCGGGTCTGCAGGCTGAGGCGGTAGGCCATCGCGCCGTCGGCGTCGAAGGACACCCCGACCAGGCGACCGGGCAGCTGCCGCTCGAGCCCCGCCCGCACGGCGAGGTACCCGGCGTGCGGGCCGCCGAAGCCGAGCGGGACGCCGAAGCGCTGGCTCGTGCCGACGGCGACGTCGGCGCCGAGGTCACCCGGGCTGGCGAGGAGCGTCATCGCGAGGAGGTCGGCCGCGACGACCGCGATGCCGCCGCCGGCGTGGACGCGCTCGATGGTGCTGGACGGGTCCACGATCCGCCCGGAGGCACCCGGGTACTGCAGGATGACGCCGAAGGCACCGTCGAGCTGCTCGTCGCTCGGTCCGGCAGCGGCCTCGAACTCGCGCAGCGTGATCCCGACGGCCTCGGCCCGGTGGTCGAGCAGTGCACGCGTCTGCGGGAGGAGGTCGGTGTCGACGAGGAACGCGTCGCCCTTGACCTTGGAGGCGCGGCGGGCGAGGAGCATGCCCTCGACCACGGCCGTGCCCTCGTCGAGCATCGAGGCGCCGGCCGTGGCCATGCCCGTCAGGTCGGAGACCATCGTCTGGAAGTTGATGAGCGCTTCGAGCCGGCCCTGGGAGATCTCGGGCTGGTACGGCGTGTAGGCCGTGTACCAGCTGGGGTTCTCGAGCACGTTCCGCTGGATCACCGCTGGCGTGTGGGTGCCGTGGTAGCCGAGGCCGATCATGGCGCGGCGGACGGTGTTGCGTCCGGCCTTCGCGCGGAGTTCGGCGAGCGCCTCGGTCTCGCCGACGGCGGCCGGGATGGACGAGTGCGTCACCGGGTCGGCGTGGATCGACTCCGGGATCGCCGCGCGGACGAGGGCGTCGAGCGACGCGTGGCCGACGGCGTCGAGCATCGTCTGCTGGTCGGCCGGCGTGGTGCCGATGTGCCGGTCGGCGAAGGACGTCTGGAGGTTCTGGAGGTCGCCGGTCATGCGATGGACGCCCGGTACGCGTCGTGGTCCATGAGGTCCTCGGGGAACGAGGTGCCGTCGACCTTGATCTTCACGAGCCAGCCGGCGCCGAACGGGTCCTGGTTGACGGTGTCCGGCGCGTCGACGACGGCGTCGTTCACGGCGACGACCTCGCCCTCGATCGGGGCGAACAGCTCACCGACGCTCTTGGTCGACTCGATCTCGCCGATCTGCTCGCCGGCGGTCGTCGCGGTGCCCACGGCGGGGAGCTCGACGTAGACGACGTCACCGAGCTGCTCGGCGGCGTGGTCGGTGATGCCGACGGTGACGGTGTCGCCCTCGACGAGGAGCCACTCGTGGTCGGCGGTGTACTGGAGTGCGGTCTGGTCGGTCACGAGATCAGCCTTTCTGAGGGCGGCGGTAGAAGGGGAACGCGGTGACGGTGCTGGGGATGGCCGTGCCGCGGACGTCGATGTGGAGGAGTTGTCCCTCGGTGGCGAGCGCCGGGTCGACGAACGCCATCGCGACCGGGTGGCCGAGCGTCGGCGAGAGCGCTCCGGAGGTGACGGTGCCGACGACGACGCCCTCGTGCACGACGTCGTACCCGGCCCGCGGCGCACGACGCCCCTCGGTCACGAGCCCCACGAGCACGCGCGCGTCGCTGGCGGGCGCCACGCCGTCGGCCCCGACGAAGTCACCGTCCTGGGCGACGACCCGCCCGAGCCCCGCCTGCGCCGGGCGCACGTCGGTGCCGAGCTCGTGTCCGTACAGTGGCATGCCCGCCTCGAGCCGCAGGGTGTCGCGGGCGGCGAGTCCGGCGGGGACGACGCCACGGTCGGCTCCGGCCTCGAGCAGGGCGTCCCAGAGCGCGGTCGCGACGGACGGGTGGCAGTAGACCTCGAAGCCGTCCTCGCCGGTGTACCCGGTGCGGGCGACGAGGATGTCGGACCCGTCGAACACGGCGTGCAGGACCCGGTAGTACCGGAGCTCGTCGAGCGGGGACTCCGGCTGCAGGCGGTCGGCGACGATGAGCGCGTCGAGCGTCCCCGCGGCCGCGGGTCCCTGGATCGCGACGAGCGCGGTGCTGTCCGAGTCGTCGGAGACCACGACGTCGAAGCCGTCGGCACGGGCCGTCAGGGCGTCGACCACCACCTGGCGGTTGGACGCGTTCGCGACGACGAGGAAGACGTCCTCGTCGGTGCGGTAGACCACGAGGTCGTCGAGGATCCCGCCGTCCTCCGCCAGGAGCAGCGAGTACTTCGCCCGTCCGACGGTCGTCGCACCGAACGACCCCGCGAGCGCGTGGTCGAGGAACGGGACGGCCCCGGCGCCGGTAACGCCGATCTCCGCCATGTGCGAGAGGTCGAACACCCCCGCTGCGTCACGCACCGCGTGGTGCTCCGCGAGGTCGGACGAGTAGCGCACCGGCATGCGGTAGCCGGCGAAGTCGGTGAAGGCCGCACCGGCGGCTTCGTGCGCGGGTTCCAGCGGGGAGGAGCGCAGTGGGGACGGACTCATGGCGGAGTTCTCCTGGCATCGGCAGGGCCCGACGACCGTCGTCGGGTGGAACTCCCCCTCTGTCATGTGCCTGAGAGTTTCACCGCGGCCCGTGAGGTCCGGCGGCTTTCACCGTGGGCGAGACGACCGAGCGTCTGCTTTTCAGAGTGGCCTGTCCGCTGCGGTGTTGGACCTGAGAGATTGGCGGGGGGATTGCTCCTTCGGTGTCGATCCGGTGCCAGGGGCACCGCACGACGTCTCCCGCGACGGATGAGCGGCCGGTGTTCAGTTGTCCGCGCACGAGCATACCCAGCCCGCGTTACGGGCATGTGTCGCGTGCCGTGCTTCGACATCTCGTAGAATGCCCGGGTGGCAGGACAGCGATCGCGCCCCCGTGGGCAGCTCGAGCAGGCGGTGCTCGACGCGCTCTGGTCCGCCGAGACCGGGTTGAGTGCTCGGCAGGTGCTCGACGCCTTCCCGGAACCCCGCCCGGCACTGACGACCGTGCTCACCGTGCTCGACCGGCTCGGGCGCAAGGGCCAGGTGGAGCGGCAGCACCACGACGACGCCCCGCTGACCTTCCGCGCGACGAACAGCAGGGAGGAGCAGACCGCGTCCCTCATGTCGAACGCCCTCGCAGCGGCGACCGACCGCGAAGCCGCCCTCCTGCAGTTCACGGGGTCGCTCGCCTCCGACGACCTCGACGTCCTCCGCCGCGCCCTCGACGCCCGAGCCCGCTCCTGACGGACCCCCAGCCGTGGTCGTCACCGGAGTCGTCCTCATCGCGCTCGCCCTCGCGGTCGTGGTCCTCGCGCCCCGGTTCCTGACCCGCTCGGCGTGGACGATCGACCGCCCCCGCACCGCCCTCGTGGCGTGGTCGGTCGCCGTGCTCCTCGGCGTGGTCGGCTTCGTCGCCGGCATCGCCCTCGTGGTCCTCGCGAACCGGCCGATCACCGACCCCTTCCGGCTCGGCGACTCCCCCACCCACGGCCTCAACATCGGCGTCGCGCTGCTCGCGGTGCTCGCCTTCGTCATCGCGGTGCGCGTCCGCCCCGGCCCGGAGCACGACGCCGTCCGCGAGGCCATGCGCTCCGGCGCGGCACCCCACCGCGAGATCGACGGCACACCGGTCGCGGTCGTCGAGGCCGAGCACGCACTGGCGTGCGCCGTCCCCGGCAGGGAAGGCGGGGTGCTGGTGAGCACCGGGCTCGCGGACCGACTGCGGACGGACGAACTGGAGGCGGTGGTCGCCCACGAGCGAGCGCACCTGACCCAGCGCCACGCGGTCGCGGTCGGGATCGCCGAATCGATCGAGCGTGCGGTCCCGTGGATCCCGGGAGCACGCGCCATGGCGCGGTCGACGCGCGTCCTCGTCGAGTTCGCAGCCGACGACGCGGCGGCCCGCCGCGTCGGGCGGGACGCGCTGCGCCGGGCTGTCCTGGTGGCGGACGGGACGAGCGCGCTCGGGGCGATCCGCGCCTCCAGGCTGTCCTGACCACCCGACGTCGGGGGTGAGGCATATGGTGATTGCACCGTGAAGCCACTGACCGAAGCAGACATCCGTTCGTCGTTCGTCAACGCCACCCCGGACGAACTCGCCCAGCTGCCCATCCCGGGCCTGCACGAGATGCTCTGGGACGAGCGCGAGTTCCTCGGCTGGCGCGACCCCCAGGCCGCCCGCCGTGGCTACATCGTCTCCTGGATCGACGAGCGCCCCGTGGGCATCGTCGTGCGCTCCGCCGGGGGTTCCCTGCGTCCCGGCATCGCCGCGATGTGCTCCTTCTGCCACTCCCCGCAGCCCGCGACGCAGGTGCGCCTGTTCTCGGCCGCACGCGGCGGAGAGTCCGGGCGGAACGGCAACACGATCGGCTCCTACATCTGCGAGGACCTCGGCTGCTCGATGCTGATCCGCACGGCGCCGCCGCACCTCAACCCGCCGGCGACGATCGCGATGCGGGGCGAGGCGCTGCTGCAGCGGGTCCGGAACTTCACCGAGGACATCGCCAGGACCGCATGAGCCGGTTCAGCACCGCGCGGTGGGCCGTCGTCGAGGAACTCGGGGACGGCCGGTGGCGGCTAACGCTGCGCGACGAGGCCGACGACGAACTCGGCGCCTTCGGACTCGGCGTCGAAGGACCGTGGGACCCGGACGTCGAACCGCACGTCGGCTTCGTGCTCGTGCAGCTCGGGCTGACCCTCCGCGGCGCCCGGCCGTGGAGCACCGACGAGCTGGGCGACCAGCGCGCCCCGGTGCTGCCCCTCGGCTGATCCGGGTCAGCTCGACCGCGTGTACCCGTACAGGTCCTGTTGGACACCGTTGACCCAGAGGTCGGGCCCGTCGGGCCGAGCGACGCGCAGGGTCCGGTTGTAGGCCTCGTCGATGATCCTCGGCTCGAACCCGGCCTCGGTGAGGCGCGTCGCGAGGGCGTCGAGGTCCCCGGAGTACTCGAACGACAGCTCGACGCCGTGCTGGTCTGCCCGGTGCAAGGCCAGCGCGCCGCCGCCTGCCGCGGTGAAGTCGATCCACACCCCGCTGTCCGACGTGAGCCGGCGACGGAGTCCCACCGCCTCGGCGACCCCTGCCTGGGCCGTGAGGTCGGCGCCGTACCAGATCGGCATCACCGTCAGCGGCGACGAGGTGCTCCCGGTCGCGGACGTCGACGTCGTCGCGGACATCGGGAGCGGGTCGTCGACCACGAGCAGCGGACCGATGTCGTCGAGGACCGTCCGGCGGACCGTTGCACCGGTGTCGACCAGGGTGTGCTCGAGGTCGTCGAGCGCGACCGCGGAGTCGGTGAGCAGGACGATCTCGGTCCGTTCCTCGGCGACGGTGTCGACCCGGTGGACCGCGAGGACACCGTCCCCGGCGAACTCGGACCACACGTCGTCACCGCCCGGCAACGGCTGGAGACCGAGGCCACGGGCGAGTGCGTGCCACGCGGGCGGGTCGGTCGTGTACTGGATCTGCTGCACGGTGATCGTCATCGGGTTCCCCCTTCGGATTCGGACACGTACGCGGCAGCGATGCGCTCGACGAGCGCGGAGAGCGAGACCCCTTCGTCGATCGCACGGTGCTTGAGGTCACGCACCAGATCGGCGGGGAGGTACACGTTGAACTGCACCTTCGGGCTGTTCGCCTTGGCTACCATGCTAGCAATCTAGCGCGACGGCGCCGAGTTGTCACGCGGCCCTCACTCGGTGGCGGCGACGAAGTTCCGCAGGATCTCGCGGTCGTCGTCGGCACGGGCCGCCCAGACGAGCTCGCTCCGGTGGTCGTCGGCCTCGAGCGGCAGCAGGACGACCGAGTCCGGCGCTGCCAGCGTGGCGCTCTCCGGGGCGACCGTCACCCCGAGGCCCGCACCGACGAGGTGCAGGACGGTGGCCCAGGTCGTGGCCTCCTGCACGACGGTGGGTCGGCGCGCCCCGGAGACGACCGGCGCCAGGTTGCGCTCCGTCGCGACCGAACCGGCCGCTGCCGGGAAGAACACGAACGGGTCGTCGAGCAGCTCGGTTCCGCCGATCGACGTCCGGTCGGCGAGCCGGTGCCCGCGCGGGACGGCGGCGACGAACCGCTCGCTGCGGAACGGCAGGAAGCGCACGGCCGGGTCGGGATCGGGGTCCCGCACGATCGCCAGGTCGAGCTCGCCGCGGACGATCCGCGCGAGCAGCGTGGACGAGTACCCCTCGGTGAGTTCGACGCGCACGAGCGGGTAGCGCTCCCGGAACACCTGCACCCGTTCGATCGGGCCGAGCGGCAGCGCCGAGACGACGAACCCGACGTCGAGCCGACCGGCCTCGCCCCGACCGACGCGCACCGTCTCGTCGAGGTCCCGGCTGACCTGTTCCAGGAGCGACCGTGCCCGACCCTGCAGCACGCGTCCGGCCGGGGTGAGCGCGACGCTGCGACTCGTCCGCGCGAACAGGTCGACGCCGAGTTAGCGCTCCGTCCGGCGGATCTGCTGCGACAGTGCGGGCTGGGCGATCCGGAGGCGGGCGGCGGCCCGTCCGAAGTGCAGTTCGTCGGCCACGGCGAGGAACGCCCGCAGCTGGCGGAGGTCGACGTCCGGTGCGCGATCCATGCACACAGCGTATCGATCGGCGCGAACGAGTATTGGACGCCGCTCGACGGGCGGTCGAGGATGGACCCATGCCCGATGCGACCACCGCCGACGCCCTCACCATCACCGACATCGCCTCGACCGCCGATGCCGAGGCCTTCCGGGTCCTCAACGAAGCCTGGATCAGCCGGTTCTTCACGCTGGAGGACGAGGACCGCAAGCTCCTCGGTGACCCGCTCGGCCAGATCGTCGAGCCCGGCGGCGCCGCGTTCGTCGCACGACTCGGCGAGGACGGACCGGTCATCGGCTGCGTCGGCATCGCCCCGGTCGCACCCGGGGTGTTCGAACTCGTCAAGATGGCGGTCTCCCCCGAACACCAGGGCCACGGCACCGGCCGGAAGCTCATCGCCGTGGCGCTCGACCGGGCCCGGGCACTCGGCGCGCACCGGGTCGTCCTCGAGAGCAACGCCCAGCTCGCCAGCGCCGTGCACCTGTACGAGGCGTTCGGCTTCCGGCACCTCGGGCACGACGAGGTCGCCCCGAGCCCGTACGCCCGTGCCGACGTGCACATGGCGCTCGACCTCGGCTGAGCGGCGCCCACCCGCGCCCACACGCGCCGGCGCACGCACCAGTTCGCGCGGAAACGTGACGGACCGGCCCCGGCGTCCGATAGCGTCCGACGAGATGCGGATCCACGAGCGCGCCGAGACCGACCTCGACCCCCTGGTCGAGGTGCTCTGGCGCGTCCACGGCACCGGCTACCCCAGCACCTGGCCGGACGCTCCGCGCGACTGGATCTCCCCCGACGGCCTCCTGGGCGCCTGGGTCGCGATCCACGACGAGCAGGTCGTGGGCCACGTCGGCGTCGCCGTCCCGGCCCCCGGTCGGATGGCCGAGGTCACCCGGCTGTTCGTCGATCCCGCGCACCGCGGCAAGGGCATCGCCGACGCACTGCTCGCCGCCGCCGAGGCCGCAGCACCCGGCACGCACATGCGACTCGACGTCACCGAGGAGACACCAGAGGCGTGGCGCCTCTACGAACGCCGCGGCTGGTGCATGACCGGTCGTGGTCCCGCGGACTGGAGCAAGCCCTCGGGCGAGGTCCCGACGGTGCGCTACTACGCGAAGCGGGTCGGCTGAGCCGGTACGCTCGCGGCATGGCGACGTACGAGGTGCAGGCCGTCCGAGAGCGCGGCGCGTGGCAGGTGTTCATCGACGGGATCCTGGTGACCGAGGTCACGCGGTGGCCGTCCGTCGGGTTTGTCTCCCGCGAGTTCCTCGCGATGGACCGCACCGACGACCTGCGCATCCGCGTCGTGGGTCGCAACCAGTACGTCGACGACTGACCCCGATTCGCGCCGGAGCGAGACGCCGCCTCCCGCACGAGACGCCGCGTCCCGCACGAGACACCGCCGGATCACGCGGTGTCTCGACGTCGCCGCGGCGTGTGGGCGAGACACCGGCGCCTCGCAAACGCCGCGACCCCGCGACGCCACGACCCCGCGACCGTGCGACACCACGGCGCAGGACCGACCTGCCGCTCATGCGACGTGCCAGACCAGCCCCTCCTGCGCACTCGACGGGTAGGCCGCCGCGATCCGCAGCACCGCCTCGCGCAGCGTGTCCGGCGAGCAGGCCAGGTTGAGGCGCGCGAACCCGCGCCCCTGCGACCCGAACCCCAGGCCGGAGTTGAGGGCGACGTACGCGTGCTCCCGGAGCGGCACCGCCGGGTCGTCACCGAGCCCGATGCCGCGGAAGTCGAGCCAGGCGAGGTACCCGGCGCGGGGACGGGTGTACACGACGCCCGGCAGGTGCTCGGCGAGCAGGGAGCCGAGCAGCCGTTCGTTCGCGACGATCCGGGCGACCACGTCGTCCAGCCAGTCCGTCGCCAGCGTGAAGGCCGCGAGGTTCGCGTGCAGCCCGAGGATGCTCGTGCGACAGGCGACTTCCTCCCACAGGGTGTCGAGCAGCGTGGCGGTGCGGGCGTCCCCGGCGACGATGATCGAGCACTTCACGCCCGCGAGGTTCCACCCCTTGCTCGCACTCGTCACGCACACGCTGCGCGCCCCGACGGGCTCGGCGATCGCGGCGAACGGCGTGAACTGGACGCCGGGGTGGGTCAGGGGCGCGTGGATCTCGTCGCTGATGACGAGCACGTCGTAGCGCGCGGCGAGCTCGGCGAGCGCCAGGAGGTCGGCGCGGTCGTGCACGAGACCGACGGGGTTGTGCGGGTTGCAGAGCAGGAACACGCCGACACCGCTGGCGAAGGCGCGCTCGAGGCCCTCGAGGTCGAGCCGGTAGACGCCCCACTGCTCGAGCAGCGGGACCTCCTCGACCTGACATCGGGCCTCCTCGACGAGCTCGAAGAACGGCGGGTACACGGGCGGCGTGATCGCGACCCGGCCGCCGTCCGGCAGCGCGAGCCGCAACGACTCGACGATGCCGACGCTGACGTCCGTCGCCAGGTAGACGCGTGCCGGGTCGACGTCCCAGTCCCAGCGGTCCTTCGCGAACGCGGCGAACGCGGGCGCGAGCGGCCCGGGCCCGTCGAGGTACCCGAGGTCGGACTGCTGCACCCGCTCGATGAGCGCCTGCCGGATCGCCGGCGCGACCTCGTGGTCCATCTCGGCGACGAACAGGGGCAGCACGTCGGGCGCGTAGCGCGTCCACTTGATGCTCGTGCGGACCCCGCGGAGCGTGCCGACCGGGTCCTCCTCGTCGTGCGCCATGCGTCCCAGCATGCATCGGACTGGAGGCGCGGCGCGAGTCCGGACGTCATCTCGCGTCGTCTGCGGGGCGGGTGACGGCCGGGGGCCGCCCCGTCGGCCGGGCACTCGCAGGCTGCCGGCCAGCGGTCGTTCACTCGGGTTCGACCGCGAGCCAGAGCTCGGCATCCGCGGTGCGGCCTCCGGGTGCGAGCCGCACACGAGCGATCTCCGGCGCTGGCACGAGATGGTACGGATTGGCGGGCAGCCACTCCCCGAACGCCTGCGGCCACAGTGCCTGGATCGCCCCGGGAACCGCCCCGGAGCCGGAGAACACGACCCACGTCGCAGCCGGTACCTCGATGACGTCGAGCCCCGGTGCACTCGCTGCCGAGGTGGCGGCGACGACCGAGTAGCGGAGTCGGCTGCCGTCCGCGCGGCCGTCGGTGAACTCATCGGAGACGGACAGCACGCCCGACGGCTCCTGGTCGGACAGTCCGGCGATGCGGTCGCGCTCCTCGGCGGTGATGCTGCGTTCGAACGCCTGGATCGCGTCGTTCGGCCCCTCGTACACGAGCGGGACGCGGGTCGAACGTCCGATGAGACGGAAGGCGGGTTTCTGGACGAGGCGGTAGTGCACGGGAGTGCTCCCTTCGACGGTGAGACGGAAGGACAACCGGCCCTGCGAGCGGAAGCGGGCGCCGGGTTCGCGTGCCTCTTGCGGTCCGATGCCGTGCACTGCGCGGAACGCACGTCCGAACGCGTCGGCCGAGCCTCACCCGAATCGCGCGGCGACGTCCGAGACGGTCGTCGTCCCCGTGGCGATGACGGCGGCGGCGAGTGTCATCCGACGCCGCCGGACGTACTCGGAGAGCGGCATCCCGGCGAGCGCGGAGAACACCCGCCGGAAGTGGTACTCGCTCGTCCCGGTGGTGCGGGCGAGCTCGGCCACGTCGAGCACGGTGTCGTCCGGCCCGCCGTCGAGGCGCTCCTCCACAGCGGCGATCGCCTCGTTCCAGCGCTCCATGTCGGTGTCCTTCCTGGTGGTGTCCTCGACGCTACGGTGACGTCGCGCGACGGACACGATGATCCCTGCCCGTGCTGGTCGGCCTACTGTCGGCGTCATGAGCACGAGCACCGCCGACAAGGCGACCACACTCAAGCAGCTGCACGAAGCACCCGAGATCCTCCGGGTCGTCAACGTCTGGGACGCGATCAGCGCCAAGGTCGTCAGCGACCTGCCCGAGACGAAGGCCATCGCCACCGCGGGGCACTCGATCGCGGCGAGCCACGGGTACGACGACGGCGGCATGCCGCTGGACCTGGCACTCGCCGGAGCAGCCACCGTCGCCGCCGCCACCGACCTGCCCGTCACCGCGGACCTGGACGACGGCTACGAGGACCCGGCCGAGACGATCCGTCGCGCGATCGGGTCCGGGATCGTGGGCGCGAACGTGGAGGACCGCCTCCGCCCGTTCGACGAGGCCGTCGCCCGCGTCGCCGCCATCACCGCCGCCGCGCAGGCGGAAGGCATCGACTTCCAACTGAACGCCCGCACGGACGCCATCGCCCGCGGCGGCGACCGGCCGATCGACGAGAGCATCGCCGACGCGATCGCCCGTGGGAAGGCCTTCCTGGACAACGGCGCGGCACTGGTCTTCGTTCCAGGAGCCGTCCAGCGTGACGTGGTCGAGCGACTCGTCGAGGGACTCGGCCGCGGGAAGCTCTCCGTCATCGGGCTGCCGGGGGCCCTCCCCGCCGCCGAGTACGACGCACTCGGGGTCGCCCGCATCTCCTACGGCCCGCTGACGCAGCGCGTCGCGCTGCGCGCGCTCCGCGACCTGGCCACGGACCTGTACAGCGGTGGCGTCGTACCGGAGGACACCCCGACCCTGAACTGAACCACCAGACGGCCTGGAGGCGCGGTGCCAGCTGGCACCGCGCCTCCAGGCCGTCGACGGGTCGCGCGACGCGACCCGCGCGATCAGCCGAGCGCCCCGTAGAGCGCGGGCGTCGTGCGGGCGTGCGTCACCTGCTCGAAGGCGTAGCCGAGCCCGATGACCGTGCCCTCGTCGAACGACCGGCCGAGGAACTCGAGGTTCACGCCGGCGCCGGTGATCGTGCCGTCAGCGGCGGTCGCCTGCCCCATCGGCACCGTGATCGCCGGCATGCCCGTGTTCGGGCTGAGGCGCATGTTCGTCGACTGCGTGCCGTACGGCGTGCCCGATGGGTAGATCAACGAGTCGAGGTCCTGGTCGTCGAGCATCTGCGTGACGAGCTGCTTGCCCGCGGCGAGCTGCGTCGTGTGCGATCCGGTCGGGCCGGCCCAGGCCTGGTACTGGGCGTCGGTGATCAGGTCGCGCGACTCGTACGTCGACTTCCGGCTGGGGACGTACTCCCCCAACGCGAGGATCCCCTGCAGCGACCTGGCGGTCACGTCCGGATCGAGGTGAGCGGCCACGTACGCGTCCAGGTCGTGCTTGAACTCGTTCGTGCTGCCGCTGCTCTCCGAGAGCACCCGGTTGAAGGCCGTCGTGGTCGTGATCGGGACGACGGTCGCACCCGCGGCCTCGAGCTTCGCGACGGACTCGTCGAAGAGACGCTTGGTGGTCGCGTTCGTCCCGACCATGCTCGTCACGTACCCGATGCGGGCACCGTCGAGCGAGTCGGGGTCGAGCGAGGCCGTGTAGGACGTCGGCACCTTGCCTGCTTGCGCACCGGTGGCGGGGTCCGCCGCGTCCACACCGGTCACCGCGTCGAGCGCGACCGCCGCATCGGTCACCGAACGGGCGATCGGGCCGCCGGTGTCCTGCGAGAGGGCGAGCGGGATGATCCCGTCGCGGCTCGTGAGGCCCACCGTCGGGCGGATCCCGACGAGCTGGTTGTACGTCGACGGGATGCGGATCGAGCCACCCGTGTCGGTGCCGAACCCGATACCGGCGAGGTTGGCGGAGATCGCCGCGCCGGTGCCCCCGCTGGACCCGCCCGCGGTCTGCGCCGTGTTGTACGGGCTGGCGACGAGGAGCGAGGAACCGGCGGGCTGGTTCGACGAGAACTCCGAGACGAACCCGAACGCGAACTCGTCGAGGCTGGCCTTGGCGAGGATCACCGCGCCCGCCTCCCGGAGCCCGGTCACCATCGCCGCGTCGGTGTCGGTCTGGTTGTCGTCCCAGCAACCGCACCCGCCGGTGGTCGGCATGTCCTTCGTGTCGTAGTTGTCCTTCACCGCGATCGGCACACCGAGCAGCATGCTCGTCATCCCGTGGTCGGCTCGCTCAGTGTCCGCGGTCGTCGCTGCAGCGAGGGCGTCGGCGTTCGTGGTCACGATCGAGTTGAGCGGACGCCCGGTCGACGCGGCGTCGACCTTCGTGCGGTCGTAGGCGGCGATCCGGTCCAGGTACTCCTGGGTGATCGCGACCGACGTGGTCACCCCGGCGTTCATCGCGGCCTGCATGTCGATCGTCGATGCCTCGATCAGCTCGAACGGACCGTCGTCGTAGATCATCCGTTGCGAGACGGCGGCGACGTCGGCGACGGTGATCGTCCCGTCGCCATCGGTGTCCGCGGCGCCGACCGTCGCCCAGCCGGCACTGGCGCTCGTCGCACCGAGGTGGTCGGTCAGCACGGCGAGGTCGGCCTGCGTGACCTCGTCGTCCCCAGTCAGGTCGAGGTCCGTGTAGTACGGGGCGAGCATCGCGGCCGGACTCGCGTCCACCGCTGCTGGTGCGGCCGCCGCGGTGATCGCGGGTGTCGCGGCGAGGACGGTGCCGACGAGGGCGATGAGCGAGGCACCGGCGACCGACGCGCGCTTCCTGCTCGTGGTCCGGCGCGGGGCGCGGGTGTGGGCGGTCATTCGGCTGCTCCGGTGCGCTCGCTGCGGGCGCGGCGCGCTCGCAGGGTGATCAGGGTCCCGCCGGCGGCGAGGAGGGCGAGGGACGCCGCGATCCACGGGGTCACGTCAGCACCCGTCCAGGCGAGTGCACCACCGGCCGGCGTGCCACCACCGCTGGCGGCGGGGACGGCACCAGCCGTCGGGTCGGACGGCGTGTCCGTGGGGTCTGCTCCGGGGCCGGCGGGGGCGGTCGCGCCCGGGGTCGGGATGGCAGTCGGTGTCGGTGTCGCCGTCGGCGCTGCTGCCACCGTCACGGTCGCGGCAGCCGGATCGGTCAGCACGGTGGTCGCACCGGCGTCGTCGACGAGCGTGATCCTCGTCACGCCCAGGTCCGCGCTGCCGACGGCGGTCGGCGCGAGCGAGACCGACGTCTCGATGTCGCCGTCGAGCGCCGGCGACGTCCCGAGGCGGGTGTGCACGATCGTCAGGACGTCGCCGTCCTGCTCGGCACTGTCGAAGCCGCCGTCCGGACCGGTCAGGCTGCCGGCACGGTAGGTCGTGGTGTCGAGGTCGAGGGTGATCTCGTACGCGTAGACGTCGGCGGTCGCGGGGATCGTGAGGTCGACGTCGAACGGTGTGCCCACCGTGGCGGTGGCGGGCGCCTCGAGCGAGGCCGTGCTCGCGGTGGGAGCCGCCTGGGCCGGTGAGGCCGTGAGGACGGCGAGGCCGATCGCCCCGGCGGCGACGAGCGTCGAGGAGACGATCGTCGCGCGAGGGCGCAGCCGTGGTCGGTGCTGCATGGGCGCAGGTCCTTCGAGGGAGGGGGAGGGAACTGAGCGGGTACTCAGCTGTCCGAACGCTAACGACGAGCTGTTTCGCGGAGTGGATCGCCGCATTTCGGGGGCGTTACGCGTCAGGTGTGGCGCTACTGTCGTGCCATGACCGTGGACGTGGACGCACTGCTCGCACCGCCCTCGCCCGTGGCCGCGCGAGCGCTCGACGTCGTGCGGGCGTGGTCCTCGCCGGTGCTGGTGAACCACTGCCTGCGCTCGTGGGCGTGGGCATCCCTGCTCGCGCCGACGATCGACCTCGACCCCGATCGTGAGCTGCTGTTCGTCGCGACGATGCTGCACGACCTCGGTGTGACCCCGACCTTCGACGCGCACGCGGTGCCGTTCGAGGACGCCGGAGGGGCCGTCGGCTCCGTGTTCGCGCTCGGGGCGGGCTGGGACGCCGCGCGGGCCCGCAGGGTCGCCGAGGTGATCGAACGGCACATGTGGACGTCCGTCGACCCCGCTCTCGACGCCGAGGGGCACCTGCTCGAGGTCGCGACGTCGCTCGACGTCTCCGGGGTCGGGTTCGTTCGGTGGGACGCATCGGACCTCCGTGCCGTCACCGAGGCCGTCCCCCGACTCGACTTCTCCGAGGCGTTCGCCGGGTCGATCCACGAGCAGGCCGGTCGGAAGCCGTCCTCGTCCGCCGCCAGACTCGACGCTTCGGGGAACGTCGCCGCCGGCGGGACCCGTTGGGCCTCCTTCCTGGACAATCCGACCACCCTCGGGTAGAGTGTTATTTTGGTGCACTGTAGCGAACCCATCTGACTCGCGCACACCGAACCGTCTCGAAGCCGATTCACCCGAATCGCATTCCCACGAGACCACCGCTCGATCCGAACGGACGAGCTGCACGTCGAAGCTCGACGTGCGCGCCCCGCACTCGACGCGTCGCGCCGGACTCAGCCGTCCGCCGACACCGAGGCCCTGGGCGCCGAACGACCAGGAAGTACCGCAACACCATGACCAGCAACGAACGAATCACCATCATCGGCACCGCACTCGCGGCGCCGACCGTCTCCCCCGACCGCATCGCCGAGTTCGGTGTGCGCGACGAGCGCTCGCAGCGCGAGTACCTCGTCCGCATCCCGGCCGACGACCTCGGTCGCTTCATCACCCGTGGGTCCCGCGTGGACATCGACGGCGAGGCCGGCTGGACCGTGCCCGGCCGCTCGTGGCGCGGCGAAGCGAGCCGCACGCTCGTGCAGGCGCAGTCCGTCCGCACAGGCGACCTCGCACTCGCTGCCTGAGCCCCACGCTCCACACACGAATGCCGCCGAGCAGTGCTCGGCGGCATTCGTCGTATCAGGGGCGGGCCGTCCCGCTCGCGTCGGGATCGTCGGGGAGATCCGGATCGTCGGCCCCCACGAACCGCCGCCCGCCGTCGACGTCGAGTGGTCGCTCCGCGCCGGCTCGGACCGCGGCGTCACGCAGGTTGCGGATGAACCCGTGGTCCTCGGGTTCGAGTTCGTCGTCCGGCGCCGTGCTCACGGTCAGTTCGCTCGCCGGCCCGACGAGCACCGTCGTCCGGGTCACCGATCCGTCGTCCCCGACGGACGGGATCGAGACCGTGTCCGTCCGGCCGTTCGCTCCGAGGACCGCTGCGTAGTCCGCGACCGCGTCGGCGATCAGGTCGCCTGTCAGGATCAGGCTGCCGTCGTAGTGGATGTACTTCACGTTTCCTCCTCACATCCGACGGTAGGTGCGGGCGATGCACGTGGGCACAAGAAGCGCGTTCGGTGGCCAATCCGGCGCTATAGTCAGGAGCTATAGGAGGTAGACGATGCGGATCGAACGCGCAGCCGAGCTCATCCGAGCTGCCCGCGAGGACGTCGGCATGTCACAGAGCAGCCTCGCCGCCGCCGCCGGAATGCAGCAGCCGACGATCTCCGCCTACGAGAGCGGGCGGAAGCAACCGCGTCCCGAGTCGCTCGACCGCATCATGACAGCGGCGCGCACCCGTCCGAGCATCCCGCTGGCGGTCTACGCCGACGACATCCGTGACGAAGCGAGACGATTCCATCTCTCGAACGTTCGCGTGTTCGGGTCCGCGATCCGCGGTCAGGACAACGAGAACAGCGACATCGACCTGCTCGTTTCTCTGACCCCTGGCGCTTCACTGTTCGATCTGGGTGGGTTCGCGCACGAAGTCGAAGCGATCACCGGGTTCGATGTCGACCTGCTCACTGACGACCTCGAAGACGACGAGCACTTCCGACACGTGCTGGACGAGGCGGTCCCGCTGTGACCTCCGAGCCACAGTTCACGCCTCGACCCCGGGTCGACGCGGACGACGTCGCCCAAGAAGAGCGGTGGCCTGCGCTCGAAACGGCGTTCCTCGATCTGCTCGGCGAGTGCTCGATGATCGTCGAACACGGTCGGAAGGCATTCGACGCACCCCGGAGCCTCACTTACCGAGCAGCGGAAGCCGTCGTCATCCATTTCGATGACCTTCTCGGGCGACTTCCTGACGCACGGGCAGCAATGCTCCCCCGAGGTCTGTCGCTCACCGCCGTCCGCAGGACACGGAACATCCTGTCGCACGACTACCGGAAGGCCCGGAAGGAGATCGTCTGGGACGTCATCGAGCACCGGATCCCGGCGGTCATCATCGCGATCGTCGGGTGAACAGACGGGGCGATCGGCGCACGTGGGCAAGAGAAGCGCGCCATGGACGATCCGGGGTATCCGCGCGGCTCACGCGCTCGGTCGCGTCCGCCGCGACTGCTTCTGACCGGAGGTGGCAGGTGATGAGCTGCCGAGCGGACCCTCCGCCCACGAGCTCGTAGTCACGGAGGCTCGCGGAGAAGCAATTGGACCGCTGAACAGTTCGGCGGCGGCTACCGCGAAGACGTCGCTCTCGCCGTCTTCGCGGGAGATCGGTTGATCGCTGTCTTCCGCTGCTCCGTCAGGAGCGTCCGCATCGCTCGCAGCCTGGTGGTGTCGCCCGACATCCCCACTCATCGGCATCGCGCAACTCCCGTCCTCTCCGTCGCCGTCATGCGATGATCGCGCAGGCGTCGGCACCACCGCGAAAATTCGGGATGCACGGGCGGGGCGGTGAGGGAACGAACCCTTCAGTACTCGCCCTTGACGACGAAGAATGACCCCCGGATCGTGCCGGCGAGCTTCGACTTCTGTCGCGCGAACTTGAGCTTGTCCACGAGCTCGTCCGGCACCTCCATGCCGTCGGACAGCTTGAAGCCGACCGCCCGCTTCCCGCCGGCCTCCAGTGTGTAGAGCACGTTGATCGCGAGTCCGGATTCGTAGAACACGTACGTCCAGCGCACCCCGTCCACCAGCGCCTCGGTCGCCTCGAGCGCCGGCGATGCGATCACGAGACCACGCTCCTCCTGGAGCACCCGCGCGACGTAGTCGACCAGGTCGGGGACGTCGGCGGCCGGATGGGTCGTGAAGACGTGGTCGTACTTGTTCTTGAAGTACCGAGCCTCGTTGGCACGGAGTCCCGCCAGGGCGTCGGCGACCGGCGAGGACTCCAACCCTGTGGTGGACACGTTCACGAAGTCGACGACGTACGACATGGGACCTCCTCGGCAGTGCGCTGACGTCAATCTAACGTGCCGCCGCGGTCAAACGAGGCGCTCGAACACCATCGTCACCTGGATCTGTCGCCACCGCCACATCTAGTGCTGGCGGAGGAGGACGTAGTGATCGTGTGGGCCAGCAGCCCACCGCGGCCTGCGACTTAGTCGGCCGTTCCGAGTTCCGTGAGGTTGCCGAAGCTAGTGACGAAGAGCTTCCACTCAAATAGGACGTCGCTCCTCGCCGCCCGGCCTGGTCGCGTCGGGCTGCCTGCGGCGCGTCAGCCGGTATACGCTCCATCATAAGCATCCACTCCGCACGATGCCGCTTTGGGGCGCACTTGGTAAGTCCGCAACGACCGCTCCTGCCGTCGAAGGATCCCAAAACCGTCGTCGTAGCGACCCACGACCACATTTCTGATGCGGACACCCTGACTAAGCACGCTCGACTTCAGAATCCGAAGGTGCGGGAGTCCACCGTTCCTCGATAGACGCAACCACCCCTTGCGCTCGCTCCCCTAGAGGTGATCGGTCATGTCCCCGACGTGAACACGATCGCCGTCGACAGAGAAGTAAATCCTGTCAGTATGACGCTGAAGACGAACATGCCATTCACAGGTCACCGGCACATCGTCGAAGACAAAGCGACGACGCCTCATTGCAGCCGCGTCGGCGTGGACATTGCCATTCTCAGGAGCAACATTCAATCCTCGACTCCCAAATGCTGACTGCCTATCACGGGGCGAATCATACTGATCGAAAATACTTGAGGCGTGCGCATTGAGGACGGCCAGCGCCCTAGCCAGTACTTCGAGGCGCATTGCTGGGTCCAGCTGCATCTTGTCGACATGACTCCAGGCGGCACCATGTATGACAAGGCGTGGGAAGAGTTCCGCAGCCCGATCCTCGAGCTCCTTGAGCGTACCAGCGCCCGAGAATAGCCATGAGGCCAAACGAGCTTCGTCGAGGTCGCTGGAGGGCTCAAACGCCAGATGAGTATTTGCCCAACTCTGCAAACCGTTGGCCCAAACATGAACGTCAGTTCCGATGACAACTCCGAAAGAGTCTGGATGCTTGCCTAAGTCGGCTATCAGCTGGGTCTTATTATCCACGTCACCCCAAAACGGCTCATAGCTGTCAAGCCCGCTCAAGTCCCGTGACCCGGTCTGATCGCCAACAAACGGGCGGGCGCTCAATGTCCCGATAATTCGCCACAAATCCGGCTTAGGAATACCTGAGACACCCGGCGGGACGCCACAAATATCCGCCAGCTTCTCATAAGCCGCGGGCCCTACCCTAAAGAACGTCGCGTTGACCCACGGTAGCAACCTCGCCCAGAACTCAATCGAGTCTCGATTCGAATCTTTCGGCACGAACAACTCGGGGTCTAGCATTCCCCCGATATCAGCCATCGGCAGCCATCGATCGAATCGTCGTCAAGTTGGCCTGTACAATCGCCGCAGTATCCTCACCGATATCGGAAAGGAACCCTCTAGGCCACTCGCTCAAATCTCCGAATTGATCAAAGTGCAAATCGCGAGAGGTTGAACCCTTTCCTGTCGACTCGATAAAAGTGACAGCTACTTTAGGCCGCCACACTTTCCGCTCCGAAATTCTACGCCTAATGCGAGTCAAAAGTGCTTCACTATGGGTCTCGACTATGATCGACAGATCCGGCCTTGCGTATAGGATAAAGTCCGCCAGACGGGATTGAACGGCAGGATGAAGGTGCAGCTCCGGCTGCTCAACTAGGAACAAACCGTTCCTCGGAGCAGCCAATACAGCCACCACGATCGGTAACGCTTGACTTACGCCCACACCAACACTGGTCAGATCACGTCGGAATCCGTTTACCTCGACCTGCAGGCCAATGCCGAGCTTTCCAAGATTTTGCACGGAAACGCGTTCACCAATGTCGAGATACGCTAGCCAGCTGTCTACCGCTTCTGCGAGCGGCGCCACCTTTGCGACACCTTGGTCGTCACAATATTCAATAACTGACCCACCACTACGAGACAAGACCACCGCACTGTACTCACCCCGTGTGCCTACAGGTAATCCCCGCGCAAGTTCATTCCATTGATTCCAGACGACCCGCGGCTCGTCTCGTAGTGGTCCAAGATACTGAACCCGGTTGGCGAGGGAGTCGATAGCATCCCCCAGCGCTGTCAAAAGTAGTTGGGAACGCCCTAGCGTGAGAATCAAGGCATCTTCGAGCAGACCTTCACTCCCGAAATTATATCTTCCACTGTTGCGCTGCGCGAGCGGCACTGCAATGAGGGGGTCTTTCGCCCTCATATTGGCAGCTTTATCTACTAGCTTGATGCGCGACGCCTCGTCGAGACGGTTCCAAACTTCGGAGAATACGTAAGGATTACCGTTCTGCGCCGGACGCAGATCCTCAAGCGAAGCGAGCCATGGGTCTTCGCTACTAGGCTCGTTACCAGAGAATATGAGATGCACAAATTCACTAATGACGGGCGGGTATGCTGAATCGAAGCGAGCATTGCTGTCATTGTCAAATTGCTTCAGCACAGTTAGCAACTGTCGCCGATATTGGCGGCGAATATACTCTTCGGCACGAACTTGAACAACTTCGATGGGCCGGAGGCCAGCGACACCAACATAGGTGCGTAGCGTTCGAGTTCCACCTGCGACGGTTTGCTTCAGATGCAAATAGTCCGTAATCACGTCATTGTCTCGGATGGCGGTGATTGAGGCAATGTCGCCGGCGCGCGCATAGTTAGTATTTAACACCAGACGCGATTGGGTTTCGTCGTCGCTCCAGCCGAGTTCCAGTTCTTGAAGGTCGAACGTGGTTCCCTGTTCTGATGGGGCAAGGTGGTACCGAGCCCACATCTCGCGCTGCCGCTGTCGCCGAGCGTTTTGGAAGCGGCGCGCTCGCGGGGTGAAGGTGAGCCCCAGCTTGGTCGACTCCGGCTTTGCGCCGGAGCGGACCAAGTCTTTTGCGCTTCCCAACCGCGTGAGGGGGCCATTCAGCACCATCGAGCCCTCGTGGTAGTGACTCTGAGCCGTCATTAATAGCGAGTGCAGCAGACTGGATTTCCCGCTGCTGTTCACGCCGGTTAGAACGGTGACGACGCCAGGGCCCACGTCAACACTCGCGGACGCGACACCCTTGAAGTCCTCGATGCTCCATCGCATAATCTCCCCCAGTTTCCGAATGATCAGTTGTTGAAGCGGAACTCCACCACGTCGCCGTCCTGCATGACGTAGTCCTTGCCCTCGATGCGCGCCTTGCCCGCGGAACGGGCCTCGGCGATGGAGCCGGTCGCGACCAGGTCCTCGAAGGAGATGACCTCGGCCTTGATGAAGCCCTTCTCGAAGTCGGTGTGGATCACGCCGGCCGCCTGGGGAGCCTTCCACCCCTTGCCGATCGTCCACGCACGCGCTTCCTTCGGCCCGGCCGTCAGGTAGGTCTGCAGCCCGAGGGTGTCGAAGCCGATGCGGGCGAGCTGGTCGAGGCCGGACTCGGTCTGACCGGTCGACTCGAGGAGCTCGGCGGCGTCGGCCGGGTCGAGCTCGATCAGCTCGGACTCGACCTGCGCGTCGAGGAACACCGCCTGGGCGGGGGCGACGAGCGCCGCGAGCTCGGCCTTCCGTGCGTCGTCGGTGAGGATCGCCTCGTCGACGTTGAAGACGAAGATGAACGGCTTGGCCGACAGGAGTCCGAGCTCCGCGATCGGGGTCAGGTCGATCGAGGTGGCGGACAGGAGCGTGCCTGCTTCGAGCGCGGCCTTGGCCTCCTGCGCGGTCTCGAGCACGATCGGCTCGGCCTGCTTGAGCTTCACGGTCTTCTCGTACCGCGGCAGGGCCTTCTCGATGGTCTCGAGGTCGGCGAGGATCAGCTCGGTGTTGATGACCTCGAGGTCGTCCTTCGGGGAGACCTTGTTCGCCACGTGCACGACGTCGTCGTCGGTGAAGCCGCGGACGACCTGCGCGATGGCATCGGCCTCACGGACGTTCGCGAGGAACTTGTTGCCGAGCCCCTCGCCCTCGCTCGCACCCTTGACGATGCCGGCGATGTCGACGAACGACACCGGGGCGGGGACGGTCTTCTCGGAGTGGAACAGCTCGGCGAGCTGGTCGAGGCGCGGGTCGGGCAGGTTCACCACGCCGACGTTCGGTTCGATCGTCGCGAACGGGTAGTTCGCGGCGAGGACCTGGTTCTTGGTCAGGGCGTTGAACAGGGTCGACTTGCCGACGTTCGGGAGACCGACGATTCCGATGGTGAGTGCCACGGGAGTACAGCCTACCGGCGGCCGCACGCCGGAGCCGCGCCGCGCCTCCAGGCCGTCGTACCGGCCGCGCTCAGAACAGCTCGCCCCAGCGACCGAAGGCCGCCCGGAGCACCGCGCCGAGCACCGCGAACGCCCCGGAGGTGAGCCCGACGGCGACGGCGACCCCGATGCCCACCAGGGCGGCCCCCAGGCCGACCAGGCGTCGCACGGTGTGCGACGGCGCGTCGACGACGTCAGCGCCGTCCAGCAGCTCGTCCATGTCGCGAGGATCCCCCATGCGGGCAGCGTAGAGGTGTTCCCGCCGGGAGAACAGCACACGCGGAGCGCCCGGGTGGCAGCGTGGTCCGGACGACACGGATGGAGGACGTCGATGTGGTTCGAACGTGACCGACGCGGTGTGCACTCGATGGGGCTCGACGCTCGGGGGCAGCGGCGGTACTTCGCCGCGGAGACGATCGCCGCGTTGGAGGAGCTCCCGCCGAGCGAACTCGACGCGCTGCACGACGTCCTGGCCGAGCTCGAGGCCGACGTCCTGGTCGACTACGACCCGGAGGACGAGACGATCGACCACGCCGAGGAGGACCGCTACCGGATGGTCCTGCCGCCGACGAGCCTGGCGTTCCCCGCGGTGACCGACGACTTCGCGGCGGCGTTCACGGCCCACGTCGAGGGCGTCGACCGCCGGTGGCGACTGGACGCATCGGCGCTCGCGTTCGAGTTGGTCGGCACGGTCCTGGCTCCGCACCTGGCGGAGGAACGAGCCCGGCGGAGTGCCACCTGGCGACTGACGGCACGACGACGCCGCGGCTCCCGCCGTCTCCGCCGCCGCTGACGCAACGCCGAGGCGGCTTCCGGCGATGTCGGCGCCGCGTGCGACCATCGGGAACGTGCCGTTGAACTTCACCGCGATCGACTTCGAGACCGCGAACAGCTCGCCCGCCAGCGCCTGCTCGGTCGGACTCGTCAAGGTCCGTGCGGGGAAGGTCGTCGAACGGGCCTCGTGGTTCATCCGTCCGCCGTTCGGCCACGACGACTTCCTCGAGTGGAACACCCGCATCCACGGCATCGTCGCGGGTGACGTCATCGGTGCGAAGACGTGGGAGCAGCAGTACCCGGACATCGTCGCGTTCGCCGAGGGGGACGTCCTCGTCGCGCACAACGCCCGCTTCGACATGGGCGTGATCGCGGGCGGCTGCTCGGCGACGGGCATCGCCCTGGCCGAGCACCACTCGATGTGTTCGCTGCAGGTCGCGCGGAAGACCTACACACTCGACTCGTACCGCCTGCCGATGGCCGCACGCGCCGCGGGGTACGAGGGCTTCCAGCACCACGACGCCGCTGCCGACGCCGAGGCCTGCGCGGCCATCGTCGTGCACGCCGCGGGGTTCCACGGGGTCGGCACGGTCGAGGCGCTCGGTGCGGCCACACGCGTGCACATCGCGCCGGTCCGGCCCCGCGCGGAGAAGCCGAAGCAGGCGAGCCAGCCCCGACTGTCGAACCGCCCGATGATCTTCGCCGACTGAGCAGACCCGTGGCAGCCACCACCACGATCGAGCGCGAGACCGTCATCGCGGCCCCGGCGTCCGCGATCCTCCCCCACCTCGCGGACCTCCACCGCTGGGTCGACTGGTCGCCGTGGGAGGGCCAGGACCCCGACCTGCAGCGCACGTACGGCGGCGAGCCCGGCACCGTCGGGTCGACCTACGCGTGGAAGGGCAACCGCAACGCCGGCGCCGGCGACATGCGCGTCGACCGGATCGCACCGCACGAGGTCGACATCGCGCTCCGCTTCACGGCGCCGTTCAAGTCGACCAGCACGAGCGCGTTCCGGCTCGACGAGTCAGCGGGCGGCACCCGCCTCGTGTGGACCATGACGAGTCCGGTGACCCTGATGTCCCGCGTCGTCGGCGTGTTCATGGACATGGACGAGCTCATCGGCGGCGACTTCGAGCGCGGGCTCGCGAACCTCAAGCGCACGGTCGAGGCGGACGCCCACTGACGGGAGTGGGCTCCCCGGTGCCGAGCACCCCCGGTGGTATTGTCACGACATTCCCCCGGCACCGACGCCGAACCCCGCACTCCGAAGGACCGCGATGACCAACGAAGGCCAGCTGCCGTCCGACCTGTTCATGGACCTGGACCGGTCGGGTCCGATGCCCCTGTACTTCCAGGTCGCCTCCCGCATCGAGGAGGCGATCCGCTCCGGCGCGATGCCGCCCGGTGCACGGCTCGAGAACGAGATCGCGCTCGGTGAACGACTCGGGCTCTCCCGCCCGACGATCCGCCGTGCGATCCAGGACCTCGTGGACAAGGGCCTGCTCGTCCGGCGCCGGGGCATCGGCACGCAGGTCGTGCACGGCCCGGTGACGCGCAAGGTCGAGCTGACGAGCCTGTACGACGACCTCGCGCATGGCTCGCAGGCGCCGGCGACGAAGCTGCTCGAGCGCAACGACGTCCCCGCGTCCGACGTCGTGGCCGAGGCCCTCGGCATCGCCCCGGGCACGACGGTGGCGCACATCCGGCGCGTGCGGTTCGCGGAGGACGTCCCGATGGCGATCCTCGAGAACTACCTGCCGCCGGAGTTCCTCGAGATCACCGACCAGGACCTGCAGGACCACGGGCTCTACCAGCTGCTCCGCGGCCGCGGCGTGACGATGCGGGTCGCGAAGCAGCGGATCGGCGCCCGCGCGGTGACCGACGAAGAGGCCGGACTGCTCGAGATCGAGGACGGCGACCCGGTGCTGACGATGAGCCGCACCGCGTACGACGCCTCGGGACGAGCGGTCGAGTACGGCGTGCACTGCTACCGCCCCGACCGCTACTCGTTCGAGGTCACCCTGGTCGACAAGTAGGCGATCAGGCGGGAACGGGCGCGGGCACTGCGAGCTCGCCCGTCACGTGCTGTGCGCGCCCGAACCCGAACGACCAGTCCTGCGGTCCGTTCTCGACGTAGCCGATGAAGACGTCCTCCGACGCGACACCGACGGCGGCGAGGGCGTCGTGGATGGCCGCGTACAGCGTCGTCTTCGCCTCGTCGGTCCGCCCCCGCTGGGTGAAGACCTGGATGACGATGACGCCCTCGGTGCGCTCGAAGCCGAGCCCGGCGTCCTCGGCGATGATCTGCTGCGCCGGGTGCTCGGTGATCACCTGGAACCGGTCGCGCACGGGGATCCCGTAGACGTCGACGATCGCGATGTGGATCGCGTCGGCGATGGCGCGCACCACCTCGGGCGTGCGGCCGGTGGCGAGGTCGATACGGACGAGCGGCATGGTGCCTCCTGCGGTTCGGAACTTTGTCCTGACAAACTAACATGGATGGCGAACCCAGGAAAGAGCGGACGGGAGGCACGGTGCCAGCTGGCACCGTCCCTCCCGTCACGGCCGTCGTGCCGCTGGCGCGTCACGCCGGTACCGGCGGGTGGGGCCCACCTCCCGTCCGACGTGTGGTCGCGGCAGACTACGCAGCCGGCACGATGATGTCGCGCACCAGCGCGTCCAGCTGGGCGTCCGCGTCGAGGAACTGCCGCAGCGTCGTGACCGTCGCCCCGAAGCGGTCGAACTCGTCGATCGTCATGCCGTCGACGTCGTAGCCGCGGGCGAACTCGGGCGTCGCGGCACGGAGCGCCTCGATGACCGACGCCGGGACCTCGTCGTGGATGGCATCGGGACGGAACGGGAACGCGTTGTCGTTGATGTCCTTCGACCACTGGAACGGCGGCGAGACGACGAGGTCGCCACCCTGGAACTCGGACCACTGCAGCGGGTTCCGGAAGGCAGCGACGAGCACACGCGACCGGAAGCCGCGCTCCTGGAAGACCCGGTACGCGTTCTTGACCGCGGCGACGCCGGCCCACTCGAGGATGCCGGGGTCGACCATGACGTGGTCGCGCTTGACGACGGTCTTCAGCCAGTCGTCGAACCGGCCGGCCATCAGCGTGACGACGTGCCCGAACTCCTGCTCGGGCAGGCCGTCGGCGGCGCGGCGGTCGAGCGCGCGTTCGATGGCCTCGCCCACGGCGACGACCTGCGGCACGGTGAAGGACACGGTCGCGTTGATCGAGACACCGCGGTGGGCGGCCTCCTCGATCGCGGCGATGCCGACCTTCGTCGCGGGGATCTTCACGATGATGTTCGGCGCGAGCTGCGAGAACCGGACGGCCTGCTCGACGAGGGCGTCCCGGTCGCGGTGGAAGCGCGGGTCGGTCTGCATGCTCAGTCGGCCGTTGCGGCCGCCCGAGGCCTCGAACGCCGGCAGCAGCTGCTCGGCCGCGGCGACGGAGAGCTCCTCGACGGCCTTCCAGCCGATCCAGGACTCCCCCGCGGTCGGGTGCTCGGCGGCGATCTCGCGGATCCGCGGCACCCAGGTGTCGGGGTCCTGCTTGATGCAGGTGTACGCGATCACCGGGTTGCAGGTCGCACCGACGGCGCCGTACTCGTGGATGGCCGTGGACAGCTCGTGCGGGTCCGCCGAGTCGTTCCAGAGCGCGGTCACCGTCTGCGACGCCGCCTGCAGGGTGACGGGGCGGGTGTCGGTGTCGGTGTCGGTCGTGGTGGCCGACGTCTCGAGGGTCGTGGTCATCGTGTGAGTCCCTTCGTGATCGTGTCGAGCTGGAAGCGCGAGACCTCGTCGGCGTTCTCGTCCTCGGCGAAGACGCTCGAGACGGCGACGGTGTCCTCGCGAGCGGAGAAGCCGACCCGGTCGAGCGCTGCCCAGAAGGCGGCGAAGTCGACGTCCGCCTGACCGACCGGCAGGTGCTGGTGCACGCGCACGGGGTTGCCGGGCGGGTTCGTGATGTAGCGCAGGCCGTGGGAACGACGGTGGTCGTAGGCGTCGGCGACGTGGATCAGCTGCAGCGAGTCGCCCGCGGCGTCGATGATCTCGTCCATGTTGCCGCCGTAGTGGAAGGTGTGGCAGGCGACGTAGACGAACCCGACGTGCTTCGAGTTGAGGCCGCGGATCACCCGGAGGGCCTCGAGGCCGTCCTCGACGAAGTCGTCGGGGTGCGGGTCGATGAGCACGCGGATCCCGGCGTCCTCGATGATCGGCAGCAGTTCCTCCATCGAGCGGTAGAAGGCGTCCTCGGACTCCTCGGGACGCTCTGGGCGGCCGGAGAACTCGGTGTTGATCGTGTCCACCCCGAGGCGCTTCGTGATCTCGATGACCCGCTTCCACTTCGTCACGGCGGCCTCGCGCGCGTCACGGTCGGGGCCGGACCACCGGAGTACAGGCAGCACGCTCGCCACCTGCACGCCGACATCACGGCACGCCGCCGCGAAGGCGTCGACGAGGTCGTCGTCGGCCTTCGGGTGCCGGTAGAAGGGGATGAAGTCCTGGTGCGGGGTGAGCTGGAGGTACTCGTAGCCGAGGTCCGCGACCTTCTGCGGGAACTCCAGCAGGGACAAGTCGTGGTGGAACGGCGTGGGGTCGAGTGCGATCTTCGGCATCGATCAGGCCGTCTCGTAGAAGGCGGGCTTCGCGGTGGCGTACTCCACCTGCTCGAGCGCTCCGGTCTGCTGCGCGCGCACGGCGACCTCGGCGACGACCGACGCCGTGTAGCCGTCCCAGGCGCTCGGCCCGTCGATGCCGCCGTCCTTCGCCGCGTCGACCCAGCGCTGGACCTCTTCGTCGTAGGCGGCGCCGAAGCGCTCGACGAACGACGGGGTGACGCCCTGGCCGGAGACGCCCTGCGACACCAGGGTGAGCGAGGTCTCGCGGCCGATGTACGCGACGCCGGACTCGAACACCGCGTCGGTCGTGACCTGGTAGCCGAACTGGGCGTTGACGTTGATCTCGACGATCGCCATCGTGCCCGACTCGGTGGTGAACAGGACGAACTGCGGTTCGGGCAGGTCGGCCGGTGCGAGGGAGTTCTTGCGGGGCTTCTTGACCTCGACGCTCGTGATCGGCTCGCCCGTGATGAACGGGATGATGTCGATCTCGTGGATCACCGAGTCGTGGATGAGCATCGACTCGCTGAAGTTCGGCGGGGTCGTCGGGTTGCGGTGCGCGTGGTGCAGGGCGAGCAGGGCACCGTTCGAGCCGGACTCGCGCAGCGCACGGAGCTCCTGGTAGCCCCTGTCGAAGCGGCGCATGAACCCGACCTGGATCTTCGGGCGGTCGGACTTCGCCTGCTCGAGCTCGACGATCCGCAGGGAGTCCGCAGCCGACGTCGTGAGGGGCTTCTCGCAGAGGACGGCGAGACCACGTTCGATGGCCGGCACGAGGACGGGCTCGTGCAGGAAGCCCGGCGTCGCGACGATCACGGCGTCGATCGGGGTGGCGTCGAGCGCCTCCTCGAACGACGACGCGGTGATCGCACCAGGGGCCTTCGCGGCGGCCGCGGTCGCCCGGGCGGTGTCGGGGTCGACGATCGCGACGACGTCCGCGCCGGCGATGGTCGAGGTGATGCGACGCACGTGGTCGCTGCCCATCGCGCCCGCTCCGCCGACGGCGACGCGGAGGTTCTCGGTGGTGCTCATGCTGGGTTCTCCTGGGGTGACGAAGTGGTGGTGGACGGACGCCGGGTCAGAGCGCGCGGGCGGCGGAGGTCGAGCCGAAGATGTGCTGGAAGGTCCGCTCGGCGATCGGGCCCGGCGCGTCGACGGAGCAGCCGTACATGTCCTGCTCGACGATGCCGAAGATGTCCGGGTTGATCGTCGCGACGGCCTCGATGATCGGCGCGAGCCCGGGCGTGCCGTGCGGCGGCTCGGTCATGATCCCCTGCGAGACGGCGGTGGCGAACGGCACGTCGTTCTTCAGCACGTCGGGGAGCAGGTCGGTGTCGACCTGCTTGAGGTGCAGGTAGCCGATGCGCTCCGGGTGCTCGGCGATGAGCGTGAGGTTGTCGCCGCCGTAGTACGCGAAGTGGCCGGTGTCGAGGCAGAGGTTCGTGTACGCCGGGTCCGTCTCGGACAGGAAGCGCACGGTCTCCGTGTACGTGCCGACGTGGCTGTCGGCGTGCGTGTGGAACTGCTGGTGCACGCCGAACTCCTCGAGCAGTGCCTTGCCGAGCTGGTCGTGTCCCTTGCCGAGGCGCTGCCACTGCTCGTCGGTCAGCGTGCGCGACTCCAGCACCTCCTCGGTGGCGTCGGAGCGCCAGAGGTCCGGGATGGTGACGAGGTGCTCGGCGCCGAGCGCAGCGGCGAGGCCGGCGACCTTCACCGCCTGGTCCCAGGCGCGCTGGAACTGGTCGTCGCCCTTGTGGAACCCGGTGAAGACGGTGCCGGCGGACAGCCGGAGCCCACGGGACTCCAGCTCGTCGCGCAGCTGCGAGGGATCGGTCGGCAGGTAGCCGTACGGCCCGAGCTCGATCCACTTGTAGCCGGCCGCGGTCGCCTCGTCGAGGAAGCGCTGCCACGGGACCTGCTTCGGGTCGTCCGGGAACCAGACGCCCCACGAGTCGGGGGCGGTGCCGATCCGGATGGCGTCGGTGGCGGTGGCGGTGTCGGTCATGACGTCGTCGTCTGCTTTCTGCGTGTGGTGGAGGGTGTTCAGCCGAGCAGGGGCCGCTGTGCCGCGACCTGCTGTTCGTACTCGGCACGGGCCTGCTGCGTGCTCGGCAGCGTCGAGGTCTGGGCGACGGGGACGTCCCACCAGCCGTCGCCGTCCGGGGCGTAGACGAGCGGGTCGGAGTGGACGTGCACGAGCGTGGTGTGGTCGTTCGCCTTCGCCTGGCGCACCGCGGCCTTGAGGTCCTCGATCGCGTTCGGTCCGGGCTGGACCTCGATCACGTCGACGCCGTACGAGCGGGCGTTCGCGGCGAGGTCGACGGGCAGGACGTCGTCGCCCTCGAACGAGCCGGTCTCGTCCAGGTAGCGGTACTTCGTGCCGTAGCGCTCGGACCCGACGGTCTCGGACAGGTGCCCGATCGACGCGTAGCCGTTGTTCTGGATGAGGACGACGACGATCTTGATGCCCTCGGCCACGGCCGTCACGAGCTCGGTGTGCAGCATGAGGTAGCTGCCGTCGCCGACCATGACGATCGCGTCGCGGTCCGGGGCGCCCCGGCGGACCCCGATGCCGCCGGCGATCTCGTAGCCCATGCACGAGAACGCGTACTCGACGTGGTAGCCGAGTTCGTCCCGCACGCGCCAGAGCTTGTGCAGGTCCCCCGGCAGCGAGCCCGCGGCCTGGATGACGACGTCGCGGGGATCGGTCACCGACTGCACGGCGCCGATGATCTCGGGCTGACCCGGCAGGGCGAGGCCGGACGGCGCGAACGCGGCGTCCACCGCCGCGTCCCACGCGGCCTTCTGGGATGCGATCTCGGCGGCGTACGCGGCGTCGACGACGTACGCGGGCTCTGCGGGCGACGACCCGGCGGACGTGAGCGACGCGGTCAGGGCGACCAGTGCCTCCCGGGCGTCCGCGATCAGCGGCAGCTGCGAACCGTGCTTGTACGCGTCGAACGAGGCGACGTTCACGTTGACGAACGTGACGTCCGGGTTCTGGAACGCGGTCCGCGACGCGGTCGTGAAGTCGCTGTAGCGCGTGCCGATCCCGATGACGACGTCGGCCTGCGCCGCGATCGCGTTCGCGGCGGCGGTGCCGGTCGCTCCGATGCCACCGAGGTACTGCGGGTGGTCCCAGACGAGCGAGCCGCCGCCGGCCTGCGAGGTGCCGACCGGGATGCCGGTGGCCTCCACGAACGCCGCGAGTTCGTCGGACGCGTCGGAGTACAGCACCCCGCCGCCCGCGACGATGACCGGACGCTCCGCCGCCCGGATCGCCGCCACCGCACGTGCCAACGGGCCGTGCTCGGGCAGCGGCCGACGGATGTGCCACTCACGCGGCTGCAGGAAGGCGACTGGGACGTCGAGCTCCTCGGCCTGCACGTCCTCCGGCAGCGCGATCGTCACGGCACCGGTCTCGGCCGGGTCGGTCAGGACGCGCATCGCCGCGAGGGCGATCGAGAAGAGCTGCTCGGGACGCTCGACGCGGTCGAAGTAGCGGGACAGCGGACGGAACGCGTCGGTCACCTGCAACGAGGTGTCGTGCGGCAGCTCGATCTGCTGCAGCACCGGGTCGGTCGTGCGCGTGGCGAACGTGTCCGACGGCAGCAGCAGTGCTGGCAGTCGGTTCGTCGTCGCGAGCGCCGCAGCGGTGAGCATGTTCGCGGCACCGGGGCCGACCGACGCCGTCGCGGCGAAGGTCGCGCGGCGGCGGTGCATGCGGGCGAAGCCGACCGCCTCGTGCACCATCGCCTGCTCGTTGCGGGCCTGGTGGTACGGCAGCAGGCCGGGCTGCTCGACGTGGAGCTGCTTGATGGCCTGGCCGACGCCGGCGACGTTGCCGTGCCCGAAGATGCCGAAGATCCCCGGGATGGTGCGTTCGCGGACGTCGCCGTCGACGGTCCACTGGTTGGCCAGGAACTCGACGAGTGCCTGGCCGACGGTCATCCGGCGGGTCGCGCCGGCCTCGCGCGTGGTGGTGGTCACGCGTGCGTCCTTTCGTAGGGCAGGCGCGGGTCGAGCTGCTCGCTCGCCCACACCTGGCGGACCCAGCCGTGCGCCGGGTCGTCGGTGATGTTCCAGACGCGCTCCGGGTCGGGGCCCGCCATCACGTTGAGGTAGTACATGTCGTAGCCGGGGGCCGCGACGGCTGGTCCGTGCCAGCCGTACGGCACCAACGCGATGTCGCCGGTGCGGACTTCGCGGAACTCGTCGATCGCACGGTCGTCCGACGCGTAGGTCCGGTGCAGCGCGAACGGGTCGGCGCCGGCCGGGCCGGAGAGCCCCCGGGCGACCGCGGACTCGTAGTAGTAGATCTCCTCGAGGTTCGACTCCTCGCCGGGCACGTTCGTGTCGTGCTTGTGCGGCGGGTACGACGACCAGTTGCCGGCCGGCGTGATCACCTCGCACACCAGGAGCTTCACCGCGTCGAGTCCTGCCGGGGTCCCGAAGTTGTGGACCTGGCGCGACGACTGCCCCGCGCCGCGGAGCTCCACGGGCACGTCGGCCTTCGCGATGTACCCGACCGGCTTGACGACGTCGGTGGGCGCCTCGGCGACCGCGACCCGTCCCGTTCCGGTGATCCGCGCCTCCAGGCCGGAACCCAGGTACAGGACGTCGGTGGGTCCTTCGAAGACCCCGCCACGTCCCTCCAGGGCCTGCTCGCCGGTCTCGGCGCCGGACCAGGCGACGTGGAAACTCCCCGAGAGCGGCACGACCATGCGCTCCACGGCGTCGGCCTGGAGGCGCAGCTCGCCCCCGTCGGTCAGCGCGCCGGTCCGCAGACCGGTGTGCGCCCACCCCTCGATGCGTCCGTCGACCACGTCGGTCCAGCCCGCCTCGGGGCGGGATCCGGCCCGGATGAACCAGTTGTCGTTCGTCATGCGCAGCGTCAGTTGTTCGACGGGAAGCCGAGGTTGATGCCGCCGTGCGACGGGTCGAGCCAGCGGCTCGTGATCGCCTTCTGGCGGGTGAAGAAGCTCACGCCGTCGGCGCCGTACGCCTTGTGGTCGCCGAACAGCGAGTTCTTCCAGCCTCCGAACGAGTAGTACGCGACCGGGACGGGGATCGGCACGTTGATGCCGATCATGCCGACCTGCACGTCACGCTGGAAGCGACGGGCGGCGCCGCCGTCGTTTGTGAAGATGGCGGTGCCGTTGCCGTACGCCCCGCTGTTGATGAGCTCGAGGCCCTCCTCGTAGGACGCGACCCGGACGATGCTGAGCACCGGGCCGAAGATCTCCTCGGTGTACACGCGGCTCGTGGTGGGGACCTGGTCGATCAGCGTCGGGCCCAACCAGAAGCCGTTCTCGTCGCCGTCGGGTCGGACGGTGCGGCCGTCCACCACAACCACCGCACCGTCCTGCTCTGCGACCTCGATGTACGAGGCGACCTTGTCACGGTGCTGCTTCGTGACGAGCGGGCCCATGTCGCACCCGCGACGACCGTCGCCGATGCGCAGGGTCGCTGCGCGGTCCTTGATCTTCTCGATGAGCTCGTCGGCGACCGGCTCGACCGCGACGACGACCGAGATCGCCATGCAGCGCTCACCGGCGGACCCGAAGCCCGCGTTGATGGCGTTGTCCGCGACGAGGTCGAGGTCGGCGTCCGGCAGCACGAGCATGTGGTTCTTCGCGCCGCCGAGGGCCTGCACGCGCTTGCCGTGCTTGGTGCCCGTCTCGTAGACGTACTGCGCGATCGGAGTGGAACCGACGAAGGAGATCGACTCGACGTCCGGGCTCGTGAGGAGTCCGTCGACGCTGAGCTTGTCGCCGTTCAGGACGTTGAAGACGCCGTCCGGGAGGCCGGCTTCCTTGAACTTCGACGCCAGCCAGATCGCCGCGCTCGGGTCCTTCTCGCTCGGCTTGAGCACGACGGTGTTGCCCGCGGCGATCGCGATCGGCAGGAACCACAGCGGCACCATGGCCGGGAAGTTGAACGGGCTGATGATGCCCACGACGCCGAGCGGCTGCCGGATCGAGTACACGTCGATGCCCGTCGACACCTGGTCGCTGAACTCACCCTTGAGCAGGCTCGGGATGTTCGTCGCGAGCTCCACGACCTCTTGCCCGCGGGCGATCTCGCCGAGGGCGTCGTCGATGACCTTGCCGTGCTCGCTCGTGATGATCTCGGCGAGCTCGCCCTTGTCGCGGTTGAGGATCTCGCGGAACGAGAACAGGATCTGCTGGCGCTTGGTCAGCGAGAGGTTGCTCCACGCCGGGAACGCGGCCTTGGCACTCGCGATGGCGGCCTGGATCTCGTCCTCGTTCGCCAGGGCGACCTGCTTCGTCGCGACGCCGAGCGCGGGGTCGTACACGGGCGCGGTGTTGCCCGACACGGACTCGACGCGCTTGCCGTCGATCCAGTGGCCGACGGTGGAGGTGGTGGTCTCCGTGATGGTCATGCGTTGCTTCCTTCGAGTGTGGTGGCTTCTTCGTGCGGGACGCCGGCGGTGTGGACGAGGCCCGCGGCGACGTCCACCGCTGCGGCGACGTCGCCGTCCGGCGGGTAGAGCAGGGTGCGGCCGACGACCAGGCCGCGCACCCCGGGGAGTGCGAGGGCGTCGGCCCACTTGGCGTAGGTCTCGAGCGGGCGGGACGACGGGTCGCCGCCGAGCAGCAGGGTCGGCAGCGTCGTCGCGGCCATCACCCGCTCCATGTCGTCGACGACCGGGATCTTCAGCCAGCTGTAGGCGCTCGACTCCCCCAGGCCGGCGGCGATCGCCATCGAGGTGATGACGGCGTCGGCGGTCAGGTCGTTCACGATCCGGCCGTCCTGCCACGCGGACATGAACGGCTCGAGCATGATCGGGAGCTGGAGCGCGGCGGCCTCACTGACGGCGCGGGCCGTGGCCTCGAGCGTCGGTGCGGTGCCTTCGTCGGCGAGGTTGATGCGGACGAGGAGCTTCGCGAAGTCGAGCCCGGCGGCCTTGATCGCCCCGGCCGAGTACGCCGTGTAGCGGTCGTCCATCTCGAACGCCGCACCGCGCAGACCGCCGCGGTTCATCGAGCCGACGACGACCTTGCCGTCGAGGGCACCGAGCAGCGCCAGGTCCTCGAGGATGTCCGGCGTCCCGAGGACACCGTCGACGCCCGGGCGACCGAGGGCCGTGACGAGCCGCTCGAGCAGGTCGTAGCGGTCGGCCATGGCGGACTCGTCGTTCCGGACCGCCAGGGCGCCGCGGGCCGGGTGGTCGGCGGCGACGATGAAGAGCTTGCCGTCGTCCGCGAGCAGGCTGCGCTTGCGACGGGCGTCGAGCGTGGCCCGCACGAGGTCGGGCTGTCCGGCGCGGATGTCCCGCAGCCGGGCGAAGTCAGCGGTGCTGATCTCAGGCATTGACGGCCTCCTCCGTGGGGTTGTCCTGCAGGAACTGCTCGATCTCGTCACTGGTCGGCATGGCCGTGGAGCACTCGAACCGGGTCGCGACGATGGCGCCGGCGGCGTTGCAGAAGGCGAGGGTCCGCTCGAGGCCCCAGCCCTGCAGCAGGCCGTGGGTCAGCGCACCGCCGAAGCCGTCGCCCGACCCGAGGCCGTTCACGACGTCGATGTGGTGCGGACGGAACTCGACGAACTCGTCGCGGGTCTTCGCCAGGACGCCCTTCGGTCCCTGCTTCACGATGGCGATATCGACGCCCCGTTCGAGCAGGGCGTCGGCGGCGCGCACCGGGTCGGTCTCACCGACGGCGACCTCGCACTCCTCACGGTTGCCGACGGCGACGGTGGCGTGCTCCAGCGCGACGGCGACCTCGCGGGTGGCGGCTTCCGGTGAGGACCAGAACATCGACCGGTAGTCCAGGTCGAGAACGGTGTGCAGCTTGCTGGTGCTTGTGGAGGCGCTGCGGGCTTCGAACGCGGTGTGGTGCGCGTGGCGGCTCGGCTCCTCGCTGAGGCCGGTGACCGTGGTCCAGAAGATCTTCGCCCGCTCGATCTCGTGCAGGGGCAGGGACTTCGCGGTGATCATGAGGTCCGGGGCCTTGGGCGCCCGGTAGAAGTACAGCGGGAAGTCGTCCGGCGGGAAGATCTCGCAGAACGCGACGGGGGTGTTCAGTCCCTCGACGGTCTCGACGAAGTCGTTCGCGACGCCGAACTCCGGCAGGGTGCGGGCGATGTAGCGGCCGAACGGGTCGTCGCCCGTGCGGGTGATGACGGCTGCGTCGGCCCCGTGGCGGGCCGCGGCGATCGCGACGTTCGTGGCGCTGCCGCCGACGGACTTCGAGAACGTCGAGACGTCTTCGAGCGGGCCCGTCTGCTGGGGGTAGATGTCGACGCTCACGCGACCCATGGTGATCACGTCGTAGGCGTGGGGAGCTCGGTTCGTCATGCGACGTGGTGGACCTTCCGTGCGGCTTCATCGGCGGACGATCACGACTGTACACCTTGTTTGCCCTAATGTCATGACATGGATTCCGACGGGCTGGAGGCGCGGTGTCGGTGGGTCCTGCCAAGGTCACGACATGCAGATCCTCGCCCTGGTCATCGGTCTCGTGATCGGCGTCGCCGTCGGCGCCGTGGTCGCCTGGTCGCTCGCCCGCTCCCGCGCCGGCTCGGACGCCGCGTCGGCCCGCGCCACGGCGGAGGCACTGCGCGGGCAGCTCGACGCCGCCCGCCGTGACGCCGAGGAACGGCTCGACGCGCAGGACGCGCAGTACCGGCGGCAGGTCGACTCGCTCGAGCGCCGCAGCGCCGAGCTGGAGCACCTCGTGCAGCGCATGCACGGAGCCGACACGGCGCGCAACGAGAACGAGTCGAAGGTGCTCTCCGCCCTCAGCCCCGTCGCCCAGACCCTCGACGTCATGCGCGCCAAGATCGCCGAGCTCGAGCAGGCCCGCAGCGAGCAGTACGGCACCCTGTCCGCGCAGCTCCGCTCCGCCGCCGAGTCCGAGGAGCGCCTGCGCGCCACGGCCGAGACCCTCGCGAGCGCCCTCTCCGCCAACAGCACGCGCGGGGTCTGGGGCGAGACGCAGCTGCGCAACGTGGTCGAGGCCGCGGGGCTGCTCGAACGGGTCGACTTCGACGTGCAGTCCTCCGTGACGACGTCCGCCGGCGCCGCCCGCCCCGACATGATCGTGCACCTACCAGGCGGCAAGAGCCTCGCCGTCGACGCCAAGGTGCCGTTCAGCGCCTACCTGCAGGCGGCTGAGATCCCGGCGAGCGCCACCGGGGCCGAGGGTGCCCGCCGCGACCACCTCCTCCAGCAGCACGTCAAGGCGCTCCGGGCGCACGTCGACGCCCTGGCCGCGCGGGAGTACTGGTCCGGGTACGACGCCTCCCCCGAGCTGACCGTGGCGTTCATCCCGTCGGAGTCCCTCATCGCGAGCGCCCTCGCCGCCGACCCGGGGCTGCTCGACCACGCCTTCCGCAAGCGGGTCGCCTTGGCCTCGCCCGTGACGCTCTGGTCGGTGCTCAAGACCGTGGCGTTCTCGTGGCAGCAGGACGTCGTCACACAAGAGGCCCGCGAGCTCTTCACGATCTCGCGCGAGCTCCACGGTCGTCTGGCCACGATGGCACAGCACGTCGACAAGCTCGGGCGGTCGATCCGGGGCTCCGTCGTCGACTACAACCGCTTCGTGGGGTCGCTCGAGCGGCAGGTGCTCCCGAGTGCCCGGCGCCTGTCACTGCTCGACGAGTCGAAGGTCATCGCCGACCCCGCGACGATCGAGGACGAGCCGCGGCTGCTGACCGCCCCGGAGCTCGTCGCCGCCGCCGACCGCGACTGACCCGCGCCGTCCCGGCGCGCCGCGCTCCGCGCTCCGCACGTCGCCGCGCCCCGCACAACCAAAGTCCGCTCGAACCACGCAACGACGTGGTGCGAGCGGACTTCGGTTGTGCGGGTGCAGGATGCACCAGGGCCGAGGCTCAGCGGATCAGAACCACTTCTCCGCGCGGTGGTCCGCCTGGATGCGGCGGATCGTGTTCGAGCGGGACCGCAGCACGAGCGAGTCCGTGTGGATGACACCACGCGACCGGCGGACGCCGTCGACGAGCACGCCGTCGGTGACACCGGTGGCGACGAAGAACGTGTTGTCGCCCGTGACGAGGTCGTCCTGGTCCAGGACCTTGTCGAGATCGTGTCCGGCGGCGATCGCCTTCTCGCGCTCCTCGTCGTCCTTCGGCTGGAGCTTGCCGAGGATCACACCACCGAGCGCCTTGATCGCGCACGCCGTGATGATGCCCTCCGGGGTACCGCCGACACCGACGCACATGTCGATCGTCGACCCGGGCAGCGCCGCCGCGATGCCACCGGCGACGTCACCGTCGAGCAGCAGCCGGGTGCCGGCACCGGTCGCACGGATCGCACGGATGAGTTCGTCGTGGCGGGGACGGTCGAGGACGGCGATCTGCATGTCCTCGAGGTCCTTGCCCTTCGCCTTCGCGAGCGCACGGATGTTGTCACCGATCGGCTTCTCGAGGTCGAGGACGCCGCGGCCCTCGGGACCGGCGGCGATCTTGTCCATGTAGAACACGGCGGACGGGTCGTACATCGAGCCGCGGTCCGAGACGGCCATCACGGAGATGGCGTTCTGGCGGCCGGCGGCGGTGAGCGAGGTCCCGTCGATCGGGTCCACGGCGATGTCGCAGGCCGGGCCGTGCCCGTTGCCGACGTGCTCGCCGTTGTAGAGCATCGGGGCGTTGTCCTTCTCGCCCTCACCGATCACGACCACGCCGTCGAAGTTCACCGTGCCGAGGAACTTCCGCATCGCGTCGACGGCGGCACCGTCCGCGAGGTTCTTCTCACCACGTCCGACCCACGGCTGCGCACGGATCGCCGCGGCCTCCGTCGCACGCACGAGCTCGAGCGCCAGGTTGCGGTCGGGCTGGAGGAACAGGGAGCCGGTCTCAGTGGTGGGAGTCACAGCCTCCAGCCTACCGACGGCTGCCCCGACGTCCGTCCGGGTCACACTCCGGTGGGGCTGACTAGGCTCGGACCGGACACCACCACGTCGAAGGAGATCCCAGTGCCCATCGCAACGCCGGAACAGTACGCCGAGATGATCGAACGAGCGAAGGCCGGCAAGTTCGCGTACCCCGCCGTCAACGTGTCGTCGTCCCAGACCATCAACGCGGTCCTCCAGGGCCTCGCCGAGGCGGGCTCGGACGGCATCCTCCAGGTCACCACCGGTGGCGCCGACTACTTCGCCGGCCACACCGTGAAGAACCGTGCCGCTGGTGCCCTCGCGATGGCGAAGTTCGCCCACGAGGTCGCGAAGAACTACGACATCACCGTCGCCCTGCACACCGACCACTGCCCGAAGGACGCCCTCGACGGCTTCGTCCTCCCGCTCATCGCGGCGAGCGAGGAAGAGGTCCGCGCCGGCCGCAACCCGATCTTCCAGTCCCACATGTGGGACGGCTCGGCCGTGCCGCTGGACGAGAACATCGAGATCGCGAAGACCATGATCGAGAAGACGCGGAACATCAACGCGATCCTCGAGGTCGAGATCGGCGTCGTCGGCGGCGAGGAGGACGGCGTCGAGCACGAGGGCACCAACGACGCGCTCTACACGACTCCGGGTGACGTCGAGAAGGTCGTCGACGCGCTCGGACTGGGCGACAAGGGCCGTTGGATCGCCGCGCTGACGTTCGGCAACGTGCACGGCGTCTACAAGCCGGGCAACGTGAAGCTCCGCCCCGAGCTCCTCGGCGAGATCCAGGCCTCGGTCGCCGCCAAGCACGGCACCGGCGAGAACCCCCTCGACCTCGTGTTCCACGGCGGCTCGGGTTCGACCGACGACGAGATCCACGAGGCCGTCCGCAACGGCGTCATCAAGATGAACATCGACACCGACACCCAGTACGCGTTCACGCGCTCGATCGCGGGCTCGATGTTCACCAACTACGAGGGCGTCCTGAAGATCGACGGCGAGGTCGGCAACAAGAAGCAGTACGACCCCCGCGCCTGGGGCAAGGTCGCCGAGACCGCCATGGCGGCTCGCGTGGTCGAGGCCGCGAAGGTCCTCGGCTCGGCCGGCCACACCAAGGGCTGACGCCTCCGGCAACTGCCTGGAGGCACGGGGCGCGTCCGACGGACGCGCCCCGTGCTGCGTCCGGTCGCCTCCACCGCGTGCCACGATGGGCGGGTGACCGCCGACGCCATCGCCTCCGAGTTCGCCCAGTACGTCACCGAGTCCCCCACCGCGTTCCACGCGGCGGCCGCGGCACGGGACCGACTCGTCGAGGCAGGGTTCACCGAGCTGTCCGAACTCGACGCGTGGCCGACCGAGGCCGGTGCCTACGTGGTCGTCCGCGACGGCGCCGTCATCGCCTGGCGCCTGCCGTCCGGCGCCACGGGCACGACGCCGTTCCGCGTCCTCGGCGCGCACACCGACTCCCCCGGGTTCCGCATCAAGCCGAACCCCGGCGTCCGGACCGGCGGCTGGGAGCAGCTCAACGTCGAGGTCTACGGCGGCGCGCTGCTGTCCACGTGGTTCGACCGGGACCTCCGGATCGCCGGCCGGGTGGTCGACGCCGACGGCACCGTCCGCCTGGTGTCGACCGACGCCGTCGCCCGGATCCCGAACCTCGCGATCCACCTCGACCGCGGGGTGAACGACGGCAAGGAGATCGACCGGCAACGGCACACCCTGCCGGTGGTCGGGGTCGACGGTGACGCCGGCGGGACCTCGGTCGTCGACTGGCTCCGTGCACGCGTCGGCGCGGACGCGGTCTCGTGGGACCTCTTCCTCGCCGACACGCAGCCGCCCGCCCGGATCGGCATCGACCGCGAGTTCCTCGCCTCCGGCCGGATGGACAACCTCACGAGCGTGCACGCCGGCATCCGTGGGATCGTCGCCGCGCCGACCGACGGCGACCACATCCCGGTGTTCGCCGCGTTCGACCACGAGGAGATCGGTTCCTCGACGCCGTCCGGTGCCGGTGGACCGTTCCTCGAGGACGTGCTCGGCCGCGTGCAGGAGGGCCTCGGTGCCACCCGTTCCGAGGCCGCGCGGGCGTTCCGTGCCTCGTGGCTGCTCTCGAGCGACGCCGGCCACCTGGTCCACCCGAACCAGCCGGAGAAGCACGACCCGACGAACCGTCCGCGCCCGGGTGGAGGCCCGCTGCTGAAGATCAGCGCGAACCAGCGCTACATGACCGAGGCGAAGGGCGAGGCCGTCTGGGCCGCGGCGTGCGAGGCGGCCGGAGCGCCGTGGCAGCCGTTCGTCAACGTGAACACGATCCCCGGCGGCTCGACCATCGGCCCGATCGCGGCGACCCGGCTCGGGATCCCGACGATCGACATCGGCGTCGGACTGCTGTCGATGCACTCGGTCCGCGAGCTCGTGCACGTCGACGACCTCGCGGCGTTGCACGGCGCGGTCGCCGCGTTCCTGGCCGGCTGACGGTCCGGGGATCTGCTCGCTCCGACGACATCTGCTCGTGATCCACCGCGAGCCGATGTCGTGGGGACGAGCAGGAGGGATCCGTGTGCGGCGGGATCAGCCGCCGGACGCCATCCGCTGCAGGTACGCCTGCACCTGCGGGTCCTGGAAGACGACCACGAGCACCGGGACCATCCCGAGGATCGATCCGACGACGCCCCCGAGGAGCGGGACCCAGAACGTCCAGCGCCGGGACCGCAGACGCCGGAACGACCACCAGGCGACGAACACGAACGCGACGACGAGCACGACCGCGCGCACGACGGCGGCGGACGACAGCGCTGCCGGATCGGCCAGGTCGGTGTACTGCTGCTCGACGACGGCCCGGACGGTCGAGGCCACCGTGCCGACGGCGAAGGACTCGAACACGGACCACAGTCCGATGACCAGCAGGCCGACGGTCAGGACGAGGTCGAGCGGTGACGCGCCGAAGCGCCCGGCCACCGGGGGCGTGCGCGCCGAGGGGTCGGTGGAAGCACCAGATCGGGACGTCGGTGCGGCCGGACCGCCGCGGCGATCGCGGACCGCGGCTTCGGCGGCCTGTTCGCGCAGCGCGCGCGAACGGCCCTCCTGCTCGCGGCGTTGCTGCTCGACGACGACCGGGTTCACCCAGCCCTCCGGCGCGTACTCGCCGTACTGCGGTGCCGGGCGGCCGTGGACGCGACCGTCCTGCACACCGGCGGCCGACGTGGCGGGGGTGCGCCGTGCCTCCAGGCCGTCCGCCGTGTCGGCGACGTGACCCGGGTCACGGGCCGGCACCGCCGACCAGCCCTCCGTCCCGCCGCTCACGAGCGACGCCCGCCGAGCGCACGCGTCGGGTTGCCCGCCGCGTCGGTGCGGAGCTCCTTGGGGAGCGAGAACATGAGGTCTTCGTGTGCGGTGACGACTTCCTCCACAGTGCCGTAGCCGGCGTCGGCGAGCTGGTCGAGGACCTCGGCGACGAGTTCCTCGGGAACGGACGCGCCGCTCGTGACGCCGACCGTGCGGACGCCGTCGAGCCAGTCCTGCTGGATCTCGGACGCGTAGTCGACCCGGTGCGCAGCCCGGGCGCCGTGCTCGAGCGCGACCTCGACCAGGCGGACGCTGTTCGACGAGTTCGCCGAACCGACCACGATCACGAGGTCCGCCCCGGGTGCGACCTTCTTGATCGCGACCTGGCGGTTCTGGGTGGCGTAGCAGATGTCGTCCGACGGCGGGTTCTCGATCGCGGGGAACTTCTCGCGCAGCAGGCGGACGGTCTCCATGGTCTCGTCGACGCTCAGCGTGGTCTGCGACAGCCAGACGAGGTTGTCCGGGTCGGGGACCTCGAGCGCGGCGACGTCCTCCGGTCCGTTGACCAGGATGGTGCGTTCGGGGGCGTGGCCCATGGTGCCCTCGACCTCTTCGTGGCCGGCGTGCCCGATGAGGATGATGGTGCGCTCGGCCTTGGCGAAGCGCGTGGCCTCGCGGTGGACCTTCGTGACGAGCGGGCACGTCGCGTCGATGGCGTGCAGGTCGCGGTCGGCGGCGCCGGCCACCACAGCGGGCGAGACGCCGTGCGCGCTGAAGACGACGTGTGCGCCACGAGGGACCTCGGCGACGTCGTCGACGAAGACCGCCCCGCGCTGCTCGAGCGTCGAGACGACGTGGACGTTGTGGACGATCTGCTTGCGGACGTAGACCGGCTCGCCGTACTGCTCGAGCGCCTTCTCGACGGCCACGACGGCCCGATCGACGCCGGCGCAGTAGCCGCGGGGCGCGGCGAGCAGGACCTTCTTCGTGCCGGCGACCGGGTCGTTCCGCAGCCGGCCGCGCGCCGCGAGGACCCGCGGCGGGGCGAGCGGGACCGAGTGGCCGTTGGTGATCGTCACGTCCCCGATGATAGGTGCCGTGAGCGCGCGCGGCCTGGGTGTCGCGGGCCGGCGCCGCGGGCGGGCCCGGGCGGGCGCCGCCCGGGCATCGCGAGCCGGCGCGGGCCGGGTTGTCGCCGGGATGCGGCAGCATGGGGCCATGGCGATCGAACAGGGACCCCCGACGGCCGACAACCCGTGGCCCGTCGCGCTGCTCGGTGCGAAGCTGCGGGACTGGATCGACCGGCTCGGCACCGCCTGGGTCGAGGGCGAGATCACCCAGTGGAACGTCGCCGGCGGCAACGTCTACGGCAAGCTCAAGGACGTCGAGGTCGACGCGACGGTGTCGTTCTCCATCTGGTCGAGCGTGCGCTCCCGGGTGCCGGCGGACATCAAGCAGGGCGACCGGGTCGTCGCCGCCGTCAAGCCGAACTACTGGGTCAAGGGCGGCTCGCTGACGATGCAGGTCGTCGAGATGAAGCACGTCGGGCTCGGGGACCTGCTCGAACGACTCGAGCGACTCCGACGGACCCTCGGCGAAGAGGGCCTGTTCGACCCCGCCCGCAAGAAGCGCCTGCCGTTCCTGCCGCACCGGATCGGCCTGATCACCGGCAAGGACTCCGACGCCGAGAAGGACGTCAAGCGCAACGCCCAGCTCCGGTGGCCCCAGGTCGAGTTCCGCACGGTCCACACCGCCGTGCAGGGCGAGCGGGCCGTCAGCGAGGTCACTGCGGCGATCCTCGAACTCGACGCCGACCCCGAGGTCGACGTGATCATCGTCGCGCGCGGCGGTGGCGACTTCCAGAACCTGCTCGGCTTCAGCGACGAGGGGCTCGTCCGGACCGCCGCGGCCGCGAGCACGCCGATCGTCTCGGCGATCGGGCACGAGGCCGACCGACCGATCCTCGACGAGGTCGCCGACCTCCGTGCCTCCACCCCGACGGACGCCGCGAAGCGCGTCGTGCCGGACGTCGCAGAGGAACTCGCGAACGTCCGGGCGGCGCGTGCCCGGCTCGGGCTGCGGCTGTCGCACACGCTCTCGGTCGAGGCGGACCGCATCGCGTCGTTGCGCTCCCGGCCGGCCCTGGCGTCCACCGCGTGGCTCGTCGACACCCGCGCCGAGGAGGTCGCGCGCGACCTCTCCCGCGCCCGGGAGCTCCTGGACCGGCGGCTCGAACGGTCGCACTCCGAGGTCGGGCACCTCACGGCCAGGCTGCGGGCGCTGTCGCCTCGGGACACCCTGCGCCGTGGCTACGCGATCGTGCAGACGTCGGACGGCGGCGTGGTGCGCGGCTCAGCGGACCTCGTCGGTGCGACGCCGGTGCACGTGACGCTCGGCGCCGGAACCGCCACGGGAACCCTCGAGCCGGACGGTCCGGGTCCGGACGGGGCCTGACCGACTCGGGTCGTCGTCACCACCCGCGGTCGCGCAGCCAGGCCTCGGCAACGTCCGGCCACGCCGCCGCGGTCCCGGTGCCCTCGGCGAGCCCGATCCCGTGCGCCCCGCGCTCGAAGACGTGCAGCTCGAAGGGCACCGCCCGCCGCGCGAGCGCCTGTCCGTACAGGAGCGAGTGCGTGACGTGCACAGCAGGGTCCTCGGCGGTGTGCCAGAGGAACGTCGGCGGGGTCGCGGCGTCGACCATGAGCTCGGTGTCGAGCGCGCCCTGCGCCCACACCGTGGCGCCCTTCCCGAGCAGGTTGTCGGCGCTCCCCCGGTGCTGGTGGTCGGTCATCGACACCACCGGGTAGCAGAGCAGCGCGAGGTCCGGTCGGTCGTCGACGTCCGACACGGCGCGTTCCTCGGGCGTCGGCGCGCTCGAGACGAGGGCTGCGAGGTGGCCGCCCGCGGACGAGCCGACCAGCAGGACGCGTGGGTCGGACGGGAGGCCCGTGAACCGTCCGGCGCGCAGGTCCCGCAGGAGCGTCCTGGTCGCGACCACGGCGTCGGGGTGCCGGTGCGGGGCGACCGGGTACTCGAAGACGACGGCGGAGACGCCGATCGCGTTGAGCCACCGCGCGTAGCCCTCTCCCTCGTGGGCGGCGTGCCCGTGGTACCCGCCGCCGGGCAGGACGAGGGCGAGGGCGGGTCGCGCGGGCGCGGAGTCCGAGGCCGCCGGGGCCGCCGGGGCCGCCGGGGCCGCCGGGGTCGCCGGGGTCGGGTACCACGTCGCGCCGTCGGGGAGGTCCGTCATGCACGCGAACCTACTCGCCGCCCGGCTGTCCACAGGTTGCGCGCGCGGACCGCACGTCGGTGGAGCCTCGGTAGGATCGGGGTGTGTCATCCCAGCAGGAACCCGAGCAGGCCGACGTCCAGTCGCTGAGCTACGAAGCCGCGCGCGACGAACTCGTGCGCGTGGTCGCCGAGCTCGAGCAGGGTTCGGCCACGCTCGAACGGTCGCTGTCGCTGTGGGAGCGGGGCGAGTCCCTCGCCGCCCGGTGCGAGGAGTGGCTGGTCGGCGCACGCGCACGCCTCGACGCCGCCCGTGCCGCCTCCGAGACCGAGGACGGCGCCGCCCGATGACCGACCCCGACGGCCGTCCGATCGTCGCCGAACTCGGTCGTCCCGAGACGGCGGAGGAGACCTGGGCACGGAAGGACGCAGCCCGCACCGCGCGTCGGCAGCACCAGACGGCGTTCAACCTCGTCATCGCGCTCATCGCGTCGCTCGGGATCGTCCTGTTCCTGGTCGCCGTCGTGGTCCGTCCGAACACCACCGTCGTCGACCGGGACGTCGACTACCAGAAGGTCGCGTCCCAGGCGAAGGTCCCCGGTGTGACCCTGGCGGCACCGGTCCTGCCCGACACGTTCTCGTCCAACCGCGCCGACTACAAGGACAAGACCACCGACGGGGTGAGCGTCTGGACCGTCGGACTGATCACGCCCGACAAGCAGTACATCGGGCTGCAGCAGGGCATCAGGGCGAACGACACCTGGGTGTCGAACCAGCTCGACCAGCACGCGGCCACCGGCTCCCGCACGATCGCGGGCACGAAGTGGACCGTGTACGACCGTCGAGCAGAGGGCAACGACGCGGGCAACCAGGCGTACTCGCTCGTGTCGACGTTCGGGTCGAACACCATCGTCCTGTCCGGCACCGCCGACCAGTCCTCGTTCCGAACCGTCGCAGCAGCCGTCAGCAAGCAGTTCGCGGGCTGACCGGCGACCGGACCCACCCGCAACACCCGCAGCACGTCCCCCGAAGACCAGCACCCGAGGAGCCCCATGCCCGACCGCGCCGCCGCCACTCCGTCCGACGCCCTGCGTCTCCTCGTCGACGGCAACGCCCGGTTCGCCGCGGACAAGCGCCGCACCGGCCGCATCGACCCGGACCGCCGTTCGGAGCTCGCCGGATCGCAGGCGCCCTTCGCGACGGTCCTCGGCTGCTCGGACTCGCGCGTGCCGTTCGAGCACGTGTTCGACGCCGGCATCGGTGACCTCTTCGCCATCCGCAACGCCGGGCAGATCGTCGACGACGTCGTGCTCGGCTCGATCGAGTTCGCGGTCGTCGCGCTCGGCACCCCGCTCGTGGTCGTGCTCCGGCACACGAAGTGCGGCGCCGTCGCAGCCGCCCGTTCCGGCGAGCCGGTCCCGGCACCCCACCTGCAGGCCCTGGTCGACGCCATCGCCCCGAGCGTCGAGCGCGTGCGTGCCACCGACGCCGACGTCCCCCAGGAATCCGTCGGCGCCGCCCACCTCGAAGCCACCCTGCGCCAGGTGATCGAGCGCTCCGGTGCGGTCTCCGACGCGATCGCCGAGGGTAGATTGGCCGTCGTCGGGGCGACCTACGACCTCACCACGGGCGAGGTCACCATCGACACCGTCGTGGGCCAGGCCTGACCGACCGCCACGACGACCGTCACGGGCACCGGCGGGCACCCCGCCGCCCGGACACCACACCAGCCGGCGCGACCGCGGCCGGCGAGCACCCCAGGAAGGACCACGACGACGTGACCGACACCACCGCGACCACCGTGACCGACAGCGACGGCGACTACCGCATCGAGCACGACACCATGGGCGAGGTCCGGGTGCCGAAGTCGGCGCTCTACCGGGCGCAGACACAGCGTGCGGTCGAGAACTTCCCGATCTCGGGCAGTGGTCTCGAGTCGGCGCAGATCGTGGCGCTCGCTCGGATCAAGCGCGCCGCGGCGATCGTCAACGGGGAGCTCGGCATCGTCGACCCCGCGGTGGCCGACGCCGTGGCGAAGGCCGCCGACACGATCATCGGCGGCGCGCACCACGACCAGTTCCCGGTGGACGTCTACCAGACCGGCAGCGGCACCTCGTCGAACATGAACATGAACGAGGTCCTGGCGACCCTGGCGTCCGAGATCGCCGGCTCGGCCGTGCACCCGAACGACCACGTGAACGCGTCGCAGTCCTCGAACGACGTCTTCCCGACGTCCGTCCACGTCGCCGTGACCGAGGCCCTCCTCCGCACGCTCGTCCCTGCACTCGAGCACCTCGCCGAGTCGCTCGAGGCGAAGGCGACGCTCTGGGCCGACGCCGTGAAGTCCGGGCGCACGCACCTGATGGACGCCACCCCGGTCACCCTCGGGCAGGAGTTCGGCGGCTACGCGCGCCAGGTGCGCCTCGGCATCGAGCGCGTGAACGCGACACTCCCCCGCGTGGCCGAGGTCCCGCTCGGCGGCACCGCGGTCGGCACGGGCATCAACACCCCGAAGGGCTTCCCGCAGCGGGTGATCGCCCAGCTCGCGAGCGACACCGGCCTGCCGATCACCGAGGCGCTCGACCACTTCGAGGCGCAGGGTGCGCGGGATGCCCTCGTCGAGGCCTCCGGTGCACTCAAGGTCATCGCGGTCAGCCTGACCAAGATCAACAACGACCTCCGCTGGATGGGCTCGGGGCCGAACACCGGCCTCGGCGAGCTCCACATCCCGGACCTCCAGCCGGGGTCGTCGATCATGCCCGGCAAGGTCAACCCGGTCATCCCCGAGGCCGCCCTCATGGTCGCCGCGCGCGTGATCGGCAACGACGCCACGATCGCCTGGGCCGGTGCCTCCGGTGCGTTCGAGCTGAACGTCGCGATCCCGGTGATGGGCACGGCTCTCCTCGAGTCGATCCGCCTGCTGGCGAACAGCTCCAGGGTCCTCGCCGACAAGACGATCGACGGGCTGCAGGCGAACCTCGAGCGAGCCCGCGCCTTCGCGGAGTCGTCACCGTCCATCGTGACGCCGCTCAACCGCGTGATCGGCTACGAGGCCGCGGCGAAGGTCGCGAAGTTCGCCGTCGCCGAGGGCATCACCGTGCGCGAAGCCGTCATCGCCCTGGGCCACGTCGAGCGGGGCGAGGTCACCGAGGAGCAGCTCGACAGCGCCCTGGACGTCCTGTCCATGACCCACCCGAACTGACCCGGCGCACCGCCCCCGGCACGCAGCCGCACAACCAAAGTCACCCCGAACCACAGGTATCCGTGGTTCGGGGTGACTTTGGTTGTGCAGCAGCGGAACGCACCAGGAGCGCCCCGCCGGCCGCGCTACACCAGGTCGGGCGAGTCGAGCATCTCCGTCACGAGCGCGGCGATCGCGGAACGCTCCGAACGCGTCAGCGTCACGTGGGCGAACAGCGGGTGCCCCTTGAGCCGCTCGATGACCGAGGCGACCCCGTCGTGCCGACCGACCCGCAGGTTGTCGCGCTGTGCGACGTCGTGTGTGAGGACCACGCGGGAGTTCTGACCGATCCGGGACAGCATCGTGAGCAGGACGTTGCGCTCGAGGGACTGCGCCTCGTCGACGATCACGAACGCGTCGTGCAGGGAGCGCCCGCGGATGTGCGTCAGCGGGAGCACCTCGAGCATGCCGCGCTCGACGACCTCGTCGAGGACGTTGTCCGACACCAGGGCACCGAGCGTGTCGTACACGGCCTGCGCCCACGGGTTCATCTTCTCGGACGCGTCGCCCGGCAGGTACCCGAGCTCCTGCCCACCCACGGCGTAGAGCGGGCGGAACACCATGATCTTCTTGTGCTGCTGCCGTTCGAGCACGGCCTCGAGTCCGGCGCAGAGCGCGAGCGCCGACTTGCCCGTGCCGGCCGACCCGCCGAGCGACACGATGCCGATCTCCGGGTCGAGCAACGCGTCGATGGCGAGTCGCTGCTCGGCGGAGCGGCCGCGGAGGCCGAAGACCTCACGGTCGCCGCGCACGAGCGCCACCGCTCCGGCGGTGTGCACCCGACCGAGGGCCGACCCGCGCTCGGAGTGGATGACGACACCGGTGTTGACCGGGACGCCGTCGAGCTGCGACGAGCGGATCTCCTCCTGCTCGTACAGGTCGGACATCTGCTCGCCGGACACCTGCAGGTCGGTGATGCCGGTGTAGCCGGAGTCGACCGCGAGTTCGGCACGGTACTCCTCCGCCGCCATGCCGATCGAGGACGCCTTGACGCGCAGGGGCAGGTCCTTCGAGACGACGACCACGTCGAGTCCGTCGTTCTTCAGGTTGGAGGCGACCGCGAGGATCCGCGAGTCGTTGTCGCCGAGCTGCAGCCCGGACGGCAGGACGGACTGGTTGGAGTGGTTCAGCTCGACCCGGAACGAGCCGCCCTCGCCGATCGCGATCGGGAAGTCGAGCCGTTCGTGTTCGATCCGCAGCTCGTCGAGGAGCCGGAGCGCCTGCCGGGCGAAGTACCCGATCTCCGGGTCGTTGCGCTTGGACTCCAGTTCACTGACGACCACGACGGGCAGGACGACCGCGTGCTCCGCGAAGCGGAACAGTGCCCGCGGATCGCTGAGGAGCACCGAGGTGTCGAGCACGTACGTGCGCTGGGCGACCGATGTCGACGAGTCCGCGGTGTGCTGCTGTGTTCCGCGAGAGACGTTCTGAGAGGTCACGACCACTCCATCCCCGGGCCGCGCTCGGCCCGGTCCATGTCCTCGAACGCGGCCGTGGAGCGGGTCCCGAAGCACCGACTGTGGCCGCTTCGATCGGGCGCGGTGCCCGATGGGGACAAGCTACGTCCGACCCCCGACACGACACCAGCGACACGCGGTTTCCCGAGTTACGGTCACGTGAACAGCGCAGCCGAGACTCGGTGGCGCTGCACCGAGACTCGGGGCACGCGACAGTTCTCGGGCCCCGCAGCGCGAGAAGTGTCGCTCCGGCCGAGTTTCGCGGCAGCGATACCCCGCAGCCGCTACTGCATCGTGGCGTACGACAGGCAGGCGTCGCGGAACATGTCGAGCGTCTCGTCCGTCGTGGACGCGAAGACCGACACCCGCGCGACGCCGAACCGCGTGGTCGCGGTGACGCCGTGGTTGTGGAACGCGGCGGACAGCGCCGTGAGGCGCCCCTGCGGCGGCCGCAGCACCACGATGCCGGCGCGCTCCCGCGGGTCGCGGCTGGACTCCACGGACAGCCCGAACTCGTCGGCGATGTCGAACACCCGCTCGACCCGGTCGGCCACGCGCTCCTGGACGGCGGCGACCCCGACGGCCGTCAGCCGGTCGAGCGACACGGCCATCCGGGCCTGCGCGACGGGGTCGATGCGCGTCATCTGGAAGCCGGCGGCACCTGGGCGGACGGCCGGGACCTCGGTCGGCCAGCCGGTCGTGCCGTGCGGACCGGACAGCGCCGGACGCAGACGGTTCAGGGCACGGTCGCTGAAGGCCGTGAACCCGGTCCCCCAGCCGGCGTGCAGCCACTTCTGGCCGCCGGTCGCGACGACGTCGGCGAGCTCGTAGGGGGCGTCGACGACGCCGAAGCCCTGGATCGCGTCGACGATGAGCAGGCGTTCGCCGATGACCTCGCGGATGGCGGCGAGGTCGGCGAGGTACCCGGTCTGCCAGTCGACCAGCGAGACGGCCACGGCCGTGATGTCGTCCGACAGCCGCGACTCGATGAGCGACGGCGTCATCCAGCCGGCACCGGACTCGACGACGACGGGCTGCACGCGGCCGCCGGTGGCGGAGGCGGCGCTGGCGAGGGCGAGCGGCATCGACGGGTACTCGTCCGCGGCGACCAGGACGCCGCCGGTCAGGCCGAACGCGGTGTGCAGCAGGCCGGGCGTGGTGGCGGTCTGCGAGACGACCTGGTCCTCGCGTCGGCCGACGAGCCGCGCGGCGACGGTGCGGACCCGGGCGTCCTGTTCGTCGAGCGTCTCCATGGCGCCGAAGCGCATGTGCTCCTGGATCGTGCCGAGCACGCGCTGCTCCTCGAGGACCGCGGTCTGCACGGGACCGAACGCGGCGTGGTCGAGGTAGCCGGGCTCCTCAGCGAAGCCTGCGGCGTACTCGTCGATGTTCACAAGGGCAACCTTCCATGGGACGAAAACCCTGTGAGTCTACTGGGACGTCACCGCCCGGACGAACCGACTATCCGCCGAAGCGTCGGGAGCGCAACCCGAAGTCGCGGACCGCACGGAGGAAGTCGACCTCGCGCAGGTCCGGGTAGAACGCCTCGACGAAGTAGAACTCGCTGTGCGCGCTCTGCCAGAGCATGAAGTCCGACAGCCGCTGCTCCCCCGAGGTCCGGATGACCAGGTCGGGGTCGGGCTGCCCCTGTGTGTAGAGGTGGTCGCCGATGAGCTCCGGCGTGAGCACCTCGGCCAGGGTGTCGAGCGTGCCGCCGCCCTCGCCGTGCGCCTGCACGATGCTGCGCATGGCGTCCGCGATCTCCCGGCGTCCGCCGTACCCGACCGCGAGGTTGACGTGCAGCCCGGTGTGGTCCGCCGATCGGGCCTCGGCCTGCGCGAGGGCGTCGACGAGCGCCGTGGGCAGTCCCTCGTTCGACCCGACGTGCTGCACCCGCCAGTCCCGGTGGTCGGCGAGCGTTCCGGCCAGGTCGGCGATGATGCCGACGAGCTGCTCGAGTTCCTCGCCGCCACGGCCCGTGAGGTTGTCGGACGAGAGCAGGTAGAGCGTCACGACCTCGATCCCGAGGTCGTCGCACCAGGTCAGGAACTCGGGGATCTTCGCGGCGCCGGCCCGGTGACCGTGTGCGGCGGACTCGAGTCCGAGCTGCTTCGCCCAGCGCCGGTTGCCGTCCACGATCATGGCGACGTGCTTCGGCTTCGCCGCGTCGTCGATCTGCCGACGGATGCGGCTCTGGTAGGCGCGGTAGAGGATCCCTCGTCCTGCCCATCCCACCGTGCCGGTCACGGAACGAACATAGTGCACCGCACCTCGGAAGGGCGTGTTCGGCGTTCGTTCGGCAAGGGCCCCTACGGTCGGACCATGCAGGCCGAGAACGACACCGGGACGCTCCCCCATGTCCCCTTCACCGAAGAGGCTGCGAGCACCGCTCCGGAACCCCGACCGGCCTGGCGCGGGTGGATCCACCTCGGCGCGTTCCCGTTCGCGATCGCGATGGGCATCGTGCTGATCGCCCTCTCCGGTTCCACCGCCGCGAAGGTCGGCAGCGCCGTGTTCATGGCGACCTCGCTCGCGATGTTCGGCGTCTCGGCCACCTACCACCGGTTCCCGTGGGGCCCGACGGTCAAGGCCGTGCTGAAGCGCATCGACCACACCAACATCCTGCTGCTCATCGCCGGCACGTACACCCCGGTGGCGATCTGTGCGCTGCCGCACACGCTCATGGTCGTCGTGCTCTGGGTGATGTGGTCCGGAGCAGCGCTCGGCATCGCGTTCCGGGTGCTCTGGATCGGGGCACCGCGGTGGCTGTACGTGCCGATCTACCTCGTGCTCGGCTGCGCGGCGCTCGGGCTGCTGCCCCAGTTCTTCGCCGCCAGCGTCCCGATGACCGTGCTGATCCTGTCCGGCGGTGTCGCGTACATCCTCGGCGCGCTCGTGTACGGCTTCAAGCGTCCGAACCCGTCACCGACGGTGTTCGGCTTCCACGAGGTCTTCCACGCCCTCACCGTCGTCGCGTTCGGCGCGCAGTGGGTCGGCGTGCTCCTGGTGGCCCTGCACCCGGTCCGCTGACGCGGGGGGTCGTTCCTTCCCAGAACGCTCGCGGTACCAGGTGGTTCCGGGCGTACCGGGTCGTCCGTGCGGACCAGGTACGCCCGATTCCGCCAGGTACGCCCGATTCCGCGGCGGCGTCTAGCCGCGCTCGGTGTCGTCGCCGACGTCGGCCCGGCCGTCCTCCGCCGCACGACGCTCCGGCTCGTCCGTGGCCGTGCCGTTCACCTCGGCCTCCAGTCGCTCGCGGATCTCGGACCGGTAGCGCGTCCGGCGGATGCGCCGGGTCATGTCGATGACGAGCAGGATCGTCACGACCGCGACGAGCGCGATCGCGATGAAGCCCGCGACGCCCGGCGTCACGTCCACGTCGGGGACCGTCGAGGTCGGGCTCGGGCTGGGGGTGGCGGCGAGAACCGCCGTGATGGTGCTCACGCAGTGGTGTCCTTGTCGGCAGGGATCCCCGCGAAGAGGTCGGACTCCGGCGTCGACGTGGGCACGCGGGCCTCGACGAGCTGGTAGTCCTCGGTCGGCCACACCGTCGCGAGGAGGTCGTTCGGCCAGTAGAAGAAGGCGCTGTCCGGCGGCACCTGACTCGCGTGCGCCCGGAGCGCGGCGTCGCGGGCGTCGAAGTACTCGTGCACGTCGACGTGGGTCGTCGCGAGGTCCGGTCGGTCGGCGAACCGCTCGACCCACTCGCGGAGCTGCTCGACGGCCGGGCTGTCCGGGTCGCGTTCCCGCAGCGCCTCGAAGACCGTGCGGAAGCGGCGCGGGTTCATGGTGCGCTCGTAGTAGAGCTTCGCGATGGACCACGGGGCACCGGCGGTCGGGTACGCGGACGGGTCGGCGGCGGCGGACCACGCGGCCATCGACACCTCGTGCGTCCGGATGTGGTCCGGGTGGGGGTAGCCGCCGTTCTCGTCGTAGGTGACGAGCACGTGCGGCCGGAAGCGCCGGATCACGCGGACGAGCGCCTCGGTCGAGTACTCGAGCGGCACCGTCGAGAAGGTGCCGGGGCGCACGACCTCGCCCTTCTCGGCGTCCGGCAGGCCGGAGTCGTGGTAGCCGAGCCAGACGTGGTCGATGCCGAGCGCGGCCTGCGCTGCGGCCATCTCGGTGCGGCGGTACCCGGCCATGTCGCGGTGCGCCCTGCTGGTCGCGGGTTCGCCGAGCTGCTCGTTGAGGATGTCCCCGGCCTCGCCCCCGGTGCACGACACGACCAATACCTGGTTGCCCTCTGCCACGTACTTCGCCGCCGTCGCTGCTCCCTTGCTCGACTCGTCGTCGGGGTGGGCGTGGACGGCCATCAGGCGGTACGGCACGTGGGGATCCTCACTCGGTCGCGCGGCGGACGCGGGCAGCGCACAGCGACACGTGAACTACCCTGGGATCAGGATAATCACCCCGGGAGCCCCGAACTGTCCGAACCGCAGCACCCACCGGCACCTCAGCCGTCCGCCAGCACCACCGCGACGCTGGACGACCGCTACGGCCGCACCCCCGGCCGCGCCCGTCGGACGCGGCTGATCGGGATCGTCGCCGCCGCTGCCGTCGCCCTCGTCTTCATCGTCTGGGTGATCTGGGCGGGCCCGGGGCAGACCAGCCACGGCCTCGACACCGACGACATCGGGTACCAGGTCGTCTCCGACCACGAGACCGTGGTGCACACGCAGATCTCGGTCGACCCCGGGACGGCTGCGAAGTGCGCCGTGCAGGTGCTCGACAAGTCGTACACGATCGTCGGCTGGAAGGAGATCCGGGTTCCCGCGATCGACCAGCGCACCCGCAGCGTCAGCACACCTGTGAAGACCGTGTCCCGCGGCGTCACCGGGTTGATCCACGACTGTTGGGTTCCCTAGACTGCTGTGATTCGCGGACAAGACCGGCCACACCGGCCGGTCTTGTTCTTTGCTGAAGGGATTCACGATGAGCAACGACACGCAGGTCACCTGGCTGACCCAGGAGGCACACGACCGCCTCACGGCCGAGCTCGAGACGCTCTCCGGTGCTGGTCGTCAGGAGATCGCGGACCGCATCGAGGCCGCTCGCGAAGAAGGTGACCTGAAGGAGAACGGCGGCTACCACGCTGCGAAGGACGAGCAGGGCAAGATCGAGGCCCGCATCCGTCAGCTCACGGAACTCCTCAAGAACGCGACCGTCGGCGAAGCGGACTTCGACGGCACCGTCGAGCCCGGCACCGTCGTCACCGCGGTCATCGCCGGTGACGAGTCGACCTTCCTCGTCGGCAACCGCGAGATCGTGGGCGAGGGCTCGGACCTCACCGTCTACAGCCCCGTCAGCCCGGTGGGCGCCGCGATCGTCGGCCTCCGGCCCGGAGCCAAGACCACGTACACCGCGCCGAACGGCAAGGAGATCACCGTCGAGGTGACGAACGTCGAGCGCTACGTCCCGTAGGACGCACCAGGATCGCGGACAGGAGGCGCGGTGCCAGCTGGCACCGCGCCTCCTGTCCGTCCTGGGGTCTGGTCTCAGTGCTCCAGCAGCTCCGGCCGGAAGCCCACCTCGCGCAGCCGGTGGATGACCTCCTGCGCGTGCTCCGGGCCGCGCGCCTCGATCGAGAGGTCGAGCGCGACCTCGTTGATCACGAGGCCCTGACCGTGTCGGGTGTGCAGCACCTCGACGACGTTCGCGCCCGCGTCGGAGATGACCTGCGAGACCCGTGCGAGCTGTCCGGGGCGGTCCGGCAGCATGATGCGGATGCCGATGTAGCGCGACGCGGCGACGAGACCGCGGGTGATCACGCGCTCCATCATGAGCGGGTCGATGTTGCCGCCGCTCAGCAGCACGACGGTGCGTCCCGTGTCGCGGACGGCGCCGGACATGATCGCCGCGACGCCGACCGCGCCGGCGGGCTCGACGACGAGCTTGGCGCGCTCGAGCAGCACCAGGAGGGCTCGGGCGACGTCGTCGTCGGACACCGTGACGATGTCGTCGACGAGGTCGCGGATGATCGGGAAGTTCAGGTCGCCGGGGCGCGCCACGGCGATGCCGTCCGCGATCGTCGGCTTCGTGGTGACCGTGACCGGCTCGCCGGCCTCGAGCGAGCTCGGGTAGGCGGCAGCGTTCTCGGCCTGGACGCCGATCACGCGGATCGGGCGTCCGAGGCGCTCGGCGACGCCCTTCACCGCGAGGGCGATGCCGGCGATGACCCCGCCGCCACCGATCGGCACGATGACGGTCTCGGCGTCCGGTACCTGGTCGAGGATCTCGAGGCCGAGCGTGCCCTGGCCGGCGATCACGGCGGGGTGGTCGAACGGTGGGATGAACACGGCGCCGGTCCTGGCCGCGAAGTCCTTGGCGGCGCTGAGGGCCTCTTCCACGGAGTGGCCGCGGAGGACCACCTCGGCGCCGTAGTGCCGCGTGGCCTGCAGCTTCGGCAGCGCGACCCCGACCGGCGTGAAGATTGTCGCAGGGATGCCGAGCTCACGGGCGGCGAGGGCGACCCCCTGGGCGTGGTTGCCCGCGCTCGCGGCGACGACTCCCGCGGCACGCTGTTCCGGGGTGAGCGTCGACAGGCGGTTGTACGCGCCGCGCACCTTGTACGCACCGGTCCGCTGCAGGTTCTCGCACTTGAGGTGCACCGGTGATCCGAGCAGCTCCGCGAGGAACTGCGACGTCTCCATCGGCGTGACCCGAGCGACCCCGGCGATCGTCTCGCGCGCCTTCTCGATGTCGTCGAGCGTGGGGATCAGCTGCGGAGTCGTGTCGGTCACCGTCCCATCATGGTCGGTCGGAACGCTCGTGACGAACCCGTGACGTCAGTTGGTGCTGGCAGTGCCCTCAGCCGCGGTCGGTTCCGGCTTGCTGCCCGGTGCGGGGACCGGGTCGCCGATCTTGTGGCGGCGGCCCCGGCGGAGCTGGAGTTGCCCGTGCTGGCCGCGCTTCGGGGTGGCTTCGAGCACGTGCTCGGAGTCGAGTCCGCGCCACCGGCCGCTCGCGATCGTCATGACCATGGTGTTCACGGTGGCGATCAGCGGCACGGCGAAGAACGCTCCCGCGATGCCCGCGAGCCCGGAGGCCGCCGTGACACCCAGGACGACGGCGAGCGGGTGCACCTTGACGGCGTTGCCCATCACGAGCGGCTGGAGGATGTGCCCCTCGATCTGCTGCACGAGCAGGACGACGGCGAGCACGAGCACCGCGGCGAGTGGTCCGTTGAAGATCAACGCGACGAAGACGGCCAGGAAGCCGGTGACGATCGCACCGACCACCGGGATGAACGCGCCGAGGAAGACGAACGCCGCGATCGGGATGACGAGCGGCATCCCACCGAAGAACAGTCCGACGATGAACGCACCGAGGCCGATGCCGACGGCGTCGACGAACGCGACGAAGATCTGCACGCGGATGAAGCTCGTGAGGGTGATCCACCCGGCGACGCCCGCGCCGTCGACGGTGGCGCGGGCTTTCTTCGGGAAGAGTCGGACCGCCCAGCGCCACACGTTCTTGCCGTCGATGAGCAGGAAGATCGTGGTGAACAGGATGATGAAGAGCGCCTCGAACACGTGCGTGGCGCCCGACCCCGCGCTCGCGACGCCGGACAGGATCGACGCCGAGTTGTCCTGCAGCCACTTCGTGCCGTCGTTCAGCCAGCCGTTGACGTCGCTCTGCGTGATGCCGAGGCCGGAGTTCAGGACGAGGTCCTTGATGTTCGCGTACTGGTCGACGGTGCGGTCACGGAGCGACGGGTACGAGGCGATGATCTGGTCGACGACGAGCCAGACGAGCGCGCCGATGGCCGCCAGCCCGCCGAGCAGGCTGATCACGACCGCCAGCCACTTCGGCACGTGGTGCCGCTGCATCCAGTTCGAGATCGGCACGAGCAGCGCGGACACGACGATGCCGACGAGGAACGGGATGAGGATCTGACTGAAGATCGTCATCAGCCAGATGAAGACCGCGATCACGCCGATGACGACGAGGATCCGCCACGACCACGCACCCGCGATCCGCATGCCCATCGGGACCGAGTCCTCGACCACGGGGTCGGGATGCGTCGGTTGCTGCTTTCTGCCCCATGCCATTCCTGGAGTGTATCGATGTGCTGACCGACAGGTACCAGATGCGGCATACGCCGGGGTACGGGCGCTGTCGGCGGCTGTCGGTAGCGTCGTGCGCATGGTCAGGACCACGCTCTCCGCTGCCGAGGCCCGTCGTGTCGCGCTGGCCGCCCAGGGGTTCGGCCAGCCGCCGGCCGACACCGTCTCGACCCGGGCACTGAACGCCGGCTTCGCCCGACTCGGCCTGCTCCAGATCGACTCCGTCAACGTCTTCGAGCGGAGTCACTACCTTCCGCTCTTCGCCCGGCTGGGCGCGTACGACAAGTCGACCCTCGACCGCTTGACCCTGGCGAAGCGCGGCCCCTACGCCGAGTACTGGGCACACGAGGCCGCGTTCGTCGACCGCACCGACCTCCCGCTCTTCCGGTGGCGGATGGACGCCCTGCGTGACCGGGACTCGTGGCCGACCCGGGTCGAGAGCGTCACCCGGACCGAGGGCGTCCGTCGCGAACTCCAGGCGCTGCTCCGTGCCGAGGGCCCGCTGCCGGCGAGTGCGGTCGAGCACGAGTCGAACGTCCGCCGCGGGCCGTGGTGGGGCTGGAGCGACGTGAAGCTCGGGCTCGAGCAGATGTTCCGCTGGGGCGACGTCGTGAGCGCCGGCCGGTCCGGGTTCGAACGGGTGTACGCGTTGCCCGAGCAGGTCCTGCCCGCGGGGACCCTCGAGACGGCACCAGCGCGTCCCGTGGCGATCCGTGAGCTGGTCCGCCGGTCGACCCGTGCGCTCGGCATCGGCACCCGTGCCGACATCGCCGACTACTTCCGGCTCCGATCCGATGACACCGCCGCCGCGATCGCCGAGCTCGTCGCCGCCGGGGAACTCGTGCCGGTCACCGTCGATGGCTGGGGGGAACGCGCCTGGCTGCACGCCGACGCACGGGTCCCCCGCCGCCTGACCGCCGACGCCGTCCTCAGCCCGTTCGACCCCGTCGTCTGGTTCCGACGACGAGCCGAGCGGATGTACGGCTTCCACTACCGGATCGAGATCTACACGCCCGCGCCGAAGCGGGTGTTCGGGTACTACGTGCTGCCGGTGCTGCAGGACGACCGGCTCGTGGGGCGCATCGACCTGAAGAGCGATCGGCAGCGCGGGGTGCTCCGCGTTCGGACGGCGTGGCAGGAGCCGGGCGAACGGCTCGACGCCGACCGACTGGCCGACACGCTGCGTCGGACCGCGGCGTGGCAGGGCCTGGACGGGGTGGAGGTCACCGACCGCGGCACGGCCGCCGCGGCCGTCGCGGGAGCGCTCGGCGTCGCGCTCGTGCCGCACGTCGCGGCCGACGACGCCGAGGCGACCGCGGCCCTGGAGCCGGCCGTCTGACTGGCTGGAGGCACGGGGCGGGCCTGCCCCGTGCCTCCAGGCCGTCGCGCGCTCGCGCACGCACGCACGCCGCGACGCGCGCGAAACGCCGCACCGCCGGCGAGACGCCGCGCGGCGGCCGAGACGCCGCCGGATCCGGCGGTGTCTCGCGCGGCTTGCGGCGTCTCGAGCGCCACGCGTCGTCTCGATCGCGCGAGACGCCGTCGTCAGAAGCGGTCGAGGCTGCCCCGCAGCCGCGCGATGCGGTCCTGCAGCGGCGGGTGCGTCGAGAACAGGCGGTCCATCACGCCCGGACGCATCGGGTCCGCGATCCAGAGGTGCGCCATCGACGAGTTCTGCGTCTGCATCGGTCGCCCGTACGCACCGAGCTTCTCGAGCGCGCGGGCCAGTCCCTCGGGGTGCCGGGTCGTCATCGCGCCGGTCGCGTCGGCGAGGTACTCGCGCTGTCGTGACACCGCAGCCTGCACGCCCGCGGCCGCGATCGGCGCGACGATGACCGCCACGATGCCCGCGATGAGCAGGATCGGGTTGCTCCCGCCGCCGTTGTCGTTGTTGCGGTTCCGCCCGCCGGCGAGGCCGCTGAAGATCGAGATGCGCAGGAGCACGTCGGCGATGAGGCCGACCGCGACGACGAGCCCGAACACCATGGTCGAGACCCGGATGTCGTAGTTCCTGACGTGGCCGAGCTCGTGCGCCATGACGCCCTGCAGCTCCTGGTCGTCCATGATGGCGAGCAGGCCGGTGGTGGCCGCGACGATCGCGTGCTCCGGGTCGCGCCCGGTGGCGAACGCGTTCGGCGACGGGTCCTCGATGACGAAGACCCGCGGCATCGGCATGCCCGTCGCGATGGCGAGGTTCTCCACCGTCCGCCAGAGCCGCGGTTCGGTGTTCCGGTCGATCTCGATGCCACCCGCGATCGCCGTGGCCTGCCGGCCGGCGAGGAAGTACTGCAGGACCGCGTACCCGAGCGCCACGACGAGCACGATCACGCCGATGGAGACGTTGCCGGCGAGGTACCCGCCGAGGAACCCGAGCGCCCCGATGACCAACAGGAAGACGAGGACGATCAGGACGGTGTTGCGCTTGTTCCGCGCGATGGCGCTGTACACGTCAGGACGACGCCGGGTGGATCAGAACTGGACGCGCGGCGGTTCGGCGATCGCCGCGGGCTCGGCGGTCTCGAAGAACGACGCCTCGGTGAAGCCACGGCTCTTCGCGAACGAGGAGTTCGGGAAGACGCGGATCTTCGTGTTGAGCTCGCGGACGCCGCCGTTGTAGAAGCGACGTGCGGACTGGATCTTGTCCTCGGTGTCGACGAGCTCGGACTGCAACTGCAGGAAGTTCTGGCTGGACTGCAGCTGCGGGTAGCCCTCGGCCACGGCGAAGACGCTCTTCAGGGCCTTCTGCATGTGCCCCTCGGCAGCGGAGGCCGTCGAGGCGTCCCCGGCGCTGAGCGTCTCGGAGCGCGCCTTCGTGACGTCGTCGAAGACCGACTTCTCGTGGGTGGCGTAGCCCTTCACCGTCTCGACGATGGTCGGGATGAGGTCGGCCCGTCGCTTGAGCTGGACGGAGATGTCGCTCCACGCCTCGTCGACGCGCACCTTCAGGGTGACGAGCGAGTTGTACGTGACCCAGAGGTAGATCCCGACGATCACGAGGAGGACCACCACCACTCCGACGACGATCAGCGTCGTGATGAGTCCGGTGTCCATGAGGTCGTACTCCTTTGCGCGTCGGGATCCGCGGTGGTTCGGGGGACCGCAGAACGGCCGGGATCGATTGTACCGAGCAGGCACGGGTGCTCTCGTCCGCGTCGTTGGTTCACGGCCGATTCCCGAGTCGCACACACCGCGCGTTCGGGCTCGTCGGCGTGTCGCTCGGTCGGCGGACATCATCCGTTCGGTGTATTGACCCGAGCCGCTCGATCACGTGGGATGGAGGCGGATGAACACGCTGCGGGAGAACGTGGACGGACGGGCAGTCGGGGGCGACGGCCGCGTTCGGCGAACCCGTTTCACCGTGCTCGCGGGGTTCGCGGCCGCCCTGGTCGTCGGACTGCTCACGGCGGTCTCCGCTCCGGCGGTCGCGGCTGCAGTACCGCCCGCCACCGTCGCCGCAGCGCCGTCCGGCGCCGTCGCGGAGACGCCCGCGCCGACGACGACCCCGGTGCCGCAGAACCAGCTCACACCCGCGCCCCCGACCACTCCGCCGACCGGACGGCCGGTGCGCCCGACCATCGCCGACCCCGGTGACATCACGAGCAGCACCGCCCGGTTCCACGGAACGGGGACGGTCGGGCACGCACTCCGGGTCTCCGGCCCCGCCGCGACCGGGACGGCCGGATGCTCGACGACCGTGCGCGGCGACGGTTCGTGGTCGTGCGTCGCCGCCGTCAGCTCCGGTCCGCAGCAGGTCTTCACCGTCCAGGACCGCACGAACGCCGGGGTCGGGTCCGCCAGCGCCCCGGCGTCGGACATCGTCGTCCCGCCGACCGTCACGACCGACCGCCCCACCAACGGGCCGGTCTCCGGCACCGGGTACGCCGGTGCCACGGTGACCCTCTCGGTGTCCGGATCGACGACCGACCGGACCGCGACCGTGGGTCGCGACGGCCGGTGGACGACCTCGCTCGGCGGTGCCACGCCCGGTGCCGGTGGTGACGCCCGGCCCGTCGTGACCGCGACCCAGACCGCCAGCACCGCCGCGGGCTACCGGTCCGACCTGCGCAGCGCGGCGTCGGCGCCGGTGACGATCACGCTCGACCGCACTGCGCCTGCGGCCCCGCGCATCACCGCTCCTGCTGCCGGGGACCGGGTGGACGCCCAGCCCGCCGCGGTGTCCGGCACCGGTGAGCCCGGAGCGGTCCTGACCGTGTACGTCGACCGGGCACCGGTCTGCCGCACGGACGTCCCGACGTCGGGCCGGTGGTCGTGCTCGACCGCGGGGTCGACGCTGCTCGGCGGGACGCGGAGCATCACCGCGACGCAGCAGGACGCCGCCGGCAACTTCTCCCGGTCGTCGGCGGCCGTTCGGGTACGGGTCTCCCCGGGGTCCGGGTCGTCCGGCGAACCGACCGGTTCGTCGAGTGGTCACGTCGCCCCCAGGTCGGGGAGCGCCTCCGCGACGTCGAGCGCCGCCGGGACGGCGTCGGGCAACGGCGCCGGATCCGGCTCCCCCGACGGCGGCACCACATCGACCGGCGCGACGGGCGGCACGGGGACCGGCGGCACCGGTACGGGTACCGGCGGCTCGGCAAGCGGGCCGGGGTCCGGCAGCGTCGGCGCCACCGGTCCGGGTTCCGGTCACGCCGGGCTCGACTGGTCCGGACCGGCCGGCGACTGGACGGCGTCCACCGCGTACGACACGACGGTCCCGACGATCCAGGCGGTGTTCTCGTGGCGGACCGTGCTCGTGGCGACGGCGGTCGCCGCCGGGTTCCTCGTGCTCGTCGCCGGTCCACTCGCGCTCGTCGCCGGCACCGTCCGCGGACGGGTGCGCAACCCGTTCGCCGGTGTGCTCGGACGGAACCGTCCCCGTGACGAGCGGCGCCGCGGCGACGACGCCCTGCCGACGTGGGTCTCGATCGCCATCGCCGTGGCCGTCGTCGGGCTCTGCACCGTCCTCGGTGTGGGCGTCTCGCTCGAGGCCCGGTACGTCCGCCTCGCGATCGCCGTCCTGCTCGGGGCCGCCGTCCTCACCGCCACGGTCGTCCTCGCCGCGCGGTGGGCCGCCGGGTCCGACCGCCACGCCGTCGGGTTCCGGGTGTCCCCCTGGCTGGTCCTCGCTGCACTGGTCGCCTGCGCCGTGACCCGGTCGCTCGACCTGTCGCCGGCCGTGATCGTCGGTGTCGTCCTGGTTCCCGTCGGGCGCCCCGACCTCGACACCGCGGCGCTCCGGCTCGGCTCGGCGATCGCCGCGGGCGCTCGGAGCGCGACCTGGCGGTCGGTCGCCCTGCTCGTCGTCGCGGCCGCCGGGTGGGTGCTGCACTCGCTGACGCCGGGGTCCGGCTTCTGGGCCTCCTTCGTGTCCGAGTTCGCGATCACCCTGTGCGTCGGAGGCCTCGGTGCGGTGGTGGCCACCCTGCTCCCACTCACCGGGTCGGCCGGTCACGCGCTGCTCACGCAGTCCCGGGGCCGCTACGTCGCGATCGCCGCGGTCGCCGTCGCACTGGCCGCCGCGGTGTACTCCGGAACGGCCGGCACCCACGTCTCCCCCGTCGCCCTGGCGGTCATCGCAGCGCTCTGCGCCGTCGCGGCCGTCGGGAGCACCCTGGCGACGCGCGGGGTCCGAACGGGCAGCCGCGCCTGACACGCCGCCCGGACTCGTCGACGGCGAGCGCTTCCGAGTGCGCGTCCGGCGGATACGCTGGCGAACGGTGCGCGGTGCACCCCGACCGCTTCAGGGAGCGACGATGACCGAGACCCGATCCGACTACGACCCGACGCGGTTCCGCGAGGTCTTCCAGACCAGTTACACGTACGCGAACGGCTTCGCCCGCAACACCCACCGCTTCGCCGACCGCCCTGCCCTGCGGGAACCCGACAGCGGCCGGACCTGGACCTACGCCGAGCTCGGCGCGGACGTCGACCGGGTGGCCGGCTGGCTGTTCCGGCACGGGGTCGGTCGCGGCTCCGTCGTCATGGTGGAGCTGTTCAACTCCCCCGAGTTCGCGATCCTGTACCTGGCGTGCCACCGCATCGGAGCGGTCTTCTCCCCCACCAACTTCCGGCTCGCCCCCGACGAGGTCGGGTTCATCATCGAGGACTCCGCACCCGTCGTCCTCGTGTACGACGCCGCCCGCGCGGACGACATCCGCGCCGCACTCGCCAGCGCCCCGCACGCCCCCGAGCACGTGGTCGTGGTCGGCGACGCGACGGACGACGGCACGGTCCCCTTCGACGAGGTCCTCGGCGCCGACCCCGTCACCGCCGACGAGCTCGCCACCACGGAACCGCGCAGCACCTACGACGAGACGACCCGGCTCTACACGAGCGGCACCACCGGGCGTCCGAAGCCCGTACCGCTCCCGAGCCTGGTCGAGGTGCTCAGCGCGCACGACGTCATCATGCACTTCCCGCTCAGCCCGTTCGACAAGACCCTGAACATGTCCCCGCTGTTCCACCGCGGCGGCCTGTACTCCGGCGGCCCGAACCCGGTGTTCTACATGGGCGCCGAACTCACCACACTCCGGCACTTCGACGCCGAGCGGGTGCTGGACCTCGTCGAGACCGAGCGCCTCACCTTCCTCATCGGTGCCCCGCCGAACCTCGTGCAGCTCGCGAACGCGCAGGAGGCACGGCCGCGCGACCTGTCGTCCCTGCACGGCATCGTCACGATGGGCGCCCCGCTCGACCGCGCCGCAGCGCTCCGCTACCAGGAGCTCCTGTCGCCGCGGATCTTCAACGGCTACGGCACGACCGAGACCTTCTGGAACACGTTCCTCCGCCCCGAGGACTTCCCCGACGGCGCCGGGTCCACCGGACGCGCGTCGACCGACGACGACGTCGCCGTGGTCCGGGTGTACGAGGACAGGCTCGCCGACCCGACCGACACCGTGCCGAAGGACGGCTCCGAGATCGGCGAGTTCGCGGTCCGGACGCTCAAGTCGGGGTACTCCTACCGGAACCCGGGACTCGAGGCCGAGAAGTTCGCGAACGGCTGGTTCTACCCGGGCGACCTCGCGACGTGGGACGAGCACGAGCGCGTGACCATCGTCGGCCGCAAGGACGACATGATCATCTCCGGGGGCGAGAACGTCCACCCCGTGCAGGTGGAGGCAGCCCTGCAGGAGCACCCGGGCGTCGCCGACTCGATCGTGGTGGGCGTCCCCGACGAGCGCTGGGGCGAGGTCGTGACCGCATACGTCGTGCGCGCGCCCGGCCGGCTGCCCGAGGACGACACGGCCGCTGCCGCCGCCCTCGAGGAGTGGACCAGCGCGCACCCCGGGCTCGCCCGCTACAAGCGACCGCGGAAGTACCGGTTCGTCGCCGAGCTGCCCTACAACGCGACGGGCAAGAAGGTGCACTACGTCGCCAAGGCGACGGCCGCGGACGACCAGGCGGCCGGCCTGCTCATCGAGCCGTAGCGCCCGACAGGTGACCGGCAGACGGCCTGGAGGCGCGGGGCGGCCCCGCAACGCGCCTCCAGGCCGTCAGCTGGTCGCGTCCACCCCGCGGTGCGGCGCGTTGCGCGAGAACAGGCCGGGCAGCAGCCCGCCGATCTTCGTACCGATGCACAGGCTGACGAAGGTCGCGAGCGGGGTCGCCAACGCCACCGGGTCGAACGTCGCGACGGCGACGAGGCCCACCGTCCCCGGCACGAGCAGCAGGAACGCCGGGAAGAACGACACGGTCGCCGGGATCGCCGGCACGAGCCGCTCCAGCAGACGCGTCGCCACGAACAGGAGTGCAGCGGTCGCCCCGGTCGCGACGACGCTCCCCCACAGCGGCGTGGTCCCGCTCACGAGGGCGTAGGCGGTGACCATGACCGCGACCGACACGAGGGTCAGTCGCCACCCGGACCGGAAGACCAGACCGAGGCCGACGGCGAGCCCGGCGACGGCGACCCACGAGACCCAGTAGGACGGCACGGCCTCCCACCCGCCGCGGTCCGTGCCGACGCCGGCGACCTCGCCGACGAGCGCAGCCGAGGACGGGTCGACGTGCAGCCCGGTCAGGGCGCTGCCCGCGGCGATCCCCGCCGCCATGAAGCCGAGCATGATGAGCCCCTGGACGAGCCTCGACGACCCGGTGACGATGTCCGCGGCGGTGAGTTCGAGCAGGGCGTTCGTGATGAGCGCTCCCGGCACGAACACCGCGACCGGGGCGCACACCGCGAAGAGCGGGACGTGGTCGAACCCGGTGCCGGCGGCCACCAGCCCGACGATCGTCGTCGACGCGAACGCCGCGAGGAAGGGGATGATCGCGACGGCCTCGCGGAAGCGTCGGAGCACGAGACCGATCACGCCGACGAGTGCACCGACACCGAGGGCGACGAGGATCGCCCACCACGGGCAGCGGAACACGACCGCGAGGCCGGCGGAGGTCAGGGCGTTGCCGAGGATCCACGGCAGCGCGGGCGGCGGCACGGTGCCGGCGCGGATGGCCCGGACGCGTGCGGGGATCTCGGCGAGGGCGATGGAGCCGCTCTCGAGGCCGAGGACGAGCCGGTTCGCCCGCGCAGCCTGCCGCGACGACAGCTCGACGCCCTCGGCGTTCACGATCGTGGCGGCGCCGGTGGCGATCTCGCTCACCATCACCAGCGCGGGCAGGACCCCGACCGCGAGGGTCGGTCCGACGCCGGCGGCGTCACGCGCCTTCTCGAGCGCTGAGCGGACGTCGGTCACGGAGCTCCCGGCGTCGAGGAGCAGGGCGCCGAGCGTGCCGAGCAGCATCCCGACCGGGACGGTCTCGCCGTCGACGACCTCGACGTGGGCCTCGGGCCGGTTGATGGCGTTCCGCAGGTTCGCGAGTGCGCTTCCGATTCCGACCACGAGTCTCGATGGTAGTGCCGGGGCGACGCGAGGCCGAGTCTCGCGCCAGGCGACCGTTCTCGCGCGTCAGAGCGCGAGAACTGTCGCGCAGGCCGAGTCTCGGTGCGCCCAGGCCGAGTCTCGGTACCCCCGGTGGGACTCGAACCCACAACTCGGCGATTTTAAGTCGCATGCCTCTACCGATTGGGCCACGGGGGCGGGCCGCAACAGCCTACCGACAGCCGGGACGCGACGAGGCGGCCACCCCGTCAGGGGTGACCGCCTCGTGTGGAGCGTGTCGCTACTTGGCGTCGGCCGAGGCCTCGGCCTTCACCGGCTCGGCGTCGTTGGAGACGTCCTTCGCGGGCTCGCCGTAGGCCGGACCAGCGGTCCCTGCCGGCTGACCCTCGGCCGGAGCCGGTGCTGCGGCCGGAGCGGCGGGCGCCTCGGCAGCGGGCTTCGGCCGGGACGCGAACGCCTCGAACGCGGCGCGCGGGGTCTCGCGGTCGTCGAGCGACGCGATGTCGCGGCCGAGGAAGAAGCCCCCGACCCAGTCGCCGATGACGCGCCACTTGCGCTCCCACGACGGCATCGCCATGCCGTGGTAGCCACGGTGGGCGCCCCACGCGAGGAAGCCCTTCATCGCGAACTTGCCCGACTGGAAGACGCCGATGCCGAGACCGAGGCCCGCGACGGCGCCGAGGTTCTCGTGCTTGTAGTCGTTCGTCGCCTCGTTGCGGAGGGTTGCGACGAGGTTCTTCGCGAGCTGCTTCGCCTGACGGACCGCGTGCTGGGCGTTCGGCACGCAGAAGCCGCCGACGCCACCACCCGTGAGGTCCGGGACCGCCGCGACGTCACCGCAGGCCCACGCATCGGCGATCACGCCGTTGTCGTCGACGACGCGGAGGTCGGGCTGCACGCGGATGCGTCCACGCTGCTCGAGCGGGAAGTCGGTGCCCTTGACCATCGGGTTCGCCATGACGCCGGCGGTCCAGATGATGAGGTCGGACTCGATCTTCTCGATCGCGCCGTCGTTGGTCTTGAGCTCGCAGACGCCGCCGACCGCCGAGGCCAGCTGGGTCTCGAGGTGCACCGTGGCACCGCGCTGCGCGAGGTTCTTGAGCACCCAGTGCGAGGTCTCGAGCGAGACCTCGGGCATGATGCGGCCCATGGCCTCCACCAGGTGGAAGTGCGTGTCGTCGAAGGACAGCTGCGGGTAGCTCTTCAGCAGGTCGGTGACGAAGGAGCGGAGCTCGGCGAACACCTCGATGCCGGCGAAGCCACCACCGACGACCACGACGGTCAGCAGGCGGTCGCGCTCGGGCCCGGCCGGCAGGTTCGCGGCCTTGTGGAAGTTCGTGAGGATCTTGTCGCGGATCGCCGCGGCCTCTTCGATGGTCTTGAGGCCGATGGCCTCGTCCGCGACGCCCGGGATCGGGAAGGTCCGCGAGACCGCACCCGCGGTCATGACGATCTGGTCGTAGGACTCCTCCCACGCCGCACCCTCGGCCGGGGTGATGGTCGCCGTCTTGGTGGCGTGGTCGACGTTCGTGACCTTCGCGGTGACGACGCGCGTCTTCTTGAGGTGGCGACGGTGCGAGACGATCGCGTGGCGCGGCTCGATGGAACCGGCGGCGACCTCGGGGAGGAACGGCTGGTACGTCATGTACGGCAGCGGGTCCACCATCACGACCTCGGCTTCGCCCTGGCGAAGGTGCTTCTCGAGCTTCCAGGCGGTGTAGAAGCCGGCGTAACCGCCGCCGACGACGAGGATCTTGGGCACGGGGGATGATCTCCTTGGGTGGGGGGTACGGAGTCGAGTCAGACTTCGCCGCCACCCGCCCCGACTCCAGCGTCTGCACCGCCATCATACGCCCGGCACGCACACCGGGAGGGCGACCAGTCCGCGCGCTCGAGCGCGAGGTCGCCGATGGGGTTGACGCCGGGTCCGGCGGCGAGGGCGTGACCGACGAGGGCGTGCAGGCACTTCACGCGGGTGGGCATGCCACCGGCGCTGATGCCGTCGATCTCGTCGACGTGCTCGATCGACTCGCGATCGGCCAGGTAGGACTCGTGGGCCGCGAGGTACGCAGCCGCGATGGTGTCGTCCTCGAGCAGGGCTGCCAGCTCCGGCATGACCTGGTTCGCCTCGAGGGTGCTGACCGCGGCGGTGGCCGCGGGGTGGCACAGGTAGTAGAACGTCGGGAACGGGGTGCCGTTCGACAGACGGGGCTTCGTGGAGACGACCGTGGGGTTGCCACAGACGCAGCGTGCCGCGATCCCGATGACGTCACGCGCCGGTCGGCCGAGCTGCGCCGACACGACCTGGACGTCGCGGTCGGAGGGCGGGTCGAAGGGAGGGGTCGTCACGGGAACGTGAGCCTACCGGAGTCCCGCGTCAGGTCCTACTTGGTGTCACCGGTGCCGGAGACGTCCGGCGCGACGAGGTCCTGCGTGGTCTCGTCGGTGAGCCCGGAGGTCAGCACGGACGAGAGCATCGCCTGCACCCAGTCGACCTTCGGCGTCTGCACGCTCGAACTCACCGGTGTGCCGGAGTCGGTGGTGGGCCGCCCGTCGGCCTTCGTGTCCTCCGCCCCCATCACGAGGTAGCTCTCCTCGCCCGGGTACACGTAGAGCAGCCGATCGCGCGCCTGCGCCTCGATGTACGCCGGGTCGTCCCAGCGCGCCACGTCCTTCTTCTTCTGCGCGACGTCGGCCTTCTGGCTCGCGACCTCGCGCTGCTGCTGGGCGATCTGCTCCTGCTGCTGGATGAGCGTCCGGAGCGACGGGGCGAGGACCACGACGAACAGCACGATGATGACCAGCATGAGCAGGCTGAAGCCGGAGAACCGGATCGAGCGGTACCACGGCTGGTCGGACGTGCCGCCCTCCGGCATGGCCACGGGGACGCGGCGGACGCGGGGCTTCTGGCTGGGCACGGACCGACGATAACCCGGCGGGGCCGGGTCGGGCGGTCGGCACGCGGCCGTTCGGTGCCCTCTCAGGCGACCTGGAGGCGCGGGTCGCCTCCGCGGCGTCGCTCACGTCCGCCCCGTGGTCGCGCCACAGGCCGCGCGCGGTCCGCCGAGGTCGCGCGCGGTCCGCCGAGGTCGCACGATCTGTCGCCTGCGCCCGGCGCGAGCGGCATGTCGTGCGACCTCGACGTCCGGCGAGCGGCATGTCGTGCGACCTGGCGCGCGGCCGCGCGGGAACGACGAGACGCCGCCCTCCCGGAGGAGGACGGCGTCTCGTGGGGCGCGCTGGCTACAGGGCAGCCGAGCGGGGGAACGCCGAGCGGCCCGCGTAGACCGCGGCGTCGCCGAGCTCTTCCTCGATACGGAGCAGCTGGTTGTACTTCGCGACGCGGTCCGAGCGGGCCGGGGCGCCGGTCTTGATCTGGCCGCCGTCGACCGCCACCGCGATGTCGGCGATGGTGGTGTCCTCGGTCTCGCCGGAGCGGTGCGACAGGATCGACGTGAGGCCGTGGCGGTGTGCCAGGGACACGGCGTCGAGGGTCTCGGTCAGGGTGCCGATCTGGTTCACCTTGACGAGGATCGAGTTCGCGGCCTTCTCGTCGATGCCGCGCTGCAGCCGCTTCGGGTTCGTGACGAACAGGTCGTCGCCGACGATCTGCACCTTGTCGCCGAGCTCGGCGGTGAGGTGGGTCCAGCCGGCCCAGTCGTCCTCGGCCAGCGGGTCCTCGATCGTGGCGAGCGGGTAGTCGCGGACGAGCTCGGCGAAGTACGCCGTGAACTCCTCGCTCGAGAGCTGCTTGCCCTCGAACGAGTACTTGCCGTCGTTGAAGAACTCGGTCGAGGCGACGTCGAGCCCCAGCGCGATGTCCTTGCCCGGGGTGAAGCCGGCCTTCTCGATCGCGGCGAGGAGGAAGTCGAGCGCGGCACGGTTCGACGCGAGCTCGGGCGCGAAGCCGCCCTCGTCGCCGAGGCCGGTCGCCAGGCCCTGCTTCTTCAGCTCGCCCTTGAGGGCGTGGTAGGTCTCGACGCCCCAGCGGAGTGCCTCGGAGAAGGACTCGGCGCCGTAGGGCACCAGGAAGAACTCCTGGATGTCGACGTTGGTGTCGGCGTGCGCGCCACCGTTGACGACGTTCATCAGCGGCACGGGCAGCGTGTGCGCGTTCGGGCCACCGAGGTAGCGGAACAGCGGCAGGTCGGCCGAGTCGGCGGCGGCACGGGCCACGGCGAGCGAGGCACCGAGGATCGAGTTCGCGCCGAGGCGGGACTTGTTCTCGGTGCCGTCGAGCTCGATGAGCGCGGCGTCGACGAGGCGCTGGTCGGTGGCGTCGAAGCCCTCGAGCGCCGGGCCGATCTCGTCGAGGACGGCGTCGACGGCCTTGAGGACGCCCTTGCCGCCGTAGCGGGCCTTGTCTCCGTCACGGAGTTCGTACGCCTCGAACGCACCGGTGGAGGCACCGGAGGGGACGAGCGCGCGGGACACGACGCCGTCGTCGAGGAGGACCTCGACCTCGACCGTCGGGTTGCCTCGGGAATCGAGGACTTCGCGTGCTCCTACGGCATCGATCACGGCCACGGGGTACTCCCTACACGTTCGGTTGTGGTGATTGCGGGACCGATCCTACCGACGCCGGGTGAACCTCAGGCGCGCATGACGCCCGCTGTGCAGAACTCAGGCCAACGGCCGGAACTCGACGCCCTCGAGCGTCTCGGTGTCCGCACGCACGGAGGCGAACGCGTCGAAGCCCTGCTCGACGAGCCCGGCGAGCAGGTTCTTCGTGTTCTTCGTGCGCCGTTCGAGCCGGACACGACGGTGCGACCCGAGCGCCTCGACCTTGAGCGCGGCGAGGCGGACCGGGTCGACGTCCTTGTCGTACACGAGCACGACGGCGTCGGACTCGGCGGACTCGGGCAGCGTGACGAGGTCCACGAGACGCTCGAAGCCGAGGGAGAACCCGACCGCGGGCACGTCCTGGCCGAGGAACCGGCCGATCATGCCGTCGTACCGGCCGCCGCCGCCGAGGCTGTACCCGAAGTCCGGGTGCGCCACCTCGAAGATCGTCCCGGTGTAGTACCCCATGCCCCGGACCAGCGTCGGGTCGAAGCGCAGGTCGACCCCTGGGAGCGCCGATCGCAGACGCAGCAGGTCGTCGAACGCGTCGGCGTCGAGCCACTCCGCTCCAGCGACCGAGTCCCAGTCGGCGGACTCGAGCGCGCGGATCGTGTCCTCGAGCCCGGGGAGCTCGGCGCCGACGGTCTCCCGCAGTTCCGCCGCGACGCCGTCCGGGCCGATCTTGTCGAGCTTGTCGATCGTGATGAGCGCCCGGTCCGCGGCGCCCGGTTCGGTGATCCCCCACGAGGCGAGGAGCGCCAGCAGGACCCGGCGGTCGTTGATCCGGATCGTGGTGTCGGCGATCCCCAGCGCGTCGAGTGCCGCCGTCGTGGCCCGGATGAGCTCGATCTCGGCGAGCTGCCCGGGTTCGCCGAGGATGTCGATGTCGCACTGCACGAACTGCCGGTAGCGCCCCTTCTGCGGGCGCTCGGCCCGCCAGACCGGCGCGATCTGCACGGACCGGAACACCGACGGCAGTTCGGCGCGGTGCGAGGCGTAGAACCGGGCGAGCGGCACGGTGAGGTCGAACCGGAGCCCGAGGTCGGCGAGGTCGAGCGGTGCCTGCGCGCGCTGGAGGTCCTCGGTGGAGAGCCCGCGCTTCATGACCGCGAACGCGAGCTTCTCGTTGTCGCCGCCGAGGCCCGAGTGCAGGCGTGCCGCGTCCTCGACGACGGGGGTCTCGATCTCGTCGAACCCGTGCCGGGCGTACACGCCGCGGATCACACCGAGCACGTGCTCGCGCCGGGCCTTGTCCGCCGGGAGGAAGTCACGCATGCCACGGGGTGCCGTCACGGTCGAAGCCATGCCGCAATTCTGGCAGACGGGCAACTCGGGGTTGCGCACGGCCTGACCAAATGATATTCTGAATCCAGAACCTCGGTACGGCGGGTGCCTGATCCATTCGTCGGACCGATCGCGTGGGCAACGTGCTGCAGTGTGCCCCGCGGTTCGAGCGGGCTTCCCTGCCGGCACCTCTATCCCTGGTGGTGCCGTCTGCCCGCTCGCGGGCGTCCTCCTTTTTTCGGGTTGGGAGGACGCCCGCACTCTCTCGCCGTCCGCGCACCCGGACACCGCACCGCTGCGGTGCGCGCGGACGGCACTCCTCCCTCGATCAGTCGCCCGTGCGACCGGCCGTCTCCAGGTCGGCGACCGCAGCACGCAGGCTCGCGATCGGATCGACCCCGGCATCCCGCGCCGCCGCGACCGACGCGAGCAGCGCCGCGCCCCACGAGCGGTCGACGGCGCCGCTGCCGGCGCCGTCGGCACCCGCGTCCGGACCGTCCGACGCGACCACGTCGCCCTGGACGTCCGCCACGACCGACGCGACGACCGTGGCGGCGTCCCCACGTTCCTCCAGGCGTTCGAGCAGCTTCACCGCCCGCTCGAGCGGCGGCATCGCCCGCGGCACCCCGTCGAACAGGCTCCGCCGCGTGGACTTCTCCGCCGCCTTCGCCGCGCGCCAGACCCGGACGACGTCCTCCACGGTGTCCGCGTGCTCGTCCCCGAACACGTGCGGGTGGCGGCGGACCATCTTGTCGCGGGCACCGGCGGCCACGTCCTCCAGGTCGAACGACTCCGCGAGACCCGCGTGCAGCACCACTTGGTAGAGCACGTCGCCGAGCTCTTCCCGCAGTTCCTCCGGGTCGCCGTCGTCGATCGCGTCGACGAGCTCGTACGACTCCTCGACGGCGTACCGTGCGAGCGTGGCGTGCGTCTGCGCCCGGTTCCACACGCACCCACCGGACGGGGCGAGCAGGCGGTCGACGACTTCGACGAGGTCCGAGACGGCGGTCATGTCGTCATGGTCGCACGTCGCCGGTATGCTGGACGTGGCGTGTCGGGAAGTCTGGTCGACGGACCATCACCCGATCCCACTTCAACGGAGCTCCATGTCGGCACTCGTCCGTTCCCCCCGCTTCAGCGCCATCGCACTCCTCACCGCGGCCGTCCTCGGCCTGGTCGTCGCGAACTCGCCGCTCGGCCCCGGCCTCGAGCACGTCCTGCACGTCCACGCCCCGTGGGGTGCGGTCGGCCTCGACCTCTCGGTCTCGCACTGGATCAGCGACGGCCTGCTCGCGGTGTTCTTCCTGCTCGTCGCGATCGAGCTGAAGCACGAGCTCGTCGCCGGCGAACTGTCCAACCCGAAGACGGCGGTCATCCCGGCGATCGCGGCCGTCGGCGGCGTGCTCGTCCCCGCCGGCATCTACCTCGCGGTGACGGCCGGCACGCCGTACGGTCACGGCTGGCCGATCCCGACCGCGACGGACATCGCATTCGCCCTCGGGGTCCTCGCGATGTTCGGCCGCGGCCTGCCGTCGACGCTCCGGGTGTTCCTGCTCGCCCTCGCGGTGCTGGACGACCTCATCGCGATCGTCATCATCGCCGTGGTGTTCGCCCACGACACCGACTTCCTCGCGCTCGCCGGTGCGGTCGTGGTGCTCGCGGTGTTCTGGCTGCTCGGCAAGGCCCTGCGCCCCGGCCGCCCCGGCCAGGCGTGGGTCATCGCGGGCATGGTCGTGCTCGGACTCCTGACGTGGTGGCTCGTCTACCACTCGGGCGTGCACGCGACGATCGCCGGCGTCGCCCTGGGCCTCTCCCTCCCCCGCCGCCCCGGTCACACCCTGCACGAGAACGTCGAGCCGTGGTCCAACGCGATCGTGCTGCCGCTGTTCGCGTTCGCCTCGGCCGCGGTCGTGGTGCCGGCGGTGGGGATCGGCGAGCTCTCCCCCACGTTCTGGGCCGTCGTGCTCGCGCTGCCGGTCGGCAAGGTGATCGGCATCACGCTGTTCGGGGCGGTCGCGACGCGGATCTTCCGGGCTCCCGGGCGGTCGACGCTGTCCTTCTGGTCGATCGTCACGGTCGGTGTCCTCGGCGGCATCGGCTTCACGGTGTCGTTGCTCATGAACGAGCTGGCGTTCGCCGCGAACGAGGAGATCCTCGACGAGGGCGTGCTCGCGGTCCTGGTCGGCTCGGGCATCGCGATCGTCGCGTCGGCCGTGGTGGTCAGCCTGCGGGCGCGCCGCTACCGGGCACGGCGGGCGCTCTCCGAGGCCGAGGCGACCGAGTAGGCCGACCCGCGCGGTGCGTGCGGCGGAACGGGTGGTCCGCCGACTCAGAGCGGACGCGGGCGGTTGCGAACGCGCGGCTGCGACATCTCCGATGTCGCACGACGTCGGAGATGTCGCACGACGTCCGCGCCACCACGCGCCCTCGACAGGATCGCGCGCCGTGGACGCGCGCACCAATGGACTGGAGGCGCGGTGCCAGCCCGCACCGCGCCTCCAGTCCGTCGTCAGGCGCGTTCCACGGCCCGCGCGCGCTACGCGGCCGGCGTCTCGGCCGGCGCCTTCGACGCCCCGTACACCGCCGTCAGGATGCTCTCGACCCACTGGATCAGGGCGTCGTCCGGCAGGGTCTCGCCGTGCGGCTTCGGCAGCGGGATGCTCGCGGCGTCCTGCTGCGGGAACCACCGGGCGCCCGGGAACATCCGCTTGAGCCGCACCTGCGCCGAGTCCGGGAGCTCCTTGCCCGCGACCCGCAGGTTCGACCCCATCACGACGACGTCGGACAGGCCGACCTGCTGCGCCATCCGCCGGAGGCGCGAGACCTCGACCAGGGTGAGCACCGGCTGCGGCGGCTGCCCGTAGCGGTCGGTGAGCTCGTCGAGCACCATGTCGATCCCCTCCGCCTGCGCCGCCGGGGCGGAGGCGGCCGAGAGCTTCTGGTACGCCTCGAGCCGGAGCCGTTCGGACTCGACGTAGTCCTCCGGGATGTGGGCATCGACGGGGATCTCGAGCCGGAGCTCGGTCTGCCCCTCGGCGACGTCCCCGCGGAACTGCGAGACGGCCTCGCCGATCATGCGGAGGTAGAGGTCGAACCCGACGCCCGCGATGTGTCCGGACTGCTCGCCGCCGAGCAGGTTGCCCGCGCCGCGGAGCTCGAGGTCCTTCATGGCGACCTGCATGCCCGCGCCGAGCTCGTTGTTCGCCGCGATGGTCTCGAGGCGGTCCTGCGCGGTCTCGGACAGCGGCTTGTCGGCGTCGTAGAGGAAGTACGCGTAGCCGCGCTCCCGGCCACGACCGACACGGCCGCGCAGCTGGTGCAGCTGGGACAGCCCGTACTTGTCCGCCTTGTCGATGATGAGCGTGTTCGCGTTGGCGATGTCGAGGCCGGTCTCGACGATCGTGGTCGACACGAGGACGTCGAACCGGCGCTCCCAGAAGTCGACCATGACCTGCTCGAGCGTCGACTCGGACATCTGGCCGTGGGCGACCGCGATCCGGGCGTCCGGCACGATCTCGGCGAGGTGCGCCGCGACGGACTGGATGTCCTTGACGCGGTTGTGCACGTAGAACACCTGGCCCTCGCGGAGGAGTTCGCGGCGGATCGCGGCGGCGACCTGCAGGTCCGACTGGGGGCCGACGAACGTGAGGATCGGGTGCCGGTCCTCCGGCGGGGTGGCCAGCGTGGACATCTCGCGGATGCCGGTCACCGCCATCTCGAGCGACCGCGGGATCGGGGTCGCCGACATCGCCAGGACGTCGACGTTCGTCTTGAGCTTCTTGAGCTGGTCCTTGTGCTCGACGCCGAACCGCTGTTCCTCGTCGATGATGACGAGGCCGACGTCCTTGAACTGGATGTTCTGCGACAGGATCCGGTGGGTGCCGATGACGATGTCGACGGTGCCGTCGGCGAGGCCCGCGATGGTCTCCTTCGACTCCTTCTCGGTCTGGAAGCGGCTCAGCGCGCGGAGGTGCACCGGGAAGCCGGCGAAGCGCTCCTGGAAGGTCTCCATGTGCTGGCGGACGAGGAGCGTCGTGGGGACGAGCACGGCGACCTGCTTGCCGTCCTGCACGGCCTTGAACGCGGCGCGGATCGCGACCTCGGTCTTGCCGTAGCCGACGTCGCCGGAGAGCAGTCGGTCCATCGGGATCGGCCGCTCCATGTCGCGCTTGATCTCGTCGATGGTGGTGAGCTGGTCGGCGGTCTCGGCGAACGGGAACGCTTCCTCCAGCTCACGCTGCCACGGGGTGTCCGGGCCGAACGCGTGCCCCTTCGACGCCATGCGCGCCGAGTACAGCTTCACGAGGTCGACGGCGATGTCGCGGACGGCCTTCCGCGCCTTGCTCTTCGCCGCGGACCAGTCGCTGCCGCCCATCTTCGACAGGGTCGGGGACTCGCCGCCGACGTACCGCGAGAGCTGGTCGAGCTGGTCGGTGGGCACGAACAGCTTGTCGCCCGGGTAGCCGCGCTTGGACGGCGCGTACTCGAGCACGAGGTACTCGCGCTGCGTCTTCACGGCGTTGCGGCCACCGCTGGACACCTCGCGCGAGACGAGCTCGACGAACTTGCCGATGCCGTGCGTGGCGTGCACGACGACGTCGCCCGGCTTGAGCTGGAGCGGGTCGACGACGTTCTTCCGCCGGCTCGCGAGCTTCTTGACCGTGCGGGCGCCCTGCTGGACGCTCCGACCGTAGAACTCGGCCTCGCTGAGGACCGCGATGCGCGGATCCGGGGTGGCGAAGCCGTGCTCGACGGTGGCCGTCGTGACGATGGCGACGCCGGGCTCGGGAGGCGCGGTGAGGGCTTCGGCCCGGGCTGCGACGCCGGCGTCGGCGAGCACCTGCACCGCACGTTCGACGAGTCCCTGGCCCTGGGCGGTCACCACCACGGCCCACCCGTCGTCGGTGAGCTGCTTGACGTGCGCGATCGCCCCGTCCGCGCTGCCGGCGAAGCTCGGGATCGCCTCGGCCCGGACGCGGATGTAGTCCCCGGCCTCGGCCACTGCTTCGGCATCGGTGAGGACGCGCTCGGAGTCGCCCTCGTCCAGCCCGGAGTCGAACGGCGACACCGTCCACCAGGTGCGCTGCCCTCGACCGTTCTTGAGCTGCTGCACCGAGAGGAAGTTGCCGGCGTCGAGGTCGATCGGCGCCTGGGCCCCGGCGACCGCGGCGCTCCACGCGGCCTGCAGGAACTCGGTGTTCGTCTCGGCGAGGCTGTGCGCGCGCCCGCTGACCCGCTCCGGCCCGAGCACCGTGATGACGGCGTCGGTCGGCAGGTAGTGCGTCACGGGCACGAGGTCCTGCACGAGGGCGGGGGCGAGCGACTCCATGCCCTCCACCGGGATGCCCTCGGCGATCTTGGCGAGCATCTGGGACAGGTTCGGGAACTCGTGCAGCATCTCGCGGGCACGCTGCCGGACGTCGTCGCTCAGCAGGAGTTCGCGGGAGGCGGTGAGCTCGACCGTGCCGAGCTCGTCGTCCGTGGTGCGCTGGTCCGCCACCGAGAACGCCTTGATCGCCTCGATCTCGTCGCCGAAGAAGTCGACGCGCACGGGGTGGTCGGCGGTCGGCGGGAAGACGTCGAGGATGCCACCGCGCACCGCGAACTCACCACGGCGGGTGACCAGGTCGACCCGGGCGTACGCCATGTCGACGAGTTGCCCGGCGATCGTGCCGAGGTCGTTGCCCCGGGAGTCCGTCCGCAGCACGACCGGTGCGAGCGAGGTCAGGTTGCCCGCGATCGGCTGCAGCGCCGCGCGGACGCTGGCCACGACGACGGTGGTGCGGCGCTCCCCCGGTGCGGCGTCCTGCCACGCGGCGAGCTTCCGGAGCGTGGCGATGCGCGTGCCCACGGTCTGCGCGCTCGGGCTGAGCCGTTCGTGGGGCAGGGTCTCCCACGCCGGGAACTCGAGGACGTCGGCTTCGGGCAGGTAGCTGCCGAGTGCGTCGCGGACCGCTTCGGCCTCACGCCCGGTGGCCGTGACCACGAAGAGGCACTGCGGCCCGTTCCGCTCGGCGAGGAGCGCGCCCAGCAGCGGCACGCGCAGGCCGTCGACGACCGAGAAGTCGGCGTCGCGGTTCGCGGTGCGGAGGACGCGATCGAACGCGGAGGCGCGCGAGAGCGCAGGGATGATGCCCGAGATCGTCACTCAGGAGATGGTACCGGCCACGACCGACAACGATCAGGACGGGGCGTGCACCCGCTGCTGCGCGGCGAGGAGCCCGAGGTCCGCGATCGCCTCGACGGCGTCCGCGCCGTCGGCGAGCAGGTTCGGCAGCGTCTTCTTCTCGGTCGGCGAGAAGTCACGTAGCACGTAGTCGGCCGGGTCCTGTCGCCCCGGGGGTCGGCCGATGCCGATCCGCACGCGGGTGAACTCGTTCGTCCCGGTCGCCTTGATGATGTCGCGCAGGCCGTTGTGCCCGCCGTGCCCGCCGCTGCCCTTGAGCCGCACGGTGTCGAACGGCAGGTCGAGTTCGTCGTGCACGACGACGAGCGACTCCGGGGTGGCGCTGTAGAACCCGAGCACGCTCGACACCGGGCCGCCGGAGGTGTTCATGAACGACCCCGGCTTGGCGAGCACGAGCTTCGGGCCGCCGGGGACCAGGCGCCCCTCGGCGACCTGGTTCGGCGTCTTGTGCTTCTTGAACGTCGCGCCCATCCGGGCGGCGAGCTCGTCGAGGACCATCTGGCCGACGTTGTGACGGTTCCCCGCGTAGCCGGGCCCGGGGTTCCCGAGCCCGACCACGATCAGGGTGCGATCCGACACAGCGTCGACCAGATGTCCGCGAAGGGGGCGTTACTCGCCGTCGACCGGGGCGGAGCCGCCCTCGGCACCGGCTTCGGCGCCGGCCTCGGCAGCTGCCTCGTCGGCGGCGTCGTCGTCAGCGGTGCCACGCGGGGTGACGATCGCGACGACGAGGGCCTCGCCGTCGGTCTCGAGCTCAGCGCCCTCGGGCAGGGTGAGCTGCGAGGCGTGGATCTGCGTGCCGTCCTCGAGGCCCTCGACGTCGACCACGACGTGCTCGGGGATGTCGGTCGCGAGCACGAGCAGCGAGACCGTGTTGAGGTCCTGCACGTGGATGGTGCCGGAGAAGGACTCGCCCTCGACGACGACGGGCACGTCGACCGTGACCTTCTCGCCGCGGCGGAGGACCACGAGGTCGATGTGCTCGATGATCTGGCGCACCGGGTCACGCTGGACGTCCTTGACGAGGGCGAGCTGGGCCGCACCCTCGATGTCGAGGTCGACGACCGCGTTGGCGGTACGGACGAGCAGCATGGTCTCGTGACCCGGGAGGGTGATGTGCTTGGGCTCGGTGCCGTGGCCGTAGACGACCGCGGGGATCTTGTCGGCGGCACGGAGCTTGCGAGCAGCGCCCTTGCCGAACTTGGTGCGGACTTCCGCTGCGAGCTTGGTGTAGTCGGCCATGATGTCTCCTGGTCTCTGGGGCGACACCGGGGTGCCGGCATCGTGGGGGTCTGTGGTGTTGCAACTCGAACGCGCACACGCGTGAGGAACGCTCCCAGGACTGGGCCGGCTCTCCCACCGCGTCGATCACGGCCGCGCATGCGCGGCCCTCGCCGAAGTCAGTCACCGAGTCTAGCAGCACCGGTCCGGGCGTGTCGGCCCACGCCCTGGACGTGGGTACAGGTCGGTCTGGAGGCGCGTGGCGGGGCCGCCCCGTCCTCCCTCGCAGGCTCGGTCGGCGTGTCCCGCGCGACGCTTCGCGTCGCCGCCGAGCGGGACACGCCGGGCCGTCTGCTGGTCGCCTAGTGGCCGGCGGCCTCCGCGCCCCTCGGCACCTTGAGGAAGCACAGGACCACGAACGCGAGGACGTACAGGAGGACGAAGGTCCAGACCACCCCGCCGGGGCCACCCCAGGGCAGGACCGCACTGACGACGGCGTTGCCGAGGAAGGTCGCGCCACCGGCCGCGGTCGCGTACATCGCCATCGCCGGGCCGCGCCGCTCCTCGCCCGCGAAGGCCGGGACGATCGCACCCATCGGGGTGAAGCCGGCGAGCATGATGCCGAACACCGTGCCGGCCGCCGTCGCCAGCCAGAAGCCCCACTCGGAGCCCGCCGGCACGAGGTGCGGCACGTACCACCAGGCGAGGAGCCCCACCGCGGACGCCGCGATGCCGAACCACTTCACGGTGCGGATCCAGCCGATGCGGTCGCCGAGCGCGCCGAAGAACGCGTTGAAGAGGATGTTGCCCGCGTAGACGATCACGGTCATCGTCAGCCACTTCGACTGTCCCCACCCGAGCTCGGTGCCGATGATCGCCGGCATGATCACGAACATGCCGAACTCCGGCGCCGTGTTGACGAGCCGGATCACCACGGCCAGCAGCACCTTGGGGCGACGGATGCAGACCTCGATGCCGGACGCGATGACCCGGGCCGCGGAGTGGTCCCGCGGGGCGATCCGACGGAGGCCGGTGCGCTCGTGCACGCCGAAGCGGACGATCAGCCAGCCGGCGACGACGAAGACGAGCGACGCGGCCATCGACCAGGTCTCACCGAGCGAGCCACCGCCGAACGCGGGGATCGTGCCGATCGCGATGAGCGAGCCGAGCGTCGGCAGGCCGCCGGTGAACACGACGTAGAACCAGCCGACGGCGGTGGCGTTCCGCTCCCGGGCGACCGTGTGGTTGATCCAGCAGAGGAACGAGAACGCGAACAGCGGGAAGCCGAGGCCGCGCAGGAAGTACGTCAGCGCGATGAGTCCGACCGACGCCGTGGGCAGCGCCGCGAGGAACGCGACCTGGAACACGACCCAGAGCACCGCGCCGATGGTCATGACGCGGCGTGGACCCCAGAGCTCCGACAGGACGCCGGCGAAGTACGACGCGACGAGGACCGCGACGCCGTAGATGCCGATGATCATCGCGGCACTGTCGGTCCCGCCGCTGCCCAGGACCCCGGCGATGTGCGGCGAGATGAAGTTCGACTCGATGCCGTCGCCCGTCATGAAGACGAGCACGCCGAGGAAGCCCCAGCGCAGGGGGTGCGGGATGCCGAGGCGGGCGAGGAGTCCCTCGCGGGCGGCGGCGGCCGGCGGTGGTGGTGCGGCGGTGCCGGACTCGGGTGCTGTGACGCCGTTCGGCGGCGTGAGGGTGGTGGTGCTGGCGGTGCGGGGTTCCGACATGTGTCGTCTCTCCTGGAGGGGCCCGGAGTGCTCGACCCGGCATCGCGGCATGTCTCCGGGGTGCGCCGCGCGCCGCGCACCACCTGCCCGCGCGGTGGCTGTGGGCAGGGTAGCGCGTCGGCGATGATGCGAGTCCTGTACCCGGGCCGCCCGGTGCTGATCGCAGGACGGACCCGGCGGACCATCGCCGGCCCGAAGCGTGGTGCCCGAGATTAGACCGCTCCAACGCACGGCGTCAAGAACGACAACTGTTGCGTAACGATGCGGCCGGCGGGGCGGTTCGGCGGGTAGTGGGTCGTTCCGCGCATGGCGGGTCGTTCCGGGCGTACCTGGCCGTTCCGCGCACGGCGGGTCGTTCCGGGCGTGCCTGGCCGTTCCGGGCCTACCTGGCCGTTTCTTTCGACTCGGTGCGCGCGAATCCGCTTGCTATCTCGACCGTCATGGGAAGGAACGGGCACGCTCGGCCCCGACCGGGCGCAGGACGGAATGCGGATCTCGCTCTACGTCCGGCGTCGCTTCCGGGCCGCGGCGAACGCGTCGCGTGCGCGGTCGCTCGCGGCCTCGTCGCGGCTGCGCTCGAGTCGTTCGACCTCGGCGGTCGCGTCCGCGAGGGCGCGTTCGAGCTCGGCGCGCCGGTCCTCGGCGGCTTCGAGTTCGCCCTCCGCCCGGTCGAGCGCGGCATCGGCCTCGCGGGACGCCGTACGGGCCTCGGCTTCGGCTGCGCGGGCAGCGCGGCGCTCCGCCGCCGGGTCGGTCTTCGGCTCGCGTTGCGGGGCGGGCTCCGGTTCCCGTGCGGGAGCGGGCCTGGAGGCGCGGCTCGCCTTCCGGGATCGGCGCGCGTCCTCGATGGGGATCGGTGGCGCGTCACTGCCGGACCAGGCGTCCGGCACCGCGTCGGGATCCGCGAGTGCCCCGCCGAGGTCGACGTCGTCGAACCCCACGCTCTCGAGCGGCCGGACGAGCAGCCCCGACCGGACGGCGGCACCGGCGTGCGGGTCGGCCATCGCCGCCTCGATCGTCGCCCGCACCTGGTCGAGCACCGCCGTCGTCACCGGGTGCCCTGCCTGCTCGGCGAGGTCGGCGCCGGCCTGCGCGAGTGCTCCGACGACGTCGGACCGCTGCCGCCGGAGCGTCGCGATCTCGGCCGGGTCGGCGTCAGCCTGAGCCTGCCGCAACGCGGGTCCGAGGTCGACGGCGTCGTCGAGCGCGGCCTCGCTCGCCAGCAGGTCGACCACCCACGCGGCCGGGGCCGGCTTCCGGAGCGCACCGATCGCCGTCGCGAGGTCGCGGTCGTCCTTCCGGACCGCCCGCTGCCGTGCGGTCCGTTCGGCCACGAAGTCCGCGGGCGCGACGAGGAGCAGTTCCCTCGCCACGTCCGCGAACCCCATGCGGCCCAGCTTGCCCGTTACCAGTCGTGGACGGTTCCGTCGGCGAGCCGGTTGAACGGGAGGTAGGCCTGTTCGTACGGGTACTTGCCCGCCTCGTCGACGTCGAGCGAGACGCCGAGGCCCGGTTCGTCGCCGGGGTGCAGGTACCCGTCGGTGAAGGTGAAGGTCTGCCGGAACACCTGATTCGTCTTCGGGCCGTGCTGCATGTACTCCTGGATGCCGAAGTTGTGGATCGCGAGCCCGAGGTGCATCTGCGCCGCGAGGCCCACCGGCGAGATGTCGGTCGGCCCGTGGAACCCGGACTTGATCTGGTACATCGCCGCGTAGTCCATCGTCTTCTTCAGCGGGCTGATCCCACCCATGTGCGTGACGGCGCCGCGGACGTAGTCGATGAGCTGGTCACGGATGATGTCCTTGAAGTCCCAGATCGTGTTGAAGACCTCGCCGATCGCGAGCGGCGTCGTGGTGTGCTGCCGGACGAGCTTCAGCGCCTCCTGGTTCTCGGCGGGGGTGCAGTCCTCGAGCCAGAACAGGTCGTACGGCTCGAGCGACTTGCCGAGCTTCGCGGCCTGCAGCGGGGTCATCCGGTGGTGGCCGTCGTGCAGCAGCGGCAGCTCGGGGCCGAACTCGTTGCGGACGGCCTCGAACACGGTCGGCACGTGGCGCAGGTACGCCCGGGTGTCCCAGTCCTCCATCGCCGGGAACGCCCCGCGCTGCGCCGGCTCGAAGTCGTACCGGACGCCGTCGTTGCCGACCGTCGTCTTGTTCGACGCGATGCCGTAGATGGACTCCAGCCCTGGCACGCCCGTCTGCACGCGGATCGACCGGTAGCCCTCGGCCTGGTGCTCCCGGATGGAGTCGAACAGCTCCGGCAGTTCCTTGCCCGACGCGTGCCCGTACGCCATCAGCCCGGTGCGGGATGCCCCACCGAGCAGCTGGTACACGGGCATCCCCGCGACCTTGCCCTTGATGTCCCAGAGCGCCATGTCGACGGCGGCGATCGCGGCCATCGTGACGGGACCGCGGCGCCAGTACGACGACCGGTAGAGGAACTGCCAGGCGTCCTCGATGCGGCTGGCGTCCCGACCGATGAGGAGCGGGACGACGTGCTCGGACAGGTACGCGGCGGCGGCGAGCTCGCGCCCGTTGAGCGTCGCGTCACCGAGACCCGTCACCCCGTCGACGGTCGTGATCTTCAGGGTGACGAAGTTCCGGTTCGGGCTGGTCACGATGACCTCGGCGCGCTCGATGAGCTGGCCGCGGTCCGTGGACGCCCACGTGTCCGGACGCCCGGCGGTCGGGTCGCTCGCGGCACCCGTGTCCGCCGCACCCGGCACCGGGGCCGCGGGGTTCGTGGTCGTGTCGGTCATGCGGGGACTCCTTCGTCGGTGCGGGTGGTGGTGCTGGCACGGATGCGGTCGGCGGCGGCCGTCACCGCCGTCGCGGTCGCTTCGGTGTCGAGGTCGGGTGCGATGACGCGCAGCACGTCGTGCACGTCCGAGTCTGCCCCGGGGGCTCCGTCGTCGCTCACCAGGTCGGGCTGCTCGGTCAGGTGCAGCCACCACGCCGCGATGGCGGTCGCGGCACCGGGGCCGATGCCGGCGGACGGGTCCCGGGCGAGCCGGTGCCGGAGCACGTCGACGACCCGGACGGGGAGCTTCTCGGACCCGCCGGACGCGATCTGCCGCAGGGTGTGCCGGATGCGGGGGTTCGCGAACCGGTCCACCAGGGCGTCGCGTGCAGCGGTGATCTCGGCCGCGGGCAACGGGAGTTCGAGGGCCGCTTCGTCCCAGAGCTCTTCGACGGCCGCGCGGCAGACCGGGTCGTCCATCGCGGAGGCGACGGTCTCGTGGCCGAGCTGCAGGCCGAGGTAGGCGAGCAGGGAGTGCGAGCCGTTCAGCAGCCAGAGCTTCCGCTGCTCGTACGGCGTGACGTCGTCGACGATGCGGACCCCGGCTGTCTGCCACGCGGGTCGGTCGATGCCGTCGAAGGCGTCCTCGAGCACCCACTCCGAGAACGGCTCGGTGACCACCGGCACCCGGTCGCCGTCGAGCGCTCCCGGCAGCGCGGCGAGGTCTGCGACGTCGGCCTCGGTGGTGGCGGGGGTGATCCGGTCCACCATCGACGACGGGAACGACACGTGCGCCTCGATCCACGAGCGCAGTCCGGGATCGGCGGTCGCACCGAGGACGGCCTCACGCAGGACCTCGCCGTTGTGGGTCAGGTTGTCGAGGCTGACCAGCGCGATCCGACCGGAGCCGGCGGCACGCCGTGCGTCGAGCCCCGCGACCAGACGGGCCGGGACGTCGGATCCGGACCGGTAGCCCTGCTCGGTGACCGTCAGCGTGACGATGGTCGTCTCCGGGGAGGCGACCGCGTGCCTCCACGCCGTGTCGTCGCTGCCGGGGTGCGCCGCCACGATCGCGTCGACCACGGCGGCGTCGTCACCCGACGCGGCACGCGTGACGAGCGTGTACCGGCAGCCCTGGGCCACCAGCGCGTCGGCGACGGCCGGCGACCGGCCCGTGAAGGCGGTGATGCCCCACTCACCCGCGTGCTGCGTGTACCAAGCGAGGTGGGCGCGCGCGAAGGCACCCACCCCGAGGTGGACGAGGCCGGGGCGGCGGTCGGTCATGCCGACACCGGGACCAGGGACCGCAGGTACGCGAGGTTGTCGGCGGTCCGGGCCTCGAGCGGGAGGTCGGTGGAGAAGTCCTCGATGGTGACCCAGCCGTCGTAGCCGACCTGGCGCAGGGCGTCGAGGTAGTCGGACACCGATGCATGGCCGGTGCGGAGGGGCGCCCACTCGTTCTGCCAGACGGTGCTGCCGTCGGCCCGGGTGTCGCCGGTGTCGACCCAGCGGGCGTTCTTCACGTGGGCGTGCGCGAGGTACGGGCCGAGGAGCTCGAACGCGGCGAGGTGGTCCTCCTGTCCCTCGATCACGAGGTTCCCGAGGTCGTGGATGACCCCGACGTGCGCCGGGTCGAGCCCGTCGACGAGCCGGAGCGCCGCCGACGCCGAGGGCGTGATCGTCATGTGGTGCAGTTCGACGAGGGCCTTCACCCCGAGTTCCGTCGCACGGGACACCGCCCACTCGAGGTCGGCGCGGGTGCGGTCGAAGATCTGCGCGTAGGTCTCCCCCGTGCGCTCCTTCTCCTGCCGGTACATCGGCATCGAGACCCGGACCTGGCGGGCACCGAGCTCGCTCGTCACGCGCAGCATCGTGTCGACGCCGTCGCGGTTCGACGCCTGCTGGTACCCGCCGATGCCGGAGTACTCCAGCCCGGCTGCGTCGGTGATCCGGGCGATCTCGCCGACCTGATCCACGATGCCGGTGAACTGCCACGTCGAGTTGTTGCCGGCCCAGAACGACCGATCGCTGGGCACCTCGGCGCCGTCGGCGGGGCGGTCGTCGACGATGCGCCACTCGATGCCGTCCCAGCCCTGCTCGGCCAGCGTCGAGGCGGCCTGCGACGGGGTCCAGTCGGGGGTGGACGCGGTGAACACGGAGAACTTCATCGGGTGGCTCCTTCTGCTGCGTGTGCGCCGACGACGGGGACGACGTCGTCGTACGCCCCCTCGATCACGTCGTCGATCCGGACGGGCTTGCAGAGCGTCGCGCTGACGTAGAGGCCGCGGACGGTGGCGAGGGACACGAGGGCTGCGTCGACGGTCACGCCGGGGTCACGGCCCTCACGGATCGCGGCGACGATGTCGGTGTACTGCCGCCCGTGTCCGGCGGCGAAGTGGTCGGGTTCGGCCGGGCCGCCGACGACGTGCTCCGGCGGGACGACCTGGTCCTTCTGGTCAATCGCGCCCTCGACCGCGGAGGCGTTCGAGGTCGTCGAGGCGGACTCGAGCGTCGCGCTGTCCGGGGCGATGTGGAAGTACGCGAGCCGGTCGTCGTCGACGATCGCCGACCCGTGCGTGCCGTACACGGCGTAGCGGGCGGAGAGGCCCGGGTACGCCGCTGTCGTGCAGTGGATGACCCCGAGCGCGCCGCCGGCGAACCGGACGGTGGCGACGGCGGTGTCCTCGACCTCGATGCGGTCGTGTGCGAGCAGCCCGGTCTGCGCCGAGATCTCGACCGGACGGCCGAGTGCCCAGACGAGCAGGTCGACGGTGTGCACGCCCTGGTTCATCACCGCACCGCCGCCGTCGAGCGCCCAGGTGCCGCGCCAGTCGCCGGAGTCGTAGTAGCCCTGCGACCGGTACCAGGCGACGCTCGCCAGGCCCGAGGTCACCGTGCCGAAGCCGCCGTCGTGGGCCGCTGCGGCGACGGCGGCGGACGCCGGGTCGAAGCGGTGCTGGCTGATGACGCTCGTGACGAGGCCACGCGACCGAGCGGAGGCGGCGAGCGCGGCGATCTGCCGGGCCCGGGGCATCGTGGTGTCGAGCGGCTTCTCGATGACGACGTGCTTGCCGGCGGCCAGGGCAGCCTCGGCCAGCTGCACGTGCATGCCGGACGGCGAGCAGATCGCGACGACGTCGATGTCGGTCTGCGCGATCGCTTCCTCGATGGTCTCGGTGGTGATCGGACGGGGGACGCCCATCGCCTCGATCTCGTCGGCGGCGCTCGTGGCCGCGGCGGGGACGGCGTCGACGAGGGCGACGACCTGCAGGTCCGGGTGGTGGACGGCGACCTTGGCGTGGTGGCGTCCGATGACGCCGGCGCCGACGACTGCCAACTTCAGTGGGGTGGTCATCGCAGGGTGACTCCGATCTGGTCGGTGAGGGTGCGGAAGGCGCGGCCGGCGCGACCGAAGGCCGCCGGACCGGAGAACCCGCCGAGGTGGGTGAAGTCGCTGAGGTGCGGCTCGAGTGAGGCGTAGCCGGAGTACCCGGCGTCGCGGAGCGCGGTGAGCGTCTCCAGGAGCTCGCCGTCGCCCTCGCCCGCGGGCACCACGGAGGAGTCGGCGGCGAGGGCGTCCTTGACCTGCAGGTAGTCGACGTACGGGGCGAGCCGGGCCCAGCCGTCGGTGAACGGCTTGACGCCGCACTGCACGTAGTTCGCGTTGTCCCACGCCAGGCGGAGCGCCGAGGACCCGACGCTCTCGACGATGTCGAGCACGCGCTCGGGGACGTCGCCGTAGATGTCCTTCTCGTTCTCGTGCAGCAGCGTGACCCCCTCGCGCTCAGCGAGGTCGGCCAGGGCACGCATCCGGACGAGCACGTCGTCGCGGACGGACTCGGGCTGCCGGCCCTCGAAGTAGAACGAGAAGATCCGGATGTTCGTCGTTCCGAGCGCGTGTGCGGCGGCGATCGCCCGACCGAGTCGCTCGACCTCGTGCTCGACGGGCTCGTCGACGGCGACCTTGCCGATCGGCGAGGCGATCGCGGAGACGGTCTGCCCGCGTTCCTCGAACAAGCGGTGCAGTCCGGCGCGCTGGTCCTCGTCGAGGTCGACGACGTTCACGCCCCAGGCGCTGCGGACCTCGATGGCGCTGGCGCCGAGCGCCTGGAGGACCGCGACCTGGATCGCGGGGTCGGCGTCGATCTCGTCGCCGAAGCCGGAGAGCTCCCAACTGGGCTGGGTCATTGCATTCCCTTCATGAAGGCAGTCTGGAGGCGCGGGGCGGGCTGGCACCGCGCCTCCAGTCGGTCTGTGGACAAGTCCGCGGACTCCACAGCGCTACTTGACGGAGCCGGCGGTGAGACCGCCGACCAGGTAGCGCTGGAAGATCAGGTAGAGGGCGACGACCGGGACCGCACAGACGATCGAGGCGGCCATCATCTGGCCGTAGATCGGGACGGCGCCGCCCTCCTGCGTGGTGCCGAGGACCTGCAGGACGACTGCCACCGTGCGGGTGTTGGGGGTCGTCATGATCGTCGAGAACAGGACGTCGTTCCAGCCGAGCAGGAACGCGAAGATCGCCGACACGACGATGCCCGGCCACGACAGCGGCAGGACGATCTTCGTGAGGATCTTCGTGGAGGACGCACCGTCGATGCGGGCCGCCTCCTCCAGTTCCTTCGGCAGGCCGCGCAGGTACGTGACCATCACCCAGGTCGAGAACGGCAGGGCGAAGGTCAGGTACGTGACGAACAGGCCCCAGCGCGTGCCGATGATCTGCACGCCGGTCGCGCTGGCGATGTTCGAGAACACCACGAACACGGGCAGGAGCAGGAGGGTGCCCGGGATCGACTGCAGCGCGAGGAGTCCGCGGAGGATCGTCAGGCGCCCGAGGAACCGGAAGCGGACGAGCACGTACGCGGTGGACACGGCGAGCGCGGCGCTCGCGACGGCGACGGCACCGGCGGTCAGGATGCTGTTGACCAGTCCGGACCCGAGCGCGACCGTCGACCAGATGTTGACGTAGTTCGACAGCGTGAACTCGGAGGGGAAGTACTCACCGCGGGCGACCGCGACGTCGGAGTTCACCGAGCCGAAGAGGATGTAGAGCACCGGCACCGCGATGAACGCGATGATGACGGCGATCACGGTCACGAGCAGCCAGCGCGGCAGCAGCCGGGTGACGTCGGTGTCGTAGGGGCGCTTGTGCCGACGGCCGCGGTCGCCGGCGGTGATGCTCTCGGTCAGCGTCGCCGTGGGGCGGGTCCGCGTGGAGGTGGTGAAGGCGCTCATGCTCGGGCTCCGTCGATGTCGGCGTCAGCGGCCGGGGTCGCTGCGGCGAGGGTGCGCCGGTCGGCACGGCGCTGCTTCCGGTTGGGTCCGGCGTCGTCACCGGTGTCGAGCTTGACGGCCCGGAGGTAGACGAACAGCGGGATGGCGACGATCACGAGGGAGCAGATCGCCATCGCTGCGGACAGGCCGAAGCGGAACGACTGGAAGCTCGCGATGTACGTCAGGACGGGCATCACCTCGACGCTCGACGGCAGTGGGATGCCGAAGAGCACGAACGGCAGGGTGAAGTTGTTGATGTTGTGCAGGATCGAGATGATGATCGCGAGCGACAGCGGCCCGCGCAGGTACGGGAAGATGATGTAGCGCAGCTTCGCCCACCAGGTCACCCCGTCCAGTGCGGCGGCCTCGTGCACCTCGTTGTCGACGGCCTGGAGTCCGGCGAGGGAGAGCAGGTAGACGAACGGCCAGCTCGTCCAGATCATCACGCCGGCGAGCGCCCAGTACGACGCCGAGCCGTTCAGCCAGAGCACGTCCGTGTGCAGGATCGAGTTCACGACGCCCTGCGGCTGGAGCATGGTCCGGAAGAACGTGCCGACGACGAACGCCGGGAGCACGTACGGGATGAGGTAGATCGACCGGACGAGTCCGCGGCCGGGGAACCGGTTCTGGGTGGAGATCGCCGCGGCGACCCCGATCGGCACGGTGACCGCGGTGACGAGCACCGACAGCGACACCGAGATCCAGATCGAGTGGAGCAGCGGCGAGTCGGTGAAGGCCTCGGCGAAGTTCGCGAACCCGATGAACGGGGCGCTGAACCACTGGCGCAGCGTGTACTGGTCGAGGTCGAGCATCGCGATGTACACGCCCACCAGGAGCGGCACGACGATGACGGCGAGCATGAGGACGCCGCCGGGCAGGAGCATCCAGAGCGGACGCTCTCGCTTGTACAGCGGAGTCTTCCCGTGCGGACGGACCTCGCGGCCGTGCTGCTCGGCCGCGCGCGGCGCGGGTGTCTGGACCTGCGTCATCACAGGCCTCCGTTCTTCTGCCGGTCGAGCGTGGACTGGGCGTCCTTCTGGGCGTCCTGCAGCCGCTTCCGGAGCTGGTCGTCGGTCACCTCGCCGCTCTTCAGCGACGGGATCGACTGGACGACGACGTCCACGAGCGAGAGCTGGATGTCCGACCATGCACCGGTGAAGGCGGTCGGCTTCGAGAGCTTCCCGGCGTCGATGATCGGCTTGAGCTGCGGGTTCGCCGCCGCGAGCTGGGCCGCGGCGTCGGTGTTCGTCGGCAGGTTGCCGAAGAGCTTGTAGTACTCGAGCTGCGCCTTCGGCGTGCTGAGCTGCTTGATGAAGTCGAACGACAGGTCCTGCTTCGTGCCGTAGTCCGCCACCACCCAGTTGTCGCCGGAGAGGATGCTCGCGGCCTCGATGCCGTCACTCGGACGCGACGTCGCGCCAGGCGGCACCGTCGGCAGCAGGGCGAACTCGTACTTGCCGTCGATGGGCGTGTTCTTGAACGAGTTGATCGCGGTGGTCGTCGTCATCGGGAAGAACGCGGCCTTGCCCTCGGTGAACTGCGCGAGGGCCTGGGCGTTGTTCCACCCGATCGCGGCCTTGTCGACGACGCCGTCCTTCGTGACCCAGTCGAAGTAGGTGCGGTAGGCGTTCTCGACGGCCTTCGTGTCGATCTCGGCCTTGCCGCTCTTCGACACGATGGTGTTCCCGGCGTTCTGCGCCATGCCCCAGACGAACTTCCACGGGTCGAAGCCGTCGGCGTAGGCGATCGCCAGGCCGTGCCGGTCACCGGTGGTGGTGGCCTTCGCGTCCGCGGTGAGCTGGTCCCACGTCGTCGGCATCTCGGTGATCCCCGCATCGGCGAGCAGGTCCTTGTTGACGGCCATCACGAACGGACGGCTGGCGAACGGGATGCCGATCTGCTTCGAGCTGCTCGGGCCCGAGATGCCGAAGGACGCCGGGTCGAACTGGTCCTTGCCGCCGACGGCCTTCCAGTCCTTCGCGTCCATCTCGACGAAGGCGCCGGTGGCGTAGGCGGTGGGGGTGAACGTGCTGCCGATGGCGTACACGTCAGGGCCCTGCCCGGAGATGACGCTCGTCTGGATGGCGGTCAACTCCTCCTGCGCGGAGGAGTACGTCTCCCACTGGACCTTCGCCCCGGTGGTGCGCTGGAACTCGGCGGCGACGTCCTGCTGCCACTGCTTGCGTTCCTTGGGGTAGGTGGTGTCCGCGCCCATCATGACGCGGAGGGTGTTCGGGTCGTCACCGCTGCCGTTCACCACGGCGCACCCCTGCAGGGACAGCGCGGTGAGGGCGACCACGGCCACGGCACCGATCAGGGTGCGTGTCCTGAGTCTTCCTGTGCTCATGCGGGGGTTTCCTCCTCGAGACCTCCACCCGGGAGCGACGCTGCGTCCCGGGTGCCGGGTGGGTCGTGCCCCCGGCGTGACACCACTGTCCCCGCCATGGCAACATCCGGCAACCGGTTGCCACTTGTTGCCAGACCGGCCTACGTTCACTGCATCGGCGCACCGCGGCGCCGGCAGACTGCATCGGCGCACCGCGGCGCCGACCGGACGACGGAGGACACGTGACCGACACCGACACCGCCCGGCGGGTGACCATCCGCGACATCGCCGACGCGACCGGTGTGGCCCCGTCGACCGTGTCCCGCGCGCTGTCCCTCCCCGACCGGGTCAACCACACCACGCAGCAGCGCATCCAGCAGGCCGCCCGCGAACTCGGCTACGTCCCGAACTCGCAGGCGCGGGCGCTCACCTCCGGGCGGACCCGCGCGGTCGCCGTCCTGGTGTCCGACATCACGAACCCCTTCTACTTCGACGTCATCCGTGGCACCCAGCACCAGCTCGCAGGAGCCGGGTGGACACAGCTGCTCGTCGACACCGAGGAGTCCGCCGACGCCGAGATGGCCGCCCTCAGCGCGATCGCCGGGAAGGCTGACGGCGCCGTGCTCACCGCGTCGCGACTCTCCGACGCGCAGATCGCCCGGTTCGCCGAACGCACCCCGCTCGTCGTCGTGAACCGCCGGCCAGCCGGGGTCCCCTCCGTCCTGATCGACACCCCCGGCGGGGTCGAGCAGGCCGTGCAGCACCTGGTGTCGCTCGGGCACCGGGACATCCTCTACGTCGCCGGACCGGACAGCTCGTGGTCGAACGAACGCCGCTGGAAGGCACTCGTGCGCGTCGCCAAGCGCCTCGGCGTACGGGTCGCCCGCGTCGGACCGCACGCGCCGTTCGTCGACTCCGGCGCGGCCGCCGCCGACGCCGCCGTGCACGCAGGGGCGACCGCCTGCATCGCCTTCAACGACCTCATCGCGATCGGCATGCTCGCCCGACTGCGGGAACGCGGTGTCCGCGTCCCCGAGGACATGAGCATCGTCGGCTGCGACGACATCTTCGGCGCCGACTTCTGCAACCCGCCGCTCACCACCATGACGTCGCCCATCGAGCGCGCCGGCCGGGTCGCGATCCGCATGCTGCTCGGCCGACTCGGCGCGATCCCCGCCGAGGAACTGCCCGGTGAGCACATGAGCGGCGCCGTCGCACTGCCCACCCACCTGACCGTCCGCGAGTCCACCGGTCCCGCACCCGCCCCGCACCCGTCCTGAAGGAGTCGACGATGACCCGTACCAGCACCGCCACCCCGCTCGCCCCGCACCCCGACCGGCTCTTCGCCGCCGAGCCGGGAGCGCGCGCGGTCGCCCGCACGGTCTACGACGCCGTCAAGGACGCGCCGATCATCTCCCCCCACGGCCACGTCGACGCCTCGCTCATCGCGGACGACCAGCCGTTCGAGGACCCCGCATCGCTGCTCATCACGCCGGACCACTACGTCCTGCGGCTCCTGCACGCGAACGGTGTCGGACTGGAGGCGCTGGGTCGCGTCGACCTGTCCGGAACCGGCGCCGTGCCTCCAGGCAGGTCCATCTGGCGGAACCTGGCCGAGCACTGGGACGACTTCCTCGGGACCCCCGTCCGCTACTGGTTCGAGACGGAGCTGCACGACGTCTTCGGACTGACGGAGCAGCCGTCGGCCGCGAACGCGGACGCCCAGTACGACCACATCGCGGACCTGCTGGCGTCGCCGGCGTTCCGTCCGCGCGCCCTGTTCGACGCCTTCGGCATCGAGGTCCTCGCGACCACCGACGCCCCCACCGCGGACCTCGCCGCGCACGCGCGGCTCGCCGCGGACCCCACCTTCACCGGCCGGGTGGTCCCCACGTTCCGCGCGGACGCCGTGTTCGACCCGTCGGGACCGGACTGGAGGCACGTGGTCGCGTCGATCGGTGAGGCCGCCGGCATCGACACGGGAACCCACGACGGGCTGTTGGCGGCTCTGCGCGCACGTCGCCAGTACTTCATCCAGCACGGCGCGACGGCCACCGACACCGGAGTGCTCGACGCCGGATCGACACCGCTGTCCGCCTCGGAGCGCTCGCGGATCCACGCAGCCGCGATGCAGGGTCCGTCCGGCGTCACCGCGGCGGAGGCCGTCGCGTACCGACACGACATGCTCTACCGCTGGGCAGAGATGAGCGTCGAGGACGGCCTCGTCATGCAGCTCCACCCCGGGGTGCTGCGGAACCACCACGCGCCGACGCTCGAGCGCTTCGGCCCGGACACCGGACACGACCTACCAGCGGTCGGGTCGTTCACCGAACCACTCCGGCCCCTGCTGGAGTCGTTCGGGACCGCACCCGGCTTCCACCTCGTGCTCTTCACCGTCGACGAGACCGTGTTCTCCCGCGAGATCGGACCGCTCGCCGGCTTCTACCCCGCCGTGTACGCCGGCGCGCCCTGGTGGTTCATCGACACCCCCGCGGCGATCGGACGGTACCGGGCGGCCATCACGGACTCGGCATCGTTCACGAAGACCTCGGGGTTCATCGACGACACCCGCGCGTACTGCTCGATCCCCGCGCGGCACGACATGGCCCGCCGTGCGGACGCGGCCTACCTGGCGTCGCTCGTGGTCACGCACGAGCTGTCCGAGGAGGACGCCGTCCGCACCGCGCAGCGCATCGTGTCGGACATCCCGAGGGCGACGTTCAAGCTCTGAGGGTGGGTGCGGGCGCTGTTCCGCAGTGTGCGAGGTTGCGCGCAGTGTGCGAGGCGATCTCGGTCGCACCGCGCGCGGAACCTCGCACCGTACGGGTCCGGCCTCACACGAGCGCGTCGTGCGCTCGCCGCAGGAGGTCGAGGGAGCGACGGATCTCGGCCTCGGCGGCCGCGGTGTCCCGGGACCAGTTGCACTCCATCGACACCGAGCCGCGGTAGCCGCCGTCGTGCACGGCGGTGAGGAAGTCGCGCCACACGTCGTCGCCGCCCTCGGCCCCGAGTGGGAGCCGATCCCGATCGCTGACGTGCACGTGGCCGATGCGGCCGCCGTGCTCCCGGAGGACGTCGAGCGACTCCCCCTCGTTCCGGATGTGGAAGAGGTCCGCGACGACGTCGACCCCGTCGATGGCCGCGTCGTCGAGGAACCGGACGGTCTCGGCGAAGGAGTGCAGCACGTTCGTCTCCGAGCGGCTCAGCGGTTCGAGCACGATGCGCAGATCGTTCGCCGCGGCGGCGTCCCGGGCCGTGCGGAGCACCTCGGCGAACCGGCGGTGGGCCTCGGTCCGGGGCATGCCGTCGGGCGCTGTGCGGGCGGTCCCCGACCCGAACACGATCTTGGCACCGGGGTCGGCGACGGAGCGGACGATCGGCAGGACGGCGTCGAAGTAGTCCCGGACGGCGGCGGGGGTCGCGGTCAGGAGCGGAAGGTCTCCGGGCACGAGGATCGCGAAGGACGCGAAGCGGGCACCGGCGTAGACGTCGTTGCGCGCCCAGCCGCCGTCGTCACCGCCCGGCCGGATCGCCAGGTTGCCGGCGATCGTCGGCTCCACCTGATCGGCGCCCGCACGGCGGACGGCCTCGGTCAGTTCTGCTCCGGCGACGACGCCGTACCCGGTGAACGACATGGCCCCATGCAACTCGGCCGCCCGGCTCGGGGCAGCCGTTGCCATCCGTTGCCACCCGGTCGACGAAGTACCGTCGAGCGATGGAGAGTGACGTCACCGAGGCGTACGCGTCTCGAGCCGAGGAGTACACGAGCCTGCTCGGCAGCATGGGCAGCGTGCACCCGGAGGATCGAGATCTGGTCGTCCGCTGGGCCGAGGGCTGCGACGGAACCGTGGTCGACGCGGGTTGCGGGCCAGGCCACTGGACCGATCACCTCGCGGGCCTGGGGATTCCGGCCATCGGCATCGACGCTGTTCCGTGGTTCATCGACCATGCGGTGCAGCGAGCGCCGGGTCGTGACTTCCGACTCCGGCCGCTCGAAGCGACCGGACTGGCAACCGGAACCGTCGCTGGTGGACTGGCGTGGTACTCGCTGATCCATCACGAGCCGGGTCGTGTGCCCGAAGCGATCGCGGAGTTCGGCCGGATCGTGCGACCGGGTGGAGCGTTGCTGGTCGGGTTCTTCGACGGGCCGGAACTCGAGCCGTTCGACCACGCCGTCACGACCGCCTACCGGTGGCCGGTGGACCAGCTGGAGGGCGTGCTCGCCGATGGCGGCTTCACCGTCACCGACGTCCGGCATCGAGAAGATCCCGGACATCGCCCGCACGCCTCCATCAGCGCGGTGCTCCGCTGACCGGACACTCTTGGTCAGCGCTTCGGAGTCGGTCGAGCGCATCGGCGAAGTCTCCGAGTGCGAGGTCGATCTGGACGTCGACGGCCGAGGGTTCCGAGGTCATGCTCGGAGCGTAGCGCGGGATCACGGGCGCCAACCCGGGGTGACGAGGCCGGTCTCGTAGGCGAAGACGACGAGCTGGGCGCGGTCGCGGGCGCCGAGCTTGATCATCGCCCGGGACACGTGGGTCTTCGTGGTCATCGGGCTCACGAACAGGTGTGCAGCGATCTCGGCGTTCGTCATCCCGACCGCGACGAGCTGCATGACCTGGCGCTCCCGGTCGGTGAGGACGCCGAGCTCCGGTGCGAGGGACGACGGCTTGGCATGGGTGGCGTACGCCTCGACCAGGGAGCGGGTCGCCCGGGGCGAGAGCAGGGACTCCCCCGCGACGACGGTCCGGATCGCCCGGAGGAGCTCGGCGGGCTCGGTGTCCTTCACGAGGAACCCGGCGGCACCACCGCGGATCGCCTCGAACACGTAGTCGTCCTCTTCGAAGGTCGTGAGGATGACGACGTGCACGCCGGCGAGGTCGGGGTCGGCCGAGATCCGCTGCGTCGCCGCGAGGCCGTCGGTGCCCGGCATCCGGATGTCCATCAGCACCACGTCGGGGTGTTCCCGCCGGGCGACGTCCACCGCGGTGTCGCCGTCGCCCGCCTCGCCGACCACGGTCATCCCGGGTTCGGCGTCGACGAGCGCCCGGAGTCCGGCGCGGACGAGCACCTGGTCGTCGACGAGGAGCACGCGGATCGTCTCGGGAGCGGTGGGATCGGTGGTCATCCGGCGTCCTCCGGTTCGGTACCGACGACCGGGAGGCGCGCAGCCACCCGCCAGCCGCCGTCGGTCGTCGGTCCGGCGGAGAGGGTGCCGTCGACGGCGTTCGCACGCTCGCGCATCCCGATGATGCCGTTGCCGGTCGACGCGAGCGGTTCGGTCGACGGGGTGCCGACCGCCTGCGGATCCACCGGGTGGTCCTCGACCAGGAGGTCGACGACGTCCGGCCCGATCGAGATCGTCACCGCGGCCCGGTGCCCCGGCGCGTGCTTCATCACGTTGGTCACCGACTCCTGCACGATGCGGAACGCGTTCCGGTCGGTGACGCCGTGCACGCCGTCCCTGTCCCCCTGGAGCGTCAGCGTGACGTCGACCCCGGCGGCCTGCGCGCGCTCCACCAGGTCGGCGACGCGATCGAGGCCCGCGGTCGGGGCGCGTTCCGACCCCGCTCCGTCGGTCGCACCCTCGTTCGCCCCGTCGACGGAACGGAGCACGCCGAGGATCGTCCGGAGCTCGACGAGGGCTTCGCGGCTCGAGTCGCGGATGCTGGCGAGGGAGTCCCGGGTCTGCTCCGGCAGGTCGGCCCCGAGGTGGAGCGCGACCCCCGCCTGGAGGTTGATGAGCGACATGCTGTGGGCGACCGAGTCGTGGAGTTCCCGTGCGATCCGGACCCGTTCGTCGGTTGCGCGGCGACGATCGGCCTCTGCTCGTTGTCGCCGTCGTTCGGCGACGCGCTCGAGGCGGACCCGGACGAGCTCGGACACCGCGATCGTCACCGTGACCCACGCGATGCAGAGCAGGCCTGCACTGAGGTCGAGGACCGCCGACCGCCCGAGTTGCACGTCGGCGGTGGGGAGCACCGCGATCGCCAGTCCCGCCGCACCGGCGACCCACCGTCGGTGCCCACGGAGCCACGCGTTCGCCATCGCCATCGTGAGGGCTGCGACGAACGGCCCACGAGGACTCACCAGCAGGGCGTACCCGATCGTGGTGGCGAGCGTGACGACGAGCACCGCGCGCGGCCATCGCCACCGCCACGGGAGCACGATGACGCCCGCCACGAGCAGGGCGATCGCGAGTGGTCCCACGACCACCGGATCGACCGCGCCACCGAAGGCGTGCCGTGCCCACGGCGGACCGGAACCGTCGCCGGCGACGCCGCCCGAGGCGGCGAAGCGGGACGCGACGAGCGTGCCGACGATCTGCAGGAACGCCACCGGCAGCACGCGACCGACGCGGGCGAAGCGTCGACGCCCACCCCGGTCGGGGTCGGCGGTCGCCGGGTCGGCGACGGTCGGGGGGCGGTCCATGGCTCGAGCCTAGGGTCGCTGCCGGCCCACTGCATCGGGCGAGAGCACGACCTGTGGACTACTCCCGCGGGAGTAGTCGCCTGTGGAGGAGGACGTGCCCTACGACCGCGGGAGCAGGCGGAAGTGGGGCTCCGTGGCGGACGCGCGCCGTGCCTCCAGACCGGATCCTGGAACGGTCGCGACAGCGGCACCGAAACCGACCCCAGGAGGTCCTCGTGCTCACCACCACCATCGCAGCCACCGCCCCGTACTGGCACGGCGGCGGGTTCCCGTTCTTCGTCTTCCCCGCGTTCTTCTTCTTCGCGTTCCTCGTGGTGTTCGTGGTGTTCGGGGTCCTCCGCCGTGGCAGCTGGCGTGCTCGGTCGGACGCCCGTTCCGTGCTCGCCGACCGCTTCGCCCGCGGCGACATCGACGCCGAGGAGTACCGCTCGCGACTCTCCGAGCTCAGCCGGAAGTGACCGACAGCGCCGCGAGGATCGCCGTCACCGTGTCGTCGACCGACCCGTCGATCGGCACGGCGACGGCGGCCTCGTCCGGCTCCGGCCGCTCCAGGATGGCGAACTGCGAGTCGAGCAGCGACGCCGGCATGTACTCGTGGTGCCGGTGCGACTGCCGCTCGGCGATGAGGTCGTGCGAGCCGTCGAGGTACGCGATGACGAGGCCCGGAGCCGATTCGCGGAGACGGTCGCGGTAGACGCGCTTGAGCGCCGAGTTCGCCATCACACACCGGCTTCCCGATGCCTCGACGGACGCGATCCGGGCGGCGCAGGCATCGAGCCACGGCCACCGGTCCTCGTCGGTGAGCGGGATGCCCTGACGCATCTTCTCCTTGTTCGCGGCCGGGTGCAGGTCGTCCGCGTCGACGAACACACTCGGGTCACCGCGCTCGGCGAGCGCATCGGCGAGGGCCTGGCCGATCGTCGACTTGCCGGAGCCGGAGACCCCCATCACGAGCACGGGCGGGAGGACAACGCTCTCGGTCATCCCTCCACCGTATTGGCCGAGGTGCATCGACGTTCCCGTTGCGAGGGGATCCGGGAGTCACGCACCGTCGTGGCAGGACGAGGCGCGGGCTGCAGTAACACTGACACTAGTAATCTTTATGATCAGCATGTAACCTCTGAGTATTGTTCTTCGATATACGAGGTGAGAAGTGAAAACAGGGACGTCGACGTATCTGCGCGTCACGCAGGCAGCAACCGCGATCGGTATCGTCGCGCTCATGGCATGGCCGGCCACGGCCGCGAACGCGGTGGTGAACCCTCCGACGACCGACCCGCCCGGCGCCGTGTCGACCAACGCCCCGGTCACGGTGACCGGCACCACCGGCGAGCAGGCGCTGCCGGCGAACCTGTCGGCCACAGCGACATCCGTGAGCGCGCCGACAGGACGGGTCGCCGCGAGCAACAGCAGCGACGGGTTCACCTACACCGGCATCTCCGCCAACGGCAGCAGCAACTGCCCGTGGCCCGGAGCGAACCGCACGACGGCTGACATGAGCACCGCACCGGTCCCGGTGACGGTGACGTTCCCGAAGCCGGTCGTCGATCCGTACCTGATGTTCAGCCTCGGCGGCGTCAACTACTCCGGCCCCGGGTTCTTGCTGGGGCTGCGTCCCAGCATGACCTTCACTGCCGTCAACGGGAGCCCCCTGACCGCCGGCTCCATCACGAGAACGACCGATGACGGGGAGTCGTTCGACGGTGCGACGTACCGGCTGGTGACTCCGGAGGCCTACCCCGCGCCGTCGGCCGTCGCGCTCGTGAACTTCCAGGCCCACGGCCTCGTGAGTTCGATCACCTACAACGTGACCTACACGTGCCAGTTCGCGTCATCGACGACCGCCACTGTCGGGCGCACCGTGGCGACGAGCGCGATCCAGTCTCGGGTCCGTGTCGGCGTGCCCGCCACGGACCTGTCCGTGTCGTCTTCGACCGCCGAGACCGTCGAACAGGGTGCGACAGCCTCGTTCACCACAGAGGTGACGAACAACGGTCCGGCTGCATCGAGCGGCTTCGCCCTGACAGGCACGGTGCCCGCCGAGCTGACGGACCCGCACTTCGTGGGCGACGCGCCCGGATGCACCATCACCGGCACGACGTTCACCTGCGTCGAGGCTCCCGCCAGCAGCACGGTGACTCCACGAGACGACGGGACGTTCGTCTCCGACCTCGCCGGCACCCCCGCGACGGTCCTGGCAGCCGGCGGGAAGTTCGGCGTCACGATCGCAGGCGCGGTGCCCGCAGACGCGACGGGTGAGCTGACGGCCTCCGCCTCGGTCAGTGGGGTCGACGCGGACACCGCGATCGAGACGAACAACACCGCGACCTCCTCGACCACGGTCGTTGCCGCTCCCGTGACGACACCACCGCCGGGCGACGGTGCCGGTGCCGGTGACGGCAGTGGTCCAGGCGACGGTTCCGGTCCTGGCGACGGTTCCGGTTCGGGTGATGACGGGGGTTCGGGTACTGGGTCGGGTGGCGACACCGGTTCGGGTGCAGGAGCGGGTGCGGGGACTGGTGGCGACGCCGGTTCGAGTGCCGGTACCGGTTCGGGTGGCACCGCCGGCGCGGGTGCGACCGACTCCGTGAAGTCCGGTAACGCCGTCGAGCGAACCGGCACCCGGGCTTCTCAGGCATCGGAGCTGGCGTTCACGGGAAACGACCCCTGGCCGACGATCTCCCTCGCGCTCGCGCTGCTCGGCCTCGGGGTGGCGGCTGCCGTGGTGGGTGCGAAACTGCGCACCAGGCCGTGAGTCAAAGACTCGGCGGGATGGGAGCGAGCTCCTCGTCCCGCCGGGTCGGTCATCCTTGAACCGATCCTCGACGAGGACTGCGCGGAAGCGGCCGAACGGACTGGCGGCCGGCTGATGGCCGTCTCGGAGTTGCCGTAACACCCGTGCGGTCCCGAGTCACGGACCGTAGGTTGGTGGCGAACGTCAGGACAAAGGAGACCTTCGTGGCAGACAACAACGGACAGGCGAACATCGGCGTGGTCGGTCTCGCCGTGATGGGGTCGAACCTCGCACGCAACCTCGCCTCGCGTGAGGGCAACACGGTCGCGGTCTACAACCGCACCTACGCCCGCACCGAGGAACTGCTGAACGAGCACAGCGACGCCGGGTTCATCGCCTCCGAGTCGATCGACGACTTCGTCGCGTCGCTGTCCAAGCCGCGCACCGCGATCATCATGGTGCAGGCCGGTAAGGGCACCGACGCGGTCATCGAGCAGCTGGCCGAGCGGTTCGAGGAAGGCGACATCATCGTCGACGGCGGCAACGCCAACTTCCACGACACCATCCGCCGCGAGCACGACCTCCGCGAGAAGGGTCTGAACTTCGTCGGCACCGGCATCTCGGGTGGTGAAGAGGGCGCGCTGAAGGGTCCGTCGATCATGCCCGGCGGGTCGAAGGAGGCGTGGGAGACCCTCGGCCCGATCCTGAAGTCGATCGCCGCGGTCGCCGAGGGCGAGCCGTGCGTCACCCACATCGGCACCGACGGCGCCGGACACTTCGTGAAGATGGTGCACAACGGCATCGAGTACGCCGACATGCAGCTCATCGCCGAGTCGTACGACCTGCTCCGCCGCGTCGGCGGGCTCAGTGTCGAGGACCTCGTGAAGGTGTTCGACGAGTGGAACGGCGGCGACCTCGAGTCGTACCTGATCGAGATCACCGTCGAGGTCCTCAAGCAGCAGGACGCCGACACCGGCAAGCCCCTCGTCGACGTCATCCGTGACGAAGCCGGCTCGAAGGGCACCGGTGTGTGGACCGTGCAGAACGCGGTCGGGCTCGGCATCCCCGTCTCCGGCATCGGCGAAGCGGTGTTCGCCCGCGCCGTGTCGTCCAAGCCGACCCAGCGTGCCGCGGTGCAGCGCGCGTTCCCGGACCGTCCCGCGATCGCCGAGGTCCCGGACGGGTTCGCCGACGACGTCCGTGCGGCGCTGTACGCGTCGAAGGTCGTCGCGTACGCGCAGGGGTTCGACCTCATCATCGCCGGGGCCAAGGAGTACGGCTGGGACATCAACCTCGGCAACATCGCGAAGATCTGGCGCGGCGGCTGCATCATCCGGGCCCAGTTCCTCAACCGCATCGTCGAGGCGTACGACAAGAACCCGACGCTCGAGTCCCTGCTGGTCGACCCGTACTTCGCGAACGCCGTGCAGGAGGGCGAGGCCGCCTGGCGCCGCATCGTCGGCATCGCTGCGGCATCCGGGATCCCCGCACCGGGCTTCTCGTCGGCGCTGGCGTACTTCGACTCCCTCGCCTCCGACCGGCTGCCGGCCGCCCTCATCCAGGGGCAGCGGGACTTCTTCGGCGCGCACACCTACCAGCGCATCGACAAGGACGGCACGTTCCACACGCTGTGGTCCGACGACGACCGGCGTGAGGTCGACCAGGAACCGTCCACCCACTAGACCGCGGCGACAACCGCACCACGGGGAGGCCTCGCCGATCGGCGGGGCCTTCCGCCTTCCCAGCGGTCCCCGCCGCAGGACGCCACGCGGCGTCGCGGCAGAACGCCACGCGGGCCCGCCGCCGCACGCCACGCGGCCCCGCCGCCGCACACCACACGGCCCGGTCGTCGGCCGCTACGCGACGATGCGCTCCCGTGCGAGGTCCGCGACGAGCCGCTCCAGCCGAGGCCCGCGTCCCAGCATCCGCCGCGACCCCGGGGCCGCGCGGACGAAGAACGTCGCCACGGCCGTGGTGTCGTCGGGCCGGACGTAGTGCATGGCGATCGCCCACGACCGCCCGTCGCCCTGGACGTCCTCGAGCCCGACGTGCACCATGCGACTCCACCGGATCACGAGCAGCCGGGTCGCGCGTCGATCCTCGAGTTCCCACAGCGACGCCTCGGTCGCGCCGAACGCCCACGTGACGCGGTGGCCGAGCGAGACCTCAGGACGGATGGTCTCGATCGAGGTGCGGAGTTCCGGTGTCGGGGCGGCGGGGACGAGCCACACCGTCGGGTCGATGCGGCGGATCGCGAGGGCGAGTGCTTCGTCCTCGCGGCGGCGCCGGACGGACTGCGCCCGGACGACCGCCACACCGATCACGACGACCCCGAGGGTGATCGCAACGACCTCGGCGACCCCGAAGTACGTCAGGTCGGCGTCCGGTGTGGTGGCCACGACGATGATCCTGGCGGTGAGGAGTGCTGCCCACACGCCGACGATGACCCAGCGCAGGACCAGCAACCGTCGTGCCGGGGACATCGGGTGGCGTTCCCGCCGTCGGGCGCGACCGAAGCGCGGGACACGGTCGGGACGCCTCAGCACACCCTGATCCTCGCACGCCCCGCTCGGTGCCCGCTGGCCCGGCCCGGTGAACGGGCGGACACGTACAACTGTCAGCCCACGCGCGGCAGCAGCGACCTACGCTCGGCCCGTGACCACTGACGTCGAGCCCGCAGTCGAGACCGCACCCCGGACCGTCCGTCGACCGACGGTCCTCGCGGCCGGAACGGGTCTCGTCGCCGCCGCTGCGTTCTTCGCCGCCGCCGAGCTCGGTGCCCTCGCGCTGGGCGGTGCCGGGAGTCCGCTCGTCGCCGTCGGGTCGGCCGTCATCGACCTCGCGCCGCGGGGTGCGAAGGACCTCATGGTCGCCCTGTTCGGCACCGGCGACAAGGCGGCGCTCTTCGTCCTGATGGCCGTCCTCGTCGCGGTGATCAGCGCCGGCGCGGGTGTCCTCGAGCGGGAACGGCCGCCGTTCGGGGCGCTCGTGTTCGCGGTCGGCGGGGTCCTGTCGCTCGTCGCCGTCAGCACCGGTTCCGGCAGCGGGACGTGGGACGGTGCGCCGTCGGTCCTCGGGGTGGCCGCGGCGGTCATCGTGCTGCGACTCCTCGCGGTGCGGCTCCGCCGGTGGGAGGCCGCGGCGGCCGTGCCGTCCGCCGCACCGCGCCCGGCGTCGACCGAGCGTCGCGCGTTCCTGGTCTGGGGCGTCACCGCGGCGACCCTCGCGGTCGTGGTGGGCACTGCCTCCAGGCTGGGGACCTCGGCCATGCAGGCAGCCGCGGCCGCCCGTCGGGCGATCCGACTGCCGGAGCCCGCGACCACGGCGCCGGCCGTCCCCGCAGGGGCGTCGCTCGACGTCGCCGGCATCACCCCGTACGTGACCCCGAACGCCGACTTCTACCGGATCGACACCGCGCTGCGGGTGCCGTCGGTCGACACCGCGGACTGGCGGTTGCGGATCCACGGCGCCGTCGACCACGAGGTCGAGCTGACCTGGGACGACCTGCTCGCCCTGCCGCTCGAGGAGCACCTCGCCACCCTGAGCTGCGTCTCGAACGAGGTCGGTGGCGACCTCATCGGCAACGCGCTGTGGCTCGGCTACCCGATCCGACACCTGCTGGAGCGCGCGGGACCGCACGCGGGTGCCGACATGGTGCTCTCCCGCAGCGTCGACGGCTTCACCGCCGGGACACCGCTCGACGTGCTGCAGGACGACGGGACCGCGGCGCTGCTGGCGGTCGGCATGAACGGCGAACCGCTGCCCCCGGAGCACGGCTTCCCGGTCCGGATGGTCGTCCCGGGGCTGTTCGGCTACGTGTCCGCGACGAAGTGGGTCACCGAACTCGAGGTCACCCGCTTCGCCGACGCCCAGGGCTACTGGACGCCGCGCGGCTGGTCGGAACGCGGGCCCGTCAAGCTCGAGTCGCGGATCGACACGCCCCGCGCCGGTTCCACGGTCGACGCCGGGTCGACGGTCGCCGTCGCCGGCGTCGCCTGGCAGCCGCACACCGGGGTCAAGGCCGTGCAGGTCCGGGTCGGCGACGGCGCGTGGCAGGACGCCACCCTGGCGGACTCCGTGTCCGCCGACACCTGGCGGCAGTGGGTGTACCGGTGGACGCCGACGAAGGGGTCGCACCGCATCCAGGTCCGTGCCGTGAGCGCCGACGGCGAGGTGCAGACGAGCGTCGAGCGGCCGCCGGCACCGAACGGCGCCTCCGGGTGGCACAGTGTCGAGGTGCGCGCGGCCTGACGATGGCCGGCTGTCGACGTCTCGTCGTCGGCCTGGAGGCGCGGTGCGGCTCGCGGGACACCGTCACGTCGTCGAGACGCCGCGTCCAGGGCGACACGCCGCCGGATCCGGCGGCGTCCCGTCCGGCAAGCGCCGTCTCGCGCGCCCGGCGGCGTCTCGTGCGTCCGGCGGCGTCTCGCGCGCCCGGCGGCGCCTCGCGCGCCGGGCCGGGTCTCAGGCGGGGCGGGTCGCCACGACGCAGGTGCCGTCGACCTGGTCGTCGGACTCGACTGCGGCGTCGAGCCCGGCGTCGGTGAACAGGGCACACGACACCGCCGCCTGCGCCTCGGAGACCTCGATGACGACGGAGCCGCCCGGCCGGAGCCACTCCCCCGCACCCGTGGCGATCCGCCGGTGCAGGTCGAGGCCGTCCGCGCCACCGTCCAGTGCGACGCGGTGTTCGTGGTCGCGGGCCTCCGACGGCATCGTCGCGATCGAGCCGGTCGGCACGTAGGGGGCGTTCACCGCGATGACGTCCACGGCACCGCGGAAGCGGTCCGGCAGTGGCGCGAAGAGGTCCCCTGCGACGACGATGCCCCGGTCGCCGATGTTCTCGGCGGCGACGTCCACGGCGTCCGGGTCGATGTCCGCCGCCACGAGGTCGAGCGCGCCGACGCGTCCGAGCAGTGCCACCGAGATCGCCCCGGCACCGCAGCAGAGGTCCACCACCCGGTCGTAGCGCTGCAGCCGACGCGCGGCCTGCTCCACCACGACCGCAGTGCGGGCACGGGGGACGAACACCCCCGGGGTCACGCGGACGCGGTGCCCGTCGAACGCCGCCCAGCCGAGGACGTACTCCAGCGGCTCACCACCGAGCCGGCGGTGCACGACCGAGCGGAGCCGTGCCGGGTCGCCGTCCCCGGCCTCGAGCAGGAGGTCGGCTTCGTCCTCGGCGAAGACGCTGCCCGCGGCCCGGAGCCGGGCCGCGAGCGCGTCACGCGCGGATGTGGTCAAGCGGCGCCGTCGAACATCGACGTGACGGACCCGTCGTCGAAGACCTCGTGGATGGCGCGGGCGATGAGCGGGGCGATCGGCAGGACCTCGAGACGGTCCCAGCGCTTCTCCTCCGGCAGGGGCAGCGTGTCCGTGACGACGACCCGGTCGATGAACTCGCTCTGCAGCAGCTCGGTCGCCGGGTCGGAGAACACGGCGTGCGTCGCGGCGACGACGACCCCGGTGGCGCCGGCGTTCTTGAGCGCCTCGGCCGCCTTCGCGATGGTCCGGCCCGTGTCGATGAGGTCGTCGACGAGCAGGCACACGCGGCCCGAGACGTCACCGACGATCTCGTGCACGGAGACCTGGTTGGGGACGAGCGGGTCGCGGCGCTTGTGGATGATCGCCAGGGGCGCGCCGAGCTTCTCGGACCAGATGTCGGCGACGCGGACGCGACCCATGTCCGGCGAGACGACGGTGAGCGTCGACGGGTCGAGGATCTCCTGGAAGCGCTGGAGCAGGACGGGCATCGCGAACAGGTGGTCGACGGGGCCGTCGAAGAACCCCTGGATCTGCGCGGCGTGCAGGTCGACGCTCATGATGCGGTGCGCACCGGCGGCCTTGAACAGGTCAGCGACGAGACGGGCCGAGATCGGCTCGCGCCCGCGGCCCTTCTTGTCCTGCCGGGCGTAGGGGTAGAAGGGCGCGACGACGGTGATGCGCTTCGCCGAGGCACGCTTCAGCGCGTCGACCATGATGAGCTGCTCCATGAGCCACTCGTTGATCGGCGCGGTGTGCGACTGGATGACGAAGGCGTCGCAGCCACGGACCGACTCGTCGAACCGGGCGTAGAGCTCCCCGTTCGCGAAGGTGCGGGCATCGGTCGGGACGAGCTCGACACCGAGTTCTTCGGCGATCTCGGCCGAGAGCGCCGGGTGTGCTCGTCCTGAGACGAGGACGAGTCGTTTCTGGCCGGTCGTTTTGATTCCGGACAAGTGCGGTGCTCACTCCCTGACCCCGCGGGGCCGTGTCGATCGGCCCGAGAGCCGTCAGATCTGTTCGCCGTGCGCTCGCCGAGCAGCCTCGGCCGCCGGCGTGCCGGGTCGGTGTTCCTCGACCCAACCGTCGGTGTTGCGCTGCGGGGCGTAGCTGATGGCCAGCGAACCGGCCGGTACGTCCTTGCGGACGGTCGTACCCGCGCCGGTGTACGCCCCGTCGCCAATCCTAACCGGGGCGACGAACACGTTGTGCGAGCCTGTACGGACGTTCGACCCGACCTCGGTCCGGTGCTTGTGCACGCCGTCGTAGTTCGCGGTGATCGTGTTCGCCCCGATGTTCGAGTCCTCGCCCACCTCGGCGTCGCCGATGTACGACAGGTGCGGCACCTTGCTGCCCCGGCCGATCCTCGCGTTCTTCGTCTCGACGAACGTCCCGATCTTGCCGTGGTCGCCGAGGATCGTCCCAGGGCGCAGGTACGCGAACGGTCCCACCGAGGCGTCGTCGCCGATGACCGCCAGGGTCGCGTCGACGCGGTTGACGACCGCGCCGGCACCGACCTCGGTGTCGCGGAGCGTGGTGTCCGGGCCGACCACGGCGCCGGCTGCGATCGCGGTCGCGCCGACGAGCTGTGTGCCCGGGAGGATCTCGGCGTCGGGCTCGATCGACACGTCGAGGTCGATCCACGTGGTCGCCGGGTCCTGCACGGTGACGCCGGCGAGCTGGTGGCGGCGGACGATGCGCTCGTTGAGCACGCGGGCCGCGTCGGACAGCTGCGCGCGGTCGTTGATCCCGGCGACGAGCCACGGGTCGGTGAGGGTGACGACGTCGATCCGGCCGCCCCGCTCGCCGATGCGAGCCGGCGCGTCGGTGATGTACTTCTCGCCCTGCGCGTTCGCGGTGGTCAGCGTCGGCAGCACCGCACGGAGGTGGGTGACGTCGAACGCGTAGATGCCGGCGTTCGCCTCGGTGATGGTCAACTGCTCGGCCGTCGCGTCCTTGTGCTCGACGACCCCGACGAACGCTCCGTCGGCGTCACGGACGATGCGTCCGAGCCCGGTGGGGTCCGGCGCGACGGCGCTGACGAACGTCGCACCGTTGCGGCCACCGACGTGGGCGTCCACGAGCGACCGGAGGGACGGTGCGTCGAGCAGCGGCACGTCGCCCGACAGCACCACGACGGCACCGTCGAAGTCGGCGGGGAGCGCCTGCACGGCGACCTCGACCGCCCGCCCGGTGCCCGGCACGTCGTCCTGGTCGACCACGATGGCGTCCGGGGCGCGCTCGACGACCTCGGCCGCGACCCGGTCGCGTTCGTGCCGCACGACGACGGCGACGTACTCCGGCTCGAGGGACGACGCCGTCCGGAGCACGTGTGCGATGAGCGGCAGGCCTGCGAGACGGTGCAGCACCTTCGGGGTGGACGACTTCATGCGCGTGCCCTGCCCGGCGGCGAGGACGACGACGGCGATCCGCTGGTCGGTCATGCCACCATCCTGGCGCACGCGACCTGCGGAAGTCGGACGTTCCTTCCCAGAACGCGCGCGATCCAATGGGAGAACGGGCGTACCAGGTCGAAAAGAAGCACTCGGTACGCCCGTTCTCGCCAGGTACGCCCCTTTTCGCCAGGCGCCCGGCACGCCCGGCACGCCCGGCGCCCGGCACGCCGCGCGCGGTCCCTACGCCCGGGGCTCCCGCTTCACCAGCGCCATCAGCACCAGCCCGGCGACGAGCACCACCACGACCCCGAGGATCCCGAACCGCGTGGACCCGCCGACCGTCACCGCGATCCCGAACAGCGCCGGGGCCAGGAACGAGGCCGCACGACCGGTCGTGGCGTACAGCCCGAAGAGCTCGCCCTCGCGCCCGGGTGTCGCCAACCGCGCGAGGTACGCCCTCGAGGACGCCTGCACCGGCCCGACGAACACCGCCAGCGTCAGGCCGAGCACCCAGAAGCCCGCCGTCACGGTGCCCACCGCGAAGACGCCGATCCCGCACACCGCGAGCCCCACGAGCGACACCGTGATGATCGCGCGCGACCCGAAACGGTCGTCCAACCGGCCGGACAGGAACGTGGCGGCGCCGGCGACCACGTTCGCGGCGATGGCGAACAGGATGACCTGCGACGGACTGAACCCGAACACCTGGGCGGCGACGATCCCGCCGAAGGTGAACACCGCGCCGACCCCGTCACGGAAGACGGCGCTCGCGAGCAGGAACGCCAGGACGTTGCGCCGTTCGCGCCAGAGCCGCGCGATGTCACGCCCGAGGTCCCGGTAGGCGCCGAACACGCCGCCGCGACGGACCGACGGGTCCGGCACGGCCTCGGGCACGGTGACGAACAGCGGGATCGAGCTGACCGCGAGCCAGACGGCGGCGATGCCGATCGCGACGCGGACGTCCCACTGCCCGGACGCCACCGTCGCCGGCAGCTGCAGGAGTCCCGCGACGTCGCCGCCGCCGAAGTCCTGGATGCACAGCACGAGCAGCACGACGAGCAGCACGATCCCGCCGAAGTACCCGGCCGCCCAGCCGATCGCCGAGACCCGCCCGGTCTCCTCCCCCGACGCGACCTGGCCGAGCATGGCGTTGTACCCGACGCTCGCGATCTCGTACGCGACCGTCCCGATGCCGAGCAGCGCCGCGCCGAGCAGCAGGTAGGGCTGGCTCGGCGCGACGAAGACCATGCCGGCGATGGACAGCACGATGCCGATGGTGGCGACGAGGACCGAGCGCCGCCGGTGCCCGGACGAGTCGGCGAGCCGACCGACCGCCGGGGCGACCAGGGCGACCACGATCCCCGCGATGGTCAGCGCCGTCGAGACGACGGCCGCGTTGTGGGCGAGTTCGCGCTCGACGAGCGCCTTCCCGGCGGCCGAGGTGTCGGCGACGAGCGCCGGGTCGACGAACGCACGGCTCGCCAGGTAGGTGCTGAACACGAAGGTCGTGACGACGGCGTTGAACGCCGCGGACCCCCAGTCCCACAGGGCCCAGGACACGAGCGCGCGGCGGTCGGTGCGCTGCGGCACTGCAGCCGCGGGGGAAGCCGTCATGCGCGAACCGTAGCGCGTCCGGGTGTCGCACCGGTGGCCCCGTTCCGGGTCACGTGCCGGACTGGAGGCGCGTGGCGGGGCCGCCCCGCGCCTCCAGTCCGCCCGTCCGTCACGTCGTCCCTGCCTGCCGTGCGCGCGCCTCGGTCGGTGCGAGGCACCGTCCACGGTGCGAGGCACCGAGGATGCCACCCTGCGCCGAACCTCGCACGGTCCGACCGCACACCTCGCACCGTGCGAGGTCAGGCCGGGACGCCACCCGGGTAGACGACCGACTTGAGGGACTCGGGATCGGTGTCGCTCTCGAGCGCCTCGCGGACGTCGTCGAGGCCGTAGCGGCCGGTGACGAGCGAGTCCAGGTCCACCTGGCCCGACGCGACCAGCTCGATCGCGACCGGCCACGTGTTCGTGTAGCGGAAGATGCCGGTGACCGTGACCTCGAGGTTCTGGATGTGCTCGACCGGCAGGGTCATCTCGGAGTTGCCGAGCCCGACGAGCACCGCTGCGCCAGCGGGTCCGACGGCCCTGATGCCGTCCGAGACCGCCCGCGGCGCCCCGCTGGCGTCGATGAACGCGTCGAACGGCGGCAGGTCGGACGCGACGGACACCACGGTCGGGTCGACGGTCTCGGTGGCGCCGTAGGACAGTGCACGCTCGCGACGCTCCGGGACGAGGTCGCTGATGACGATCCGCGAGGCGCCGAACGCCTTCGCAGTCTGCGCGCAGATGATGCCGATCGGACCGGCACCGGCGATGAGCACGCTCGAACCGGGGACGATCCCGGCCTTGCGGACGGCGGCGATGCCGACGGACAGGGGTTCGAGCAGGGCTCCGGCCTCGAACGACACCGAGTCGGGCAGCGGGTGCGCGAACGCGGACTCGATCGTGACGAACTCGGCGAAGGCACCGTCGACGGGCGGCGTCGCGTAGAAGCGCATGTGCGGGCAGAGGTTGTAGCGCCCGGCGAGGCACTGCGCGCACCGGTGGCAGGGCCGCTGCGGTTCGATCGCCACGCGCTGCCCGACGCGGGACGGGTCGACGCCCTCGCCGACGGCGGTGATCGTGCCGGACAGTTCGTGACCGAGGACGAGCGGTTCCTCGACGACGAAGTCGCCGATGCGGCCGTGCCGGTAGTAGTGCACGTCGGAGCCGCAGACGCCCACGGCGGCGACCCGGACGAGCACGTCGCCGGGGTCGACGGCGGAAACGGGGCGGTCCTCGACGGTGAGGTCCTGCGTGCCGAGCAGGACGCTGACGCGCTGGTGCTGGTCGGTGGTCATGCGGGTCTCGCTTCCTCGGCCGCAGCGGTGCGGCCCGTGGTGGTGGGTGATGACGGGTCGAGCAGGAGGTCGCGGAAGCCGATCTCGGCGGCACCGCGGACGAGGACGTCGGTGCCGAGGGCGGCCGGCACGATCCGGAGCCGCTCGGTCATGGCCGGCATGGACTGGGCACGGACGTCGGCCTCGATGCGGTCCCCGACGTGGCCGAGCAGGGCCCCGAGGAAGCCGCCGAGCACGACGACCTCCGGGTCGACCGTGTGGATCGCGTTGCGGAGGCCTGTGGCGAGCGCGGTGACCTGCCGGTCGACGACCCGCTCGACCTCCGGGCGTCCGGCGGCGAGCGCGACGGCGAGCGCCGCCAGGTCGTCCGGGGGCGTGCCGGTGGCGAGCGTGAGGGCCGACCGCGAGGCCTCGGTCTCGAGGCACCCGACCGCACCGCAGTGGCAGCGGATGCCGTTCGCGGCGACGAAGGTGTGGCCGAGCTCCCCCGCGTACCCGTCCGCGCCGCTGAAGGGTCGGCCGGCGCTGACGATCCCGCCGCCGATGCCGCTCGCACCACCGTTGAGGTACACCAGGTCGTCGACGCCGCGGGCGCTGCCGTACAGGCGCTCCGCCCAGGCACCGAGGTTGGCGTCGTTCGCCGCACGCACCGGGAGACCGATCCGATCGGCGAGGGGCGCGGCGAAGGGTTCGTCGCGCCACCCGAGGTGCGGGGCGTCCCGGACGGTGCCGTCCTCGACGCGGACGATGCCGGGGACGGCGACGCCGACCCCGACGATCCGGGCCGCGGGGGCGGTCCTGGCGGTCAGCACCGCGAGGACCCGGACGACGGCGTCCATCGCCTGCGCTGCGGTGGGGACGTCCTGCTGGGCTTCGACCTCGCGGTCGCGCACGGTGCCGTCGAGGCCGACGAGTGCCACCCCGACCGCGTCGATCTCGACCGTGACCGCTGCGGCGAGCACGTCGCTCGAGGCTCGGACGACGCCGCTCGGCCGCCCGACGCCGGCTCCCGGGGTGCCCGGCGCCGGCGTCTCCTCGTGCACGAGGCCGAGGTCGACGAGCTCCCCGACGAGTGCGAGGATCGTGGACCGGTTGAGCCCGGTGCGGCGCGTCAGCTCGGCGCGCGTGACCGGGCCGTCCTCGTGCACGATGCGGAGGACCCGCGCGGCGTTGCCGGGCTTGGTCGCCGCCGGCTTGGTCGCCGAGACTCGGCCTGAGCGACCGTCCTCGGGCTCGGGAGCGCGAGGACTGTCGCTGCGGCCGGGTCTCGGGCCCCGCGGGCCGCTCACCGCGACCGCGAGAACGCCGCGTCGAACGAGGCCTCCGGCGGCGCGATCGTCCCGAGCCTGCGCACGAACGCGAGCGCCTCCGGGCCGCCGACGAGTCGGTCCATGCCGGCGTCCTCCCACTCGACGCTCGTCGGACCCGCGTACCCGATGTGGTTCAGCACGCGGAACACCCGCTCCCACGGCACGTCCCCGTGTCCGGCCGTGACGAAGTCCCACCCGCGTCGGGGGTCACCCCAGGGCAGGTGCGAAGAGAGCCGTCCGTTGCGGCCGTCGAGCTGCTTGACCGACTCCTTGCAGTGCACGTGGTAGACCCGGTCGGCGAAGTCGAGCAGGAACGCGGCGGGGTCGAGGTCCTGCCAGACGAAGTGCGACGGGTCGAAGTTGAACCCGAACGACGGCCGGTCCGCGAACACCTCCAGGGCCCGCGCAGCCGTCCAGTAGTCGTAGGCGATCTCGGACGGGTGCACCTCGAGCGCGAAGCGGACCCCGACCTCCTCGAACACGTCGAGGATCGGCGACCACCGGTCGTGGAAGTCCTGGTACCCGGCGTCGATCATCGACGCGGGAACCGGGGGGAACCCGGCGACGGTCTTCCAGATCGACGATCCGGAGAACCCCGTGACGGTGTCGACGCCGAGCGCCGCGGCCGCACGCGCGGTCCACTGCAGTTCCTCGGCGGCACGCTGCCGGACGCCCTCCGGGTCGCCGTCGCCCCACACGTGCGGTGCCAGGATGTCCTCGTGCCGCTGGTCGATGGGGTCGTCGCACACCGCCTGCCCGGTGAGGTGGTTCGCGATGGTCCAGACCTGCAGCCCGTTGCGCTCGAGGACCGCCTTGCGGTCGGCGACGTACTCCGGGTCGGTCGCGGCGCGCCGGACGTCGAGGTGGTCGCCCCAGCAGGCGATCTCCAGGCCGTCGTAGCCCCACTCGCCCGCCAGGCGTGCGACCTCCTCGAAGGGCAGGTCCGCCCACTGGCCGGTGAACAGGGTGACCGGCCTGGAGGCACGGGTCGTGTCCGTCATGCTGCTTCCTTCCTCCTGTGGCCGGTTCACCAGGTGCCCGGCCGGGCACCGAGGGGCACCGTCGCGGGCCGCTCGACGCGGGACGACACCGTCACGACGGTGTGCTCCCGTGCCGCGGTCTGGACGGCCTCCATGATCTCGAGCACGTGGAACGCGAGCTCGCCCGACGCCCGGTGCGGCCGGTCGGTCGCGATCGCGTGTGCCATGTCCGCGAGACCGTAGCCACGTCCGGCGTCGGCGTACCCGGCCGCGACCGGCAGCTCGCGCCACTCGCGGTCGTCGGCCGTGGCGATCGACACCGGGTCCGAGAAGCGGTTCGGATCGGCCACGGCCAGGCTGCCAGCGGTGCCGTGCACCTCGAACAGCGGCGACCGGGTGGCCCAGACCTCGAACGAGACGGTCACGGTCGAGACCACGCCGCTCGCGTGCTCGAGCACCGCGACCACGTGGGTGTCGACGTCGACCGGGATCGGCGCGCCGGCGAAGGGGCCGGTCGCGATGGTGCGCTCGCGGGTGGAGCGTGTGGCGCTGCCGCTGACCCGGGCGACCGGGCCGAAGAACTGCACGAGGCTCGTCAGGTAGTACGGCCCCATGTCGAGCAGCGGTCCGCCGCCTGGCTGGTAGTAGAACGCGGGTGCCGGGTGCCAGAGCTCGTGTCCGGGGGCGCTCCACGACACCGCGGCGCCCACCGGGTCGCCGATGCGGCCGTCGTCGATCGCCGCGCGGGCGGTCTGGATCCCCGTCCCGAGCACGGTGTCCGGCGCGCTGCCGACCCGCAGGCCCGAGCGTGCGGCCAGTTCGAGCACGGGAGCGGCCTCGGCCGTCGCGAGTGCGAGCGGCTTCTCGCCGTACACGTGCTTGCCGGCGTCGAGGGCCCGGGTGGCGATCTCGGCGTGCGCGGCCGGGATCGTCAGGTTGAGCACGACGTCGACGTCGTCCGCGGCGAGGAGCTCGTCGACGCTGGTCCCCCGCACGCCCTGGGCGTCGCCGACCGACCGGGCGCGGTCGACGTCGAGGTCCGCCACGGCCGTGAGCGCCAGGCCGGGCAGGGCCGGGAAGTGCTCGAAGTACTGCTGGCTGATGGTGCCGACACCGACGACACCGACCCGCAGCGCTGGTCCGTTCACCGGGCTGCCCACAGGAGTCCCCGTTCGATGATCGTGCGGAGCGGCTGCGACTCGACGACCTCGAGCCGGTGTCCGGGCGCGGACACGAACACGCGCCCCTCGCCCCACTGCCGGGTCCAGATCGCCGGCGCCGTGACCGGTCGGTTCCAGGCGTCGAAGTCCCGTGCCTCCTGTGTGGTGGTCGCGAGGACGTCGTTGTACTCGTCGCTCAGCACCCAGTACTGCTCGGTGACGAGGTCGAAGTCCTCGATGCCCTGCGTGATCGGGTGCTCGTGCCCGAGGTCGGTGATGTGGACCGTGTACGGGATGTAGTTGTCGGACTGCTCGCCGGTGCGCTCCGACGGGTGCTTCCCCGCGTGGTGCGCGAACTGCCCACCGATCATGTGCAGGTAGTCGGCGGTGTTCCGGAACGCGTCCGCGATGCCGCCGTGCCAGCCCGCGAGCCCGGCGCCACCGAGGACGGCCCGCTGCAGCCCGGCGAACTCGTCGTCGGCGATGGTGGACATCGTGACGACCTGGACGATCAGGTCGACGTCCGCCATGACGGACTCGTCGGCGTACACGGCGGTCGAGTCCGACACCTGCACGTCGAACCCGTTGTCGCGGAGGAACGGCACGAACGAGTCGGTGGTCTCGACGGGTTGGTGGCCGTCCCAGCCACCGCGGACGACGAGCGCCTGCTTGCGTCCCGTCACTCAGATCACCGTCCAGGCGCTGCCGTCGGCGGCACTGCGTTCGACGGCGTCGAGCACGCGCTGCACGTGCAGGCCGTCCTCGAACGACGGTGACGGGTCGGTGCCCGCGACGATCGCCTCGATGAAGTCCTTCACCTGGTGGCTGAACGTGTGCTCGTACCCGATGAGGTGTCCGGTGGGCCACCACGCCGCCATGTAGGGGTGCTCCGGCTCGGTGACGAGGATGCGGCGGAAGCCCTGCTCCCCCGCGGGTGCCGACGACTCGTACAGTCGGAGTTCGTTCATCGACTCGAGGTCGAACTGGATCGCGCCGTCGGACCCGCTGATCTCGAGCGTCAGACCGTTCTTCCGGCCGGTGGCGTAGCGCGTCGCCTCGAACGTGCCGATCGCACCGTCGGCCGCGCCGCCGCCGAGCCGTGCGGTGAAGAACGCCGCGTCGTCGACGGTGACCTGCCCGCGTTCGCTCGACGCCGTGCCGGACAGTCCGACGCCGTCGGCGAGCAGCGGCCGTTCGGTCACGAAGGTCTCGAGCAGCCCCGAGACCGTGGTGAGCGACGCACCGGTGACGTGCTCGACCAGATCGATCGCGTGCGCACCGATGTCACCGAGCGCTCCGGACCCGGCGAGCTCCTTGTCGAGCCGCCAGGTCATCGGGCCGTCGGCGTCGGCCAGCCAGTCCTGCAGGTACAGCGCACGGACCTGCCGCACGGTCCCGATCCGGCCGGACGCCACGAGCTGCTTCGCGAACGCGATGGCGGGCACGCGACGGTAGCTGAACCCGACCATCGCGCGGACGCCGTCCGCCCGGGCAGCCGCGGCGGCAGCGGTCATCGCCTCGGCCTCGGCGACGCTGTTGGCGAGGGGCTTCTCGCACAGCACGTGCTTGCCTGCCTCGAGCGCGGCGATCGCGATCTCGACGTGCGACGACCCCGGCGACACGATGTCCACGACGTCGATGTCCGGGTCGGCGACGACGGCACGCCAGTCGGTGGAGGCGGCCTGCCAGCCGTACTGCACCCGCGCGGCCTCGGTGCGGTCCGGATCGCGTCCGACGATCACCGCCATCTCCGGTTCGACACCGAGGTCGAAGAACCGCGGCGCTGTCCGCCAGGCTTGTGAGTGCGCGGCTCCCATGAAGCCGTGCCCGATCATGGCGACCCGTGGTCGATCCTGTGCCATCCGCTCGCTCCCTTGCGATCACGTCCTTGCCACAGCCAACACTACCGCTTATGTTGGGCGCGGCAACATTTTGTTTCGACGACGAACGGTGATCCCCCATGGCAACGACGCCCACCCGTGCAGACAAGTTCTCCTTCGGTCTCTGGACCATCGGTTACAACGGCTCCGACCCCTTCGGCGGCCCGACCCGCCCCGCCCTCGACGTGGTCGAGGGCGTCGAGAAGCTCGACGAACTCGGCGCCTACGGCCTGACGTTCCACGACGACGACCTCTTCGCGTTCGGCTCGACCGACGCCGAGCGTCAGAAGCAGATCGACCGGCTCAAGGGCGCACTCGAGGCCACGGGCATCGTCGTCCCGATGGTCACCACGAACCTGTTCTCGGCCCCGGTCTTCAAGGACGGCGGCTTCACCTCGAACGACCGCCAGGTCCGTCGGTTCGCGCTCCGGAAGGTCCTCCGCAACATCGACCTGGCCGCCGAGTTCGGCGCGAAGACCTTCGTGATGTGGGGCGGCCGCGAGGGCGCCGAGTACGACGCGGCGAAGGACGTGCAGGCCGCGCTCGAGCGCTACCGCGAGGCCGTGAACCTCCTCGCCGACTACGTCACGGACAAGGGCTACGGCATCCGGTTCGCGATCGAGCCGAAGCCGAACGAGCCCCGCGGCGACATCCTCCTGCCGACCCTCGGCCACGCGATCGCCTTCACCGAGACGCTCGAACGCCCGGAGCTCTTCGGCATCAACCCCGAGGTCGGCCACGAGCAGATGGCGGGCCTGAACTTCACGGCCGGCATCGCCCAGGCGCTCTACCAGGGCAAGCTCTTCCACATCGACCTCAACGGTCAGCGCGGCATCAAGTACGACCAGGACCTCGTGTTCGGTCACGGCGACCTGCAGAACGCGTTCTCGCTCGTCGACCTGCTCGAGCACGGCGCTCCCCAGGGCGGCCCGGCGTACGACGGCCCGCGCCACTTCGACTACAAGCCGAGCCGCACCGAGGACATCTCCGGCGTCTGGGACTCGGCCGCCGCGAACATGCGCATGTACCTGCTCCTCAAGGAACGTGCCCAGGCGTTCCGCGCCGACCCCGAGGTGCAGGCCGCGCTCGAGGCGTCCAAGGTCCCCGAGCTGAGCACCCCGACGCTGAACAGCGGCGAGTCGTACGACGACTTCCTCGCCGACCGCTCTGCGTTCGAGGACTTCGACGCCGAGGCGTACTTCGGCGGCAAGGGCTTCGGCTTCGTGAAGCTGCAGCAGCTCGCCATCGAGCACCTCATGGGCGCTCGTTGAGCCAGCAGCTCGTCGCCGGGGTCGACTCGTCGACCCAGTCCTGCAAGGTCACCATCCGTGACGCGGGCACCGGTGCGGTCCTCCGGGAGGGGCGCGCGTCCCACCCGGACGGCACGTCCGTCGACCCCCGCCACTGGTGGGACGCGCTCGGCACCGCCGTCGCGGACGCCGGAGGGCTCGCCGACGTCGGCGCCGTCTCGATCGCCGGGCAGCAGCACGGCATGGTCGCGCTCGACGCCGACGGTCACGTGGTCCGCGACGCACTCCTCTGGAACGACGTCCGCAGTGCGGATGCGGCCGCGCAGATGGTCGAGGAGCTCGGCCGGGAGGCATGGGTCGCCCGCACGGGTCTGGTGCCGGTCGCGTCGTTCACCGGGACCAAACTGCGGTGGCTCCGCGACGCGGAGCCGGGCAACGCGGCGCGCGTGGCCGCCGTCGCGCTCCCCCACGACTGGCTGTCGTGGCGGCTCCGCGGGTACGGTCCGGCGGACGAGAGCCCGCTCGGCCCGGACCTCGACGCCCTGGCCACGGACGGCTCCGACGCGAGCGGGACGGCCTACTGGGACCCGGTGCGCCGGGAGTACGACCCGGAGCTGTTCGCGCTCGCGTTCGGCCGACCCCTCCGCACCGCCGAGACCGGGGACGACGACGCCGTGGTCGTGCCGCGGGTGGTCGCCCCGGACGAGGCGATGGGCACGCTCGACGTCGACGTCCCGCTGCCGCACGGTGCCACGGCACCGTCCGGTCTCGTCGTCGGCGCCGGGCTCGGCGACAACGCCGGGGCGGCGCTCGGCCTCGGGCTCGGCCCGGGTGACGTCGCGGTGTCCCTCGGCACGAGCGGCACCGTCTTCGGGGTCACCGACGCCGAGGTGACGGACCCGAGCGGGACCGTGGCGGGATTCGCCGACGGGACCGGGTCGCGCCTCCCGATCGTCACCACGCTCAACGCGGCCCGCGTGCTCGAGGTGATCGGCGGACTGCTCGGCGTGGACCACGACGAGCTCGGCGAGCTGGCGCTGCAGGCGCCGGCCGGTGCCGACGGACTCGTCCTCGTGCCGTACTTCGTCGGCGAGCGCACCCCGAACCGGCCCGACGCGACCGCCTCGCTGCTCGGCATGACGCCCGCGACCACGGACCGTGCGCACCTGGCGCGGGCCGCCGTCGAGGGGATGCTGTGCGCGCTCGCGGACGGTCTCGCGGCCGTCGAGGGCACCGGCGTCACGGTGGAACGGCTGCTGCTCATCGGTGGTGCCGCGCGCAACGAGGCCGTGCGCGTCGTCGCCGCACAGGTGTTCGGGCGGGACGTCCTCGTGCCGGATCCCGGCGAGTACGTCGCGGCCGGCGCCGCGAAGCAGGCCGCGTGGGCGCTCACCGGCGCCCTGCCGACGTGGACGACCGACGCGACGACCGTCACGGCGGACCCGCGTCCCGAGGTGCTCGCGCAGTACCGTGGAGCGGCTCGCTGACACCAGCACACCCGGAGGAACCCACATGCCCCTGACCGACCTGCCCCTCGACGCGCTCCGTTCGTACCGACCCGAGGTCCGGCGCCCCGCCGACTTCGACGCGTTCTGGACGGAGACCATCGAGTCGGCACGGACCGCCGGGGCCGGCGTCGCACCCGTCGTCGTCCCCGCGGACACTCCGGTGACGGGACTCGTCGTCGAGGACCTCACGTTCCCCGGCTTCGCCGCCGACCCGGTCCGCGCCTGGATCACCCGTCCGGTCGGGACCACCGAGCCCCTGCCCGTCGTCGTCGAGTTCCTCGGCTACAACGGCGGGCGGGGGCTGCCCGGTGAGCGCGTCTCGTGGGCCCTCGCCGGGTACGTGCACGTCGTCATGGACACCCGCGGTCAGGGCAGCGGGTGGGGTTCCGGTGGTGACACTCCCGACCCGCACGGGTCCGCCCCGCACATCGGCGGGTGGATGACGAGCGGCATCGGATCGCCCGCCGACCACTACTACCGGCGCGTGTACACCGACGCCGTCCGGCTCGTCGACGCCGTCCGGACACTGCCCGGCGTCGATGCCACGCGCATCGCGCTCACCGGCGGCAGCCAGGGCGGCGGGATCACCATCGCCGCTGCCGCCCTCGTCGAGGCGCACGTCGGACCGATCACAGCACTGCTGCCCGACGTCGCGTTCCTCAGCGACTGGGAGAACGGCACGGCGGTCGCGGTCGGCGGACCGTACCGCGAACTCGCGCAGTACCTGTCCGTGCACCGCGACGCGATCGACACCGTGTGGGACACCGCCGCGTACTTCGACGGGGTGCACTTCGCCGCCGGGATCACCGCTCCCGCACTGTTCTCCGTCGCGCTCATGGACGACGTCGTGCCGCCGCGGACGACCTTCGCGGCGTACAACGCCCTCGGCTCGGTGGACAAGGAGATCGAGGTCTACCCGTACAACGGGCACGAGGGTGGCGGCTTCCGGCACTGGGAGCGGCAGGTCGCGTTCCTGCGGGCGCGGGGATGACGGATCGCAGAACGCGGGGGGCAGATTTTCTGAGATAATCGTCTAACTCAGAAAATCGGAGGAGGTCGTCATGACATCGGCATCCGAGGCCTGGCCTGCTCTCGAGTTCGAGGAACTCCGGTGGCAGAGCCGGTACGCGGAATCCGGACCGCGAGCCGCGCGACGTGACGTCGTCAGCGAACGGTACGAAGCCGCGGTCCCGCCGACCATCGCGCAGCGCACGCTCCGGCCCTCCGCAGAGGTCGCTGCGCTGGCGGACGAGGCCTCGACGGCCCTCGCTCGGTTCGACGATTCGCTGGGCAACGAGGTTGCTCCGTTCGCCGCACTCCTGCTCCGATCGGAAGCCGCTGCTTCCTCGCAGATCGAGCACCTCACGGCGAGTGCACGACAGATCTTCACGGCGGAGCTCGGCGGGGAGGGAAAACGCAACGCGAGCGAGATCGTCTCGAACACGCGCGCGATGCGGACGGCCATCGAACTCTCCGACGAGCTCACCACGGCGACCGTCCTGTCGATGCACGAAGTCCTGATGGAGCACGACCGACGCCACGAGGCCGGCCGCTTCCGCGAGGAACCGGTGTGGATCGGGACGAGCGGGCGCACACCAGTGGGTGCAGAGTACGTCGCGCCGTCCTGGGAGCGTGTCCCCGCCCTCGTGGACGACACGATGACCTTCGCCCGCCGGACCGACCTCCCAAGACTCGCCCAGGTGGCCGTCACCCACGCACAGTTCGAGACGATCCACCCGTTCACCGACGGCAACGGACGAACCGGGCGCGCGCTGCTCCAGGCGATGCTGCGCTCGAACGAACTCACGCAGAACGTCACGGTGCCCGTCTCGGCAGGACTGCTGACCGACACCGCGGGCTACGTCGACGCGCTCACTGCGTACCGCCGTGGTGAGGTCGACCCGATCATCCGGCTCGTGTCCGAGGCATCGTTCGAGGCGATCGGGAACGCGCGCGAACTCGTCGAGGAGATCTCGGCCATCCGGGCTGCTTGGCGTACGGCGGTGACCGCCCGCAGCGATTCCGGTGTGTGGCGTGCCCTCGAGGTGGTGGCGCGGCAACCGGTCCTCAACGCGTCGACGCTCGCCGCCGAGATGGGGGTGGACCCGAAGAACGTGTACCCGCACCTCGAACGCCTGGTCGAGGCCGGCGTCCTGGCGAAGAAGAACGAGTACCGGCACGGGGTCGTCTACCGGAACGATGAGATCCTCCGCGCGCTCGACGCGTTCGCGGCACGTGCAGGCCGGCGCAGTTGACGACGAGGCTGTGACCATGACCGTACCGCAGAACCCTTCCGGTGGAGCACGAGCCGTCTCCGACGTCCGCGGCCTCGTCGTCGCGGCACTTGTCGTCACGGGTGCGGGCTTCGTCCTCACCGCTGTCGGCTCCGTGTGGACGACCCTGACGCCGATCGGCACCGGGGTGAACTTCCCAGCCGGTCTGCTCTACGTGCTGGGCATGCTCGTCGGAGTGACCGGCTTGGGACTGGCGACGGCCGCGGTCGGCACCGTTCTTCGCGCCTCGCGGCCCCGCTGACGCAGCAGATCGAGGACACCGGGCGGGAACACCGGAACGTCGGTGTCCAGCGGCACCCAGCGCACCGGACTGCCCTCGTCGAGCACCACGAGCTCGGCGTCGAGCGGTACCGCCTCGAGTGCTGCCGAGCGGACCGCGAAGACGTGCACGACCTCGTGCCCGGGGTTCCCCTCGAACGCGAACCGGTTCTCGAGCACGCCGAGTGGTTCAGCCGAATCGATCGCGACGTCGAGCTCCTCGCGGAACTCCCGGTGCAGTGCGTCGACGGCGAGCTCGCCGAACTCGATCCCACCGCCGACCGCCCGGTGGAAGCGGAGCCGCCGGACGCGGTCGAACCCCTCGGAGAGCAGCACGTGGCCGTCCCGGACGGGCAACCCCACGGCGATGTTCCTGATGGTCCCCATCGGTCCACCCTGCCACCGCTGGTCAGTTGATGCAGGTGCCCTGCTTGCCGTACGCGTTCCCCACCGGCGTCGACGACGGGGAGGCAGCCGACGCCTTCGACGACGGGGCCTTCGACGCCGGAGCGTCCGACGCCGGAGCCTTCGCCGAGGAGCTCGAGGACGAGGTCCCCGTCGCGGCCGTGTGCCCGTCCGTCCCGAGCACGAGCGTCACCCCGGTGGCCGTCGTCGAGAGCACCGCGGTCGCCCCCGGCACGGCGTTCGCGACCGCCTTGGCCTGGGCTTCCGAACCCTTCGGGTACTCCACGACGGTCGTCGTGGTGGTCGTCGTGTCGGACGGCGCGCCGACCACGAAGCCCTTCGCGGTCAGTGCTGCCGAGGCCGCCGTCGCACCACCGGGCGTCGACCCGCCGTTCTGCACGGACACGTGCACGCTGGCGGGCGCGGCGGCGGTCGCCGACGTGTACGCGGCCGGCGGCCCGACGATGCCCTGGATGAACGCCGGCATCGCCGCGAAGTCGACCGCCACGGTGGAGTAGCCGTCGATCGTCGGCGTGCCCGACGTCGGGATGGCCGTGGAGCGGATGTTCGCCAGGTCGATGCTCCGGAAGGTGTTCACGAGGCTGGGGATGCTCAACCCGTCGTCGATCTGGATCGACTGCCCGACGCCCTGCAGCAGGTTCGAGACCTTCACGGGGTTGAGCAGTGTCCCGGCGGACAGGGCCTTCCGGGCCTCCTGCGAGAGGAAGTACTGCTGGCGGACCTCGCGGTCGAGGTCACCCCGTGGCAGTCCGTCGCGCTGGCGGACGAACGAGAGGGCCTGCGAGGCGTTGAGCGTCGAGTTCCCGGCGGGCAGGTCGACGTTCGAGTTCGTGTCGTGGACGGCTTCGTTCAGGCACACCTGCACCGGTCCGAGCGCCTTGACGAGCTGGTAGAAGCCGAGCAGCGACACCCGGACGAAGTGGTCGATCGAGAGCCCGCTCATGTTCTCGATGGTCTGGATGAGCAACCGCATGCCGCCCGCGTCGCCGCCGCCGTTCGCCGCGCCGTCCGAGAACGCGCTGTTGAGCTTGAACGTCCCGTGGCCGGGGATCGGCACCCACGAGTCGCGTGGGAACGAGATCATCGTCGCGCTCCCACCGCCCGCCGGGATGTGCAGGACGATCATCGAGTCGGTGTTCGTCGCGCCGCCGTCGAGTTCCGTGCCGAGCTCCGCGAGCTCCTGCGGGGTGGCGTCGGCGGGACGGTGGTCGTCGCCCACCAACAGGATGTTCTGCGCTGCACCGTCCGTGTCCGTTGACGACGACGGGTGTGGCAGTGCGATGTGCACCTTCGTCACGCTGGTGTCGAGCTGCACGTACGACCACGCCGCGTACCCGCCGGCCAGGACGAGCGCCATCGCGACGACCCCGCCGACCGCCGCGAACCAGACCCGCGCGCCCCGTCGCTGCCGCCCGTGCCGGACGGCACCGTTCGGTTCGGTCACCACCGGGACCTCGTCCCCCACAGGATCCTCATGCATCCCGTCACCCTAGGGGCGACTCCGGCGAGGATGCGGGAAGCGGACCTGAGAACACGACCGGGCTCGTGGTCAGCGACCCACCCGCGACAACGACTCCGACAGCGCGTCCCGCGTCGCGAGCAACCGCTGCGCCCTGGCGTCCATGTCGTCCCGGATCGCGACGACCTGGTCGATGATCCCCGGGCACTGGTCCTCGACCTTCGTGCCCCGGGTGCACGGCAGGACCTGCTCGATGAGCGCCGTCGGGAGTCCGAGGTCGAGCAGCATCCTGATCGTGCCGACCGTCTCGACGTCCGACTCGTCGTACTCCCGGTACCCGTTGGACCGGCGCTCGGGACTGATGAAGCCGAGCTGCTCGTAGTACCGCAGGGACCGGGCGCTCGCCCCGCTGGCCCGGCTCAGGTCGCTGATCCGCATCGTGCCGCCTCCCGCTTGACCTTGACACTGATGTCAGAGTTTAGCGTGCCGTCCATGAACGTCTTCGTCATCGGCGGCACCGGCTACTTCGGCTCGGTCCTCGTCGAACACCTGCTCACTGCCGGCCACACCGTCACCGCCCTCGCCCGGTCCGACCGGAGCGCGGAACGCCTCCGGGCAGCGGGCGCCGAACCCGTCGCCGGATCGATCGCGGACACCGCGGTGCTGCGATCGGCTGCGGCCGCCGCGGATGCCGTGGTGTACGCCGCGTCCGACTACGCGCCGACCGATGAGTCGATGCAGGCGGAACTCGCCGCCGTCGCCGCCGTCGTCGGCGGCGCTGCCGCTCCGGGGACCGCTCCGAAGCCCGTCGTCTACACCTCGACCGGTCTCGTCTACGGCCCCGACCCGACCGACGTCACGGAGGACGCCGAGCTCCCCGCGGTGAGCGCCCAGCCCGTCAAGGCACAGGCGGAACGGATCGTGCTCGGCGATGCCCGGGTCGTGGGCATCGCGATCCGCGCCGGTCTCGTCTTCGGCCGCGGGGGCACCGGCCTCGTCACGGGCCTGATCGACGCCGCGGTGGGGAACGGGGCGTCCACGTACATCGGCGACGGCGCGAACGCCTGGTACCCGGTGCACGTCGACGACCTCGCTGATCTCTACGTCCGGGCGATCGAGCACCCGGTCCCCGGTGCCTACAACGCGGTCGGGACCGTCCCGTTCACGTTCCGAGAGCTCGCCGAAGCGATCGGCGACCTCACGGGCACGCCGGCCGTCCCGGTCCCGCTCGAGGTCGCGGAGGCGCAGATGGGCCCTGCCGTCCGCACGCTGACGACGTCGACCCACCTCCTCGCGACCAAGGCGCGGTCGACCTACGGCTGGCGTCCGTCCGAGCGCTCGCTGCTCGACGACGTCCGGAACGGCTCGTACGTCGCGCCGACGCGCACCTGATGACAGACCGGAGGCGCGGTGCCGGCCCGCACCGCGCCTCCGGTCCACCGATCCGGCGTTCACCGCGCGTCGGCCGGCGGAGTCCAGACGGGGCCGCCGCCGACGGCCTCCGCGATGCGGCGGCCGATCACTCCGAGCTGGCGGGCCTGCGCCGGCGTGAGGGCGTCGAAGACGACCCGTCGGACGAGGTCCTGGTGCGCCGGGGTCGACGCCACCACCTGGTCGTGACCGGCTGCCGTGAGCTCGGCGAGGGTGAAGCGACCGTCACTCGGGTCGACCATCCGCCGGACCCACCCCTTCCCCTCGAGCCGCGTCACCGCGCGGGAGAGCCGCGACAGGGTGCAGCTCGCGTACCCGGCGAGGGTGCTCATCCGGAGGATTCGGTCGGGAGCTGCGTCGAGGGCGAAGAGGACGCCGTGCTCGAAGTGCGTCAGGCCGCTGTCGCGCTGGAGCTGCGCGTCGAGGGCGGTGGGCAGCCGCTCGAGGACGGTCGCCAGCGCGGCCCAGACCTCGAGCTGCTCGGCGCTCAGCGCGGCGTCCGCGTCGGGGTTCGGCATGCCTCGAGGCTAGCACTGTGACTTGCTCAGGCAAGTGATACATCGTAGATTGACTTGCCTGAGCAAGTGAATCGACACGACGGGAGTGGACATGGACCTGGGACTGACCGGCAGGACGGCGTTCGTCAGCGGCTCGACGCAGGGCATCGGGTACGCGGTCGCCTCGGCGCTGGCGGCCGAGGGCGCACGGGTGGTGCTGAACGGGCGGGAGCAGAACCGTGTCGACGCCGCGGTGGAGCGGCTCCGGGCCGCACACCCCGGCGCGGAGCTGTCGGGCATCGCCGCGGACTTCGCCGACCCCGAACAGGTCGCGGTACTGATCGACCGGCTGCCCGCGGTCGACGTCCTCGTGAACAACGTCGGGGTGTTCGGCCTCGCCGACTTCGACGCCGTCGACGACGACGAGTGGGCCAGGTACCTCGACGTCAACCTGATGAGCGGCGTCCGGTTGTCCCGCGCGCTCCTCGGTCCGATGCTCGACCGCGGGTGGGGCCGTGTCGTGTTCGTCAGCAGCGAGTCCGGCGTGAACGTGCCGGTCGACATGGTCCACTACGGCGTCACGAAGGCCGCGGTGGTGGCGCTCGGGAACGGCCTCGCGAAGCGCACCCGCGGCACCGGCGTCACGGTGAACACGGTGCTCGGCGGTCCGACCTACTCGGACGGGGTGGCCTCGACGGTCGAGGCGATCGCTGCGGCGCAGGGTGCCCCGGCCGAGGCGGTCCGGGCCGCGGTGATCGGCCAGAACCGGACCACGCTGCTCGAGCGGTTCATCGCGCCGGAGGAGATCGCGCACCTCGTGACGTACCTGGCGAGCCCACTGTCCTCGGCGACGAACGGTGCGGCGGTCCGCGCGGACGGCGGAGTCCTGACCGGCATCCTCTGACGCGACATCGACTGAGCAGGAGTGGTCGAGTCGCGCGAACGGACTCGACCCCCCCTGCTCACTGGACGACCCGGCCGCCGACGCGCCCCTCAGACGCGCTCCCACGTGACGATCCGCCGGTCGGACGCCTCGACCTCGCGGACGGGGCCGGTGACGCGCACGACGGCACGGTCCGTGGCGGAGCCGGGGACGGGCTCCGGACCCGACCCGCCACCGACGGCCACGATCCCGTCGGCGTGCACCGTGCCTCCAGGCCGGGACGCCGCAGCGTGCGACGCGACCCAGACCTCGACGTCGCCGGGCTCGACCACCTTCCGCAGGTCGCGACCGGTGAACGCGAACCGCTGGACCGGCACGCTGAACCGCACCCGCACCGACTCCCCCGGTGCCAGCGCGACCCGCGCGTAGCCGAGGAGCTGCGCGACGGGACGCGTGACGCCGGCGTGCACGTCGTGTCCGTAGAGCTGCACCACGTCGTCACCCGCACGGTCTCCGGTGTTCCGGACCGTGACGGACACGTCGAACGCGCCGTCGCTGCCGACGGTGGGATCGGTGACGAGGTCCTCGTACGCGAAGGACGTGTAGGTGAGCCCGAAGCCGAACGGCCGCACGGGCGTCGAGTCCGTAGCGGTGACGTCGGACGGCCCACCGAGCCGCGGGTGGAGGTACGTGTACGGCTGCGCCCCTGCGGCGCGCGGGAGCGAGACCGGCAGACGGCCGGAGGGCGAGGCTGCTCCGGTGAGGACGTCGGCGATGGCGGTGCCGCCCTCCTCGCCGGGGAAGAACGCCTGGACGACGGCCGCGGGCAGGGGCGCGTCGGGCCGCTGGGCGTCGCCGTCGAGCGCCCACCCGATGGCGTACGGCCGCCCGGTCAGCAGCACCACGACGGTGGGCGTCCCCGTGGCGACCACGGCCTCGACGAGCTCGCGCTGCACGCCGGGCAGGTCGAGGGACTCGGTGTCGTTGCCCTCGCCGACGGTGCCGCGGCCGAACAGTCCGGCCTGGTCGCCGACGACCACCACCGCGACGTCGGAGGCCTGCGCCACGGCGACCGCGTCGGCGAACCCGGAACGGTCCGTGCCGGTGACCGCGCAGCCGGTGGCGAACCGCACGGCGGACGATCCGAGGGACGTGGTGAGGGCCTCGCGGACGGTCGGGATGTCGAAGCCGAGCGGCAGGTCCGGGTGGGCGGCGAGCACGTGGTTGGCGAAGGAGTAGCAGCCCTGCAGAGCCTCGGCACGGTCGGCGTTCGGGCCGATCAGGGCCACGGTCGCGTCGGCGCGGAGCGGGAGCACGGGCGCAGCGTGGACGGTGTCCGCCGGGTCCGCGCCGGGGACGGGTCGGTTCGCCAGCAGGACGAGCGACCGTGCCGCGAGCGCCTTCGCGAGTGCCCGGTGTCGGGGCGTGTCCAGGTCGATGCCGGTGGGCGGCTCGTCCTCGAACGCGGACGGGTCGAGCAGCCCGAGCCGCTCCTTCTGCCGGAGGACCCGGAGCACGGCCCGGTCCACGAGCGTCTCGTCGACGAGCCCGGCGCGCACGCGGTCGACGAGCGGCTGCAGGAACGCGTCCCCCGTCGGCAGCTCGACGTCGATTCCCGCGGACAGCGCCAACGCGGCGGCCTCGCCACGGTCGGCGGCGATGCCGTGCATGACCTCGAGGAACGCGACCGAGAAGTAGTCCGCGACGACCGTCCCGTCGAACCCGAGCCGGTCGCGCAGCACGTCGGTCAACAGCTCGCCGTTCGCCGCGACGGGCACGCCGTCGATCTCGGCGTACGAGTTCATGACGCTCCGCGCGCCACCGTCCCGCAGCGCCATCTCGAAGGGCGGCAGGAAGACGTCCGCGATCTCGCGCGGCCCGGCATGAACGGGTGCGTGGTTCCGGCCGGCCTGCGACGCCGAGTAGCCGAGGAAGTGCTTCAGCGTCGCGTCCACGCCGGCGCCCTGCAGTCCCCGGACGTACGCCGTGCCGACGGTCCCGACCAGGTACGGGTCCTCGCCGATGCACTCGTCGACGCGGCCCCAGCGCGGATCGCGGACCACGTCGAGCACGGGCGCGAGGCCCTGGTGGACGCCGAGCTGGCGCATCGACTCCCCGATCACGGCGCCGACCTGCTCGACCAGGTCAGGGTCGAACGCCGCACCCCACGCCAGCGGCGTCGGGAACGTGGCGGCCTTCCACGCGGCGAGCCCGGTGAGGCACTCCTCGTGGACGAGCGCGGGGATCCCGAGCCGGGTCTCGCGGACGAGTCGTCGCTGCTCCGCCCACAGCCAGGCGGCACGCTCGTCCGGTTCGACCGGTCGGGTGCCGTAGACGCGCGTGAACTGGCCGATGCCGTGGCGGGTGATGTCCGCGAGGGTGCGGCCGTCCGCCGTCGCCGTCATCTCGCCCTGCATCGGGGCGACGACGCCGTTCTGGTCGAGCCAGTAGCCGACGAGCTGGGCGGTCTTCTCCTCGAGGGTCATCGCGGCGAGCAGGGCGGTGGCGCGGGTCCCGTCGGTCGCATCGGTCGCGCCGGCCGCGTCCGTCGTGCGCGCGGCGTCGGCCTGGAGGCGCGGGTCGTCCCCGGCGGTCCGCGTCGCGTCCGCCGTCGTCACCCCTTCACCGCCCCGGTCAGGCCGCCGACGATGCGGCGCTGGAAGACGGCGAAGAACACGAGCGCCGGGATCATCGACAGCGACGTGAACGCCAGGACCCGCGCGGTGTCGACGGAGTACTGCGACGAGAACGCCTGCACCCCGAGCGGCAGTGTGTAGGCCGACGCGTCGTTGAGGATGAACAGCGGCAGGATGTAGCTGTTCCAGCTGCCGATGAACGCCAGGATGCCGACGGTGACGACGCCGGGCAGCGACAGCGGCACGACCATCCGGAAGAAGAACCCGAGTCGGCTGGCACCGTCGATCGACGCTGCTTCCTCGAGTTCGTCCGGGATCGCCCGGAGGAACGGCACGAGGATGATCACCGTCGTCGGCAGCGCGAACGCGATCTGGGGCAGGATCACCCCGGCCAGGCTGTTCGTCAGGCCGAGGTCCTTGACGAGCAGGTACAGCGGCGTGATCGCGACGGTGATCGGGAACATCAGACCGGCCGCGAACAGGGAGTACAGCGCGTCGCGCCCGCGGAACCGGTAGCGGGCGATCACGAAGCTGACCATGAGGCCGAGCACGACGACGCCGACCGTGGTGGTGACGCCGGCGATCACCGAGTTGCCGAGCTGCTGCCAGAAGACGCCGCTCGACAGCACGGAGAGGTAGTTGCCGAACTGCCACGGGCTGGGCAGACCGGCCGGGCTGGCGGTGATCTGCGAGTTGCTGCGGAACCCGCCGAGCACGATGTACAGCACCGGCCCGACGCAGACCGCGATGAACAGCAGGGCGACGAAGTACGTGCCGAGGTTCCGTTCGCGGCGGACGGGTCCGGAGTCCTGAGGGCCGCGTCGGCGCTTCGGCGCGACGATGGAGGCAGTGGCGGTCATCGGTCGGCCTTCTCGGTGAGGGCGCCGGCGGTGTCGCGGCGCAGGACGAACCGCTGGTAGACGAGTGCGACCGCCAGCGAGATGAGGAAGATGACCACGGCGACGGCGTTGCCGTACCCGTAGTTGCCGGACATGCGGCCGTTCGCGACCATGTACGTCGCCATCGTCGAGGTGCCCGCCGTCGCGGCGATGTACTGCCCCCAGATGATGTAGACGAGGTCGAAGAGCTGCAGCGACCCGATGATCGACAGGAACGCCCAGATGCGGACGGTCGGGCCGAGGAGCGGCAGGGTGATGCGCCGCTGGATCTGCCAGTAGCTGGCGCCGTCGAGCTGGGCTGCCTCGAACAGCTCCTCGGGGATGCTCTGCAGGCCGGCGAGGAACAGGATCACCGCGAAGCCGATGTACTTCCACGAGATGATCGCGAGCAGGGTCCAGATCGCGATGTCCGGGTTCGACAGCCAGTCGGCGCGCAGGGCACCGAGCCCCACCGCCTGGAGCAGGTCGTTCACGGCGCCGCTCGACTGGAGCATGAGGCTCCAGCCGGTGCCGACGATCACTTCGGAGATCACGTACGGCAGGAAGATCAGGACGCGGATGAGTCCGCGACCGCGGATGCGCTGGTTGAGCAGGAGGGCGAGCACGATCGCGATCGGTCCCTGCACGAGGAGCGACCCGATCACGATGAACGCGTTGTGGAGCAGGACGCCCCGGAAGTCCGGGTCGGTGAAGATGATCGCGTAGTTCTGCAGGCCGACGAAGTCGGTGGGGGTGCCGTAGCCCTGCCACTTGTAGAAGCCGTAGTAGGCGGCGAGCGCGACGGGCAGGATCACGAACCCGACGAACATGATCGTGGCCGGCCCGGCGAGGACGGCGATCTCGACGCGGGTTCGGACGTCGGTGCCCGTGCGGCGCCGGCGGACCGGGGCCGACGGCGAACCGTCGGCCCCGGTCGTGTTCCGTCCCGCCCCGGACCGCGCAGCGTCGGAACGCGGTGCGACGGAGGTGGTCATCGTGTCGTCAGCCCTTCGCTGCAGCCTGGTTGACGGTCTTGACGATGTCGTCGACGGATCCCTTGCCGGCGAGCAGGTTCACGACGCTCGTGTTCAGGGCGTTGCCGACGTTCTGGCCGTAGACCGTGTCGAGGTAGTTCGACACGAACGGTGCCTTGTTGAACGCCTCGAGCACCGTCTTCAGGTAGGGCTCGGTGACGACCGACTGCGCCGACTTGTTCGCCGGGATCGCGTTGAAGGCCTTGTAGTAGGCCTCCTGCACGGGCTTCTGCGTCATGTAGTTCAGGAAGTCGGTGCAGGCCTTCTTGGGGGCCTTGGCCGAGCACGAGTACCCGTCGACGGCGCCCATCATCGAGCCGGGGGCACCCTTGCCGCCGGAGACCTCCGGGAACGGGAAGAAGCCGAGGTCCTGCAGCGGCTTGCCGTCCGGGGTCAGCGACGAGATCACACCGGGGTCCCAGGCGCCCATGAGTTCCATCGCGGCCTTGTGGTTCGCGATGAGACCGGCGGAGCTGCCGGCGCCCTGCTGCGCGGCGGTGGTGAGGTAGCCGTCGTTGAACGGCTTCGTGTCGAAGAACGCCTTGGTGTCCTTGCCCGCCTGTTCCCAGCACGAGTTCGTGAACTTCAGGTCCTTCGCGGTCTTGGTCAGGACGCTGCTCGGGCATGCCCGGAGCGCGAAGTTGTAGTACCAGTGCGCGGCCGGCCAGGCGTCCTTGGCACCGACGGCGACCGGCTGGATGTTCGCGGCCTTGAGCTTGGCGATGTCGGCGTTCAGTTCGTCGATCGTGGTGGGCGTGCCCTCGATGCCGGCCTGCTTGAAGAGGTCCTGGCTGTACCAGATGCCCTCCGGGTTGACGTCGACCGGCATGGCCCACGTCTTGCCGTCCTGCTCGTAGCCCTTGAACGTGCCGTCGCTGATCTCGCTCTTGGCGGTCTTGCCGATCGAGCCGGAGATGTCCATCAGCTGGCCGGCGTTGACCATTGCTGCCATCTTCCCGCCGCCGCGCTGCAGGAACACGTCCGGAGCGGAACCGGAGTTGAGCGCGGTCTGGAGCTTGCCGTCCAGGTCCTCGTTCTGGATCGCCTGGATCTTGATGGTGACGTTCGGGTTCTTCGCCTCGAAGTCCTTGACGGTCTTCTCCCAGAACGCCTTGCCGGGTCCGGTGGTGGAGTTGTGCCAGAAGGTCATCGAGACCTTCCCGCCGTCGCCCCCGGCGGCATCGCTGCCCGCCGAGCAGCCTGCGGCCACCAGTGCTGTGGCCCCGATCAGCGCGATGGCTGCCGCGGCACGGATCTTCCTCGTCATCGTGGAACTCCTGAGTGTCGTCGTTGACCTGCAGCGACATCGACTGCCGCTTGCGGAGAGCGTGCCAGGTCGACACGAGGCTTGTCAATCGATATCGATAACGTTTTCTTTGCCGATTTCGCGTCGAGGCAGCGGTACGGTGTGCACATGGACACGGCTCTCGGCATGCGTCCCGGAGCCGGCCGGGTGACGATCGGGGACGTCGCACGGGCCGCAGGGGTCTCGATCCCCACGGTGTCGAAGGTCATCAACCAGCGCGACGGCGTCGCACCGGCGACGATCCTCCGCGTGCAGGAGGTCGTCGAGCAGCTCGGCTACGAGACCTCGCTCGTCGCCCGGAGCCTCCGCAGTTCCCGCACCGGGGTCCTCGGCATCCTGGTGCCCGAGTTCGAACCGTTCTCGACCGAGCTCCTCCGCGGGGTCTCGAGCGCCACCATCGGCACCGGGTACGAACTGCTCGCCTACGCGGGGCTCGTGACGGGCGCCGACCAGCCGGGGTGGGAACGGCGATCGCTCTCGCGACTCTCCGGCACGCTCATCGACGGCGCCATCGTCGTGACGCCGACCACCGCGCTGTCGAGCTCGTCGATCCCCGTCGTCGCGATCGACCCGCACACCGGTCCGGAGGGCCACGCCACGGTCGACGCCGACAACGAGGACGGTGCCGTCCAGGCGGTCGAGCACCTGGTCGCCCTCGGGCACACGCGCGTCGCGCACCTCCGTGGCCGCCCGGACCTGGCGTCGGCGCAACTCCGCGAGGCCGGGTACCGACGCGCCCTCGCTGCCGCCGGGCTCCCCGTCGACGAGGCACTCGTCCGGGACGGCGGCTACCAGGAGGACCAGTCCGCCGCGGTCGCCCGCGAACTGCTCGCCGGCCCCGATCGACCGTCCGCGGTGTTCGCTGCGAACGACTCCTCGGCGGTCGGTGTGCTCCGCGCCGCGACCGACCTGGGCCTCCGCGTGCCCGAGGACGTGTCCGTGGTCGGGTTCGACGACGTCCCGCAGGCGTCGACCACGACCCCGCCGCTCACGACGGTCGCGCAGCCGCTCGCCGAACTCGGGTCACGCGCCGTCGAGATGCTGCTCACGATGCTGCGCGGCGAGCCGGCGTCCGACCACGTCCGGCTGCCGACGACCCTCCGCGTCCGCGCGAGCACGGCACCGCCCGCCCCGCCTGCCTGAACGGGCGCGACGACGGTTCAGTGCACGGACCGCCGCAGCGTCTCCTTCGGGTACTCGCCGAACCGCTCCGCGTACGCAGCCGAGAACCGCCCGAGATGTGCGAACCCCCAGCGCCGCGCGACGTCACCGACCGCCCCGGCCTGCGGATCCGCGGTGGTCAACTCCGCTCGGACCCGGTCGAGCCGCACGTGTCGCAGGTACGTGAGCGGTGACACGTCGAAGACCCGGCGGAACGACTCCTGCACGGACCGCACGCTCAGTCCGGACGCCGCGGACAGGTCCGAGATCGTGATGGGCTCCGACGCGTGGTCGTGCACGTACTCCACGGCGGCTCGGAGCCGTGCGTTGCGCGGCTGCCCGAGGACGGCGGGCAGGTCGTCGAGCACCGGCGGGAACAGGTCCAGGAACACCTCGAGCGCCGCGGACTTCGCCTCCTGCCAGGCTGCCGATTCCGTCCCGCCGGCCCGCAACGCACGGGCGAGCGCGGAGAGCACCTCCCGCCACCGCCCCGCAGCCTCCGGACCGAGTTCACGGTGGCTGTCGAAGCGCAGGACGTGCTCGCCGACGTCGCCGCGGAGTGCAGCGACCCCGCGGACGAACGCTCGGTCGAGGTGCACGATCCGCAGGTCGTGGTCGACCGCCCGGAAGGCGAACTCCTGGTCCGCCGGCAGCAGCACGGGTACCTCGAGCGGCAGCGGGCGCTGCTCGACCTCGACCGCGCCGGCCCCGACCCACAGGACGACGTGGTCGCCGCCGGCGGGCACCACCCCGTGGAGCGCACCGTGCAGCAGCGCGCGGCGGATCGTCACCTCGGCGTCGCCGAGCGCGGTGTAGCGGTGGTCGAAGCTGCCGTCGGTCGGGCGGGCGACCCACCGCCCCGCGCCGTCCACGCCTTCGCCGTAGACCCTCGCGAGGTCACGGACGGCGTCCTCGGGACGGTGGCCGGACAACTCGAACCGGATCGCCTCCGGCACTCCGGTCGGGTCCGGCCGCTGCTCGCTCATGCGCGCCCACGCTCCGACTCGGGTGTCCACATCCCGCTGCCACCCTCGTTATCTGGATACGCTGGCGTGACGAGTGCGGCGTATCGTGTCGCGCAAACGATCCGCACCGAGGGGGCGACCACGTGAGCGAGATCGACCTGACCGCGGCCGTCACCCGGCTCGAGGCCGCGATGGGGGCGCTGCGCGGTCGACTGCGGGACCGACTGGACGTGTCCGGATCCGACCTGACGGTCCTGCAGTTCGTGGCCCGTGCCGCGGCGGCCGAGCGGAAGGTCAGGGTGAAGGACCTCGCGTCGCACCTGGGCATCAGCGGGCCCGCCGTGACGGGAACGGTCGACCGGCTCGAGCGCGCGGGCCACCTCTGCCGCGTCCCGAACCCGGACGACGGCCGGAGCCGCTTCATCGAGCTGACGCCGGAGACCGAGCGCGCCTACGCCTCGGCGATGGACAGCACGAACGAGCACCTGCACGAGCTGTTGTCCTCCTTCACTGATCGCGAACGGGCGAAGTACGTCCGGGTCATCGACCGCGTCATCGAAGCGCTCGAATTCGGCGCCCCGTCGCCTTGACGGCAGGGTACGGGCGACGACGACCGCACCTCGATCATTTGTCCACCAAGCGCAGTTAGGTAACTTCCCTACCTACATTGCCGGACGCACGGCCCACGCGCCCGTACCTTCGTCCACGGATGCCCCCGATCGGGGGTACGGGGGCGAAGGGAGCGAACGATGAGCCACTACGAGTCGCAGCAGGGTGTCGACCCGGTCCGCATCGAGACGTTCCGGCTGATGCGCAAGCGCTGGAAGCACGGCGAGCAGCAGGACGGCGCCAGGCTGTACGAGGACTTCTTCACGGACACCGCCCGCGACCCGCGTCGCGGCTGACGAGGGGTCACCCGGGTCCGGTCTGGAGGCACGGCGCGCGCCCGTCACGGACGCTGCGGCACCAGGGACACCGCGTTCGGTCCCACGGTGGCGGTCGCCAGGTCGACGCGCGCCAGGCCTCGGGGTGCGAGCGCATCCGCGATCGTCAGGCGCAGGGCCGTCTCGGTGTGCCGTCCCGTCGCTGCGCGGCCACCGCCCGGACCGGCGGGCGCGCTGTCCTCCTGCCACGAACGACGTGAGCCGCCCCGTCACGCGTGGTCCTCCCGCCGTCGGTCCGGCCAGAACGCCCACGCGACGAGCACCCCGACGGCCGTGACGGCGAGGCCCCGGGCGACCGGACTCGTCAGGGCGACGAGCACCGAGCCGAGGGTGGGTGCGTGGGCGAGGACGAGGCCGGCCTCGCGGACGACGTACGGGTCGCGGTCGTCCGAGGCGTTGTCGTCGCCGCGGAGTGTGAGCGACCGCGCTCCGGGCTCGCCCGGAACCGGTTCGACGGCGACGATCCGGTGCGTGACCGGCAGGGCAGAACCCGGTCGGGGCACGGTGACGACGTCGCCCTCGTGCAGTTCCGTCGCGGGGACCTCGTGGGTGATCGCGAGGCCACCAGCGGGGATCGTCGGTGCCATCGACCCGGTCGTGACGACGACGAACGACAGCCCGGTGAGGGCGATCGCGACCCACCCGAGCAGGCAGGCGAGGCCGATCGCACCCGCGACGGTCACGACGACCGTGCGGACCCGGTCGACGAGGCGGCGGGGTGGCGCCGTGTCCTCCGCGGAGGACGACGGCGCGGTGGTGCCGCGCACGACGCGCTCAGTCGGACTCGGCGGCGAACTGCCACGCCGGTGCGGCGGTCCTCCCCTGCAGGGCGTCGAGCGGCACGCCCGCCGGCAGGGTCGGCGACGCGGGCAGTGAGACCTCGAAGCAGTACCGCTGCGTCGAGGCCCCGGCGGTGGCGTCGCAGGCGGCCGTGGTGCTCGTCGTCGTGGCCACCCGGACGTGCAGCGCGCCCCAGAGTGCGTCGTCGGCGTCGGTCACGGTGACGCCGTCGGCGGGGACGGCAGCGCGGAGGGCCACGTCACCGGCGAGCGTGTAGCCGAGGCCGCCGACGACGAGGGCTCCTCCCGCCGCGATCGCGAACGCCCTGGTCCGGTTCGTGCGGCGCCGAGCGCGCGCGGGTGTGCTGGTGTCAGCCATTGCCGTGTCTCCTGATCCGTGACGTCGACCGGATGCGACGACGGCCCGGGGTGGTTGGTCCCGGGCCGTCGTGCTCGACGTCGTTCCTCGATCCTCTCGTAGACCTGAGGGATCGACAAGGTCTGCTCAGCCCTTGACGGCACCCGACGTCAGCCCGGACACGATCGACCGGCGGAACACCAGCACGAGGATGACGATCGGCACCGTCGCCGCGACGCTGGCCGCGAAGATCTGGGCGAACGGCACGGTGAACTGGGTGCCGAACAGGGCGATCCCGACCGGGATGGTCCGGAACGAGTTCTCACTGTTGAACGTCAACGCCATCAGGAACTCGCTCCACGACGCCGTGAAGGTGAACACCCCGACCGTGAAGAGCCCCGGCTTGGCCATCGGCAGGATCACCGACAGCACCGTGCGCCAGGCGCCGGCACCGTCGATCTCGGAGGCCTCCTCGATCGTCGAGGGGATGCCCTGCAGGTAGTTCCGCATGATCCAGATGGCGAAGGGCAGGTTGAACGCGACGTACGGCACGATCAGCCCCGGGTACGAGTTGAGCAGCCCGAGGTTGCGCTCGAGCAGGTACAGCGGCGTCAGCACCGCGATCGCCGGGAACACCGAGAGCATGAGCAACAAGGTCATGATCGCCGTGCGGCCCCGGATGAACCGGCCGGCGAGCGCGTACCCGGCGAGGAACGCCAGGGCGAGCACGATGACGGTCGTGGACACCGACACGATGATGCTGTTGACCATGTACTGGCCGAGGGCGTTGTCGCGGAAGGCCACCACGAAGTTGTCGAACGTGATCGCCTGCGGCCACGCGGTCGGCGGCGACTGCGAGATCTCCGACGCCGGCTTGAGCGACGTCGTGACGAGCCAGTACAGCGGCAGCGCGGTGAGCACCGCGATGACGACACCGCTGACGTTGACGGTGTTGACCCACTTGCGCCACCCCCGGCGCACGCGTTGACGGGGCATCAGTCGTCCCCTCCCTTCGCCTGGTTCCGGAACGCCCGGAGGAACAGCAGACAGCCGGCCGCGACGATGACCGCCGTGGAGGTCGCGATCGCCGCACCGGGGCCGATGTTGATGTCCTGGAACAGGACCTTGTAGCCCATGATCGCGAGCGACTGGGTGCTGGTCCCCGGTCCGCCGTTCGTCAGCACGAACGGGAGGTCGAACACGCCGAACGCCTGCAGGATGCGGAACAGCACCGCGATCGTGAGCGTCGGGGTGAGCTGCGGCAGCACCACGCGCCAGAACGTCTGCCACGGGCTCGCGCCGTCGAGCTCGGCTGCCTCGTAGTGGTCCTCGGAGATCTGCACGAGCCCCGCGAGCAGGATGATCGCCACGAACGGCGTCGTCTTCCAGATGTCCGCGACCATCAGCCCGGTGATCGCGGGGACCGGTTCGCCGAGGATCACGGGTGCGTCGCCGAACAGGCCGAAGAACCACGTGGCGACCCCGTACGTGGAGTCGTACACGTACTTCCAGAGCTGCGCGTTCACGATGGTGACGAGCGACCACGGGACGAGCATGAGCGCGAGCATCCACCCACGGGTGGCACCGAGCCGCTCGAGCACGAGGGCGACGAGCATCCCGAGGACGAGCTCCACCGACACCGTCACGAGCGTGTACAGCACCGTGAAGCCCAGCGCCCGGTACCAGTCGGCGCTCTGCAGCAGCGCCGCGTAGTTGCCGAGCCCGAACGACTGGATCGAGAAGCCCTCGTAGCCGACCTCGACGTCCGCGAAGCTCAGGACGATCGAGTACACCACCGGGAAGATCGTGACCGCGGCCACGACCAGGAGCGCCGGGGCCGCGAAGCCCCACGCGCCCCGCGCGCGGATGCGGTCGAGTCGCGACCGCCCCGTGAGGCGAGGTGGCGGGTCGAGGCGACCCGCGCCTCCAGGCCTGGTCGACGCCCGCGTCGCGGTGCCCGCGCTCACAGCGCTTCGCCCTGCAGCGCGAGCGAGATCGCGGAGGCCATCGCGCTGGTACCGCGGTCGACCGACGCCTGGCCACCGAGGATGCTGTTGCCGTTCTGGTACACGCCCTGCGAGACCTTCGGGTAGTACGCCGTCGAGGTCGGGCGGGGCACGAGCGTGATCCCCGCGGCGGTGTCGTACGTCGGGCGCTGCTGCCGCTTGGCGTCCTCGCTCGTGAGCGACTCGCTGCGCGCAGGCAGGACGCCGCCCTCGCGAGTGAGGAACTGCTGCGCGGTCTCGCTCGACATCCAGCTCGCGAACGTCAACGCCGCCGCGGGCTGCTGCGTGTGCGGGTTGATGGAGTTGCCCCACCCGCCGATCGTCGAGTGGTGCTCGTCGGTCCCGTCGAACGTCGGCCGCGCGGCGAGTCCGACCTTGCCGGCGACCCGGCTGTCCGGACCGTTCGCGATGCCCCACGCGTAGGACCAGTTGCGGAGGAACGCCGCCCGGCCGCCGGAGAACGCGTCGTTCGTGTCCTGCTCCTGGTACGTCAGGGTGGCCCGGGGGCTCGCGCCGTCCGTGATCAGGGACCGCATGAACTCGAAGGCGCGCTTCGTCTCGGAGCTCGTGGTCTCGGGCCTCGTCAGGTCGTCGTTCAGCAGTGAGCCGCCGGCGTCCGCGACGAACTCGGTGACGTTGCAGGTGAGCCCCTCGTACACGTCGCCCTGGAACGCGAACCCGTAGCTGACGTCGCCGGTGTCGACGAGCTTCGCCGCCGTCTCACGCACTTCCTCCCACGACGCGGGCACCTGGAAGCCGTGCTTGTCGAGGAGGTCCTTCCGGTACAGGAAGAAGGACTCGTCGATGTAGAGCGGGAACATGTAGTACGTCCCGTCGACGCTCGCCGCCTGGCGGAGGCCCTCGGGGAACTGGTCGAAGAAGTCCGCGCCGACGAGCTGGTTCACGGGCGTCGCGAGCTTGTTCTTCGCGAACTGCCCGGGCCACGCGACGTCGCCGAGGTACACGTCCGGGGTGCTCGACCCCGCGGCGATCTGCGTCGTGAGGCTCGTCCGGTTCGTGTCGGTGTCGCTCGGGGCGCTGACGATCCGGACCCGGATGTTCGGGTGCTCCTTCTGGAACTCGGCGATCAGCCGCCGCCGGAGGTCCCCGCCGTCCTTCGAGGCGACCTGGCCGGCCCACCAGCTGATCGTGACGTCACCCTCGGGAGGATCGGTCGGCCAGTCCTCCACGGTGGTGCGCTCCGGGCGGGTCGAGCAGCCGGCGAGCAGCAGCGCACCCGCTCCCCCGAGCAGGAACATCCTGCGGTCGATCGCCATCCCGTCCTCCTCGACGTGTGGTGTGTCGTTCCTGTACATCCACACAACCAACGCTCCCTGGACGCCCGGTGGGCGGGGTGGGCGGGGCGGCCGCCGGGCCGAGTCTCGGGACGGGCGACACGTCTTGCGGCCCGAGGCGCGAGATCGGTCGCCCCAGCCGAGTCTCGGGGCGCGCGGACGCGACCCGATGGCGGCCTGGAGGCGCGGTGCGGGGCCGACCCGCGCCTCCCGTCCGTGGGGTGGTCGCGTCCCCGCGCGGCTGGCGCCGGTCAGGCCGGCGCGACCGCCGTCGACTCGGCCGTGCGGAGGGTGCAGGGCAGCAGGAAGTGCGGCAGCTCGTCGGACCCCCCGTCGAGTTGGTCGATGAGCGCGTCCGCCGCACGGGTCCCGAGCTCGCGCCCCGGAGCCACCATCGTCGACAGCCGCGGGTAGTGCTGGTCGGCGTTGGCCTCGGACGAGGCGATGCTGAGCACCGAGACGTCCTCCGGTACCCGGCGCCCGGCAGCGTACAGGCCGACGAGCAACCCGGCGGCGGAGTCGTCCTTCATCACGAGCACGGCGGTCACGCCCGGGTCGAGGGCGAGCATCTCGCTCGCCGCGGCACGTCCGCCGTCGCTCCCCGGACCCGCGGTGACCACGGTGCCGCCGAGTCCCCGCGCGGCCGCCACCTGCCGGAAGGTGGCCTCGGCGCGGAGGTGCGGCGCGTAGCCGGCCATCGGCGTGCCCTCGAGGTCCTCGAGCACGAGCGCGAACCGCCGGTGCCCGAGCGACTGCAGGTGGTCGATGCTCGACTCGATCGTGGTCTCGAAGTCGATGTCGACGAACGGCAGCCCACTGCTGTCCCGGGTGCGGCCGATGAGCGTGAACGGGACGTCGAGCGCGGTGAGGACGGCGACACGGGGGTCGTCCATCCGCACCTCCATGAGGATGACACCGTCGACGAGCCCCCCGGAGACGAGGTCGTCGAGGTCGTCGCCGGCGGGGTCGACCGGCCAGAGCACGAGGTGGTACCCGCGCTCGGACGCCCGCTCGGCAGCGCTCATGAAGAACTGCGAGGTGGTCGGGCTGAAGCGGTTGCCGGTGGTCGGGAACAGCAGCGCGATGATCCGGGTGCGGCGGCTCGCCAGCGCCCGCGCGACGACGTTGCCGCGGAACTTCAGCTCGCGCATGGCTGCCTGCACACGGGCGGTCGTCGCCGGGGTGACGTACTTCGTGCCGTTCACGACGAAGGACACGGTGGCGATCGACACACCCGCCCGATCGGCGACCTGCTGCATCGTGGCCATGTCGCTCAGCCTAGCGTCCGGGATGCGAAAAAAGCGCTTTACAGGTGAAGCGCTTTTCTGTTAGCTTCTCGCCCCAAGGAGCACAGCGACGATGACGTCAGCGGATTCGTGGTTGCGTGCCTGCCCCTGCATCCGTCAAGAGAAGAGCTCTGCAATGAAGCAAAGATTCCCCTCCCCGTCGCGCCGGAGCCGTGCCCTCGTCGGCGCCGTCGCCGTGCTCGCCACGATCCCACTGGTCCTCACCGGGTGCTCCGGCTCCGGATCGGCCTCGTCCGGCGGCAGCAAGGCCCTGACGATCGAGGACTACTACGACGCGAGCTACAACCCCGTCTACAAGCAGTGCGCGAAGGACGTCGACGCGACCGTCACCATCACGCACGTCGCCGGCGCCGGGCTGATCTCGAAGGTGCTGCAGCAGGCATCGTCGCGGACCCTGCCCGACGTCCTCATGCTCGACAACCCCGACGTGCAGCAGATCGCGTCGTCCGGTGCCCTCTCCGACCTCAGCGACTACGGCCTCAGCGCCGAGGGCGACGTGCCCGGGGTGAAGGCGGCGAGCACCTACAAGGGGAAGCTCTACGGCCTGCAGTCGAACACGAACTCCATCGCGCTGTACTACAACAAGAAGCTGCTGTCGGACGCAGGTGTCCAGCCGCCCAAGACCTGGGACGAGCTGCAGGCCGCCGCGAAGAAGCTCACGAGCGGGTCGACGTACGGCTTCGCGATGAGCAACATCAACACCTACGAGGGCACCTGGCAGTTCCTGCCGTTCTTCTGGTCGAACGGCGGTGACGAGAAGGACATCGCGACGCCCCAGGCTGCACAGGCACTGCAGCTCGTCGAGGACCTGCAGAACGACGGCTCGCTGTCGAAGAGCTCGGTCAGCTGGGACCAGGCCGACGTGAACAGCCAGTTCATGGCGGGCAAGGCCGCGATGATGATCAACGGCCCGTGGCAGCTGCCGGCCCTGAACGCGAAGAAGGGCCTCGAGTTCGACAGCGTCCCGATCCCGACCCGCACCGGCTCGGAGACCGTCGCACCGCTCGGCGGCGAGGCGTTCACCGTGCCGCAGACCGGCGACAAGGACAAGATGCAGCTCGCCGCCAAGTTCGTCGGCTGCCTCCACTCGCCGAAGACGCAGAAGGCCCTCGCAGAGGTGAGCGGCAACGTGCCGACGAACCTCGAGGCCGGCGCAGCATGGGCGTCCGACCACCCACAGGTGGCGTCGTTCGTCACGACGGTCAAGACCGCCCGTGCGCGCACCGGTGAGCTCGGACCCGAGTGGCCCAAGGCCGCGACGAAGATCTACACCGCCGTCCAGCTCGCCCTCACGGGCAAGGCCGACCCCGAGGCAGCGCTGCAGCAGGCGCAGTCCCAGAACCAGTAGTGCACGAGGGAGCCGGCCACTCGGCCGGCTCCCTCCTCCGCTGACGAGAGGATCGGTTGCCCCACATGAGCGCCACGACGCAGACCCGACCACGGACCCCCGTGTCCGTTCCCCAACCTCGACCCGGCCAGCGCCGCGCCCGCATGCGGAGCGGCATGACCCGCTGGCTGTTCGTCATCCCGGCCGCGCTGTTCGTGGCCGTCTTCTTCGGCTACCCGGTCGTGAAGAACATCATCATGTCCTTCCAGGACTACACGACTGCCACCTTCTTCACGGGCGAGGCCCCGTGGGTGGGACTCGAGAACTACATCCAGGTGTTCCAGAGCTCGGTCTTCGCGACGAGCGTCGTGAACACGGCCCTGTTCACCGCCGGCTCGATCGTGCTGCAGTTCGTGATCGGCCTCGCCCTCGCACTGTTCTTCCGCCGGCACTTCCCGTTGTCGGGGTTCCTGCGCGGACTCCTCCTCCTGCCGTGGTTGCTGCCCCTGATCGCCTCGAGCGCGGTCTGGAAGTGGCTGCTCGACCAGGACAGCGGCGCGCTGAACCAACTCCTCGGGCTCGTCGGCATCGCGCCGGTGCCGTGGCTGGTCAGCCCGAGCCTCGCCCTCATCGCCGTCATCGGCGTGAACGTCTGGCTCGGCATCCCGTTCAACACGACGATCCTCTACAGCGGGCTGCAGTCCGTGCCGCCGGAGCTCTACGAAGCCGGCGCGCTCGACGGAGCCACGGGCTTCAAGGCGTTCTGGTACATCACCTGGCCGAGCATCCGGAGCGTGGTGAGCGTCGTCATCGTGCTCGGGGTCGTCTACACGTTGAAGGTCGTGGACATCATCCTCGGCCTCACCGGCGGCGGCCCGGCGAACTCCACGCAGACCCTCGCGACGAACGCGTACCACCAGTCGTTCGTCAACTTCCAGTTCGGCATCGGAGCCGCCGTGAGCAACGTGCTCATCGTCGTCTCGTTCGTCTTCGCGATGGTCTACATCGCGATCTCCAGGAAGGCGGTCGACGAATGAGCGTCGGACTCGCGAACCAGACCGTCACCGCCACCCGGGCGATCACCACGAAGCGCACTGCACGGGTCCCCGGTCCGAAGCGCCAGGTCAAGGGCATCCCGCTCACGATCCTCGGCTGCGTGTTCCTCGCGATCATGGTGTTCCCCGTCTACTGGATGGTGAACACGAGCCTGCAGGCCACGTCCGGGGCCGCCACCGCGACGTGGTTCCCGTTCTCCCCCACGTTCCGCGGGTACGAGACGGCGTTCGCCCAGCAGGGACAGAACTTCCTGTCGAGCATGATCATCGGCCTCGGAACCGTCGTGCTGACCCTGGCGATCGCGACCCCCGCCGCCTACGGGCTGGCGCGGTTCAAGATGCGCGGGACCCGGGTGTTCCTGCTCGTGCTGCTCATCACGCAGATGATCCCGGCGATCGTCATCGCGAACGCGCTCTACACGCTGTTCAACAACATCGGGCTGCTGAACAGCTACATCGGCCTGATCCTGGCCGACAGCGCCGTCCAGGTGCCGTTCGCCGTGCTGCTCATGCGTGCGTTCATGGAGTCCATCCCACCGAGCCTGGTCGAGGCCGCGCTCGTCGACGGGGCGAACGACTTCCGGGCGTTCATCTCGATCGTCCTGCCCATCAGCCGGAACGCCATCGTCACGGCGGCGCTCTTCACGTTCCTCGGCGCCTGGGGTGACTTCCTCATCGCGCTCACCCTGACCTCGACGACCGCGGTCCGGCCGATCACGCTCGGCATCTACAACTACATCGGTTCGAACGTCACCGACTGGGGCCCCGTCATGGCGACCTCGGTCCTCGCGTCGCTGCCGGCGGCCGTGCTGCTCATCGTCGCCCAGCGGTACATCTCCGCCGGCGCGCTCGGCGGTGCCGTCAAGTGACGGCAGCCGACGCGGCGGCAGCCGACGACCACGAACTCCAGCCAGAAAGGCACACCATGACCACCACCCCGCTCCGCATCACCGTCTGGGGCGAGAACGTCCACGAGCAGGTCGAGCAGCACGTCGCCGAGCGCTACCCCGACGGCATGCACGGCGCCATCGCCGACGGCATCCGCGAGAACCTGCCCGACGCCGTCGTCCGGACCGCCACGATGCAGGAGCCCGAGCACGGTCTCACCGACGAGGTGCTCGCCCAGACCGACGTCCTCACCTGGTGGGGCCACGCCGCACACCAGGACGTCGACGACGCCGTCGTCGACCGCGTGCACAAGCACGTCCTGTCCGGCATGGGGCTCGTCGTGCTGCACTCCGGGCACTGGTCGAAGATCTTCGGCAAGCTGATGGGCACTACCTGCACGCTCCGGTGGCGCAGCGAGCACGACCAGGAGCTGGTCTGGACCGTGAACCCGCAGCACCCCATCACCCGAGGCGTCCCGAACCCGATCGTCATCCCCGAGCAGGAGATGTACGGCGAGTACTTCGACGTCCCGACCCCCGACGAGCTCGTGTTCATCTCGGGCTTCACCGGCGGCGAGGTGTTCCGGAGCGGCATGACGTACCGACGCGGCCTCGGGAAGATCTTCTACTTCTCCCCCGGCGACCAGGACTTCCCGGTGTACCACCACAAGGACGTCCGACGCGTGATCGCGAACGCCACCGAGTGGGCCCGGCCCGAGCGCGAGCGGGAGATCCCGACGCTGCGCCGCTACGACCTCGGCGAGTACTTCGACGGGCAGCACTACCGAGGCCCCTTCGACGACGCCCCCGTGGACGAGCCGGCAGAAGCCGGGGCGCAGGCGTGACCCCCCTCCGCGTCGTCCAGGTCGGTGCCGGCGGCATGGGACGGGCCTGGCTCGCCACCGTCGCCGCCGACCCGGACGTCGAGCTGGTCGGCATCGTCGACCTCGACCTCGACGCCGCACGTGCCGGAGCCGCCGTCGCGGGCGACCCGACGATACCCGTCGGAACGGACCTCACCGCCCTCGCCACCGAGACGGGCGCCGAAGCGGTGCTCGACATCACCGTGCCGGTCGCCCACCACCCGGTCACGCTCGAGGCCCTCCGCGCCGGGCTCCCGGTGCTCGGCGAGAAGCCCGCAGCGCAGACGGTCGCCGAGGCCCTGTCGCTCGCGGCCGCCGCCGAGGCCACCGGCAAGCTGTTCATGGTGTCCCAGTCGCGCCGGTACAACGACCACCTCGTCGCCTTCCGGCAGCACGTCCGCGACCTCGGTGCCGTCGGAGGCCTGAGCACCCGGTTCGCGAAGGCCCCGCACTTCGGCGGCTTCCGCGAGGAGATGGACGACGTCCTCCTGCTCGACATGGCGATCCACGCGTTCGACTCGGCCCGCTACGTGCTCGAACGCGACCCCGTGTCGGTGTACTGCGAGTCATGGAACCCGTCGTGGTCCTGGTACCGGGGCGACGCCGCGGCCGCAGCGGTCTTCACCTTCGAGGACGACGTCCGGTACGTGTACGACGGCTCGTGGTGCGCGCCCGGTGCGGAGACCTCGTGGAACGGCGACTGGCGTGCTTCCGGGGCGGCCGGCACGGCGCTGTGGGACGGCGACCACGACCCGCGGAGCGACCTCGACGGCACGCCGGGCGCACCCGCGGCCGCGCCGAGCGTCGGGAACGAGATCGCCGGGGCGCTCGCGTCGTTCGTGCGCGCGGTCCGGTCCGGTGAGACCCCGGACGGTGAGGTCCACGGCAACGTCATGAGCCTCACCATGGTGGACGCCGCGATCGCCTCGGCACGGTCCGGACGCCGCATCGTCATCGACGAGGTGCTCGAGCAGGCGCATGCCGCTGCGCTCGAGGCTGAGCAGGATGCGGCGATCCGCGAGCGGTTGGCCGGGTGGGGATCGGTGCGGGGCGCGCTCGCGACGCACGCGCCGGACGCGGCCACGCTCGGCTGACGTTCCCGCACGCAGGGGGGGGCTCCGGGCGTACCTGGTCGAAACGGGCGTACCCGGTCGATTCATTCGACCAGGTACGCCCGTTCTCACAACCCATCGCAACCGCTCTGCGAAGGAACGTCGCGACGCGACCGCGAGACGGACTGGAGGCGCGTGGCCACGGCACCACGCGCCTCCAGTCCGTCTGCACGCACGTTCGCGTACGACGCCACGCCGGGCGTACCTGGTCGAAACGGGCGTACCCGGTCGATTCATTCGACCAGGTACGCCCGTTCTCGCAACCCATCGCAACCGCTCTGGGAAGGAACGTCGCGACGCGACCGCGAGGCGGACGTGCGCGCGTCAGCGCGGGATGACCGAGAAGAGGAACCGCTTCCGCACCATGTACCAGGCGAGCAGGATCAGGAGCGTGTGGGTGGCGAAGCCGATCCACGGGTTGCCCCAGTCCAGGCCCGGGATCGACGCGATCGCCAGCGCGAAGAAGACCTGCCAGACGAACACGTAGAGGCTCGCCTGTCCGATCGGGATCCAGAGCCAACCGATGGCCGTCGCGATCGGCTTCCAGAACACCGTGAGGATCGCGTACGACACGATCGCGAAGAACGCGATGTCCACCAGGCGCCCCCACTGCAGGTCCACCCGCTGGTACGCCGTGTTGTAGAGCTGGTCGTACATCGACGCCGGGAACGGCACGGGCGTGAACCCGTACTGGTTGCCGGCCCAGACGTAGACCAGGAACAGCGCGTAGCCGCTCAGGCCGATGCCGACCAGGACCTTGCCGACCCGACCGGTCAGGGCGCCGATGACCTGCCGTCGGTAGTACCCGAGCACGAGTCCGTGCGTGAAGACGACCTGCCAGGTGAGCAGCGGGAACACGGACTCGAACTGCGAGTTCAGCGGGCGGAAGTCCGGGTTGACGGCCTGGAACACGTACAGCGCCCAGCTGACGACGAGCAACGCCCACCAGTAGCCGCGCCGGATCACCCACATGAACACCGGGATGAACAGGCTGAGCACCACGAACAAGCCCATGATGTTGAACGGCCACGGGCCCATCTCGAGCAGCAGGAACTGGCGGATCGCGTACCACGGCGGTGGGTAGGCGAGCAGCTGCATCGCGTTCGGGTAGAGGTCGTACACGCGCCCCTCGGCACCGACCCCGCCCGTACCGGTCCCCCGGTCCGTGAACGTCGTGATCGCGTCGGTGTTCAGGAACGGCACGAAGCTCAGCGCGAAGACCACGAGGATCACCCCGAGCGTCACGAGGTACTGCTTCCGCGCGCGCTTCCACGCCCCGATCGCCGCCGCCCACTCGCCGAACTTCTTGATGGCGAACGGGTACGTCATGCCGAGGACCATGCCGGACAGGAACACGAACATCTCGGCGCCCGTGATCGCACCCGTGGCGTGCAGCGTGATGTACGAGTACGGTCCGCCGATCTCGATGTGGGTGATGACCACCGCGAGGATGATGAACCCCCGGAACAGGTCGAGTCGCAGGTCGCGCCCGGGTTTGCCGTCGTCCGGGTAGCGCCAGCCGGGCAGGAGCCGGCCGAACACCCCGCTGAGCAGGTACACCACCGCCAGGCCCACCGCGAGCCAGACGATCCACGCCATCTGGTCGCCACCGGTGTCGTACTGCTGGTCGGTCGCGGCGGCACCGTCCTGCGGCGTCACCCGGTCGGTCACCGGCCCGAAGACGAAGTCCCCGGCGCGCTCCAGATCGGTGCGGAACGACCCGGCGATGCCCGGCACGGCGGTGTCTCGCCAGTCCGCGACGCGGTTGCCGGCCTCGGGTTCCCGGCGGTTCGTCTCGAGGAACGTCACGCCCCGGATCAGCGGACGGTCCTGCACGGCGGCGATCACCTGCCGCCACCAGCCCTGCTTGACCGGGAGTTCGGCGTCGCCACGGAGCGAGTGGTCGTACAGGGCGCCCGTGTCGAGCAGCATCGGCCGGTCGCCCGCGACGGCGAAGCGATCGTAGAAGTTCCCGGACTGCGGCTGCTCGTAGCCCCAGGTCTCGTCGAAGCGCCCGGCCACCTCGCCGGCCTCTGGGACGTCGTTCCGGGTGAGCGGGACGTCGCGCCCCGCGGCCTCGGTCGCTTTCCCCTTGCCGAAGGAGTACATCGACAGCCCGACCCAGTCGACGGACGCGTCACCGGGCCAGTACGGCTCGTACGGGTCGTCGGCCGCGGTGAGCTGCCCGTCGCCGTTCGTGTCGAGCTTCGCGACGTCGGTCGCCGACAGGTCCCGCAGCCGCCCGGCGGACTCGCCGAAGGGGTAGCCGGCACCGTACGACGGCGACCAGACCATGCGCGCGTCCGAGCTGCCGTCGTGCACGGCGGTCGCCAGCGCGCGGAACGCCTTCACGAACTGCGTCGGCTGCTGCCCCCAGCGCACCCACGTGCCGTTCATCTGCGGGGCGAAGCGGACGAGGACCTGGGTGTCGTACTGCCGGTGGACCTCCTCGAGCAGGGTGTTCGCCGTCCGGGCGTCCGCCGCGGTGAGGGACCGGAGCGACTGGTCGGGCTCGAGGCTCACGACGAGCACCGCCCCCTGCGTCGCCGCAGCCCGGGTCGCGCGGAGGAACTCCTTGCGGGCGCTGCGGTCGAGCGGGTACGGGATCTCGACGCCGTACATCGGCGGCGTCGCACCGAGGCGGCCCGCGTACCCGTCCGGTGCATCGTCGCCCCAGTCGATGTCCGGGCCGAACCACGTCTTCCCCGAGACCGGCGTCGCCGCGCTCGTCGTCGCCGCGCTCGTCGTCGCCGCGCTCGTCGTCGCCGCAGCCGCCGACGCGGGGAGCGCACCACCGAGCGCCAGGGTCGCGACCACCAAGAGGAACGCGACGGCCCGCTGGATCACCGCGTGCACGCCAGCGTCCAGACGTTGTGGCCGCCCTCGTGCCAGTGCTCGAGCCGGTCGAGCGCGGCGATCGCGAGGGCGAGGCCACGACCGCTCTCCTGGTCGACGTCCGCCATCGTCACCGCGGCGAGGTCGACGTCGGCCGGCAACCCGTTGTCGGTGAGCACGGCGACGAGCTCGTCGTCGGTCGCGTCGAGTTCCACGGTGTAGCGCCGACCTGCTTCCTGGTCAGTGCGTCGGGTGTGCTCGACGATGTTCGCCGCGATCTCCGCGACGGCGGTCTCGAGGCCGAACCGGAGCCGGACGTCGTCGGTGCCGAGGGTGTCCCACCACGCACCGAAGCGGTCCTGGACCTCGTCGAGGGACGCGACCGTCGCCGGGACCTCGAACGCGATCCGCGTCGCGCTCACAGGGGTCCCCCTGCCGTGCTCGACTCGTGCTCGGACTGCGCCGTGCCGGGCCCCCGGTAGAGCACCGCCCGGATGACGATGCTGAAGATGAAGAGGTCGAACACCACCCACGCGGTGTTCACGAGCGGGGCGATGCCGGACGCCTGCCCGGTCAGGTAGCGGATGCCGATGAGCACGAGCGCGGCGACGAGCGCCCCCATCGCGATGAGCTGCGGCCGGACGAGGTCCCACCGCGGCTTCTGCTCGGACTCGTCCCGGACCTTCGGGGTGACCCGGAAGCCGAGCGGCTTGCCGCGGAACACGTTCTCGAAGGCGCTCGTGACGGACTCGATCCAGACCGGGAACAGCGCGAGCGAGTACTGCTGCCCGCGCCAGGTGGGGCGCCCGGCGGCCACCACCCAGAACAGCAGCTGGTTGAGGACGAGGAACGGGATGAGCCGGGCGAAGAAGTCGACGCTGTAGGCCTGGACGGGCACGACGCCGAACGACAGGCACAGCACGGGCGCGGCGATGTAGACGATCGCGGCGAACCCGGACAGGTAGCTCCACATCGTCGAGAAGTACATGAGCCGCTGGCCCCAAGACAGGCCCTTCTGCACGAGTGGGTTCTCGCGGAAGAAGACCTGCATGGTGCCCTGCGCCCAGCGGAGTCGCTGCACGAGCATCGTCGGCAGGTCCTCCGGGGCGAGCCCCTTCGCCAGGATCTCGTCGTGGTACGCGGACTTCCAGCCGAGGCCGTGCAGGCGCATCGCGGTGGCCATGTCCTCGGTGACGGAGATCGTCGCGAGCGGCATGATCGGCTGTGCCTCGTCGTCGCGGTTGACGTCGAGCGCACGGGCCAGCACCGCGATGGCCTCGATCGCGGCGACGGGAGAGGCGTCGCGGCGGCCGAGCACGTCGAGCGCGGCGTCGTCGAGGCCCGCGAAGGTGTTCGCGTCCGTCGACATCGCGGCGAGTTCCTGCAGGTCGTTGCGCACGGACTCGAGGTCCGACGCGGCGAACCGGTACGAGATCGCGTCGATGCCCCGCTGGAAGTCGTAGGTCACGTCACCGAGCGGTTCGCCGCGCTGCACCTGGTCGCGGGCGCGGTCGACGACGGCCTCTGCTTCGTCCAGGGCGCCGAGCACGCGCGGGTCGGTCTCGGTCTCGCGCGCACGGGCGAGGAGCTTCCGGGACGTCTTGATGGTGCGCGCCACCGAGGCCTCGACCTCGCGCACGTACCGGGTCACGCCGAGCTGCATGAGGGCCTCGCGCCGGAGGATCGCGTTCGAACCACAGAAGAACGCGGCGTTCCAGCCGTCCTTCGACTGCTGGATCGGGCCGTAGAACAGCGGCGCCTGGCTGCCGAGGAGGTCGGCGTCCGGCACGTTCTCGAACCACTGCGGGGTCTGCACGAGCGCCATCCGCGGGTCCTTGAAGTACCCGAGCGTCCGGTCGAGGATCGACGGTTCCGGCACCTGGTCGGCGTCGAGGATGAGCAGGAACTCGCCCTGGGTCGCCAGCAGTGCGTTGTTGAGGTTGCCGGCCTTGGCGTGCCGGGGCCGGTCGATCCAGTCCGCGCCGCGCGTGATCACCCCGATGCCGAGCGACTCGGCGGCCTCGCGCATCTCCGGGCGGTTGCCGTCGTCGAGGATCCACGTGGTGTGCGGGTGCGTGATCGCCTTCGCCGCACGTGCCGTCCGGACGACGAGGTCGACCGGCTCGTTGTAGGTCGTGATGAACACGTCGACGGTCACGGGGTCGCTCGGAGGCGCTGGCGGCTCCCCGCGTTCTCGGAGTCGCCACGCACCGAACGCGAAGAGCAGCGAGTCGATGACGCTGTAGGTCTCGGCCAGGATGAGCGGCACGGCGATCCACCACGAGTGCCAGTTCACCGAGGCGACCCAGCGCCAGACGACGTAGTTCACACCGGCGAGCGAGGCGAGCAGCGCGACCGTCCGCACCGTGACGATCCGCCGCCGCGAGGTCCCCGTCGTCAGTCGTCGGCGGTCCTGGCGGCTGACGTCGAGCGCGGTCACCGGGTGTCCCCGTCCGCGGCGTCGCCGAACGTGCTGCGTCGCAAGCGTGCCTCCCTGATCCGCCGGCCCCCGACCGCGGCGCGCCCGAGGGGTGGTTGCCGACCGGTCACCGGTTCCAGGTGCCGCTGCCCGATCGTCCGCCCTGACCGTCGGGTGCGATCCGGGCGTAGCGACCTGTCTACCGCAGGACGGGGTCGTTCGTCAGTCCCGCGCCCCGTTCTGGGGACGGTCAACCGAAGTCGGCGGCGAACCCGAGGTCGTCGGCGAGCCGGGCGACGACCTCGTCGAAGTAGGCGGCGCCGTCCGACACCGAGCCGACGTAGTGCCCGAACAGCTCGAACGAGATCACCCCGAACACCGTCGTCCACGCCATCAGGGTGCGGAGGAGGACCTCCTCCGGCAGGTCCAGGCCGAACGCGTGCAGCGAGGCCACGCCGTCGGCGACCGCAGCGCCGACCACCCCGGGAGCCGCCGTGGGCGGAACCGGTGATCCGTGCCTCCCGGCAGACGCGGGCGCAGACGCGGACGCACCCTGCGCGTCCGCCACCACCCGGACGATCGTGAGCGTCGTCCTGGACGCCGGCTCGACCGTCTCGCGCGGTGCGGCGTACCCGGGGACCGGCGATCCGAACAGCAGCGCGAAGTCCCCGGGGTGCGCGAGCGACCACGTGCGGATCGCGCGGCACACGGCGACCCAGCGGGCTCCGGCGCGCGGGCCGGCGGCGGCGTCCGCGGCCTCGACCGCGGCGCCGAGCTCGTCGTAGTCGGCGATGAGCAGCGCGGTGAGCAGGTCGTCCCGGCTCGGGAAGTAGCGGTAGACCGCGGACGACACCATGCCGACGTCGCGGGCGACCGCACGCAGGCTCAGCTGGGTCGGCCCCTCGTCGGTGAGCCGGGCCCGCGCGGCCGCGAGGATGCTGGCGTGCACGCTCTCACGAGCGAGTTCGCGTGCGGTCGGTACCCGGTCTGCCATCCCCCCACCCTGCCATGAGAGAGCACTGCACACAAATGAGAGCGGTGCTCTTGCAAATGCCGCCGGAGCAGTGCATGCTGGTTTCCGAGAGCACCGCTCTCGGAAACCGACGAAAGCAGGAAGTCATGTCGCAGCACCACGTCGTCATCGGCGCCGGCCCCGTGGGCCGTCACGTCGCCGCCCTCCTCGCCGAGCGTGGCGACCGCGTCACGGTCGCCACGCGATCGGGTCGGGACACCGGCCTGGAGGCAGTGGGTCACGTCGCCCTCGACGCCTCCGACGCCGACGCGCTCACGCGGGCGACCGAGGGAGCCGCGGTCCTCTACAACTGCGCCAACCCGGGGAACTACACGCAGTGGGAGCAGACCTGGCCGCCGCTCGCCGCCTCCCTGCTCACGGCGGCCGAACGGACCGGGGCGGTGTACGCGATCACCGGGAACCTCTACCCGTACGGCCCCGTCGACGGGCCGATGCGGCCGGACCTGCCCGACGCCGCGACCGACCACAAGGGCGTCCTCCGCGCACGGCTCTGGGCGGACGCCCTCGCCGCACACGACGCCGGACGGCTCCGCGCCGTCGAGGTCCGCGCCTCGGACTACGTCGGCCCCGGCATCGGCGAGAACGGGCACATCACCCGCGTGCTCCCCGCCGCGCTCCAGGGCAAGGCGGTGTCGATGATCGGCCGGACCGACCTGCCGCACACCTTCACGGACGTGCTCGACGTCGCCCGGATGCTCGTCGCCGCGGCGGAGGACCCGAGTGCGCACGGGCGCACCTGGATGGTGCCGAGCAACGCGCCGCGGTCGCAGCAGCAGGCCCTCACCGAGGTCCTGGCGGCGGCGGGCAAGCCCCCGGTCACGGTCCGACGACTGCCCGCGGGGATGCTCCGCGCGATGGGACTCGTCTCACCGATGATGCGCGAGATCGCCCAGATGAGCTACCAGTGGACGGCCCCGTACGTGGTCGACGACACCGAGACCCGGGCGTACTTCGGCATCGAGCCGACGCCGTGGGACGAGGTGTGCCGCCGCACGGCTGCGGGTGTGTAGCGGACTGGAGGCACGGAGCGGGCCCGCACCGCGCCTCCAGTCCGCACGCCGGTCGCCGCTAGATCACCAGCAATCGCGACCACTGCGCCGTCGACAGCCGCTGCGCGGCCCCGCCGGCGGCGGGGATCCGCCAGAGCCCGGACTCCGCGTCCACGAACAGGTCACCAGCGGTGTCGGCAGCACCGAGCCACAGTCCGTTCGGCCGTGCCAGCACTCCACTGGTCGCGACGTCCTTCGTCGCACCTGATGCGTCCTGCGACCAGAGGTGCGTCACCGTGTGGTCGGCGACGCAGGGGTTCGGCGGCCACTGCTCGGCGATCGCGGCGCACCACTCGGCCGACTGCCCGAGGACCAGCGAGCTGTCGTTCGTCGCGCTGTACTGGTACGCCAGCCGGGTGTCCACCTGCTGCAGGGTCGACGACCCAGCCGCGAGCGACCACCAGCCGTAGTAGAAACTCCCGCCGAACGCGCGGTAGCTGACGTAGAGCGTGCCCTTCCCGTCGGCGAGGAGTCCGGCGAAGTACCCGATCGGGGTGCCGTTGGCGGCTGCCACCGTCCGGGTCCGCACGGTGCCCTGCGGCGACGCGGTCACCACGGTGCCCCCGTTGCTCGTGGTCGTGAACGCCGAGACGGTGCCGTCACGACCGACCGTCCACGCGGTGCCACTCGACGGCAGCACGGTCGTCACGGACCCGCCCTTGAGGCCGAGCTTCGTGATCGCGCCGGACACCGAGTCGACCCAGTACAGGTTGCCGGCGACGTCCGAGCGCAGGTCCGGGGTGAGGTGCAGGCCGGTCGCGAGCACCCGCGCGGCACCGCCGCCTGCCGGGTGGAACAGGATCGCGGTGCGGTCGGTCGAGGGCACGAACACGTTGCCGACGTCGTCCGCGGTGTAGCCGGCACCGGCGGTGGTCACCGTGCGGGGAGCGGCCGTGCCCGACGTCGGGTAGCGCACCAGTGCACCGACGCCGTCCAGGGCGAAGAGGGACTGCGCGACCGTGGTGCTGCGCGGTGCCGTGTACCGGACACGCACCTCGGGTCCGGTACCGCGCGAGGTCGTCGCCCGCACCGAGAACGAGTAGGTCACGCCGGCACGGATCCAACCGAAGCGGTCCGAGCGGGCGCTCGCGGGCAGCCGGTCCACGCCGTGGGCGGGCTGGTTCGTGTTCGGCGAGACGGTGACCCGCCACCCGGTGGGCGTCGCGCCGGACCGTGGTGGACTCCAGGTCACGGCGGCACCGTCCCCGGACCCGCTGACCTGCACGGACGTCGGCGCTCCCGGGAGCCTCGACGACGGAGCCGCCACTGCGGGCGTCACTCCCCCGATCACCAGCGCCGCGGTGGCCGCGACGGTGAGTACTGCTCTGTACACGATCGATCCCCTGTCGTCCCCGCGGCATCCCTGCGCCGCGGCTGCAGGAATTGCACCACCGCGAGGAGACTCCGGGGCGATCGGGCGCGGATCGTGCGGTCCGTCCGGTCGATCTGGCGCGAGACCGCAACGTGCGGTTCTTCCCAGAACGATCGCGATGACAAGCGGAAACGGGCGTACCTGGTCGAAAGAATCGACCAGGTACGCCCGTTTCGACCAGGTACGCCCGCTTCCGTCAGGTACGTCGGCGCGCGCGTACGCCCGCGCCCGCCCCGCCTCGCCTCAGTACCGCGGCTTGCGCGGCCCGCGGTCGTCGCGGTCGAACCGACGCGCACCACCGCCACCACGGCGGTCCGGCTTGATCTCGATGAGCTTCCCGCTGATCCGGGTGTCCGTCAGACGGTCGAGCACGCCGCCGTCCATGTCGGCCGGCAGCTCCACGATCGAGAAGTCCGGGCGGATCTGGATCGCGCCGAAGTCGTCGCGGCGCAGACCACCCTCGTTGGCGAGCGCGCCGACGATCTGGCGCGGCTCGACACGGTGGCGACGGCCGACCTCGATGCGGTACGCGGTCATCGGCTGCGTCCGGCGCGGACCACGGTCGGCCCGGTCGGCCCGGTCGCCGCGGTCCCCACGTGCGCCACGGTCGTCGTCGCGGTCACGGCGGTCGCCCCGGCGCTGGTCACGGTCGACCTGGTTGCGGAGCGCGTCCGACGCGGGGTCGAGCAGGAGCGGGTCGTCGCCCTGCGCCACGACCGCGAGCGCCGCTGCGACGTCGTCGGCCGGCACGTCGTGGTGCTCGACGTAGTGGGCGATGATGTCGCGGAACGCGGTGATCCGGTCCTGCTGCTCGAGCGCCGCGGTGATGGCGTCGTCGAAGCGGGTCAGGCGCGTCTCGTTGACGTCCTCGATCGTGGGGAGCTGCATCTGCGTGAGCGGCTGCTTGGTGTGCCGCTCGATCGCGGACAGCAGGCGACGCTCGCGCGGCGTGACGAAGCTGATCGAGTCGCCCTTGCGGCCGGCGCGACCGGTGCGGCCGATGCGGTGCACGTAGGACTCGATGTCGACGGGGATGTCGAAGTTCACGACGTGCGTGATGCGGTCGACGTCGAGCCCGCGGGCGGCGACGTCGGTGGCGACGAGGATGTCGAGCTTGCCGGACTTCAGCTGGTTGACCGTGCGCTCACGCTGGGCCTGGGCGACGTCACCACTGATGGCCGCTGCGGCGTAGCCACGGGCGCGGAGCTTCTCGGCGAGGGTCTCGGTCTCGCTCTTCGTGCGGACGAAGACGATCATGCCCTCGAAGTCCTCGACCTCGAGGATGCGGGTGAGCGCGTCCACCTTCTGCGGGTACGACACCATGAGGTACCGCTGCGTGATGTTCGCGGCGGTCTTCGTCTTCGTCTTGACCGTGATCTCGGCCGGGTCGGTGAGGTACTGCTGCGAGATGCGGCGGATCTGGGCCGGCATCGTCGCGGAGAACAGCGCGACCTGCTTGTCGTCCGGCGTCTCGGCGAGGATCGTCTCGACGTCCTCGGCGAAGCCCATCTTGAGCATCTCGTCGGCCTCGTCGAGCACGAGGTACTTCAGCTCCGACAGGTCGAGCGTGCCCTTGGCGATGTGGTCCATGATGCGACCGGGCGTGCCGACGACGACGTCGACACCGCGGCGCAGGGCCGAGAGCTGGACGCCGTACGCCTGGCCGCCGTAGACGGGCAGGACGTGCACGTGCTTCATGTGGGAGGCGAACTGCTCGAACGCCTCGCAGACCTGCAGCGCGAGTTCGCGGGTCGGGGACAGCACGAGTGCCTGCGGCACCTTGCTGCCCGACTCCATGCGGGACAGGATCGGCAGCGCGAACGCCGCGGTCTTGCCGGTTCCGGTCTGCGCGAGGCCGACGACGTCGCGTCCCTCGAGCAGCGTCGGGATGGTGGCCTCCTGGATGGCGGAGGGGGTCTCGTAGCCGATGTCCTTGACGGCCTTGAGCACCGGGTCGCTCAGGCCGAGGTCGGCGAAGGTCACCACGGGCCCCTCGTCGGCGGTCTCGGTGGTGGTGGCGGTGTCCGTGCTCATGCGCAAACGGTATCTCGAATACGGCGTCAGCAGTGACGGACTGGAGGAACGGGGCGGGCCCGCACCGCGCCTCCAGGCCGTCTCGTGGGCACCTGCAGGGCGTGGGCCGCGTGCTCAGGCCGGGTCGCGTCGTGCCGCCGCGCCGACCCCGAGGACCGCGTCGGCGCGGTCGTTGAGGCGCGCGAGCAGCCCCGCGAGGGTGTGCAGCTCCCCCGTCGCGAACGCCTGGGTGAGGTCGTCGAAGACCTCGGCGCCGGCGACGTCGAGCGTGTCGAGGAGCCTGCGCCCGGCGGGGGCGATCGACACGAGGCTGGCGCGTCCGTCGGCCGGATCGGGCTCGGTACCGAGGTAGCCGGACTCCACGAGGGACGCGACGCGGCGGCTGATCACGGGCCGCGACAGCCCGGTGGCGTCGGCGATGGCCATCGAGCGCACCGCACCGAAGTGGTCCACCGCACGGAGGATCACGCGCGCCGTCGGGTCGAGTCCCCCGCGGGACTCGATGAGCGACGCCCGGAGCGTCTGCCGGACCCAGAGCCGGTCGAGCTGGGCGCGCAGCAGTCGCTCGGCGTCGTCCCGTTCCGTGGTCACCCCGTCAGCGTAGTGGCCGAATTTAGTTGCTTGCTGGAAGCAATAGATGTATCGTTGCGCGGTCTGCAAACTTTCACAGCAGGAAACACCGCACGAAGCAAGGAGTTCGATGACCGCCACCGCACCCGTCCCGGTGCAGCACGGCCGACGCGCAGCAGGGGTCCCCACGGCCTCCGGTGCCTCCGGCCAGCAGCCGCTGATGACCCACCGCCAGATCCTCCTCGTGATCTACGGGCTGATGGCGGGCATGTTCCTGTCGTCCCTCGGTCAGACGGTGTTCGGCACGGCGATCCGGACGATCGGTGACGACCTGCACGGCCTCGACCAGCAGGCCTGGGTGACGACCGCGTACCTCATCACCTCGACCATCGCCACGCCCATCTACGGCAAGCTCTCCGACATCTTCGGCCGCCGCCCGCTCTACATCTTCGGCATCGTCGTGTTCATCCTCGGCGCCGTGCTCTCGTCGATGTCCACGTCGATGCTCATGCTCGCCGGCTTCCGCGCCGTGCAGGGCATCGGAGCCGGTGCGCTGATGTCGCTGCCGCTCGCGATCATGGGCGACATCCTCGCTCCGCGTGAGCGAGCCAAGTACCAGGGCTACTTCCTGGCCGTGTTCGGCATCTCGTCCGTGATCGGCCCGCTCATCGGCGGCCTGCTCGCCGGTTCCTCCGAGATCCTGTGGATCACCGGCTGGCGCTGGGTCCTGCTCATCAACGTGCCGATCGGCATCGCCGCGCTCGTCATGGTGCTCGTCTTCCTGCACCTGCCGAAGGTGCACAGCGCCGACGACGCGAAGCCGAAGGTCGACTGGTGGGGCGCCACCGCCGTCATCGTGACGCTCGTGCCGCTGCTGCTCGTCGCCGAACAGGGCCGCACCTGGGGCTGGGGCTCGCCCGCGGCCATCGCCTGCTACGTCATCGGTGTCGTGGGGCTCATCGCCCTGCTCGTCATCGAGTCGAAGATGGGCGACGCGGCGATCATCCCGCTCAAGCTCTTCCGCTCCGGCACGTTCTCGATGGCGACCGTCATCGGCTTCCTGGTCGGCTTCGCGATGTTCGGAGCCATGCTGACCATCCCGCTGTACCTGCAGATCGTCGTCGGCCTGACCCCGACCGAGTCCGGGTTCGCGACGCTGCCCCTCGTCGGTGGCCTGATGATCGCCTCGATCACCTCCGGTCAGATCGTCGCCCGGGTCGGCCGCTACCGGATCTTCCCGGTGATCGGCACGGCGCTGGTGTCCTCCGGCTACGTCGTCCTGACGTTCATGAGCATCGACAAGCCGCTCTGGTTCCTGATGATCGGCATGTTCCTCATCGGTCTCGGGCTCGGTTCGGTCATGCAGTCGCTGACCCTGGCGTCGCAGGGCTCGGTCGAGGCCCGGGACATGGGCGTCGCCACGTCGTCCGCCACGTTCTTCCGCCAGATCGGTGGAACGCTCGGCACCGCGGTGCTGCTGTCCATCCTGTTCTCGGTGATGCCGTCCAACATCCTGCACGCCACCGCGGACCGGACCGACCTGCGCTCCGCCCTCGACGCGGCGACGAACCCGACCGTGGCCACCGCCTCCGAGAACCGCGGCGTCATGGAGAAGATCTGGTCGCCGATCGTCACGCCGCTCGAGCAGAACGTGCAGTCCTCGCTCGACGACGTCACCGCCCAGGTGCGCCAGTCGACCGCCAGCGCCCCCGCGACCGTGCAGGACGCGGCCCTCGCCGCCGCAGCCGACAAGGCGCACGCGTCCGTGCAGGACGGCACGCTCGTCGTCGACTGGTCGGACGCGTCCCAGCGCACCTACTGGGTCGGCGAGCTGACCCCGGCCGTCGCGAAGCAGGTCTCCGACGGCAGCGGTTCGGGGAACAGCACGATCAGCACGAACGACACCTCGTTCCTGACCGGCGCCGACACCCGGCTGACGCGTCCGTTCATGGCGGGCTTCAACGCCTCGTCGGTGACGATCTACTGGGTCGGCCTCGGCGTGATCCTGCTCGCCTTCGTCCTCACCTGGTTCTTCCGGGTGCCGCCGCTCCGTCAGCGTTCCGCGCTGCAGGAGCGCGCCGACGCCGCCGGGTCCGGTGCTGCCGGCCCGTCGCCCGAGGACGAACTCGAGGCATCGGCCGGCCTGGCCGCCGCCGAGGCCGGGTCCTTCACGGGCCCGATGACCGGATCCACACCGACGCAGCGTCGGTGACCGACCGGGGCGTCCGTCCGCTGTCCCCCTTCGTGGACGGGCGCCCCACCCACCACCACCACCAGGAGTCCACGTGACGACCACCCCGGCAGCGACTGCGGCGACGGAGCCGTGCACGCTGCGTGAACGCAAGAAGCAGCAGACCCGCCAGGCGCTGCACGACGCCGCACTGACCCTCGTGTCCGCCAACGGCCTCGACGGCGTCACCGTCGAGCAGATCTGCGCCGACGCCGATGTGTCGCCCCGGACCTTCTTCAACTACTTCACGTCGAAGGCGCACGCCGCGCTCGGCCTCGACACCGTCGAGGTCCCGGAGGCAGCCGCGACCTGGTTCGCCGCCGCCGACGGACGCCTGGTCGACGACCTGTGCCGCCTGGTCGCCCGCGCCGTGCCGATGTCGCAGGACCGCCGCCGGATGAAGGAGTTGCTCGTGCTCCGGCCGGAGATGACCCCGATGGTGATGCAGTGGATGGCCGAGTCGCGGCAGTCGCTCCTCGCCACCGTTGGTACCCGGACCGACGAGCGGACCGCGCGGACGGCGGTCGCGCTGGTCATGTCGGCCCTGGCCGAGGTCGCGCACCGCGAGACCGTGCGCAGCACCGAGGAGCTCGCCACCCGGCTGCGTGCCGTGGTGGGCGAGATGGGTGCGCTCGCCTCCGCCTGAGCTTGCCGCACGGGGCGCGGGCTCCGCTGCGGAACGACTTCGTCGATGTCGTACGACGTCGGATCCGTCGTTCGTTGTGGGCACGCGATGTTGCCTACGCGGGCGGGCGACAGGTCCGGTGTCGTACGACGTCGGACTCGTCGTTCCGCGTCGGCGTCCGCTCCCGTCGACCACCCGACGGGCGCGCGCTCGTCAGGCGTGCGCGAGCGGGTCCAGCTGCTCGGGCGTCGCGTCCGCTGCGGCCGTCGACCGGCTGAGCGTCTCCCACCGCTCGTCCTCGGCGAGGAGCGCACGACCCGCGGCGGTGGCGATGCCGTACGCGTCGGGGCCGACGAGCAGGCGGAGCGGCGGCTCGTCCATCGCGACCACCTCGAGCACGAGCTGCGCGACGAGGTCCGGGTCGCTCGCTCCGACGCTCGTGCCGCCGTGCATGCGGGCGGAGGCACCGACGGTCGCCGCGTACTCGGGGCGCACCGGAGCGACCCGCATCGACGAGCCGGCCCAGTCCGTGCGCATCCCACCCGGTTCGAGGACCGTGACGCGGACCCCGAGCGGCGCGACCTCGGCAGCGAGCACGGAGGAGAACCCACCCACCGCCCACTTCGCCGTCTGGTACGCGCCGAGGCCCGGGGTGGCCAGCCGTCCGCCGACGGACGACACCTGCACGATGTGTCCGTTCCCCTGCTCCCGCATGACCGGCAGTGCGGCCTGCGTCAGGGTCACCACGCCGAAGAGGTTCGTCTCCACCTGGGCGCCGAAGTCGTCCGGGTCGACGTCCTCGATGCTCGCCAGGTTCGCGTACCCGGCGTTGTTCACGAGCACGTCGAGACGGCCGAACCGCTCGACGGCGGTCCGGACGGCGGAGCGGGCGGCACCGGCGTCGGTGACGTCGAGCGCGACGGGCAGGAGGGCCGCACCCTCGGGGACGGTGACGTCGTCGAGGGCGTGGAGGTCACGCACCCCGGCGACGACCTGGTGGCCGGCGGCGAGCGCGGCGGTGACGATCGAGCGACCGAGGCCCCGCGAGGCGCCGGTGACGAGGAAGACGGACATGGTGTTCCTAACTGACTGGTTGGTTGACTAGGGCCATGGAACACCCGCTGCGCTCGGTTGTCAACCGTTCGGTTGATAGCATGCCGTCGTGCCCATGCCCCGTGATGCCGACGCCACCCGCGCCCGCCTGCTGCTCGCCGCGCGCGACGAGTTCGCCGCCGTGGGCATCGCCGGTGCCCGCGTCGACCGGATCGCCGCCGCGGCCGCGAGCAACAAGGCGCAGATCTACCACTACTTCGGCAGCAAGGACGGCCTGTTCGACGCGGTCTTCGACGCCATGGTGGCGGAGACCCTCGACGAGGTCACGATCGACCCGGACGACCTTGCGGAGTACGCCGGACGCCTCCACGACTCCTACGTGCGTCGACCGTGGGTGCAGCGACTGGCGACCTGGTACCGGCTCGAGCGGGGCGACTCCGACCACCCGATCGACGCGGTGGTCCGCAGCAACGCCGGGAAGCTCCGGGCGATCGAGGCAGCCCAGCGCGACGGCCGGCTGTCCTCGACGTTCTCGCCGTCGGAGCTCCTCGGCGTCGTCATCCACACCGCCGCGCTCTGGAGCGGCGCCACCCCGGAGTACGCCCGACTGACCGACGAGGTCGGGGCGGCCCGCCGACGCACGGTCGTCGTCGCGACGGTCGCCGCCGTCCTCCGGGCCTGATCCGCCGTCAGACCACCGACCAGCCACCGTCGCTCGGCAGCACCGCGCCGTTCACGTTCGCCGAGTCATCGCTGAGCAGCCAGGTGATCGCGGCCGCCAGCTGCTCCGGCTGCGCGACCGGCGGGATGGCGACCTGCATGATCGGACCGACCCGGCCCGCCGCGTACTCGCTGCGCATCGGCGCCTCGATGTTCGTGGCGACCGCTCCCGGCGCGACCGCGTTGGCGCGGATGCCCTGCGGACCGTGGAAGAACGCGACGCTCTTCGTGAACCCGGCGATCGCGTGCTTCGACGCCGTGTACGCGGCACCCGCAGCCGAGGCCCGGAGCGCGGCCTCGGACGCCACGTTCACGACGGCACCCCGACCGGCGGCGATCATCAGCGGCAGGACCGCTCGCGTGAGGCGCATCGGCCCGGTGACGTTCACGCCGAACACGCGGTCCCAGGTGGCGTCGTCGACCTCGCTCGGCGGCAGGAACGCGTCCATGATGCCGGCGACGTTCGCGAGCCCGTCGACCCGCTCACCGGCTGCGGCGATCAGGGCGTCGATCGTGTCGGCGGCCGCGACGTCCCCGACCACGGTCTCGACTGCGCCGGGGAGGCCGGTCAGCTCGGCCCGCAGCGCGTCGAGCCGCTCGGGGACGACGTCGGTGGCGATCACGCGCCCGCCCTCGTTCGCGATCCGCGTCGCCGTGGCGCGTCCGATGCCGGAGCCCGCTCCGGTGACGATGATGGTCCTGCCGGTGAACCGTCCGGCGGTCGTGTCGGTCATGTCGTCTCCTCACTGAGAGGCGCTCGATGCGCCATGCTGGTTATAGCACTCAGTGCCGAAAGGAATCCATGAACTCGACGAGCGACCGTCAGACCGGCCGCCCACGGACGATCGACCCGGCTGCGGTCTCGCTCGTCGCACTGCGGCTGTTCGACGAGCAGGGCTTCGACTCGGTGTCGATGGACGACGTCGCCACGGCCGCCGGGATCAGCCGTCGATCGTTGTTCCGACTGTTCCCCAGCAAGGCGGCGCTCGTGTGGGGCGGCCTCGACGAGTTCGCGGTCCGGTTCACCGACGAACTCCGCGTTCGACCGGCTGCCGAGTCCGCCTGGGTCGCACTCCGCGCGGCCTACCGGGTCGGAGCGACCTTCCCGGAGGGCACCGTCGAGATCACCCGGCACCGGCTCCGGGTGATCCGGGCCAACCCGTCGCTCGAGCGCGGCGGCGAGGCGGCGTCGAACGCCCTCACCGGCGTCATCGAGCGGTTCGTCGCGGAACGCGACGGTGGGACGGTCGACGACCTGACGACGACCGTGCGGGCGCACGCCCTCGCCGCGGCGGCGAGCGCCGCGCTCACCTGGTGGGCGTTGCACGGCGACGGGCGGCCGGAGGACGTCGTGGACGAGGCCCTGGGTCTGTTCCACTGACGGACGACCATCTTGATCCGTGGGTGCGGATGCGGTTGCCGTCCGCCGCCGCGACGCGGACCGAGTTCGTCGAGCCCGGGATCGGGACGATGTCGTCGCGCTGCGCGAGGATCCACGCGAGTGAAACGCACTTGCTGCAGTCCCTGCAGCCCGTTCGAATCCAGCCACAAAAAGGGTGAACGGGCCAGCCACGCCAACCCACGGCCACACCGCTGTTCGGCGGACCGATCGTGTGGTCAGCATGACCGTCAGTGCACCGCCCGACTCGCAGCGATGACACTCCAGAGCGCTCCCACCACGATCGGGATGGCGCAGATCACGACCGACAACGGATCGTTCACTCGGCCCATCGCGATGAGCACGACGCCCGCCACGATCGTCGTCGTGGCGGTGATGACCGTCGGGAGAACGGCCACTTCATGAGCTCGGCGCCATGCCGCGTCGTCGCGCATGGTGGCGCGAGTTCGAACGCCAACGAATGCGTTCCTGCGAATGATTCCTCGTGCGGGCAGCACTGCGAAGACAACTGTCGCCAGTGCTGCGAGCATCTCGATGACAATCATGCTCGTACTCCTTCCAACTGAGCAGGGTGATCCGCTCGCGATCGGGCCTCGACAAACCACAGCCGCCCGGGCTGCAGCGCACGGCACAGCAGGAGCGCGCCGGCCATCGTCACGCCGAACGACCACAGGCCCAACACGATCGCTATCCCGCCGTGAAAGGCGATCCCTGCATCGAGAAGAAGCCGGGAAAGCCGTCCTCGTGTCCAGATCGCTCCCACCAGGCTGAGTTCGAACACCAGCACCGCGTAGGTTGCCGGGACCATCACGATTGGGTGCTGCAGGACTGGAGCAATCGCCGCGAATACGTCTGGCGGCAGACCGAACGTCGGCATCTGCAGCCAGTACCAAAACGCGGTGCCGTCAGACCATTGCGGGACGGCGAGCTTCGCGATCGCTGCGATCGCGTAGACCAGTGACAGCTGCACTCGGATGAGTTCCGCAGCCCCGTACGCGAACGCGTTCTCCTGAAGGACGCGCAGGTACGGCATGTCAGCCGCGTATGCATTCCCGCGTGGCATCGTGAACAGCCACGGGATGAGCAGCATCGTCATCGCCGCGTTGACCTGATCGCCGCCTTCCACCAAGACCACGTTCTGAGAAATGCTCCACGCGACGTAGAAGTGGGGTATCGCGAGAACTCTAGGGCCGTACCCGCTGATCACCGCGACAAGCATGACAACCGCGATGAGGGTTCCCACCAGTCGGCCGCCGGTCGCCGCGTCTGACACGCAGAACAGACCGAACTGGCCGACACCCACGCACCGAGCAGGAGCGGCGTTCGGCAGGAAGGTCAAGAACAAGGCGCGCTGGTCGGTCAACAGCAACGTCGACAAGCTGCCGAGAGCGAGCACGCCACGAGCAACACCGACCGGATTCGCCCGCCTCAGCAGGCGAATCCGGTCACGAAGAACATTCAGCACGAACGATCACCACCGTCGACGACATCGAAACCACGCGCGTCCCGTATGCAAAGGGAACCGGCTCCATCCTGCGGATCAGGACGGGTTCACACAGCGGCGGTTCGACCTTCTCGAACTCTTGGCGCACTCGGGGGGCATCCGCTGCGCACCGCTGCACGTCCGCACCAGCCGCGCACGCGCCGAAATCACCGTCAGCCGCTTCCGCCAACGCAGCAACTTCCGCGTCGATGGCTCGGGCATGCCGCGAGATCCCGACTGCATCCGTCAGGGGAAGCGCGTCAACGACGGGCACCCACGCGCCATCACGGTACACATACGCGAGGTCAGCAGCCTTACTGGGGTCCTTCGTGAAGAACGCCCAGCCCTGCGGTAGAGCAACCGAGACCGCTTTGACCGGGCGGATGATCTCCACCGGCAAGTATCGCGACGACGGCAGGGCGGAGAGTGCGACCGCAGCCACGAGCAGTCCGAAGACCACGGCCGCACTCCTCGAGTACTTCATTCCAGACCAAGGTCCGACAGTCGGGCGGAGATCACTTCAGCGTCAGCTTCGTTCTCGACCTGGTAGGTGACCACCCACGTGACGAACGCGACGGTGATCGCCACCCCGACGTTGATCGCAACCGCAAGGTTCCCGGCGAGGACGAGGTTCACGGTCGCGCACAGGGCACCATTCTCGACCTTCGGCGAACCCTCCACATACGTCTCCTGGAACGCACGCTGCAGGGACTTCACCGCTTCGTGGACTCGAATCGGGTCACCAGACCGGAAAGCAGCGATCGCCGCGTCCGTGGCATCAGCGCGGTCAGCGCGGAACTCCTGGACGACTTCAGCCGCCAGCTTGTCGAACTCTTCCGGCACCGGAGTTTCATCAGCAATGTGAATCCCGAGTGCGCTTGCCGCGGGTCCCGTGCCGAACAGGACAGCGAGCAAGAGCTGATCGTCGCTGTACTTCGATGTGGCCTGCACCAGCGAAGCTCCGGCCGAGCCGCTCGAAGCAGCGGACGCCGGACCCGCCGGTGTAATCGCTCCCATGGCAAGGACAAGGGCTCCGCCAGCGAGAAGGGCGGTCGTCTTCAGGGTCGACATTGATCCTCCTGGGTCAGTACGCCTCGATGCGTACGTGCAAACTATTACCGTATACATTTTGGATGTCAAGGGCCTCGGCTCAGCCTGCGCCCGGCTCGCGGCCCGGGGCACCAGCCCGGAGCCTGCCTTCCGGCTTCCGGCTTCCGGCTTCCGGCTTCCGGCTTCGCAATGCAGCGGTAATCACGCCGCGATGGCCACTCCCACGGGACGTGACCCTGTACAGACGCGTCGCCCGCCGGTCCGGCAGATGTCCGGTAGCCGATCCTTCATCGAGACACCCGAGTCCCTCGACGCGCCCAGTCGCCGCCTGGAATTCTCGCGTCTCAGACAGGTAGTCCGAAGTACGTCCCGGGGACCGTGCCCGACGCGAGACTCGGGGCATGGTCCCGCGACCGAGCCCGTGTGGGAGTCCCTGCGCGAGGCCTTCGCCGGGATGATGGTCCGCGCCGACGAGGACGTCGAGTACGGCCGTCGATCGGTCCGGGTGATGATGTCGACGCCGTCGTTGCGGGCCCGGAACCTCGAGAAGCACCTGGCGTGGGCCGAGGTCCTCACGCCGCTCGTGGCCGCCCGGCTCGGTACCGCCGACGCCGAGCTCCGTGCCGCCGTCCTCGTGCAGGCGTCCCTCGGGTGCTTCGACGTCGCGATCACGCGGTGGTCCGTCACCGACGAGCCGGCCCCGACACTCCTGCGTCGGACCTTCGACACACTCCGCGACGCCGTCTGAGCGGGTACGGTGCGGGCATGAACGTCAGCGGGCCCTCCCCCTACTTCCTCCTCGACGGCACCGCGCGCGCCGCGCTCGACCGGTGGCAGCGCGTGTTCGGCGGCGAGGTGCGGATCGCGACGTTCGCGGACTTCTCGCGCGACGACGGACCCGCCGACGCGGTCGCGCACGGCCAGCTCACCGGCGGGCTGCAGCTCTTCGCGGCCGACGCCGGCACCGACGACACCGCCTTCACCTCGACCGGCCTGATGTTCTCGCTGCTCGGAGCAGCGGAGCCCGACGTCCTGCGCGGGTGGTTCGACGACCTCGCCACCGACGGGACGATCGTCGAACCGCTCCAGGAACGCCCCTGGGGCGACTGGGACGGCACGGTGCGGGACGTCTTCGGCGTCACGTGGCTGATCGGCTTCGAGGCATCGGCGCTGGCGTGAGCGAACGACCGACCGTCCTGTTCGTCTGCGTGCACAACGCCGGACGATCACAGATGGCTGCGGGGTACCTGCAGCACCTCGGCGGGGAGCGCGTCCGCGTGTACTCGGCGGGCAGCGAACCGGCCGACCGGGTCAACGCGGTCGCCGTGCAGGCCATGGCCGAGGACGGCATCGACATCGGCGGGGCGGAACCCGCCGTGCTCGAGACCGACACCGTGCGGGAGTCCGACGTCGTCGTCACCATGGGGTGTGGAGACGCCTGCCCGGTCTTCCCCGGCAAGCGCTACGAGGACTGGGAGCTCGACGACCCGGCCGGGATGCCGATCGAGGACGTCCGGCCGATCCGCGACGCGATCCGTTCCAGGGTCGAGGGCCTGCTCGCCTCGCTGTGATGCGGCGCCAGGCCTACCGCGCGTCGATCGGCAGTAGCGGGGCCCAGTAGGCGTCCGGCCCGTCGGACACGACGGCCTCGGGCTCGAACCGGAAGCCGTAGTCGCGCACGAAGTCGAGCGCGGCGGCCTGCTCGCCGGCGGCATCGTCGTCCGCGGCGTCGAAGAGGTACTCGCCGTGCCCCATCCGGACACCGGAGTCGCTGATCACCGAGAGGTCCCAGCGCCCCTCCTCGGCACGCTCGATCCGGACGACGGCGGCCTGGGAAGCGGTGAAGTCAGCCATGCCGCGAGCATACGGAGGGCAGCTGCGCGCCGTTCAGCCTAGGGTGGCGCCATGACGGCGACGGTGCGGCAGGTGCAGGTGACGTTCGACTGTGCGGAACCCGAGCGGGTGGCACGGTTCTGGTGCGAGGTGCTCGGCTACGTCGTGCCACCGCCACCGCCCGGGTTCGACTCGTGGGACGCGTTCGACCAGTCGTTGCCGCCCGAGCACCGGGGGTCGGCGTTCGCGTGCGTCGACCCGACCGGTGCCGGCCCGCGGCTGTTCTTCCAGCGCGTGCCGGAGGGCAAGGTCGTGAAGAACCGCGTGCACCTCGACGTCCGCGTCGGCACCGGCATGGTCGGCGACGAACGACTCGCTGCCCTCGACGCCGAGAGTGACCGGCTCGTCGCCCTCGGGGCCACGCAGTTCCGCCGGATGCTCGCGGACGAGGTCAACGAGTCGTGCATCGTCATGCAGGACGTCGAGGGCAACGAGTTCTGCCTCGACTGATCGCGGTCAGCCGACCGGACCGTACAGCGGCGCCTCGGCCTGGTCGAGCTCGAGTTCCGCGGTCTGCTGGATGAGCGCGAGGAGATCGGCGTCGAGTCCCGGCGCGAACTCCTCGAGCCGCTCCGGCGCGATGAACGACGGCACGCCGACGGGCGCCTGCTCGGTCGCGGACAGGTCGGTGCCGTCCTTCGACGGGGACGCCCCGCGGAAGATCTTCGCCGCCTCGGACGCACCGTCGAGGTCGAAACTGTACTGCTTGCTCTGCAGGCCGAGGTCGACGAGTTGCTTGACCTCCGGGAACCGCTCCGCGTTGGTCTTCGGGATCGGCAACAGTGTCTTCCAGTCGACGCCGAGTGCTTCGAGCGCCTTCGCGTAGGCGTTCTCGTGCGCCTGGTCGCGGACGATCAGGTACGCGATCGTGCCACGTGCGGTGGGGTTGTCGGTCATCTCGTAGATGCGGCACTTCTGCAGACGCCCGGTCGACTCGAGCATGAGGTTGTAGAGCAGGTCGAGCGGCAGGTTGCCGGAGTTGTAGACGTAGCTGCCGCTCCACGGGTTGCCGGCCGCGTCGACGGGCAGCGCGCCCTGGGCTCCGACGAGGTAGTGGTGGATGTTGCCCGTGTCGAGGGCGATGTTCAGCGGCGTCGCACCCTTCGCACCCGGCTTGTCCACCGGGTCGGTGACCTTGCCGGAGTAGCCGGGAGCGCCGTCGAGCAGGCGGGAGATCGTCGTCCCGATGAGCTCGACGTGGCTGATCTCCTCGGTCCCGACGCCCTGGATGAGGTCCCGGAAGGGCTTCGCCGCCGGCCCACGGAAGTTCATCGCCTGGAAGAGGTACTGCATCATCGTGCGCATCTCGCCGAACTGGCCGCCGAGGCCCTCCTGCAGGGCGTTCGCTGCTGCGGGGTCCGGCTCGCCGTCGGCGATCTCGTTGATCCAGGTCTGTGCGTGGAAGTACATGGAGCCTCCTTGCTGTCGAGCGGGCGGTCACCGCTGACCTCACCGTCCTCGGGGACGACTGGCAGGCCGCACGGTTCAGCCGGCAAGCGCAGTGGCGGCGACCCGTGGGTAGCGTCGAGGCATGCAGACGCCGGCGTCGATGCCCCTGTGCCTCCGGACGGCCCGGCTGGTCCTGGACGGCTGGTCGGACGGCGACGCCGAGTGGTACGCGGACCTCGTCGGCGAACGGAGTGCCGTTGCCGCTCGTCGAGGCGAACCACCGACACCGCGGACCGCCGGTCGCCCGGACCGCGACGCGGCCGCGGCCTCCGTCCGTTCCCTCGCCACCACGATCGGCACGCCGCTGCCGCTCTACCCGGTCCGACTGGCCGCGTCGGGGGCACCCCTCGGGTACTGCGGACTCGTGGTCGGCCGGTCGACTCCCGGGGAGCCGGAGCTCGCGTACGAGTTCCTCGAGGCAGCGCACGGGCACGGTCACGCCACCGAGGCCGCGACCGCCGTCGTCGCAGCGGCACGGTCCGTCGGGTACACCCGGCTGTGGGCGACGATCCGGGCGTGGAACGCACCGTCGTTCCGGGTCGCCGCGCGGCTCGGGTTCGTGCACGACCCCGCTGCGACCACTGCCCACCCGGAGCCCGACGACGGCCGTGGAGCACAGACCTGGAACCGCCTCGACCTCTGAGCCGTCCCGCGGAGTGGGGGTCCGCTCCGCACCGAGATGGACGACACTGGACGGGTATGCAGCCAGCAGTGACGCCGATCCACGTCGATCGTCGGGGTTCCCTCGTCGACGACGCCGTCGCACTGTACGAGCGTGCGTACGCCAGCCGGGACATCCACATCGGCGAGACCGCCCGGGACGGGTTCGCCTACCGCTTCCGAGCCGTCGGCGACCAGGACGTCACCATGGGGACCTCGGACGTCGCGGCACACCGCTGGGGCACGATCTCGCCCGGCACCGACTACGTCCTCGTGTGGGCGACCTCGCCCGGCATGACCATCGACACCGACTCCCGCGACCCCGTCCAGCTCCTGCCGGGCATCCCCGTGATGTACCCGGCCGGTCGCGAGTTCCGCTTCGACGGACTCCCGTCCGGGCAGCACTCGGTGCGCTTCGGTGGCGCGTTCCTCGAGTCGATCGCGGCGGCCCGGCGCGGTGACGACGAGCCGCGGCAGCTCGCGTTCCGTGACGCGCTCGGGGTGGACGCGCTGCGTCGACTCCGCAGCCGGATCGGGGAAGCCGCACCGCGCCTCCTGGACCCGTCGACCCCCGCGGCGGACCGGGCCCGGTGGAACCAGTCCATCGCCGACGCCGTCGCCGCCGCGTTCGACGCGACCCCCGAACGAGCACCGACGGCAGCCGTCGGCTCGTCGACGATCCGCTTCGCCAAGGAGTGGATGGTCGCGAACGCCCGTCGACCGCTCACCGTCGCCGAGGTGAGCGCGGCCGCCGGGGTGAGCGCGCGGGGCCTGCAGGCGGCGTTCCAGCGGCACGTCGGCGTGCGGCCGATGCAGTTCCTGCGGGAGGCCCGACTGCACGGCGTCCGGTCGGACCTGCTGGCCGCCGACCCCGACGGGACGACCGTCGCCGAGATCGCCCTGTCGTGGGGGTTCCACCACCTCGGCAGGTTCTCCGGCTACTACGCCGACGTGTACGGCGAGCCGCCGTCCGAGACCCTCCGTGGGCGACACGTCCGCCGCTAGGGTGAGCGCATGTCAGTCGGTCTGCTCGCCATCGTCGACGACGTGCTCTCCGCAGCGCTGAAGGCCAGTGCCAAGACGGCGGGTGTCGTCATCGACGACGCAGCGGTCACCCCGCAGTACGTCCAGGGGCTCACCCCCGCTCGCGAACTGCCGGTCGTCGGCCGGATCGCGCTCGGCAGCCTCTTCAACAAGTTCGTCATCATCATCCCGCTGGCACTGCTGCTGTCGGCGTTCGCGCCGTGGGTGCTGCCGTGGCTGCTGCTCATCGGTGGCACGTACCTGTGCTTCGAGGGTGCCGAGAAGGTCACGGAGTGGTTCGGCCACCACCACGCCACCGGAGACGAGCCCTCTGCCGACGAGGGCAAGCTGGTGTTCGGGGCCATCCGGACGGACCTCATCCTGAGCACCGAGATCATGCTCATCGCGCTCGCGAGCCTCGACCCGGACCTCGGGACCTGGCTGACGCTCGGCGCGCTGATCGTCATCGGCCTCGGCATGACCGCGCTGGTCTACGGCGCCGTCGCCCTGCTCGTCAAGGTCGACGACATCGGCCTGCAGATGATGAAGAACCCCGTCAGACGGACCCGACGCACCGGGGCGCGGATCGTGCTCGCGATGCCGACGGTCTTCCGGGTGATCAGCGTCGTCGGCACGGTCGCGATGCTCTGGGTCGGTGGGCACCTGGTCATCGCGAACCTGGCGGAGACGTTCTGGCACGGGCCGTACGACCTGTTGCACGTCGTCGAGCACGCGATCGAGGCCACCGGCCCGGTCGTCACGTGGATCGTCGACACGGCGATCTCGGCGGTGTTCGGACTGGCGCTCGGGCTCGTGGTCGTCGCGGTCGTGCTCGGTGTGGGCCGGCTGCGCCGAGGCGCAGCCCACTGACGCGGCTTCGTCGAGCCAGGTCGACCCGCGTTCGCGACGTGACCCGGTGACGGACTGGAGGCACGTGGCGGCCCCGCCCCGCGCCTCCGGTCCGACAGCCCGTGGGCGTCGTCAGATCTCGACGTCGCTGCCCATCGTCACCGTGCGGTGGGCCGGCAGGCCGAACCGCGCTGCCGGGTCGGCCGCGTTGTGCGCGAGCCCGACGAACAGCTTCTTCCGCCACCCGACCATGCCGTGGTGCCCCGGCGTCGGCCGGAGCGCGCCGCGGGAGATGAAGTACGACGCGTGCTCCATCTCGTCCGGGTCGATGTCGAGCACCTCGGCCAGGCACGCGGCGTGCAGGGCCTTCGGCAGGTCCTGGTCGTCCGAGAACCCGAACTTGATGGTGATGTGGTCGATGCCGTCGTCCTCGTACCCGAGGTCGTCGCGGAAGAACGCCCGCGCGTGCGGCACGTGCGGCACGTTGGCGGTGAGGACGGACACGATGAGCACGGTCCGGTGCAGCACGTGGTTGTGGTCGACGTTGGCGCGGAGGGCGAGCGGGGTGGTCTCCTTGTTCGGGTGCGGGAACACCGCGACACCGGGCACGCGCGGGACGTGGTCCTCGTTGACGCGCTCGATGAAGTCGGCGAGCGAGCCCTCCCGCTCCTTGCGTTCCTCCTGCACGAGCGCCCGACCACGGCGCCACGTCGTCATGACCGTGATCACCGCGAGCGCGATGAGGAGCGGGACCCACCCGCCGTGGACGATCTTCGACAGGTTGCCGGCCAGGAACGTCAGCTCGAGACCGCCGAAGGCCACCGCGGCGAGCACGAGCTTCCACGGCTTCCACTTCCAGAGCGGCCGCACGACCAGCAGCAGCAGGAGCGTGTCGACCACGAGCGCCCCGGTCACGGACACCCCGTACGCGGTGGCGAGGTTCGCCGAGGACCGGAACGCGAGCATGATCGCCAGCACGCCGATGAACAGCAGGAGGTTCACGGCCGGCAGGTAGATCTGCCCGCTCTCCCGCCGCGAGGTCTGGCGGATCGTCAGTGGTGGCAGCAGCCCGAGCTGCACGGCCTGGCGGGTGAGCGAGAACGCGCCGGAGATCACGGCCTGGCTCGCGATCACCGTCGCCATCGTCGCGAGCACCACCACCGGCAGCCGGAGCGCGTCCGGGAACAGCAGGAAGAACGGGTCCTTCGCGGCCGACGGGTCGCGGAGCACGAGGGAGGCCTGGCCGAGGTAGTTCAGCACGAGCGCCGGGAACACGACGAAGAACCAGGCGCGGAGGATGGCCGGTCGGCCGAAGTGCCCCATGTCGGCGTAGAGGGCCTCGGCGCCGGTGATCACCAGGACGACGGCACCCATCGCCACGAACGTGATGTACGGGTGCGCGAACGTGAAGGCGATCGCCCACGTCGGCGACAGCCCCTGCAGGACCCCGGGGTGGGCGATGATGTGCGGCACCCCGGCGGCAGCGATGACCACGAACCAGAGCAGCATCACGGGGCCGAACAGGTTGCCGACCTTGCCGGTGCCGAACCGCTGGGCGGCGAACAGCAGCACGAGGATGACCGCTGCGATCGGCACGATCAGGTGTCCGACCGCAGGTGCTGCGGTGCCGAGGCCCTCGACGGCGGACAGCACCGAGACCGCGGGTGTGATCACCGAGTCGCCGTAGAAGAGCGAGACGCCGACGATCCCGATGACGAGGAAGATCACCGCACCGCCGCGGCGCTTCGCGTAGAGCCGGCGGGCGAGTGCGGCGAGGGCCATCACGCCGCCCTCGCCGTCGTTGTCGGCGCGCATGAGGACGAGGACGTACTTGATCGAGACGATGATCGTGATGCTCCAGAACATCATCGAGATCACACCGTAGACGTCCTCCTGGTTGGCCTTCACGATGCCGTCGTCGATCGTGAACACCGTCCGGAGTGCGTACAGCGGACTCGTGCCGATGTCGCCGAACACCACCCCGAGGGCCGCGAGGGCGAGCACGGCGGCGCCCTTCTTGACCGTGCCGTGGCCGCCGTCGTCGGCGGTCTCGGTCGTCGGTGTCTCGGAGCGGGTCTCGGTCACGCTCGTCACTTCCGTCTCCGGCCGTCCGGGCGACGGCCGCCGCTCATCCTCGCACCGCCGACCTCGTCACGCTCGCAGCGCGCGCACATCATGCAGGAGTCGCGGGGCGCTGCCGTTCCAGTTCGTCGGCGACGTCCGCTGCGAAGGCGTCCGCGCCGAAGTGGTCGTCAGCCGTGACGGTGACCACGGCGTCGCCGTCGAACAGCAGCATCTGCCCGTACGCGCCGTGCAGCCGCCAGAGCCGCCCGGGTCCGCCCCAACCGGCCATCGCGAAGCGCTCGTAGCCCGGGCCGGTCCCCTCGCGCTCGACCCAGTCGGTGTGCATGGCGTCGCACCACCGAGCCCCGACGATGCGCCGGCCGTCGAACACCCCGCGGTCGCGGACGAGCTGTCCGAGTCGGGCGAGCTCGTCGGTCCGGAGCGCCAGGCCGTCACCGGCGGCGACGAACCCGTTCGGGCAGCGCTTCCAGGCGACGTCCTGGATGCCGAGCGGGTCGAACAGTCGTCGGGACACGTACTCCCCCACGTCGCCGATCCGCGTCGCGAGCACCCGCATCGCCGTGTACGTGCTCGCGTTCGCGTACTGGAACACCCGCCCGCGGGAGGGCCGTCCGAGGAACTCCGCAGCCAGGTCCGGCCAGTCCGTCAGCTCCGTCTCGGACCACGGCATGTCCACGCCGCTCGTCATCGTGAGGAGGTGCCGGAGGGTCACCGCGTCGGTCCCCGCGCCGAACATCCGGTCGGGCAGGTACGACGCGACCGGTTCGTCGACGTCGACGAGTCCGTCGTCCGAGGCCATCCCGGTGGCGAGGACGCAGACGCCCTTCGCGACGGAGTGGACCTCACGTCGGACGTCGGGCGACCAGTGGTGCTCGGCGACGTCGTCGCCGACGCGCACGTGCAGTCCGTGGGCACCGAACCCGGTCTCGTCGACACGGCGGACGAGGGCGTCCAGGATCGTCTGCGCGGAGCTCACGCCCCATCTTCTCGCGCCGCGCGCCACGGTCGGCACGCACCTGCGCGCGCTGACGACGAGTGCGCAGGGCCCAGCGCGCGCAGTCGTCGTCAGCGTGCGCAGTCGCGGCGCTGGCCGCGCCAGGACGGACTGGAGGCGCGGTGCCAGCTGGCACCGCGCCTCCAGTCCGTCACCCGGTCGCGTCCGCGAGCCGGGCGGACGTCGTCAGCGACGGCGGAAGTAGCCGTTCGCGCCACCGACGAACATCAGGATGGTCGCGATGATCACCGCGACGCCACCGATCCAGCCGAAGGCGTTGCCACCCGAGGCCGCGCCCACGCCGACCCCGATGACCTGAAGGATCGCGAGGACCAGCAGGACGATGCGTGCCCAGTTCCGGCCGTCGCGCATCTTGAAGACGATGATGAGCTCGATCACGGCGAGGATGAAGGCGAAGATCGCGCCGCCGACGAGCGGGGCGGTGCCGACGCTCTCCGCGGCGGACGATCCACCGCCGGACACCAGGCTGATGATCCCCTGGAGGATGTTGGCGAGGACCACCACCAGCCAGATGACGAACGAGACGGTGACGGAGGTCGGGCGACCTGTCGTGCTTGCCATGTGCTGCTCCTTCTGACCTGGTCGCGTTCAGCGACCTTTCCGCCAACGTACAGCGTTGTCGGAGGCTTGTCCGGATGTCCGTTCTGCGCTGGCTCGGTCGCCGCTCGCTCAGTCGCTGCTCGCGCGGATGTTGGCCGTGGTCCCTGGCTCGGCAGGCAGGTCGACCCACTGGCCGGAGGCGGCAGACTGCTCGGCGGCGCTGAGCACCCGCGCCGAGGTCACGGCGTCGTGGATGTTGGAGCCGGTCGCCTCGCCACCGGTCGCTGCAGTGAGGAACTTCGCCGCCTCGATGACCTTGAGGTCGTCGTAGCCCATGCTCGTGCCGGAGCTCGGCTGGAACCGCGAGTAGTCGGGGAAGTACCCGTCGGCGAAGGCGCGGGTGTACCCGACGTGCTGCCCCGTGCGAGCGAGGGCGACCTCGAGCTCGTTGAGGCGCTCGAAGTCCCAGCGGAGCGAGCCCTCGGTGCCGAAGATCTCGAACGCGTACTCGGACCGGGGACCGACCGCGATGCGGGACGCCTCGAGGTTGCCGATCGCGCCGGCGCCGACCGCCGACTCGTCGAACCGGACGAGCATGGTCGCGTAGTCCTCGTTCTCGACGGGCAGGAGCGTGCCCTCGTCCGGCGTGCCCGGCAGACCCGGGCGCTCGGTGAGGTACGTGCCGGTCGCAGCCGAGATCGAGCCGATCGGGCCGAGGACGTAGTGCATGAGGTCGACGAGGTGCCCCATCAGGTCACCGAGGACACCGCTGCCCGAGGTCGCGCGGACGAAGCGCCAGGTCAAGGGGTCCTGCGGGTTCGACGAGAACCCGCCGAAGAACCGGCCGCGGACGTTCGTGATCCGGCCGAGCGCACCGTCGAGGACGAGCTGGCGGGCGTGCTGCACGGCGGGGACGTGCCGGTAGTTGAACCCGATCGTGGTCGCGACTCCGGCAGCATCTGCTGCTGCTGCGACGGCCTCGGTCTCCTCGGCGCCGCGGCCGACCGGCTTCTCGATCCAGAAGGGCTTGCCGGCCCGGGCTGCCGCGATGCCGATCTCGGCGTGCAGCGAGTTCGGCGCGCAGATCGAGACGACGTCGACCTCGGGGTCGGCCAGGATCTCGCGGTAGTCCGCGACCACCTTCTCGTAGCCGAGGACGCTCTTCGCGTAGTCCTGCCCCGCTGATGCCACGTCCGCCGCCGCGACGAGGCGGGGGCGGATGCCCAACTCCGGGTACAGGAGCGGGAGGAGGGCGTACGAGCGGGAGTGGAGCCGCCCCATCCAGCCGACGCTGATGAGCCCCACACCGACGGTGCGGGGGGCGCTGTTCGTGGACGCGTCGTTCTCGGGCACAGGGGGCTCCTTTGCTTCCCGGAGAGATTTTGAACCGGTCCAAAATCTTGGACCGGTTCAATGTACGGCGGAGCTCACGGGGATGTCAACAGGCTCAGCGCACGGCGGGCACCGAGGACGCGCGGACCCGCAGCGTCGGCGCGACCAGGACCTCGCCCGGGTCGTCGTCGGAGAGCAGCACCTCGGCGGCACGGCGTCCGATCGTCGCGTTGTCGGGGTCGACCGAGGTGAGCTCGACCGCCCCGAGCGCCGCCAGGTACGAGTTGTCGTACCCGGTCACGGCGACCTGCCCGGTGCGCCCTCGCTGCCGAACGGCCGCGATCACGCCGATCGCCGCCAGGTCGTTGACCGCCGTGATCGCGGTGGGTGGTTCAGCGCGGTCGAGCAACTCCCCCGCGGCGCGGAACCCTGCGGCCTCGGAGAAGTCACTCTCGGCGAGCAGCGTCCCGTCGAGCCCGTGCTCCCCCATCGCCGCCGCGAACGCGCTGGCACGCCCGGAGGCGACTCGACCACCGGCACCGCCGACGTGGCCGATCCGCCGGTGCCCGAGCCCGGTCAGGTGCTCGACGACGAGCCGCATCCCGACCTCGTCGTCGCCGCGCACGGTGGCCGCCCCGGCCAGTCGCTCCGGGCGCGCGCTGGCGATGACGATCCGGGCGGATCCCATCGCCTCGACGACGCGGTCCGTGCTCGGCAGCGATCCGACGACGATCACGCCGGACGGCTGCAGGTCGCCGAGCATCGCGACGGCCTCGACGTCGAGCTCCGGTCCGGCCGACGGGTCCACACCGTCGGGCAGGACGGCGCTCGTCATGAGTCCGAGCCGCCCGTGCGCGGCCAGCTCGCTCCGTGCTGCGTCGACGACCTCCGCGAGCACCGGGTTCCGGGAGCCGGCGACGAGGATGCCGACGAAGTCGTCCCGCAGGCCGTTCAGGGAGCGCGCGACGCGGTTCGGCCGGAAGCCGAGGGCCTCGGCTGCGTCGAGGATGCGGGCGAGGCGCTGCGGGCTCACCGACTCCGGCGAGCTGAACGCCAGGGACACGAGGGACTTCGAGACCCCGGCGCGTCCGGCGACGTCCCGCATGGTCGCACGGCGTACGAGCGCCTCGGATCCGTCGCCAGCCATGGACCTCATCTTGCCGCACGCCCTAGTCCAGCAGTTCGACCCCGGCACGGGCGACGACCCGACGCACCTCGTCCAGGTAGGTCTGCGCCTGCTCGGAGAGCGGTATCGCGGTGTGTGCGATCCACCCGATCTCGATGCGCTCGTCCACGTCGAGCGGGACGGCGACGATCCCGGGGTCGAGGTCGTCGCTGATGAGCCCCGTCGAGATCGTGTAGCCGTCGAGCCCGATCATGAGGTTGAAGATCGTGGCCCGGTCCGAGACCCGGATCTCCCGCTTGCTGGACAGCGTCGAGAGGATCTCCTCGGACAGGTAGAACGAGTTGTTGGCACCCTGGTCGAAGGTCAGCCGCGGCAGGTCCGCCAGGTCGGCGAGCGTCGCCCGGGCGCGCGACGCCAGCGGGTTCCGCCGCGACACGAAGATGTGCGGCTCCGCGACGAACAGCGGGTGGAACGCGACCCCCGCGTCCCGGAGCAGCTTCGCGATGACCTTCTCGTTGAAGTCGTTGCGGTAGAGGATGCCCACCTCGCTCCGCAGCGTCCGGACGTCCTCGATGATGTCCCAGGTGCGCGTCTCCCGCAGGGAGAACTCGTACTCGTCGGCGTTCGCGCCGTCGACCATGCGGACGAACGCCTCGACCGCGAACGAGTAGTGCTGCGTGGACACCCCGAGCAGCCGCCGCGACGGCTGCCGCCCGACGTACCGCTGCTCGAGCAGGGACACCTGCTCGACGACCTGGCGGGCGTAGCCGAGGAACTCGACCCCGTCGACGGTGAGCTCGACCCCCCGCGCCGACCGGATGAAGAGCGCGCGTCCGACCCGAGCCTCGAGGTCCTTCATCGCCGCGGACAGGGTCGGCTGCGCCACGTAGAGCAGGTCCGCCGCCGCGCTGATCGAGCCCTCGGACGCGACCTCGATGAAGTAGCGGAGCTGCTGGAGGGTGATGTCGTTCGACACGCGCGGCATAGGCGCAGCCTATACGTGGCCATAGCACTTCTGGATTACCCGATGACCCTCCAGGAACGGCACGATGAACGCACACTTCCCGCACCCTACGGACTGGCCGGCCTTGGACTTCTCCTTCCACATCGACACGACTCGGTTCGACGAGGACTACACCCCGTCGACGAGCTCGCGGGCGACGACGAACTTCGCCAACCTCGCCCGCGGCGAGCACCGCCAGCAGAACCTCCGCAACGCGCTCACGATGATCGACCGGCGGTGCAACGACCTCGCACGGTGGGACAACCCGAACGGTGACCGCTACCGCGTCGAGCTCGAGATCGTCTCGGCCACGGTCCGGTTCGAGGCGTCGGGCGAGGACCAGGAGTTCCCGCTCCTCGAAGTGCTCGACGTCCACATCGTCGACCAGCACACCGGGCTGCGCCACCAGGGGATCGTGGGCAACAACTTCTCGTCCTACCTGCGCGACTACGACTTCGCGGTCCGGCTGCCGTCCGTCGACAAGGCCGCGGGCATCCCCGAGGACTTCGGCCGTCTCCACGGGCTGCTCTTCCAGGACTTCCTGGCGTCGGACGCCTACCGCGCCCGCTTCGACACCGAGCCCGTCGTGTGCATCAGCGTCTCGTCGAGCCAGACCTACCGCCGCACGGACAACGTCCACCCGGTCCTCGGGGTCGAGTACCACCACGAGCGGTCCTCGCTGACCGACGAGTACTTCGGGCGGATGGGCCTGCAGGTGCGCTACTTCATGCCGCCCGGGTCGAAGGCGCCGCTCGCGTTCTACGCCGGCGGTGACCTGCTGAACGACTACTCGGACCTCCAGCTCGCCGGCACGATCAGCACCATGGAGACGTTCCAGAAGATCTACCGACCGGAGATCTACAACGCGAACGCGGCCGCCCCGAGCGTCTACCGGCCGAGCCTCGAGCACCAGGACTTCTCGCGGACCGCCGTCGACTACGACCGCGAGGAGCGCAGCCGACTCGCGGTCACCCAGGGGCACTGGACGGCGGAGCACTTCGTGCAGCCGCACGGAGCGCTCCTCGACCGCTGGGCCGCCAGCGCCGCCACGATCCGATGACCGACAGGGACACGATGACCAACACCCTCCTGCCCACCTCGATCGTCGGCAGCCTGCCGAAGCCGTCCTGGCTCGCCGAGCCCGAACGGCTCTGGTCCCCGTGGCTGCTCGACGGCGACGCACTCGCCGAGGGCAAGCGGGACGCGCTCCGGTCGGCCGTGCACGAGCAGGTGCACCGCGGCATCGACATCGTCAGCGACGGCGAGCAGACCCGGCAGCACTTCGTCACCACGTTCATCGAGCACCTCGACGGCGTCGACTTCGAGCACAAGGAGACCGTCCGGATCCGTGACCGGTACGACGCACAGGTGCCGACCGTCGTCGGAGCGGTGAGCCGTCGGCAGCCCGTGTTCGTCGAGGACGCCGAGTTCCTGCGTGCGCAGACCGACCGCCGGATCAAGTGGGCGCTCCCCGGCCCGATGACGATGATCGACACCCTTGCGGACCGCCACTACGGGAGCCGCGAGCAGCTCGCGTGGGAGTTCGCCACGATCCTCAACCAGGAGGCACGCGAGCTCGAGGCCGCCGGCGTCGACGTCATCCAGTTCGACGAGCCCGCGTTCACCGTCTTCCACGACGAGGTGCGGGACTGGGGTGTCGCCGCGCTCGAACGCGCCGCCGAGGGGCTCCGCGCGGAGACCGTCGTGCACATCTGCTACGGCTACGGCATCGAGGCGAACAACAAGTGGAAGGCGACGCTCGGCGCGGAGTGGCGCCAGTACGAGCAGTCGTTCCCGCTGCTGCAGCAGTCGTCGATCGACACCGTCTCGCTGGAGAGCATCCACTCGCACGTCCCGCTCGAGCTCGTCGAGCTCATCCGTGGCAAGAAGGTCATGCTCGGCGCCGTCGACGTCGCGACCGAGACGGTGGAGACGCCGGAGGAGGTCGCGGAGGTCCTCCGCCGCGCCCTCGACTTCGTCGACGCCGACAAGCTCGTCCCGAGCTCGAACTGCGGGATGGCTCCGCTCGGCCGGCAGGCCGCGCTCGGCAAGCTGAGCGCGTTGTCCGCGGGCGCGGAGATCGTCCGGATCGAACTCTCGGGACGCGGCTGACGGTCGCGGACCGACGAGCCGACGGACTGGAGGCACGGTGCCAGCTGGCACCGCGCCTCCAGTCCGTCTGTGCGCGCGTCAGCGCGACGTCGCCCCGACCGGACGGATCAGCGCGCGTGCACTGCGGAGGTAGGACACGGCCAACGCCGCCTCGCCGTCGAGGTACCCGGCGACCATCGCACCGTCCCGCAGCAGCATGAGGTCCGTCGCCACCCCCTCGGGGTCCGGCAGGTGCAACGGCTCGATGACCTGCGCGTAGGTGGCCTTGCACCAGGCCCGGTGGCGGTCCACCGCCTGGCGCACGCCGCTGTCGCGGTCCGGGTACTCGGCCGCGGCGTTGATGAAGGGGCAGCCTCGGAACCCGGGCTCGCACGCCATCGAACCGAGGGTCCTCGCGATGAGCTCGAAGGTCCGCTCGGCGTCGCCGTCGGCGTGCGCGATCGCGGCGCCGACGCCGTCCCGCTCCTGCTGCGCACGGCGCTCGAGGTGGGCGACGACGAGGTCGTCCTTGCTCGTGAAGTGCCGGTAGAACGTGACCTTCGTCGTCCCCGCACGCTCGATGACCCGGTCCACGCTCACGGCCCGGATGCCCGACGCGTAGAAGAGCTCGGTCGCCGCATCGATGAGTCGATCGCGCATGGACACCTTCACCGCACCGATCATAAGCGGTCCTCCGTCCTCACTTGCGCTTCCCAGACGCACGCCCTACCGTCAGTAGAGTTACTAGTCATTCTACTTCTGATCTCGACGAGAGGCACCCGTGTCCACCACCTCCGCTCCGCATCCGGCCCGCATCGCCGCGACGCTCCGCACCCTGTACGCCGTCCGCTTCGTGTTCCAGCTCGTCTGGGCACTCGTGCTGATCCTGACCGCCTCCGCCGGGCTGGGTCCGGTGAGCGTCACGCTGCTGCTGCTCTACCCGCTGTTCGACGTCGTCGCGGCGATCGTCGACCACCGTGCGTCCCGCGGCACCGGGCCGTCACCGCTGCTGTCCGTGAACATGGGCCTCAGCCTCCTCGCCGCGATCGGCCTCGCGTTCGCCGTCGCTTCGGGCATCCCGGCCGTGATGGTCGTCTGGGGCCTGTGGGCGATCACGGCCGGCGCCGTGCAGCTCGTCGTGGCGCTCCGCCGACGCCGCCTCGGAGGGCAATGGCCGATGATCCTGAGTGGCGGCATCTCGGTGCTCGCCGGTGTGGGCTTCCTCGCCGGGTCGGCGAACAGCGAGTCCGTCGCCGGCGTCGGCGGGTACGCGATCCTCGGAGCGGTGTTCTTCCTGGTCTCGGCGATCCGGCTGCAGCGTGCCGCGAGGGTGAACTGAGCAAGGGCGGACCGGGTGTGAGCGCGTCCGGGCCCGGGTCCGCCGCGTGGCGAGCGGACTGGGCCCGGCGCGCGTCACCACGGCCGATCAGGGCTGGAACACCTGGATCTGGTCGAGCTCGGCGAACCCGGTGCCCTTCGTGAACGTGAGGGTGTTCGCCCCCGCGCGCAGGGTGACGGTCTTCTGCGCCCACCCGAACCGTCCCCAGTTCACCGTCGGCGCGTAGGTGACCGAGCCGACCGAGGTCCCGTTCACGGCGAGTGCGTGCGTGCTCGTCGCCCCGGTGCCGTTGTCGTACCGGACGTTGACGGTGTAGGTCCCCGCCGTCGCCGCCTGGACCGTGAACTGCACCGAACTCGTCGGGTTGTTGATGTTCCCGACCTTCGCGCCGCCCACGGCGTCGGGCTGCGTGACGGTGCTCGTGTCGTTCCGCACCGCGGACTCGGCCTCGTACCGCTGCGCGTTGATCGGGACGGAGCCGACCCGGACGTCGTTGTAGGTGGTGGTGAGGTTCTCGACGTTCGTCGCCTGGTAGAGCGTCTTGCCGTCGGCGCTCGAGTCGAAGCCCTGCGCGAACCCGCTGAACGTGCCGCCCTCCGCGTCGCGGGCGTCGTACGTCACTGCGTACGGCAGCTGTTCCCACACACCAGAGCCCTGGTTCCGGTTGACGACGAAGTTCTGGCCGCCGTCGATGTTGCCCGCGCTGTCCAGCGACCACTTCGACGACACGACGATCATGCCGTTGGCGTTCCCGGCCGTCGGCACCCAGCGGACCTCGGGCGACGAACCGACGCCGCGCCCGTCCGCGAGTGCGATCTTCGTCCCGATGCTGGTCTCCGGACTCCAGTTCAGCCCGTCCGGGGAGACCTTGAAGTACACGGGCGCTGTGTTGTTCGTCTGGCTCGGCCGGTTCACGACCTCGAAGGTCGCCACGTAGTTGCCGTTCGGGATCCGGGTGACCGTGATCATGCCCGGACGGTCGCTCCGGTTCGTCGGAGCGGACACGTTGACCACGCCACCCCAGGTCAGGCCACCGTCCGTCGAGCGCCGGTAGCTGACGGCTTGCAGCACGCCGTTCGCCTTCTGCCGCTCGTCGGAGAAGTACGTGACCAGGCCGCCGTTCGCGTCGACAGCCAGCGAGGGTTCCCAGACCGTCGAGGTGGTCGACGTCGGGCTCGGATCGTAGGTGGCCGGTCCGCCGGTGTCGACGGTGCTGACGAAGGACCAGCTCAGGCCGTGGTCGAGACTCTTGTACATGACCAGACGGCTGCTCGACCGGTCACTGGGCATGATCATCCCGCTGAGCAGCAGCGTGCCGGCCGGCATGCCGCCGAGTTGGATCGGGGTCTCGTAGAGGGACGGCTGGGCGGTGCGGGTGAGCGTCGGGAACTGCGTGCTCGGCTTCACCGTGGCGACACGGCTCCACGACGTCCCGTTGTCGGTGCTCCGGTAGATCGGGTAGACCTGCACGCCGTTCTCGAGCACGAGCTGGTCGAACGTGACGAACTGCTGGCCGTTCGCCGAACCGCTGTTCTTCAGCACGATGTTCTTCGAGTAGGTGGTGCCGGCCGCGCGGCCTCCCTCGGGGTTGAAGGAGCTGCCCGCGGCTGGCGAGTACACGAGGGCTCCGTTGCCCGTGGTGACCGCTTGCGCGGGTGCGGGGCCGGTGAGCCCGGCGACGAGTGCCGCCGCCGCTGCGGCGACGACGACGACGAGCGTGAGCGCTCGGCGGCGACGAGGCGCCGGGACGGCGCTGGTGTGGAGGGACATGGTGCTCCGATCTGTTGCAGGTGCGTCGTGCAGTGGGGTGCGGTGGCGACGGACGGGAGGCGCGGCGCCGACCCGCACCGTGCCTCCCGGCCGTCAGCTGGTCGCCGTCAGGGCCGCTGCCTCGGCTCGTGCCCGCCGCGCGTGCGCGGCGTAGGCGTCGGCGACCGGGTTGCGACGGCGGTCGAGACCGCCGTCGCCGTCCTCGACGAGGTCGAAGAGGCCCATCGTGAGCAGGTGTTCCTGCCGCGGAGCGTCCGTGTGCCGCCAGGTCCACTCGTACATGTCGAACAGCGGCCACCAGGTGTAGCCGACGACCGGGACGCCCTCGGCGCGGAGGTCGTGCACCGCTGCGACCGACTCGTCGAGCCAGGCGATCCGCTCGTCCGCCGAACCCGTGACGCAGGTCTCGGTGAGCATCACCGGCGCACCGTACCGTTCCGCGTAGGTGACGAGGACGTCGCGGAGCCCCTCGGTCCCGGTGTCCTCGTACGGACGTGGGTCAGCGAAGCCGCCGGAGTGGTGCACGCCCTGCTCGAAGACCTCGGTCGAGTGCAACGGGTAGTAGTTGACGCCCATCACGTCCGGCCGGACGGCGTGCTCACGGAACCAGTCGAGGTCGGCGTCGGTGACCCCGCCGGACCGGAGCCGACCGAGCAGCGGGTGTCCGTGGTCGACGCCCCCGGTGACGAGGTCCTCGACCAGGAACGCCTGTGCACGCAACCGCTCCACCGTCTCCCGGTGCTCCGGCGCATCCACCGCCCCGGTGTACCGGATGCCCGCTTCCACGTGCACGAACCGCGCAGCCGAGCCGAGTTCCCGGGCGACGGCGTGCTGCGTCGACACGAACCCCTTCGCGAGCGCCGACGCGATCCGCGCCGAGCCGTCGGCACCGGTCAGGTACGGCGGCCAGTAGCCGTACTCACCGGAGAACAGCGCGTGGATGACCGGCTCGTTCACCGGCGTGTAGTCCGTCGCGACGTCGCCGTAGCGGGCGGCGAACCGCGTGGCGTACTCGGTGACGTGCGCCGGGTAGTCCGGGTTCGCGAACTGACCCTCGAGCCAGAGCGGCGTGCCGTAGTGCAGCAGGTCGACGACGGGCCGCAGCCCGGTCTCGCGGAACCGCCGCATGACGCCGTCGACCCACGACCAGTCCCACGCGCCGGACTCCGGTGCGACGCGGTACCACGGCACCCCCCACCGCAGGAGTTCGGCTCCGACGTCCACCGCCAGCCCGAGGTCGGCGGCGTACTGCCGGTAGTGGTCGGTGAGTTCGTACTCGTCGATGGGGCGCTCGCCCGGTCGACTCTGCGGGACGAAGGTGTCCTCGATGCCCAGGGCGAAGTGCAGGCGCCCGTCGTCGGACCAGTGCATGGTGTCTCGTTTCGTGGTCGTCGTGCCCGCGGGACGACTGGTCGGTGCCGTCGTCACTTGAGCCCGGTGCTGGCGACGCTCTCGATGAAGCGGCGTTGCACGAGCAGGAACATCACGGCGAGCGGCAGCACGGCGATCAGGGCGCCGGCCATCATCACGCCCTGCGGGATGATGCCGCCGGGTCCGGTCAGCAGGGTCAGCCCGGAGGTGATCGTCCCCATGTCCTGGTCGGTCGTGAAGACCAGGGGCCAGAGCAGGTCGTTCCAGTTGTTGACGAAGGTGAAGATGCCGAGGGTGAGCAGTGCGGGGACCGCGTTCGGCAGGATGATGCTCCGGAAGATCCGCCACTCGGACGCTCCGTCGATCCGGGCAGCGTTGTCGAGATCGCGCGGCAGGGACACGAAGAACTGCCGGAGGAAGAAGATCCCGAAGGCGTCGGCGGCCCGTGGAGCGATCAGGCCGGCGAAGGTGTTCACCCACCCGAGGTCGGACACCAGCTGGTAGATCGGGATCAGCGTCGCCTGGAACGGGATCATCAAGCTGGCGATGATCACGATGAGGAGGACCTTGCTGCCGCGGAAGTCGAGCCGGGCAAGCGCGTAGGCGGCGAGGGCGTCGAACGCCAGCGCGAACACCGTGACCCCGCCCGCGAATGCGAAGCTGTTGAGGATCAACCGCCCGAACGGCAGCTGCGTGAAGATCGCCCGGAAGTTGTCGAGCGTCCACGTGTGCGGGACGAGGGTCGGCGGGTAGGCGTTCACCTCGCTCGCCGGCTTGAAGGCCGTGAGGACGATGATCGCGACCGGCAGCAGCACGGCGGCGGTGACGACGAGGACGGCGACGAAGCCGATCCACCGCGACGATGGTGGTCGCCGCGCGGCCGTCCGGCTGCGGGCGGCGGTCACCGGTCGGGCGAACGCGGTCATGACGTGGCGTCCTCTCCGCGCTTCCCGAAGAACAGGAACTGCACGAGGCTGAGCAGGAGTGTCGCGATGAGCAACACGTAGGCGAGGGCCGACGCGAAGCCGAGGTCGAGGTCCTTGAACCCGGACTGGTACACCTGCATGACGATGGTCTCCGTCGAGCGGTAGGGACCGCCGCCGGTCAGCACGTAGATCTGGTCGAACGCTTGCAGGGCCGCGATGAGCGCGACGATCACGACGAACGCCATCGTGTTGCTGAGCATCGGGAAGGTGACGTTCGCGAAGCGCTGGCGACCGTTCGCGCCGTCGAGCTGCGCTGCCTCGTACAGGCTGGTCGGGATCTCCTGCAGGCTGGCGAGGAAGATCACCATGTAGAAGCCGAAGCTCTTCCACACGGCCACGAGCACCACGGTCGGCATCGCGAGGGTCGGGTCCTGCAGGACGTTGCCGAGCCGGATGCCGACGACCTGCAGCCAGTGGTTGAGCAGGCCGATCTGCGGGTCCAGCAGGTACGACCACGCGAAGGCGGCGACGGCGAGGGAGACGATGAACGGCAGGAAGAGCGCCGACCGGAAGAACCCGCGGAACGGGAGTGCCGGGTGGTTGAGCGCGAGTGCGAGCACGAGCGCGACGGCGATCGCCACCGGGGTGAACAGGACCGCGTAGAGCGCCGTGTTCGCGATCGACCGGAGCACGTCCGGGTCGCTGAACACACGGACGTAGTTCGCCAGCCCGACGAACGACGGCCGGCCGAAGCCGCTCGCGTCGGTGAACGACAGCCGCAGCGCCGAGAGCATCGGCCAGAGGACGAACGCTCCGAGGATCACGATCGCGGGCGCGAGGAAGCCGACGACGGTGGCGCGGCGGCGGAAGCTCCCGCCGACGGGCGTGCGGCCGCCGAGCTGTCCCGGCGGCCGGTACCTGCGGCGCCGGCCGAGTTGCTGGGTGGTCACTTCAGAGCCGACCGGATCGTCGAGCCCGCGGTCGCGAGCAGCTCGGCAGGGTCACCGCCGGCCATCGACTTCTGCGTCGCGGTGTCGAGGGCGGTGAGGACGTCACCGCTGTTCACGACTCCCGGCAGCAGCGGGATGGTCTTCCCGGGCAGGCCGGTGAGGGTCGCCACGGTCGCGTTCGTGTCCACGTCGGCAGCGGTGACGTCGGTGCGGAGCGGCGGCCAGCCGGACCCCAGCGCCCACTTCGTCGCCACCGACTTCTCGTTGAAGTAGCTGAGGAACTGCTCGGCAGCCGCTCGCTTCGCATCGTCGGTCTGCGCGGTCACTCCGAGGGAGATGCCGATCGCCGAGGCGACCTGCGCCTTCGGACCTGCGGGGATGGCGGCGATGCCGTAGTCGATGCCCGACGCCTTCGCGACACCGGCCATCCACGGTCCGCCGATCTCCATCGCGGTCTTGCCCGCAGTGAAGAGCTTGTCGGCCGCGATGCCGTCGACGCCGGTGGGTGAGATCTTGTCGTCCCGGACGGCCTTCGACCAGTACTCGAGCGTCTCCCGGTTGGCGGCGGAGTCGACGGTCGACTTCGTCCCGGCCGCGTTCGTGATCGAACCGCCGTTGCCGGCGAACAGACTCGGCCAGATGCCGTTGCCGACGGTCTGGTGGTCCGGCAGGACGAGGCCGTACTGCTCGGGGGTGCCGTCCCCGTTGGTGTCCTTCGTGAGCTGCTTCGCGTCGGCGACCCACTCGTCCCAGGTGGTCGGGAAGGAGCTGATCCCGGCCTCGGCGAACAGTTTCTTGTTGTAGATCACGGAGAGGGGGACGAACCCGCTCGGGACGCCGTACTCCGTGCCGTCCACGGTCTCCATCGCGACGGCCTGCTCCTTGAGCTTCGCCGTGTTGCTGGAGTCCTTCGCGTAGAAGTCGCTGAGGTCGACGAGCGCCTTCTTCTCGGCGTAGACGGGCAGCCGGTCCGAGGTCATCGCGACGATGTCCGGTCCCTTGTTCGCCGAGAGCGCGGGGAGCATGGTGTCGTCGATGACGGCCCACGTCTTGGTCTGGGTGGTGATCGTCACCTTGCTCTGGGACGCGTTGAAGTCCTTGACGATCTGGTCGAGGACCTTGCCGTCCGCCTCGGTGTACCCGTGCCAGAACGTCAGGTCGACGTGCGCGTTCGAGGACGAGCCGGGCGATCCGGCGCATCCGGCGAGGGAGGCCGCGACCGCTGCTGCGATCGCGACGACCGCGATGTGCTTCTTCATTGAACACCTGCCATCCGTCCCGCACGGCGATGTGCGGAACCTCGTCTGCACCAGATTTACACCGGTGTAAATCTGGACAGTAGCCCTCCTCGAAGGCAGCGTCAAGCGTCGCTACGCCGAGACCGCGCGCATCGGTGCCGCTGAGGTCGACGACGCCCGGACGACGAGCCGGTGCGGTGACCGGACGACGCCCGGTGTCGGCTGCTCGCCGTCCTCGAGCTGGCCGACGAGCATCCCGACCGCGGTCCCCGCGACCCGGTCCAGGTCCGCGGAGACCGTGGTCAAGGCCGGGGTCGCGTACGCGGACTCCTCGATGTCGTCGAAGCCCACCACGGCGACGTCGTCGGGGACCGTCCGGCCCGCGAGCTGCAGTGCGCTCATCGCCCCGAGCGCCAGCGCGTCGTTGCAGCAGACCACCGCGTCGACCTCCGCGCCGGACTCCAGCAGCTTCCGGGCCGCATCCGCCCCGTCGGCACGGTGCCAGAGCGCCGTGGGCACGATCCGCTCCGACCGGAACGGGACACCGCGCTCCGCCAACGCCTCGCGGTATCCGCGCAGGCGCTCCTCGGCGGTCCGCACGGGCCCCGTCGGTTCGGAACCGATGAACGCGATGGCACGACGGCCCTCGTCGAGCAGGTGCAGCGTGGCGTCGTGCAGCGCATCTGCGTTCGACATCGCGATGAAGGTCGCCGCACTGCCCGGGATCGGCTCGCCGAGGACGACGAGCGGGAACTTCGCCTCGAGCGCGTCCGCGTCGCTCGGCCGCACCGCGAGCGGACAGTAGATGATCCCGTCGATCGAGTGCTCACGCATCCGGGTGATCGCGTCGGCCTCACGGACCCCGCTCGCCGTCTGCTCGATCAGGACGGTGTACCCGTGGGCGCCGGCGGCACGGATCACCGCGTCGGCGAGTTCGGCGAAGTACGCCTGCCGGAGCTCCGGCACCGCCAGGCCCAACACGCGCGATCGTCCGGCGCGGAAGTTCCGTGCAGACACGTTGATCTCGTACCCGAGCTCGTCGACGGCGGCCATCACCCGGTCGTGGGTGCGGGCCGAGACGTGCTCGTAGCCGGCGAGGACGTTGGACACGGTCTTCTTCGAGACGCCCGCGACGGCCGCGACGTCGCTCATCGTGGGTGGCGACCGATGCCCCTGCGCCATCCGGTGCCTCGCTTCCGACTCGCGCCCGATGGCAGGAACCTACCGCATCGACGACGGGCCACCCCACGAACCCCACCGCGGAGTGTTCGCGGATGCCACGACATCGGCGTCAACCGTTGTCGACTTCCTTCCGAACGCTCAGCTGCGCCAGACCGGCGCCGACTCCCGCAATGCGGGGCTGCTGCGTTCCCGCACGCCGACCGCCGACGCCTCTCCTGAGCACCGCACATGCTCACCCGACTCCGCAACGCAGGGGTCGGCGCGCTCACGTGCGAGCCAGACGGTGCCTGCAGGAACGGACTTGCAAGCACAGCATCGCCAGCGGGCTCGGATGTACCACCGAGATGCCCCTGTATACATGACCTCACGGCAGCAAGCGAGCCTCCATGCCCCAGTCCGCGCGGGCATGAGGCATGAACGCGTGTTTCAAGCGATCTCCCGCGTGATCCGAGGCAGCGTTACATGGCCGAAATCTCCGTTGACGCGACCGAAACACGCAACTGTATACCGTTGCGACATGCCCTCCACCTTTCGCCTTGTCGGAGTCCTCCACCTCCCGCCCCTGCCCGGCGCGGTGAACTACGCCGGCGCCTCCGTCCGTGACATCGCCGTCCGCGCCGCGGAGGACGCCGTCGCGCTCCGCGACGCCGGATTCACCCACGTGATGGTGCAGGATGCCAGCGACATGCCGCAGGCCGTCACCGTGGGCGCGCCGACCGTCGCCGCCCTGGCCGTGGTCGGCGCGGCGGTGACCGCCGCCGTGGACCTGCCCGTCGGCGTGGTCGTCGGGCACAACGACGGCCCGAGTGCGGTCGCGATCGCCCACGCGATCGGTGCGACCTTCGTCCGCATCAAGGTGCTGACGGGCGTCTCGATCGGGCCGACCGGCTGGATCCAGGGCTGCGCGCACGAGGTCGCCGCCATGCGCCGGCTGCTCGGGAGCGACGTCGAGGTCTGGGCCGACGTGCACGAGGCCACGAGCCTCGCACTCGCCTCCACCCCTGCGTGGGCGGCGACGGTGTCGCACGACTTCGGCCGCGCCGACGTGCTCGTCGTCACCCGGGACAGCGGCGTCGCCGACGCGCTCACGTCCATCGCGGAGCTCCGCGACTCCGTCCCCGGCGTCCCGTTCGTCGTCGGCGGACGGGTCTCACTCGACACCATCGACGCCACCGTGGCAGGCGCCGACGGCGCGGTGCTCGGCAGCGCGATCAAGCGGTCGAGCGCCCCCGACGCCCGCGTCGACCCCGAGATCGCAGCCCGGTTCGGCGCGGCCCTCCACCGCACGACCCCCTGACCCGCACCCCGCCCGCACGTCCGACCGGCCACGACCCCACCGGAGCACGCAGATGACCAGCACCCCGCCCAGCCCCTTCATCGGAGAGGGCAGTCCCCTCGACGCCCGTCAGCAGCGCGTCGTCGAGCGCGTCTCCGCTGCGGAGCACGCCTCGATCGTCGCCCTCCCGACCGACCACCCGCTCGACCCGAAGCGCCGGGCACGCGACGAGGCGACCCACCCCGAGCTCCTCGCGCAGCCCGACCGGATCCGCGAGACGCTGGAGGGCAACGACGTGGCGCTCTCCGAGCTCGCGTCGGTCATCGCGAGGATGTCCGTGGACCGGGTGTTCGTCACCGGCGCGGGCGACTCGCTCGCGGTCGCGATCGCCGCGCGGCAGACGCTGGAGTCGATGCTCGGCGTGCCGTGCGAGCCCGTGCAGAGCCTCGACCTCGCCTACTACCTCGCCCCGCTCGTGACCAGCCGCAGCGTCGTGATCGCCCTGTCCAGCTCCGGCGAGACCACCCGGACGGTCGAGGCCGCACTCGTCGCCCAGCACGTCGGAGCCCTGACCGTCGCGATCACCAACACCGCCGGATCGACGCTCGACCAGGAGAGCGAGCGCACCCTGCTGCTCCGCGCGACCCGGGTGGGGTGGCCGACGCAGTCGTCGACGACGGCACTCGCCCTGCTGCTCGACCTCGCGACGCGCATCGGCGTCCTGCACGGGCGCAGCGGTGCCCAGGAGCTGCGCGACGAACTCGCCCGCATCCCCGACCAGATGGCGCGGGTCATCGCGGACGCCGAGCCCCGCCTCGCCGCGATCGCCGAGCGCGAGCACGGCAGCGGCACCTTCCTGTTCTCCGGGGCCGGGCCGAGCTGGGGCTCCGCGATCATCGGCGCCGCGAAGGTGAAGGAGTGCACCCCGGACCGCGCCGAGGCGATCCAGGTCGAGGAGTTCCACCACTACAACTCCCTCAAGGCCGGCGAACCGATCTGGATCATCGCCCCGGCGGGTCCGTCCGTGCCGCGCGCGGTGCACACCGCGAGCGAGGCGAAGCGCTTCGGCGGGCGCGTCCACGTCGTGACGACCCAGGGCGTCGACGCGTTCGACGCGGTCGCCGACGAGGTCCTCGTCCTGCCGGCCGTCTCCGAGGCGCTCAGTCCGCTGCTCACCGTGCTGCCCGCGCAGCTCACCGGCTACCTCCTGGCGATGGAGCAGTTCCGCGTCGCCGAGGCCGCCCTCGCCGCGGGGGCGTCCCGTGGCTGAGGCCTCGCTGCTCTGCATCGGCAACCTGACGATCGACGACCTCGTGGTCGACGACGTCACGACGACCGCGCTCGGTGGGGACGCCCTGTTCGCCGCCCTCGCGGCCCGCCGCGTGCTGTCGGACGTCCGCATGCTGGCACCGGTGGGGACGGACCTGCCGGCACCGCTCCTCCAGGCCGTCGCCGGGACCGGCATCCGGATCGAGGCGACGCGCCCACGCGACGTGCCCACCGTCCGCAACCGCGTGACGTACGCACCGGACGGGTCCCGGACCTGGGACCTGCTGTCCGGGGACGACGCGTTCGACGTGATGTCGGTGTTCCCCGAGGACGTCGCCCCGGCGGCGCTCGATGTCGACGGCGTGCTCGTGTCCGCGATGAGCCTGCGCTCGCAGCTCACCCTCGGCCCGTGGCTGCGCGAGCACACCCTCCGCGAGCGGCCCGCCGTCGGCGGCCGCCGCACCGACGTCTACCTCGACCTGCAGGAGGACTACGTCGCCGGCAACGAGGCCGCGCTCCTCGCCCTCCTGTCGACGTGCGACGTCTTCCTGCCGAGCGAGGTCGAAGCGGTCGCGCTCGCCGGGACGACCGACCTGGCACTCGCCGCGGCCCGCTTCCGCGACGCCGGAGCCGACGTGGTCGTCGTCAAGACCGCCGAACGCGGGTGCGTCGTCGCGACGTCCCGCGGGACCGTCACGGTCCCCACCGTCGCCGTGGACCCGGTGGACTCCACCGGAGCCGGGGACGCGTTCTGCGGGGCCTTCGCCGCGGCGCACGTCGCCGGCGCGGACCCGGAGGATGCGGCACGCCACGGCGCCGAGGCCGCCCGTGTCGCCATCGGCGGGCACGGCGTCGCGGCGCTGCTCGCCGAGCACGGCATCACGTCGTCCCTCGCCGAGGCGGGTGGTCCCCGGTGACCCACGTGCGGATCCTCAACCCGAACACCAGCGGACCGATGACCGCGGCCGTGCTCGCGGCCGCCCAGGCGGTGGCCCGGCCGGACACCACGGTCAGCGCCACGCACTCGACCGTCGCCCCGGCGACCGTCGAGACGCACGTCGACGAGGTCTTCGGCGCGGCCGGCGTCCTCGCGCAGGTCGAGCAGGGGGAACGGGACGGGGTCGACGGCTACGTCGTCGCCTGCTTCGGCGACACCGGCCTGCCCGCCGCACGGGAGCGCGCGACCGGCCCCGTCGTCGGGATGACCGAGGCCGCGCTGCAGACCGCGTCCCTGCTCGCCCACCGCTTCGCCGTCATCACGATGCCCCCGCGCACCCTCGCCATGACGGACCGCGTCGTCGCCGCGACGGGACTCGGGCACCGCTGCACGGTGCGCGCGGTCGACGTCTCGGTGTCCGAGATCGAGGCGGGCGCCGGTCCGGCGTTCGACGCGTTCGTCCTGGAGGCGCGGGACGCGTTGGCCGCGGACGGTGCGGAAGCCGTGGTGCTGGGCTGCGCGGGGCTCACCGAGCTCGTCGCGTCGCTCACCGCGGCGCTCGGCGTCCCCGTCGTCGACGGCGTCGCCGCCGCGACGACCGCCGTCGAGGCCCTGCTCGCGCAGGGGCTCACGACGTCGCGGGCGAACACCTGGGCAGCGCCCGTCGGCTCCCCCACGACGAGCGAGGTCTGGCGATGAGCGTCCTGCTGACCGACGTGCTCGTGTGGGCCCCCGCGGAACCCTCCGGGACGACGGGGCCGACCGACGTACTGGTCGAGGGCGACGTCGTCACGGCGATCGGACCGACCGCGCGCAGCGCGGCCCCCGCCGACGTCCGCGTGGTCGCCGGCGACGGCCACCACGTGGTCGTGCCCGGCCTGGTGAACGCGCACTTCCACTCGCCCGCGAACCACCTCAAGGGCGCGTTCCGCAGCCGACCGCTCGAGACGTTCATGCTCTACGAGTCGCCCGCCGACCCGGCGCTGGCCCCGACACCGCGCGAGGCGTACCTCCGCACGATGCTCGGCGCGCTCGAGATGCTCCGGACCGGGACGACGAGTGTGCAGGACGACGCCTTCCTCATGCCCTCGCCCGACCCGGCGATCATCGACGCGGTCATGCAGGCCTACGCCGACAGCGGTATCCGGGCGACGGTCGCGCTCGACCAGCCGGAGCTGCCCGACGCGGACAAGCTCCCGTTCCTCGACGGCCACGACGACCCCGCCTTCTCCGCGGCGCTGCGTGCTCCGGCCCCCGCCGCCGCGCCGGACCTCCTCGACGCGTACGACCACCTGCTGCGGACCTGGCACGGCGCCGCCGACGGGCGCCTCTCCGCCGCGGTGTCGATCTCGGCGCCGCAGCGGGTCAGCCCGGAGTACTGGGGAGCGCTGGACGACCTGAGCCGCGCCCACGACCTGCCGGTGTTCGCGCACGTGCTCGAGACCCGCACGCAGCGGGCGCTCTCCGTCCCCGGCTCCGGGCAGGACCGGTTCGCCGGTCGCAGCCTGGTGCGGTACGCGGCCGACCTCGGGCTCCTGAACGACCGCGTGAACGTCATCCACGCCGTGTGGGTCGACGACGACGACCTCGACCTGATCGCGGACGCGGGGGCCGTCGTCGCGCACAACCCGGTGAGCAACCTGCGCCTCGGCAGCGGCGTGATGCCGTTCCGGGCCATGCGCGACCGCGGGATCACGATCGCCCTCGGCGTCGACGAGGCCATCTGCGACGACACGGTGAACACGTGGGGCGTCGTCAAGCAGACCGGCCTCGTGCACAACGTCTCGGGACACGACGCGGACGCGTGGCCGACCCCGGCCGAGGTCCTCGCCGCGCTCTGGGAGGGCGGGGCCGGGGCGATGCGGCGCACCGGGCGCATCGGCCGCGTGACCGTCGGCGCCCAGGCCGACCTGGTGCTGCTCGACCTGCACGCCCCGGCCTTCACGCCGTTCAACGACCTGCGCGGCCAGCTCGTCTACTGCGAGAACGGCGGCAGCGTCCGGATGACGATGGTCGCCGGACGCGTGGTCGCCGAGGGCGGCCGGGTCGTCTCGGTCGACGAGACCGCACTCCTCGCCGAGGCACGCGAGCTGCACGCCGCGCGCCGACCGGCACTCGAACGCACGTGGGCCACGGCCGACGCGGTGCTGCCGGCGTACGACGCCGTCGTGCGCCGCGCCGCCCGGACCGACGTCGGCATGAACAGGTGGATCGCATGACACACGACGACACGCTCCCGGCGGCTGCGGCACCCGGGCACGGACTCTGGCCCTACCGGCCGATCACGGCGCCGGGCGGTCCCGCGTGGCCGGACGGCCGCCGGCTGGCGGTCTACGTCGCCGTCGGACTCGAGGAGTACCGGTTCGGCGACGGACGCACCGAGGACGTCGTCCCCGACGTCACGGTCCCCGACCTCGTCAACACCTCGTGGCGCGACTACGGCAACCGCGTCGGTGCCTTCCGGCTGCTCGAGCGCCTCGACCGCGCCGGCATCCCGCCGACCGTGCTGCTGAACACCGCCGTCTACGACAGCGCCCCGGACCTCGTCACCGCCGCACGCCGGCTCGGGGCCGAGTTCGTCGGGCACGGCATCTCGAACTCCGACTCGCTCGCCGGGATGTCGTCGACCCGCGAGGCGGCGTACCTCGCCGCCGTCGCCGCCCGGATCGCCGCGGAGGAGGGCACCGCACCCGGCGGATGGTCGAGCCCGTGGCTGACCCAGACGACCTCGACCCTCGACAACCTGGTCCGGAGCGGGTACCGGTACCTGCTCGACCTGCGCATCGACGACCGGCCGGTGTCGATCGAGACCCCGTCCGGCGCGATCACCGCGCTGCCGTACGCGCTCGAGGTGAACGACAGCACGACGATCATCGGCCGCGGTGCCTCAGCGGGCGAGTTCGCCGACATGATCGTCGACGAGTTCGACGAACTGCTCGAACGGTCGGAGGACCAACCACTCGTGATGAGCGTCGTGGTGCACTCCTTCATCTCCGGTGCACCGTTCCGCCTCCGTGCCCTCGACCGGGCGCTCCGGCACATGACCGGGCAGCGGGACCGCGTCTGGTTCACCCAGCCCCGGTCGATCGCCGCCCACCTCGCCGACCAGGGCGGTGCGGCATGACCGCCGTGGCCAGCGTCCGCGACCTGCGGGTGTCGCTGGAACGGGACGGCGTCCGCTCCGAGGTGCTCCGGGGCATCGACCTCGACATCGAGCCCGGCGAGATCGTCGGACTGGTCGGCGAGTCCGGCTCGGGGAAGAGCATGCTCGCGATGAGCCTGCTCGGGCTCCTCCCCGACGGGGCCCGTCCGGACGTCACCGGCGAGGTCGTCGTCGCGGGCACCGACATGGCGCACGGAGCGGAGCGCGACCGACGCGAGACCCGGCGCACCGCACTCGGCGCGGTGTTCCAGGACCCGATGACGTCCCTCAACCCCACCATGCGGATCGGGCGGCAGATCGTCGAGGCCGGTCAGGACCGCGCCGGTGCGGTCGCGCTGCTCGACTCGATGGGCGTCCCCGACCCGGCGATGCGGTTCAGCGTCTACCCGCACGAGCTCTCCGGCGGTCTGCGCCAGCGGGTGATGGCGGCCATCGCGATGGCGGGACGACCGGCCCTGGTGGTCGCCGACGAGCCGACCACGGCGCTCGACGTCACCGTGCAGGCGCAGCTGCTCGACCTGCTCCGCGAGCTCCGCGACGAGCACGGGTGCAGCGTGCTGCTCATCACCCACGACCTCGGGGTGGCGTCGCAGATCGCCGACCGCATCGCCGTCACGTACGCCGGCCGCCTCGCCGAGGTCGGTCCGGCCGCCGCTGTCCTGAGCGCCCCCGCCCACCCGTACACGGCCGGCCTCATGCGGTCGCGACTGTCCCTCGGGCTCGCCCGCTCCGAGCGCCTGCCCACCCTGCCGCCGGACACGCTCGACCCCGCCGACCGCGTGGTGGGGTGCCCCTACCGCGCCCGCTGCCCCCTGGCCCTCGACCGCTGCGCCACCGAGACGCCGACCCTGGAAGACTCACGGCCCGCACCCGACCACGGCGCCGCCTGCCTGGTCGACGCCGAGACGGTGCGGGCCGACGCAGCAGCGCTGGTCGGCCCCGCCACGGCGCGACCCGAGGCCGTGCCGTCCGCCGACCGGGCCGACGCGCCCGCGGTCGTCGTCACCGACCTCGTCTGCACCTACTCGACCGGACGCGGACGGAACCGCCGGACCGTGCAGGCCGTGCAGGGGGTCGACCTCACCGTCGGTGCCGGCGAGGCCCTCGCGATCGTCGGCGAGAGCGGTTCCGGCAAGTCCACGGTGCTCCGTGCCATCGCCGGTCTCGTGCCGGTCCGGTCCGGATCGATCCGGCTCGCCGACGGCGGCGCCCAGATGGTGTTCCAGGACGCCGGCTCGTCGCTCACGCCGTGGATGAGCGTCGGCGAGACCCTCCGCGAGCGGCTCGCCGCCGAGCGGCTCGACCGGGCGGGGACCGATCGTCGGGTCGCCGCCGCCCTCGACGGCATCGGCCTGCCGGCGTCGGTCGCCCGGCTCCGACCCGCCGACCTCTCCGGCGGGCAGCGGCAGCGCGTCGCGCTCGCGCGGGCGACCATCGTGCGTCCCGCCGTGCTGCTGTGCGACGAGCCGACCAGCGCCCTCGACGCCTCGCTCGCCGCGATGACCCTCAACCTGATCCGCGACATGCGACGGGAGCTCGACATGACCGTGCTGTTCGTCACCCACGACCTGGCGGTCGCCCGACTGATGGGCGACCGGATCGCGGTCGTCCACGGTGGTCGGATCGTCGAGATCGGTGACGCCGACGCGGTGGTCCGCGACCCGCAGGAGCCGTACACGCGCACCCTCGTGGCGTCCGTCCCCGAGATCGCGGTGGCCCGGTGAGCGCCGTCGCCGTCACCCGACGGTTCTCGCCGGCCGCGCTGACCGGCGGCGTGCACGCCGGCCGGCGGACCGCGTGGGTGCTCGTCGGCCTGCTCGGCGTCCTGACCCTCGTCGCCCTGCTGGCGCACGTCCTCGCGCCGGCCGACCCGATCCAGCCCGTCGGCGGCGTCCAGCTGCCGATCGGCACGCCGGGACACCTGCTCGGGACCGACTCGATCGGCCGCGACGTCCTCTCCCGCACGCTCTACGGCCTGCGGACCTCGTGGTTCTCGGCCCTGGCCGTGGTCGCCGTCGGGCTGCTGGTCGGCGGGGTCGTCGGGGTCACGGCCGGGGTGGCCGGCGGATGGGTCGACACCGTGCTGATGCGCGTGACCGACCTCTTCCTCGCCCTGCCGTCGACCCTGGTCGCGATCGCGATCGTCGCCGCGCTCGGGCCGGGGTTGACGAACACCCTCGTCGGGATCTCGATCGTCTGGTGGCCCTACTACGCGCGGATCATCCGCTCGGAGATCCGCTCGATCGCAGCACGCCCGCACGTCGAGGCCGCCCGGGTCGTCGGCGTCGGCCGCGCCCGCCTCGTGTTCCGGCACGTCGTGCCCGGCGCCGTCCCCACCGCCGTCGTCACCGCGAGCCTGGACATCGGCAACGTCGTCCTGCTGCTCGCCGGCCTGTCCTTCCTCGGGCTCGGGCAGCCGTCCCCCGCCCCTGAACTCGGCGCTGACACGGCGGCGAACACCCAGTTGCTCCTGAGCGCGTGGTGGGTGCCGGTGGTCCCCGGCGTCGCGGTCCTCGTCCTCAGCCTCGTTTCCAACCTCGCCGGCGACGGCATCCGAACCCTCGTCACCAGGAGGTGACCGACATGACCCGGTTCCTGTTCCGACGTCTCGGCTCCCTCGTGGCCGTCCTGCTCGTCCTCAGCGCCGTCGTGTTCCTGCTGCAGCAGGTCTCGCCCGGCGACCCCGCCCGTGCCGCGCTCGGCGCGAACGCGTCACGACAGGCCGTCGCCGCCGAACGGCTCCGCCTCGGGCTCGACGACCCGCTGCCCGTGCAGTTCCTCCGGTTCCTGGCGGGAGCGCTGCACGGGGACTTCGGGACGTCCTTCCGCACGCACCGCCCCGTCGCGGTCGACCTGGCCTCGGCCCTGCCCGCGACCGTCGAGCTCGTCCTCGCCGCCTTCGTCATCGCCCTCGTCCTGGCCGCGCTGTTCGCGGCCTCCGCCGCCCTGTCGTGGCCGTTCTCCGGCGTGTACCGCGGGGTGCTGCTGCTCGGTGCGACGGCCCCGCCGTTCCTGCTCGCGCTCGGCGGGATCATCCTGTTCTACGCACAGCTCGGATGGCTCCCGGCGTCCGGTCGGGGCGACGGCGGCCCCGGCTCCGAGCTCGCGCACCTCGTGCTCCCGGCGACGGTGCTGGCGATCGCGCCGGCACTGGCGATCGGCCGCATCCTCCGTGCGGGCCTCGAGACCACCCTCGCCACCGACCACGTCCGGACCGCCCGGTCGAAGGGCCTCGGCGAGGCCGGCATCCTGGCCCACCACGTCGTCCGGAACGCGGTCGGCCCGGCGCTGTCCATGGCCGGACTGCAGCTCGGCTTCATGTTCGCCGGCGACGTCGTCGTCGAGCAGGTCTTCAGCTGGCCGGGGATGGGCAACTACCTCGCGAACAGCATCCCGACCTCGGACTTCCCCGCCATCGCCGCCGTCACGCTCGTGCTCGGCGCCGTCTACGTCGTCGTGAACACCGTCGCCGACGTCCTCCAGACCGCCGCGGACCCCCGTCTCGCCTGAGACGCACGCGGCCCAGCCCCACCCCGGCACCACCACACCCACCGGCACCACCCACCCGAAGGAGACCCCGTGAGGCTCAGCACACTCCGCAAGCGGACGCGCGTCGCACTCGCCGCCGCCGCGGTCCTGCCCCTCCTCGCCCTCGCCGCGTGCTCCGGCAGCGGGAGCGCGACCAGCGCGAACCCCGCGCCGACGAACGGCACCCTCACCGTCGGCCTGCTCGGCGACATCGGCCAGCCGCCGGACCCCGACGTCTACTACGCCAACAACGGTCTCGCGATCGTGCTCAACACATACGAGGGCCTGGTCCAGTACGCGAACGACACCGACTCGGTGAAGATCGCGCCGCGCCTCGCGACCTCGTGGGACGTGAGCGACGACAACACGACGTACACGTTCCACCTCCGCAAGGGCGTCACCTTCCACGACGGCACCCCGTTCACCTCGGCAGCCGTGCAGGTCGCGTTCGACCGACGCATCGCCGTGAAGGGCGGTGCGGCGTACATGGTCGAGGGCGTGAAGAGCGTCCGGACGCCGGACGCCCAGACCGCCGTCGTGACGCTCGACGCGCCGAACTCGGCGTTCCTCGACTACCTCGCGTCGCCGTTCGGTCCGAAGATGGAGTCCCCCACGGCGCTGAAGGCACACGCGGGGTCGGACCAGGCGCAGACCTGGCTCCAGACGCACGACGCGGGGACCGGTGCCTACGAGATCAGCTCGGCGGACCCGGGGACCTCGTGGACGCTCAAGCGCTACGACGACTACTGGGGATCCAAGTCGCCGTTCACCACGGTGAAGCTGCCGATCTACTCCGACGTCTCCGCGCTGCAGCTCGCCTTCGACCGCGGTGACGTCTCCGCCGTCGTCGCCGCGCTGCCGTCGTCGAGCCTGTCGAAGTACGAGGACTCGAAGCAGTACGCGAGCTACATGCTCCCGACCCTGCAGTCCGCCCTCGTCACGCTGAACCCGTCCCGGGACTTCTTCAGCTCGAAGGAGGCGCGCCTCGCCTTCCTGCAGAGCATCGACCAGAAGTCGCTCGTGCAGCAGGTCCTCGGCAGTCGTTCCGAGCCGGCGACCACGCTCTACGCGAAGGGCATGATCCCCGGGGGCGAGGACGAGCAGGAGCTCACCTACAAGCCGTCGGTGCTCAAGGCGTACGCCGCCGACCTGCCGAAGGGCACGAGCATGACGATCGGGTACGCGAGCGGCAACACGAACGCCCAGCAGATGGCGAACATCCAGGCCGCGAAGCTGCAGGCGATCGGGATCACGGCGACCGCGAAGTCCTACCCGACGTCGCAGGTCTTCGGCTGGATCAACGACCCGAGCAAGGGACCGGACGCCTTCTTCGACGGCAACAACGGCCCCGACGGCGGCTCACCGTACATGTGGGGACACGTGTTCTGGGACAAGTCGGGCGGCATCAACTACTTCGGGTGCGACGTCCCGGCCGTCGACGCGAAGCTGAACCAGGCGGTCGCCTCCGGTGACGACGACCTGTACGTGCAGGCCGCGAAGGAGTACGCCGCGACCGGGTGCTACTACAACCTGTCCTACAACAAGGACTGGGTCCTGGCGCAGAAGTGGCTCACGGGCGTCGCCGCCGCGCACAACATCGGCGCGAACGAGCTCGACTTCAGCAAGCTCGGCATCAAGAAGTGACGGACCGGGGTCCGACGGGCCGGGAGCCGATCCCGCCCGCCGGACCCCACCGCTTTCCGGGAGGATGGCCACGATGACCACGACGAGACCTGCCGATGCGACGGACCCGCCCTCGCTCCCGCGCCAGATCCACGCTCGGCTGCGCGAGGCGATCATCCGCGGGCAGTACCCGCAAGGGCACAAGCTGGCCGAGGTCCGCATCGCCGAGGAACTCGAGGTGTCGCGTGTTCCCCTCCGTGAGGCGGTCCCGATGCTGGAGATGGAAGGGTTCGTCGTCACCTCCCCACGGCGCGGAGCCGTCGTCACCACGTGGACGTCCCAACTCATCCACGACCTGTTCGACCTGCGCGAGGTCCTCGAGGTCGGTGCCGCCGGACTCGCCGCGAGAGCGGTCGCACGCGGCACCTCCTCAGCGCCGATCCAACAGGCCCTCGACCACTCACATGCGGTCGTCGACGCCGGCGACCCCTACTCGATCGCAGAAGCGAGCACACGCTTCCACCAGACGATCGTCGAGACCACGCGCAACACGCTCATGCAGGCGTCGATGCGCTCCGTGTCCGGCCGCGTGCAGTGGCTGTTCTACCTGACCAGCGAACTCGACGTCCACGACGCGTTCCACGACCACGCCGAGCTCGCATCGGCCATCGCGAGGGGGGACGAGCGGATGGCAGAGGCACTCGCGTTCGCGCACATCGAACGCGACCGGGAGCCGTCGTTCTCCGTGCTCCATCAGCCGCTTCGATGATCTTCGCGCTCCCGACCATCGCAGGCAACGTCCATGTCGACTGCGGGTCGCGCCGCCGCGGCGCACCGGGATGCACGGCTCGGGCGCGATGTTCGTCACGTGCCCGACGTGACCGCGAAGAAGCGGGGTGACGATCGAACGTCCGGGCCCTCCGACGATCCACTGGTCGATCTGGAGAGCACAGGCCAATCAAATCGGCAACGCTGCCGATCGACGAGCTCCTCGGCGGGGGACGAGCGCTCGCCCGAAACTGCAGTGTCGCGGGGGAAACGGCTCGGGTTCCGAGCGCAGGCAGTCGACGTTGGCTTGGCCTCACCGAGCGCCTGGGACGACGCTCGGAGCAGTGCGGACACGCTGTCTGTCGGCGCCCGCAGCTTTCACCCGGAACGGGAGTACCGCGGGGACCGAGCAGGATGTGGCTTGGCTCCGCCTCCAGGATTCGAACCCGGACCTAACGGCACCAAAGGCCGTCGTGCTGCCATTACACCAAGGCGGAACGCGCACGGAGGCGCCCGACCATCCTCCCACGACCGACGAGGCTGGCCGTGCAGCCCTCGCGTCCGCCAAGATGGGGGGATGCCGCAGGAGGACGAGGTCGATCGCATCGTCGCTGCGTGGGGACGGGAACGAGCAGACCTGGACTTCGGACCGCTCGAGGTCCTGTCCCGCGTCGACCGGCTCGCCCGGCACCTCGACCGAGCCCGACGCGCCGCGTTCGACGAGAGCGGGGTCGAGCCGTGGGAGTTCGACGTCCTGTCGGCACTGCGGCGGGCGGGTGAGCCGTACGAGCTGAGCCCGAAGACACTCCTGCAGCAGACCCTGGTGTCGAGCGGCACGATGACGAACCGCGTGGACCGGCTGGCTGCACGGGGACTCGTCGCACGCCGGACCGACCCGAAGGACGGCCGCGGCATCCTGGTGTCGCTCACCGCCGAGGGCCGCGCCGCTGTGGACGCCGCGATCGCCGATCTGCTGGCGGCTGAGCGGGACATCCTGACCGGGGTGTCCGACACCGAGCAGGACCAGCTGTCCGGGCTGCTGCGGCGACTCATCCTGGGCCTCGGGGACTGACCGCCGGCCGGCGACTACGCTCCGGCCCATGCACGCGATCACCCTGGCCGTCGCCGACGTCGCACGTTCGGCGGAGTTCTACCGCGCCCTGCTCGGGATCGACGGCAGCGGGGTGATCGGCACCGAGTACCCCGCGACCGAGACCGAAGCAGGCGGCACCACGGCGATGTTCACGCTCGACGACGGCCTGATCGTGAGCGTCTACGGCCGCGACGACATGGCGAAGGACTCCGGTGTGTCACTCGCCACCGCACCGAGCAGCACGATCGGGCACTTCGTCGACTCGCAGGCCGATGCCGAGGCGTTCCTCGGACGGGCACGGGCCGCGGGAGCGACGATGCTCGCTGCGCCCTACACGCGCCCGTGGGGCATGTGGTCCGGCTTCTTCCAGGACCCGGACGGCCACCTCTGGGAGGTCGTCGCGAACCCCGGCGGCGGCGCGCCCGAGGACGCGAAGCCCGCGTCGACGTAGGACCGCCGCACAACCGAAGTCACGCGGCACCACGGAATCGCACGGTGTGCGTTGACTTTGGTTGTGCGGAACCCGAACGCGCCCGGCGCCGCGCGGCGCCGCGCCGCCTCAGACCCCGAGCAACTCCGCGACCTCGAGCCAGCGTTCCTCGAGCTGCTCGACCTCGGCCTCCAGGTCGGCCAGACGCGACTGCAGCTCCCCGAGGCCCGCGTAGTCCGACTGGTCGTGTGTCGCGAACGCGTCGAGGAGCTTCTTCCGCTCGTCCCCGACCTTCGCGATGCGACGGTCGAGCGCCGACATCTCCTTCTCCGCCGTCCGACGATCGGAACCGGAGAGCGACGACGCGGCAGACCCGGAACCGGACCCGGCGGCACTGGACCCGGCCACCGCGGCGGGCGAGCCGGTCCCGCCGGCGGTGTCGGGCCTCCCGGCAGATGCGGCGGCAGCCGCCGATGCGGTCCCGCCACCGGTGCCGGACGACCGGAGCCGCATGTACTCGTCGACGCCGCCCGGCAGGTGCCGGAGGTGCCCTCCGAGCACGGCGTACTGCTGGTCGGTGACGCGCTCGAGCAGGTAGCGGTCGTGCGACACGACCAGCAGGGTGCCGGGCCAGGTGTCGAGCAGGTCCTCCATGGCGGCGAGCATGTCGGTGTCGAGGTCGTTCGTCGGCTCGTCGAGGATGAGCACGTTCGGCTCGTCGAGCAGGATGAGCATGAGCTGCAGGCGGCGCTTCTGACCACCGCTCAGGTCCTTGACCGGCGTGGAGAGCTGCGCCGAGGTGAAGCCGAGCCGCTCGAGCAGCTGGGAGGGCGTCATCTCCTTGCCGTCCGCGACGTAGCTCGTCTTCTTGCGGGCGACGACCTCGCGGACCCGGTCGTCGGCGAACTGCGCGAGGTCGGCGAGCTGCTGGTCGAGCACGGCGATCTGCACGGTCTTGCCGGTCTTCACCCGACCCGACGTCGGCTGGAGCTTGCCCGCCACGAGGTTGAGCAGCGTCGACTTGCCGGCACCGTTCGGGCCGAGGATGCCGGTGCGCTCCCCCGGCGCGATCCGCCACTCGATGCGGTCGAGGATCTGCGTGCCGTCGAACGAGACGCTGACGTCGAGCAGGTCGACGACGTCCTTGCCGAGTCGCGCGGTCGCCGTCCTCGCCAGCGCGACCGTGTCGCGGATCGGGGGCACGTCGTCGATGAGGGCGTTCGCCGCGTCGATGCGGAACTTCGGCTTGCTCGTCCGGGCCGGGGCACCGCGGCGGAGCCACGCGAGCTCCTTGCGGGCCAGGTTCTGCCGGCGCTGCTCGCTCGCCGCTGCCTGCCGGTCCCGCTCGACGCGCTGCAGGATGTACGCCGCGTAGCCACCTTCGAAGGGGTCGACGACACCGTCGTGGACCTCCCACGTGTCGGTCGAGACGGCGTCCAGGAACCACCGGTCGTGGGTCACGACGACCATGCCGCCCTGGTTCGCCGACCACCGGCGGTTGATGTGCTCGGCGAGCCACTGGATGCCCTCGACGTCGAGGTGGTTCGTGGGCTCGTCGAGGAACAGCACGTCCCAGTCGCCCACCAGCAGGCGGGCGAGTGCGACGCGGCGCCGCTGCCCACCACTCAGGTCGTCGACCGACGCGTCCCACGGGATGTCCGACACGAGGCCGCCGATGATGTCGCGGATCTTCGGGTCACCGGCCCACTCGTGCTCGGCCAGGTCGCCGACGACGACGGTGCCGACGGTCTCGCCCGCGGGCAGGATGTCGCGCTGGTCGAGGTACCCGACCGTCAGCCCGCGGCGGTGCGTGACACGGCCGCCGTCCGGCTCGAGGCGCTGTGCGAGCAGGGCGAGGAGGGTCGACTTGCCGTCGCCGTTCCGACCGACGACGCCGATGCGGTCACCCTCGTCGATGCCGAGGGTGACGCTGTCGAAGACGACCTTGGTGGGGAACTCGAGATGCAGGTTCTCGGCGCCGAGGAGATGAGCCACCCGTCAAGGGTAGGCGGCGCGCGGCGGTGCGTGGTGCGGGTGGGGGCCGAGTCGGGTGGTGCGGGGTGGGGGCCGAGTCGGAACGACAGGTCCGACGTCGTACGACATCGGCGTTGTCGCAACCGCGCGCACGCAACTGTTGCCGACGCGCGGGAACGACAGATCAGGTGTCGTGCGACACCGGCGTTGTCGTTCCGAGTCCGGTCACGTCGCACAGGCGCGCAGCGCGTACCGGCCTGGAGGCGCGGGTCAGCTCCCCGAGGTCGGCTCGCCTTCGCCGGCGGCCTCCTTGGCACGGCGCAGTCGCGCCTGGGCCTCCCAGTACTCGATCTCACGCTCGAGCTCGGCGAGTTCCTGCTCCGTGCCGGTCACGCGCTTGTCACCGTGGGCGGCGCGGGCGTGACCGAGACTCGCGTACTGGTCCTCGTGACGCCTGGGCTCGATGTAGCGGCCGTGGTTCCGGTCGCCCTGGCTCCAGTCGTGCCCGACCGCGAACCACACGATGCTGCCGACGACGGGCAGGAAGATGCAGATCAGGATCCACGCGAACTTCGGCAGGCCCCGGACCTGGTCGTCGCTCTTGGTGATGATGTCGATCAGGGCGAAGACCAGCAGGACGATCGACGCCCCGTACAGCAGCACGCTCATGAGCAGCGAGTCTATGGATCGCCTACGAACCTGCGCTACGCCCCGAACGCGTGCCGTGGTTGCGATCCGGCAACGGTCCGCTGCGCGGTCGTACAGGTCAGTGGGCGGCGACGTACCGCCGAGCGACGATCACACTCCGGAACGCGAACACCACGGCGACGAGCGACGCGATCGCGACCGCGACGTAGATGATCCAGAAGCCGGTTCCGGAGACGGCGATGCTCGTGAAGAGGACGAGTTGGCCGACGACCGCGACGACCGCCCTACCAGCAGCGGTCTGCCGTGCGGTCGCGCGGACGACGTCGAGACGATCGTCCGGCGCGACGACCCGCCCGCGGATCACTCGTTCGACGGCGTAGCGTTCACGACCGGAGAGCGACTTCGTGACCGGCTCCCACTCCGGGTGCCGTGTGCGTGCACGAACCGTGCGGATGGTCTCGACGACGACCACACCGAGGCCTGCAACGCCCCCGCCCATCGCCACCGCCCAGCGGACCGTCGAGTCGGGCCCGAACGCGAGAGCGATCCCGACCAACAGCACGAGTGCCACGACGAGCACGCCCGCGAGGCGTGGCAGGGAGACCCATCGTGGTGGAGCCGTCGCGAGGACGAGCCGCGCCTGCTCGGCGGCCTGTGTCCAGCGCCACTCGGCGGCCGCTGCGGTGTCGGTCATCGCCTCCGACCCAACCACACGGCGTGAGGATCCGTCAGAGGGCGGCGACCCACTCGTCGGAACCGTCGGTGAACTGCTGGTACTTCCAGATCGGCACCCGCTCCTTCACGAGGTCGACCAGGGCCCCGCACGCTGCGAAGGCCTCGGCCCGGTGCGGCGACGACACCGCGGCGGCGAGCGCCACGTCCCCGACGACGAGTGCCCCGACCCGGTGCAGCACCGCGATGCGGACCTCGGGGTGGGCCTCGGCGATGGTCCGGGCAACCTCGGCGATGACGGCGCCGGCGCTCGGGTGCCGTTCGTACTCGAGGGCGGTCACACCCTTGCCGCCGTCGTGGTCACGGACGACCCCGGCGAAGGTGACGACGGCGCCGTCCTGGTCGGTGGCGACGACCGTCGAGACCTCGTCGACGGTGATCGTCCGGTCGACGACGTCGGCGACCACGACCCGGTCGGCGCCCGCCACTGCGTCCGTCACGAGGCGCTCCGCGGGGCGTGCCCCTCGCCCGACACCTGCGCCAGCACGTGGTCGAGCAGTCCGTCGAGGACGGCGAGCCCGTCCGCGACGCCGCCGCGCGACCCGGGCAGCGTGACCAGCAGCGCGCCGCCGGTCGCGATCCCGGCGACACCGCGGCTGAGGAGGGCGGTCGGGCCGGCGCCGGCGAGCCCACGACGACGGATCTCCTCGGTGATGCCCGGGAGCTCGAGGTCGATGAGCGGTGCGACGGCCTCGGGCGTGCGGTCGGTCGGGGTGACCCCGGTGCCGCCCGTGGTGATCACGACGCGGGCGTCGGCGAGGAGTTCGGCCGCGACGGTGTCGGCGATCGGACCGCCGTCCGGCACGATGATCGGTTCCGCCACGGTGAAGTCGTGTTCCCGGAGCCAGCCCGCGATGACCGGCCCGGTGCGGTCGAGCGCGGGATCGGCGGCGGCCTGGGTGGACACGACGACGACGGCCGCTCGGCCCCTGGTCGGCTGCGAGGTCATCGGTTGCTCCAGTCCCCAGAACGGCCACCGTGCTTCTCGAGCACCCGGACGTCCGTGATCGTGGCCGCCCGGTCGACGGCCTTCACCATGTCGTACACGGTCAGCGCCGCGACGCTCGCCCCGGTCAGGGCCTCCATCTCGACGCCCGTGCGTGAGGTCGTCCGCACGGACACCTCGACGAGCACCCGGTCGCCGTTCCCGGTGATGTCGACCTCGACCCCCGCGATCGGCAGCGGGTGGCAGAGCGGGATGAGGTCGGAGGTCTTCTTCACCGCCATGATCGCCGCGATGCGGGCGGTGCCGATGACCTCGCCCTTCGGCAGCGTCCCGTCGAGGATGCGTGCGACGACGTCCGGCCGGGTGACGAGGGTCGCCGTCGCGGTCGCCGAGCGGGCGGTGACGTCCTTCTCGGAGACGTCGACCATGTGCGCGCTGCCGTCGGCGCGGACGTGCGAGAGGTCGTCGGGGGTGGGTGCTGGTTCGGTCAACGGAGGCTCCAGACGGTCAGCGGGTCACCGGGTTCCACCGTGGCGGTGCCGATCGGGACGTGGACGAGGTGCGTGGCGGTGGCGTAGTGCGCGAGGAGGTGCGAGCTGGGGCCGCCGACGAAGTGCACGCGGCCGTCCTCGACCCGGCCGCGGCGGACCTGGTGCTTGCCCTCCGGCGAGGTCGCGGCATCGGCTGCGGGCAGGACCTCGGCGACACGGTCGTCGGGGAGTCCGGCATCGGCCGCCAGCAGCGGGCGGAGGAACACCTCGAAGGACACGAGCGCCGACACCGGATTGCCGGGGAAGGACACCACCGGGACGGGACGCCCGGCGAGTTCGACCGTGCCGAACGCCTGCGGACCGCCGGGCTGCATCGCGACCGGTGTCACCGCGAGCCCGCGGGGTTCGAGGGCCTGGCGCACGACCTCGTACGCCCCGGCACTGATGCCACCCGTGGTGAGCACGAGGTCGGCCCAGTCCCCCACGGCCGCGTCGAGCGCTGCGACGAACGTCGTGTCGTCGTCCGGCACCCGGACGGACCGTGAGGCCACCCCGACCTCGGCGAGCGCCGCCCGCAGCGCGATGCCGTTCGCGTCGCCGATCGTGGCGTCGCCGGCGCCCTGGAGTTCGGACCCGGTGGACACGACGAGGACGCGGAGCTGCCGGACGAGGTCGACCGACGTGACCCCGGCAGCGGCGAGCGTGCCGAGCAACGCGGGGGTCACGGCAGCGCCGGCCGGAGCGAGTTCGCCCCCGCTCGGCAGGTCGGTGCCGGTCGCCCGGACGAAGGTCCCCGCCGCGAGGTCGTCCGGCACCGTGACCTGGTCGAGCCCCAACGCCGCGGGGAACGCGCCGACCGCGGTGGCCTCGACCGGGAACACCGCGTCGGCGCCGAGCGGGATGCGCGCCCCGGTCATGATCGGCGCCGCGGCACCCGGTTCCAACGGCGGCGGCATCGCCCCCGCCGGGATCGGGGCGACCACCCGGAGCGTGCGCCCGGCGTCGGCGGCACGGACGGCGAAGCCGTCCATCTGGCTGTTGTCGAACGGCGGCAGGGGAACCGGTGCGACGACGGCCCGTCCGAGCACGCGGCGACCCCGTCCGGCGCCGGCCCCGGTCGCCAGGTCGTCGACGACCCGTGCCTCCAGTCCGGACCGCCGTCTGCCGGACAGGACCGGTGCGACGAGGGCCGCGATCTCGTCGCGGTGCTGACCGATCGTTCGCACGTGTGCCTCCGAACAGGTGAGAAGTGCCCGCTCCCGGTTCGTCCGGGGGCGGCTTCAGTAGCGTAACGAGCGCGCAGAACGCGCCGAGGACCATTCGGAGGACCTGTGGAGAACGACGTGACCACGACCGGAGCTGTGGACGAGACACGCATCGGGGTGATCGGGGGTTCGGGCCTCTACGAGCTGTTCGAAGCCGGCACCGCGGACGAGATCGACGTCGACACCCCCTTCGGCCCCACGTCGAGTCCCATCAGCATCGGGACGATGGCGGGCAAGCGCGTCGCGTTCCTCACCCGCCACGGCCGTGCGCACTCCGTCGCCCCGCACCGCATCAACCACCGCGCGAACCTGTGGGCCCTGCGGTCGCTCGGCGTCCGGGCCGTGGTCTCGTCGAGCGCCGTCGGCGGCCTGCACCCCGACTACGCACCGGGGACCTTCGTGGTGACCGACCAGCTCATCGACCGGACGTGGGGCCGCGCGGACACCTTCTTCGAGGACGCCGTCCAGCACCTGTCGTTCGCCGACCCGTTCGACCCGGTGCTGCGCGGTGTCGCGGTCGACGCGCTCGCGCAGCTCGACGTGCCGTTCCGGCCGACGGGTACCTGCGTCGTGATCCAGGGGCCGCGGTTCTCGACCCGTGCGGAGTCCGTGTGGATGCGCGAGGCCGGCGGCCACACGATCAACATGACCATGACGCCCGAGGTCCCGCTCGCCGCCGAGCTCGGCATCGGCACCGTGAACCTGTCCTTCGTGACGGACGCCGACGCCGGCCTGGCCCCGAGCGAGGACGAGGCAGCGGCAGCCGGCGAGACCCCGGTCACGCACGCACTCGTGATGGAGCGCCTGGCCCGCGCGAACGAGGTCATCGTCCGCGCCATCGGTTCGATCGTCGGCGCGATCCCGGACGACTACAGCCCGCGCGAGCTCGTCCCGGCCGAGGCCAGCGCGAGCGCGCTCGCCGCGACGGGAGCCACCGCGTGACCCGCCTCCTCGTCACCGGCGGCGCCGGGTTCATCGGCTCCACGATCGTCCGTCGCGCCCGTGCCGACGGGTACGACGTCCGGGTGCTCGACTCCCTCCGCGACGACGTGCACGGCGACCCCGCCGAGATCGTCACCGCGCACCAGCAGCAGGGCATCGAGTTCGTGCACGGCGACGTCCGCGACCGGGTCGCCCTCGACGCCGCCCTCGACGGGGTCGACGTCGTCTGCCACCAGGCCGCCAAGGTCGGGCTCGGTGTCGACTTCCAGGACGCCCCGGACTACGTGTCCTCGAACGACGCCGGCACCGCGCACGTGCTCGCCGGCATGGACCGCCACGGCATCGGTCGTCTGGTGGTCGCGAGCTCGATGGTCGTCTACGGCGAGGGTGCGTACACGACGGCGGCGGGCACCCCCGTCCGACCGCCGGCGCGTCGCCGCGAGGACCTCGACGCCGGACGCTTCGACCCGATCGGCGACGACGGCCAGCCGCTCCTGCCGGGTCTCATCGACGAGTCCGCGGCGCTCGACCCGCGCAACGTGTACGCGCAGACGAAGGTCGCTCAGGAGCACCTCGCGTCGTCGTGGGCCCGTGCCACCGGCGGTCGCGCGGTCGCGCTCCGCTACCACAACGTCTACGGTCCGGGCATGCCCGCGAACACCCCCTACGCCGGTGTCGCTTCACTGTTCCGCTCGGCACTGGCCCGCGGCGAGGCACCTCGCGTGTTCGAGGACGGCCGTCAGCGTCGCGACTTCGTGCACGTCGAGGACGTCGCCGGAGCGAACGCCGCTTCCATCGCCGCGACCGCCGAGCTGCCGCCGGAGACGTTCCGCGCCTACAACGTCGGGTCCGGTGTCGTGCACACGATCGGCGAGATGGCCGCCGCGATCGCCGGACCAGAGGGCCCGCAGCCGGTCGTGACGGGCGAGTACCGGCTCGGCGACGTCCGGCACGTCACGGCGTCGTCGGACCGGATCGCGGCGGAGCTCGGCTGGCGGGCCGAGGTCGACTTCGAACGCGGCATGCGCGAGTTCGCGACCGCGCCGCTGCGCGCCGCCGTGCAGTAGGTCCCCTCGCGCGGGCTCGTCTCGATCCGACGCGACGCCGCGGGGCCGGCGACACGCCGCCGGGCCGGCGATACGCCGCTCGACCAGCGAGACGCCGCCGGATGCGGCGGTGTCTCGCCGGCACGAGGGTGTGTCGCGGGCGGGGCGGTGTCTCGCGCGAGCGAAGCACCACCTGGCTGGCGAGGCACCGACGGTCAGGCAGTGACCATCGTTCCGGTCCCCGCACTGACCGACGCGCGTGTCCCCCGTTCGCGGGTGACGGCACCGCGCGAGTGCGCGGAACGACCAGCGGGGGACACCGAACCTGTACCCCGCCGCACGGTTCCGTGTTGTGTCGTAGGCATGGATCGACAGCCGGCCGACGAGACCGACCGCACCGACGCGGCGACACACGCGGAGCACGCCGCGACCAGTCGATCCGGCGCCCGGCGCCGAATGGATGCCATGAACGTCGACGTGATCCTGCCCTGTCTCGACGAGGCGGACGCCCTCCCCGAGGTGCTGGGCCGACTCCCCCGCGGCTACCGCGCGATCGTCGTCGACAACGGATCGACCGACGGCTCGGCCGACGTCGCCCGCGCCCACGGCGCGACGGTCGTCACCGAACCGGTCAAGGGCTTCGGCTCGGCCTGCGCCGCCGGCGTCGCCGCCGCGACCGCCGAGTACGTCGCGTTCTGCGACGCAGACGCCTCGATGGACCCCGCCGAACTCGTCCCGCTCGTCGCGCGCGTCGCGACCGGGCACACCGACCTCGCCCTCGGCCGACGCGTCCCGACCACGCCCGGCGCCTGGGCACCGCACGCACGCTTCGCAAACCGCGTCCTCGCCGTGCTCATGCACCGTGCGACCGGCTACCGCCTCCGTGACCTCGGTCCGATGCGGGTCATGCGTCGCGAGGACCTCGTCGCCCTCGACCTGCGGGACCGCCGCAGCGGCTACCCGCTCGAGATGGTCCTCGCCGCGCACGCGGCCGGCTGTCGCGTCGACGAGTCCGACATCGGGTACGCACAGCGCATCGGTGACAGCAAGGTCACGGGCACGCTCCGCGGCACCGTCAACGCCGTCAAGGACATGTCGCGTCTCCTGCGCGAGTACCGCCTGGAGGCACGACGCACCATGGGCGCACCGGCTACGGTCCGCCAGGCGGCCGGTCCGGTCGAGACGGCTGGTCCGGTCGAGACGGCCGGTCCGGTCGGATCGGCCGCGACCGAGGGGGTCCGGTCGTGATCGACATCACCGTGGCCGTGGTCGCCAAGGAGTGCCTGCCGGGCAAGGTGAAGACCCGGCTCACGCCGGCACTCACCCCGTCGGGGGCGGCGCGGGTCGCTGCCGCCAGCCTCGCGGACACGCTCGCCACCGTTGCTGCACTCCCCGCCGCCCGCCGCGTGCTGTTCTTCGACGGCGACGTCCTCCCTGACGGCGCCGACGACTTCGACGTGCTGCTCCAGCCCGGTGGTGGCCTCGACGAGCGGCTCGGGTTCCTCTTCGACGCGATCGACGGCCCCCTGCTGCTCGTCGGCATGGACACGCCCCAGGTCTCCGCCGAGGCGCTCGCCCCGGTGTTCGACGACCCTGAGCGGGGCGCTTGGTTCGGGCCCGCTGAGGACGGCGGCTTCTGGTCGCTGTACCTCCGCGAGCCGACCGGGGACCTGCTGCGCGGCGTGCCGATGTCGCAGGACGACACGGGTGCGGTCCAGTTCGCTCGACTGACGGACGCCGGGCTCGACGTGGGCACGCTCGAAACCCTGCTCGACGTCGACACCGTGCCCGATGCCGAGCGCGTCGCCGAACTCGTGCCGGACTCCCGGTTCGCGCGGGCGCTGCAGGCGGAGGAGTCCTCGGCGGGGGCGACGTCCGCTCCGTCATCGTTCGCCACAACCGGAGGGATTCGATCATGACCATGGAAGCCCCGGTTTCCTTCGGCGCCGGTGGCGGCGAGCCGTACGCACGAGCCCTCCGCACCGACGGCCGGATCCGACTCACCGACACCTCGCGCCCGGGTTCCGCCGTGACGCTCGACGTCGGACGGTGGAGCGCCGCCGCCGACCGGGTCGACCGATCGCTGCTCGACGGCGTCGACGGTCCCGTGATCGACATCGGTTGCGGTCCGGGCCGGATGCTCGTCGCCGCACGGACCCTCGGGATCCCGGCGCTCGGCGTGGACGTCTCCGCCGATGCCGTCGCGATCGCGCAGCGCTCCGGTGGCACGGCACTGCAGGGGTCCGTCTTCGACGAGGTCCCCGACGAGGGCCACTGGGACACCGCGCTCGTCATCGACGGGAACATCGGCATCGGCGGCGACCCCGCAGCACTGCTCGCCCGCTGCGCCGAGATCGTCCGGGTCGGTGGACGCATCGTCGTCGAGACCCACGTCGACCGGAGCGCCGACCGGGTCTACACCGCCCGCGTGGTGGACGCCGACGGCCACCAGAGCGAGGGGTTCCCCTGGGCCGAGGTCGGTGTCGACGCACTGCTCGACCACGCCGAGTCGGTGGGCCTCGTCGCCCGACAGAGCTGGACCGCGAGCGGCCGGACGTTCTGCGAGCTCGTCGCCTGAGGTTTCCTTTCTTTGCATCATGCAAAAGAACACGGTAGGCTCAACGTCATCAGGCCGACGGAGTCGTGGTCGCCGGCCCGGTGACCGACGACCCTCGGCACGACGACGAGGAGCACCCATGCAGAACCGTCAGAACCCCCTGGGCGGCGCCTACGTGACCGGCCTCGAAGCACGCGACGAGATCGGTGCCTACGCGGTCGACGCGGCATGGCGACCGGTCGGCAGCTACACCGGAACCGGCATCGGGCGTGCGCTCGGTCGGTTCGTCGACACGCAGTTCCGTCGGCCCGGCACGGCGACGTCCTCGACGCGCACGGCGACCGGGTCGCTGCGCACGGCGACGGGATCGTTCCGTACTGCCTGACGTACTCCCCCAGACCGCGAGCGGTCGTCCGACCCGGGTTGTCCCCCTTTCGACCCGGTGTGGGCGGCCGCTCGCTCTGTTCACCAATCAAGTCGTGGCCCCCATGGCTGGCGCTTCGCCATCGGATGCTGGATGAGCTGCGGCGACCACTCGTCAGGATGACGCTGCGCCCACTCGAGGGCGTGCAGGAATCGAGCCTGCGTGGACGGAGCGCAGTCACCGAGCCATCCCGGCGGCTCGTCGTTGTACGGGAACTCCCACATGAGAAACCGGTGGGCTATCCCTTCGCCAAGATCGATGCGGTCGATGGTCGCTCGATCTCCGCACGGATCCTCCTGTCGATCGCCGCCTTCCCAGACGATTCCCGCGTGGTCGAGCGCGTCCGTGAACGCATTCCACGTCGGAGCCGCTGGCGCGCGCTCCAGAGCAACCTCGTCGAGGTGGGCGAACAATTCACTCCGCAACACCGCACGCCGCTGCCAGGAATCAGCGGTCACGAGCGCCCGGACCACCTCGTCGTGGTCGCCGAAACAGGCAATCGTCACGGCGTCTGGTTCGACGGATTCCGTGACGGGCTCATCGAGTCCGAGCATCCAGGCCAGGACCTCTTGCCGGGAACGAGACTCGAAGCGATCATCCTCGCGGCGCAAGCGCACGGCGACCCCAGATCGGTCGCCCCGCAGCGCTTCCACCCCGAGGACATCCTCGGCGGGAGGCAACAGCGCTTCGGCCTGCCGGATCAAGGCGTCAGCCACGTCCTTTCCTTCCACGACGACAACGACGTTCTCGAACTCGGCCGGAGGGTTGAGCTCCGCGGGGAACCTCCAATGAACTACCGGGTTGGCCGTGGTGTCTCGGTAGCGCAGCCAGACATGCATCCCGACCCGCACCAGTGCACTCCGAAGGTTCGGAACAGCGAGAGCGAAGAGTGCTCGCTGACAAACAACTCGAGGTGGAGCAGGTACCGCTGCTCGCGCCCAGTCCGACAGGAGGTTGCCGTCCGCGAACCCGTGTTCATCCGTGATGGACGCTGCGTCCAATGTGACCGGTCCGAGCTGGTCGGCCGCTGCCATGAGCTGTGCTGACGTCATTCCGCTACTACGTCCGTCATCCGGGCGGACTCAATCCGCATCCGCGTGTTCCACTTCAAAGACATGCATGCTCGATGAACGGGCCAGAGTTCGCCCTGAATTCATCGGCGCTCGGCGTCTCGCCGCTGGTTCTGCTGTTCACACATCAGCGTCGTGTGCGTTGATGCGTCGGACGAGACGGTCAACCCAACCGAGAGCGCTCACCTTCGCATCAACGTCCGGCCGGAAGCCACTACCCATCGATTCCAACAAGTTCACCACGTCGGCCTCCGAACACCTTTCCCGAATTTGGAGAAGCTCGGTCAGTAGCGCGCGCCGAGTTGCCGGAAAATCATCAAGAGCTTCAGTCAAGACCTCATCAACGGAAGACCACTCGTCTTTCCAGTCTTGATTGAAGGCACCGCCCATGAGCGCATCGAAGGCGGGGTACTGGGGCGACGCTTCCAAGTGAATCACTTCTTTTCGATCTGCGGCGTTCGCCCGCTCGGTGATGGCGAACCACGCCGACCCATACCGTGTCACCTTCCTGCCAATCGGGCGATATCCACTACGAGAGGTTCTCGATCCAAGCGCTCGGTGTCAATCCCGTATCCTCGAAGGGGTCAAGGTCCGCGCCAGTGGCCTCGAGGAGAAGCTGCACCTCTGAGTCGCTTGGAAACAGCCGCACGAGCGTGATCACGTCGTTTCGTAGTTCCTCGAGCCAGCGAGCGGGCATGTTGCCGAGTGCCGCATCGTAGATCTCTGCGACAGATGAGTACTCGTCTCGCCAATCCATCTCGAAATATCCACCCGCGAATCCACTGAACACGGGGGCAATCGCCTTCGGATTTCGTGCAGTCATCATTCCTCCTCAGGGCGTCGGGTACGCAGTGGAAACTTCGTAGTGCGGGTATCGATCCGGACAATATCGAAGCATGGTCGAGAACTGTGCCGACCGCGGGTGGCGACCGAGCATGACGGACTGGAGGCCCGCCTCCAGTCCGTCTCGGACCACGGCCAGATGCGATCCACCCTAGCCCCGGCCGGTGACATGCCGGATACCGCGGTCTCGCCGGCGACTGCTCACCGGGACGACGAGTGCGCACGGTCCACCACGCGCAGATGTCGTCATAGTGCGCACAAGCGCGCACCCCGCACCCACACCCGCACCGCCGCACGCGCACCCCGACGCGACCCTGAGCGCCCCGAGCCCCGCGATGCCAGGATGGACCCATGAACGACCGCGCCGGCACCCCCGCCACTGCAGACGACCTCGTCGACCTCGACGCCCTCATCGCCGCCTACCACGAGCGCGTGCCGGACGTCTCGGTCCCCGAGCAGAAGGTCGTGTTCGGCACCTCGGGCCACCGTGGTTCGTCCCTGGACTCCGCGTTCAACGACACCCACATCGCCGCGATCACGCAGGCGATCGTCGAGTACCGCACCGCGCAGGGCACCGACGGTCCGCTGTTCATCGGGCGCGACACCCACGCGCTGTCCGGTCCGGCGGAGCGCACCGCGCTCGAGGTCCTGGCCGCGAACGGCGTGCACGTCCTGGCCGAAAGCGAGAACGGCTACGTGCCGACCCCGGCGCTGAGCCACGCGATCATCGCCTACAACAAGGCCGGCCACAGCGACACGGCGGACGGCATCGTCATCACCCCGAGCCACAACCCGCCCCGCGACGGCGGCTTCAAGTACAACCCGCCGCACGGCGGCCCCGCCGACAGCGACGCCACGAGCTGGATCGCCGACCGCGCGAACGCGATCATCGCCGGTGGCAACGCCGAGGTGCAGCGCACCGAGCAGGCCTCGCCGGACCGGTACGACTTCCTCGGGAACTACGTCGCCGACCTCGAGAACATCATCGACATCGCCGCGATCAAGCGTGCGGGCGTCAAGATCGGCGCCGATCCGCTCGGTGGCGCGTCGCTGCCGTACTGGAACCGCATCCGCGACCACTACGGGCTCGACCTGACCGTGGTGAACCCGGACGTCGACCCGACGTGGTCGTTCATGACGCTCGACTGGGACGGCAAGATCCGGATGGACCCGTCGAGCGCGAGCGCGATGGCGTCCGTCGTGGCGCGGAAGGACGAGTTCGACGTCCTGACGGGCAACGACGCGGACTCCGACCGGCACGGCATCGTCACGCCCGACGGCGGCCTGATGAACCCGAACCACTACCTCGCCGTGGCGATCGAGTACCTCTACGCGCACCGTCCGGCCTGGCGCGAGGACGCCGCCGTCGGCAAGACCCTGGTGTCGTCGAGCATCATCGACAAGGTCGCCGAGTCGCTCGGCCGCCGCCTCTGGGAGGTCCCGGTCGGCTTCAAGTGGTTCGTGCCCGGTCTGATCGACGGCTCGGTGGCGTTCGGCGGCGAGGAGTCCGCGGGGGCGTCGTTCCTCCGCAAGGACGGCACGGCGTGGACGACCGACAAGGACGGCATCATCCTGGCGCTCCTCGCGTCGGAGATCATCGCCGTCACGGGCAAGACCCCGTCGCAGCTGTACGACGAGCTGACCGAACGCTTCGGCGACCCCGTCTACCAGCGTGTCGACGCCGCGGCGAGCAAGGAGCAGAAGGCACGCCTGTCGAAGCTCGACGGCGACGCGATCACGGCGGAGACCCTCGCGGGCGACCCGATCACGGCGAAGCTGTCGAAGGCCCCGGGCAACGACGCGGCCGTCGGCGGCGTGAAGGTCGTGACCGACAAGGCGTGGTTCGCGGCCCGACCGTCCGGCACCGAGGACGTCTACAAGATCTACGCCGAGAGCTTCGTCGGGCAGGAGCACCTCGAACAGGTGCAGCGCGAGGCCAAGGAGATCGTGGACGCCGCCCTCGGCGCCTGACACCGCCACGCGCATGGGGTGGTTCGGACGGAAGAAGCCCGAGGGATCGGCGCCGACGCTCGTCGTGCTCGCCCAGCGGGCCCTCGCCGAGCGCGGGATGGAGACCACCGTCGAGGTCCCGCCCGGTGAGCACGCTCGCCTGGTGGGCACCGACGGCCGGGTGTTCCTGCTCGAGAACCTCGCGTCGCAGGTGCACGGGGAGTCCCCGGCGGTGCAGGCCGACCTGGTCGCGGACCACTTCGACCGGATGATCCAGGCGTACAGCGAACCCGCGCCCGAGGAGCTGTCTGCCGACGAACTCCGCGCACGGATTCGGATGCGGATCCTGTCGGAGCACAGCGGGACCCCGTCCGACCCGGCCGACCTGTCGTACGCGCGCCCCTTCGCGCCCGGGCTCGTCCTCGGCCTGTGCGTCGACTACCCGACGATGGTGAGCACCCTCTCGGCGTCGTCGCTGCCGAAGCTCGCGCTCGGCATCGACGAGCTCTTCGCCATCGGCCAGCTCAACACCGACGACGAACCGGTGGACGGCCACGCCGAGATCGCGCCGGGGGTGTTCGTCGTCGAGGGCGAGTCGCTGTTCGTGGCGTCGAAGGCGGTGAACCTGCCCGCGCTGTTCGGTGCCGCCCCCTTCGGCACCGCCTTCGCGATCCCGCACCGGCACCTGCTGCTCGCGGCACCGATCCGCGACGCGGACAGCATCCAGGCGGTGCAGACGCTCGCGGGGATGCTGCTGCAGGTCCTCACCAGCACCGACCGGGGGCTGCCGGGCGGTCAGCTCAGTCCGCTGCTGTTCTTCTCGCGGAACGGGCAGGTCAGCGCGGTGTCCGGCTTCGACGAGGAGTCCGGCGCGATGCGGATCGAGATCGACGAGCGCTTCCAGACGGCCCTGGAACAGGCCGCCGAGGGCTAGTCGGTAGCCAGCGCCAGCTCGCAGAACATCGCGTCGGCCCACGAGAACCACGGGCGGGAGTACTGCGTCGGGTCGTCGACGTCGAACGACTCGTGCATGTCCCCGGTCCCGGCGTCGGTCGCCACGAGCAGGTCGAGCAGCTCCCGCCGCCGTGCGGACGACGTCGAGACGAGCCCTTCGACCGCCAGCGCGATCGGCCACACCCGGCGCGGCAGCGTGTGCGGGCTCCCGATCCCGGACGCGACCGAGCCGGAGTACCAGTACGGGTTCGCCGTCGAGGTCACGAACGACCGGGTCGCCTCCCACACCGACCGGTCCACGACGTCGGGCGCGTCGAGCGGCAGGGACAGCAGCGACGGGGTGTTCGCGTCGTCCATCAGCAGCACCCCGCCGAGTCCGTCCACCTCGTACGCGTACACGGGCGCACCGTCCGGGCCTGGAACGATCCCGTGGTGGGAGACACCGTCCAGGATCGCCGCCCGGAGCGCATCCGCGTCGGCAGCGAGTCCGCCGTCGTCCCACACCGACCGGGCGATCGCCGCGATCGCGAGCAGCGCCTGCGCCGCGAACAGGTTCGCCGGGACGTTGTACCCGTACGTGCACGCGTCGTCGGAGGGCCGGAAGCCGCTCCACGTCATCCCCGTGACGGCCACCGGCGTGCCGCGACCGTCCCGCGCGAGCGTCTCGGTCGCGATCGCCCCGGGTCGCACGAACCGGTACGGCGACCGGTCGTGGTCCTGCTCCGCGGTCCACTGGGCGACGATCGTCCGGAACACCCGCTGCGCCCGGTCGTCGAGCACCGCGGTCGACCCGGTGGCACGCCAGAGCGCGTGCGCGAACGTCACCGGGTAGGCCAGGCTGTCGACCTCGTACTTCTGCTCCCAGACGAGCGGGTCGGCGTTCAGGTCGTGGTCGTCGTAGTGCGCACCGTTCGGTTCGCGGTTGAACGAGTTCGCGTACGGGTCGTGCTCGATGAGCCGGAACTGCCGGGCGACGACGGACCACAGCACGCCGGCGAGGGCCGGGGACTCCCCCACGAGGCGCAGGTACGGGGTCATCTGGGTCGTCGAGTCGCGCAGCCACATCGCCGGGATGTCGCCGGTGATGACGAACGCGCCGTCGTCGTCCACGGTGATCGTGTCGGTGAGCGTCCGGCGGAGCGCGCGGTCGACGCGGTCGCCGATCTCCGTCCCGAGCGCGGTACGGACACGGTCTGCCGCGCCGCGCACGGTGCGGGCGATCTCGTCGTCGAGCGTCGTCGTCATCCCACCCACGCTAGGGCCTGGAGGCACGGATCGCCTCAGTCGGTCAGCACGCGCTGGTACCGCAGCCAGTTCTCGCAGAGCCGCGTCCACTGCGACGTGTGCGGCTCGCGCACCGCGGTCCCGAGGCCGTGCCGGCCGTGCGGGAAGACGTGCACCTCGACGTCGACCTCGTTCCGGACGAGGGCGTCGGCGTACGCCAGTGCGTTGGTCGCCCGGACGATCCGGTCGTCGGCGGTCGTCCACACGAACGTCGGCGGGGTGCGGGCATCCACCCGGGTCTCCATCGACAGCGCACGTCGCTCCCGCCAGGTCGGCGCGTCCCCGAGGAGCCCCACGACGGGCCGCGGCCGGGTCGGCGACTCCATGCTGATCACCGGGTAGTTCAGGACGCAGAAGTCCGGACGGTCGAGGGCGGGGTCGTCGATGCCGTTCGCCAGGCTCGCCGCCAGGTGACCGCCGGCGCTCGACCCGACGACCCCGACCCGACCGGCGTCGACCGTCACGCCGGCGCCCGGGGCACCAGCGCGCAGCCAGTCGAACACCCGGCGGGTCGCCTCGATCGGCGCCGGGTGCAGCGGTCCGGAGGTGTCCGGCGTCCGGAGCGGGTAGCGGAACAGGAACGCGTGCACGCCGATCCCGGCGAACCAGTCGGCCATCGGCTCCGAGCTCGCCCGTCCGTGCTCCTCGTAGCCACCACCCGGCAGCACGATGATCGCCGGGCGGGAACCCGACAGGACGCTCGGGCGTACTGTGACGGCGTCGGGCGTGCTCATGACCGCGACCCTACTGTTCCGGCGCCGGTGCTGCCGATCCACTCAGGAATCCTCCCCGGCGTGACCAGCCACCTTGCGGCAGATGTAACTTTGCAGCCAGCGCAAAGTTTTCGGGAGATCCTGCACATGACCCAGACCGCGACCGCACCCGCGGCACCCACCACGTCGTCCAACGCCGTGATGAGCCACCGGCAGATCCTGCTGGTCATCTACGGCCTGATGGCCGGCATGTTCCTCGGCGCCCTCGACCAGACGATCGTCGGTACCGCGATCCGCACCATCGGCGACGACCTGCACGGCCTCGACCAGCAGGCCTGGGTGACCACCGGCTACCTCATCGCCTCGACGATCACCACGCCGATCTACGGCAAGCTGTCCGACATCTTCGGCCGGCGCCCGCTGTTCCTCACGGCGATCGGCATCTTCATCGTCGGGTCGTTCGCGGCGTCGTTCTCCACGTCGATGCTCATGCTCGCCGGGTTCCGCGCGCTCCAGGGCCTCGGCGCCGGTGGTCTGATGTCGCTCCCCCTCGCGATCATGGGCGACATGCTCGCCCCGCGCGAGCGCGCGAAGTACCAGGGCTACTTCCTCGCCGTGTTCGGCATCTCCTCGGTGATCGGTCCGCTCGTCGGCGGTGTCTTCGCCGGTTCGGGCGAGCTGCTCTTCATCTCCGGCTGGCGCTGGGTGTTCCTGATCAACGTCCCGATCGGCATCATCGCGCTGTTCATGGTGCTGACGTTCCTGCACCTGCCGAAGTTCGGCAACCGGGGCAAGCCGCGCATCGACTGGTGGGGCGCGACCCTCGTCATCGTGACCCTCGTGCCGCTGCTGCTCATCGCCGAGCAGGGCCGCGAGTGGGGCTGGAGCTCCGCGGGCGCCTTCGCCTGCTACGGCATCGGCGCGGCCGGTCTGATCGCGTTCATCCTCGTCGAGCGCGCCATGAAGGACGACGCGATCCTCCCGCTCAAGCTCTTCGGGTCGCGCGTGTTCTCGATGTCCGCGGTGCTCTCGGTGCTCGTCGGCTTCGGCATGTTCGGCGCGATGCTGACCATCCCGCTCTACCTGCAGATCGTGAAGGGCGTCACGCCGACCGAATCCGGGTTCGCGATGCTCCCGATGGTCCTCGGTCTGATGATCTCGTCGATCGCCTCGGGTCAGATCATCTCCCGGACCGGGAACTACCAGGTCTTCCCGATCACCGGTACGGCGTTCACCGCGATCGGGTTCACCGTCCTCACCTTCCTGACCGCCGACCGCCCGCTCTGGTTCCTCATGCTCGGCATGTTCGGCATCGGCCTCGGGCTCGGGCAGCTCATGCAGACGCTGACCCTGGCGGCGCAGAACTCCGTCAGCCCGCGGGACATCGGTGTCGCCACCAGTGCGGCCACGTTCTTCCGCCAGATCGGCGGCACGATGGGCACGGCCGTGCTCCTCTCCGTCCTCTTCACGCTCATGCCGACGAACATCACGACGGCGATGCAGAACGAGAGCGACCTCAAGCCCGCACTGAACGCCGCCCTGACGCCCTCCGTCGCGAACGCCGCGGACAACAAGGGCGTCATGGACCAGATCTGGAACAAGATCGTCGACCCGGTGCAGCAGAACGTGCAGGACGGCCTGAACAAGGGTGCCGTGCAGGCCAAGGAGGCCGCGGACGCCGCCGTCACGAAGCAGGTCACCGCGGCGGTGCAGGCACAGGTCGCCGCCGGTCGGGTCCCGGCAGCATCGGCCGACTCGGTGATCGCCGAGCGGGTCGCGGCCGCGAAGCCCGCCGCCGAGCAGCAGGCGCTCGAGACCGCGGCGTCGAAGGCGAAGGCCGACGTCGTGGACGGCACGCTCCAGGTCGACTACTCCAACGCCGACCAGCGGCAGAACGTCGTCGACGAGGTCGCACCGACCCTGATCAAGCAGCTGAAGAGCGGTGACTCGGCGGCGAACTCGTCCTCCAGCTCGTCGACGAGCGACACCTCGTTCCTGAACGGTGCGGACAAGCGACTCACCCGTCCGTTCCTCGTCGGCTTCAGCGACTCGGCCGTCGTCGTCTACTGGGTCGGCCTGGCGGTGATCCTGCTCGCGTTCGTGCTCACCTGGTTCTTCCGGGTGCCGCCGCTCCGCAAGGTGTCCGCGCTGCAGGAGCAGGCGAACACCGACCGTGCGAACACCGAGAAGGCCGCGTCGGACAAGGCCGATGCCGACCGGCTCACCGTCGACGCGCAGAACGCCGCCTCCGGCACGGGCTCGCTCGTCTCCCCGGACACGGGGTCGATGGCGATCGTCCCGACGTCGCCGGACGTGCCGTCGCAGCCCCGCTCCGCCGGTTCCGCCGTCGCGGGACGGACGGGGAGCGACACCGTGTCGATCGAAGGGACCCGCGCGCCCCTGCCGGACGCGACCACGCACGGGGCGCACGCCGCCGCCGCGCCGGTCGACGAACCGCCGGTCACCACCGGCGCGATCCGGACCCGAGCCGCACACGCGGCTCCGACGCCCGTCGACGCGACCCCGGAGACGACCGCAGCGGACGCGGCGGACCCGAGCCGCGCCTCCAGGCCGGACGACCACGCGCACGGCCGCCACTCGGCCGAGTAACCGACCACCCGACGGACCCGCCCGTCGTCCCCGCGTCAGATCGCGGAGGCGGCGGGCGGTTCCACGACGTCGAACGACGCCGTCGGCAGTCGACGGCGCATCACGTCCACGGCGACCGGGTTGTCGTCGACCAGGACGAACCGTCGCCCGAGCGCCTGCGCGACCGCACCGGTCGTGCCGCTGCCGGCGAAGAAGTCGAGGACCCAGTCGCCCTCGCGCGAGGATGCCTGCACGATGCGCCGCAGCACGCCCTCGGGCTTCTGCGTCGGGTAGCCCGTCTTCTCGCGGCCGGTCGGCGAGACGATCGTGTGCCACCAGACGTCCGTCGGGAGCTTGCCCCGCTCGCGCTTCTCGGCCGTGACGAGCCCGGGCGCCATGTACGGCTCGCGGTCGACGGCCTCGGAGTCGAAGTGGTACCGCGCCGGGTCCTTCACGTAGACCAGGATCGTGTCGTGCTTGGTGGGCCAGCGCGACCGGGACTTCGCGCCGAAGTCGTACGCCCAGACGATCTCGTTGAGGAACGCGTCACGGCCGAACAGGGCGTCGAGCAGGACCTTGGCGTAGTGCGACTCGCGGTAGTCGAGGTGCAGGTACAGGGTGCCGTCCTCGGCGAGCAACCGCCACGCCTCGAGCAGTCGGGGCTCGAGGAACGACCAGTAGTCCTCGAACCGGTCGTCGAACCGCATCAGGTCGCCGCGGACCCGCTCGTAGGTGCTGCCCCGGAAGCCGGTGACGGTCTCGCGGCGGCCGTGGCGCTCGCCCGTTGCCGACTCGCGAACCGCGGCGCTCGCGTGCCGGCGCTGGTAGCGGCCGGTGTTGAACGGCGGGTCGAGGTAGACGAGCGTGAACGAGCCGTCCGCGAGGGTCGGGAGCACGTCGAGGTTGTCGCCGAGGACCACCCGGTCCGGGCCGCGATCGTCTCCGCTGTGCACGCGACCATTCTGGTGCACGGTGCGCCCGAGGTGCCGCTCAGGCTCCGCGGCCGGACGCGGCGTAGCGTCGTCGCCATGGCAGCACCCGAGGTCCGGAACGACACCGACAAGCGGCAGTACTCCCTCATCGAGGACGGCGAGGTGATCGGCTTCGCAGCGTACGAGGTCGACGGCGACGAGATCCGCTTCGTCCACACCGAGGTGGACCCCGCGCACCGCGGCGGTGGGCACGCGTCGATCCTCGTCGAGCACGCGCTGGACGACGTGCGCTCGGGATCACTGCGCGTCGTGCCGCAGTGCAGCTACGTCGCCGCGTGGATCGAGCGGCACCCGGACTACCAGGAGCTCACGACGCGCTGACGCGCGCTGCTCGTCAGTAGCTGCGGTCGTGCGTACCGGCCCGCGCCTCGTGGCGGCCGGCACCCCGCACCGCGGGGACCTTGATGAGCACGCTGCCGCTGAGCAGGTCGTGGTCGTCGTCCGCCGGCGTCGGTGCCTCCTTCGGGAGGCGCGACTGCCGTTCGTACTCCGCTTGCGTCTCGTGACGGGTCGGCGCGAACACCTCGTCCATCATCGAGATCACGCCGCCGGATCCGCCGCTGCGCGTGGCCTTGTTCGACAGGTCGATCCACCCCACGCGGTCGGCGATCCACATCACGACGGCCGCCGCGGCCACCGCCCCCAGGAGGATCAACCAGTTCACGCACACGACGCTACGTGGACGATCAGGATGCGACATCAGCCGCGCGGAGGATTCTTGCGATCCACACACCTGGTTCTTCAGGACGATGTCCACACTGGTGATGCGGCCGTCCGGGACCCCCTCCCCGGGCGGCCGACCAAGTCGTCCGGCTCCCTGGTCGGCTCGACCGACCACGTGCCAGGATGGCGACGTGCTCGACGATGCAGACCGCGACCTGATGCGGGCGTTCGCCCGCTACATCGAGAAGGCGAACGAACTCGCCTCCTCCGAGCAGCAGGCGGTGCTGACCCCGATCGGTGAACGGGTGGGAACCCACCTCGGCGTCGACCCGCAGTCCGTCCCAGTGGTCACCGAGGAGTTCCCCGACCACCGGCTCGTCGACGCGGACATCGCGCTCGAGGAGCTCGCCGGCACCGATCCCGACGCGCTGATCGGCATCGCCGGCGACGACAGTCGCTTCCACAGCTCCGTCAGCGAGTTCATCGCGAACCCGCACATGCGCTGGGCTCCCGGTCCGGTGAGCTACGAGACCCGCGCGACCGGTGCAGACACCACCCGCCGGGTCGTCTCGTTCGGTCTGCGGTTCCTGACGTACGACGGCGCTCCCGTCGCCGTGGTGCAGCGGTCCGCGAAGCCCGAGTACGGTCGCGGGCGCGCGACCCTCGAGATCCTCTCCCCCGACCAGGACGCCGCCACCGCGTTCCTGCTGCGGCTCCGCGCCCTGATGATCGAGCGGAGCGTCCTGCGCGGCCAGGTGCTGTCGTTCGTGCAGTCCGAGTACGGCGCGGACGCCGGGGCCACCTTCCTCCGACGGCCCGAGGTCGGAGCGAACGACGTCGTCCTCGGCGACGGTGTGCTCGACGAGGTCGTGGACCACGTCGTCGGGATCGGCGCGCAGCGCGAGGCCCTCCTCGCCGCCGGGCAGCACCTCAAGCGCGGCGTGCTGCTCTACGGCCCTCCGGGGACGGGGAAGACCCTCACGATCCGGCACCTGCTCACCCGGACCGAGGGCGTCACCGCGGTCCTGCTCACCGGGTCGAGCATCGCGGCCATCGGAGCCGCCGCCGAGATCGCCCGCACGTTCCAGCCGTCGCTCGTGGTCATGGAGGACATCGACCTCGTCGCGATGGAGCGGCACAGCTCACCGCAGCCGTTGCTGTTCGAGGTGCTCGACGCCCTCGACGGGCTCGACGGCGATGCGGACGTCGCCTTCGTGATGACCACGAACCGGGTGTCCGTGCTCGAGCGCGCCCTCGCGGACCGGCCCGGCCGCGTCGACCTCGCCGTGGAGATCCCGCTGCCAGCCCTGCCCGAGCGGGTCCGACTGTTCCGCCGGTACGCCGGAACGCTGCCGTTCTCCGAGGACGCCCTCGCCGAGGCAGCGGAGCGCGCCGAGGGCACGACGGGGTCGTTCGCGAAGGAGCTCATGCGGCGGAGCGTCCTGGGAGCGGCACTGCGCGGTGCGGAGCCCGCCGACCAGGACCTGAGGGCGGCGCTCGACTCACTGCTGACCGAGCGGTCGTCGCTGACACGGAAGCTGCTCGGCACCCGCTCCGACGACGACACTACCGAGCCCGACGACGAGGACGAGGAGCACGAAGTCGTCTTCAGCGGCTCGTACGTGGCACCCGTGCACCACACCTTCGTCCGGCCAGGCCAGTCCGCCGGTGCCGTCGACCTCGTGCTCAGCGCGCCCGACGAGTACGACGACGAGGAGGATCAGCCCAGTTCGTAGGTCCGCTGTTCGGGCTCGAACCCATTCGGCACGACGCCCACGTACCAGTACGTCACCACGTCTCCGCGACGCACAGCCTCCGGAGCATCGCTGAGCGCTCGCACCCGGATCGTCAGCCCGCCGGGCTCCGGCACGGTGATCGACATCCGCGTCGTGGCTCCGCACGGTGCGTCCGTCCGCCCGAGCACATCCGCCACGTCGGCTCCGGCCGTCGCGCGGAAGTACTCGCCGTCGACGCCGTTGCACGCGAGCAGCAGGTCCCAGTCCCCGGCGGGAACCTCCTCGAGCGTGACCGCGCCCGCGCCGGAGCCCCCGGCCCCACCTCGACCGTGCTCGGGGTCCGTGATCGCCTGTTGCATCAGGGACGTCCACCGCTGCAGTCCGACCTGCGCATCGCGCGAGGCGTCGTCCGGCGCACCGTCCGAGCACCCGGCGAGGGCGGTCACGACGAGGCCGACTCCGACGAGCAGCGAGAACGGACGGGGTGATCTGCGCACCTGCCGACCCTACGGAGTGCCGCCCGTGGTCGACAGCCACCTGATCAGGGGACGCGCTCGAGCCACTCCCGCGTCGCGAACTTCGACGCCACGAGGTCCTGCGCGCGCTTCCGTTCCTCGGCCGTGACGTGCCCCTCGTGTGCCCCGTACAGCTTCGTGAACGTCGCGATGAGCCGATCGATGATCTCGGCCCGGGTGAGGCCGGTCTGCGAGCGCAGCGGGTCGACCCGCTTGGCGGCCGAGGTCGTCCCCTTGTCGCTCATCTTCTCGCGACCGATGCGCAGCACCTGCACCATCTTCTCGCCGTCCATGTCGTAGCTCATGGTCGCGTGGTGCAGGAGTGAACCGGTGCCGAGACGCTTCTGGGCCGCGCCGCCGATCTTGCCCTTCGTGGAGGAGATGTCGTTGAGCGGCTGGTAGTACGCCTCGATGCCCAGGGACTTCAGCGCCTCGATCACCCACTCGTCGAGGTACGCGTAGGAGTCGGCGAAGGTCATGCCCTGCACGAGGTCGGTCGGCACGTAGAGCGAGTACGAGATGATCGCGCCGGCATCCATGAACATCGCGCCGCCGCCCGAGATCCGACGGACGACCTCGACGCCGTACTTCGCGGCACCCTCGGGGTCGACCTCGTTCTTGAGGGACTGGAACGACCCGATCACGACGGCCGGCTGGTCCCACTCCCAGATCCGCAGGGTCGGCCCACGACGTCCGGCGCCCACTTCCTCGGTGAGGACCTGGTCGAGCGCGAGGTGTTCGTTCGGGCTGATCGGTCCCTCGTGGATGATCTCCCAGTCGTACTCCTGCCACGTCGACGCACGGGAGAGCGCCCGGCGGACGGCGACCCCGACGGCCTCGGGGGTGAAGCCGAGCAGCACGGCGTCCTCGGGCAGCGCGGCACGGACGGCGGCGGCGATGCCCGCGGCGTCGGTCGTGGCCGGGAGACCGTTCACGGCGGCGTCGATCAGGGGCAGCGCGTCGTCCGGTTCGAGGAAGAAGTCCCCGGCGAGCCGGAAGTCCTGGACACCTCCGTCGACGACCTCGAGGTCGACGACGACCAGCTTGCCTCCCGGGACCTTGTACTCACCGTGCACGGGGACGAGCCTACGCCCGCCACCTGTCGGACTGGAGGCGCGTGGCGGCGCCGCCACGCGCCTCCAGCCATTTGCCTGGTCGCGTCAGCGAGCCGTGACGCGGTCCAGCCACGCGACCAGGTCGGCGACGACCTCGTCGCGGTTGGTCTCGTTGTAGACCTCGTGCCGCGCCCCCTCGTACACCCGCACCGACACGTCGGAGAGCCCGCCGCGTCGTCGGTACGCCTGCGCGAGCCGCTCGATCGACCGCGGGCCGCCGAGGGTGTCCTCCGACCCCACCTGCAGCAGCATCGGGAGGTCGTGCGGGATGCCCCGACGCGGGACCCCGAGCAGCCGCAGGGCATCGCGGACGCCGAACAGCCCGATGACGTCCGCCTCGACGGCGAGCGGGTCCGCCGCCACGGCGTCGATGATCGCCCGGTCGCGGGACAGCCACTCGAACTTCGTCGGACCCGAGCCCGCGTGCCGGGCGTTGAGGTCACCGCTGTTCATCCAGCCGGGCAGCCGGTACGCCGTGGCGGAGAGGACGACCCCGTCGTACGACTCCGACGACGTGTTCACGATCCGCTGGGCCATCAGCGAGCCCCACGAGTGCCCGAGCAGGACGAGCGGAACGCCCGGGGTGTCCGCCTTCGCGACCGCGGTCATCTGCTCGACGGCGGCGATGGCGGCGCGAAGCCCGCCGGGTCCGAGCCGACCGAGCTTGGCGTGGTCGCCGTCCCACTGCGCGAGCCCGGTGCGACCGTGCCCGCGGTGGTCGTTGGCGTGCACGGTGTAGCCGGCGCGGACGAGGTCCTGCGCGAGCGGCTCGTACCGGAGGCCGTGCTCCCCGACACCGTGCGCGATCTGCACGATGCCCTTCGGCCGCGCCGCACGCCAGGTCGAGTAGACGATCTCGACGCCGTGCGCGTCGGTGAACGAGGCGTCGCCTCGTGCTGCGGAGAAGGTGGGCACCTGTCGATCCTCCCAGACCAGCGGCCGGTCCAGCCTGTTCACCCGGCGTTCACGCAGGCGGTGCGGGGCGGGCCTACCGTCTCGCGCATGGACGTCCTCGTCACCGTCGTGCTGGTGATCGTGGTGGCCCTCGTGTTCGACTTCACGAACGGCTTCCACGACACCGCGAACGCCATGGCCACCTCGGTCGCCACGGGTGCCCTCAAGCCCCGGACCGCCGTGCTCATCTCCGCCGTCCTCAACGTGGTCGGCGCGTTCCTGTCCACCGAGGTCGCGAAGACCGTCTCGCAGGGCATCATCCGCGAGGGTCAGGACGGCATCCACATCTCCCCCGTGATGATCTTCGCGGGCCTCGTCGGCGCCGTGCTCTGGAACCTCGCCACGTGGTACTTCGGCCTGCCGTCGTCGTCCACGCACGCCCTGTTCGGTGGCCTGATCGGCGCGTCGATCATCGGCGCCGGCCTGAACTCGGTCGACTGGGCGACGGTCGTCTCGAAGGTCGTGCTGCCGGCGCTGCTCTCGCCGGTGATCGCCGGGGTCATCGCGCTCGTGGCGACCTACCTGGCGTACACGATCACGAAGAACGCGACGACGCACGGTGCGGCGACGGGCTTCCGGCACGGGCAGACGATCTCGGCGTCGCTGGTGTCGCTGGCGCACGGCACGAACGACGCGCAGAAGACCATGGGCGTCATCACGCTGACCCTGATCGCCGCGAACTACCAGCCCGCCGGGAGCGGCCCGGCACTCTGGGTGATCCTCGCCTGCGGTCTCGCGATCGGCCTCGGGACGTACATGGGCGGCTGGCGGATCATGCAGACGGTCGGCAAGAAGATCTCGGACGTGCAGTCCCCGCAGGGCTTCGCGGCCGAGACGAGCTCCGCTGCGACGATCCTCGTGTCGTCCCACCTCGGGTTCGCGCTCTCCACGACGCACGTCACGAGCGGCTCGGTGATCGGCTCCGGGCTCGGCAAGAAGCTGGCGGACGTGCACTGGTCGGTCGTCGGGCGGATCGTCGTGGCGTGGGTGATCACGCTGCCCGCCGCCGCGGTGGTCGGCGCGCTCGCGACCTGGGTCGCGTCCACCTCGGTGATCGGTCTCGTCCTGGTGGCCGTGTTCGCGCTGGCCGCAGGCCTGTCGTTCTACGGCCTCGCCAAGCGCAAGCCGATCTCCCACGACGACGTCACCGCCGACACCGCCGAGCGCGAGCCGGCCACCACCGGGAACTGAGGGGAACGCACATGGACATCGACTTCGGTGCGATCGGCACGGTCGCGGGCGTCGGCTTCGTGGCCGCCGTCGGCGTGGTGCTCGTCTACACGCTCGGGTTGCGGCTGCTCGGGACCGGCCAGCCCGTCGACGCCGGTGGGGAGCGCACGCAGTACTCCGAGGAGACGCCGCGGTCCGGGCACACGCCGCCGCTCGCCCTCGCGGGGGCGGGGGTGTGCTTCGCGGTCTGCATCGCGGCGGTCCTCACGGGCATCTGGCTGACGATCCCCCAGTTCCACTGACGCACGTTCCTTCCCATCGCGCCCGCGGTAGGAAGCCGAATCGGGCGTACCTGACCGGAAGAAACAGCCCGGTACGCCCGATTCCACCAGCTACGCGCGGAACGACCCGGCCACGGCACGCCCGGCCACGGCACGCCCGCGCACCCGCTCAGTGGGCGCTGTAGCCGCCGTCGACCAGGTGGTAGCTGCCCGTGATGAACGAGGCCTTGTCGCTCAGCAGGAACAGCACGAGCGCCGCGACCTCCTTGTCGGTGCCGAGGCGCTTGGTGGCGTGCTCGTCCTCGAGGGCGGTGATCGCCTCCGGGGTCATCGAGTTGCGGAGCAGCGGGGTGTCGATGAAGCCCGGGCCGACCGCGTTCGTGCGGACGCCCTGCGCCGAGTACTCGAGCGCCGCGACCTTGGTCAGGCCGGCGAGCGCGTGCTTCGATGCCACGTAGGCGGCGTTCTGGGCGATGCCGACCGTGCCGAGCACCGATGCCATGTTCACGATCGAGCCTCCGCCGGCTGCCACCATCGCGGGGATCTCGTAGCGGAGTCCGTAGAAGACGCCGTCGAGGTCCACCGCCCGCACGCGGTCCCAGGCGGCGATGTCGTACTCGCCGATGGGCTGCGGGGCGGCGCCGATGCCGGCGTTGTTCACGGCGAGGTGGAGCGCGCCGTAGGTGTCCACGGCGAACTGGACCATGCGCTCGTTGTCGGCGGCGACGGCGGAGTTCGCCTCGAAGGCGCTGGCGGTGCCGCCGGCCTCCACGATCGCGCTCGCGACGCGCTGGGCGGCGTCCAACGTGATGTCACTGACAATGACGATCGACCCCTCGCGCGCGAGCTCCTTGGCGACGGACTCGCCGATGCCGCTGCCGCCACCGGTGACGATGGCGACCTTGCCCTCGAACTCGGACATGATTCCTTCTCTCTAGGCAACACCTGTTGCCCAAAGGCACGATACACCGGAAAACCAGTTCGTTCGCTGAACTAATTTGCTAGGCTAACGATCGTGACCGACGCCACCGACCTCCGCATCGCGGTGAACCGCCTCTCCCGCACGCTCCGTGCGCAGAAGGCCGACTCCACCGTCAGCGATGCCCAGTTCTCCGCGCTCGCCCGGTTGCACCGCGACGGCCCGATGACGCTCGCCGAGCTCAGCCGCCAGGACGGTGTGACGCCCCCGTCGATGACGAAGACCGTCGCCGTGCTGATCGACCGCGGGCTGGTGTCGAAGGGCGGCCACGGGGACGACCGCCGCAAGGTGCTCCTCTGCGCGACCGACGCCGGCGCCGACTTCGTGCAGGAGACCCGCCGCCGTCGGGACGGCTGGCTCACCCCGCGCCTCGCCGACCTCACCGAGGCCGAGCGGCAGACCCTGGCCGACGCCACCGAGATCATGAGGAGGCTGGCCCAGCAGTGACCGCCATGTTCCGCTCCCTGTCCGGCCGCAACTACCGCATCTGGTTCGCCGGCGCCCTGGTGTCCAACGTCGGCACCTGGATGCAACGAACCGCCCAGGACTGGCTCGTCCTGACGAAGCTCTCCGACAACGACGCCATCGCGGTCGGCATCACCATGGCGCTGCAGTTCGGCCCGCAGCTGCTCCTCCTGCCCCTCACCGGGCTCGCCGCGGACCGGTTCGACCGCCGCAAGATGCTCATGCTCACGCAGGGCCTGATGGGTGCGCTGGGGCTCGGCCTCGGGATCATGGTGCTCACCGACACCGCCACCATCTGGTCGCTGTACGGCTTCGCCCTGGCACTCGGCATCGTCGCCGCGTTCGACACCCCGATCCGCCAGACCTTCGTGTCCGACGTCGTGCAGGGCGAGAACGTCGCCAACGCGGTGGCGCTCAACTCCGCCTCGTTCAACGCCGCGCGCCTGATCGGCCCCGCGGTCGCCGGTGTCCTCATCGCGGCGATCGGGTCCGGCTGGGTGTTCGTCATCAACGCCGCCTCGTTCCTGGCCGTCCTCGTCGCGCTCCGCTTCGTCGACCCCGCGCAGCTCGCCGACCGTGTCCGGGCCAAACGCGGCAAGGGCCAGATCATGGCGGGCATCCACTACGTGCGGACCAGGCCGGACATCATCGTCGTGCTCTGCATGATCTTCGTCGTCGGCACCTTCGGCGTGAACTTCCCGATCTTCACCTCCACGATGGCCCGGGTCGAGTTCCACAAGGGCGCCGGCGAGTTCGGCCTGCTGAACTCCGTGATGGCCATCGGCTCGGTCGCCGGCGCACTCCTGTCCGCCCGTCGCGACCGCCCGCGGATGCGCACGCTCGTGATCGCCTCCGCCGGGTTCGGTCTCGCGTGCACGGCCGCCGCGTTCGCCCCCAGCTACTGGACCTTCGCGATCGTCCTGGTCTTCGTGGGGCTCGCGTCGTTGACCTTCATGACGACGGCGAACGCCCTGGTGCAGACCACGACGGCCCAGGCGATGCGCGGACGCGTGATGGCGCTGTACATGGCGATCTTCGCGGGAGGCACCCCCATCGGCGCCCCGATCGTCGGCGCCGTCGCCGATGCGTGGGGACCCCGGTGGGCGATCGGCGTCGGCGCGGTCTCCGGGTTCGTGGCCCTCGCGATCGCGCTCGTGTGGCTCCTCCGGTACGAGCGGTTCCGGGTGCGGTACGACGCGGACACCCGGCTGCACCTGGCGATCACGCACGCGGTGCCGGTGGTCGGGACGCGCACGTCCCGCGCCGCCCTCCGGCAGGACCTGGAACGCGACGAGGCGGTCGCCGACCGGTCCAGCGCGGTCTGACGCGACCCCGAGGCGGCCTGGAGGCGCGGGTCGGGGCCGCACCGCGCCTCCAGGCCGTCTCCTGGTCACCACCACCGCACCGCGACCGTCCCGGACGACGGCCCACGTCAGTGCGCGGGAGCCGCTTCGGCGAACACGCGCTCGTCGAGCGCCGCGACCACGCGATCGGCCGCCACCGCGAGCCGCTCCCCCGCGACGCGTGCCGCCAGCAGGGCCGTCTCCGCCGACACCGCCTCGAGGTCCGCCCGGGTCTCCGCGAACGCCCGCGCCTCGTCGGCGACGCACGACGGCGCGACGTCGGTCAGGCACTCGTCGGCACGCCGCGCGAGGAACCGCAGCGATCGCGGACTGTGCTCGTCGAGGAGCAGGAACGCCGCGGCGTCCTCGGGGGCCGGCGTGTGGTGGTCACGGCCCCGTTGGAACGCCTCACCGGCACCGCACGCCCGGAGCGCGGTCGACCAGGACGTCCCTGATCCGGGGTCGAGCAGGCCAGACGCGAGCAGCCGGGCGGTGGTCGCACAGCGCTGCAGCGACCGGCCGAGCGTGAAGAACTCCCAGACCTCGTCGCGGCTCGCATCCGCCTCGACCACGCCGATCGCCAGGGCGCTCCGCTCCCGCACCCAGCCGAGGAACTCGTGGGCCCGGTCCGGCGCGACCTTGCGCGGCATCCGCGAGCGGGTGACGTTGAGGCAGTCCCAGAGCTCGGTGGAGACGACCTCGCGTGCCCGGCGGGCGTGGTCCCGGGCGACCGCGACGGCGGAGGCGATCGAGGCGGCCTCGTGCCGATCGAGCGCCAGGGAGTCGATCGTCGAGGCACGGTCCGGGTCGTTCGCGGGCCCCGCCGCCCCCACCACGGATCGGAGCTCCGCCGCGACCAGGCGGTCCCGTTCGACACCGGCCGGTTCGCCCCGCGCCACGTACACGTCCAGCATCCGGGCGACCACGTCGGTGCGCTCGACGGCGTTCCCGACGTGGAACACGCTCCCCGCGAGTCGGCTCAGCACGTCGGCTCCTGCATGTCGTGAACCTACTGACCGGGGATTGCCGGGGTGTTTCGGCGCCGCGTCACGGGTGTTGCAGTCGTCCGTGCTGCGATCCGGTTCGGCCGGTCCGCGCACTCGCTAGACAATCTAACTAGAGCGTCTAGCATTGTCCTCATGACTTCCGAGGTGATGACCGGCACCGCGGGATTCTGGTACGGCGATTCGGCCAGGGTCGATGCGGTGGACGTACTGAACGCGCTCCGTCGGTACCGCAGCGCCGAGAGCGCCGCCCAACGCCGAGCCCGCGAGGCACTCGGGATCGGTGAGAACGCCCTCCTGGCACTCCGTGCCCTCCTCGACGCCGAGTCCGCCGGCCGCACGGTGAACGCCAAGGACCTCGCCGAGGAGCTCGACATCACGGCGGCGTCGACCTCGGCGCTCGTCGACCGGCTCGTCCGCAGCGGGCACGTCGAGCGGCACCCGGACCCGAACGACCGACGCGGCGTCATCCTCACCGCCTCCGGTGGTTCGATGCGCCAGGTGCTGCAGGTCATCGACCAGCTCGACTCCCGCGCGATCGAGGCCACCGAGCACCTGTCGACCGACGACATGGCGGTGATCGTGTCGTTCCTCGACGAGATGGTCCGCGTGGTCGACGACGTGGACGCCGTCGGCGGGCGCTCCGCGTAGCTCGCGGCCGTGCGTCCCGCGTAGCCTGCTGGCATGGCAGACACGCCCGACCCGGCGCCGCACGACCCCGAGGACGACATGCCCCTCGCCGAGCTCGATGCCCGGGCACGGGCGGACGCCGCACTGCGTCGCATCCGGGCCGGGTCGGACCCCGCGCGTGAGGCCTTCGACCTCGCCAACACCATGAACGACGAGACCGTCGGACGACTGACGAACGCCGTCCGACGGCTGTTCCGCCGGAGCTAGTGGTTCCCCGAGCCCGTCAGAAGGCGGTCCCGACGGCCGCGATGTCGTCGCCGCCGTGGCCCGCTGCGCTCGCGTCCGCGTAGACCCGTCCCAGTGCGTCGAGCAGCACGGTCGAGACCCCGGTGTCCCGCGCCGCGTCCGTGATCAGCCCGATGTCCTTCCGGAGGCCGTCGAGGGCGAACTGCGCCGGGAACGAGCCGTCGATGATCGCCTTGCCCTTGGTGTGCGCGTACGCGGAGTCACTGGCACTGCCGTCGATCGCCTCGAGGAAGAGCGCCGGGTCCAGTCCGAGCGACTTCGCGACCGCGAGGGACTGGCCCGTCGCCGCCGTGATCGACGCGATCCACGCGTTCGCCGCGAGCTTGAGCGCCGTCCCGGCACCGACCTGGTCACCCGCCCGGACGGTCTTCGCGCCGATGGCGTCGAGGACCGGCTCGATGCGATCGAGCTCCGCTGCGGGACCAGCGGCGAGCATCGTCAGCGTGCCCTGCTCGGCCGGGGCCTTCGTGCCGAGCATCATCGCCTCGACGAGGGTGATGCCGTACTTGGCCGCGAGCTGCACGACGGTCTCGGTGCCGGCGACGCCGATCGTGGAGCACTGCACCCACACGGCGTCGGTCGGGGCCTCGCCGGCAGCCGACTCGAGCACGTCCACCACGGCGTCGGTGTCGAACAGTGTCAGCAGGACGACCTCGGCGTTCGCGACCGCGGAGCCCGGGTCGGTGGCGACCGTCGCGCCCCGGTCGCCGAGCGGAGTGGCCTTGTCGGCGCTCCGGTTCCACACCGTCACCTCGTGGCCCTCGCGGAGCAGCGACCCCGCCACTCCGGCACCCATCGTCCCCGTCCCCAGCACACTCACCCGCACGCGCGTCTCCGTCTCCGCAGCGGCTCCCTGCCGCTCGCGGATCAGACGCTACGCGCCCGACTTCAGAGCAGGCCGCGGTTCTGCAGCCAGGCGGCCGGGTTCACGGGCGCGCCGCCGATGATGACCTCGAAGTGCAGGTGCGAGCCGGTGGAGACGCCCGTGTTGCCCACGGCGCCGATCCGCTGGCCGGCGGCGACGGCCTGACCGACACGGACGCCGATCTGCGACAGGTGCCCGTAGCGGGTCTGCGAGCCGTCGGCGTGCTGCAGGAGCACCTGGTTGCCGTACCCGCCGAACGCCCCGGCGGAGACCACACGGCCGGACATCGCCGCGACGACGGCGGTACCGGTGGGAGCGGCGAAGTCGAGTCCCTGGTGGTTCGTCGAACAGGCGGCACACCCCTGCACCCACCGGGAGCCGAAGCCGCCCGCTGCGGGGATCGACCCGGCGACCGGGCGCACGGAGGACGAACCGGGGCTCGTCGACGCCGCTGCCGGGTCGGCCGCCGGTGCCGTGCGGACGGGGATCGTCCCGATGGCGAAGGCGTCCCGCTCGACCGTGATCGAGGTGTTGGCCGACGCGGTGTACTCCTGCGCGTCGAGCGCGGGGAGCATGCCCTGCGGCGTCGACGCCATCGCGGTCTGCGGGGTCGCGACCGAGACGAACAAGCACGCGACGACAGCGGTCGCCGTGACCGGTACGGCCTTCGCCGAGGCGACGGCGCCGCCGAGGGTGCGGAGCGGAACCGTGACGGCCTGCGTGACGGCTCGGGCGAGGTCGCCGGGCCCGGTCGTCCGGGTCGCGGGACGGAGCTCGCGGCGTGACGGCCGTGCCGGCGCAGTCTGCGAGAGGGTGGAGACCGGGACGGCGGGGGTGTGCACCGCCGCCCCGGTGGCTTCGGAGGTGTCGGACGCTTCGGAGGTGTCGGACGCGTCGGACGCTTCGGACGCGTCGGACGTATCGGACTGGTCGGCGCCGAGGGCGGCCGTCGCGTTCGCCGCGTGCCGGGCTGCGCCGCGCGGGCGCAGCGGCAGGTGGTCCGTCATCGTGGTCATCGGGTGGGCAGGGGTCGTCAGACGCGGACGACGCCGTCGCGGGCGATGCACTCGAGCTCGGTCACGACGGCGTCGACGACGGCGCGGGTGATCGCGTCGGCCACGGCCTCGACCAGGACGAGCTGCTCGGCGCACACCCGGTGCTCGGTCTCCATCGCGACGGCGATGCGGCCGGGGATCTCGTCGATCGCCGCGACGAGGGCGGCGGGGACGAGGAGGGATTCCTGCGCAGCGACCGGGGCTGACATCGGCGAGGTCGGTGCGGGCGTGAACGAGGCGCGGGCGACGGTCGGAGCCGACGCGGGTGCGGCCCCGTCAGTGCGGCGGGCGATGGTGTCGAAGAGCGGCGTGGAGGACATGCTGCTTGCCTTCCGATCAGGTGTCTGGGCGGTCCGTTCTCGGGCGGGCCGCGATGAGTGTGTGCCCTGGGCACACGCTCATTCAAATACTGATATTTCGAATGTGCAATAGCGAATGGTCACGGAAGTGACGGTCCGGGATCAGTCCGGCTGGACGGCCTCGGTCGGGTCGTCACGGCGGAGCACCTGGCGGACGCGCTCGACGATGGTCGCCGGCGGGTTGTTGTAGGCGTTCGCGGGCTCCTGACCGCTGAGCTCCTGGATCGCCGCCATCACGGCATCGGTGGCGTGCCGGCGTGCACGTCCGGAGGACGCCTCGCCGAAGCCGGACAGGTCGAGCGGCTTCCCGAACTCGATCGTGACCTTCGCCAGCTTCGGGATCCGCGAGCCCACGGGCTGGACGTCCTCGGTGCCGGTCAGTGCGACCGGGACCACTGGAGCACCGCTCGTCAGCGCGAGCCACGCCACACCCGTCCGTCCCTTGTACAGACGGCCGTCGAGGGAGCGTGTGCCCTCGGGGTAGATCGCGAAGGCCTCCCCAGCCTCGAGCCGTTCGAGGCCGAGGTCCAGGGCGTGCTGCGCCGCCGAACCCGCACCGCGCTCGACACCGATCGCGCCGATGCCGCCGAAGAACGCCCGCGAGACGGCACCACGCAGGCCGGTTCCCGTGAAGTACTCCTGCTTCGCCAGGAACGACACCTTCCGCGGAGCCATGAGCGTGATCGCTGGCGAGTCGATGAACGAGCGGTGGTTGCTCGCAAGGATCACCGGCCCGCGCTTCGGGACGTTCTTCCGGCCGATGATCCGGGGACGCCACAGCATGCGGGCGAGCGGCGTCACCACCGCACGGCTCAGCGTGGTGGTGAACTTGGTCGAACCGGACACCCGGGCCTCCTCGTGACGGGAGGTTCCGAGTGTAGTGATCACGTCCGCGGTCGCATGCCCGCTGCGGAATGTGTCGGTCAGTCCGCCGCGGCGACCACGTCGAGGACGGCGCGGCCGTACCGTTCGAGCTTCGTGCCGCCGACGCCGGAGATCTCGGCGAGCTGGTCTTCGTCCGCCGGCTTCACCGCAGCGATCCCCCGCAGGGTGGCGTCGTTGAACACCACGTACGCGGGGACGCCCTGCTCGCGGGCCTGCGCAGCGCGCCACGCCCGGAGCGCCTCGAACAGGCCGAGAGCCTCCTGCGGCATGTCCGTCACGACGGACCGCCGGGAGCGGTTGCCACGCGGCGCCTTCACCGGGTCACGGCGCATCCGGACCACGACCTTGCCGCCGAGGACGTCAGCGCTCGTCGGGCTGAGCACGATCGTGCCGAAGCCGTCGCCGGAGACCGCGGCGTACCCCTGCGCGAGGAGCTGCCGGGCCACCGCGCGCCACTCTGCTTCGCCGAGGTCGCTGCCGATGCCGAACGTCGCGAGGGACTCGTGCCGGAGTTCCTGCACGCGTGGCGACTGCTTGCCGACCAGGATGTCGACGAGGTGCGAGACGCCGTACCGCTGCCCGCGCTCACGGTCGAGCCGCACCACGGTGGAGAGGAGCTTCTGCGCCGGCACCGTGCCGTCCCAGGACTCGGGCGGGGCGATGCACGTGTCGCAGTTGCCACACGGCGTGCTCTCCTGCCCGAAGTACGCGAGCAGCCGCGCCCGGCGGCACTCGATCGTCTCGCAGAGGGCGAGCATGGCGTCGAGGTGGGCGCTGAGCTGCCGACGGTGTGCGGCGTCGCCCTCGGACTGGTCGATCATCCGGCGCTGCTGCACGACGTCGTTCAGGCCGTACGCCAGCCACGCCGTCGAGGGCAGTCCGTCACGGCCGGCACGACCGGTCTCCTGGTAGTAGCCCTCCACCGACTTCGGCAGGTCCAGGTGCGCGACGAACCGGACGTCGGGCTTGTCGATGCCCATGCCGAACGCGATGGTGGCGACCATGACGATGCCGTCCTCGCGCAGGAACGTCGACTGGTTCCGCTCCCGCACCCTGGCATCGAGGCCGGCGTGGTACGGCAGCGCCGGGATGCCCTGGTCGGCGAGGGCGGCCGCCGTGCGCTCGACCGAGTTGCGGGACAGGCAGTAGACGATGCCCGCGTCGCCGCTGTGCTCCGTGCGGATGAAGGTGAGCAGCTGCTGCAGCGCCCCGGTCTTCGGTTCGATGCGGTACTGGATGTTCGGCCGGTCGAAGTCGGCCACGAAGTGCGCGGCGTCGTCGAGGCCGAGCCGTGCGGAGATCTCGCGGTGGGTCTGCGGCGTCGCCGTGGCGGTCAGCGCGATGCGCGGCACGGTCGGCCAGCGCTCGTGCAGGACGCTGAGCTCGAGGTAGTCCGGGCGGAAGTCGTGGCCCCACTGCGCGACGCAGTGGGCTTCGTCGATGGCGAACAGGGCGATCTGCGCGCGGTCGAGCAGCGCGCGGGTGGACTCGAGCCGGAGCCGCTCCGGCGCGAGGTAGAGCATGTCGACCTCGCCCGACACGACGGCGCGCTCGACCCGGGCGCGCTCGTCCGGCCCCTGCGTGGAGTTGAGGAACGCGGCCTTCACGCCGTTGGCCGCGAGCGCGTCGACCTGGTCCTGCATGAGGGCGATGAGCGGTGAGACGACCACCCCGACGCCGTCCCGCACGAGCGCCGGCACCTGGTAGCAGAGCGACTTGCCGCCACCGGTCGGCATCAGGACGAGCGCGTCACCCCCGGAGACGACCTGGTCGATGATCGACGCCTGCTCGCCCCGGAAGTCGTCGTAGCCCCACACGCGGTGCAGCACGTCGAGCGCGGCGGCACGCGACGCGGACACGGCGGCGGGCGCGGGCGTGGTGCTCATGCCACGAGCCTACGGGCGACCGGCGACACCCACGACGTTGTCCACAGGCTCTGCCGGAGCTGCGCCGGACCCGGCCACGTCGTCGGGGCCGGCGGGCGCGTCGACCCAGCCCGTGCCTCCAGGCCGGAGCCACCGTGCGCCGCCCGCCCAGGCCGGGGCCACACCGCGGAACCGCGGCGCCTGGCGACCGGCGAACCGCCGGTCCAGGTGCCGCCACGTCGCGAGCAGTTCGACCATGCCCCAGTACGCGAGCGAGGTCGCGAGGGTGAGGAGCCACCCGCCGACGGTGCCGTTGGCGTCCTGCGACGTGAGGTCGATCTTCGACCACCCCGGCGCCTGCACCACGAAGATCATGATGTTGTTGAACGCGTGCTGCAGGACGGTGGCCTCCATGCCGCCGGTCCGCAGCACGATGATCGCGGCGATCAGGCCGAACGAGCCGACGTCGAGGATGCCCCACACGTTGTAGCCGTTCGGGATGTGCAGCAGCGCGAACACCACCGTGGAGACCGCGACGGCGACGACCGTGCCGAGGACCCGCACCGGGATCCACGAGCCGATGGTCTGCATGAGGAAGCCGCGGAAGATGTACTCCTCCGCCGCGCCCTGGAACGGCACGAGCAGCAGGACGAGCACGATCGTGAGCGTCAGCGTGCCGACCGAGACCGTCGACTGACCGATCGCGGCGTGGTCCCAGCCGAAGCCACCGTCGAACGTGAACATGCCCGCGGTCTGGAACAGGAACATGACCACGGCGATGACGAGCGTGGGGATGAGGCACCAGGCCGCCCAGGCCCATCGCACGCGGAAGCGCGTCGACGACAGGATGCCCGACGGCCCGAGGCGCGCGATCCGCACCGCGAGCAGGATGCCGGGCAGCAGGACCACCAGCGACACCAGGCTCAGCGACAGGGTCAGCGGGTCGGTCGGGTCGAGTGCGCCGCTCTGCAGGTCGTCGAGCAGGCCCGTCAGCCCGGACTCCCCCTGCACCGCGGCGATCGGCACGAAGTAGGCGATCGTGATGAGGACCTGGGAGGCGACGTACCAGCCCGCCAGGAACGCCAGGGCGACGAGGGGGCGCCACCACCTCCAGCGTGCGTCGACGCGGGGCAGGCGGTGGTAGGGAACGCTCACGCCGTGCAGGCTACCGGGCCGGGCAGGATGGGAGCCGTGCTCACCGTCCTGCTCGGCCTGTCCGGCGCCGTCGTGTACGGCTTCGCCGACTTCCTGGGCGGCCTGGCGTCGCGACGCGTCCGTGCGGTGACGGTCGCCGCGGTCGCCGCCGCCGTCGGGATCGCGCCCCTGTTGCTCGGGCTCGTCGTGGTCGGTGGTCGCTCCACGTGGACCGGGACGATCTGGGGTGCGGTCGCAGGGGTGTCCGGCGGGGTCGGGGTCCTGCTGCTCTACCGTGCGCTCGCGATCGGCCCGATGAGCGTGCTCTCACCCCTGACGGCGGTGTTCGCGGCCGTCGTGCCCGTGCTCGTGGCGGTGGTCCGCGGGACGGCGCTGTCCGGGCTCGCGATCGGCGCGCTCGTCGTCGCGGTGGTCGCGGTCGTGCTCGTCGCGGCGGTCCGGGACACCTCCGGCGCGCGCGTGACCGCCCTGGGGCTCGTGACCGCGGCGGTCGCCGGGTGCGGGTTCGGCGGGATCGTCCTCGCGTACGACCAGACGCCGGCGGACTCCGGGGTCGCGCCGCTGATCGTGTCGCGGGTGCTGCAGGCGGTGCTGCTGGGGACGGCGGCGGTCGTCTCGGGACTGGTGCGACGTCCTGGAGGTGCGGGAGACCCCGCAACGCGGGCCGACGTCGCGGGGTCTGCCGCGCCTCCAGGGCCGACCCTGCGGCTGTCGGCGCGGTGGCCGGTCCGGTTGGTGGTGGCGGTGGTCGCCTGCGGCGTCCTCGACGCTCTGGCGAACGTGTTCATCCAGGCGGGGTTGCACTCCAGCGACGACCCGGCGACGCTGCCCGTCGTGAGCGTGCTCAACGCGCTGTACCCGATCGGGACGGTCGTGCTCGCCGGGATCGTGCTGCGGGAGCAGCTGACTGCGGTGCAGTGGAGCGGGATCGTACTGGCGTTCGCGGCCTCGGTCGGACTGGCCCTGGCGTAGGCGTGCCCGCGTGCTCGCGCGCGCCGCCCGCGTGCGCCGCCCGCGTGCCGAGTCTCGGACTGGGCGACACTTCTTGGGCGGCAGAACACGAGAACCGTCGCCCAGCCCGAGACTCGGGCGGGCGTCGCCGTCAGGCGTCGGGGATCAGCCGCTTGCCGAGTGAGACCGTGCGGTCGTCGGTGTAGCCGAGGGACTCGTAGAACCCGATGACCCGCTCGTTGCCGGCGCGGACCTGCAGGTTGAGCTTCGGGCAGCCGAGCGCCGTCAGCAGCCGTTCGAACTCGGTCATGAACGCCCGGCCGAGTCCGGAGCCCTGGAGGTCCGGCCGCACGGCGAGGTAGTTCACCCAGCCACGGTGCCCGTCGAACCCGGCCATGCCCGCGCCGACGACCGGGCGGTCGGGCTCGTCGGCGTCCTCGGCCACCAGGAACAGCTCGGGCTGCACCGAGAGCTTGCGGGCGATGTCACGTCGGGGGTCGTTCCACGGACGCACGAGACCGCACGCCTCCCACAAGGCGACGACGGGCTCGGTGTCGGCGGGCGTGAAGACGCGGAGGACGTGCTGCATCTCCTCACGGTAACGGTCCTGTGGAGAACCTCGTCACGGAGGCGTCGCCGTGGTCTGATAGACCTGTCCGACCACCCCATCCGGATCAGGAGCCCCGTGACCGCACACGAGACACTCCCGTCGCGTCGATCAGGCAGCGACGGCCACGGTGGTGCCGCGCGTCGGGCGCCCCGGCGTCGCCAGACCGTCGGTGGCGCGATCGTCTCGCTCATCGCCGAGCTGCTGATCATCGCCGGCGCCGGTACCGGGCTCTACGTGGTGTGGACGGCGTGGTGGACCGACGTCGTCGCGGTGAACGCGCAGACGAAGCTCGTCGACGGGCTCGGACAGAAGGACACCTCGGGGACCGGCACCGAGCACCGCGGCCCGGCGCCCGTGCTCGCCGAGCCGCCGAACGTGACCGACGTGTTCGGCACGATGCAGATCCCCCGCTTCGGCAAGGACTACGAGCGTCCCATCGGCGAGGGCACGGACCGTGAGAAGGTCCTCAACACGATCGGGCTCGGTCACTACCAGGACACCGCGATGCCGGGCGCCGAGGGCAACTTCGCCGTCGCCGGGCACCGGGTCACGTACGGCAAGCCGCTCAACCAGATCGCGGAGCTCAAGACCGGGGACGACATCGTCGTGCGGGTGACGGACGCCAAGACGAAGTTCGACGTCTGGTACGTGTACAAGGTCACCGACTCGCAGATCGTCACACCGGACCACGTCGAGACGATCGCCCCGGTGCCGAACAAGCCCGGCGTGGAACCGACCGCGAGTGACCGCTGGCTCACCCTCACCGCGTGCCACCCGATGTGGTCCGCCAAGGAGCGGTACGTCACGCACGCCAAGCTCGACTACTGGATGCCCGCGTCCGAAGGCACTCCGAAGGAGATCTCGAAGTGATCTTCCCGTTCGTCTGGCGGATCCTGCCCGGACCTGCTGCGCTCAAGGTGATCGAGCTGCTCGTGCTGCTCGCCGCGATCGTCTTCGTCCTGTTCACGTGGGTGTTCCCGTGGGTCGCGGCGGACATCCTGCCGCCGCCGGACGGCACGGTGGACGTCAGTCCGTCGCCCTGACCCGCGGTCGGGCGGGCGCTCCCACAGTGTGCGAGGTTCCGCACGCGGTGGGACGCCGATCTCCTCGCACACCGCGCGGACCCTCGCACACTGCGGAACGCGCCGCGCCGCGCCGCGCGCGCGGGCGTGCGCGCGGTGCGCGGTGCGCGAGCGTGCGCGCGGTGCGCGAGTGCGGCCGCACGTGCGTCAGACGGTGGTCGTGACCCGGGAGCCGCCCTCGGCCGTCCGGCGCACGGCGATCCGCTCCGGGATCCGCTGCTTCAGCTCCTCGACGTGACTGACGATGCCGACCTGCCGTCCACCGGCGGTCAGGCGGGAGAGCTGCCCGATGACGTCGTCGAGCGTCTCCGGGTCGAGCGTGCCGAACCCCTCGTCGACGAACAGCGTGCCGAGGGAGACCCCGCCGGCCTCGGCCTGCACGACGTCGGCGAGTCCGAGCGCCAGGCACAGCGACACCGTGAAGGTCTCGCCGCCGGACAGGCTCCGTGGGTCCCGGACGGTGTCGGTCGTCTGGTCGTGCACCGCCAGGGCGAGCCCGGTGCGCCGCGACCGGGAACCGGACTCCCGCTCGTCGGAGGTCTCGAGCGTGAACCGGCCGGCGAGCATGGCGCGGAGCCGGTCGTTCGCCGCCGCCACGACGTCCTCGAAGCGGCGCATGAGCACGTAGGTGCCGAGGGTGATACCGCTCGGGTTCACCGACGTCACCCCGGCCGCGATGTCGGCCAGCCGGACCACCGCACGGCTGCGCGCCGAGGTGTCGTCGCGTGCCCGGACCGCGGCGGCGAGGTCGGCGGCGCACTGCTCGGACGCGGCAGCACGGTCACCGGCGGAGGTCGCGAGCCGGGTGGCCTCGTCCGCAGCGACCGCGGCCTGCTCGCGCGCGGCCCGGGCGCCGTCGAGGTCGAGCCGTTCCCGGTCGTCGTCGGCGGCGGCGACCACGGCGGCTTCGGCGAGTCCGGCGTCGACGACGGCTCGCTCACGGTCCGCCGCGGCGACCTCGTCGCGGAGGCGCTCGGCGGACGCCTGGTCGACCATGCCGGCACGGGCAGCCGCGACGTCGTCGAACCCCTGCTCGGCGAGGACCCGTTCGACGTCGGCGGTGCGGTCCCGCACGGCCTCGGCTGCAGTGGCGGCACGGGCATCCGCCTGGGCGACGGCGTCGAGACGGACCACGAGGGCGTCGAGCTGCTCGACACCCGCCTGCAGGCTGTCGGGGGTGGCGTCGAGGTGCGCGGCGACCCGTTCGACACCCTGCTGCACGAGGACGACGTCCCCATCGAGCCGTTCCCGGTCGGACGCAGTCGACCCCGCGAGGACTGCACGCTCCGCATCGACGTCGTTGCGCTGCCGCTCGAGGGCCCTGGTCTGTTCGTCGTGCGCGGCCCGCTGCTGTTCCAGGGTGCGGACCCGGACGGCGGCGTCGTGCGCAGCCTGCACCCGTGCCGCAGCGGCGGCGGCCAACCCGTCGACCGTGGTCGCGTCGGTGTCGCCGAGCAGCTCGACGAGGCGTTCGAGGGCAGCACGCTCGACCGCGAGCGTCGCGGCGGCGTCGGACAGGTCCTGCTCCGCCCGACGGGCGACGGCAGCCGCGGCCTCGATCGCCCCGGTCGTGGGGTGGTCGTCCTGCGGGGTCGCGACCACCGGGTGCTCGGTCGCGCCGCACACCGGGCACGGGTCCCCCGGTGTCAGCGCGGCGCCGAGCTCCCCCGCGAGCCCGGCGATCCGACGTTCTCGGAGCTGCTGCTCGGCGCGGACCCGATCGAGCGCGACGGCACCGGCGTCGGTCTTGGCCTGTTCGGCGAGGCGGACACGGCGGGCCGCCTCGCCACGCGCCGTCAGGTCGGCACGCAGCTGGTCCACCCGCTCGACCTCGACCCGAGCAGCCTCGGCTCCGGCGGCGAGGGCGGCGGCGGCACGGGAGTCCTCGACGATCCGGGCGCGTTCGGCGGGGCGGGCCTCGAGCGCGGCATCGAGTTCCGCCAGGCGGTCGACGAGCTGCTCCCCCCGTGTCACGGCGTCGGCGATCGCCCGGCGTCGGCCCGGGAGGGCACGCTCGACGGCGACGAGGTGCCGGACCTCGGCGAGGGACGCCGCGACGGCGGCACGCTCGCGGGCGAGGTCGTCCCCCGTGTCCGTGACGTCGTGCCGAGCACGGAGGGCCTCGGCGTCGGCGGTCGTCTGTGCCGACCGGGCGCGGGCCGCGTCGAGGCCGTCCGCGACGGCGACGACGCGGGCAGCCCGCTCGCCGAGCGCCAGACGGGTCCGGGCGTCGTCGACCAGCGGGGCGCGTTCATCGAGCAGTGCACGACGCCCGAGGAGCGCCGCACGCCGGTCGAGTGCGGCGGCACGTGCGGTGACGGCCTGCTCGTGGTCCGCCGCGGCGGTGGCTGCCGTCGCGGCGGACACGCGAGCCGCCTCGGCAGCATCGGCGACGGAGCGCAGCGTGGCCACGGTCGCGGGGACCTCGGACTCGTCCGGGTCGTCGGTGCCCGACGCCTGGGCGAACCGGTTCAGGGCGTCGCGCACACGGGCGTCGGCACCGTCGACCTCCGCCTGCACCGCGCGGCGCCGGGCAGCGAGCTCGTCGGCGGTCCGGTCGTAGACCTGCGTGCCGAACAGCGACTGCAGGAGCTTCCGGCGCTCTTCGCCCGGGGACCGCAGGAAGCGTGCGAACTCACCCTGCGGCAGGACCACGGTCTGCAGGAACTGGGCCTTGTCGAGTCCGACGATCCTGGTGATCTCTGCCCCGACCTCGGGGATGCGGGACGACACCGGTTCGCCCGCGACGTCGGCCGGACCGGCGAGCCGGAACAGCTGCGCCGCTGCCTGCTGCTTGACGGTGCCGGTCCCCCGCTGCTTGGGGCGGTCGTACTGCGGGGAGCGGCGGACCCGGTAGACGCCGGCACCGGTCTCGAACACGAGTTCGACGTACGGTTCGACCGCGGGGTCCGCGTGCTGGCTGTGCAGCCGGTCGTTGCTGGCGTCGGCACCGGCAAGTCCGCCGTACAGGGCGAACACGATGGCGTCGATGATCGTGGACTTGCCCGAGCCCGTCGGCCCTTCGAGGAGGAACACCCCGGAGGCGGCGAGCGCGGCGAAGTCGATCGACACGAGCTCCGGGTAGGGGCCGATCGCGCGGAGTTCGAGACGGTGCAGGTACATCAGCGGTCCCCCTCGCGCTGCAGGGCGAGTGCCGCGGCCTCGTACGCCTCGGTCAGGATCGCGCGGTCGTCGTCGTCCGGCGCCGCACCGGTGGCGAACGACACGAAGTCGGCCGCGACCTCGACCGGGTCGGACGTCGCGGTGACGGCACGTGCGGCGGCTCGTTCGCCGCGGTCGGCCGGTTCGTGGGTGATCGCGAGGGCGTGCGGGAAGTGGTCCTTCACCCGCGCGTACATCCGCTCGGGGTGCACGGCGTCGGTCACGGCCACGCGGACCCAGGCGTCCGACGCCGCCCGGAACGCGCCGGACTCGATCTCGTCGATGGTGCCGCGCACGTCGACGAGCCGACGGGGCACCGGGGCCGGGACGAGCTCGACCGTGGCCGTGCCGGAGGCGTCGAGTTCGACGACCGTCACCGACTTCTGCTGGTTCCGCTCGCCGAACGAGAACGCGAGGGGCGACCCGGCGTACCGGATCCGGTCACCCGCACCCACCCGCTGCGGCCCGTGCAGGTGCCCGAGCGCCACGTAGTCGACGCCGTCGAACGCCGATTCGGCGACCCGGTCGACCCCGCCGACGCGGATGTCCTGCTCGCTGTCGCTCGGCTCGGTGCCGCCGACGAAGGCGTGCGCCACGACGACGCTGCGCGTACCAGGACGCCCGGCGAGGTCGGCACGGATCCGGTCCATCGCGGCACCGACGACGGCTTGGTGCGAGCGGGCGAGCGGCTCGTCGGGTACGGCGGCGAGGGCGTACCGCGTGAGGTCGGGGTGGAGGTACGGGATGCCGTAGACGGCGACGGGGCCGGAGTCGTCGTGGACGAGCACGGGGGTGGCGATGCCCGCGGGCTCGGCGAGGATCCGGACACGAGCACCCATCACCCCGGCACCGAACCCCAGGCGCGCGGCGGAGTCGTGGTTGCCCGGCGTCAGCACCACCGTGGCGGACTCGGCGAGGCGTTCGAGCGCGTGGGAGAGCATCCGGACGGCGTCCACCGGCGGGATCGCCCGGTCGTAGACGTCCCCGGCGATGACGACGAGGTCGATCGCGCGCTCCCGCACCAGGTCGACGAGCCAGTCGAGGAAGGCCGCCTGGTGCTCGAGCAGATCAGCACCCAGCAGCGTGCGGCCGAGGTGCCAGTCGCCGGTGTGCAGGATGCGCATGCGGCCACGGTAGCGCCGGCCGCGGACATCGCCGGTTGCCCCGCGGCCACCTGTGGAGAACTCGGAGCGTCAGCCGCAGCTGAGGTTCGTCCCGATGAGCGCGGTCTGGATGCGGGCCGTCGCGGTGCTGGTCGACACCCAGTTCCCGAGGTAGTTCACCCGGACGGTCACCGTGTACGTCTGGCCGAGCGGGAGCAGTCCGGACCCGACGACCCGGACCGGCGTCGTCGCCCCTGTCGCGAGCACCGTCGTGCCGTTCATCACGGAGAACGAGGTCGCCGCCGGGCCCCCGTACGCGAAGGCGATGTTCACCGAGCCGTCCGCGTTGGCCGAGCAGACGAGCGAGGTCGCCTGCGGCACCGTCAGGGCGGCGAAGGAGCCGGCAGCGGTCGTCGTCCTCGACCACGGGGCGGCGACGGCCTGGGCGGGGAGGAACGCACCGGCCCCGCCGGCGACGACCAGGACGGCGGCAACGCCGCCGAGCCGGCGGAGCCGACGCGCGCGCCGCTCGTGTCGACGGGCGGCGCGTCGGCTGGCAGGGGCAGTGCCCTGGACGGTGGGGGCGACGGACTGGAGGCGCGTGGCGGCGCCGTCCCGTGCCTCCAGGCCGTCCTCCGGACCGTCTGCCGGCCCGTCGTCGCCACCGTCACCGTCGTCTCCGTCGTCTCCGTCGTCTCCGTCGGCCGCGACGAGTCGCCGCAGCGACCCGTCGATCGTGCACAGCGCGAGGACGGCGAGCAGCCCGAGCGCGAGCATGCCGGTCTTGATCCACTCGCCCTCCCGGATCCACAGGATCGGCGCCCCGACGAACGGCACCCGCAGGAACGCGACCCCGTGCACGGCGGACCGCTCGAGCGGCGTCGAGTCCTGCTGGGGGTTCGCGTCGCCCTTCGTGACCAGCGTGCCGCGCGGGCCGTCCTCGACGTAGCGGTGCATGCGCAGGTGCCCGGGCTGGTCCGGGTCGTCGGCGAGCAGGATCTTGCCCATCCGGACCTCGCCGGCCGACACCGGACGCGAGACGACGACGTCACCAGGGGCGAGTCGCGGCTCCATCGAGCCGGTCATCACCGTCGTCGGCTGCCAGCCGATGACGGCGGGTGCGGCGGCCCAGAGCGCGAGCCCGAGCAGGGTCGCGACGACCCCGCGGGCGAGGGTCGCGACGACGACGCGCCCCCAGTCGACGGCGTCACGCAGCACGTCGTGCGGTGTGGGACCACCGTGCACTTCGATGCTGACCATGACTGCCTTCGACCGGGGGCGCGTTGACGGGGGTGACGGACGGGACCGCGTCGGGCCCGGTCCCGGACGTCACCAGCGAGCGGGGACGGGAGCCCGGGCTCAGCTGTTCTGGGCCTCCCACGTGAGGCCGATCGACGCGGTGCCGCCCTGCACCGTGTTCGGCGCGGTGCTCGAGACCGTGTAGGTGAAGCGGTAGACGCGCGACTCGGACGCGGAGCCGGTCGGGGCCCACGTGCCGAGGCCGGTCGCGAAGTTCGTCGAGCCGGTGCCGAACGCGGCGAGCGTGCCGTTGTAGAGCGTGCCGCTCGTCGACGCCGGGGTGAAGCCCGTGCACGAGCCGAAGCCGCCGCCGGTGCCCTGCTCGATCTGCAGGTTGATGTTGCCGGCGAGGTTGTTCGTGGTGGCGGGGTTCGTGCCGTAGAGCTTCACCGTCGAGGCGAGCGAGCCGGTCGAGGTGACGGTGATGCAGTTCGCGCCGGTCGAACCCGGCTTCAGGCCGGTCGCGGTGAAGAGCGCCGTGTTGTTGTCGTCGTCGGTGAGGGCGACGCTGCCGGCGGTCCAGTTGCTGGTCGGGTTGACGGTGGTGGCCGAGAACGCCGAGTAGGACGCGGTCGAGACGACGACACCCGAGGCCACGAGAGCGGCGGGGATGGCGATCCAGGCGGCGAGACGGGCGGCGCGAGGGGTGACACGGGACATGACGGAACTCCTGATCCATGGTGCGCCGGGCCCGCGGTGGTTGGCCGCTCTTCGACGCTGTGGTTGGTACCACGCCGTGATTGTTCGGCGCGGTGGTTGGTACGGCGATCAAGTTACTTGGACGCCGTGCGGCTCACAAGGGAAGGTACGCCCCCACTGCTGGGGGTAGTTCGACGAGTGAGATACTTGTTCAATGAGCAGCACGACGGCATGCCCGTGCCGTCCCGACGATCGCCCAGGCGGTCATGCACCCGAGAGAGCCGCCCGATGACGGACACCGTCCCCGTACTCCCGCCGTCGCTGGACGCCGTCTCCGCCGTGCCGGTCTCGCCCGACGTCACCGTTCCCGAACTCGCGCCGGACACCGGCCTCGCGCGGCTGATGACCGCGTTCCGGATGCTCCAGATGCAGCACGCGCGGGTGCTCCACCACGAGAGCTCCAGCCGCGGCCTGAACGCCACCGACGCCCGGTTCGTGTTCTTCCTCGCGGCAGCGGACGGCGAGGGCGTCACCCCGAAGCAGGCGGGCGAGTACCTCGAGCTCACCACCGGCGCGATGACCTCGCTGATCGACCGGCTCGAGAAGCGCGCCCACATCGAACGCCGCCCGAACCCGCAGGACCGCCGCAGCATCCTCATCCACCTCACCCCATCCGGGGCCGAGGTCGCGAAGCAGATCGGAGCCGTCTGCACGGCGGCGTTCCGCGACGTGATCGCTCCAGGGGACCGGGATCCCCTCGCGGACGCGTTCGACCGGCTCGGGGTGGCGCTCGACCACCACTCGCGCACGGTCACCGCGCCGCAGGCCGGACCGGCCTCGTGACCGCCGTGCTCCCGGACGACCCAGCGGTCCCCACCGGGTCGTCGTCGCCCGTGTCGCCCGTGACCGGGGCAGCACCGGCGACCGAACTGGACCGTGTGCTCGAGGTCTACCGGCGCCTGCAGATCCACCACTCCCGGCTCGTGAACGTCGAGGCGTCGCGGCGCGGACTCGGGCTCACCGACCTCCGCTTCCTGTTCTCGCTCGCCGCACGTCCGGGCGGGAGCGTCCTGCCGAAGGAGGCCACCGCCTACCTCGGCCTCTCCACGGGCGCGATGACGTCGCTCATCGACCGGCTCGAGCAGCGCGACCTCGTCCGGCGCATCCCGAACCCCAACGACCGGCGGAGCGTCGAGGTGGTCATCCTCGACGAGGGCTCCCGCACCGTGGACGAAGTCAAGGACGTCTACCGCGAGGCCTTCACCACCGCGATCCCCGCGGACCAGATGGGCACGCTCGCGACCCTGCTCGAGGCGTTCGACGCCGAGCTCGCGGCACACGGAGCCCGCGCGTAGCGTTGGCCGCATGACCCCCTCAGAACTCCTCATCGAAGCGTTCTCGCGCATCCCGTCGACCGTCGAACGCGCCGTCGACGGGCTGTCGGAGGACCAGCTGGCCGCACGTCCGGCCGCCGGTGCGAACACGCTCGCCTGGCTCGCGTGGCACATCGCGCGCGGGCAGGACGCCCAGGTCGCGGACCTCGCGGGCAGCGAGCAGGTGTGGACCGCGGACGGCTGGGTGGAGCGGTTCGGGCTGCCGTTCCCCGCCGAGGCGCTCGGGTACGGCATGTCCCGTGACGACGTCGGGCGCGTGCGTGCCTCCGCAGAGCTGCTGGTCGGCTACCTCCGCGCCGTGCACGAGCGGACCGTCGCCTACGTGGGGACGCTCTCGCCGGAGGACTTCGACCCCGTGGTCGACGACGCCTGGGACCCGCCCGTCACGCGGGGCGCGCGGCTCGTGAGCATCCTCGACGACTGCACGCAGCACGCTGGGCAGGCCGGGTACGTGCGCGGGTTGCTCTTCTTCAACCGCTGACGCGGTACGGGCGGACGGGAGGCACGGTGCCGGCTGGCACCGTGCCTCCCGTCCGTCGTGTGCTCGCGACGCGCGCGCGGCGGCGTCTCGTCTCAGCGACACGAGACGCCGCCGCGCTGGCGAGACGCCGCGTCGGCCGCGAGACACCGCTCGATCGAGCGGCGTCTCGCTCGGGAGGCGGTGTCACACGAGAACACCCCCGTCTCGCCGGAGCGAGACGGGGGTGTTCTGGCGCCCGTTAGGTCAGCGCGCGGCGAGCTCCGCGACGATTCCGTCGCCGGGAGCGGCGTCGACGAGCTCCGCCTCGATCTCCGCGTGCTCGAGGATGCCCTCGATCTTGCGGCGACGGCTGCGCGGGACGATCGTCACGACCGTGCCCTCCTTGCCGGCACGACCCGTACGGCCCGAACGGTGCATGTACGCCTTGTAGTCGTCCGGGGCGTCGGCCTGCACGACCAGCGAGACGTCGTCCACGTGGATGCCGCGGGCGGCGACGTCGGTCGCGACGAGCACGTTCACCCGGCCGCTCGTGAGCAGCTGCAGGTTGCGGGTCCGGCGCGACTGGTTCAGGTCGCCGTGGAGCGAGGTCGCGCGGATGCCGGCGTCCTCGAACTGGTCGGCCAGACGCTCGGCGTAGGCGCGGGTGCGGGCGAAGACGATGGTCTTGCCGGAGCCTGCGACGAGCTCCTCGAGGAGCTGGTCCTTCTGACGCTGCTCGACCACGAGCACGCGGTGGTCGATCGTCGACGACGCCTGGTCCTCACCGGCGACCTCGTGGACGGACGGCTCGTGCAGGAACTCCTCGACGAGCGACGCGACCTGGGCGTCGAGCGTCGCGCTGAACAGGAGCTTCTGGGCGCGGTTGCCCTCTGGGGTGATCTCGGCCGTGGCGGAGAGGATCTCCTGCACCGGCTCGAGGAACCCGAGGTCGCACATGTGGTCGGCCTCGTCGAGCACGGAGATGACGACCTCGCTCAGGTCGAGCTTCCCCTTGTTCATGAGGTCCTGCACGCGGCCCGGCGTCCCGACGATGATGTCGACGCCGCGCTGGAGCGCACCTTCCTGCCGGCCGTAGGGGACACCGCCGTAGATCTGCGTCGTGAACAGACCGACCGAGCGGGCGATCGGCTGCACCGTGCGGTCGATCTGCAGGGCGAGCTCACGGGTCGGCGCGAGGATGAGCGCACGCGGGGCGCGGCCCATCTTGCGCTTCGTGCCGCCGCCGTTCTCCATGAGCTTCTCGACGAGGGGCGCACCGAACGCGATCGTCTTGCCGGAGCCGGTGCGGCCACGGCCGAGGACGTCCTTGCCGGCGAGCACGTCGGGGATCGTCGCCGCCTGGATCGGGAACGGGCTGCTGGCGCCGAGCTCCTGCAGGGCGCGGGAGATGTTGCCGCCGATGCCGAGGTCGCCGAAGGTCACGCCCTCGACGTCGGCCGCGACGGTGGCCTCGGCCTGGAGCTTCTCGAGCTTGACGTCGTCGGCGGGGACGAACGGCTTCCGCTCGGCGCGGTCACGGTCGTCGCGGTCGAACCGGCGGGGAGCGCGGTCGTCACGGTCGACGTCGCGGCGCGGACGGTCGTCGCGGTCACGACGCGGGGCACGGTCATCACGGTCGAACCGACGAGGAGCGCGGTCGTCACGGTCGAACCGACGCGGGGCACGGTCGTCACGGTCGAAGTTCCGACGCGGACGGTCGTCGCTGTCACGACGGGGCGCACGGTCATCACGGTCGAACCGACGCGGGGCACGGTCATCACGGTCGAACCGACGCGGGGCACGGTCGTCACGGTCGAAGCTCCGGCGCGGACGGTCATCGCTGTCACGGCGCGGGGCAC